>Ga0209127_100021_pt1 | contig 455945 bp, 389 predicted proteins | sample LakSupMetagenome_FD_187469 | JGI IMG/M metagenome (GOLD analysis project Ga0209127, IMG submission 187469) | Freshwater microbial communities from Lake Superior, Canada - Sta WM archaea (SPAdes) (version 2) | ecosystem: Environmental > Aquatic > Freshwater > Lake | place: Lake Superior, Canada... | reverse complement strand
CCATCTGTGCCGCCATGGCGCTGAGCACGCCGGTCTTGCTGCCGAAACGCCGTATCACGGTTTGGCGAGTGGTGCCGGCCGTTGCGGCGATGTCGTCGAGAGTGATCTCGTCGAACCAGCGCTCTGCGAGGAGCGCGGTCAAGGCCTCGACAATCTGCTGCTCGGTATCCTGGACCGCTTCGGCGCGCGCTGATTGACGATAGGCTCGCGGAGACATCAAGTCGCCCCTTATTTGATGTTACGTTGTGTAACGCGAAATTAAGGAGACGTCAATACGGGTTGGCCGCTCGCGGCGTTGCACTGTTAGGTAGTAGTCGGCGTGCTTGCTGGAAAGACCGCTCCTGCAACGTTGCGTGGCCCGTTGATGGCATCGCGGGCGGGAGCATCGAGGCGGAAAGGGCTTGCTCGGTATTTGCAGGACAACGGGACGGACAGGTGTGGGGCTGTTCGGAACAAGCGGTGCGTGTGGGATCGTAGATTGCAATCTGACCGCGCTGATCAGCGACAAAGCCACATGCGTGGCGGTGATATTGGGCGCGAGATCGTCTCGGAATCGGTGTTTGCAGCTACCACTTAGGCTGCATTGGCCAGAGATCCAGACGGGTTAACCTCTTCGCTGGATGTGCGCCCTCAATGAGTGCCGACCATCGGGGTCGCCAATGGCTCACCCATCCAGCCAGGCTGCGAGGCCGTCCAGCGTCTGCAGCCCGTATTCCACCGCGCCGAAGCCGATGACCACCTGACGCCGTTCGCGGCTGGGGTGGAGCTGGCGCATGGTCAGCACCGTCTTGCCGTCGGCCTGTTCGTCGAAGGTCACCGTGACGCGGAACCGGTTGGGGTCGTCGGGGTCGGGCGTGCCATGATCCATCACGATCCGCTCGTTCGGCACGATTTCCAGAAAGCGCATGAGATTGGGGAAGCGCTGCTGCTTGCCCTCGAATGTGCCCACCATGTCGAAACGCCAGATCCCGCCTTCGCGGATATCGGCTTCGTGGCTCTCGATCTTGACGGCGGTCGGGCCAAACCATTGGGCGAGCGCCTCAGGCCTCATCCAGGCGGCAAACACTTTGCTGCGCGGGTGGTTCAGCAGCTTGACCAGTACGATCTCGCGATCGAGCGACCAGCTCTCGAACGGGCTTGCCACGTCTTTCATTCATCCCTCGTCCGTCGTGTCCAGGTAGACTTCCAGCCGCTCCAGCCGCATGGCCCAGTTCCGGCGCTCCGCTTCCATCCAGTTCGCCGCCTCGTCGAAGCGCGCCTTCACCAGCCGGCACCAGCGGCTGCGCCCGCGCTTCTCGCTGGCGATCAGCCCGCACTCCTCCAGCACCCTGAGATGCTGGGCGAAGGAGGGCAGCGCCATGTCGAACGGTTCGGCCAGAATGCTGACCGGCACCTCGCCCTCGGCCAGCCGCGACACCACCGCGCGGCGGGTCGGGTCGCTGAGCGCGTGAAAGGCAAGGTCGAGAGGGGTCGAATGGTAAGGCATGTGTATGCGTAAGATGGTCGGAGCCATCGGTCAACGACAAAAAGGTACTTGCCTTAGTGTTTGCGTTTCGACATAAAGGTACATACCTTAGTATCAAGCCCGCACCGGGCAAGTACACGCAAGGAGGCCCCCGTGGCAGTTCGTGTCGATCTCAACATCTCGCTCGACGGTTTCGCGACAACGACGGACCAGACGCCCGAGCAGCCGATGGGCGAGGACTGGATGCGCCTCGTCGGCGCCTATATCGCGACAAGGACTTTCCGCGAGCGCCTGTTCAAGGACACCAGCGGTCAAGGCACAACCGGCATCGACGACCAGTATGCCCGCGCGTATTTCGACAATATCGGTGCGGAGATCATGGGCGCCGGCATGTTCGGGCTGCACAATTTCCCCAACGATCCGACCTGGAAGGGCTGGTGGGGCGACGAGCCACCATTCCACTGCCCGGTCTTCGTGCTGACCCACAGAAAGCGGCCCTCGATCGAAATGGCTGGCGGCACGACATTCCATTTCATCGAGACCACGCCGGCCGAAGCGCTGCGGCAGGCCGTCGCCGTCGCGGGCGGCAAGGATGTGCGGGTCGGCGGCGGCGCCAGCACCGTCCGCGATTTCCTCAAGGCGGGGCTCGTCGACCGCCTCCATGTCGCCATCGTCCCGATCCTGCTCGGACGCGGCATCCGCCTCTGGGACAACCTGCGTGGGCTGGAATCCGGCTACACGGTGGCGTCGGAAACAGCGGAGAGCGGTGTCATCCACCTGACATTCCGACGTTAACCCTAGCACATGAACAGCGCGATCATGGACTGCCCGGAGGGACCCGATGTCGGCTATTTCGAATAGTCGGCACAGGTGCCGGCAATCTGGTTCCGGCCCCTATAGGAGACTCGCTTGATAGCTGGCGGCCGTCAGCGAAACATGTGCCTCCAACGGTAGCCGCAGTTCCAATACTCGCGGCTCCCTTGCGAAATTCCATAATCGCACTAATCGCGAATCGCTGCGTCGGTCCTCGGCAACCGCCAGTTCACTGTGCGTGACGTGAAACGGTGCGCGCTCCCATCCATTGGTCGTCTTCACCTCGACCAGCCGATCGCTGCCATCCGTATCGAAGTTCAGAATGTCATAGCAGGCGCCATTACCATCGACATGCGACACCCAGTGGATGCGCTCGGCGAGATCGGTCTGGCCGGCGGTGGGCAGACTGGCACGCTCGTGGGTGAGGTTGCGCTCCTCGCTGGCGCGACCCAGCGCGCGATAGCAGTCATCTGCTCGATCTCGTCGCGCGGTGGTGGGGCCCATCGACGTCAAGGAGACCCTGTTCGGCATATATGAGGCGCGCAGCCATTCGGGCACCAATGGCACCAGGCACAATCCGGCCACCGAGGCGAGCAATGCGCTGGACAGGGGTGCGGCGAGATCATGTCGACTTTGATCGAGTGCGGAGGAACTATGAAGGGTTACGATCTGAACCTGATCCAGGACATCGGGCGCAGCGTCAGCATTCCATTGATCGCTAATCGTGGGGCAGGCAAGCTGACCGATTTCGGCTCCGCCGTTGTCCATGTGCTGATGCCGTAGACGCGGGAGCGATGTTCATGTTCCATGACCAACATCGTGCCGTTTTGATCACCCATTCGTCATAAGCGGACCTCAAAGTGGTAATCTGATGCGAACACGTCGGTGACTCTATGCTTGAAGGACGGCGCGCGCTATCAGGACAGCTGCTGCAACTTTCGAGCTGGATCGCGTTCGCTACGAGCCCGGGACCGTGAAAGATCGTCAAAAAGGGGCGGCGCTGGGGAACGGGCACTGTGAATTCTATGCCATATCGGACCTGCACGCGCTGCATCATGGACACGACCGATCCCGACATCGTTTTCGATGTCGGTGGAGTGTGCAGCCACCGCCATCGTTACAACCGGGTAGCCGGACAGCGCCTCGCGCCGCTTGAAGGGCGGAGCAGGAAGTTCGCGTCGCTGGTGACCGAGATCAAGGCCGTCGGCGAAGGGAAGCCCTTTGATTGTGTGATCGGCGTCAGTGGTGGCATCGACACCACCCATGTCGCCCATATCGTCAATAAACTCGGCCTGCGCCCCTTTGCGATCCATCTCGACAATGGGTGGAATTTCGAACTCACGGTGGCTAATATCCAGAAGACGCTGGAGAAGCTGAGCATAGATTTGCGCACCCACGTCATCGACTGGATTGAATTTCGTGATCTTCAGCTATCTTGCCTCAAAGCCGCCACGCCCGATGGGGAAATTCCGACCGACCTTGCGATTTTCGCGTTGCTCTATACGCAGGCGGCCAAGCACGGCTTGCGGCATGACATCACGGACACGAACTCGGTGACCGAGGCAATCCTGCTGGAGAAATGGGGCTACGGCTATTTTGGCTGGATTTACATCAGGAATGTGTACAAGCGCTTCGGCTGTTTGGGCTCCAAGAGCTATCCGCATTTCTCACCGATCGGTCTAACTTACTGCATTTTAGACCGAAAGATAAAGATCCCATCCATTTTGAACCTCATAGACTGCAATAAGAAGGCAACGATGGATATACTCCGGAATGGACCGACCCGAGTCTATTATAGAATCAAGAACTACTATCCGATCTATACACGATTCTATCAGTCACTCTATTTGCAAAATAAGTTCAAACTCGACAAGCGCAAGGAATATTACTCTAATCTCGTGCTTTGGGGGCAGATGACGGATGACGAGGCGCTGAGCGCGATGCAGGGGGCGGCCCATCCGAAAAACCTCATCGAGGAAGACTACGACTATGTGACCAAGAAGCCGGGACTGAAACCCGAGGAGATGGAAGGTATCATTGCCTCCCCTAACAAGACCTTCGGGGGTTACAAGACCAACCATAGTCTATCCGAGCCGGCCAGGCGGCTGGCGAACACGATTCGTCCTCGGATCGGCTAACTGCGTGCGCTATCGTCCTGAAATCGACGGCCTGCGCGCTATTTCTGTATTGGGAGTCGTGGCATTTCACTTTGAACTCGCCACCGCTGGAAAAATCTGGTTGCGTGGAGGATATCTCGGCGTCGACGTCTTCTTCGTCATATCTGGCTATCTGATCACGCGGATATTGCTCAAGGACCTCAGCCTCGGCGCCCTGCCGGACTTCTATTTCCGGCGCGTCCGCCGCTTGCTTCCAGCGCTCTATCTGGTCTGTGCCAGTTCACTGGCACTCGGCCTCTATGTCCTGCCGCCCGAAGCTCTCATCAAGCTTGCCCGATCCGCGATTGCCGGTATCGCCTTCGTCTCAAACATCTACTTCTACCTCACCACGGATTATTGGTCGGAAGCCGCGTCGCTCACGCCGCTGATCCATCTCTGGTCGCTGTCGGTCGAGGAGCAGTTCTATCTCTTCTATCCTGCCTTGCTGCTCCTTCTGGCCGGGCGGCCAAAATGGTTCGCACTTGCCGTCCCCGTCCTGATGATAGCGTCACTGGCCGCGGCTTTGAGGTTGCCAGCGGCCAGCCCCGAGGTGTTTTACCTGTCGGTCTTTCGCGCCTGGGAACTGCTGGCTGGTGCGCTGGTCGGCCTCTGGCACGAGCGGCGGCGGGACGGCCTCGATCTGCCGAGATGGACTGATATTCTGCCCCCGATCGGACTCGTCCTGATCGGCCTGGCATTTATTCTCGGCGGCAACTATACGGCCAACCTGGCCAGTGTTCTGGGTGCCATGCTCGTCCTCGGCACGGCCCGGCAGCAGGCTTGGCCTACGCGAGTGCTGGCATGGCCACCGGCGGTTTTTCTCGGGCTCATTTCGTATCCGCTATATCTCTGGCACCAGCCCGTCCTGGCTTTCGCCGGTAGTTATTTCCTCTCCGATCTTGATCTCGCATCGCGTCTGTCCCTCGTCGTGCTGTGCATAATTCTCGCCGCCGCGACATGGTTTTTTGTCGAACGCCCCATCCGCCAGGGCATGTCGCTTGGGCAGACGTGGCGTCTATCGCTGCCGGTCAGCGTGGCGCTGATCGTGACGTCGCTGTGCCTAATGGCACTGCATGGCGTGCCGCAACGGTATAATTCGGAACAGTTGAAACTCCTGGCGGCCTCCGCACAACGTGGCACGACCGTGCTCGAAGGACAGAATTGCAAGACGAGCACCGTATCCAAACCCTGCCGCATCGGCGATCCCGCGGCGCCGATCACCTGGGCCTTGCTGGGTGACAGTCATGCCGAGACCTTGTCCGACTCAGTGTCGGAACTGTTGGCACGCAACGGTTTGGCCGGAGAAGTGCTGACCTATCCAGGGTGCCCGTTCATCGTCGGAATAGAGCCAGTGTACACCAATGAAGCATGTGCCAGCTTCGCCAAAGACGTCATGGAAACCCTCCTGAAAGATCACATTGAGACCGTGATTATACAGGATCGGACAACTGCCTATATCCAAGGGACGAGATTCGACAACGGCGAAGGAGGTGTCGAGCCCGGCAAGCCTTTCCCAGTGCGTCCGGTGGGCCAGAAAGACCTAGGTGAACCGACACGCATCGCAGAGGTCGAGGCGTTGTTCACAGGCACCATCACCGGCCTTCTCGATCGTGGAATACGGGTAATATACATCGCACCGGTTCCCGAAGTTGGCTGGCATGTGCCGCGTGTCGCGGCGCGCTTGGCCGCCCGTGGTTCCATACCCATAACCACAAGTCGCACACGATACTTCGAGCGCCATCGGGGACTGTTCAAGGTATTGGATACGCTTTCGGGGCGCCCGGGACTGACAGTTGTCTATCCGGACCAGACGTTTTGCGACCCCAAGAACAACCGTTGCCGCACCGCATCAGACGGCGAATTGTTATACACCGATACGGACCACCTAAGCCGCAAGGGTGGCCGATTTCTGGTCGAGGCGATGGGCAGGCAACTGACATCGCTGGGACTGTTGAGCAAGTAGGAAGCCAATTGAACGTCTTGGGCTACGTGTGCTGTGATTGTCGTGGTATCGGGTGTCAGTCGCCACCCTTGGTCAATTATAGAGTTCGTTGAAAACCGTGCGCCATCAAGTGGTCAAATCCGTCGCCTTGTTCTCGGGAACAAACATCCTTGCGGCGGCTATTCCCCTGCTGCTGCTACCGATCCTGACGCGCGTATTGACGGCCGCCGACTACGGCCTGGTGGCCATGTATGCCCTCGTTATCACCGCTTTCGGTGCCCTGACGGGCCTGTCGGCTCATGGTGCGGTCGGGATGCGATATTTCGACCGTACGGAGATCGACTATCCTCGATATATCGGGAATGCGATGATCTTGCTGTTCGTGACGAGTACATGTGTGTTCGCCATCGTCCTGTTGGCGGCGGGTCCACTTGAAGAGCTCACTCAATTACCCCGCAAATGGCTGTTGATCGGTGTAGGAGTTTCCGCCCTCCAATTCGTCCTACTTATTCGCTTGTCGGTGTATCAGTCGGCGAAACAAGCGGGCTCCTTCGCCACCTTTCGTATTTCCCAAGCCCTGGTTGATGCCGGATTGTCGATCGTTCTGGTGCTCGGTTTGGCCTTGGCGTGGGAAGGCAGACTGATTGGCCAGTCGGCCGCCATTGTGCTGTTGGGAATCGTGGCTAGCGTTTCCCTCGCGGTCGGCGGCTGGGTCAAACTTGAACCGGATCGGAAATACATTGCCGGGCTGCTCAAGTTTGGCGTGCCACTGGTACCCCATGTCGTCGGCGGTATGCTGCTGACGTCAGTGGATCGTATTTTCATCGCCAATGTGATCGGTATATCCCAGACAGGCGTCTATTTGGTCGCGGTGCAGATCAGTCTGGGAATTTACCTGATTGCCGATGCCTGCAATCGCGCCATTTCGCCCTGGCTCATCGAAACCCTCAAGATGGCTGATCCCGCCAAGGACATCCGTATCACCCGCTACACATTGCTCTATTTCCTGTTTCTGATGTGCTCGGCGATAGCGGTCGGCATCGGTTCCATCTGGGCATTGCCGCTTGTGGTTGGTCCGGCGTTTGGTGGGGCCGCCAAATTGATCTGGATAACCGCGATCGCCCAAGCCTTTGCCGGCATGTACCTGATTGTCGCCAATGTCATTTTCTATCAAGAAAAGACAGCATTCCTATCGGTCATAACGATCAGTTGCGGAATATTGGGCGCTGTCCTGTCTTATCTGTTCCTGCACATATTTGGCCTGGTCGGTGCTGCCGTGGCGCAGTTGATCGCGCAGGCGACGATGTTTACTGGAGCCCTTCTCTTCGCGCAGCATCTGCGGCCCTTGCCCTGGTTCGCTGCCCTGTTTCCCACAAGGGTCAGGACGACCGACTAAATGTCAGCCAATCCAACAGAGATGCAGGTCGCCGCCTCCATAAGGGCATTCGAAAAGCGAACGCAGGCCTTTGAAAAGCGCGTTCACGGTATCCCGCTCTGGCAACTGGTTCGGTTCGAGGTTTCGATGCGATTGCAGGCCCTCAATCTAGAGCGGGCGGGCATCGGACGTCAGCGCCTCGTTGCGGGGATATTGAAGGGCTTGTGGCAGTTCCTATGGCTACCGAAGGCCGAGTATGTCGGGAAGACATTTGATTCCGCCTTCCGCAGGCAGGGGAAAAACGGTTTCGAAGACGTCTACTTTGAAGAGCTAAGATCCGCTGTTTCGCGCTTTTCGACGATGTCGTCCTGCGATGCGCCCGGTTACGAGGCCAATGTCGACAACGCAGCGACACCTCCGGCTTTTGACGATACCAGCGTCATCGCCCTGAGCGCCATACTCGGGCGCATCCTGCCCAGAGTTCGCAGCCACGCCGCTTTCGACCAGCTGTCCGAAGCGATCCGGAACGAGCTCGGGCTGGAACACTACTCCCCGCACGTGCTCTCGCGGCTGTACAATGTCTTCGTTTGGCGGGTCACGCTCTACCGCATCGTTCTGGCAAGGTTTGGTGCACGCGCGGTAATGTGTCCAGATAACGGACAGTTCGCTTTGATCCGCGCTGCCGAGCTCAGGGGAATTTCCTTCGTCGAAATGCAGCATGGGGTTTTCAGTGGAGCTCATCCGAACGCTCTGCCCTCCGACCTATCCCCGGAGGAAGTCAGGGGACTGCTATTGCCGTCGAAACTCGCAGTCTATGGCGCCTTTGCGGCGGAGCAGCTGAAGGACACCTGGCTCGCGGTCAACGGGCGTATCGAACTGGTTGGGGCGCCATTGCTTTCGGGCTTTCGCGCGCTCGCAGTGAACAAATTCCCTAACAAAGTTCCGCGTATCGCACTGACTACTCAGGGGATCGGGCGTCAGGCACTGCGAGATTTCATCGCCCAATTTCTGCGCGAATGCCCAGCCGACTTCGAGTTGATCGTAAGATTGCACCCCGCTTACGATGCCGACACGATGTTCTATGAGAGCGCCTTTTGCGCGGATAACCGAGTCCATATCCAGTCCGGAACATCGTCGGTCAGCACCCATAGCCTGATCGCCAGCGCGGATTTCCATGTTAGCATTTCTTCGGCCTGTCACTTCGATGCGCTTGGCCTAGGAACGCCGACAGGGATATTGCAGCTTGAGACCTACGAATCAGTGGTTGAAGTGTCGAAGGCGGAGGGCGCCATGTTGATCGAGACGCCATCCGACCTTGCGCGAATCGTCGCTCGGCGCGAGTTTGGGGTAGTGCCGCAAACCACGTCGCGCTATTTCTTCGAACCGGATTTTGGCGGTCAATTTTCCAGACTTCTGAAAAATCTCCCCGTTCCGAGTTCTGCGAGATCTGGGGAAGCGCCAAGCTGATCGACCACTAGGTGGGACTGGCTTAGTCGTCAGCCGGTGCCTCCTGAACACCCATCGAACACTGACAATGGATTGCACACCTTGAGAACAGCTCTGATTGGACTTGGACGTATGGGCGTGCGACACGCGTCGGTTCTCAGGGAGGTCGAACTGCCTCTGGGAGCGATCAGCGATATCAATCGCGAGACTTGCAACAAGGTCGGCCAGGAATACGGCGTCGAGGAAAAACATCGCTACTTGTCGGCCATCGACATGCTGAAGCAGGTGCGGCCTGAACTGGTCGTCATCGCCACGACGGCCCCTAGTCACCATGACCTCGTCGTCACTGCCGCGGCCAATGGCGCGCGCAAAATTCTATGCGAGAAGCCGATGGCGACCAGTCTCGCCGAATGCGAGAACATGATCAGCGTCTGCAAGGCAGCCGGTGTCGATCTGGCGATCAATCACCAGATGCGCTTCATGGAACAATATACGATCCCCATGCGGATGGCGGCCTCCCCTGAGCTTGGCGGGCTGGGTAGCGTTGTTGTGAGCGCCGGAAATTTTGGCGTCGCCATGAACGGGACCCACTATTTCGAGATGTTCCGTCTGATGACGGACGAAAATCCGGCGTTTGTGAATGCGTGGTTTGGCGATGTCGACGTGCCCAACCCCCGCGGAGCGCAGTTCAAGGATGCCTCGGGCTCCGTTCGCCTGCAGACCCCGTCCGGCAAAAGGTTCTTCATGGACTGTTCAGGAGACCAAGGCCTCGGACTGCACGTGACCTATAATTGCCGTTATGGGCGGATCAGCGTCGATGAACTTGATGGCAGTCTCGAATACGTGGCCCGAGAGGCTGAATATCGCGATCTCCCCACCACACGCTACGGCATGCCGAGCACCAAGGTGGTGCAGTCCATCACTCCGGCGGATGCAGTGGCTCCTACGCTAGCTGTTGTCAAAGCGCTGTTAGCCGGTGTGAATTACCCCACTGGCGAGAACGGTTTGCAGACAATGCGGACACTCATCGCCGCCCATCTGTCCAATAGCCGCAATGGGGCAACGATTGATCTTGAGAAAGACACGTTGCCGCGTGATCTAATTCTGCCATTGGCATGAATAGCATTACGTAACCGTCTCAATTTTGTGATATCTGACCGCCGTGCGATATCTAGAATTCAATTCAGAAGCATGTGGGGCGATGAATACGCTAGAAACTCGAATTTTGGCGGCTGCCAGATGGTTTAAAGGCGGCGGCGACACCGCGATATTTATAGCACTTTCGCTATTTTTCTCGCTGTTCATTGGACAAGATCAGATCGTTAACCGGAGTGGTCTGACCTATTGGCTGCTCGTGACTCCCGCCATCGTATTTCCTCTTCTTCGTCTGCGGCAAACTCTCGATAGCCTAGTATTTGGCCTGGCCAGGCCCTTTGCGGTACTCGGTTTTTTGGGGTGTGCCTGGTCCATTATTGGCGGCGACTATTCGGTCATCCCTCCGCTTGTCATCATCGTATGGGTTTCAGGGTGGGTTCTCCGTTCGGAGGCAAAGGTCAACTTGAATCTACTGCTGGCAGTGTTTCTGACATTCTACACAGCCGGCGTTGTCCGATTTTACACCCAACCGCCGATCAACGAAGTTACCTGGCTCAACACTAAATTCGCAGGTGAGGCTCAAGCATTCAAGGCCCCGCCCAACAGCGCGCAGAATACAGCTGACGCGCCACCGGACACCATCCCCGCGCCGTCACCAGTCGCCGAGAATGAGCCCGCGCGCAAGCCGCCACCAGTATTCGAGCCAGACCAAGTCCGTGACGGGCTGAATCTGAATGGCTGGGGCATCCTGCCCGGTGAAACCGCGCCAACCTACGGCCCATGGCGCATTTCAGTTACCCCCAACATTGCTGCATCGGGGACGATCTCGCTGTTTGCAATGATGCTGGCATTGAGCCCACTGGCTTGGAGAGGCCTGAAGCTCGTTTCCATCGTGGTCAGTGGCTATTTTCTTTTCCTGTCCTTCGTACGCTCGGCGTTGATCGGCTTTTGCCTTTTTTGCCTCGCACAAGTTAACCTTCGCGCACTTCCGAGTCGGAGCAGATTCCGCATGATATTTGCCGCGCTGTTGGTCGGCGGCGCCGTCGTCATAACGGTATTGGCGCCTTACGCGCTTTACTTCCTTCAGGATATTGGCCCGATATCGCGCCTTCTATTGCGCGGGCAGACTCATCTCACGGTCGACGACATCTACAGGCAACTCTACCGTCCATGGATCTGGCAGCAACATATGCAACTGTTCCTGAAGAGTGTTTTCTGGATGGGGCAGGGTAGCAATCTGGCGAGAGACGCGGCGTCTTCCATACTCAATGTGGGGCAGGCACGATCAGACTCTGTTTCCCTGCCCACGCGCCTGCTTGCCACCTATGGTCTGCCGGCGCTGGCGTTTTTCTGGTTCATCGTCGAAAGGTGCTACAGCCACATCAAGGCGAATGACATCTGGGCCGTCTCGGCAACCTCGGCAATCGTCTGGCTTATGATGACATGGGGCAGCGTCTTCCATCCCACCAACGCCATATTTGCCCTCTCGATCCTGATTTTGGGACGAGGTAGTTCCGGTTTCGTCTCGGGAGTGCAGACAGGCATGGTGAAGAACCGGGTTGTTCAGCTAACCTCTATTGGTCGGGAAGGCCACACGATTTCGATCACGAGCCGCCAAAACCGCAATTCGTGATATCTGCGCTGAAGTAGGTTCATAGTGCGAATTCCATCCGATCGAAGCGGTCAAGACCAATGTCCTCGACACTAAAAATGCACTTGTTGCCGCCATCGTCGGCAATCTCGAAATCTGGCTCAATAAGTTGATTGCCGGCAAGCAGTCCCGCTGAAGCGACGAGTGCCGATAGTCGGAAATGCGGCAAAATCCAAGAAGCCGACTGGTTATGATGGCAGCGAAAGCATCGCTTGGCGCAGGCCGGAAGGGGCTTTGTGCTCCGGTGGCATGCGTCCGGCCGCTAACTGCTGACGACAAGACGCTACTGCCGAATTGAGGGCATCTTGGTTTCGCTAGGCTAGTTGGAGCCGACTTCACTATTTTGACGGCTTGATCCGGCTCGAGCTTTTCGCGTTTTGGCGGATTCATATCCTACGCTTGTGGAGTAGTTGTCGCATTGTGTTGCCTCGATCGCTTCGTCAAGTTGAACGATATGGCGCCAAGTATCCTCGACGGTCCGTTTCTGAGTTTGGCGCATCCAGTGGTTGATCTTGGCGAAGGCCTGCTCGATTGGATTGAGGTCTGACGAGTAGGGAGGCAGGTACCAAAGTCTGGCGCCAGCAACCTTGATCAACCGCCTGATGGCCGCTGTTTATGACCTCCAAGATCGTCCATGACAACGATGTCGCTGGGCTTCAGCTCGGTGATGAGCTGCTGCTCGCCATGAGCGCGAAAGCATTAGTCGTTGATTGGTCCGTCGAAGACGCAAGGTGCTGTGAGTTGATCCCAGCACTGCGCACCGAGGAAGGTCAGCGTGCGCCAGTGGCCATGTGCAGCAAAGGTGTGCTGCCACTTGCCCCTCGGGCCCCAATCGCGCAGACGAGCCACGTTGGCCTTGACCCAGTTCTCATCGACGAAGACCAGTCGCTGCGGATCTGGATCGACCTACTGGGATCGCCATCGTTGGCCCTGCGGGCAATATCGGCACGCGCCGGCTCAAGGGCGAACAGAGTATTTTGAAGCTCAGGTCTTCGCTGCGCAGGAACAGCCGCGGACGCGTTGTGCTAGGCCTTGACTCAGCGACCGGCCAACTCATCCTTCGGACTGTACAGCGTCAGATGCGGCGTCTCACGCATACGGGCCTTGATGAAAGCACGGTGCGGCTCCAGCGCTCTCTTACGATGTCCGCTCACCTTGCCCGGCGCAACCGACCCGGCCATCCGATGGCGCTGCAACAACTTTACTACCGTCGAAATCGCAATACCGAACTGTTTGGCGGCTGATCGACGACTCGCCACTCAAAACCGTCGCTACAATCCGTTCGCGAAGAGCATTGGAAAGAGATCGGGTGATCAGACGCTGGATCCCACTCCAGCCTGTGTCTCGAATCATAAAGCTGACAGAAATCCGGAATCTCCCTCGATCCTGTCAAATCGTGAACAGCTATAGCCAAAAAGGATGCAGAATTTGAGATACTATAAGCTATTGAAATCGCTAGATAGCTGGAGAAGGTGAACGTGAGAACTTTGAACTGGTGATCGTCCGATGAACGACTTCGCGTCTCGATCGTCGTGCCGCCGCTGTGGGAGGTGTCACTGCCAGGATCGACCTGTCGCCGTTTGCCTTAGCCAGCATTTAGTCGAACTGGTTCGGATCGCGACGCATGTTTGGTCATCCGAAGTAATGAAACCAGACACCGAGCTTTCACCAAACCGTAGATGGCCGGAATGACGATCAGCGTCAGGACGGTTGACGATATCATGCCGCCGATCATCGGCACGGCGATGCGCTGCATCACCTCGGAACCGGCCCCCGTGCTCCACAGGATGGGAACCAGCCCGACCATAATCGCGACGACCGTCATGATCTTGGGCCTCACGCGCTCCACCGCGCCCAGCATGATTGCCTGGTGAAGATCGGCGCGTGTGAACGGCCGCTTTTCTTCGACGCATTTCTGCTTCAGCTCGGTCACGGCCTGTTCCAGGTATGCTCAGCCTTGCTATAGGGCTGCCCCGCGATGTCGTCCGCGAGCATCGCGAAATAGTCCGCCACGATTGCATCGTTCTGCTCGTCGGACCAGTCACCAGACATGACGGCTCCGAAGTTGATCAACCAATCTGGAGAAGGCCCGGATCATGCCAGTAACTGTGCCGGCACACCGATTGCCGGCCCGGCGTCGGCCAGCCGCCAGTCGAGCGCATGTACCGTGGCGCCATGCTCCGACGCGATAGCGAGGCGCAGTGCATCGCCCGCACGAAGCCCGAGGGCATGCTGATCGGCGAACCTTGCGGCCGCCCGAAACTGCCCGCCGGTCACTGGCAGCACGGTGAAGCTTTCGGCGATCAGCTTGTTGAACATGGCAAGTGCGGCCGCGCGCTGCTCCAGGCCGGTCTGCCCGGTCCGTAGCTTGATCGCCATGGCGGACGACATTTCGGTGACGGTCCAATCGCTGATCAGAAGCTGCGCCGGATCCTGCTCCGCCAGCCAGGCCTGAACACGCGGCGTCATTGCTTCGTTGGAGAGCGCCGCGACGATCAGCGACGTATCGAGATAGAGCATCAGTAGCGATCGCCGTCCCGCATCGACCGCACGAGATCAGCGGCGCTCTGGGACTGGGGCGGCGTCGCTGCCGTCAGCGATTGGAGCAGCGCGGCATCGATCGGCTTGCGCGGCCTGGCCACGGCGGTAAGCCGTGCGACCGTCTTGCCGCGACGGGTGATGTCGATCGAATCGCCCGCCTCGACCCGGTCGACCAACTCGCTCAGACGGGCTTTGGCGTCCGCCAGATTGATCGCATCCATGTCATGTTCCTGACCAGTGAGAGATCGGCGGCCATCGTTGTTGAGGAGCCATCGCGCTGTTCGGCGCGCTCATTTGAGAGCCGCGAACATGGCCGCTAGGCGCTTCGTGCCGAGATCGGCCTCGGCATGCGTCAAGCCCGAGAAGCCAAACAGGAGGCCGTGACGAGGCATGGGCGCCACATGCATTGGCGAAATTGGCAGAACCGCGACGCCGTGCCGATGCGCCGCTTGCGCCAACGCGACGTCGTTGTGTTGCGCGCCGGGCCGAGCCAGAAGATGGACGCCCTGGTGTGGGGAGTTCACCTCAAGATGATCGGACAAACGCGCGCGCAACAATGACACCAGTACGTCGCGCGACGCGCGATAGGCCTCGCGCAGCCGTCGCAGATGGCTGGAGAAATGCCCCTCGGCCAGAAAGTCGGCGACCACCAATTGCTGGAACGGCGCGGGGAAACGATCGAGCAGTGTCCGCATCACCCGAAACGCCGGCACCAGATCCTCCGGCACCACCAGATAGCCGAGGCGCAGGCCCGGCAGGAGGGCCTTGCTGAAGGTGCCGACATAGATGACGCAATGATGCTCATCAACGCCCTGCAAAGCCGCCAGCGGCCGGCCGTCATAGCGGAATTCGCTGTCGTAATCGTCTTCGATGACCCAGGCTCCCGTGGCGGCAGCCCAGTCGAGGAGCGCCAGGCGCCGCGCCATCGAGAGAACCGCTCCGGTGGGGTATTGATGCGAGGGCGTCACATAGACAGCCCGCGGCTTGGCGGCGAGTGCTCCGAGCGCGTTGACATTCAGGCCATCGTCGTCGACCGGCACGGGCGCCAGTATTGCGCCATGGACCGTCAAGGCAAGTCGGGCCGGTGGATAGCAGGGCTCTTCGACGGCGACGAAATCGCCGGGATCGATCAGCGTGCGGATCGCCAGATCGATCGCCTGCTGCGCGCCCGCCGTGATGAAGATGCGGCCGGGCATACAGCGCACGCCGCGCGCCGCCAGGAGATAGGCGGCCACTGCTTCGCGCAGCACCTCCTCCCCCTGGGGATCTCGGTAGTGGTTCGACATGGCACCGAGATGGCGATGGGCGATGCGGGTCAGAACGGCGCGTGTTCTTGCGTCCGGCGGTGTCCGACCCATGACGAAGGGTATCTGCAAGGGGGGCTCGGACACCTGGGGCGAGGGCGCGCTGACGGCGCGCGCGGCGCGCGAGAGCAGGCGGCCGGGTTCAGGCCGCTCCCATCCCGTCCCACCAGGGCGCCCGGCGCGCTCCGGCACATCCTTCGAGACATAGGTGCCGGAGCCGGTGCGGCCGATCGCATAGCCTTCGCTCAACAGCGTTTCGTAGGCCTCGGTAACGAGGCCACGAGACACGCCCCACAGGCGTGACGCCGCGCGGGTGGATGGAAGTCGCGCCCCCGGCGGCATACGGCCACCGACGATCCCTTGGCGCAACGCAAGATAAAGCTGCCGGGCAAGCGGTACGGGCGATGCCCTGTCGACCTCGATGTCGACCAGATGCGCCGTGCCTTCGCGCCTTCGAGAAATCTCGACTGTCACCTTAGCCTCCGCAAGAGTGGTCCCCGGAAGCAAATCCAAGTGGACCTGTGATTTTGATCCTGTCGGCCAAATATTTGGGCCAATTATACCGAGAGTCAAAACATCATGCGCGCATCACATGCCTATTGCCTGTTTGTCGGAAGCTTTCTGACAGCAGCCGGTTACGGCGCCACCTTCCTTCTGACCGAGCATTTCCGCGCCCTCGGCGGCAGCGAGATCGAGACCGGCATCACGCTTGGCGGTGCCATGCTTGGCACGGTAATTGGCGTGCCACTGGTCGGTTGGTTCGCCGGCCGCTTCGGCGCGGCGCGGATGGCCGCGCTCGGGGCGCTGTCGGTGTGTGCCGGCTATCTTGCTCTCGCCTCGCTGCACACGCTTTCTCCCGTGATTGGCGGGGCCGGCTTCCTCATCGGGCTCGGATGGGGAATCTTCTATCTCGCCGCGCCGATGTCGTTGTCGGAACGTGTGACCGATCGCGAGCGCGGTTTCTGGTTTACGCGCTTCGGCGCGTTCCTGATGGCCGGCATCGGCGCCAGCCCAGTTGCAGCAGGCGCGCTCACGGGAAGCCTAGGCCTTTCCACGGCGATGGCCTTCTGCGTCGTCGCGGCGGCCTGCGTTCTGGCAGCGCTGCTCTTGTGGATGTTCGAAAACCTGTCGCCGAGGCCGGCTGCCACGACCCCGCGACCGTCCAGCGACGGCTGGGTGCGCAAGCTGCCGGACATCGCCCGTACGAAAGCCATTTACCCCATTCTGATGGTGGGTCTCGGCGCCTGCGTGTTCAGCGGCGTCTTGACGTTCCAGACATCTCTGGTTCGCGGCACGGGCCTGCAGGCGAGCACCTTCTTCGCCGCTTATGCCATTACAGTGGTGGTGTCCCGTTTCGTGCTTGCTCCGCTTGTCAGCCGGGCCAACGGCGATCGCGCCACCATTGTGCTCCTGTCGGTGATGATCCTTGGCGTGGTGGTCGCCTTCGCTCTTCGCTATGGCGTGCTGATCCAGATCGCGAGCGCCATATTGCTTGGCCTCGGCTACGGCCTGGTCTATGCGGTCATCCAGACACAGGCCGTCAATGACGGTCCCGCAGAACAGCGCAACGCCGCACTGACCTGGTTTGCGATCGCCTATTTTCTGGGTGTCTTCGGGTTTCCGCTTCTTGGCGGCTGGCTGATCGTCACTGTCGGTACCGCCGGTTTTCTCGGCGCCGTGCTGGCCTTCGCGATCGCCGAGATGGGCCTGGCATTGCTGCGCCTGCGTGTGCCACGGCCGCTGGAAGCATCATTCAACGAACCGCGCCAAACGGCGGATTCGCGGTGAACCAATCAGGGGCTAAAGGCCGAGCAGAAGGTGCGCCGCCTTGCAACCGTCCAACGACGACGAAGCTCGAGCGATTGCGCACAGGCCTGCGCCAAAGGTTTCATGTCATCGACGCCTTGTTGCGACGGGGCGCAAGTCACCTGGTCCGATGCCCGTTGGATGTGAGTGGCAGATGGTCGGATCGTTGGGAACGTGACATGGCCGATCGTCTGCTTGGCACTGACCAAGGCTGGCTCCGTCCACGGGAATAGCCGCGATTCAAGCCGTTCAGGTCTCTGCCAGGACAAAGCCACTGGGAGGCGATGGTGCCGGCGGCGGACGATGACAAGGCCGCGACGCGCGGTTCTTCCGGTACGCGGCTGCCATCGTTTCCGCAGCCTGCTGGAACCGCTCGCCAAGCAAGAGCAAGTGCTCTATGCTCCCGCATCGTGCCGGTATCGAGATCGGGTTGTCCTGGTGGGGGCGTTCCATGTTCGAAGTCGTTGCGTTCTGGCGAAAAGCGCCAGCGAAGGCCGCAGCATTTAGCTTGATCGTTGCCGCGCTGCCGGGCTTGCTGATCTGCGGATTGCAAACGGCGAGCGCCGCGCCGAACTGGACGCTTGATCCATCCGCTTCGGTGCTCACCTATCAGTCGGTCAAGAAGAATACGATCGTCGAGACCAACAAGATCAGGAACATCACCGGCACGCTGAGTTCCGCCGGCGACGCCAAGATCAGCTTCGACCTTAATTCCGTCGATACGGGCGTCGATCTTCGCAACGTCCGCATGCGCTTCCTGTTCTTCGAGACGTTCAATTACCCGACGGCGGAGGTGACAGCGAAGGTGAACCCCGCCGCATTCGCCGATCTCGCAACCAAGCGCAGGGTGAAGACCACCTTGCCGTTCCGCCTGAACCTGCATGGCCTTGGCAAGGATTTGGAGGCGAGCGTTGTCGTCACCATGATCGGCGATACCCAGGTCTCCGTCGCCTCCGAGGCGCCGGTCGCGGTCCATGTCGAGGATTTTGGCCTGCTGCCGAACATCGACAAGCTGCAACAGGCGGCCAACGTGACGAACATCGTGCCCACCGCGTCGGTATCCTTTGATTTCGTCTTTGCCGCCGAAGGCAGCAAGCCGGTCGCGGTTCAGACTGTCGCGGCAGGCGCGGTTGGTCCCGTTGCTACCGATGCCGCGAAGGCCAACTTCAGCGACGAGGAATGTCTCAACAGGTTTGCTGTGCTGTCGCGCACCGGCGCCATCTATTTTCGCTCCGCGAGCGCCAGGCTTGATGCCAAGAGCCGTCCCCTGCTGACGGAGGTCGTAGGCGTCGTCGGCAAGTGTCCGAGCCTCAAGGTCGAGGTGTCCGGGTACACTGATTCCGACGGATCGCCAGAAGCAAACAAGCTGCTGTCGGAGCGGCGGGCTCAGGCAGTCGCAGACGCGTTGGTTGTCGACGGCGTGCCACGTAACCAGATCAGCGCTGCCGGCTATGGAGAGGAGCGGCCTGTTGCCGCCAATGATACGCCCAAGAACAAGGCGCTCAACCGGCGGATCGAATTCTCCACCAGCAAGCTCGGCAACTGAGGTCGTCGTGGGTTCCGCTGGGATCGCCTTTTGCGGTGGCATGCTTCGTGTCGCCGGACTTGTGGCGCTTGCCCTGCTTTTGACCGTTGCGGCTGCCAGTGCCGAACGTCGCGTCGCGCTGGTGCTCGGCAATTCGCAGTATCGACACGCTGCGGCGCTCCCCAACCCGGTGCGCGATGCCCAAGCCATGGCCGAGCGACTGCGGGGCCTCGGCTTCGAAGTGGTTTCCGGCTTCGACCTCACAAAGCAGCAGACGCAGGCCACAGTCGCCCAGTTTGCCAAGCAGGTTCGCGGCGCTGATGTCGCGCTTTTCTTCTACGCCGGCCATGGTCTGCAGGTATCGGGCAAGAACTACCTGCTTCCGGTTGATGCCGCGCTCGACGACGAGACCTCGCTCGATTTCGAGGCTGTGTCGATCGATTTCGTTCTGCGCCAGATGTCGCGCGAAACCAGCATAAGGCTGGTGTTTCTGGACGCCTGTCGAGACAATCCGCTTGCTGAAGTTCTGGCAAAGACCGCTGGCGTCAAGGGTGTAAGCAGCGGTCTTGCCGAGATACCGATCGAAAACGGCGGCGCCGGCACGCTGGTTGCCTTCGCCGCCAGTCCGAACCAACTGGCCTATGATGGATCGGGCGAACACTCGCCCTTCACCAAAGCACTGCTGCAACATATCGGCGAAACCAACATCTCCATCACCGAAGCCGTGAACAGGGTGACCAGCGACGTCTTCAAGGCGACCAACGGCAAGCAGCGGCCCTGGACCAACGTCTCGCTGACCACCGAAGTCATGCTACACAAGGTCGACCTCAACGCGCCGCTGATTGTCGGGGAGGCGCGCCCGCCGCAAGACGAAGCCGGCTCCGGGACGCGCAATACCGGCACGTCGACCGGCCAGACCGACGACCAGCTTGCGCTTGATGTGCTGCGTCAGAAAATCCCGAAACTGGCAACGGAAGGGCCGATCTTCTTCGATCGGCCGATCAAATTCGGTGATCCGGCAATCGACGGCAAGAGCATTGCCCAATTGATCAAGAGTCAGCCGCTCTTCAGCCCGGTCGAAGGCCTCGATAAGTCCATGTGGCAGGGAAAACACTGCGACGGCTGCCATGAGTGGAACGAAGCCCGTCTTTGCGAGCAGGCAAAGAATTTCGCCGCCAACGACGTCTCCGTCATGCGCCTGCAGCATCCGCTAGGCACGCGTTTCAAGGTGGCGCTGGCCAGATGGGCACAAGGCGGCTGCCAATGATATCGGATTTGGGCCGACGGGACTCGGCCTGAAATTGGAAAGCCTGCTGCATCGGCCAGAAAATCGGAATCGATTTTCGGTAGACACGATGCAGCAGATACAAAGTGTTAGAGCGTCCTTTGCGCGTCCAATTGGACACGCGGCGCTCTAATAGGCGGCGGCCGATAGCCGCTGCGCTTCCATTTCCACGATCTGGATGCCCATTTCGACGAAGGCCGAGAGCACGGCAAAGCGGTCCGCCAGCGAGACGCTCGCCAGCCCCGTCAGGATTCCCGCGTTGACGGCATGGGCGGCAGGAAATCCTGTCGACGCCATGTTGAAGGTGGGGTCGCGCCATGCCGCCGCAAGCACAATCCAGGCAGCCGGGGTTGCTGGCGAAACATCCGTCACGTCGCTTAAGGCCGCTCGGTGATGAGGATTGTCCGGCTCGCGGACCCAATCGTGAACAATGGCCAGCAACCGCAGATCCCGCTCGGCAAGGAGTTCGGCGAGATGGCTCAGGCATTCATGGCCCCACCAGACCGCGGCCTGGTCGGGAAGGAGATAGGCACAGAACGTGACTGCCTCTTCCGGCACGCGCCCAGCGAGCAAGGTACGGCAAAACTCGAGCGGGGGTCGATCGGCGGCAGGCGATTTCATGTCCCTGGCGATGGCGGGACAGGCGAGGAAAAGATCTCTTGCCGATCTGTATCCGAGTTCATTGGCCATGGCCGTCACACCCCGAGCAGGAGCAGCATAGCACTCAAGCCTGCGGCTGAGCGCAGGTCAAGCCTCAGCTTTAGCAGGCGGCGGTGGGTGGCAGCGTGGCTTTGTTCACAGACAGTTGCTGTGCGATTTGATATAGTCTGCACCAGCGAAATCCGCTCAAACAGGAGTGATGATTATGCGGTGGGGCAGCTTAGCCTCGGTATTGGCGGCCATTCTTTTTTCAACGCACGTTTCCGCCGATCCGCTTCAGAAATCGGAAGACATCGTGAAGTTCTTCACCGGTCCGGGCAGCCTTGGTGCGTCGCGCGGAATCTGCGTCGGGACCGAGGAAGAGTGTAAGAGCAAGGCCGATAAGGCTGGGGCGCCAACGCAAAAGACCGGCCTCGATATGATGATCAATTTCGCCCTGGATTCGGCTCAACTCGACCAGACTGCCCGTAGCGAGCTCGACGAATTCGCCAAGGCGCTGGAGGACAACCGGCTGAGCAGATTCAGTTTTGTCGTCGAAGGTCATACCGATGCGACAGGCTCTGATCTCTACAATCAGGACCTTTCGCAGCGAAGGGCGCAATCGGTGGCGGCGTTCCTGACCGCGAACGGCGTTCAGCCCGCCCGGCTCGAAGCGGTGGGCCTGGGCAAGTCACACCCGCGCGTTGCCAATCCCTACGATCCGATCAACCGCCGGGTGGAAATGCGGATCAAGACCGAGTGAGGCGACCGCGCTCCGCTGACCCCATCCATAGTGACAACAATCCAATGGACCCTGCGTAACTGGCACGGGTCCTCTTCAATCGTCTCTGATCAGTTCTTGAGCGCGCCACCCACGGCAATACCGGTACCGAAGATCAGCGCCTTGGTCAGGAAATCGCCGTCGTCTCTCCGGGGCGGCGGCTCGTCGCGGACGTCGGTCCCGCTGTTGTGCCTCCGCTGGACAACTTGCTGCTTCTTGCGCGGCTTTTGTTCCGCCACCTGCTTGAGCGTGCGGGTTTTCTGTACGACCTGTTTCTTGGCCGGCGCCTTGCCGACCTTATTGACGGCCTTCTTGGCGCGTATCGTATCCATTATCGGGTCGGTCTGGATCGCCAGGAACGCCAGTTGCTCGCGTGTCAGATAACTGGTCTGCGGCAGCCCGTTTTTACCCTGCCAGACACCGATTGCCTGGCGTGTCCTCGGACCAAGATTGCCGTCGGCCTGGCCAAGCTCATTGCCCAACGCTTCCATGCGCAATTGCAGATCGATGCGTCCGTTGCGGTCGAGCCCGATGGCGTTTTCAGTCAGCTCGGTGCCCGGCGTCCGCTTCATCTCATCGGTGATACCGACTGTGGTGCGCACGGCCGAGCCCGAATTGGCTTTTGCTTCGTTCGCATTGAGCGACGCGACCTGCTTGCTGTCGGCCTTCAGGTCGTTCAATTGATCGATGTTGAGCTTTGCCACCGTGGCGAAACGGCCGGTCGGGAACTGTTCGAGATAGGCCTCATAGAAGGGAACAGCATTCTTCTTTGATGCTTCATCCCAGAGGCGCTGCTCGACCTCCCAGGATGGTGGCGTGCCGACCGCCGGCGCGGGTGCGTCCGTCGTCTTGGCTGCGTCGGCTACTGGGGCCGCGACTGGCGCGGCTGCCTGCGCCACAGGCTTGCCCAGGAAAACCTCGCGCCCCAGCGAAGCATTATGCCATGGCCGCTGCCGGCCTTGCGTGGCCTCCGTTACCTCGCCGCGGACGCGTGTCAGCGCGCTCTGGATTTCGACGCCGGGTTCGGTCAGGTGCTTGGCGAGCGCCAGCGAATAGGGACTGTCCACACCGTTGCCGTCGAAAGCGATGGCGCCGGGGTCCGTCGCATAGGCGATCAGCACGCCGCCGGTGCCGATGCCGTCGGCTTTTGCATCCACCGGAGCAAGGCCGGCGCCCAACGAGCGGCTCTTCGGCAAGGACGCAGCCAGCGTGCGTGCCAGCGGATTGTCGCGGCATGCATCGAGGATGATGATGCCGACAGCGGGATCGGCCGGCAGTGCCGCCATGAACTCATCGATCTGCACGGTGCGGGTCTTGAGATAGGCGGGAGATGACAGTTCGGCATCCACCGGGATGAGATAATTCTTGCCGTCGACCTGCATGCCGTGCCCGGCGTAAAAAATGACGGCAAGGTCCGCGTTGTAGGACTCTTCGGTGAACTTACCGATCAGGGCGTGCATGCCGGCATTGTCCTGGTCAATGCCTTCGACAACCTCGAAGCCGGCATTGCGCAGCGTGGACGCAATAAGGCGGGCATCGTTCGCTGGATTGGGCAAGGCGACGGCATTAACATATTTGCTGTTGCCGATGACCAGCGCGACGCGCTTGCTGCCGGGCGTGGCAGCCTGGACGCAGAACGCGGCCAGGATCACGAGAATGAATCCAGTCAAGAGGACGGTGAACGCTTTCATGGATCAGCCCTCCACCCCGTTGGGGCGCGTTATCGATGTCCACGCATTCGCAATTTCGTCAGCGACAAAGTCGCTTCTGCCAGAAAGGGCTCTGGGCGTATGTGACCCCTGTCACATTTTAGGTTCACAGGGCGCCAAAAAGCCTCTGCAAATGTGCTCTAATATACCACCCGTCCGCCTGAAAACCAATCAACCTGGCGACTGTTCCGATGTTGTCGGCGGCTTTGACTAGCCTGGCTTAAGCGGGTTTTGGATCGAGTCGAGCAGCGCCGTTATTGCCTGCTTGTATTTTTCGAACTCCGGCGATGTCTGCCGAATTTGCGTTGTCGCCGTCGGCTGGGTCTGATCGGCGGCTACACGCGTCACTTTCTGCCCCATCTTTCGCTCGGCCCAGTCGATCACGTAGCCGGCGGTCTTGCCTGTGAGAAACGGGTTGGCCTGAATAACGGCTGATCCCAGCACTGCGCTCAGCTGTGACGAGCCCTGTGCGGCCAGCACCTGATGCGCGCCTTCCATGCCGAGAAAATGGCACAGATAAAGGCGCCCAGCTGTGATCTGGTGGCCGCGTCCGCGCAGATACGCTTCGCCTTCGCGCGCCAGGTTGCGCACCATCTCACGCGAGAGCGTGGCGTCATAACGAAGCGCGAGCAGGTCGGCGGTCGATAGCGTTCTGGCAAGATCGGGGCGATAGGCGTTCATCATCCGGATCCAGGTCTTAGTGATGAACTGGCCGGCGCCGGTTGCAGACGAGTTTGGATTCTTGGCGCGAGCGCTGCCTCCGCTTTCGACATGAACGATCCGCTCGGTCAGGGTCTCGACAGCCGTATCGGATGAGCCACCGGAATTGCCGGTGGCAACCGTGGTGACTGTCCCCAAGGAATCGATGGCCTCGCCGTTCTGATAGAGCTCGAAATGGAGATGCGGGCCGGTCGAAAGCCCTGTGGTCCCGACATACCCGATGACGTCGCCAGCCTTCACCTTGGTGCCGCTGCCGCTTGCGATGGCGAATTTCTGCATGTGGGCATAGCGGGTCTCGCGCCCGTTGGCATGCGCTATCTTCACCAGGTTGCCGTAGCTGCCGCCATCGCCCTGGAAGGTGATCTCGCCGTCGAAGGCGGCCACGATCGGTGTGCCGATCGGAGCGGCCCAGTCGACACCTTTGTGGATTCGAACCGTGCCGAGGATCGGATGCTTGCGCGGACCGAAGGTCGAGGTCATCACCCCACTGACTGGCGTGACCATGCCGTTCGTCACGGTCAGCGAACGAACCTCATCGTTGCCCGTGACGCATGCATACTGGCCGTCACTCTGCTGGAAGACGAAACAGTCGAGGCTCTTCTCGGTACCCGATACGCCAACATAGAGAACCCTTCCGGAGGTCTCGTCCTGGCCGCGCGGCGCCTGCGAGTAGATCAGCACCAGACGCTGGTCTTCGCTTGCGAAGGCATCCAGGTCCTGTCCCCGCGACAGATACATGATCGCCTCGCCGATAACGCTTGTCGGGACCTTGTTGCGTGCTGCCGTCGAATAGATCGCGTCGAGCAGACGATACTGTCGTTTGGGCCCACCCTGATCGGAGGCTCCGGAATAGTTGAAGAGATCCTCGCTGACCCACGGATCGACGCCCGAAACGAAGGCTCCCGCCGTATTGCGCGTCAAAGTGCCGACATAGATATTCTTGGCGTAGACCGAAATCTGCATGAGCGACATGGTCGTCGTCTCGCGGGCCGGACGGAACCCGCGCATCGCGACGACAAACCCTGCCTCTAATCCGTCGCGGTTGAACAACGTCTTCAACGCCTCGCCTGATGCCTTTGCGTCATCGGCGGAGAAATGAGCATCGAGCACCACGCTATCCAGGCTACGATCATTGAAGATCTTTACGAAAGTGTCTTTGGTCGCCTCGAAGCGTCGATATTCGTTCGTGACTGTCGTGACGGTGGTGGTGTTTTCGATCGCGGTTTTCTTGAACGCGGGCAGGGCTGCCTCGCCTTGGTCGATCGTTTCGCCCCAGCCGGCTTCAGGATCGTCTGCGTCGGCCTTGGGAACCGAACTGGAAGCCGCGTCGCCATTGTCAGGCGCAGGCTGGAGATCGTTTTCCAGATCGCCCTGTTGATCGGCGGGCGGCGCGACCACAGCCGACGAAGCCGGTTGCTGGGCGTTCGGCGCCGTTGCCGAAGGCTTTGGAGCGGTCTGCCGCTGTGCCTGGAAGAATGCGAAATCCTCCTGCGTCGACGGGATCGTCGTCATGAATTTTTCGCTGGCGCTCAGCATCACGTCGGAGAGGATCTCGATCTGTGGCGACGCGCCGGAACTGTCGAGCTCGGCCGGGCGCGCGATTGCGCGGCCTTTCGTTTCGGTGTCGGCGTCGGGCGCAAGCGTGATCCACATCGGGTCCCCGGCGAGACCGATGATCGCAGGCACGTAGACCGACGCATCGGGTGGTACGTCTTCCATGCCCTCGACAGGATGCAGTTCCTCGTCCTCGTCACCGAACGACCAGTAGTCCCTGGTAAGATAGAAGCCGGTGGCGACCGCAACGATGGCGAGCGTTGCGAGGCCGGCAAAGGCTCTGCGCCAAAGTTTGCGCCGGCGCTCAGTCAGTCGCGCCTGCTTCTTGCGTTTGAAGCTCGTGTCGATGCTGTGCGTCACGGGCTATTTCCGGTCAGGAAATAGGTCCAGCGCACCTGCTCTAGCGTGTCGACCTCGACGAAACGCGCCGCGATGTGGCCGTGCTGCCAACACTTTTCAATACCGCGTATCAAGAAGCGGCGTCGGTCGATGCACATTTCGACCGATCCGTTGAGGATCGCGTGGCCGAAGACATCCGTTGCGTAGAGATAGATGTAGCGGTTGGCCAACTCCTCACGGATGACGTTCACGCACTGGTTGGCGCCGATGGTCCACCAGCCGTCAGTCTGGTCGGCATTGTCGACCTTCTGTCCGACGGCGAGATTAACGACGTCGAGCGTCTGGTTGCACACCGTGAATTCTGCATGGGCCTGGTCAATCGACAGGATCGAGAGCAGCGTTGCGCCGACCACAGCGGCGGCCGTCATGCGGCCGGAGAACTCAGGCCATATTCGAAACCAGCCATACCGCCTGGGCGATGACGGCTGGAACAAACGCGAGTAGCGGAGGTCCATCGGCATCCATATTTATCCGCCAAGTTGAAAATACTTGGCGGTGGCGGAAAACTGCGAACCGTCGGCTCCGATCTCCTCGAGAATCTTGGGCAGAAGCTCGGAGGCTGGTGTCGGTCTCGAAAAAACCGCCGCCCGGATGTCGCGGGGTCCGGTGATCACCAGCATGATCTGCGGAACGGCCTTGCCGGCTGCCTTGTCGGCGGCGCCAAGACCGATCGGGATGCTGAACGCCGCCTTGTCGGTCTGCGCGACCATGCGGTCGTCGAGATTGAAGGCAATGCCCTTGTGGTCGATCAGCATCACATTCGACACAAGCCCACCACGCGTAACCAGCGTGCCGCCGATCGGCGTGTCATCCGGCACCGATGTCCGGTCGAGGACCAGTTGCGGCCGTTCAGCGCTGCTGCGATCGAAGAAGTGCAGGAAACTGGTCACCTCGCATTGCGGTTGAGAGATAAGCCGAACGCCGATGTCCGGCTCGATATGGAACCTCGACCGGAAATCGCCGAGCATCTGCTCGAATGGCCGCACGGCCGTTCCGAAACCTTCGATGGCTGCCGCATTGTCCGTTGCCGACGTCAGTGACGCGTAGAAACAATCCCCGCCGCTGAAGTCACGCACCCACGACGCGCGCTGCGCCGTTTCGTCGGCTTTCTTCGCCGATGGAACTTCCGGCTTGGGTAGATTGATTGCGACATCGGTATTTCCGGGCTGCTTGGCGGCTGGCGGCTGCGGCGGTGACTGTGTCGGCGTGTTCGCTGTTTCCAGTTGCTGGGCTGTCGGGCCTGCCGCTTCTGGCTCTTTCGGTGGGGGTGTCGACTGCGCTGGTTCCTGGCTTTTCGCAGAAGGAGAGGATGAGGCATTGGCCTTGGGCAGCACGTCGACAGGGTTCGGTACGCCGGGCTTGGTTTCTATCGGCTTTGTATCCGGCGACGGCTTGCTTTCAGTTTCCGCGCGGTTCGGTTGGGGTGCGTCGGCTGCGGGCGGTTCGCTGGCCGGCAGCGCCGGCTTCTGGCTTTCGGCCGTCTTCGGCACGGGTGCGGTCGTCGGCGAATTCTCGGTCGAAGGTTGCGTAGGCTGGGCTTCGGCTGGCTGTGGGCCTTGCGTCTGGTTGTTGTTGGCAACCTTCTCAGGTTGAACAGCGGGCGGCGCTTCCACAGCGGGTTTCGGCGTGAGTGGCGCTGCCTTCTCCACAGGAGGCGAGGGGGCCAGGACGCCGCTGACATAGAGACCCGCAGTGGCCAGAACAGCCAAGGTTATGGCGCCACTTGCGATCACCGGCATCCGCGTGGGCTTTGGTGGCGTGGTCGGTGTGGGGGGGCTGGCCGCAGCGGCTGCCGGCGCCGGTTCCGACAGATGCGCCGGCCGCACATGCTGAACGAAGCGCTGCTCGCCTAAGGGTGGCAGCGAGGGCGGTCGGGCGCCGGGAGGTGCAGTCCAGCCGGCGTGCGGCAGTCCGGAGCGCTCGCGTGCGCCAAACGATGCCGGTGGCGATGTCGCATCGGCGTCGTCGTCGCGGGTCGCCCTGGCGATTTCTGCCATGCTGGCCGGGCGGTCGCGTGGATCCGGCTGAAGCATCGCTTCGATGAGATCGCGGAAATCGGGGTCAATGTCCGACAGGTCCGGCACCGTACGGCGCTTTTCGATAACCTCATATTGCGAACCGCTCATATCCAGCGGCTTTCCGCGAAGCGCTGCGGCCAGCACCAGTCCAAGGCTGTAAATATCGGATTGCTCGCTGACTTCGCCGCCATAGAGGCCGAGCTGTTCCGGCGAAACATAGTTGTATTTTCCGGCGAATTTTCCGCCGATCAGCGTCTCTCCCCCGACGGTCGCCGAGCGCGCTATGCCAAAATCGATGATCTTGGCGCGCTCGACCCGGCTACCTGGCAGGATGATGTTGTCAGGCGACAGGTCGCGGTGGATAGCGCCAGCCTGATGCACGGCACTCAGTCCCGAAGCGAGGCGATGGCAGAGCCGGCGCACATCTTGCGGTGGCATGGCGCCGAGCCGGAAGATGTCGAACAGCGAAGGGCCGTCCACGAATTCCATCGCGAGGTAGGGACGGCCGATCCCCGGATCGATGGTGAAGACGTGGTAGCGTACGACGGCGTCATGCGACAGGTGATTGAGGATCGACGCTTCCTTGCGAAACAGGGACAAGATGGTCTGATCGCGCGCGAATTCTGGCAGCACGATCTTGATCGCGACTTGGTCGCCGGTCTGGATGTTGTGACCGCGATAGACCTCCCCCATGCCGCCGGATGCGATCCTCTCATCGAGCTCGTAAATGGCGCTAAGTTGCGTGCCCACACCCGCATAGGTGATGTTCGTCGATATCCGTGTCTTGTCGTCATCGCTCATTTTGCGAGGCCCTCTGCTCCGGATCGAACCTCCCGTCGCGCTCGTCGCCCATCTTCACGAGGACAATGGTGACATTGTCGGTTCCGCCACGCGCCAGAACGGTCTCCAGCAGATTCCGGCACGCAGCCTGCGGCGTGGCGGACTTGACCGCTGCCTCGATCTCGGCGTCGCTGACATGCGCGGTCAGCCCGTCGGTGTTCAGAACAAAAACGTCGCCTGGCATCAACTCACCTTGCCGGAAATCGATCTTGAGCTGGTCGCTGACGCCGACTGCGTGCGTGATCACGTTACGGCGCGGCCAGGTGAGTGCTTCTTCCGCACTGATCGCGCCGCGGTCGAGGAGTTCCTGGACCTCCGAGTGATCTTTCGAGACCTGGTTGATCAAGCTGTTGCGAACCAGGTAGATGCGGCTGTCTCCGGCCCACAGACAGGCAAAGCGGCCGTCCATGGCAAGCAAGGCCGCGAAAGTGGAACCGATCGTGATGCCGCGCGATCGTGATATGTCGCGGATTTCAGCGTTGGCGCGGCTCAGCCGATCCTCGAAACGGGCGCGAAGATCCGGCGCCGAGCTGGCGATACCGATCGTCGCCAGATGATCAACGATGCTGGCGGAGGCGAGTTCACCGGCTTCATGCCCGCCCATCCCGTCGGCTACCACCCATAGGCCGGTCTGCGGTTCGACGAGGTAATTGTCCTCGTTGTGGTCGCGCACGCAGCCCTTGTGGCTCACGCCGAAGCTTTCGACGGGAAGGGCGACAGTGCTCAAATTGCCACCAAGCGCTTTGCGAGCGTCCTCTGTGACGAACGATGGGCTGCGTACCCAGACCATTTTGCCACAAGCACGTACATTAGAGTATCGAAATGACGGTCGAAGTTGGCGCTGATCTGTCGGGAACCATCTCAGAAAGCCTTCGGACAACTGAAACTGGACAAAGCCGGCAACAGAAAGGGGTTGGCTCCCGGGTCTGTCTGGATCGTGTAGGCAACGTCGCGTCCACCGATGACGAAACGCGCTTCGGTGTTGCCGCCATTGCTGGTCAGCGTCGCCTTGTCTAGCAGCCGCTTCAACGCCCACGGCCCTTCGAATTTGAGTGCGGACTCGCGGCCCGGCATTTCCGGCGCAAGGCTGAGGCTGGCAGAGGCGGAAGCCGCGCTGTTCGGCCATGTCACTGTGCTCGGCGTGTTCCCTGCTTGACTGCTTTGGACGATCTGGCCGTCGATGTTCAGGACCGCGCTGTCGGCATCGCCGTTGAGCGAAAAAGGCGTGAATGTAATGTTGACCGACGGCACCGAGCCGCCGGAAGGAAAAAAGGCGCTGCGGATCTCCGCGGCGGACTGGAATGCCTTCAAGGTCGATTTGGCGAGGCCGCGGCCGGAACGGGCATCCTGTTTCCAGGTCCATTCCTGGCCCGTCATGTCGATCAGCGGCGCAAGGTTCTGTGCAAAGAAGCGATCCATCAGGCCGCCAGGCGCGAACAGCTTGGCGAAATCCGCGATCGAGATGTCTTCCGTGCCGTCTCCAGCGAAAGGATAGTGGCCATTGACCACCGCCTCGCAGGCGCGCGTGACGGACTGATCGAGGTTCTGGTTGAGGTTGGCCACGGAAGTCTCGGCGACATTGCCTTCAAACTCGTCCGCCGTGGCCGTCACCATGCGCGCGAGCGGCTTGGGCAGGCGCGAGACATTGGCGCGTAGTGTCGATATCTGTAGCCGCAGGTTCGCGTTGACACGTTCGGTCTGCGAGGGGACATCGGCCGAGAGCTTCAAGCTCTGGAAGATATCGCGAAAGTTCTGCGTCAGCGCATCGAGCGGCCTGTGCCCGGCAGTGCCGCTGACCAGCGTCTGGAAAGACCGGAACTGCGCCTCGACGCTGGCGCCGGCATTTTGCGCCAGAGCTGAGCTTGTGCCCGCGCGGCTTTGCGATTTGCCCCCGGCGATTTGCAAGCCGATGCGGGCCAGGCCTTTGGCCATCCCAGCCGGGTCCTTCAGCGCAATTCCGGTCTCGCCCTCTGAGGCGGTGTTGTCTTTCGTCAGCGCGGTCTCATCGGCGATCGCCGTAAACAGCTGGTCGAGCGGTGAGTCCGGCGAAGCGGCCGCCGAGAGCGCGATATATTGCGGTTTGTCCTTCAGCATCGCCTTGAACTTCAGCTGATCGAGCGTGCCTTTCCACGCGGCGGCGAATTCCTTGCCGTAGCGGTCGACGAGTTCGGGGCCGAGTTTGGGCAGATCTTGATCGATGCCGCCTTGTTCGCCGCCACCGCCGAGCACCCATCGCTCGTCGACAAGCATCTGCGCGATGCGTGAAAGCTGCGGCAGGAAGAAGCTGTTGAATCCGGCGCGGGTGTAAAGACCGGGAACATGAAGATCGGCGAGGTCGCCGCCATCCATGCGTTCGAACAAAAGCTGCGCCTCGGGGCCGGCTTTGGTTGCGACGGAGAAGTCGCTCAGCGTTGCGGCGTAGACCGCTGACTTGATCAGCGCCGATGCGCGGTCAGCCAAGCTCATGCGCCCGAGCGAGCGTTGCGCGGCCTCGATCAGGGGTTGGTTGAGTTCGAAGACTGGATCATAAGCGTCATCGAGGGCAAGCATGGCGCGCAGATGTTTTTCGATCTGGACGCGGCCTTCGCGGTTGTTCTCACCTGGATAACGGTTTTCTTCCCAGTCCTGCTTCATCCATGAGACGATCAACTCGTCATCGACCTTCGGCGCCTTGCCGCCCAGCATCAGGTAGATCTTCAGCGGCTGGTAGAGCGCAGCCGGATCGGCCATCCTGGCCTGGATCGTCCGCTCTGCCTGAACCAGGAGCCGGGAGCGGAAGGTTCGTTCAAGCGCCTGTCGATAGGCCGTCTTGGAGGCGGACTGCAGCCTCTCCCGCTGGCTCAATCCGAAGGCTTCCTCAATTGGCTTGCCTTGGGCTCCGCTTTCGAAACCGGCCGGCAGGCTGCGCAACTGATCGAGCGGGCCGATGACGTTCTCCAGATCGACGTCGGTCACAGCCGTGCTTTTGAGCAGCGAATCCGCGCTGTCGCGATACTGCGCCATCGCTTGCCGGGTGGAGGCGATCAACGATTTGTTGGCGAAGAAGCTGAGGCCAAGCACCCCAAGTGCCGCCAAAGCCCCCAGCCCGATCGCCGCCAAGCCGCCAAACCTGGTCAAGCTGGCGCGCCGTTCAGCCACCCGGTCGAAAGATACCCAGCCCGATTCCGGGAAGATCACCTTGGTCAGGAGGTCGTGCAGGAAGAAGCTCTTGCCGGTGCCGGAAAGATACGCTTGCGGGGTGCTGCCGAAGCTGCGGCCGATCGCGCCCAGCACCTGGTCGAAGGGTGTCCCCTCCTGGGTGCCGGACGAGAAATAGAGCCCACGCAGGCTGACATTCACCTGTGATCGAGATGCATCGAACAGGCTGCCGATGAACTGCGTTATCCGGTTCCTGAGCGCGCCGAACTGAGCCGGAAAACCGAAGAGTGCGATCCGCGCCACCGGATCGGTCTCGTCCTGCAGACGGTCGGCAATTTCCTCGGCGAGCCGCCTCGCAAGTCCGTCGAATTCCGCCGGCGCCTCGCCAGCCATATTTTTGGTGCGGTCGGCGGTCTGAAAGGTCGCGCCCCACACCTTGCGCCTGCGTGCCTCGTCGAAATCGCCGAAATAGTCCATGAAGCCAGCGACGAGATCGGCCTTGGTGAAGAGCAGATAGACCGGGAACTGGATTTTCAACGTCTCGTGCAGTTCGCGCAGGCGGCTTCTGATTTCGGTGACATGCGCGTCTAGCTGCTGGTCGTCGAAGCCGATCAGATCGGCAAGGCTGATGGCGAGGATCACACCGTTGATCGGTTGCCTGGTGCGGTATTTCTTGAGCAATCGCAGGAAAGCGAGCCAACTCGCCTTGTCGCGCTCACGGTCCGACCCCTGGGTCGTGTAGCGGCCGGCCGTGTCGATCAGCACTGCCTCGTCCGTGAACCACCAGTCGCATAAGCGCGTGCCGCCGACGCCGGCCACCGGCTGTGCGCTGCCGGAACTGGCAAGCGGAAACTTCAGCCCGGAATTGACCAGCGCCGTCGTCTTGCCGGCCCCGGGCGGGCCGATGATGACGTACCAGGGGATGTCATAGAGGAAATTGCGCTTGCCGCTCGTCCGCTTCAGCGTGGCGATGGCTTCGCCCATGCGCGCTTCGAGCGCCTGCGAATCGTCGTTTGGCTCGTCGCTGCGCACAATGGCCGTTTCGAGCGCTTTTTGCGCCTTGCGTTGCTGCCAGAAGCGGATGCCGTAGAACAGCGCAAGCACCGCAACGGTGACGCCGATGATTGTCGCCCTGAGCCACATGGGGCCAAGCGGGCGGGTATCGGCGAAGCGGATCAGCGGTCCGGCATACCAGACGGCGGCCGAGAAGCCCGCCAGGGCGATCATGTTGAATATCCGCGGCAACCAGCGCATCAGTTGCCGTTCTCCGCTGAGCCGGCTTGTAAAGTTTCCTGTTTGGGGATCATGATGTCAACGCGGCGGTTCTTGGCGCGACCGTCCGCCGTTTGATTGTCGGCGATCGGTTCGTCCTCGCCCTTGCCGTCTGTGCTGAGCCGCGACGGGTCCTTCAACTGCTTGGTAAGCATCGCCTCCACTGCTTTGGCGCGGGCGACGGAAAGGTCGAAATTCGATTTGAATGTGCTCGTGTTCTTCGGCTTCACATTGTCGGTGTGCCCGACGATCCTGATCGGTCCTGGCTCGGCATCGAGCGCCGTGGCGATGTCGGCTGCGATCGGCTGGAACTGCGCCTTCGTCTCTGCCTGGCCGGAAGCGAACGAAAGCTGGTTGCTGATCTCGACAACGATGAAATCACCCTTCGTGCCGACACTCAGTCCGCCGCCGGTGATCTCCTTGGCGAGTGCGGTGCGGATGCGGTCGACCTGAGTGGTATCGGGGACCGTCGGTGGCGGCGGGCTGGCTTCCGCCGGTTCGCCGGGTGCCGCCACGCTGGCACGTTCGATGATAATTGGGGTCGAAGGATTGAGTGCCAGCAACGCGCCGGCGGTCGCGTCGCCTTCGTCGGTGATCAATATCCGCAGCCCGAAGAAGGCCGCTGTCACCAGGGTCGCCGCGGCGGCTGCGACCGCCCAGAGCGGTAGCCGTCCGCGTGGCTTGGACATCGGCGCCGCTATGCCTTGCCACCGGGGTGAGATGTCGCCGGCGGCGCGTGGCCTGAAGTAACGCAACGTGTCGTAGACGTCGCGCCGGACACGTTCGAGTGTATTCCGTTCGCCCGGCAGGCCTCGGTACTGGCCTTCGAAACCCAGCGACAGGCAGGCATGCATCAGTTCGAGCAGGTCGTAATGCGCTTCGGGCTTGGCGAGGATACTGTTCAGCGCGTCGTAAAAGCCGACGCCTGTTGGCTTCGTGTGGAAGAACTGCGCCACCAGGCTGTGCTGAAGCCAGGTTTCCTTGCTCGGCCAGGGCAGGTTGCCGACAAGGTCGTCAGCGGTTTCGCAAAGGGCGAATTTCGCGATGCGGGCATCCTCTTCGCCAATAGCGGCCTTGGCGATTGTGCGGTCGAAAGTCTCGACGGCGTCGGCGATATGCTCCGCCAAGGCCGCCGCTTGTCGTTCGACCGGTATGAGCCGCAACTGTCCGAAGAGCATCAGCAAAGGGGCCGCGGCGGCAAGGATAGGATTTGCCGCTGCATACTTCACGCCGGCGGTGGCGTTGAGCAGAACGTCCTGCTGCAACGCGAGTATCGGGGCAGGGGCTGCTCCTGGCGTGGCTTCCTGAACGACCACGGTTCCGGACGACCAGCCGAGCGGCATCTGCCGGCCGACGCCGGGGTCGAAGATCGTCGTTTCTCTGGCGGGTGTCGGAGCACGTTGCACGCTTTGCGGACCGGAGCCATCGGGAGCGCCAAGCGGCTTTTTTCCTGGCCGTGACGCGCGGATGATGGTTTTTTCCGGTGGTTCGGAGGGGTCGTCCTTCGAGCTCATCGGCGCACCCGTGTCGAGTTGCAACGAGCATTTCTAGGGCGGGAAGGGAGGCCTGGGCCGGGCTCAATCTTCGCTGCGGACCGGATGAAAAGGCTGATCTTGCGGAAACATGACATTCCTGCACACGCCCCAAGCCACGGCCGCATTGCCCGCCGGGCAAGCTCCCATGCGTTATCCTAATCGCACGGGAAGCCGATGGAAATCGGAAAGCAGGATGATCAAAGAGACGACTTCTTCTATGAGGCCCGTCACACAGAGCGCATCAGCGCCGCTGAGGCCTGCTACCTGCCCGGCTATTTTTGCTTAGCCGCCTTGGTGTAGGCTTCGGCGAAATAGGCGAGGAAGACATCCAGCATACCGTTTTCGTGCTTGTCCTCCATCATCCGCCACGTCGCAACAAGCGCATCCCAGGCCTGGCTTTTCCTGGACGAAAAGGAAGCAGGTGGAATTCTTTTGGCGATAGCCTCCGGCGACAGGTCGTCTAGCAGCCTCGAAAGCGCGACCTGCATGGCAGCGTAGGTGGCGATTTCGTGGGCCTTCAGGTCGCGGAACGCGTCCTCAACGCTATGCTTGGCATCAAGATAGCCGGCCCTGCGTTTGGCGAACATGATCTCCATTATGTCGTCGGTGCCCGGCACGAATTTCAGCGGGTTGTTGTCCTCCGCGCCGATCATCGTGCGATCCGCGCTCTTGGCGAGTACTTTGGCTGCGGCGCGTGCCTTGAGCAGCAAGGACAATTGCTCGACCGTGGTTCTCAGCACCGCGCCGATCTCGGCAGCCACGTCATGCGGGTCGCGCGATTGCAGCAACTCCGGTGCAATGCCGGCTGCTTTGGCGATCTCCCGCAACATCGCGTCCGCTTCCGCCGGCCGATTGGCAGGGACAGCTGGGCTGGGCCGCAGTGCCGAAGACGTCGATACCTGTGCCGTCTCGCCAGGGCGCTGCTGCGCCGGATTGAGGGATGGCGCATTACCGAATTCCTGCGGCCTTCCCGTTGACGACGGCAGTTCGCGTTGCGTCGAACCGGTCCTTTCTTGCGGATGACCGGTAGCAACACGCTCTTCGTCGATCGAAACGGCGACGACGTAACAGCCGATCAGCAGTCGGTCGCCTTGGGCCAGCCGATGCGGCGCGCCAATGCGCTGGCCTGAACCGTTGACGAAAGTACCGTTGCGCGAGACGTCATAGAGCCAGAACGAACCCGCCTGATAGCGGATTTCGCAATGTCGGCCGGAAATGAACTTGTCGGGGTCGGCCAGTGTCCAGTCGCAATTTTCGCGCCCGATTTCGAAGCTGCGGTCGCGGGCGGCATAGCTCGTCGCGATGCCTGCCGGCAGCCTGTCAAGATTGCTGATCTGTAGCGAGATGAACATCCGCAACCGCCGGCACGCCCAATATCCAGGCTATTCTAGCAGCTTGCAGGGGCAGCGGGCGAGGCGCGTTTCACATGAAGGCGCCGGGAGCAGTTCAGCCACACCGTTATTTAGCCTCCATCAAACATGTGCTAGGCTTATCGGGCTTCGGTGCGGTGGCTATGAAGTTCCCGAACGTGACGCAGTTAATAGAACGAGGGCTTCGATTCATCACACTGGCGGCCGCGTCCAGGAGAGGCACGAACCATGCCGAATGAACGCGCCACGGTTGTGCAAACGCCGGTGGGCGCTGACCTGCTGACCTTCACCCATCTCATCGGCCGCGATGAGGTCAGCCGTTGTTTTTCCTATACCGTTGGGTTCGTCAGCAAGAGCCGTGACGTCGACCCGTTGAAGATGCTGGGCGGTGTCGTTTCGGTCGAGGGTGAATCCGACCCGAAGCGCTGGTTCAGCGGTCTCGTGTCGGAGTTCAGGCTTACCCGTATTGAAGACAGGCTGGCCTTTTACGAAGCGGTGATCAGACCGTGGCTCTGGTTCCTCGGCAACACCACCGATTGCCGTATCTTCCAGAACATGACGGCGGTGGAGATCGTCGAAAAGATCTTCTCGAAATATGGCATAGCCAAATTCGAGAAGCGGCTGCAGGGTTCCTACCCCTCGCGAGAATATTGCGTCCAATATGACGAGAGCGATCTCGATTTCGTCCAACGGTTGCTCGAGCACGAAGGCATTTTCTATTTCTTCGAGCACGACGAAGGCAAACACACGCTGGTGCTGTGCGATGCGATGAGCAAGCTGAAGCCAGCGCCAGGCTACGACAAAGTGCTCTATAACTTCGAGGGTCAGGGCTCGCGGCGCGACGTTGAATACATCACCGAATGGATTCCAGGCAGTGCGGTGCGGCCGGGTGCATATGCCCATACGGACTATGATTTCGAAAAGCCCGGCGCGGATCTGATGGCGAAGTCCGCCCAACCGTTCGGCCATAAGGAGGCCTCGGGCGAAAACTATCGCCAACCCGGAGCGCATCTCGATGTCGGCCGGGGCGACACGATTGCTGGAATTCGCCGCGAGGAGTTACAGGCGGTGCATCGGCACAGCACGGCGGTGGGTACCGTGCGCGGTCTCTTTTCCGGTTGCAAATTCAAGCTCGAAAGTTTTCCGCGCGACGACCAGAACCAGGACTATCTGGTGGTCAGCGCCGAATACCGGCTGTTCGATCCGGGTTACCGGACACAGAACGAGGCCCATAACGAAAACTTCAAAGTGGTGCTCGGCGTTGCGCCGACCAAATTGCCTTACCGCCCGCCGCGCATCACGCCGCGGCCGGTCATGCGCGGGCCACAGACGGCGACGGTGGTAGGGCCTTCGGGCGAAGAAATCTTCACCGACAAGTACGCACGGGTGAAGGTGCAATTTCATTGGGATCGCCTCGGCAAGAAGGACCAAAACTCTTCCTGCTTCGTGCGCGTGTCGCAGACCTGGGCCGGCAGCGGCTGGGGCTTCATCCAGATCCCGCGCATCGGCCAGGAGGTCATCGTCGACTTCATCGAGGGCGACCCGGACCTGCCGATCATCACCGGCCGGGTCTACAACGCCGCTGAGATGCCGCCCTACGGCTTGCCTGCCAATGCCACGCAATCGGGCTGGAAGTCCAATTCCTCGAAAGGCGGCGGTGGTTACAACGAGCTTATGTTCGAGGACAAGGCGGGTTCCGAACTGGTCAATTTCCAGGCCCAGAAGGACCACCACCTGCTGATCAAGCATGACCGTAACAAGACGGTGCAGCACGACCAGTCCGACCGCATCGACCACGATGCCAAGCACTCTGTCGGTCACAACCTCGACGAGGACGTCGGCAACAACAAGACCGTCAAGGTCGGCGTCAACCAGACCACCAACATCGGCAGCAACGACACCGAGACGGTAGGCGCAAACCGCTCGCTGACGGTCCAGGCCAACGAGACGATCCACGTCGTCGCCAATTCTACGGAAAATATCGACGCCAACCATTCGCAGACGGTTGGGTTGGTTCAGACGGTCACAGTGGGTGCGGCGCGTGTGGATACGGTTGGTGCCGCTGAAGCGCGGACCGTGGGCGCAGCGCAAGTGAATACCATCGGAGCGACACGGACGGTGAGCGTTGGCATCAGCCAAAGCCACAGCATTGGCGCTGCGGATAGCTGGGACATCGGCGCCAGCCAGAGTGTCCAAATCGCTGCCGATCAGGGCATCAAGATCGGCGGCGCGCAGAATTCGGAGATCGCTAAGACGTGGATTGTTAAGGTGGGCGAGGACAACTCGACCCAAATCAGCGGCGCTCATGAACTCAAGATCGGCAAGAAGAGCCTCATCCAGGTCGGTGAGGATTCCGGCATTTCTGTAGGTAAGACCCTGACGCTTGAGGCGAAAGATGAGATCCAGCTAAAATGCGGCGATGCCGTCATCACCATGAAAAAGAACGGCGAGATCGTCATCAAGGGCAAGGATGTGTCGATCAATGCCTCCGGCAAGATCAATGCGAAGGCATCGGGCGACATGTCGCTCAAGGGCAGCAAGATTACCCAGAACTGAAGGTGTAAGGCGATGGCGGATACACTGGAGCGCATAGAAGGTGTGGTGATCGGCGTCTTTCTCGGCTTCGACGACACCGCTCCGCTGGTGATCTTCCCAGGCAACCCCCGGGAAGAAGCGATTGCAGCGCGCAGTCTTACCGAACTGACATCGGCGATGGTGGGAGCGGAGGTAGCGCTGCTGTTTCAAGAAGGCGACCCAGCTCGGCCATTGATCGTGGGGCGCATTGTCGAGCCGACCCGCAAGAACGCGCCGCCGCAGGTGGTCCGAGACGGCGAAAACGTACTCATCGTCGGCAACGAGCGCATCGAGCTTCGCTGCGGCAAAGCGCGGATCGTCATGGAGAAGGACGGCCGCATCCTGATTCGCGGCACTTATGTGACAAGCCACGCCAGTGCCACGAACCGGGTGCGGGGCGGCTCGGTGAACCTGAACTGATGTCAGCCCCGATCCTTCCCGAGATCGTACGCCAGCATGCCGAGATGGCGGCGCATCTGTGGAATATCTACGACCGTCACTTGCTCAATCCCGGCGAGAATCCGGACATGGACGCGGAGCGCCTGGCCCGCCTGGTCGAGCGGCTGGAGGCGCATCTCGACGGATTGCGCATCGCCGGCAGGGAGGGTCTTGAGATCGCGAAGCGGCTCTACGATGAGTTTCCCGAAGCCGGGGAACTGTTCGTGCTGCGCATGATGACGGCGAAGAAACCCGTTGCCATCACCGAACTGGATCTCGATCAGGTCCGCCGCTTTATCAAGGTGACGCTCAAGACGATCGCCGGGAATCCATAGCTATCGTGGCCCGGCCCATTATCGCGGCAGCGCGACTACGTCTGGGGGGATGGCAATCTCTTCCCAGGTCCCTGCGACCAGGCGCCATACGCTCGACTCGCGGATGACATGAAGAATGCCGTCGGAACTGGACAGTTCAAGCATCCGGTCCGTCATTGGCGGCAAGGGCGGTTCGAATGGAGCGGTTCCGTCTGGCGCTAGTGTAAAAAGCGAGGCTTCGTCGGCCAGCAGCGCACTGCCCTGGTGAACGCCCAGCGCCGAAAGTCCTGCATCGTTGACTGCAACCTCGGTCATATCCGCGAAGTCTGTGGTCGAGTACACCACACCGGGGCGAAACCGCAGATAGACGATCTTGCCATCGGCGGTGACGATCTGATCCAGCGTGCTGTTGGTAGGCAGTTCGACATCCTGCCACCTGCCGTCCTGCAGCAGCCAGAGTGTTCCGTAGTCGCGACGTGCCTGCGCCCTGATCATGGCAGCGATGTTGGTTGCGCCACCCAGGCCGCCGAAGTCTGTCGGGATTGACAGGCCGGTAACCACCTCCCCGCCGAAGACATAACGGAATCGCGCCGACTGCAAAGCTGCCCAGCCGAACCGAATCGTATCCTGGGAAACGGGTGGAATCGGAAATGTCGGAGCGGCCGGCGCCCAATTCTCCCCGTCGGTGGCTCGATAAGCCTGGCCGCCATAACCGGTAGCGACTAATTCGGTGCCGAGGAGCATGAGGTTGTCCATGCGACCGAGATTGCGCGATCCCGGCCGGTTGAAGCCTGCTCCCGGTATTTGCACACTTGTACCGCTCCTGAGAAAGTAAACCAGCCCCTCACCAGTCAGTGCGAGGAAATCCGCGCCACGGGAATTCGCGGGAGCTGGGCACAAGGCAACAAATTCTCCGTCGAAAGTCTGTTGAAGCCATTGAGGCCGTGCGTCGGGCAGGTAAGTGACGACGGTGGATCGCCCCTCAACCCCCTCGGGCTGCCTCAGCAGAAGGCAAAGTTTCCCGCCCGTCGCAGTCGTCCCCATCAACAGGTCCATGGCCAGTCATCCTTGATTTCGTAGTACGTTCTGCGTGGACGTGTCGGTTATCGGCATCTTCTTGGTCCGGCCGAGCTTGTCCTTAATAGGATCGGTCTGCTCGGTCACCATCTTGACGGCGAGATCGAAGCAGTCCTGCGAAACGGGGTCAGGCACCAGCTTGAAGAGCGCCGCTAGGCATCCGAAGCGAATTTTCTCGATCGCCTCGCAGTCGGTGGGAGCGTTTGGCGTTCTGCCGGGATTCGCTGTCGCGCCGAACTGCTCAAGGGCGTTGTCGAGGTTGCCGTGCACTGATTTCGGATTGTCCGCGAGACTTCCCCGGTGGTTGCTCCGCGACAAGCAGATATTGATACCGTCGCCATAGCGCGGCGCTCCGGGAATTCTGTCGCCGCCGCCGATACGATAGACGCGGTCCGGGACGATATGATGCTTTTCCGGCTTGTCGAGGCCCGACGCGCGGCATTTCTCGACGATGTCGTCGTATTTCCCGACGATGCATTTCGTGTCGGCCTCGCCGCCGGGGCCAACTCCGCCGACTTGTGGCTGCGGTGTTGGCGCATTCGGCGGATCGGTCGAAGCATGGTTGTTGGTCGTGATATCGGAGAAACGGGTAACCGGCTCCTTGTCGGCTTTCACATTGGAGGACCAGGCACGGCAATATTTCTTGCCGGTATTCTTGGAGTTGATAATGCCCTTCTTCGCAGCGCAGCCGGCCTCGGTGCCAGTTGTCTTGGTATAATAGGATTTGTTCTTCTGATTGACGGTCTCATCGCCGATCTTGACCGTGCCAGTCCCCTTGTCCGTGTCGGAATCGAAGCCAAATGTCGGGTAGGGGATCGGCACGCCCGGTGGCGTCGCCGGATTTTCCGGCGGCGTGAAACAGACATCGGGGAAGGCAGCGATCACCTTGTCGGATTGGGCTTTGCAGGAGATCTCCAGGCCGTTGGCGTAGACTGCCATCGCCTACCCCCCGAAGATCGCCGTGCCGCAGGCGCCGGCATCGCTGGAGGCTTCGATGAGCACACTGTTTCCGCCGGCATAGCCCTTATGCGCCGCTGTATAGGCCATACCCAGCATCAGCGGCACGACTGCCGCACCGACATTGCCGACGGATTCCGTCGGCGACCAGATGTCCATAAATTCCCGCACGGTGCGTGTCACACGGCTCACCGCAAGCGTACTTTGCTTGAACCAGTAGTGTTCACCGATCAGGTCGGCGATACGATATCCGACCTGGTGCATCTGTGCACCCGCTTCCTTGAGCGCTGCCCGATAGGCGGAGATCATGCCTTCGCCCCGCAGGGGCAGATCCTGCGGGTTGTAGATGAAAGCAGTCTCCCGGGCGAGGCCGATGCCATGCAGCCCAAAGCCGCCGCGGCTTGGCTTCGCTAACAGCACCGCTGCCGCCGCTTCCCCCGCAATGAAGCCATTGGGATTGTCGCTCGTGAGCAGCCGCCTCTCGTTGAGGTAGTGTGTTACCGTATGCGGCGTCAGGTAGCTATCGACCCCGACAAGCATGACGTATTCGGCCTCGTCTGCCGCGAGTAGCCGTCTTGCATGATCCAGCGCCACAATACCCGATGGCCGGCCATGAGCGATCACGCGCGAGCGGGAATGGGCCTCGACTTCAACGATCTCGGCGATGCGGCGCAACAACAACGCATAGTCGCGCATTGGTCTGCCCGGCCGCCCTTCCTCCGGTACGCACAGCATCAGCACAGTCCGACCGCGCGCCTTGGGCAGCGCATCGAATACCTCGCAAATCGCTCCACCCGCGAGATGGGCCATGCGCTTCTCGCCCACCCAGGCGCGCGGCAGTGGAACCGGCGCCCCGATCAGCCAGCCGCCGCCGGGGATGGTGAAGCGCGTTTCCCCGAAACCGTCGATCCCCGCCCGCATCGCGGCGCACGAGGACGGCGCGTCGAGACCGACGGCAGTCACCATTCCGACGGCGACGATGTCGAGCGAGGCACTCATGCATCCTCGCTCTCTTCTTCAGGAGCTATCCCGTTTGCACGAATATAGCGGCGACCGGTTTCGCGGGCCCTGAGCATGGATTGGGTCGGCGGGCCGATCCAGCACTCAGTGAAATCGAGTATAGTTCGGCGGATGCGCTGCTGGATCCGCCACACCAGGCTGAAGCGTCTGTTTTCGGTATCCAATAGCACCGTATCGGGCGCGACCTTCTTCTCGAATACTTTTTCGCGGCCGATAAAAAGCGTTAGCGGTAACAGCGCTGGCGGCAGACGGAAGCTTTCCCTTCCGGCCGGCGTGAGGTTGATCAACTGCACATCCTCGCCGCCCCCTGGATGATCGATCTGCTGGTCGGGCGGCGCCATCTGGAAATAGCGCTCGTCGAAATCAGCCGGCAAGAAGGGCGCAATATTGTCGACCCAGTTCTGGTCGTAGGTGCCGCCAAATTCTATGCGGCCGGGCCAACCGCGGCCCGTCGGTCCGAAACTCATCGGCTTGTAATCGCCGAATGGCGAGAGGATTTCTTCCCCAACCGCTTGTGTGTTCGGAAGCCGCAGGCCTGGAATGAGACGCTGGTTCTTCGTTCGCGACCACCCAGTGCCGACGGGGTTGTATTTGTAGCAAGCGGGAAGTTTATCCTCCGGGTCGAGCCTGTCGACGCCGCCCCAGGCGACGTCATAGGAGATCGGCAGCTTCAAGAAAGGCCGCGGTGCAGTCGCTATGAACACCGGTCCGATGGCGCGCCATTCACGATGGCCGACGACTTCGAACAGTTTCGACCAGTTGCCGACCTTGATGCCGACGGGTACGCGCTCAGCCGGGCGTCCTCCGGGCGCGTAGGCGCAGCCATTGGCGATGATATCGCAGCTCGGCTTGCGGAAGGCGAAGTCGGTTTCCCACAACGTCGCCGAATAGCCGGGCGCGCCGGTTTGTGTGTCGGCCATGACAAACGGCACCTGCTCTGCCGATTTCTGCGCCAGCCCGCCGGGCTTCTCCGGAAAATCGAATGTGCCCTTCACCACGACGACGATCCACTCATGGCCAGCCTTGTCCATGCCCATGGTGAACTGGTGGAGATAGCCCATTTGGTTCCAGATCTGCATCAGCTGGTCTCCCAACTCGCGGCGAAGATCTGCTCCAGCATTGGTTGCGGCGCCTGCGGATCGACGTCGAAAATATCCGTCCGCGCGGTCCACATGACGAGGTCGTCGATCGTATCGCCAACCGGTTCGACTGGCGGCACGGGAAGGGCAGTCAAGGCCGCATCCAGGTCGTCAGGCGCTAGTTCGCCCCGTTGCGCAGCGAAGGCGGCATTCTCGATGTTGTCGAACCAGGCATCCGCATAAGCCAGCTTGAGGCGCGCCTCCGAGAGGCGCGCTACGACACTCAAAGGAAATCGCCGGCCAATCCTGTCGGCGCTTTGCAGCACGATGCCCGCCGAGGTGCCGAAGGAAGTGGGGCCGGCGAGGAAACGCAGTGCCGTGCTCTCCGGCCAAGCTTCCGTGCCTAACAGCGGCACGATGTGCTGCGCGAGCCACCGGTCCCAGACACGCACAAAATCCCCCGGCAGCCGCCGCGTCACGAAATCGCCGGTGGCGGGCATTTTGCCGTAGAAGCCGGGCACGTTCAGATCTGCGGCGGACATGTGAATTTCTTGAACATTTCGAGTGTGTAGGGGTTCTCGACGCTGGCGGCCTTGAGTTCGAAATCGGCCCACATGCCCTTCGTACCCAGCCGCAGGCTGTAGACGTCGGTGAGTTTGGTCGCGACAAACTTGCCGCCGCGCAGCATTCTCAGCCATGCCCAGCTGCCGGTCTCGTTGAGCATCACCTCAGGCGAGCCGTCGACCGGCTGGAAGGCGAGCGAAATCACCCCGGTGCCGTCCTTGCCCGGCCATGTCATCGGCTGCGGCCTGGTCGCATTGTTGTAGTAGACGAGGTTCTGGCCATCGAGGTTGAGCGTCACTCGCGCCACGTTGGGCGAAAGGTCCTTGGGTTCCAGCGTGAAGTTCATCACCGGGCCGGTGCCGCCGGGAAAGAGATCGTCGCGGATATGCCTTGCCTGCTCGAACGCGGCGAGCGCTGCCGGGTCAAGGCCGAAATCGGCACGCCATTTCCACGGTTCGCTGGCAGTGTCGACATAGTTGATCAGATGGTCGTTGGTGAAGGCGTTGATCAGGCCGGTCGGTCCGAACAGACGCTGGAAGTCGCGCACATTGACGTCGACAGCGCTGTCGGGGCTGAACGGGTAGCGGTTGTTGAGCGCCGCTTGGCAGAAGGGCAGGATGTCGGCGCGCCAGATGGCGTTGAGCTCGTTGGTCACGGCCTTCTGCGACAGGCCGCTGGTGTCGCCTGCAATACCGCCCAGCCAGTCGTTGATCGGCGAAGGCAGGATCTGCGCCTGCCTGGCGACCGCGCCTGTCAGTTCGGCCAGGCCGCCCTGCTTCTTGATCGCGTCCTGCGGGTCGGGATTTGCGGTCACCGTCTGCAGCACGTTGGACAGCGCCGTCAACGCCACAACGGCGGCGTCGAGCGCCGGCGGCTGGCCGTCGACCTGGGCGATCGTGCCCTTGAGCGGCTTGAAGTGATCGGCAACCAGGCTGCCGGTCATGTCGACCTGATCGGCCGAACCGGCGCGTGGCAGAAGCTTTGCGCCCGTCTTCACCACCTTGCCCAGCTTGCCGAGCTTGCTCAGCAATTGCGAGCCGGTCTTGGCAGCGCCGCTCTTGTCGTCGGCCGGCGCTTCGTCGGAACGGGTCAGATCCGTTTCCTGCACCACCGCCGTCAACAGCCGCTTCAGCGCGGAGTCGGCGCTGGAAAGGTCTTTCAGGTTCTCGCTGGCGACATTGAGGTCGGTCAGCGGCGCCAGCCGCATGTCGCGCAGGAAACTGTCCCACTGCGCGATATAGTCGTCATAGTAGAGCTTCAATATGTCTTCCGACAGCGCCGACACCGAGGTCTCGGAATTTTCCGAGCAGCCGCCGGCGAACACGGCGCGGTCGAGCGCGGCCTGGCCGGCGACGTCCTCGAGCCGGTCGAGGATCGCGTCATGGAAGCCGGCATAGGTATAAGGGCCGGGCACGCCGACGCGCAGCGTCTTGTCGGAGCGCCGCGCGAACACCTTGGCGCCGTTCGGCCCGGCGAAATTGGCAGGCAGCCATTCCTTGACAGCCGCCACTTCCGGGTCGGCCAGAAGCTGCTTGTAGGCCCGCTCCGGCAGCGAGATCGTACACACCGTCTTCAGCGCCTCGGCGACCAGCTCTTTGTCCGGCGCGATGTAGCTGTCGTCGACCGCCATGCGGCGGATTGCGGCAAGCTGATGTGCTTCCGCATCGGCGGTCGGGAAGGGCGCCGCCGGCGCGAATTGCGGCAGGCTGTTCATCCACCAGTTCTGGACGAAATCGGTGTCCATCTGCGACAGGCCGGTCATCATCCGGTAGGTCTTCAGCGCGCCGAGCATGAAGTCCGGATCGCGGATCTGCCGCCACATCGTCGCCTCCAGCAGGGCGACCATATGCGGCTCCAGCACATTGCGCAGTGCATGGTCGTAAGTGTCGGTCTGGGCGCGCACCAGTTCCGCCGAAGCCGTCGGGCCGAGCAGATTGTGGACGGCATCCGGTGGCGCGGTGCGCGCGGTCGCCACCGCATCCATCGCCGCCAGCGCACGATCCATGGTCGGCTGCTCGACCGCGGCCGGCATGGCGGCGACAGTCGTGAGTGGCGCCTGAAGCGCTTCGAATTGGTTGGCCTGTTCGGCGATGGCATTGCGGTTGTCGAGATAGGACCAGGTGAACAGTCCGCCGGCCAGCAAAGCTGCGAGCGCGCAGGCGGCAGCGGCACCACGCCAGATCCAGGCGCGGCGCCGCTGTGCCAGCGGATCGAAGGTGCCGAGGCCGGCCTCCTTGAAGATCACTTCGGTGAGAAGGTTCCTGAGGAAGAAGCTGCGCTTCTCGACACGCGCCACCGGTATGGCGCGGCGTGGCGGCAGCCCGAAGGAGGACGACAACGCCGCCGTCAGCCGGTCGATGGGCGCGCCTTCCTGCGTCGCCGACGTCAGATAGAGACCGCGCAGCCAGGCGGCCTCCTCGTAGCGGCTTTCGCCGAACATTGCCTCGATCAGCACCTGGATCGGTTCGGAAAGGCTGGCCAGCTGGGCCGGGAAGCGGAAGATCTCGGCACGCGAGCCGAGTTTGTCTTCGTCTTCTAGGCGCGGCACCAGCCGCCGCTCCAGCTCGCTGGCAAGCCGGGTGAGTTCGGTCTGGATCGTACCGGCGTTGACGCGGGCATCGAGCGGAAAAGTGGTTCCCCACACCTGCTCGCGCGCCGTGGTCGACAAGCCGCCGAAGAAGGCTTCGAACCCTTTGATCAGGTCTGCCTTGGTCAGCATGAGGTAGACAGGCAGGCGGATCTCGAGCCGGTCGTTCAGCTCCGCCAGTCGGCGGCGGATCTTGCGGCCATGGGCTTTGATCGCTTCGTCGCCCTCGGAGAGCGCGTCGATCGACAGTGCGACGATGACGCCGTTGAGCGCACGGCGGCCCCGGTGCTTCTTCAAGAGGTCGAGGAAGCCAAGCCATTCCGCTGCGTCGACATCCGGCTGGCTTTCCTGCTGGACGTAGCGGCCCGCAGTGTCGATCAGCACCGCGTTCTCGGAGAAGAACCAATCGCAGTTACGCGTGCCGCCGACGCCCTGCAGGTCATCGGTGAGGTCGATCGGGAAATTGAGACCCGACTGGCGCAATGCCGTGGTCTTGCCGGTGGCCGGCGGTCCGACGATGACATACCACGGCATCTCGCGCAGGAACTTGCGGCCACCGAGCTTGCGCCGCTTTAGCTCCGCCATCACCTCGCCGAACTTGGCGCCGACCGCGGCGACGCTCTCCTCGCCGGGGGTAAGCTGCTTTTCGGCCACTGGTGTCGCGATCTCGGCGACGAACATGCGGTTGGCGCGGATCGCGCGGCGCTGCGCGATGATCAGCCAGATCAGCCACAGGATGATCAGTCCCGCGATGATGGCGATGCGCACATTGTCGGATTCGAACGGTGCGTAAGGGCCGACTTGGACGATCGGGCCGAACACCCAGATCAACAGCGAAAGCAGCGCGATGCCGATCAGCGTCCACAGAAAACGCGAGGTGATGACGGCCCAGAGGAAGCGCAGGATGAACATCTCAGAGCCTCTTCTCAACCAGCACCTCGACGCGCCGGTTGAGCGCGCGGCCTTCCCGGGTCGAGTTGTCGGCCACCGGATCGGTCTCGGCGCGGCCTTCGGAATGGATGCGCTCCTGCGGCACGCCGGCTTGCACCAGAAGCTTGGCGATTGTCTCGGCGCGCGCTTCCGAAAGGCGCTGGTTGCTCGCAAGCGGGTTGGACTTCTGCAGGCGCACATTGTCGGTGTGGCCGACGACCGTGATGTTTCCGATCAGCTCCTGATTGGCGAGGATCACCTTGGCGATCGACTCCACCAGCGGCTCGTAGCCTTGCGTTAGTGTCGCCCGTGAAGACTGGAACAGCTCGGGGCTGGAGGACTGGATGATCAGCTTGGCCAGCGAGACGCTCTCGCTGCCGCTCAGCACGCTCTTCAGGCTCGCCGGCGCTTCGGCCTTGAACTCGGGCAGCAGCGCGAAATCGACCGGCTGCGGCGGTTCGGGTGCGGGAGCATCTTGCTTCGGCGCTGCGCGGGTAACTTCGCCGCGCGAAGCGGGCGGCAGCGTGCGCACGAGCGCCGAGAGTTCGACGGCCTGGCTGCTCAGCCCCATCGACAGGCCGACATAAGCGGCGGCGGCGACGGCGACCGCAGCCAGCGCCATCACCCAGATCGGGACGATGAAGCGCTGCGGTTCGTCGGAGGCGATCACGCCTTTCCAGTTCGGCGACAGTGGCGCGTCCTCGGCGTCCGCATTGCGCAGGAAGCGCGCCGCCGACACGCGCACCGCGTTGAGCGAACGGTCGCCCGCGCGGCCGGGCACCCGATACTTGCCACGGAAGCCGAGCGCCAGACAGTAATACTGCAGCTCCAGCATTTCGCGGTCGCGGTTCGGATGGCGCTCCAGCTCGTCAAGGCGCGTGAAGAACTGCGTGCCGGCATCGACATCGCCGCGCAGCATGACCACCAGCGGCTGGCGCGGCCAGGCGCTGGCACCGCCCCACGGCGTGTTGAGGGCGAGGTCGTCGAGCGTCGCTGCCACCGCCCAGGCTGCCTGGTCGGCGCGCTCCAGCGAGGAGCCCGCCGCCACCTCGGCATCGCGTGCCCGCACCAGCTCGTCCAGCAGGCGCGTGCGCATCACCTCCGGGTTCTCCGGCGCCAGCGCGCTTTCGAGCTCGGGCGCGAATTCGAGCAGCGGTGCGAAGATATTGATGAGCCGATTGGGGTGGGCGCGCGCCCTCTTGACCGGCGCGCCCGGCGCCAGCGGTCGGGGCGTAGCGCCCGTCAGCCTGATGCGTGTGCGCTCGCGATCCTCCGACAGTCCGAAAGGATCATCTCGGCTCATGGCCTCACCTGTTCACCGAATAGCAGTCGACCTGCGGCTCGCTCGGCAGCACACCGGAAACGCCAATGACGAAGCCGGGGGCGTCGAGCAGCGAGGCCCAATGCTCGCTCTTCTGGTCGAGCTCCAGGCACAGCCGGTCGCCGTCATAGGGGATCTCGCGCGGCTGCGAATGAAGCGGTTTCAGTGGAATGCCTGGCAAGCGCGACTTCCAAAGCCCTTCGAACTGGTCGGCGGCGCCGACGGTTGCCTGGTTGACGAAGATCTTGCGCAGCGCGTCTTCCGACAGTTCCGATCCGACGCGGACGACAATGCGGCTGGCGACCAAAAGCTTCGGGTTGTCGATGCGCACTTTCCAGACATTGGTCGAGTGCCGCATGACCGGCAGCGCGCGCGATTTCGGCTCGATGTAGCGGAGGCTGAGGATGAGCGAGCGCAAGGCATCGGCCAGCGCCATATAGGCGGGGCCGGGCGCCATATGGTCGTAGGCCGGCAATTCGCCAAGCCGCCGCGAGCTCGAGCCATAGGTGGCCATCTCGCCGGCGAGACCGGCAAGTTCGAGATAGAGCTCGGCCGGATGAAAGACATCCTGCGCAAGCATATGGGCGAGCCGTGGCCGCGCGGCATTGGCAAGGTGCAGCATCAAAAGGTCTTCGACGCTGCGGCCAGCCCCACCCATCACCATCTTGCCATGCGCTTCGGCGATCTGGTCGAGGCCGGTGACGACCTCCTGCAGCAATTGCCGGTACCAGTGGACAGCACCGGTGATCAGTGTCGGCGGCAGGAACGTCTCGTCTAGCGAGATGCCGTTGTCGGCGCGTACACCCTTGATGTCGGCGACGGGCAAGGCGGTATAACCGCCGACCGATTTGCCGGGGGCAAGGAGGACCGCCTGCGGGCGGGCGATTTCGATCTCTTCCGGATCGGCGCTGCTCTGCACCGCATCGCGCACTGAAACGACCTTGCCATGGTAGCGCGCGCCGGTCGATGCCCCATGCGCCGGATCGAACCCGACGCCACCGGGCGGCTCGAGCGGCAGCGCGACCAGCACCGGCCCGGCGCCGGTGTCGGCCGTGACCGGCAGGGGTTTCGGCGCATCCATCAGTTCCGGGATGGAGAAGGGCGTGCCGTCCGGAAAGATACCCCGGGCGGACACGATCGAGACTTGGCCGGCATCGAGCAGCGACTGGTCGAGCGTCAACTGCTGGAAGCCGAAGGTATGGAGCTGACCGGCCTGCAACGCGCCGCGCACCATACCCTCGAAGAACCGATCCTGCTGCTGGAAGTGCTGGGTCCTGAGAAACAGGCCCTCCGACCACAGCACCCTGTTTGCGTCGCTCATGCCACTACTCTCTGCACGGAACCATCTGCTGCTCGGTCGCTAGGCGGAGATGCCACCTTTGCCGAGGCTGACGTTGACAGTGAAATTCGAACCCGCCGAAACCGACTTGGTCGTGCGCCAGTTGCGCCCGCCAGGCTCGCGGATCAGCGCCACGAAGCCGAGCGCCGTCGCGTTCGGCTCGACGGTGATGGTCTTGGTCGCCGTCTTGCCAGGTGCGACCGAGATCGCGTCCGAGCCGATGAGGTCGGCACCGAGCGCCGAACTCGCATCGCCCTGCAGCGCGAAATAGTCGGCCGAATTGAATTTGCCGGTGCTGGCGAGCCGCATCACCAGCACGGTCACCGGCCGGTCGCCTCCACCCGGTCCCGGATTCATGCCGGCGCCGCCAGTCACATTGACCGAGATGACCGATGGTTTCGGCGGGCCACTCTGGCAAGCCGCAAGCAGTCCTGTCGCGCCGATGGCAACGATGAATTCGCGTCTGTCGATCATGCCCTACTCCTCTTCATATGCGTCTCTGAAGTCTGCGCCGATCTCGCCCAGGAAGCTCGATTCCGCGCTCTGGGCGATGTCGCGATGGCGTTTCTGGTAAAGCTCCCACAATTTGGCGTTGCGCCCGCCGGCGAGCAGATTGCCGATCGCGGAATTCGATTTGAGCTCTTCCTCGATCGCGGCCGGATCGAAGCGGTCGATCATGCGCCGCAGCGCCGCCTGCACGCCGCGCCAGGCGCGTACGTGATGCTGCGCGAGATCTTTCACCGCGTCGCCGATCGCCGCCTCGCCGGAGAGAAAGCCCGGACTGCGTTCCGCGATGATGGTGACGATGACATCCTCGACCGTCGGCAGGAATTTGAGCGGGTTGACCTCGGAGGCGCCGACCATCGTCTGGGCGACGCGCGCGCTTCCCTTTTCTTCAGCGCGTTTGCGCAGAAGCTGCATCAGGCCTTCCAGCATCTGCCGGTATTCACGCCCGAATTTTTCCATTTCGCCGATCGCGTCGCGGCCGGGAAAATCGGCCTCCTCGACGCCCATGCCGCGCAGGAACGCGGCGCGCAGCGCCATGTCGCTGGGCGCCGATAGCGTCGGACGCGATGCTTTGGGCGAGGGAACAGGGCGCGGCGGTGGTGCAGGGGGCTCGGTCGCCTGCACCGGTATTTCCCATGGCCGGGCGGCCTGCGGCTTTTCGGCCGGGCGCGCAGCATGGCCAATTGCCTCGGCGCTGTTGGTCGAGGCTGGCGCTCCGGCCGGCCCGAAGCCGAAATCGTCATCGAAGCTGGATGGTTTCGCCGACGTCTCCGCCGAGCCCGCACGAGATGGCATTTCGCCGAATCCGAATGCGTCCGGCCGATGGGGCACCGCGGCGCTGCTGGAATCCGGCGTCGCCACCGGGTCCAGGCTGAACGGGTCATCGAAGGCAGCAGAGCTGCGTTGACCCGAGGCGCGATCATAGGCTCCGGGAATGGGTTGCTCGAACGGGTTCGGCAGATCGGATGGGCGCGGGGGCCGCGGTTCTTCCTCGACCTTGGCCGAAAAGAAGTCGTCACCGCCGATGCTAGGGGGCGTCCGCGGTTGTGGCGACGGCCTCGCGGGTGCGGAATGGTTGGCGATCGGCGCCTGACCGATCGAGGTGTGGCCGGCGCTTGGCTGGACTTCGACATAGAGCACATAGTCACCCAGTCGAAGACGCATGCCGCTCTGCAGGCGTGCCGACTTTCCCGGGCCGAGCGGACTGTCGGAATCGTCGATGAACAATCCGCTGCTCGACGTGTCGGTGACGAAATAGCCATCCCGGCCGCCGCTGATCTTGCAATGCGCGCGTGAGACGAACATGTCCGGATCGTCGATCTGCCAGCCGGCATCCGCGCTGCGGCCGATCACCAAATCGCCCTCGTCCAGCCGGGTCTGCCTGACCACCTGCGAGCGCGGACCTTGTTCCAGCGTCAGAAGCAGGCTCATGCGGCTGCCTCCGCCATTTCCGGCCGCCAGCCGACGATGGTGCGCAACCTGAGATCGTCGGCGTCGCCCTTTTCTGCGGGACGTGAGAGCCACGAGGTTCGGCCGAGCTGGATGGCTCCCATCCGTGGCGGCGGCACGGCGTCGCGCGCCAGCACGACGCGCAAATCGACATCGAGCGCCTCGCCGATCATGTCGCGCACCGCCTTCTTGAACAAAGCGAGACGCCGTTCGCCGGGCAGGAACGACTTGAAGTCGTCGAGGTTGAGCGGACCGACGCGCAGTTCGATCCTGCTTTGGCGGCTGAAGACGCGCGGGCCAATCGTTGCCCCGCTGCCGAGCGCCGCATAGGCCTTGCCGATACGGGTTTGCAGCGGCGTTGGGATGGTAATCCAGGCGGCGACGAATTCCTTGAGCCGCACCGGCACCTTGAAGGCCGTGGCGAGAAACAGCGTCAGCCGCTCGGCACCGTCGACCTGGCTTGCGAGCGATCCAGCCTGGCGCAACCGCACCGTGTCGAGTTCCGCATCCTGCGTTCCGGGAAGGCCGATCCCGGACATTGCCTCCAGCATGGCGCGAACGCGCCCGCCGACGGAACGTTCGACCTGCACCGCCGGATGCGCGTCGGCCCAGGCACGGTAATAGAGCGCGATCATGCGATGCTGCAGGATGTTGACGAAATCGACGAAGGTCGTGTCGCTGGTCTGCTCGGCATCGGCGCCAGTGAACCAGCGCTGCGACAGCCGGTCGAGCACCCAGCGCGTCAGATGCAACGGCATCGGCCCTTCCGGTCCGAGCAGTCCAAGATTAGCGACCGTCACCCGCGCCGGAGCCTTGTCCTTGGCGTCCTGGAATTTGACCACGTCCCTGGCCGAGAAGCTCAGGCGCACGTGCTGGCCGATCCTTGCCGGCTCACGGTCGGCCTGGCCGGAATGACCGAACAATCCACGGCGCTGCTCCAGGCGCCGCAGCAGCTCGAAAAAGTCGAAACCTTCCCACAGAGCTTCGGCTTTGTCCGTTGCGCGCTCTGCTAGATCAGGTAGCGATTGCCGGGCGTCATCGGCCATGGCACATCCTCCTGCTTCTGCAGCAATCGCGTACGCGTCCGCACAAATCCGTTTATTCCTGCATGGCGGGCGAACAGCCGCGAAAGCAGGGCCGAAAGCAGCAGCGAGCTTTGACCCGCCAGAACGGACTGGTCGACATGCAGCGTCACCTCGGTACCGCGTCCGAAACACATTGGCCCGTCGATCCGAAGCCGCTCGATCACCGGGCGTGAATCGATGCGCACGATCGAATGCACGTTGCGGGCAAGGCTCGGGTCGCCGCGGTCGGCATAGAGGTCGAGCAAAGCATGCAGCGGATCGACGCCGCGGCCTTCCTTGGCCAGGCTGAGGAAATTCAGCGAAAGCTGCGCCACCAGCCGCCAGGCGAGATTGTCGGCACGGGATTCGCCCTCGGCGCCGGCCGGCAGTGACGCCGGAATCGCTGGCTGCGGCGGCCGCAGCGCCCCGAGCAAACGCACCGCTTCGACCGGATCGGCGGTCTCCAGCGTCAGCGTCGGCGTGTCGTCCAAGATGGGCAGGTCTCGGTTCGTGCAGAGCGCCATGATGTCGAGGCGCTTGAGCGGCCGGGCGACCGGGCTTCCCGCCGGGCGTGAGACTGCAAGAAAGACATCGTCACCCGTATAGGAGGTGCGGGTCAGGCCGTCGCGCCGTTCATCCTCGGTGGCCCGGCGCGGACGACGCTCCGTCGAATAGACCCACCCGCTGCCACGGTTCTGCCCCAGGCTGAACAGTTCCGGGATTTCGGCCTCGTTGCCCTCCACGTCGGCATCCTCGACCCGGGTGACCCTGAAAATCTCGAAGTCCCGTGCCCGTGTGCGATCGGCGTGCAGCACCTGGCGCGTTTTGCGCTGATCGATCTCGATGACGTTGCATTCGCGTTCGAACAGATTGATGACCGGTGTAACAAAAAGCTCGAAATCGGTAACGGTGACATCGGCGAGCTCGGGTACCGGACGCTGGAACAGGAAGATGATCTCCATGCCGACATCGCATTTGCGCACCACGGGCTGCAGGCCGGCGACGCGCACAAAATGGAAGCGTTCGGGGATCATGAAATACTCGCGCAGCAGCCTATATCCCTCGAAGGTCGGGCGGGTGCGCGGCATCAGCGCCTCGTCGTCGCGGATGCCGATCATTTCGGGCTCGGGTAGTGTCGTAAGCGGATTGGTCTTGCCTTCCGCCCGCGCGCCGACGGCTGAGCTGGCGCCGAAGATCGCATCGAACAGCAACGGCGCTTTCGCGCGTCCGGCGAAATAGAGGTCGAGACGGTCAAGCGACAATTCGTTGAGCTTGCCTTTTCCCGTCCGGGCAAACGCAATGCGGAATGCCGCCTCGCCGCGCACGCCGCCGATCGGCGCGATTCCGGCGGCGGCCAGCGCGCTGCGATCCTGGAAATAGCTGACCGAGGTGATCGCGATCGGCCACAACGTCACCTCCTGCGCCGTGGTGAAGGTGGAGCGCGTCGAAAGCCCTGGATGCAGGCCGGAGACCAGTCGCGTGCCGCGCGCGACGGCGTGGCCGGCGATCATCGAGTGCACCTGCTGGCCGGGTTTCAGCGCAGCCATCGCCGTCGCCGGCGCCGGCGTCACCAGATCCGGATAAAGCACATCCAGCACGGCGCGCGAAAAGCGCGAGCGCTCCGCGTCGACCTTCAGCCGCGTGCGCGCGGCAAGAAAGGCCACGCCGTCGAGCAGCCGTTCGACATAAGGGTCGGGGCAAGGGACCGTGTCGAGGGAAAGATTGCGGGCGACCGCCGGATGCATGTCGGCGAATTCCGCGGCCAGCGCGCGGATATGGGTAAGTTCCTCTTCGTAATACTCTACGAAGACCCGATCCATCTCAGGTCTCCCGCAATTCGGTTCGCGCCAGGCCGTTGTCGAGATTGATCGTGGTGCGAAGCCGCATGCGTTCCGGCGTCGGCGTCATGATCAGTACGGCGTCTATCTCGATTTTGAGGCCGACGTTTTTGTCGCCGAGCGTGACATTGACAGTCGTGGCGCTTTCCTTGAGGCGCGGCTCGAAGGTGGCGAGCACCGCACGGATCTCGCGGGCCAAGGTATCGCGGTCGAAATCCCGCGACGAGCGGCCCGAAAAGGACGGCACGCCATAATTGACGACGCTGCGCCGCACTTCCGGAAAGTCGGCGAGCGGCGGCAACTCGTCCAAGGGCTGTTCATGTTCGGCGTCGGTGAGCATCGGCACGGACTCGAAACGCTCTGTGTTGAACAATGCCTCTATGTCGCGCCGGACGGCTTCCCTCAGCACCCGCGCCGACACGACCACGCCACGGCTTTCGATCTCGGCGCGATGCTCAGTCTGGAAGACCAGCCTGTGCAGTCGCCGTTTCTGCTCGGGCGTCAGTTCGGCGTCGGCATCGATGGCACGCGCGCTGCCGGCAAGAAGTGCCTCGACGCGCTCGGCGCCGAGTTCTTCTTCCAGCAGGCGGCGCAGCCCATCGATCTCCGACGTCAGCCCGGGCAGATCGTTGACGAGGCGGTCCCAGAGGGAGGGTTGGACCGCTTCGCGCTTTGCCTGGGAGCTGCCGGCAAGCTGCGCTTTTGCGCCAGGCCGCTTGGCCTCACTTGCCGACATAGACGTCCATTTCGATCTCGTCGTCCTTGTTGTAGACGAACTTGATCTTCTTGTAGGCGAAGCTGACTTCTTCCTGGATCAGGTCCGCCTCGTCGGCGGCTTGCCGCATATCGTATTCCATGACCGATGCGTCGGTGAGCGTCACGACCAGATAGTCGCTGGTCTCGCCGTCAATGGTGCGACGTGCCGAAAACACCACTTCGTCAAGCGCCTTGTTTTCGAACAACGCTTTCTTCAGGTAGGGCGACGACTTGTCGTAGTGCTTGGAAAATTTGATCATTCCCATCGACACACGACCGCGCCGCGACAGCGAATTGGGGTCGTAGGGCGCGATCATCTTGTAATCGACGCCATGCACCTCGATTTCGTCTTCATGGCCGTCGCGCTTGCTCGGGCCTTTGATATCCGGAACTTTCAAGAAGCCGTCGATCTTCATCGAAGGCGCATCGGTTCTGTCTGGCATTGTCCTTCTCCACCGCTTTCAAACGAAACAAGATGACTTTGCTTTTCATTTCAGCCCTTGACTGACGGCAATTCCGACACCAGCCGAAGCGAGGCGTTGATGCCTTCCAGCTGGTAATGCGGACGCAGATAGAAACGGGCATTGTAGTAACCGGGCCGGCCTTCGACGCTGTCGACCTGGACTTCGGCCGCGGCAAGCGGGCGCTTGGCGCGCGCCTTGTCGTCGGCAAAGGCCGGATTGGCCAGCACGTACCGGTTGATCCATTCGGTCAACCAGATCTCCATGTCAGTGCGTTCCTTGAACGAACCGATCTTGTCGCGCGCGATCGCCTTCAGGTAATGCGCGAAGCGCGACACAGGGAACAGGTAGGGCAGGTTCGCCGAGAGCCGTTCATTGGCCTGCGCGTCGGGATCGACCAGCCGCCCGGCGCGCGTCTCGTCATCCTGCAGCGAATGCGCGCCGATGAAGGCCGCCAGGTCGGTGTTCTTGCGATGCAGGATCGGCATCAGGCCGAGCTTGGCCAGCTCCGCCTCGCGCCGATCGTCGATGGCGACCTCGGTGGGGCACTTCATTGCGATCGACCCGTCGTCGGTCGGGAAGGCATGGACCGGTAGATTAAGCACCGTGCCACCGTTCTCGACGCCGCGGATCTGGGTTCCCCAGCCATAGAGCTTGTGGCTGCGGTTGATGTTCACGCCCATCGGGAAAGCGGCGTTCATCCAGACATATTTGTTGTGGTCGCCTCCCACCTCTTCCTCGAAGGTGAAGCCCTTCACCGGAACGGTTTCCGACCCGTATGGCAGGCGTGCGAGAACACGCGGCATGGTAAGCCCGATGTAGCGGGCGTCCTCGCTTTCGCGCAGCGACTGCCACGAGGCATAAGCCGGGTTGTTCACGATCATCTGCAGGTCTTGTGGGTTCGGCAGTTCCTGCCAGCTATCCATGCGGAACAGCCGCGGCGACGCGGCCGCGATGAATGGTGTGTGCGCCGAAGCGCAGACGCCCGAAATGTTGCGCAGCAGGCCGACGTCGCGCGGATGGTTCGAGAATTCATAGGCGCCGACGATGCAGCCGACCGGCTCGCCGCCCAGCATAGAATACTCGTCCGTGTACACCTTCTTGAAGATCGGGCTCTGGTCCCACATCTGGCCTTCATAGTCTTCGAGGGTGTCGGCCAGCTGCTCCTTGGAGATGTTCATCACCCGGATCTTGAGCTTGGTATCCGTCTCGGTGTTGTTGATCAGATACCACAGGCCGCGCCAGGTGCCTTCCATCTCGCGGACTTCGGGGGCGTGCAGGATCTCGTTAACCTGCGTCGTCAGCATCTTGTCGATGCCGGCGATCAGCGACTTGATCGACTTGATCGCGTTGGACGAGATTGTCGTGGTCTCGGAGCGAGATTGTGCTGCAAGCGCCAGGTTGCGCACCAGTTGCTGCAGCTTTTCGCTGTCGTCCTTCTTGACCTTGAAATCCTTTTCAAGGAGTCCGCTGAATTCACCGAGATCGATGGCTTGAGCCTCGGCGGGGGCGGGCGCGGTCTTTTGCTGTTCAGCCATGACTTACTCCTCGCCCTTGCCGTCATCCATCGCCTGGCCGGCGATCTTGCTCAGCAGCGGCTCGTTGTTCAGAAGCTGCGCGATGCGCTTTTCGGCATCGACGCGGCCGTCCATGAAGCCCAGCAGCTCCTCGAGCTGGCGGCGCATCTTCAGGATTTCGGCCAGCTGCGGGACCTGCTCGGCAACTTTGTCCGGCGCGAAATCGCCCATTTTCGAGAAGGTGAGATCGACCGCGAGTTCTTCGTCCCGCTCCTGGCCCTCGGCTTGCGGCAACGTGTTTTTCACCCGAGCCTTTACGCGTGGCCCCATCGCCTCCATGAATTTGGGGAAGCGGTTGGCGTCGGTTTCAACGAAGTTACGGTCAAGGACCGACTTCGAGGCTTCCTTGGTCTGTGAATCGCCCGAAAGGTCGGCCATCACGGCCATGACAAACGGCAGTTCGATCGTCGTCGGGCTGCCATAGGTCTCGACGTCATAGGCGATCTGCACGCGCGGGGCGCGGTTTCTTTCGATGACCTTCGCTTTGCTCTCTGCTGGCATGCTTGTTACCTTTCATCCTTCTGGACCGGCTTCTTGGGATCGGGGACCCCGGCAAGCAGCCGGAATTCCTTCAGCCCTGACGGGGCGAGATCTTCCATCAGTTCCACGAAATCCATGTGCACCATCCGGCGCACGCGGCGTGCCAGATGCGGGATCGGACTTGAGGGTTCGGTGCGGTCGTAGAAGGCGACCACCAGATCGAGGCATTTGACGACCTCGTCGCGCGAGTTGATCCGGTCAGGCAGGCCGTCGCTCGCTTCCGAATGGCTCGCCATACTTGCCATCGTCTCGCCTCCATGACCGTTCCGGACGGGCGTCGCTGCCGGTTCCGCCGCCTGCGGGGCAGGCTTTGCCGCATCGTTGGCAGCGGCGCCGGCACTGGAATTCCGTTCCAGCGTCGTCAGCAAGCGCTGCAGGAATTTCTTCAATTCCGGCACGGCGGCGCCATTGCCGTCGATGCGGGCATTGAGCGCGGTATCCAACGTCTCCAGCGCTGAAATCGAGGTGCGCGCATCCGTCAACAGCGTCGTCATCGCGTCCGCCGCCTGATCGACCTGCGCGGTGCATCCTGCACGCACCCGGTTTAGCAACTGGCTGTGGGCGCTCGTCAGCGCAGCCTTCTCTGCAGTGCCGAGGCCGGAGGCCGCTTCCTGGAGCATGACACGCTCATCGAGCGCTGCCTGTTCCAAGTCACGTCCGCTGATCGGCCCGATGGGGCGCGGTGAGAAGAAGACGGTCTGCCTGAGGTTCGCCAGCAAGCCTTCCTGGCCGTTCTGCAGATCGAGCAGCGCATTGATGCGGCGCAAGGCGGCTTCACGCGGCGCGCCCGTCCGCAGTGACGGGTGCATGGTGTCCCAGTATTGCTCGAAGGTCTGCGCAATCAGCGTCAGCCCCTGGGTGAGGCCGGCCAGCCCGTCTTCATTGGCAAGCGCGCGGGTGACGATGACCAACAACCGCAGGTCCCGGCCCCGCAGCCGCAATTCCTCCGCCTTTTCCAAAACCGCGGGCCAGTCGACAGGAATGGTGGATTGCGAAGTCTTGTTGCCGCCGTCGTGGATAACCTTGAGCTGGGCCTCCGTCAGCCGCTCCAACTCGTGAAAAGCCGGGTCATTGCGCAAATCCTCTCCCGACGGATTCGCACCGTCCAGAGGATTCTGCCAGAGTGCGAGATCAATCACACTTACCCCCAGCAACCGGCTATGTGACGTTACGTTATCACTGGCCCAATGCCGCGACAATTGAGCACATGCTCAAAAACCAACAGCAGCTAAACGCCTCAGTTATCTTTTGGCGAAATCCATTGCGCGATTGGCGGACCGGGTATGTGAAATGGCTCGCATAGTTCGGACCGCATTCCGGGTTTGTTGCATGAGTTTGCAAGGCTTGTGTAACCGCGAGCTGTCGTTCGAGCGGGGTCCGGAGGCCCTTCCCGTCATGCGGCTTTGTCAGGCAGCCGCTTATGTGGCAGGGTACGGTCAGCAGATTTCGGGGGCAGGTTCGCATGGAACAGCGCCGGTTGTCGCAGAGCTTCAAGCGTAAGGAACTCGTTGCAAAGCTCAATCCCACGGGCGTGCGCGCCTTCAAGGCCGCTGCCGACACCGCCAAGCTGCGCGGCAACCCCTATGTTGAGCTCGTCCATTTCATTCAGCAGTTGGTTCTGTCCGAACGCTCGGACGTGCAGATGATCCTCGCCGACGCCGGCATCGATGCCAGCCGGCTGACGGCGGACATGACCCGCGCCATCGACAAGCTGCCCTACGGCGCCACTTCAGTTGAGGAATTCTCGGACCACATCTTCCACGCCATCCAGGAAGGCTGGAACCTGGCCACCTTGGAGTTCGGTGTCGAGGAAGTGCGCAGCGCTCATATTCTTCTCGCCTGCCTGAAGACGCCGGTGCTGGAAGGCCTTGTTGCGAAGATCAGCGCCGAATTCGACAAGATCGATGCGGACGGGGTCATTTCCCGCTTCGCCAATGTCACCGAAGGGTCGCTCGAGCAAGGCTCGCCCTCCGCCGCGGCTGCCGCCGAGACACCGATAAAACGCGGCCCTGGCGGGGATTCGGCGCTGGCCAGATACGCCACCGACCTCACCCAGCGCGCCCGCGATGGCAAGATCGATCCGGTCGTCGGTCGCGATCCGGAGATCCGCCAGATCGTCGACATCCTAATGCGGCGCCGGCAGAACAATCCGATCCTGACCGGCGAGGCCGGTGTCGGCAAGACGGCGGCGGTCGAGGGCTTTGCATTGCGCATCGCTCAGGGTGACGTGCCGCCGACGCTCCAGAACGTCAGTGTGCGCATGCTCGATGTCGGGTTGATGCAGGCGGGGGCCAGCGTCAAGGGCGAGTTCGAGAAGCGACTGAAGGCGGTCATCGACGAGGTCCAGGCTTCGGAGGTGCCGATCATCCTGTTCATCGACGAGGCGCATACGCTGATCGGCGCAGGCGGTGCGGCGGGCACTGGCGATGCCGCCAATCTGCTCAAGCCGGCGTTGGCGCGTGGCGAACTGCGCACCATCGCCGCCACCACCTGGGCCGAATACAAGCAGCACATCGAGAAGGATCCGGCGCTGACCCGCCGTTTCCAGGTGGTCAAGATCGACGAGCCGTCGGAGGCGGTAGCCGTGCTGATGCTGCGCGGTGTCGCCGGCGTGCTGGAACAGCACCACAAGGTGCAGATACTGGACGAAGCGATCGAGGCCGCGGTTTCCCTTTCGCACCGCTACATCCCGGCCAGGCAACTGCCGGACAAGGCAGTCAGCCTCCTCGACACCGCCTGCGCCCGCGTCGCGGTTTCGCAACATGCCACGCCGGCGGAGGTCGAGGACATATTGCGCCGCCGCCAGGCGTTGGAAGTCGAGCAAGGCATCATCGGCCGCGAGGCGGCGATCGGCATCGACGTAGCCGACCGGCAGGTCCGCGTGGAAGCCGGGTTGGCGGAAACCGAGACCACGCTTGCGGCAGCGCAAGCACGCTGGGATCGGGAAAAGGCGCTTGTGACCGAGATTCTCGACCTGCGCGCCAAACTGCGTGGCGAGGGCATGCCGCTCGACGCGGTGGAGGGCGAGGAAGCCGTTGCCGGTGAAGGGACAGGCGTAGCGGCAGGTAACGAAGCGTCCGAGACGAAGACGCCCGAAACCAAGGCGCCTGAAGCCAAAACGGCAGAAACTAAGGTCCCCAAGACCAAGGTCGCGAAGGTTAAAGCGGCCAAGGCGGAGGCAGCCGCTACCGGAGATGTCGCGCTGGCGCAAGATTCCGCGGCGGACTTGTCGCGGTTGCGCGAATTGATGGCCGAACTTGCCGAGGCGCAGGGCGAGACGCCGCTGATCCTGCCCTCGGTCGACCGCAACGCGGTCGCGGCCGTGGTGCAGGACTGGACAGGCATCCCGACCGGAAGGATGCTCTCCAGCCAGACCGAGAAGGCGCTGAAACTCGCCGCCACGCTGTCAGAGCGCGTCGTCGGTCAGGACCACGCGATGGAGATGATCGCCAAACGCGTGCAGACCAGTCGCGCCGGCTTGGGCGCGCCGGAGAAGCCGGTCGGCGTGTTCCTGCTTTGCGGGCCTTCGGGTGTCGGTAAGACCGAGACCGCGCTGGCGTTGGCCGAGACGCTTTACGGCGGCGAGCAGAACCTGATCTCGATCAACATGTCCGAATTCCAGGAGGCGCATACCGTCTCGACGCTGAAAGGCGCACCGCCCGGCTATGTCGGTTACGGCAAGGGCGGCATTCTGACGGAGGCCGTACGGCGCAAACCCTATTCGGTGATCCTGCTCGACGAGGTCGAGAAGGCGCATCCAGACGTACATGAGATCTTTTTCCAGGTCTTCGACAAAGGCATGATGGACGACAGCGAAGGCCGTCGGATCGATTTCAAGAACACGCTGATCCTGCTCACCTCGAATGTCGGCTCGGAGGTCATCATGGATCGGACGAGGAACGGCGCCGTGCGCACCGGCATCGACGACCTGGACATCGCCTTGCGCCCACCACTGCTGAAAGTGTTTCCCGCCGCCTTCCTCGGCCGTGTGGTGACCATTCCCTACTATCCGCTCTCGGATGCGATGATCGAGGCGATCACCAGGCATCAATTCGGCAAGATCGCGCGCCGTCTCAAGGCAACCAACGATGCCGAGCTGGTGATCGGCGACGGCGTCATGGATCTTATCAAGGCGCGTTGCACCGAGATCGAATCCGGCGGGCGCATGATCGACGCCATCCTCACCAACACGCTGTTGCCGGAGTTGAGCCGCGGCGTGCTCAATCGCTCGCTCGAGGGCGAGAAGATGACAAAAGTCATCGTCGGTGCCTCGGCGAAGGGATTTACCTACTCTTTCGAATAGAGTTCTCCTGGAATTTGCCGCTCGGCCTCGCCAACGGCCTGCCGCCAAGTACGATCACCGGTTGGTCCGCTGCGTAGGTTGGATGCTGACGATGGGACGCCGACGATAGTTTTGAAAGCATTGCCGACCTCCCTGTCAGGTTTGGACGTGCATCTCGACGAGCGATAGTAGCCGATAAAGTCATTCGCTGCGTTGCAAAAAACTATTTGGTAAAATCAAAAGTGCGGTTGTCTGTTGGCTGTCAGGTCAGTAGCATTTGAGAGCAATTTTTGTTAGTAAGTTCAATGCGTTGGTGTAATTCAAAGCAATCGGGTGGGAGTAGGAGGAGGGCGGTGAAAAGTGTGACTTCGACGGCGATCTTCGCCGCCATTCCACTGCCTTTCTCGACGACCACTCCGCTGAGTGGGTTGAAATGACATGTGCTCGCTTGGGACTAACTCCGAGCTTGGAGTGAGCAGTCTAGCGTTTATACGAGAGCCCACTCGGCCATCCGAGAAAACCGCAAGACCGCTTTGGCTGTCCTGGGTATGAGGTTTCAACTCCGAATATCGACCAGACGGAAACTCTAGCCGTAGAAGCGAAACTCAGCTCTCCGATGTTGGGGGCAGAGTCGAGATATCGAAGGAAAAACAGCGGGTCAACTACAGAACCAAAAACAGCCACAAAATTGCAATCGATTTGGCTCGCTCATCGATGCGATGATGTTCAAAAGAGATCTTCGAAACATCAATTCGAGGACGCTCCCATGAATATTATTTCCTGGATTCGACCAGACGTGCGTTTCGGCTTTCTGCGGGCGAGCAGATTTCGGGCTTCGGTTCTTGCTGTGGTGAGCCTGATGTTGCTGGGAGTAGATTTCCCAATGACGCACGCGAATGCACAATCAGCTCGCGAATTCTCACGAACAGGTCGTCTTACGATCTCGCTCATGTTGAAGGGCTCGGGCCGCCATGTTCTTCCGAACAAGGTCGAATGGTCTCGGCTGGATGTGGAGCGCAAACTGAACGTGACCTTCGCCATGGAACTATCGGCGATCAACACGGCCCCGGTGGTGGAAGTCGGGGGCACGTCCAACAACCATATCCGCGCGCCGAAAGGCATTCAGACGATTGCCGAAGCCATGGAGGCCTGTGGAGAAGACGAGGCTTGCCAGGCAAAGGCCATGCTCGCTATCGGCCTTCAACTGAAGGGTGATCCAGCTTCGCTCGGTGCCCTGAAACTCGATGAAACCCGATTTGCAAACTGGACCGCAAAGCAGGGCGAGGACTGCGCAGCCGGAACGATTTCAGTTTCCGATGAAGGGGCTGGCGTTAACATTGCACCGCCTTCGCCTGCCGCACCGTATCGCTTCCATCGCGCTGGAAAATTGTCGTTGCCAGCAGACGCTGCCATCATGGAACAGGTTTGCAGGGCGATTGTGACCGTCGATCGTCAGTCCGGTCTTGCGAGCTTGAGAATCCCCGCCGGAGCCATACCTGTTGCCGTACGATTGAGCGGGCAAGCCTTCACGAATGAGACCTCGGTTCCGTTCCGAGAGGGGCAAAAGGAACTCGAACTCCGCGACCAGAAAATCGAACCCGGCAAAAAATCGTGGCAGGGCGCAGGCCGCATCGCAAATGCCGGAAGCGTTTCTCACAATTCGGGTTCGACGACTGCGCCTGTCTCCGCAGCTGTCACGTGGCAATTCGTTCAGGATTGACTTCGAAGGGGGGCGTTCCGGAAGAGGTTGCCGCTGCCCGACGTCTATTCCTGACTTCGGAGGGCGTGCCGTCAAATCGCTTCCTGAACAGCCTGTTGAAGGCGGATAGATCTTCGAAGCCAGCATCGAAGGCGATGTCGCTGATGCGTAGATGCGCCAACCGTGGGTCGCTGAGCATCCGATGTGTCAGCGAAAGCCGTTGGTCGGTCACGAACTCCGACAAGCTGACGGCTTCATGCTCAAAGAGCCTGTGCAGATGGCGTGGGCTGAGCTTGTGTCGGACGGCAAGCGCGGCAATCGACATGTCGAACCGTCCGGTATTTTCCACGATATCGGCCTTGACGGTCAGCAATCTTGCGGCTCTTGCACCGCGCTGCTCGGCAATTTCGGACGCATCTTGGCCGGCGCCAATCGCCAGGGCCGCCAGGTCCACAATATGTGTGGTCACGATGTGGCGCAGCACCGGATCGTCAATCAGCTCGGATGTGCGGAACATCTTCACATAGTCGACAAGGAGCCTCAGTGCAGCGGTATCGGCAGGAAGCCGCCGTCCTAGAGCCGAGCCCAAATTGGGCACCAGGGGCGCCAGCAACTCCCTGGCGACGCGCAGCACCGTAAACGCGCCGCCCTGCGGCAAGGACCATGATCCCGGATCGACGGTCGAGCTCACGACCGTTTCGCCCGGGCCGACTTGCGTCTCCTTCCCGAATTGATCGATGAGCCCCGACCCGGAAAGCACAATGGGCAGGCCGATGCTGTCGGTGCTTTGGGCGATCAAGGGTGGTGTCGATTGATACCGCGCCGCTGACGAGACACCGCTTGCGACTGCGACCCCGTGCATCGACCGCAGCGTCAGATCTGCCTGGAACACCGATCCACCCAGTGGCTCGATCTCCACCTGATGGATGACGCGACCATAGACCTCGCGCCATGTGGCGAAACGATCCCGCTCCGGCAAGTCGTCGGTGCGCAACCGAACCGGCCCGGTATCGTCAGGTTTCACCATGCGAGCATTCTTCGGTTGACCGGAAGGTTTTGCGCGGAACGTCGCTCAGGCAAGAAACATCCCGATGTCACTCTGCGCAAGATTGCGTGTCCCTGTGGGCAAAGAAACCGGGTCCTTGCAGCGTTAGTAAGTCTTCATGAACACCCGCAACAAAGACCAGTCCCAAATGGCATCGATCGCTACGGCGTCCAAATCTTCGTCGGAAGGGGCTGCTCAACTGCTGGACGCGGCTCTGACCGAAGAACCCTCGCGCGTGCTGACCGAAGAACAGCGCGCAGCGCTTGCCGTCGATGTCGCTTGGCTGGCGTGGCGCAGCGAGTTTCGCCGGCGCATGATCAAGGAAGGCATGCTGAAACATCCCTGGCGCAGCGTGTTCGAGGCCGACATGATCTTCTCCATGGTGGCCATTCGCTGGCTGCAAGGCGACCCCATCACGCTGAAGGAACTGGCGACGCATTTCCAGCTGTTCACCACGGAGGCAACGGTGAGTCGCCATATCGACGACATGGAAGCCTCCGGCACCTTGTGCCGGCTGCCCGACGAGAACGACCGCCGCCGCTTGCTGCTGGTGCCGACCGAGCGGCTGGCAGAAATCGGCCGCACATTCCTGCAGGCCCGCGCGGACATAGCGCGCCAGCACGGCTTCGTCTTTGCTCCACCCGCCAAGGTCTGACACCGGCAGTTTAGCCGGCCAGCCACCGTGCAGGCGAGATAACCGAAAAATTGCAACTAATCGCGGCTGCACCCCGCGCCCTGTTTTCGCTAGGGAATTCGGACCTCTTCAAGAGGCTCACCGCCGCAAGGTTCAACCCGACCCCTGCTCGCGCTTGTGCGCGAGCGGATGAGCCGTGTTGCGCCTCGTGGAAAGCACAGCGCGGGGATTGCATTGATCGGACCAAACAAGATCGCCGGATATCTTCTGGCTTCAACGGCGCTGGCGGCAGCGAGTATGGGCATGTGCCTGCAGGCGTATGCCGAAACCATCACCTATTCGTCGGGAGAGGTCCGATCGGCCCCCATCGATACCAATGCGGGCAATGTCGTGCTCGATGCTTCCAACAGCACAATTGCTGTCCAGTCCGGCCCCATCACAGGTTCGAACGGAATCGAGAAAATCGGCTTCGGGCAACTGCTTCTATCGGGCATCAATACCTATACCGGGGAGACGCGCGTCCGCGGGTGGGGGCAGCTTCAGCTGGCAACGCCTCAGGCGCTGGGCTCCGGCAGCCTCTCTTTCGCCGATGGAGGAGGTATCCTGTTCCTCAAGGGCGGCGAACTTCATCTTCAGAGCCTGACGCAGGCCGACAATGCGGGCACTTCCATCGTCTCGGTGATGCCGAACGAGACATTGCATCTCATTGCCGATAGTGGCGGGTTCATGGGCCGCGTCGGCGCCGGTCACGACAGCTCGTTGAGATTCAGCGGCGGAGGTACCATCGAAATCGACGCCGCTGCGTTCGTCGGCGAAAACTCCCTCACGGCGATATACAACTCGACGCTCCGGCTTGGACGCAACAGCGGTTTTGGAACGTCGACGTCGCGTGGTCGGTTGTATCTCTATGACTCCGGGCGTTACGACCTGAATGGGAACGATGGCGTCACGGCGCTGGTCCTTGATGGGGCCGGAACAATCACCAACAGCGCGGCGGAAACGACGTCGCAAGTGGTGGTACGCAGCCGTGGAGATTTCACAGGTCATATCGAAGACAGCGCGGGCCGGGTCGAGTTGATCAAACAGGGCGTCGGCACGCTGACCCTGTCGGGCGCCAGCACCTATAGCGGCGGCACCGATTTCCGAGGGGGCGTCATCCGCATCGAGAACGCAAATGCGCTGGGCACCGGCACAGTAACCATGGCGGACGCCACGACGCTCGACTTCGCCTCTGGGATCGAACTGCGCAACACCGTCAATCTGACCGGCGTCGCGAAATTCCTGGTCGCGTCGGGATCGGCCGAACATGCGGGCATGATCGTCGAAGACGGCGGTGCGTTCGGCATTCACAAAACTGGCGCAGGGAAGCTCATCTTCAGCGACGTTGCCGCCTACACGGCAAGCACCGTCGTCAGCGCCGGCACACTATCGGTCAACGGCTCCATCGCCTCGTCCAGCCGTGTCACGGTCAACGCCGGCGCGACGCTCGCGGGTACCGGTTCCGTCAGCTCGACCTATCTCGATTCCGGGGCGACAATTTCGCCCGGCAATTCGATCGGCACACTCACCGTCGCCGGCGACCTTTCGCTTGCGCCCGGGTCGACCTATCTGGTCGAGATCGCCGGCAACGGCGCCAGCGACCGCATCGTGACGAGCGGACTGGCCTCTGTCGACGGCGCCAAGGTCGAAGTCACCGCGCTCGATCCCGAGACCAGCTACAAGAACGGCCAGACCTATACGATCCTGACCGCTGCCGGTGGTGTCACCGGCAAGTTCGATCCGACGGTTTTGTCGCATTCAGCCTTCCTCGATGCCACCGTCGTGGAAAAGCCGAATACGGCCGATCTGAAGATCGCCCTCAAGGGTTCAAATCCCGGTGGCAACCCAGGTGGGAGCCCTGGCGGTGATCCAGGTGGCGACCCCGGCGGCAATCCAGGTGGCGACCCGGGCGGCAGCCCTGGCGGTGATCCAGGTGGTAATCCTGGGGGCGATCCAGGTGGTAAGTTGGTGTTCGGCACTGTGGCCGACACCTTCAATCGCAAGCAGGCGGCAGGCGCGCTGGACAGCCTGGAGCAGAGCGGGCCGTCCTTGGCGCTCTACAACAAACTGCTTCCGCTGTCGGCCAATGAAGCCCGTTCCGCCTTCGATGGCCTGTCGGGTGAGGTGCATGCCTCGACGGTGACTGGGCTGATCGAAGACAGCCGCCTGATACGCGATGCGATCAACGATCGGCTCCGTTCGGCGTTCGAGACGGTTGGTGCCGCACCGCTGCCTTTGATGGGTTATGGCGAGGCGGCAGAGGGCAATGCCGCGCTGGAGGCAACGGCTTCGATCGCGCCAGCGGGTTCGGCGACGGCGTCTGCTAGTTCCGGTGAACGCTACGGCGCCTGGAGTTCGGCCTTCGGTTCATGGGGTTCGAGCGACAGCGACGGCAATGCCGCCAAACTGTCGCGCTCGACCGGCGGCTTCGTCACCGGCATCGACGGTCTCGTCACCGACGATTGGCGGCTGGGTTTCCTCGCCGGCTACAGCCATTCTTCGTTCAAAGTCGATGACAGACGGTCATCTGCCTCCAGCGACAACTACCATCTCGGCGCCTACGGCGGCACGCAATGGGGTGCGCTCTCCTTGCGCTCCGGCCTTGCTTATACGTGGAGCAATATCGACAGCGGCCGCCAGGTATCCTTGCCCGGTTTCACCGACAGCCTCTCCTCCAGCCATCGCGCCGGCACCACGCAGATCTTCGGCGAACTCGGCTATGGCATGAAGGCAGGCAACGTCGCCTTCGAGCCCTTCGCCAACCTTGCCTATGTCAATGTCCATACCAGCGGCTTCACCGAGAAGGGCGGTGCCGCGGCACTCGCCGTCCGTGGCGGCTCCAACGCCGTCACCTTCACCACCTTCGGCATTCGCGCCTCGACCGACTTCGACCTCGGCGCCGTCAAGACGACAGCACGCGGCATGTTCGGCTGGCGCCATGGTTTCGGCGATGTCACGCCGACGATCACGCAGGCCTTCGCCGGCTCAAGCGCCTTCACCATCGCCGGCGTGCCGATCGCCCGTGACAGCACCGCACTGGAGGCAGGTCTCGACGTCGCGCTGACACCGACAGCCACCCTCGGCATCTCATACCAGGGCCAGCTCGCCGCCAACGCTCGCGACCATGGCGTCAGAGCCGATTTGAATGTCAGTTTCTAGCGAGCCGATCGAGGGCGGGCTTCTTTCAGTTTGGCTACTTAATCGAAGCGCTCTTGCGAATGCCACGCAGGATATCAACACTCAACGGGTCTGGGAGATGAGGCCCACATAGGCTTGTCGCCGCTACAAATATTGTTCCTAGATTGAAACAATCTGGATTTGTTAGGAGGTAAATTAACCACGACGGTCATTGTTCGGCAGACGCCTTGGCCAATCTCCGGACTGCACAAGTTGACTACACGTCTGGGCAATCTGGCGGGCGACGGCTTGCGTCGCCGCGTCGTCGGCAAATTTGTGCGCGACAGTTAGTCTTGCCGTGCGGGAAATGATCGGCTGGACAATTGGCAGTCCGCGTACGCGTCCGGCAGACCATTCCGGCAGAAACGCCGAAGGTGCAAGAATGGAAAACCCGTGACCGTTTGCGACCTGGTCGAGGATGCTCCAGAGCGAATCGATTTCGAGTTCGATCTTGATCGTCACACCGAGACTGTGCGCCACTTCGCCTATGATGCTTGCCGGACTATGACTGCCAGTGGGAAGCAGTAGCGGCAGTTTCGCGATCTCGTCCAGCGTGATCGTGGCGGCCGGATGCTCGAAGTTTGTCGGCGTAACAAGATGCAGATCCTCCTGGGCCAGGATCGGTTCGGCACCCTCGGCATCGGACCTGGCGTAGGTGACCGCCATGTGCAGCCGGCCCATGCTCAGCCAATCACGCAGGTAGCCCGTCATTGCCTCCACGATACGAATCGTGACGCGGGGCAGGTTGCTGTGAACCGCCTCGAGGAGCGGATTGACGAGAATGCGGCTTGCGCCCGAGGGAACGCCGATGGCGACCGTTCCGGCTGGCATTCCCCTGTCCGCTTTTAGCTCGTCCTGCGCCAAAGCGAGCTGGCGCAGGATGATATTGGCGTGATCGAGCAGCTTCACGCCAGCCGACGTCAGCCTGACCCCCTTCGGTTCTCGAATGAAAAGGTCGACACCGAGATCCTCCTCGATGCGCCGAATGTGAAGGCTGAGCGCGCTCTGGGCCACATTCATCCTTAGCGCTGCTCGCGAGAAACTCGCCGCCTCCGCCACCCCGACAAAATACCGCAACTGGCGAATGTCCATCCCTAACCTCGCAGCAGCACTCAGTGCGCCGAGCAACCACATTTGCCATATCGATTCAAGATGGGCGCCTACGCGAAACGCTATTTGCGTCTGTAGATGCATCAATATTAGGTATCGCGAAACACGACGACAAGAACGTGAATTTACCCGAGCCAAGGCGCATGCGGGTGTTTTGGTGGGGTCGAGCCTTAACGCGCGCTCAGTTCGGGCGATAGCGACGCTGGTTGCAAGGCCAGCGGAACAAAATCAATAACCGTGGGAGGACTAAATGAAAGAAGCACTTATCAGTCTTGTTGCCGTCGGCACGCTCGCAACAGCTACGATTGCGAGCGCCGAGGAGGTTAAAATTGGTGTCGAACTGGGCTTCACGGGCCCGCTGGAATCGATCGTGCCTTCGATGGAGAAATCGGCACAGATGGCGGTTGTGGAGGCGAATAACTCGAAGACGTTTCTCGCCGGGACACCTGTCAAAATCGTCACTGGCGATTCAACCTGCATCGATAGCGCCGCGGCAATCGCGGCCGCTCAGCGGCTGATAACGTCGGAGCGCGTGGCCGCGATCGTTGGCCCGGACTGCTCGGGGGTGACGGGAGCCGTTCTGCAATCGGTTGCTCGTCCCAACGGCATCGTCATGATCTCGCCCGATGCCACTTCCCCCGCCCTGACCACCGCTCCGGACGACGGCTTGTTCTTCCGCACCGCGCCGTCCGATGCGCGGCAGGGCGAAGTCATGGCCAGCGTAATTCTCAAGCGCGGCGTCAAGTCGGTTGCACTGACCTACACCAACAACGACTACGGCAAGGGTCTCGCCGACAGCTTCAAGGCTGCTTATGAAAAAGCAGGTGGCAAGGTAACGATCACCGTGCCTCACGAGGACAGCAAGGCCGACTATTCGGCCGAGGTTGGCACGCTTGCATCCGCCGGAGGCGACATGCTGGTAGTCGCAGGCTATGTCGACAAGGGCGGCAAGGGTGTGATCCAGGGCGCTCTCGACGCGGGAGCCTTCGACAAATTCTATCTGCCCGATGGCATGTATGGCGATAGCCTTCTGAAGGCGATCGGCAAGCCGATGAACGGCTCCTTTGGGGATGTGCCGGGTATCGACAGCCCTGGTCATGCAAAGTTCCTGGAGATGACCAAGGCTGCGGGTTTCGACGGTACCTCGTCATATACCGGCGAGACTTATGATGCGATGGCACTCATTCTTCTTGCCATGCAGGCGGCAAAATCGCCGAAGTCTGCCGACTTCAAGGACAAGGTGATGTCGGTCGCGAACGGCCCCGGCGAGAAAATCTACCCCGGTGAAATCGCAAAAGGGCTGAAGCTTCTGTCCGAGGGAAAGCCAATCGACTACGAAGGCGCGACGGGCGTCAAGCTCGTCGAGCCTGGCGAATCCGCGGGAAGCTACCGCGTCTATTCGATCAAAGACGGCAAGCAAGTCACGGACTACTACGCGCAATAGGTGCTTAACCTGGTGTCGTTTGAACGGCCGCATGTCGGCCGTTCACCTGCCAATTGGCCCCGCTTGCCGCCTTGCCGGCGAGAAGCGAGGGACCGGAAGGAAAGTAGTCCGCATGATTATCGTCGAAGACTTGCACAAAAACTTTGGCGGGTTCCAAGCCGTGCGTGGGGCCTCGCTGGAGATCGCCAAAGGCTCGATCACCGGTCTGATCGGGCCGAATGGCGCGGGCAAGACCACGCTTTTCAACGTTATCGCTGGAAGGCTGCCTCCGTCCTCCGGCCGCGTCTTCATGGACGGTGAGGACATCACCGGGTTGTCGCCTCACGAGCTCTTCCACAGCGGTTTGCTGCGGACCTTTCAGATCGCGCATGAGTTCGGCGCGATGACAGTGCGCGAAAACCTGATGATGGTCCCGAGCAACCAGAAGGGCGAGACACTGTGGAACACCTGGTTCCGCCGACGCGAGATCGCCAAAGAGGAACGCGCGCTTGCGGAGAAGGCCGATGCGGTGCTCGACTTCCTGACTATCTCGCACCTGGCGCATCAAAAGGCCGCGAACATCTCGGGCGGGCAGAAAAAGCTGCTCGAACTCGGACGCACCATGATGGTCGACGCCAAGGTCGTCTTTCTCGACGAGGTCGGCGCAGGCGTCAATCGCAGTCTTCTGAACACCATCGCCGATGCGATCGTGCGGCTCAACAAGGAGCGCGGTTACACATTCTGCATCATCGAGCACGACATGGATTTTATCGCCCGGCTCTGCGACCCCGTCATCGTCATGGCCGAAGGTAAGGTGCTCGCCAAAGGATCTGCCGCGCACATCATGGAGAATGACGCAGTCATTGAGGCTTATCTCGGCCGGGGCCTGAAGAACAAGGTCAAAGCCCATGCTTGACGCGACCGTCCTTTCGAAGCCCGGCGAGGTAAAGCAGCGCTCGCTCGTTTCCGGAATGTTTTGGCGTCTGATGTCAATTTCTGACCGAACGAAGGCCATGACATCTGATAGCGGATCTTCGCAGTTGCGCGCTGATCAACACTCTACCCCCGGTCTCGGTCAACCGACGGGTGCGGCCGAGAGTGGAGGTGGTGCCAGTGCGCCATTCCTCGTTGGCTCTGCGATGACAGGCGGTTACGGCACAGTCGACATTCTCCAAGGCTGCAGCATTTCGGTGAATAAGGGCCAGGTGGCGGTGATCGTGGGACCGAACGGTGCCGGCAAGTCGACCGCCATGAAAGCTCTCTTCGGCATGCTCAAGCTTCGCGCCGGCCAGGTGAAGCTCAATGGCGAGGACATCTCCGGCCTGTCGCCACAGGATCGGGTTGCCAAGGGCATGGCTTTTGTTCCGCAGACGTCAAACATTTTTACGTCGATGACGGTCGAAGAGAACCTTGAAATGGGTGCCTTCCTGCGTCGCGATGCAATCCAGTCGACGATGGACCAGATCTACGAGCTGTTCCCGGCACTCAAGAACAAGCGTCACCAGCCGGCTGGAGAACTCTCAGGGGGACAGCGCCAGCAGGTTGCGGTTGGCCGCGCGTTGATGACACAACCCAAGGTGTTGATGCTCGATGAGCCGACGGCGGGCGTATCGCCTATCGTTATGGACGAACTCTTCGATCGCATCATCGAAGTGTCCCGTACGGGCATTTCTATTCTGATGGTAGAGCAAAACGCGCGCCAAGCGCTCAACATCGCCGACAAGGGTTATGTGCTCGTCCAGGGAGCCAATCGCTACACCGACACCGGAGAAGCGCTGCTCGCCGATCCGGATGTCCGCAAGACCTTCCTGGGGGGCTGAGCGACATGAATTTCCTCAACTCTCTGGTTGCGTTGTTAAATTTCGTAGTCATCCCGGCGACGTCCTACGGATCGCAACTGGCTCTGGGTGCGCTCGGTGTGACGCTGATCTACGGAATACTGCGCTTCTCGAATTTCGCGCATGGCGACACCATGGCTTTCGGGACTGCGATTACAGTCCTGATAACGTGGTGGCTTCAGTCGAAGGGAATTGGCTTAGGCCCACTGCCGACGGCACTGCTGGCACTTCCCTTTGGAATTCTCATCACGGCGACGCTTCTCCTGTTCACCGACCGCGCTGTCTATCGTTTCTACCGTGAGAAGAAGACCGCTCCGGTGGTGCTGGTCATCGTGTCCATGGGGGTCATGTTCATTATGAACGGGGTGACCCGCTTCATTATTGGCGTGCAGGACCGCAATTTCGCCGATGGGCAGCGATTTATCATCGACACGATCCAGTTCCGCGAGATGACCGGCCTCAAGGAGGGATTGGCGCTGCGCACGACCAGCGTGATTACCTTTGTCACGGCTGTCGTCGTGGTCGCGCTCCTGTTTTGGTTCTTGAACCGCACTCGTACCGGCAAGTCGATGCGTGCGTTCTCCGACAATGAAGACCTCGCCCTCCTGTCAGGCATCAATCCCGAACGCGTGGTGATGGTTACCTGGCTGATCGTCGCGGCACTCGCCACCGTTGCCGGCGTGCTCTACGGACTCGACAAGTCGTTTGCGCCCTTTACCTACTTCCAGCTTCTACTGCCGATATTTGCCTCTGCGGTCGTCGGAGGGCTCGGCAATCCGGTTGGTGCGATCGCCGGCGGTTTCGTCGTCGCGTTCTCCGAAGTCACGCTCACCTACGCATGGCGCAAGGTACTCGGCTACATGCTGCCGGCGGACCTGGCCCCGCACGGGCTCGTCCAGCTTCTGGCCACCGAATACAAGTTCGCGGTCTCCTTCGCGATCTTGGTGATTGTGCTTCTGCTTCGACCGACGGGGCTATTTAGGGGGAAATCGCTATGAGTTCGACGTTTCGTTCGACCCTCTTTTTCCTGGCTGTCGCCGCGCTCTACTTGCTTGCGGGTATTTTCCAGAGCTGGTCTTTGGCCATAACCATCCTCAACGATAGTCTGATCGTTGCAATCATGGCGCTCGGCGTGAACATGCAGTGGGGATATGCTGGCCTCTTCAACGTCGGCGTAGCAGGCTTTTTTGCTTTGGGCGGACTTGCGGTCATACTGGTCTCGAAGCCGTTTGATGCCGCCGCCTGGTCAGCAGGCACGCCTGCCATTCTGCTTGCGCTGGTTCTCGGGGCTGTCGGCATCTTCATCGCCACCCAAATCCGCAGCCGGATGGCCCGAGGCCCTAAGCGCATTGGTGCGATGATTGCAGTGTTGCTTGTCGGCTTGGTCGCGTTTCGCACCATCTTCGATCCGGCGGTAATTTCGGTCGAAGCGATCACGCCTGCATCTACCGGCAATATCGGCGGTATGGGTCTTCCGATCCCTATGTCCTGGCTCTTTGCAGGAGTGCTTGCGGCAGCCGCCGCTTTCGCAGTCGGAAAAATCGCATTGGGGCTACGCTCCGATTATCTCGCCATCGTGACGCTCGGCATCAGCCAGATCGTCATCGCGATCATGATGAATGAGGACTGGCTAGATCGCGGCGTGAAGAACGTCACCAATATTGGCCGATGGCCAGTGCCCGAAGAAGTCGCTTTGCAACAACAGCCGTGGTTCGCCTCACTCGCTCAATCGGTGGGCATGGATGTCCGCGCCGGTTCCACGGTCTTTGTCGGACTGTGTTTCGCGGGACTTTTCACGGCTGTGCTCATCATCGTACTTACGTTCGCCGAGCTTTCACTGAAGTCGCCCTGGGGTCGCATGATGCGGGCGATCCGGGACAATGAGGTCGCGGCTGAGGCGATGGGCAAAGACGTTAAGCGCCGACACTTGCAGGTTTTCATACTGGGCTCGGCGGTGATCGGCGTTGCGGGTGCGCTGTATGTGACGCTGCACGGGTTGCTTTCCCCCACGAGCTACAACGATCCCCTTCGTTACACCTTCCTGATCTGGGCCATGGTGATCCTGGGCGGTTCTGGGAACAACTGGGGTTCCGTGCTGGGAGCACTGATTGTCATGCTCGTTTGGGACGAGGCGGAAAGTCTTGGTCCCGCACTATTCAGAACCGCAACCGCGTTGCTGGATGATGGACCGCTGAAGCAGCATCTGCTCGACGCGGCGGTGCAGACGCGATTGCCGATCGTGGGCCTGGTACTTCTCCTGGTGATGCGATTCCGGCCAGCGGGGCTGGTGCCCGCGAAGGGCTAAACGCCAAAACCAGATCAACAATCCGATACCGCATTTAGACAACCCCGGTCCTGGAACAGCAGCAGGCGAGCGAAAGCCAAATGTCAGAGCAGCACGACAACAACATTGCGGGTGTCGCCGTCGACGGGGAAATCCTGTCACGTCTGTCACCGAACCGGATCGAGGCTATGAGCAGGGAGGCATCGGAGCTCTCGGCAGCAGTATCGAGAACGCCGCTTCCCCCTCATGCCGAACCTTCGTCCTTTCTGCGCGCAATGACGTTTTACGCTTCCAAGGTCGGTCAATGAAGACGCTCGCGGAACTTTCATACGCCATCAAGACACGCAGGATTTCTTCGGAAGAAGCCGTCGGCCGTGCACTCGGCGCCGCTGATAAATGGCAGCCTCGTTTGAATGCTTTCCGTGCGACTTACCCTGAGTCCGCGGCCCTGCTCGCCAGGCAGATCGACAATGCCAGCGAGGAGAAAGCGACAAAGCCTCTTTGCGGGGTGCCTCTCGCTCACAAAGACATGTTCGACTATCCGGGGCATCGTTCCTCTTATGGATCTCGCATACCACAAGAGGTCCCGGCCAAAACCGCGGCGACCGTAGTTGATCGCCTTGAAGCGGCGGGAACGGTTACGGTCGGGTTTCTCTCGATGGCCGAGTTCGCACTTGGTCCCACCGGACACAACACTCCCTTTCGACACTGCCGCAACGCGCGCGATCCCGAGCGGATCAGCGGAGGCTCATCGGCAGGATCTGGAGCCGCAGTGGGTGCCGGTATCGTGCCGGCGTCACTCGGATCTGACACCGGTGGTTCGGTGCGCATCCCGGCATCGGTCAATGGCATTACGGGGCTAAAGCCTACACAGGCACAGCTCAGCCGTGCCGGTGCGATGTTGCTTTCACCATCACTTGATTGCGTCGGGACACTAGCCCGCAGCGCCGAGGACTGCGGAATACTGATGGCGGCCGCTTCAGGTCGCGATCTCCGCGATCCCACTGCGCTTTCGGGCGCATTCGCGGGCAATGGTGTTTTTGATGGCCGCGCGGCCGACCCGGGCAAACTTCGGCTTGGTTTTCCGAAGGATGTCAGCGATGTAGATAGCGACGTGCTGATCGCGCTCACGGGCGCCACGCTCGATCTCGAACGAGCTGGCGTTGCGATCGACGATGTCGAACTTACCGATGTCAGTCATTTGCACAAGCTCGCAGACGTTATCCAGAAGGCCGAGTCCGCCGCCGTCCATCGCGGGCGCCTCTCGGAGCGCGGCGCTGACTATACGCCCCATATTCGCCGGAGGATCGAACCTGGCTACTTCGTGTCCGCCGCGACCTACATTGACGCTCTGTCGCAGCGGGAATTGTGGCTCCAGCGATTTGTCGAGGAGACGCTTGCGAAGGTCGATGCCTTGATTGTGCCGACTGTCGGGGTTGCCGTTCCGACTGTCGAGGAAACCGACGAGGAATTGCTGGGCGCAATGCCTGATCTCGTCGGCCGTATGACCCGATGGACCCGCTGGCTCAATTATCTCGGCGTGCCTGCTTTGACAGTGCCGTGTGGGCGCGACCGCAATGGAATGCCCGTTGGAATGCAGATCGTCGGCCGTCCGTTCTCGGAGGCTCGTCTCATCGAAATCGGCATGCTGTTCCAGACCCTCACGGACTGGCACCTCGATGTACCCGACCTCTTCTCGGATCCGCCACGGACGAGCACACGACAGGATCAGATCGAAAATAGGCAACACGCATGATAGTCAAGGACGTTATCTTCGCGCCAGGCATGGGCGCATTCTTCTACGATGACCAGGCCGCCATCCGCGCGGGTCGTGACACAGACGGCTTCGTCTACCTTGGCGCGCCGATCACCCCGGGGTTCGACACTGTCCGCAAGCCTGGCACCTCGCTTGGCATAGGGCTTGTACTCGGCCAGGGCACGACGGCTTGGGGCGACATGATGAGCGTTCAGTACGCCGGAGCAGGCGGGCGCGACCCGTTGTTCGATCCCGTCACCGCCCAACGATTGTGTGAAGAGGTTCTACTTCCGCGGCTGAACGGTTTGGACGTCACGGACTTTCGGGCTGCCTGCCGGGTCGTTTTGGCCGCTCTTCCCGGCGGAAAGCGCCTGCCACTTTCGATCGAATATGGCGCAAGCCAGGCGCTGTTGGCTGCTGCTGCAGCGGCGCGCAAGGTGACGATGGCCGAAGTCGTGGCGGCGGAATTCTCCTGTCCAGTCGTCGCGAGGCGGGTCCCGATTTACGCACAAAGCGGCGACGATCGGCGCAACAACGTCGACAAGATGATCCTGAAATCAGTCGATATTCTGCCGCATGGCCTTATCAATTCCCGCTCCAAGTTTGGCGAGCGGGGAGAAGTGTTCCTTGAATATGTGGACTGGGTCGCGCGACGCGTCGAGCGGCTCGGCCAACCTGCGTACAAGCCGGTACTCCATTTCGACGTCTACGGATGGGTGGGGCTCGGGCTCGGGCTCGATGTCGATCGGATCGCGGATTTCATGGCGCAAGCCGCGGAGCGCGCGGCGCCCTTCGATCTCCAAATTGAAAGCCCTGCCGACTTCGGCAGCCGCCAAGGTCAGATCGACGGCTTCATCATGATTATGGAAGCGCTTGCTCGAAAAGGATGTCGAGCGAAGATCGTCGCCGACGAATGGTGCAATACGCTCGATGACGTCAGAGCCTTCACTTCGGCCGGTGCCGCTCACCTCATCCAGATCAAGATGCCGGATGTGGGCAGTATCGCCGACAGCGCAGAGGCCGTGCTGCTTTGCAAGCGCCACGGCATCGGCGCCTATCTGGGAGGAAGCTGCGTCGAAACCGATCTTTCGGCCCGCATAGCAGTCCACATCGCAGTAGCGACCGGCGCCGACATGATCCTTGCCAAGCCAGGCATGGGTGTCGACGAGGCGATCTCGATCGTCGGCAACGAACAATCGCGCCTTCTCGCTGAACTGACACGGAAAGAGGCAGCTAACGTTAGAGGGCAGGATCACTGATGCAGGATGATCTCAAAGGCTTGACTGTCGTAGCGATCGAACAGGCGGTCGCGGCACCTTATGCGACATGTCGCCTCGCGGATGCCGGCGCACGGGTCATAAAGATCGAGCGGCCGGATGGCGGCGACTTTGCTCGCCACTACGATCGATTGGTCGAAGGGCAAAGCGCATACTTCATCTGGCTCAACAGGGGCAAGGAATCGGTCTGTCTTGACCTGAAGTCCCCGGCCGACGCGGCGCTGCTGAAGACGATGATCCTGTCGGCGGATGTCTTCATCCAGAACCTCAAGCCCGGTGCGCTCGATAAACTTGGTCTTCGTTCCGCTTCGCTCCGCGCCGAGAACCCCCGCTTGATTACCTGCGATATTACCGGATTTGGCACCGAAGGGCCACGCGCCGGCCTCAAGGCCTACGACCTTATCGTACAGGCAGAGAGCGGCCTATGCGCCATAACCGGAACCGTCGCGGGGCCGGCCCGCGTGGGGGTATCGGTTTGTGATATATCTGCCGGAATGACAGCCCATGCGGCAATCCTCCAGGCGCTGGTTGCCCGGAACCGTACCGGCAGGGGGCGTTCGATCCAGGTGTCGCTGTTCGATAGCATTGCCGACTGGATGAATGTTCCAATATTGCAGTACCTCTATGGCGGCCAGGTGAGCTCGCGGAGCGGTGTCGCTCATCCAAGCATCGCACCTTACGGAGCATTCGCCTGCAGCGACGGCTCCCAAGTCATCTTCTCCATTCAGAACGAGCGGGAATGGCGACTGCTGTGTGAGCAATTCCTGGAACTGCCGGACCTCGCGCGCGATCCCCGGTTCAGAGATAACAGCAGCAGGGTAGCCAATCGCCCTGAACTCGACCAACTGATTGCGGAGCGCTTCTCGCTGCTCGATGTTGATGTGGCCGTTCAGCGCCTTGAAGACACAGGCATTGCCTATGGCCGATTGAACGATCTTCACGAGGCGTCTGCCCATCCCCACCTGCGGTTTGTCGAGGTGGCTACGGAGACTGGCGAAATCCGCGTCATAGCGCCGGCTGCCATCGAGGACGCCATCGCGTTCCATGCCCGTCCGGTCCCGCCACTCGGCGAACATACGGCGGCGGTGCGACGCGAGTTCGCGACGGCGTTGAGCGCATGACAGGGAATGTGCAAGTGCGCCGCGCATGGCGGTCGCTGTTGTTCGTGCCGGGCAACCAGGCTCGCCTGCTTGCCGGCGCGGCAAAGAGAGGTGCCGATGCTGTCGTTGTCGATCTCGAAGACAGCGTTCCCGAAGCTCAAAAAAGCACAGCGCGCGATGGGTTCGCTGCCGCGCTCGCCCGGAACGAATGGCATGATTGCGACCTGCTCGTTCGAATAAACAACCTCCCGGATCGGTGTGAAGCAGATGTGATGGCGGCGATCCAGGCCGGTGCAAACGGTATCGTCGTTCCCAAGGCGGAAGATGCTGACAGCCTCAACCGTTTTTCCGATTTGCTCGGCAAAGCGGAAAAGGGGTGCGGCCGTGCCAGCGGTGCTACCGTTCTCGTACCCTTGGTTGAAACACCCGGCGGCCTGTTCCGCTTGCGGGAGATCGCCGCAGCAGCCCGCGTGGCGGCCATTGCATTCGGTGATGAGGATTTGGCGCTGGCACTTGGCTGTTCAGTCGAGTCCAGCACCCTGGCGACCTACAAGCATATGCTGATTGTTGCTGCGGCTGAAGCTGGTTGCCAGCCGCTTGGGCTCGGGGCCAGCATCACGCAGTTTGGCGATCTTCAAGTGTTCCGCGCTGGTGCGATGGCGGCACGGTCGTGGGGAATGACAGGTGCGTTTTGCATACATCCGGCCCAGGCCGCGGTCCTCAACGAAGTTTTTGCTCCAAGTGAGGAGGAAGTTGAGCACGCAAGAAACATAATACGCCATTTCGAAACTGGGAATCGGAACGGCCATGGCGCCGTAGCCTACAACGGCACCATGATCGACTGGCCCGTCGCTGCTCGCGCCTTTCGAATTCTGGAATTGGCAGGGTCTACACAAAGTCGCGCGCTTTGCGGAACAGGCAGATGATCGTCATTCGCGAAAACGACCTCCGCCAGAGTATCAGGGATGCCTTCCAACTGATCTCGTTTGCCCATCCAAGGGATTTCGTCCGTCATCTCGCCGCGGCATGGGAGCGTGAAGAAAGTCCACTCGCCAAGAGTGCGATGGGCCAAATCCTGGTCAATTCTCGAATGGCACTCCTAGGCCGGAGGCCCATTTGCCAGGATACGGGTGTTGCCAGCGTCTTCTTGCGCGTCGGCATGAATGTCCGCATCGATACAACCCGCGCGCTCGAAGACATCATCAACGACGGTGTACGGGCTGCCTATTGCGACGATGCAAATCCGTTGCGTTCTTCCATAGTCGATGATCCGCTCTTCGGCAGAAGCAACACGCACGACAACACGCCTGCAATTGTTCACGTGGAGCTGGTTCCCGGCGACACGGTTGAGGTTTTTGCCGTGGCGAAGGGGGCCGGCTCTGAGAACAAGACAAAGTTCGCCGTGCTGCTGCCGCGTGATGACGTTATTTCCTGGATAGTGGATCAAGTTTCGCACATGGGAGCTGGCTGGTGTCCGCCAGGCGTGCTCGGAATTGGCATAGGCGGCAACGTCGAACGCGCCATGCTCATGGCGAAAAAGGCGCTGCTCAGCCCACTTGACATGCATGAGCTCGTGGCAAGGGGAGCTGCGGATCGGCTCGATGAGATGCGCCTTGAAATATATAACCGCGTGAACGCTCTCGGTATCGGGGCTCAGGGTCTTGGTGGAAATACCACGGTACTGGACGTCAAAATCCTTACGCAGCCCACTCATGCTGCTTCCCTCCCCATCGCGCTGATTCCCAACTGCGCGGCGCACAGACATGTTCATTTTGTTCTGGACGGATCTGGACCCGCGGAGCTTGAAGCACCATGCGCGGATGACTGGCCGCAGGTCGTCCTCGACCAAACCGGGATTGTTTCTCGACAGGTCGACCTGGACACACTCTCCCGCGAAGACGTGCAGTCGTGGCGCGCAGGCCAAACCCTGCTGTTTTCAGGAAAGCTGCTGACTGCCCGTGATGCCGCCCACCACCGGATTACCAGACTTCTCAGTTCTGGAGACCCGCTTCCGGTTCCACTTGCAGGGCGGGTGATCTACTACGTCGGACCGGTGGACGCCGCAGGAGACGAGATCATAGGCCCGGCCGGGCCGACGACCGCAAACCGGATGGACCCGTTCATGGGTACGGTCCTCGGTGCGGGCGGGGCTTTCGCTACGATCGGCAAGGGAGAGCGTGGACCCGGTGCCATAGAGGCGATCCAGAAGAATGGCGCCGCCTCGTTGATCGCTGTCGGCGGTGCGGCCTACCTGATCTCGAAATCCATTCGTTCCGCAAGGGTCGTGGCATTCGAAGACCTGGGGATGGAGGCGATCCACGAATTCGAAGTAAAGGATATGCCGGTCATCGTCGCTGTCGATGCCAGCGGTCGATCCATCCATGATACGGGTCCGGCAAAGTGGCGCCGGTCGTAGGTTCGTTTCAAGACAGTCGTCGGAGCGTATCGCTGATTTGGCTGGTTCGCAGCGCCGACCTCTGGGCAAGCATAGAAAAATTGGGCCTCTGCTTGGCAGGTAATCTCCTCTGCGTGCAGGCTGAACAATTGTTGTACGAGCACACTGAGCACTCTGACGAAGCGACGATCGAGTAGCGTTGCCGAAAGATCGCCCGAAAACTGGATGTCTGTGACTTCAGCGTCTTTCCATGCAGCAGAGACTGTCAGCCTGACAGTCGAGAGACACCCTCGTATCACCCTCCTGCGTTCATCGTCCGGGCGAAGGTCTCGGCGATTGCCAGAACGGCGGCGTGGATCGGCCCCGCAGTGAGACCGGGCATCACTGAAGCATCGACGACAAAAAGATTGTCGAGCGCTTTGAGCAGCAGGTCCGCGTCGACGACGGCATCGGTATCCTTGCCCATCCTCAAGGTGCCGCAGGGATGATGATGGGTGATCACCGCCCGCGCTATAAAATTGTCGATCTCGGCTTCGTCGTTCAGGGACGTCGGCAGAAGTTCGTGCTCGCGCCATTCGGCGAGTTCGTCCCGATGGCCGATCTCTCTTGCCGCTTCTAGAGCCTGGCGAAACAATGCCCGATCCCGGTCAGTTTGCAGATACGCTGGGTCGATGATCAACCGGTCGCCGAGTTCCGGCCCACTGATGCGCAGGCTGCCGCGGCTGGTCGGATGGGTGATGCCGAACAGCAGTGAGTAGGCTGTGCCGGCGGCAGGCGCCTGGAAGCGTTCGGATACGATCGGCGCAACGCCGCAACCGACGACGATTTCGGGCTGCCCGCCGGCGGTGAAATTGCCGGCGCGCATATAGGCCATCGATTCGGAATGTTGCAGTCGCGATGGCGGGACAGGCTTGCGGGCGGCATAGAGATTTCCGGCGCCCAAAAGATGGTCCTGAAGGTTGCGACCGATTTCCGGCATGTCGATCAAGCAATCAACGCCGGCGGCCTGGAGTATGTCGTGCGGGCCGATGCCCGAGCGCATCAGCAAGGCCGGACTTTCCAGCGCCCCGGCGCACAGCACCACCTGATCCGCAGAGACTTCGAAAGGGCTACCCTGCCGCCCCACGACTTCGAGGCTACGCACCTGATTGCCGTCCAGGGTAAGCCGCCGCACCAGCGATCCCGTCAGGATGGTCAGGTTTTCGCGGCTTCGAACAGCCGGCGTGAGCCAGGCATCGGCCACGGTTACCCGCTTCCCGTCGTGAATGTTCAGCGAGTTCGGCGTGACGCCAATCATCTGTCCGCTGTTGTGGCCTTCAAGGCGCGGCAGGCCGAGTGAAGCGCCGGCTTCGATGAACGCGCGCGCGACCGAGCTTATCTCGTTCGTCGGCAAATGTACGGGCATCGGCCCGCCCTTGCCGTAAAGGCCGTTGCCTCCGCGAGGGTGATCTTCGACGGCTTGGAAGGCGGACAGCAGTCCGTCCCAACTCCACCGGCGATCGCCAGTCGCGTCGACCCATGTCTGAAAATCCGAAGGATGGCCACGCATATAGCCCATCGCGTGCAGGCAGCTCGAGCCGCCGACCAACCGCCCGCGCGCCCAATGATGTACCCGGCCCGCAGTCCCGGCTTGCGGCTCCGTGCGATAATCCCAATCATAGCTGCGGCCCTGAAGCGCCGGCCAAGCGGCAGGGTTCCAGATATCCGGGTCCTTCGCTTCTTCGCCGGCTTCGATCAGCAGGACACGACGGGCAGGCTCCTCACTCAAGCGCGCGGCCAACAACGCGCCGGCCGAGCCGCCACCGACGATGACGACATCGGCATACAGTTTGCGCTCAACAGCCGCGTTGGTCATTGCCACTCCCTATTGCGCGTGCTGGCTCCGATAGCCGGCATGTCCGGCATCGCCACGGCAAGCCCCCGGCGCGCCGATCTCTGTTGAGCGGATACGCAATCCGCGACGTCAGGAAGGATTTCGAGACTTCAGACGGCAGTGCCACCTTCCGGTAAAACTCAGCCCGCACTATCCATGGATATCTTTGCCGCCGCCTTTGCCTTCAGAAGGTGTTTCTTCGAAGCTTTGCGAGCGGCCTTCTCATCGCCGGCGGCGATGGATTCATATATCTCCCTCATCTCCGCCAGGCTGCTTTGTGCTCTGCCCTCAAGGGACATCGACCGTCCCCGGAAGAAGCTGATCCTGGCCACCAGGCCACGATGGACTTCCTCTAGGATGGGATTGCCGCAGTTCGCCAGTATGATCGAATAGAAGTCCGCGGCGGTCGCAACCTGCGCCAGGCTGTCATGGCTGGCTGCCGCCTCCTCGAATGCGGAAAGGGACTTCTCGAGTTCACGCAGCTGTTCCGCTGGAATTCGTGACGCGCATCGTCCCGCCGCCTCGACTTCCAAAAGCTCTCGAACCTCGTAGATGGCGGTTGCCTCTTCCCACGAAAGCGCTGGCACCGACGGCCCGCGATTGGGTACGATCTCAATCAGGCGTTCGGCCTCGAGACTCCGCAATGCCTCTCTTAGCGAGGGGCGGCTGATGCCGAGCTGCGCGCACAGCTGGCTTTCGACAAGGCGGCTTCCCGGCTGGAACAGACCGGACAGGATGGCGAGCCGCAACTTGTCGACGGTCTCCTGCTGAACCGTTCGTGGCGAAATCCGCAAATTCAGATCTGGCGGCATTGGTTACGACTCATCGGCTCCAGGTCACAGTCCGGCGCATCATATGCGACGCCATCAATATTGGACAGCAGGAGCGGTCAGATTGTCAATTCTCAAGATTGCAAGAATGTCAGACAATCTTGTTGACGGGTCTTTGCTAATATGATCCTCTTGCCTGAGACGGGCCGCAACAAAAAGGGTTATAAACATGGCGGCAGACACACCTTCCGACCAGCCAGGCTTGCGACGTATCGATACGGGTCGCATCGTTTTGAATGTACGCGAGACAGGCAGCGGCCCGTCGCTGCTGTTCTTCCATGGCATCACGTCCAACTCCGCCGTTTTCACGCCCCTGATGGCGCGGCTCTCGGATCGCTTCACGACCATGGCGGTTGACCAGAGGGGGCACGGCCTCAGCGACAAGCCGGAAAGCGGCTACGAGGCCAATGACTACGCGGACGATATCGCCAGCCTGATCCGCACGCTCGACCGGGGTCCTGCCATCCTCGTCGGTCATTCGCTCGGCGCGAGAAATTCCGTCACGGCCGCAGCGAGATATCCCGATCTGGTGCGGTCGGTCATCGCAATCGATTTCACGCCCTATATCGAGACCGAGGCACTGGATGCGTTGGAAGCCCGGGTGAACGCCGGAAACCAGCTTTTCAAAGATGTCGCTGCCGTCGAAGCTTATCTTGCCGGTCGCTACCCGAACGTCCCCGTCGAGGCGATCAAGATTAGGGCCAAAAGCGGCTATCATGCGGTCGATGGCGGATTGCGCCCATTGGCGTCGCCCCCGGCCATGGCTCAGACCGCCAAGGGCCTGCGGGCAGACCTGACTCCGGCCTATCGGGAAGTGAAAAAGCCTGTCCTTATCGTTCGTGGCGAACTCAGCAAGCTGGTGTCGGCGGCCGCGCTGGCGAAGACAAGTCGGCTGCGGCCCGATCTGCCGGTCGTCGTCGTCCCGGGCGCCGACCACTACGTCAATGAGGTGTCTCCCGAGATCACCCTGAAAGCCATCACCAATTTCATCGATGCCTGACGGCCGAATAAGCCGTCTTCTTGTACGCAGGATCAGGATAGAAAATGGCCAATGTAAACAAAACTCCGGGAAAGGCTCGTCGTGCCGAGGTCGCCGGCGGCGGCTTTGCCGGCCTGACGGCTGCCATCGCTCTGAGGCAGAACGGCTGGGATGTCAGGCTGCACGAAAAGAGCTCGGAACTCAGGGCCTTCGGCGCGGGCATCTATCTCTGGCACAATGGCCTTCGCGTACTCGAGGGACTGGGCGCCCTGGATGATGTTCTCCAGGGCTCGCACACACCGCCGACCTACGAAACCTGGATGCACAACAAGTCGGTTTCCAAGGAGACGTTCAACGGTCTTCCCTGGCGCATCATGACCCGGAGCCATTTGCATGATGCGTTGGTCAAGCGCGCCCGCGCCGTGGGTGTCGACATACGAGCCAACTCCGAAGCGGTCGCCGCCGATCCGCAAGGCCGCCTGACCCTTCAGACCGGCGAAGTTCTCGAAGCAGACCTGATCGTCGGCGCCGACGGCGTTGGCTCCAAGGTCCGGGACTCCATCGGCTTCAAGCAGGATCGATGGGTTTCGAAAGACGGTCTGATCCGACTGATTGTTCCTCGCAAGAAGAAGGAACTCGGTCATGGCGAATGGGACAACACCATCGACATGTGGAATTTCTGGCCGCGCGTCCAACGTATCCTCTACTCGCCCTGCAATGAGAACGAGCTCTATCTGGGCCTCATGGCTCCGGCCGCCGATCCGCGCGGATCAGCGGTCCCGATCGACCTCGAAGTCTGGGTTGAGATGTTCCCCTTCCTGGAGCCGTGCCTGATCGAGGCGGCGAAGCTGAAAACCGCCCGCTACGACAAATACGAGACCACCAAGCTGGACAGCTGGACAAGAGGCAAGGTCGCTCTTGTGGGAGACGCCGCGCATGCAATGTGCCCGGCTCTTGCCCAGGGCGCCGGTTGCGCGATGGTCAATGCCTTCAGCTTGTCGCAAGACCTGGAGACAGGCTCCTCCGTCGAAGACGCGCTCCTCGATTGGGAGAAACGCATTCGCCCGACCACCGATCGCTGCCAGGCCCTTTCAGGCGACTATGCGGCGAACCGCTCGCTCTCGAAGGGGAACATGTTCACGCCGGCAGCCCTGGAAGCAGCCCGCTACGACCCGCTGCGCCGCGTCTATTCGTGGCCGCAGTAGGACCTGACAGGCTGATCAACAAATGACTTGGCGCGGCGGAAACTGCGCTCTCCCCAGGAGATGGAAATGAACTATTCGGTAGAAGTTGAAAAACACTACGAGGTGCGGGGCTGGTATTCCACCGTCCACGAGATCCGGCATGACGGCGGAGAGCCGGGCGATGTTCTCGTCAAGGCCGTGGTGGGGGTTGTCATCCGCAATCCTTTTGCCGGCAAATTTGTTGCTCAGTTGTCCGATCTGACGGACCCGAGCCCCGTCATCGGCCATGCGCTCGGCGAACGAGCGGCCGCGTTGCTCGGCGGCCGCAAGGTCGAGAGCTATGGCAAGGGCGGTATCGCAGGCACGGCGGGTGAGCAGGAACACGTCGTGGCGTGCATCACCACAGTGTTCGGAAATCCCCTGCGCGAGCAGGTCGGCGGCGGCGAAGCCTGGATATCGTCGGTCAGCAAGGTCGGTTCCGCCGGCACGGCCATCGATATTCCGCTCGCCCACAAGGATGAGCTCTACATCCGCTCCCACTACGACGCCGTCACCTTTTCGGTGCCGGATGGTCCGCGCCCCGATGAGCTTCTGATCTGCGTCGCCGTCGCATCGGGTCCGCGCGTGCATCAGCGTGTCGGGGGCAAAACCGTCGCCGACCTCGAGACCGCCGTCTAGCTCGATCGATATTGCTTAAAGGACAATTTTTATGCCCCTGAACATCAAGGACCTCAAGATTACCTCGGCGGATTTCCAGCCACTCGGGAAATTGCGCGACGAGCATGCCGGCGACAAGGGCAACGTGTTGCCGAGGCTGACCGTCAGCGGCGTCCCGGCGGGCGCGAAAGAACTTGCGGTCATCTGCCACGATCCGGACGCCCCCTTGCCCAACGGTTTCACGCATTGGGTCGTCTACGGCATCGATCCGTCGACCACCGATCTTTCGAACGTGCAGGAAAAGTTCCGTGTGGCACCCAACGGCGCCGGCAACGCGTTCTACTACGGGCCGCAGCCGCCCGCTGGCCATGGCCCGCACCATTACTACTTCTGGGTCTATGCCCTGGACACGAAGGTCGAAGGGATGCCCAGCCGGGAGGAATTCCTCCAGAAATATGCCGGAAACATCATCGAGCAAAACCGGATCGTCGGCATCTACCAAAATTAATGAACGGCGCGGTCTCGGCGGTCAAAAACAAGAAGAAAGATCGAGACCGCCGCTTAATGGGAGAATTTGGATATGAAAGACAGCAGTCCCGCTCGCCGGAAGGTTTTCGAGGAACTGGTTACAGCGACGAAGATCCTGTTGAACGAAGGCATTCTGGACACGTTCGGGCACATCAGTGCCCGTGACCCAGAGGATCCTGAAAGTTTCTTCCTAGCTCAGAAACTTGCTCCGAGCCTGATAACGACAGCCGACATCCAGCGTTTCAATCTCGACGGCGAGACCTCGGACAATCGGCCGTCCTATCTGGAGCGCTATATCCACAGCGAGATCTACAAGGCGCGGCCGGACGTTCAGTGCGTGCTCCACAGCCATTCCCCGGCCGTCTTGCCCTATTGCTTCACGGATCAGCCGCTGCGTCCGGTGACCCATATGGGTGCATTTCTCGGCGAGAGAGTTCCGGTCTACGAAATTCGCGACAAGCAAGGTGACGCCACGGATCTTTTCGGGGGCAGCCCGAGCGTCTGCCGGGATATCGCCGAAAGCCTCAGCGACCGGCCCGTGGTCCTGATGGCGCGGCACGGCGTCGTCAATGTCGGCACTTCTGTCCGGCAGGTGGTGTTCCGGGCTTTCTATCTCGAGCAAGAGGCCGCGGCACAGACCGCCGGCCTGCGGATCGGCACGATCAAGTATCTGTCGCCGGGCGAGATCAAGGCAGCGGGAAACCTGGTCGGCGCCCAGATCGATCGAGGATGGGATCACTGGTCGGAGCGCCTCAGGCAAGCGGGCCTGGGCTAGCGTCCACGGGCTTTTGAGCACTACCTGGAAAAGCTTGGTCTCTGCCAAGGCTTCCAGCCCAACCTCAATAATTCTCTGACGCCATGGCGTCGGGCGAAGGCAATGAAACCATGCCGCACGCGGAAAGCTACGATTACGTTATCGTTGGGGCCGGATCGGCCGGTTGCGTGCTCGCCGACCGGTTGAGCACCGACCCGCGATGTTCGGTGTTGCTGCTCGAGGCCGGCGGCTGGGATCGCGACCCGATGATCCACATCCCGCTTGGATGGGGCAAGATCTTGACCGAGCGCCGCCATGACTGGATGTATTTCTGCGAACCGGAGGACAATGTCGGCGGACGCAGGGTTGAGTGCGCGCGCGGCAAGGTCATTGGCGGGTCGTCGTCGACCAACGCCATGGCCTATGTGCGTGGCAATAGAGGCGACTACGACCGATGGGCTTCTAGCGGGCTCAGCGACTGGTCATACGATAAAGTCCTGCCATATTTCCGGAAGCAGGAACGTTGGGAAGGTGGCGAGGACCGCTTTCGTGGTGGCTCAGGCCCGCTCAACACCCAGTTCTGCCGCTACAAGGACACGCTGATCGACGCCTTTGCGCAAGCCAGTGTGCAGGCAGGCTATGCCCAGACCGACGACTACAATGGCGAGCGGCAGGAAGGTTTCGGCCGCCTCCAGATGACCATCTCGAAAGGTCGACGCAGCTCGACTGCTTCCGCCTATCTGAGGCCGGCCATGAAGCGGCCGAATCTGACCGTGCTGACCGGAGCGATGGCGACGAAGATCGTCCTCGAAGGCACGCGTGCCGCCGGGGTGACGATCAATCATCAGGGCCGCGAACGGACGGTCGTCGCCCGCAGGGAAGTCCTGCTCTCGGGCGGCGTGATCAACACGCCGCAACTGTTGATGCTGTCTGGCATCGGGGCACCGGACGAGCTGGCGGCGCATGGTATCCAGACACGGGTCAATCTGCCGGCAGTCGGCAAGAACCTGCAGGATCACGTCTCGGTCATTCTGATGTACCGGCGCAAGACACCGGGTCCGTTCCTGCGCAACATGCGCGCGGACCGGATCGGGCTGGATTTCGCCAAGACCTATCTCACCGGCCAAGGCTTTTCGGCAGATGTGCCCGGCGGGGTCGTTGCATTCCTGAAAAGCGGTCCCGAGCGGCCGCTGCCGGACGTCCAACTGCTGTTCACGGCGGCTCCGCTCGCCGCTTGGCCGTATTTCAAGCCGTTCAAAGCGCCGTTCGCCGATGGTTTCGCGACGCGGATCGTGGCGACGCAGCCAGAGAGCCGGGGGACGGTGAAGCTGGCCTCGGCCGACCCTTCCGCCGCGCCGCTGATCCACCAGAACTTCCTCGCCTCGCCGAAGGACTGGCAATCGCTGCGCGCCGGCTTCCGGGTGGCAAGGGACCTTGCGGCCCAGCCCTCCATGCAGCCCTTCATCGAGGCGGAGTTCTTCCCCGGTCCCAAGTGCCAGAGCGACGACGAGATCGACGAGCACATCCGCAAGACCTCCATCACCGTGCATCATCCGGCCGGCACTTGCCGGATGGGCGCCGACGCAGCCTCGGTGGTCGACCCCGAACTGCGTCTTCGCGGCGTCAGCGGCCTTCGCGTGGTGGACGCCTCCGTCATGCCCGACCTGGTCTGCGGAAACATCAATGCGGCGGTCATCATGATTGCCGAGAAAGCCGCGGACCTCATCGCGGCATCAAAAGCAACAACGGAAAGCAGGGCAGCGTGATGATCCAGCGTATCGCCATCATCGGTCTGGGTACTATGGGACCAGGCATGGCCGCCCGGCTCGCCAGAGGCGACCTTCAGGTGACCGCCTATGATGTGGCCCCGGCAGCGATCGAGCGCGCACGCGCCATGCTGGGCACTGCGGAGGGCGTTCTCGACGCCCTGGGCATCGCGCCGCCGCCGGCAGGCGTTGGAACGGTTCGGTTCACCGACGATCTCGGCGAGGCAGTCTCAGGCGCCGACCTTATCATCGAAAACGTTCCCGAAAACATTGTGGTCAAGGCCGATGTCTATCGCGCCATCGACGGCCTGATCGCATCGGACACGATCGTTGCATCGGACACCTCGGGCATTCCGATCACCCAACTACAGGCGCATATCTCGCATCCAGAGCGCATGGTGGGGATGCATTGGTCGAACCCGCCGCACATCATCCCGATGATCGAGGTCATCGCCGGCGAGAAGACGGCGCCGCAGACCGTGGCGACGATCCGCGACCTGATCCGCTCGATCGGCCTGCTGCCGGTGGTGGTGAAGAAAGACGTTCCGGGCTTCGTCGAGAACCGCGTACTCTACGCGCTGTTGCGCGAGGCGGTCGACCTCGTCGAACGCGGCGTCATCGAACCGGAAGATCTCGACACCTGCGTCTCCTGGGGCATCGGCTACAAGATCGCCGTCGTCGGTCCGATGGCGCTGCTCGATATGGCGGGGCTGGATATCTACAAATCCGTCTCGTCCTTCCTGAACGCCGACCTTTCCAATCGCGACGACGTGGCGCCGATGGTGCTGGAGAAAACCGGCGCTTCGAAGCTCGGCATCAAGTCGGGCGAAGGCATGTTCTCCTACACGCCAGAGCAGACAAAGGCCCTGCAAGCCGACCGGGCGCGCAAGCTCGTCGCGGTGCGGCGCATCCTGGAAGGCCGGGAGTAGCCGATGGCTCACAACACGCAGCAGGGAACAGGCAGGATCGGGGATCACGCGGCGGCGCGAGGAGGTACAAGCCATGCGCATTGACACGATCCGGGCCGCCGGCGACAGGCCGGCTCACTTCCGCCATGACGACCTTATCGCCGTCAAGGGCGTGTCCGTGGTCTACGCCCGGCAGCTGGTGCTCCAGAACATCGATCTTTCGGTGCCGAAGGGATCGTTCGTCTCGCTGATCGGCCCTTCCGGTTGCGGCAAGAGCACCTTGCTCAAGGTGCTGGCCGGGCTGGTGGAGCCGACAAGCGGTAGCGTTTCGATCGCCGGGCTTTCGCCGGTCGAGGCGGCGCGCAAGCGCATGATCGGCGTTGTCTTCCAGGACGCCAACCTGTTGCCGTGGAAGAACGCCGTCGACAATGCGTCCATGCTGCTCGGCATCGCCGACAAATCGCTTTCGCGCGCCGAGCTTCGGGCACGCGGCCAGGAGATGCTGGAACTGGTGGGGCTTGGCGATTCCGCCCACAAGCGTCCGAACGAATTGTCGGGTGGCATGCGGCAGCGGGTGGCCATCGCTCGGGCCCTGGCGCTCGACCCAGCCGTGCTTTTGATGGACGAGCCCTTCGGCGCGCTCGACGCCATCACCCGCGACTCGATGGGCCAGTCGCTGCTGGAGATCTGGCAGCGCACCGGCAAGACGATCGTGCTCGTGACCCATTCGATCGACGAGGCCATTCACCTCTCGCGCCATGTGCACGCCCTGGGCATCAAGCCCGGTCGGATCACCGGCAGCATCGATATCGGCCTGCCCTATCCGCGCGACCTGGCGGTAACGGAAGACCCGGAATTCGTCAGGTTGGTGGTCCAGCTTCGCACGATGCTGCGCGCCAGCCATCAACCGGGAGACGCGTCGTGAGCGAGCAACCCATCAGCAGTGTTTCCGAGCCTCGGCTGACCTCCAGTTTCGCCGCCGCGACAAGCAGCTGGCTGCCGTCGGTCATTCTGCTGTTAGTCACGATCGTGGCCTGGGAAGCCGCGGTGCGGATCTTTGCCATATCGACCTTCATCATTCCGGCCCCATCGCAGATCGCACAATCGCTGGTCGCGCAATGGGGAACGCTGATGCAGGCCACGCTGGTGACGGCGGCCGAGATCCTGCTCGGCTTTGTTGTCTCGGTCGTCGTCGGCGTTGCCATTGCGCTCGTCATCGTGCGTTTCGACTGGCTCGGCCGGGCGCTCTATCCCCTGGTGGTGCTGTTCCAGAACGTGCCCAAGGTGGCGCTGGCACCGATCTTCATTCTGTGGTTCGGCTATGGGCTCGCACCCAAGATCGGCCTGATCCTGGTCATCGCCTTCTTCCCGGTGACGTTGTCGATGCTGGCGGGCTTGCAGTCGGTGGACCGCTCGCTGCTGTCGTTGATGAATTCGGTTGGCGCTAGCCGCACGCAGATCCTGTTCAAGATCCGGGTTCCACACTCGCTGCCGAACCTGATGGCGGGAACCAAGATCGCGGCCACGCTGAGCGTCATCGGCGCCATCGTCGGTGAATTCGCCGGCGCCTCGGATGGGCTGGGCTACGTCATCCAGTTCGCCTCGACCCAGCTCGACACCCCATTGGTCTTCGCGGCGCTGCTGCTCGTCTCCGTGCTCGGCATCGCCTTCTATTACGCGGCCGAGATTCTCGAACGCATCGTGGTGCCATGGGCACCCAAATTCAGCCACGCCTAGGTTTCTGGGCAGTCAAAGTCAGGGAAGGATCGAACAATGCTAAGACGCTCTTTTATCAAAGCAGCCACGCTTGTGGCGTTTGCCGGTGCGCTTGGCTTCTCCGGCGCGGCGCAGGCGGCGGACAAGGTCAATGTCCAGCTCGACTGGGTGGTGCGCGGCAACCACGCCATGTTCTTCGTGGGCAAGGAAAAAGGCTTCTTCGCCAAGAACGACATCGACCTGGCCGATATCCGCAAGGGTTCTGGTTCGCCAGACGCCATGCGGCTGGTCGGCAATGAGAACGCGGATTTCGGCTTCGGCGATCTTCCCACGCTCACCGTCGCCCGGTCGCAGAATGTCCCGGTCGTGGCGGTGGCAGCCGTCAACCAGCATTCGCCGCTGGCGATCATCTCGCTCGCCAAGACGGTGAAGCTCACCAAGCCGGCCGATCTCAAGGGCCTCACCATCGGCATTCATCCAGCCGGGTCGACCTACATCTTCTTCAAGGGCTTTCTGGCCGCCAACGGTCTGACCGAGAAGGACATGACGCTGAACAGCGTGTCGCCGCCCTATGAAAGCTACCTGCTCCTGGGGCGGGTCCAGACTGTGGTCGGCTATGTCGATGCGGAGGTTCCCGAACTGGAAGCCAAGGCAGGCGGTCCGGGTTCGCTCAGCATCATGATGGGCGCCGACCATGGCTGGAAGGCTTACGGCTCCGGCCTGTTCACCTCGGAGAAGATGATCAAGGACAAGCCCGATGTCGTGCGCCGCTTCGTCAAGGCCTACCGGGAAGCCTTCGACTATGTCGTTGCCCATCCGGAAGAGGCCGCCGAGATCACGGCCAAGGCGGCACCCGGCTACGCGGACAAGAAGGCCGTGCTGCTGGCACAGATCAACGCCGACATCGCCTCGACGTTCACCAGCCCCGAAACCAAGGAACACGGTCTCGGCTGGATGGCGAAGGCGCAATGGGAGGAAACCCTGAAGACGCTCACCGATCAGGGCGTGCTCAAGACAGCGCTGTCGGCGGACGATGTCTTCACCGACAAATTCCTGGCCAAGGAATAGGCGCGGTGCTCAAGGGGCGTGGATCGATGAGCGCCTACCGGCACGCCAGGCTGCCCTGCTCCATGCCGCAGGACACGGCGCGCATGCCCTTGGCTACATCAGTGCGGTCAAGCGCGATTTGCACGCGGGTCGCGTATGCGCGGCCCGACAGCCCACACCAGAGGCGCTCGACCGGCAGGTTTTCGCGCTTGTCATTGAGGATGGTGAAGGTGCCGGTCTTAGGATCGAACCAGAGTTCGACGTGGGCGCTCTTGCCCGGTTCGACCGTCGCGACCCCGCCCGAATACCAGTGGGCGAAGTCGGCATTGCAGGACAGGCCGTCCTTGCCGGAGTTCGAAATCGTTAACGGCACCATGTCGAGCCCATCGGTGCCGATGCGGACGATCACCTGGTGCAACTCAACCGCATTGGCGAGCGATGTAAACGCCAAAACCACCGGGAGGACATAACCGATTTTCACTTTGCCTGAGCTCCATACTTATTTGATCAGGCAGTCTATCTCGCAAACGCGCAATAACAATAAGAATAATGATCGAAAATCAACAAAAGAGGGTAACATGATAAAGCTCCTTAAAAGCAGTGTAAGTGCAATTATACTGAGCGGCGTCTTGCTCGGCGGCGCGTTCGCCGGAGAAGTCAAGTCGATCGCCATCCTGACGCCTGAAGAAGGCACGGACTATGGCTGGAACCAGCAAGGCATCGACGCTGCCAAGGCGGCCGGCAAGGCAGCCGGCATCGAAGTGGTCGTCGCCCAGGGCCTCGGCTATGGCGACGTTCGTCCGACGCTGCGGGAACTCGCTTCCGACGGCGCCAGCCTGCTGATCGCGCACGCCAGCGGCTACAACACCTCGGCGCCTGAAATCGCCAAGGAAACGAAGGTTCCGGTGGCGATCGTGGACACGCCGAACGGGTTGGAGAAAGGCCTCGTCGCCGACTACACGCTGAGCGGTCACGAAGGTGCCTATCTCGCCGGTCGTCTCGCCGCCAAGATGTCGCGCTCGAAGTCGGTCGGCATCGTGGTCTCCGGCGAACCTCCGTCATGGAACTCGCAGTCGGCGGCTTTCGCGCAGGGCGTGAAGGCGGAGAGCAAGGACGTCAAGATCACCTATGCGGTGATCGGGCCAGCCGCCTACAGCGATGCGGCAGGCGGCAAGCGCGTCGCCGAAAGCGTCATCGCCTCGGGCGCCGATATCATTTTCGGCCAGGGCAACGGTTCGAGTTTCGGCATGCTGCAGGCGGTCGAGACGACCAAGGCCGCGGATGGCGGCAAGGTCTATTTCATCGACGTCATCGGTGACAAGTCGCCGATCGACAAGGGCTTCCTGCTGTCGTCGGTGGTGTGGAACATCGAGCCGGTCTACGCCGCGATGATCGCCGATCTCAAGGCCGACACTTTCGGCACCAAGCATTACGGCATCGGCCTCAAGGACGATTCCGTGAAACTGCTGAAGACGGCCGCCATCCCGGACAAGGTCTGGTCCGAGATCCAGGCGGTGCGCGAGGACGTCATCTCCGGCAAGATCAAGGTCGAGCCGGTCTATGACGCGGCCGCCGTCAGGGCGTTGATGACAAGCGTCGCCAAGTAAGGCGATCAAAAGTCAGTTGCCGAAGGGGCGGTCGGGTCGCCCCTTCGGACGCTTCCCCTTTTTCAGTGCTGGGCTTTCATGAGCAATCCTTCTTCATCGCCCGTTGACAGGCGCGACATCGTCGCACTCGAAGGCGTGACCAAACGCTTTCCCGGCATCGTTGCCAATGACAGCATCGACCTGTCGATCCGGCCGGGCGAAGTGCATGTGCTACTCGGCGAGAACGGGGCGGGAAAATCCACCTTGATCGGCATGCTGTCCGGCCTGCAGCAGCCGGATGAAGGACGCATTCTGGTTGACGGCAAGCCGACGCCGATCACCTCGCCGCGCCGGGCACTGGCGCTCGGTATCGGAACGGTCTTCCAGCACATGATGCTGGTGCCGACGCTGACCGTGGCTGAAAACCTGTTGCTCGGCGGCCCCTGGTGGCAGCGCCCCAGGACCGAGGAGCTTGAGGCACGCGTCGCCGAGATCACCGAAAGCCTCGGCATCGTGGTGAAGTTGCATGCCAAGGTTTCGGAGCTTTCGCTCGGCGAGCAGCAGCAGGTCGAGATCCTGCGCGCCATGGTGCGCAACAGCCGGGTGCTGATCCTCGACGAATCCACCTCGATGCTGACGCCGAAGGGCATTGACGAACTTGGCGCGCTGATGCGCCGCCTCGTTGGGCAAGGTCTGGCGATCGTCTTCATCACCCACAAGCTCAAGGAAGCGGCCGCTTTCGGTGACCGCATCTCGGTGCTGAAGCTCGGCCGCAAGGTCGGTGAGATTCCACCCGAGCGTTTTCGCGCGCTCGGCGAACAGGAGATCATCTCCGAGATCGTGGAGTTGATGTTCGGCAAGCAAAAGGACGATCCGGAAGCGGCCGAGCTTCCCGTTCACGTCGTCCACGCCGAAGCCGCTCCACTGCTTCAGGTCACCGATCTGGAGGTAGCTTCCACCGACAACGCGCCCAGCCTGTCGTCGATCTCCTTCGACATTCGTCCGGGCGAGATACTTGGTATCGCCGGCATCGATGGCAACGGCCAGAAACAACTGGCGGAGGCATTGTCTGGCCAGCGCGCGGCGAACAGCGGTTCGGTACGGCTCGAGGGGATCGCGATCGAGGCGCTGAGCGTCGGCGAACGCAGCCAGCTCGGTCTTCGCTACCTGACGGACGATCGGCTGGGCGAAGGCACGGTCGGCACTTTCCCGGTCTCGATCAACTTCTTCCTCAAGCAGGTCGGCGCAGCGCCGTTCTGGCGCAACGGCGTCGAACAGCGCGCCGAGATCGACAGGCGCGCCGCTGAGCTCACGCGCGAATACGATGTGCGCACGCCAAGCCTGAAGACGCCCGTTGCGCGGCTCTCGGGAGGCAACATCCAGAAGGTACTTTTGGCCCGTGAACTGGCCGAAGGCGCGAAGGTGGTGATCTTCAATAAGCCCACCTACGGGCTCGACCTCGCCAACACGCTGGCATCGCGGCAACGCATCCGCGAGACCGCCGCGCGCGGTATCGCCGTGCTGCTGATCTCCACCGATCTCGAGGAGTTGCTCAGCATGTGCAACCGCATCGCCGTCATGGCCAACGGATCGCTGGTCGGCACGGTCGCGAATGCCGACGATGCCCGTACCAAGGTCGGCCGCCTGATGATCGGACTAGCCGCATGAGCATCGACACCGCCCCCACCGTCAGCGCCACCGCACTCGATGCCGCCAGCAGCGTCGCCACGCGCCGCGACATCCTGCGCAGGCTGGTCATGACACTTGGCCCGATCCTCGCCGCTCTCGTCATCGCCGGCTGCATCCTGCTTGCCGTCGGCGTCGATCCACTCGCCTATTATGGCTACGTGCTGGAGAAAGGGCTGTTCTCGCCGCTCGGCATCCAGCAAACGCTGACGCGCATGGCGCCGCTTCTGTTCCTTGCCGCCGGCCTGATCGTGGCTTTTCGCGCTGGCATGTGGAACCTCGGTGGCGACGGCCAGTTCCTGCTCGGCGCGGTCACGGCGGCGGCTTGTGCCCCCGTGTTCGTGCAGATCATGCCGGCCTGGCTGGCATTGTTCTGCGCATTCGTCGTCGCCACGGTTGCCGCCATGATCTGGTCGCTGGTGCCGGCGCTGCTGCGCGCCTATCAGGGCGTCAACGAGATCATCACCACGCTGATGATGACGTTCCTCGGCACCTCGCTCGCCAATGTGCTGGTCAAGCTGGTGTTCCGCGATCCCGGCACGACCGTGCCGCAGACTCGCACCTTGCCGGTGGAAGACAGGCTGCCGCGCCTGCTCGATACGACCGTCACCAGCGGACTGCTGTTCGGTCTGGCGGCGATCATCATCGTGCATCTTGTGATGACCAGGACGGCATTCGGACTGAAATTGAGGATCGTCGGAGCCAATCCGCGCGCGGCTATCCATGCCGGCTTGGCCGTGCCCGGCCTGACCATCGCCGTCTTCGCCATTTCAGCCGGGCTCGCGGGCCTTGCCGGCGCTGTCGACATCATCGGCGTGCAGGGCAATGTCCGCGCCGACTGGAACCCCGCCTATGGGCTGGCGGTCATCCCCGCCGTGTTCCTCGCCCGCATGAACGGCTTCGCCGCAATTGGCTTCGTGTTCCTGCTTTCGGTGCTGTCGATCGGCGGCGAGAGCGCGGCGCGGCGCCTTGGCGTGCCCAATCATTTCACGCTCGTGCTGGTCTCCATCGTGCTGATCGTGCTCGCACTCGCCGAATATGTCGACCACCGCTACAACCAGTCGAGAAAGGCCTGAAGCATGACCGGGCTCTTCAGCGAAGTCTTTCTCAGCGCGCTTCTGTTTGGCGCGATCACCGCGGCGATCCCGCTTTTGCTCGCCGGGCTTGGCGAGCAGATGTCGGAAAAGGCCGGCGTGCTCAACATCGGCATCGAAGGCATGATGCTGGCCGGCGCCTATCTCGGTTTCGTCGGCGCCTTCTATTCCGGTTCTTTGTGGCTGGGTTTCCTCACCGGCATCGCCGGCGGCGTTGCGGTGGCGTTGATCATGGCACTCCTGTGCGTGCGCATCGGACTGAACCAGATCGTCATCGGCATCGCGCTGACACTAGGCCTCGAAGGCCTGACGGCGCTTCTCCATCACTTCCAGTTCTCGCGCAGCTACCCGCGCCTGCCGGCGCCGAACGCCACCGTCATCCCGCTGCTGTCGGACATTCCGGTAATCGGGCCGGCCTTCTTCAAGCATCATCTGATCGTCTATCTGGCGGTCGCGCTGGTGTTCGGCATGGGCTACCTCTACCGGCGCACGCAGCTCGGCCTCAATTTGCAGGCCGCCGGCGACAAGCCGGCCGCGCTCGACGTCGCCGGCATCGATGTCATCCGAACCCGCACCATCGCCGTGCTGTCAACCGGCGCGTTGGCAGGGCTCGGCGGCGCCTATCTCGCCAATGTCGGGGCAGGTCTGTTCATTCCGTTCATCACCAACGGCGCCGGCTTCCTCGGCATCGTGCTGGCCATGCTTGCGCGTGGCCGGCCGATCTGGGTGCTGTTCGGCGCTCTTCTGTTCGGCGTCTGTTTGTCTTTGACCACCGCCATGCAGGTGGCGGGCATCAACATACCGACCGACATCATCCAGATGCTGCCGTTCCTGGCGGTGATGATCATGCTGGTGCTGTTCGGACGGCGGGCCAGCCTGCCGGCCGCGCTTGGTATTCCCTACGAGCGCGGCGCGCGCTGACAACAACGGATGCGCGGATGGGACCCGCGCCAAAACAGGAGGCAAGAATGTCGGATACCAAGGTTTACCTGCTCGACGGCGGCTCGCTCGTCCTCGACGGCTATCACGTGTTCTGGAATCGCGGCCCGGGCGGCGAAGTCCGCTTTCCGGTCTATTCTATCCTGATCGAGCATGCCGAGGGCCGTTTCCTCATCGACACCGGCTATGACTACGATCACGTCATGAAGGTGCTGCCCTTCGAGAAGCCGATCCAGGAAAAGCACCAGACCATTCCCGGCGCGCTGGCACTTCTCGGGCTTGAGCCGAAGGACATCGACGTCGTCGTCAACTCGCACTTCCACTTCGACCATTGCGGCGGCAACAAATATTTTCCGCATGCCAAGAAGATCTGCCACCGTTCGGAGGTGCCGCAGGCTTGCAATCCGCAGCCCTTCGAGCATCTCGGCTACTCGGATCTGAGCTTCTCGGCAGAGGCGGCAGAGGCGCGCGGCGCGACCTCGCAATTGCTGGAAGGCACGACGCGCGCCAACTCGACCTTCGAGGGCATCGACGGCGACATTGAGCTCGCCAAGGGTGTCAAGCTGATCTCGACGCCCGGCCATTCGATCGGCCACTACAGCCTGCTGGTCGAGTTCCCCAGGCGCAAGCCGATCATGTTCACGATTGACGCCGCCTATACGCAGAAGAGCCTCGAAACGCTCTGCCAGGCGGCCTTCCATATCGACCCGGTCGCGGGTGTCAATTCGATGCGCAAAGTGCAGAAGCTGGCCGAGGATCACGGCGCCGAGCTGATGTACTCGCACGACATGGACAACTTCAAAACCTACAAAACCGGCACGCAGTTCTACGGCTGACCGCCGCCATTCTGGAGACCAAGACCATGCGCTATTCCGATCATGCCGATCCGGTCATCACCCTGACCGCGGGGCCGGTGGACGCCTATGCACAAGTGCTGCGCGGCCTCGGCCGCACGGTGCTCTACGACTACGATCCGGCGTTCCAGCTCTTCTACGAGAAGGTCGTCGATAAGGCGCAGAAAGCGATGCGTCTGCCGAACAAGCCGGTCATCCTACACGGCGAGCCGGTTCTCGGCCTGGAAGCTGCTGCGGCATCGCTGATCACGCCCGACGACGTCGTGCTGAACCTCGCCTCGGGCGTTTACGGCAAGGGCTTCGGCTACTGGGCAAAACGCTATTCGCCCAACCTGCTCGAAATCGAAGTGCCCTACAACGAGGCGATCGACCCGCAGGCGGTCGCCGAAATGCTGAAGAAGCATCCCGAAATCACCATCGTTTCGATCTGCCATCACGATACGCCGTCGGGCACCATCAATCCGATCGATGCCATCGGCGCGCTGGTGTCGGCTCATGGCGGCTATCTGATCGTCGATGCCGTCTCGTCCTTCGGCGGCATGAAAACGCATCCGGAGGATTGCAACGCCGACATCTATGTCACCGGCCCCAACAAATGCCTGGGAGCCCCTCCCGGCTTGACCATAATGGGGGTGAGTGAGCGCGCCTGGGCCAAGATGAAGGCCAATGAGGCAGCACCGCGCGCATCGATGCTGAGCATCGTCGACTGGGAAAACGCCTGGTCGCGCGAAAGCCCGTTCCCGTTCACGCCATCGGTCTCGGAGATCAACGGGCTCGACGTGGCGCTCGACCTCTATCTCAGCGAAGGACCAGAAGCGGTGTGGGCGCGTCACGCGCTGACGGCAAAGGCCATGCGTGCCGGCGTCGCCGCCATGGGGCTGTCGATCTGGGCCGCCAACGAAAAGATCGCGTCGCCGACCACAACCGCCGTGCGTACGCCCGAAGGCGTCGACGAGAAGGCGCTGCGCCAGGCCGCGCGCGCCCGCTACGGCGTGGTGTTTTCGTCGGGGCGCGGCGAAACGCTGGGCAGGCTGACGCGCATCGGCCACATGGGCCCGACGGCGCAGCCGATCTATGCGATTGCCGCGCTGACGGCGCTGGGTGGCGCGATGAATGCTGCCGGCCAGAAGCTTGCCGTCGGCAAGGGCATCGACGCGGCGCTGGCCGTCATCGACGCCGACGCCTGAACACACCTCATCGGATTACGCATTAAGGGAGAGATTTCATGACTGAACGGCTTGCGGGAAAGACGGCGCTGGTGACGGGCGCCGCACAGGGCATTGGCAAGGCGATTGCGGCGCGGCTGGCGGCCGATGGCGCGACCGTCATCGTCAGCGACATCAACGCCGAAGGCGCTAAGGCCGCAGCCGCATCGATCGGCGGCAACGCGAAGGCTATTGCCGCCGACATTTCCGATCCGGCGTCGGTCAAGGCGCTGTTTGCCGAGATTCAGGCGCAATCCGGTGGCATCGACATCCTCGTCAACAACGCCAGCATCGTGCCGTTCATCGCCTGGGACGACGTCGACCTCGACCATTGGCGCAAGATCATCGACGTCAACCTGACCGGTACCTTCATCGTCTCGCGCGCGGCGACCGACCAGATGCGCGCGGCGAACAAGGTCGGACGCGTGATCAGCATCGCCTCCAACACCTTCTTCGCCGGCACGCCCAACATGGCGGCCTATGTCGCTGCCAAGGGCGGCGTCATCGGTTTCACCCGGGCGCTGGCAACGGAGCTCGGCAAATACAACATCACCGCCAATGCGGTGACGCCGGGCCTGATCGAGAGCGACGGCGTCAAGGCGAGCCCGCATAACGAGGCGTTCGGTTTTGTCGAAATGCTGCAGGCCATGAAAGGCAAGGGCCAGCCCGAGCACATCGCCGACGTCGTCTCATTCCTCGCCTCGGACGACGCGCGCTGGATCACCGGCCAGACGCTCAACGTCGATGCAGGCATGGTCCGACATTAGGTCCATTATCGCGGCGAGACAGGTGCGCGAGCGGCATGCAGGGCTTGGCCGAAGCGTTGCCGTCAGGATGTTCGTTCCATTGTCGCATCCGGATGCTCGCGTGCAGGCCGACTTCGGCGAGGCCCTGATGGTGGTCGGTGGCGTGGAGCGGAGGGCATTCTTCTTCGTGTTCGACCTGCTCCATAGTAACGCCCGCTGTATGTGGACCTATCCTGCGGCGGCATCGGGGGCTGGGTGGGCTAAGAGACCAACAAGCTGTTCGCGGTCCTCGTGCGTGCCGACAACCATACCGCGGAGATTTTGCCACAACGGAAATCAATCGCCGCAAGTGGAAGCATCGCCGACACCATGCACTACAACGACCGGGATGAGCCGCATGTCCTCGTCCTGAGGCGCGTGTTTCGCCGGCCATGGAGTATGGGTGCGAATATCCGATATCGGCTCTTGTTGCCTTGAACCTGCAACCCGTCAAGAAACTAACGTGTTTCGTCCACCTGCAGAGCACGGTTCTTTCCCGCTCAACCGAAGTTCCGCTCATAGGTGTCGGCAATGAGCTTTTCAGCCGCCTTGGCGGCTTTGGTGGGGGCGCGTTGTTCAATGGCCTTCACGATTGCCTCGTGCATGCCAAGCGCGTGGCTCATGCCGCCGAATTTGGCGAAGGTCTTTGGAACGCTGATGGTAAGGGCCGCGCGGATGACGGAACCGACGGGTGCGAGGAAGCGATTATGCGCGGCCTGGATGATGCCGAGGTGGAAGGCGATGTCGGCTTCCATGGCAAGCCGCGGATTGGAATTGTCTTCGGCCATCGTCGCGAGCGCGGCACGAAGCTGGGCAAGGTCTGCCTCGGTGGCGCGCGCGGCCGCCAGCCTGGCCGCGAGAGGTTCGATCGCCGATCTGATCTCGAACAATTCCTGGGCGAGGGCCTGTTCGTCCTCGTCGTCGTGCCATGACATGACCATGGGATCGAGTGTGTTCCAGGCACTTGGCGCGCGCACGCTCGTGCCGATCCGCTGCTTCGCCTCAATGAAACCCTTACTGGTCAGGATGGTGAGCGCTTCGCGCAGCGTCGTGCGGCTGACTTGAAGCTGGTCGAGCAGGTCGGTTTCCTTCGGCAGCTTGTCACCGGGTCGCAGTTCGCCGCGCAATATGCTGCGCCCCATGCGGGCGGCGATCTGCGCGGGTAGACCGCGTTCGGCAGCCGGCACGGATCCTATCGTCTCGTTCGCCGATATCAGCCTGTTCGATCTCGTCATCTGCAGCCGTCCTCCCGTAGCGGCCCGCCTATTCAACCGCCAGCGGGCCGAGTTGTGCCGCGAAACGCTCCACCATCTCAAGCCCGATCTTGTCGGGGCGTAGCGCGGGGCCACGATCGTGGATTGGAATGCCCGAGCGGGCGCCGAATAGGCGCTTGCCGTAGCAGATCAGGTTCTCGATGCCTTGCATGACGAAAACGGCCGCCGGCAACATGGCCCGGTACTCGGCTTCCGCACCGTCTTCATCGCCGGCGTGGAAGGCATTATAGGCGCGCACCGCATGGTCGATACAGTCGGGGGCAAGGATCATGCCCCGACAGCCAATGCGGAAATTGTCGATCAATTCCAGTCCGCCGCGACCGTTGAATATCGGTACACGATTGTCGGTGCGGGTAATCAGGCCGGCTATGTCGACAACAGGTCCTTCACCCTTGATCAGACTGATGTTGGGGTGCTGCCTAGCGAGATCGCGTATTTCATCCGCTGTCAGCCCACGTCCGAAGAAGGCCGGAGCATTCTGAATGGCCACCGGCAGATCGGTTGCCCCGGCAACGCGCCCGAAGAAGCGGATATACTCGGCCGCTCCATAAGTGCCGACCGGCGGCGGTTGGAGGATTACCCAATCCGCGCCGACGCTTTCGGCATGACGGATCTGGCCGATCTGCTCGGCGACGGAGGCACCGAAGATGGTGAAAGCCAGCGGTACCCTGGCACCGGTGTCTTCCGCCACCCAGTCCATCAGCGTGCGACGTTCAGCCCCCGTCAGCTTCGAGACCTCGGTGGCGAGGCCGAGCGCCGCCATGCCGTGTACCCCGGCTGCAAGGCAAAGTTCCACCTGCCTTCGAATGGCGGCGCGATCCAGTCGTTCCTCGCCATCGAACAGCGCATAGACAATGGCATGGATGCCGTGGAAGTCGACCGTTTCGAACTTGTTCATATGATGCCTCAATGGCTTTCGCGGGGAATGGCGTGGCCGCGGCAACCAACGAGGAAGTCGAGATCGGCACCGCGATCCGCTTGCAATACGTGCTCGACATAGAGGCCTTGATAGCCACCCTGCATGGTGGGGACCGGCGCTTCCCATTCGAGCCGCCGCCGCTCCAGTTCTTCATCGGTAACGTCGAGATGGAGCTTGCGCGCATCCACGTCGAGCTCGATGATGTCGCCGCCGCGCACGAGTGCAAACGGTCCGCCAATGGCGGCTTCCGGCGCCGTATGCAGCACAACCGTGCCAAAGGCGGTGCCGGACATACGCGCATCCGATATCCGCACCATATCGCGCACGCCTTTCTTGAGAAGCTTCTGCGGCAGCGCCATGTTGCCGACCTCGGCCATGCCGGGATAACCCTTCGGGCCGCAGTTCTTCAGCACCATGATGCAGCTTTCGTCTATGTCGAGCGTCGGATCATCGACGGCGGCTTTGTAGTGATCGATGTCCTCGAACACGACCGCCCGACCCCGGTGGCGCATCAGTTCGGGCGAAGCGGCGGAAGGTTTGATGATTGCTCCACCCGGAGCCAGATTGCCGCGCAGGACGGCAATCCCGCCATGCGGTGTCAGCGCTTGTTGCCTCGGCCGGATGACTTGTGGATTGTAGTTCATCGCCCCGGCGAGTTCTTCGCGCAGGGTTCTGCCAGTCACCGTCAAGGCGTCGAGGTCGAGGAGGTTGGCGATCTCCTTCATGACGGCGGGAATGCCGCCGGCGTAGCAGAAATCCTCCATCAGAAAGCGTCCTGAAGGCATCAGATCGACAATGGTGGGTATGTTGCGCCCAAGCTCGTCCCAGTCGTCGAGCGTCAGTTCCACACCGATGCGTCCCGCAATCGCCAGAAGATGCACAACGGCATTGGTCGACCCGCCGATTGCTCCGTTGACGCGGATCGCGTTGGCGAAGGCTTCCTTTTTCAGGATCGCCGACAACCGAAGGTCCTCCCTGACCATTTCGACGATGCGACGGCCGCTCATCCGCGCCAGCCGTGCGCGGTGGGCATCCACTGCGGGGTAGGCCGCGTTGCCGGGCAGGGCGATGCCGAGCGCCTCCACCATCGAGGCCATTGTCGAGGCCGTGCCCATCGTCATGCAGTGACCGGGTGAGCGCGACATCGCACTTTCGGCCTGGGCGAATTCTCGTTCGGTCATGACCCCGGCGCGGACGTCCTCGGAAAACTTCCACACGTCCGTCCCAGAGCCAATCTCCCGGCCCTGAAAGCGTCCATTCAACATCGGACCGCCCGAGACGACGATGGAGGGCAGGTCGCAGGACGCGGCGCCCATGACGAGAGCCGGCGTGGTCTTGTCGCAGCCGGCCATTAGCACCACGCCGTCCATCGGGTTGCCGCGGATCGATTCCTCGACGTCCATGGAAGCGAGATTGCGGAAGAGCATGGCGGTAGGGCGCAGATTGGATTCTCCGCAGGAGAAGACGGGAAACTCCAGCGGCAGCCCGCCGGCCTCGAGCACGCCAGCCTTGATATGTTCGACAAGCCCCCGGAAATGCGCGTTGCAGGGGGTGAATTCGGAGAAGGTGTTGCAGATGCCGATCACCGGCCGGCCATCGAAGGCATCGTCCGGCAGGCCATTGTTCTTCATCCAGCTGCGGTGGATGAAGGCGTCTTTGCCGTGTCCACCGAACCAGTGCTGCGAGCGCCGTTTCGTCACCTTACCAACTCCAGTTTCCGTGCATCGGGCTTGCGGTCATTTGACGGCTCCCATGGTCAGGCCGCGGATCAATTGTTTCTGGAAAACCAGGACAAACAGCAGCACCGGGACCAGCAATACGATCGAGGCTGCCGACAGTTCGCCCCAGCGCACCTGCTGGTATCCGACAAAGGCATAGAGCCCGAGCGGCACGGTCCGCACATCATTGCCGCCGAGAACCAGCGCAAACAGGAACTCGTTCCAGGAAAACAGGAATGCCAGGATCGCCACGGCCGCGATTCCCGGCAGGACGACGGGAAGGCAGATGTGGGCGAAGGCCTGGAAATAGGTCGCGCCGTCAATAGCCGCGGCCTCTTCCAGTTCGCCTGGCAGGTCCTCGAAGAAACCTTTCATGAGCCAGACGACAATGGAAAGGTTGATCGCGACATGAGCGATGATCAGGCCGGCATGCGTGCCGATCAGGCCGGCCTTCACATACATCACGAAGAACGGGATCAGCACGGCGACCGGCGGTGTCATGCGGGTGGTCAAAATCCAGAAACCGTAGTCGGCATTGCCGCGAAAACGGTAGCGTGCCAGCACATAGGCGGCGGGAAGGCCGATCAGCAAGGCAAGCGCCGTCGAGGCGAGCGCTACAACGGCACTGTTGGCGAAATAGGTCCAGATCGTCGGATCGGAGAGAACCTTGAGGTAGTTGTCGAGGATCGGAGCGAACAGGAATTTGGGCCGGCGCGCCATGGCATCGACTTCCGTCTTCAACGACATCATCGCCAGCCAGTAGATCGGAAATAGGCACCAGAGAGCAAAAGCCCACAGTGACAGGCGGCGGGCGAAAGGCGTCAGGATGCGCAGCGCTTTCATAGAGCCGCCCTCGGCACGAACATGCGCATCCGACGCAGGAACATCTGCGCGGCGACGATGGTGATGACCAGCATGACGATCGCGATGGCGGCGGCATAACCCATCGAAAGGAACTCGATGCCCTGTTTGTAAGCCAGGAGATTGAGCGTTCTGGTCGCGATGCCCGGACCGCCGCCCGTCAGCACGAAGATGATGTCGAAGGTCTTGAAGGCGTCGATAGCGCGAAAGACGATGGCCACACCGAGATAGGGCAGAAGCGCCGGCAAGGTGTGATGGAAGAACACTTGGGTCTCGGTCGCGCCATCCATCCTGGCGGCCTGCAACGGCTCCTCATCCATCGCCGCAAGCCCGCCCGCCGCGATCAACAGGATGAAAGGCGCCCACTGCCAGGTGTCGACGACGAGCAGTGACGTCATGGCCATCGCTGCCGTGCCAAGCCAATCCTGCGGCGGCAGGCCAACGAGCTTCAGCAGATAGTTGAACACGCCGAGTGACGGGTTGAGCATCATGCGGAAGGTGAAGACGGCGGCGACGGGCGTGATCGCCATGGGAAGAAGATAGATCGCCCGCAGCAGCGGAACGGCGCGTGTCTCGTGGTGCAAAAACGTGGCTATGGCCACGCCGAGCATGAGCTGGATTGCGACTGCAAGCACGGTGAACAATGCCGTCGCGCGCAACGCCGTCCAGAACTCTTCCGACCGCAATAGGTTGAAGTAGTTCTGCAATCCGGCAAACGCGAGCGAATCCGGTGTCACCAGCGAATAGTTGCTGAGGCTCATCGCCACGGACGCGATGAAGGGAAAGATGGTTAGGCCGAACAACAGCACTGTCGTTGGCGCCAGCATGAGAATGATGAAGCGTGTGCGCGCGTCCATTTCTAGATCACGCCCTTTTTTGGAAGTTGCGCCGTCGTAGTGGCGCAACTCTTATCGAACGATTTCCTGTGCAAGTTCCTGGCCTCACATACTCAGGACCTGCCGAACCTTGCCGTCGGCATCGCCGAAGGCTTGGGTCGCATCCTTGCTGCCGGTGACGACCTCGTTGACGGCAATTCCGACCGCATCGAGGATTTCGGGCGCCTTGGGATGGAACCAGGCGGCTTTGAACAGATCGCCATCGGCGACCTGCAGGTTCTTCAGCGCGGCATCGGCGGCTTGAGCGCCGAAGCGATCGCGAAATGCCGATGTCTGCCAGGCCGAGCTGCGTGGTGTTGCAAGTCCGGCGGCGGCGGTGAGTGCCGATGTCGGCTTGGAAGTCGCCCACATCAAGAACAGCCAGGCAGCCTCCTTGTTTGCCGACTTGGCATTGATGCCAGTCATCCAATGCCACATGTTGGGCTTGGCCGACTTGTTCGCAGGAGCCGGTAAGACACCGAAAAGGGTGTTTCCGGCGACGGTGCTCTTGGACTTGTCTTCGATGTCGGTGGCGAAGTTTGAAGAATCGCAGCCGATGGCGACCGCGCCCTGCATGAAGTCGTTCAGGCATTCCATCCAGTGATAACCGGCGATGCCGACGGGACCTGCCTCGCGAAGCAGCCGGCCATACATGTCGAGCCCGGCGATCGATTCCGGCATCGTGAGGCCGGACTTGCCGTCCTTCGTCACATAGGCGCCGCCATAAGAGAAAACGAAACCCGCCAGCGTCCAAGGGGCGGCGTCGCCCGTCGGCTTTGCCCGCATGGCGATGCCGGCAACTTCCTCGCTCTTCAGCGTTTTGGCGAGTTTGAACAGTTCGTCCATCGAGGCCGGAGCGGAGAAACCCTTCGCGTCCAGCATCGACTTGTTCATGAACAGGGTCTGCGCTTCCGCGGTGATGGCCAGGCCGTAGGAGGCGCCGTCACTCCATTTTTCGAAACTGCGCGCAGAGGAAAAAATATCAGCGTCGTCGTACCAGGCGGCATCGAACAACGATGCGTCGTTGCGGTATGCATCGAGCGGCTGCAGCCATTTGGCAGAAATCGCTTGGCCAAGCGCCCAGATCATGAAGATGTCCGGCGTGGCGCTGCCGCCGCCCAGCTTTACCGGCATGGAGGCGGCGAACTCCGTCTCGGATTGCTTCTCGACCTTGACCTCGATCCCGGTCAGCTGCGTGAAAAGCGAGATCAGCGGCACGATCGCGTGCATCCAGACGTGTTCCAGCCCGCCCAGCACGATCGTTTGCCCCTTGTATCTTTGCCAGTCGACTTTCGCGCCGGCATAGAGCTTGAGCAGTTCGGTGCTGTTCTCCTGCGCATAGACCGGTAGCCCTGAGTGGAGGGCGATCACACCGCCCGCAGCCAATATCGAAGTCGCACGCAGGAACGAACGACGGTCCACTGCAAGGTGCAGTCCTCCCGTCGGCATTTTCACCTTGTCCATCACATCCTCCCACGGAGCCGGCGCCATGCCGGACAACAAGATCAACTCGCATCTTGAATACTCATATTATCGGAGTTATTGATGGTCAAGACGGAATGAAGGAGAGGACATTTGGTCGACGTCGAACTGTCCAGTGTGGGAAAAAGCTGGGGTGCGGTGCAGGTCATCCGCAACCTGGATATTCATGTGAAGGACGAGGAGTTCCTAGTGTTGCTCGGCCCGTCGGGCTGCGGCAAGACCACGACGATGCGCATGATCGCCGGTCTCGAGGACGTCACCTCGGGCGACATACGCATCGGTGGCCAGTCGGTCGTGGGCAAACTCGCACGCGAGCGCGACATCGCCATGGTTTTCCAGAACTATGGGCTCTACCCGCACATGAGCGTGGCCGACAATATCGGCTATCCGCTGCGGCTACGCAAAGTCCAGGTCGACGAGCGGCGGGAGCGCGTCAAATCCGCTGCCCGCAAGGTTCATCTCGAAGATCTACTCGAGCGCAAGCCGCGTGCCCTATCGGGCGGGCAACGTCAGCGGGTTGCACTGGCCCGGGCAATCGTGCGCACTCCGCGCCTGTTCATGCTCGATGAGCCGCTTTCCAACCTCGATGCCAAGCTGCGGGTTTCGATGCGCGCGGAACTCAAGCACCTGCATCATGAGATGAGGACGACCACGATCTATGTCACGCACGATCAGATCGAGGCCATGACGCTGGCAACCCGCGTTGCCGTCATGCATGGTGGCCGCATCGTCCAGCTCGACACGCCCGAAAACATCTACAAGGACCCTTCCGAGCTGTTCGTCGCCGCTTTCATCGGTTCGCCACCGATGAACCTGCTACGTGGGACGATGTCTATTGGAGCCTTCCGCGGCGCCGGATTTGAAATAGCCTCGCTACCGGCATCGCTTGGCGGAAGCGTCACGCTGGGTATCCGCCCCGACGATGTCGCGCTCGTGCCGGGGCCGGACGGCGCAGACATCGTCGCCACGGTCTTTGCCACCGAGTTCGTCGGTCAAAGCACCCTGGTTTCGATCAAGGCTGGCGACGACCTCTTCTGCGCGGTAGCCGACGCCAATCGGAAGGTAACGATCGGCGAGACGGTCTTTCTCAAACTCGATCGCAGCCGCATCTTTTTCTTTGATACGGCAAACGACAAGCGCCTGCGGCCGGCTTGAATCAACCCATGAAGGATTACGACTATATCATCGTTGGCGGCGGTAGTTCGGGCTGCGTGGCGGCCTGGCGCCTGGTCGAGGAATTCGGCGCCCGGGTCCTGCTCCTGGAGGCAGGAGCACGCCGCATGAGCCCGCTCATGCATATGCCCGCCGGCTACATGAAATATCTGGGGCGCGATACCTATCTCGACATGCATCACATGGTGCCGCAGCCACAACTGGACGGCAGAAGCACGATCGTGCCGCAGGCCAGGGGTCTCGGCGGCGGTTCGTCAGTGAACGCCATGGTCTACATGCGCGGACAAGCGGCCGACTACGACAATTGGGCCGACATGCTGGGCACCGGTCACGACTGGTCGTGGGCCGACATGCTCGAGCACTTCAAGGTACTCGAAAACAACGATCACCTGGGCGCGCCCGCCCATGGCAATGCCGGTCCGCTTAACGTGTCCGCACCTTTTCACCGCTGCGCGATGACCGACGCTTTCGTGGCCGCCGTCCAGAATGCTGGCGAAGTCTTCACCCCGGATTTCAATGGCGGCCGCCAGCGCGGTGTCGGTTACATGCAATCGACGATCGGGCCGGATCGCCGTCGTTGCAGCGCCTCCGATGCTTTCCTGTCGCGGGTGCTGGACGATCCCAGGCTGGAACTGCGCACGCAAACCACGGTCGACCGGGTTCTGGTCGAGGCGGGCCGGGCCAAGGGTGTCGAGTTCCGCCGCAACGGCCGGGTCGAGCGTCTCTATGCCGGCTCCGGCGTCATCCTCGCTTCCGGCACCTACATCACTCCCAAGCTCTTGATGCTGTCGGGGATCGGCGATGCCGATCATCTGCGATCGCTGGAGATTGCTCCGGTCTGCGACCTACCCGGTGTCGGACGGAATTTGCAGGATCACTGCGAGGTGCCCGTGATCTTCAAGAGCAATGGACGGTATGGTTATTTCGGCGAAGATCGCGGTTGGCGGATGCTTCGCAACGGACTGCAATATCTGCTTTTCAGATCCGGGCCCGTCACGTCGATCGGCGTTGAGGCCTGTGCTTTCGTCAATCCCGACGATGCTAAGGCCGATGCCACGCTCAAGATCTACTGTGTTCCAACCGTCTATGTGGACCGCGATATCTCCGGCGTCGAAGCCTGCGACGGCCTGACGATGACCTGTTGCCTGCTGCGCCCGCGTTCGCGTGGCAAGGTCACGCTGCGCTCAAACCGGCCTGACGACATGCCGCTCATCGACGGTGGCTTTCTACGCGATCCGCATGACGTGGAAACGATCATCAAGGGGCTGAAGACGGCGCGTTCCTTCGCGCGCCAGCAGCCGCTAACCGGTCTGCTCGAAGAAGAGATCGTACCGGGCGGCACGGCCGCTGACGATGAGGCTTTGCGCGTTCACGCCAAACGAATGGTCAAGACAAATTATCATCCGGTAGGCACCTGCCGGATGGGGCCGGACGGCGACCCGTCGGCGGTGGTCGACCCGAAATCCATGTCGGTCCGCGGACTGGAGGGGTTGCATGTGATCGACTGTTCGGTGATGCCGACGATCGTCAGCGGCAACACCAATGCGCCGGCCATGGCGATTGCCCACAAGGCCGCCGGCCTGATCCACGCGGCCCAGCGCTAGAGCCGCGCAGACGAACTTCGCCCGTTCACCACTCGGCGAAGGATCCGTCCGCATGGCGCCAGATGGGATTGCGCCAGCGATGACCCTTCCGCGCCTGCTCCTTGACATAATCCTCGTCGATTTCGACCCCCAGCCCCGGGCCGTCGGGAATGGCCACGAAGCCGTCTTCATAGCGGAAGACGTCCTTGTTCTTCGCATAGTCGAGCAGGTCGTTGCCCGTATTGTAGTGGATGCCGAGGCTCTGCTCCTGGATGAAGCAGTTGTAGCTCACTGCGTCGAGTTGCAGGCAGGCGGCCAGCGCGATCGGCCCGAGCGGACAATGGGGAGCCACCGCAATGTCGTAGGCTTCGGCCATTGCGGCGATCTTGCGGCATTCGGTGATACCGCCGGCATGCGAAAGGTCTGGCTGGATGATATCGACGGCGCCTTCCTCGAACACGTGCTTGAAATCCCAGCGGCTGTAGAGACGCTCGCCCAAAGCGATGGGGGCGGACGACATGGCGGCGATTTCCTTCAGCGCCTCGCGGTTTTCGCTCAGCACGGGTTCTTCGATGAACATGAGCCGATACGGTTCCAGCTCCTTGACGAGAGCCTTTGCCATGGGGCGATGTACGCGGCCGTGGAAGTCGACGGCAATGCCGATATGCGGCCCGACGGCCTCGCGCACGGTCGCCACGCGCTCGACGGCGGCATCGATGCGGTCGTGGCTGTCGACGATCTGCAGTTCCTCGGTGCCGTTCATCTTCAGCGCGGTGAAACCGCGCGCCACGACCTGCCTTGCGCCCTCGGCGACCTCCGACGGACGATCGCCGCCTATCCAGGAGTAGACTTTGATGCGGTCGCGGCAGCGGCCGCCAAGAAGCTCGTGGACGGGCACGCCAAGCGCCTTGCCCTTGATATCCCAAAGCGCCTGATCGATGCCAGCGATGGCACTCATCAGGATAGGCCCACCGCGATAGAAGCCGCCGCGATGCATGACGGACCAATGGTCCTCGATCAGCCGCGGATCCTTGCCGACAAGATAGTCCGCCAGTTCCTTCACCGCTGCCTCGACCGTCAGGGCGCGTCCCTCCACGACGGGTTCGCCCCAGCCGCAGATACCTTCATCGGTTTCGATCTTCAGGAACAGCCAGCGCGGCGGCACGATATAGGTGGTGAGGGCGGTGATCTTCATCTTGTCGGGTCCGGCTCAGCTGTTCTTGATTTGCTTGGCGCTCACCAGGTCACGGGCCGCGAGATCGAGAATATGGTTGGCCGCCTTCCTCGCCGCGTCGCCGTTGCGCAGCCGCAACGCCTCCACAACTTCCTGGTGGGCCTTCACGGCCTCGGCGCGCCGATCGAGCGAGATCACGGCGGTTGCTTCCAATGAAAACTTCAGCGCCGTATCGATCATCCCGCCGATCTGCCGGAAGATCGGATTATGGCTTGCCCGGTAGAGGGTCTGGTGAAAGGTGATGTCCGATCGCGAGAACTTGACGATGTCCTCGCCGGCGTTGGCCATTCCCTCCCAGGCCGTTTCCAGATCGGCGATTTCGCGCAACGTTGCTCGTGTGGCGGCAAGTTCCGCCACCAGCGGCTCTATCGCACGCCGAGTTTCGAGGATGGCGTCGAACAATTTGTCGTCCAGCGCATGCGGAGCATGCCAGGCGAGCACCTGGGAATCGATGATGTTCCAGTTGTCTTCGTCGCAGACGATCGTACCCACCCTGGGGCGACTCAGGACCAGTCCCTTGGCTGCCAATACCTTCAAAGCTTCGCGGATCACCGTTCTGCTGACGCCATGCTCGGCACCCAGATCGTTTTCGGTCGGCAGGAAGGTGCCCGGCTGGTAGCGGCCCGAAAATATGTCGGACGCGATCGCCTGCGTGGTGTCTGACATCACGCGAGGCCGCTGCACCTTTCGCTCCTTCTCCCGCAGTCCCTGCGAGGTGTCAGCCATTTATTCCTCCCTCCACGGGCAATCTCGTGATTCCCTTGCCGAGACTACTGGGGACAGCGGTTACCGCAATCTTCCTAATTCGTATTCTGTTATCTCATTTATCATACCAAGACAATTGACTGGTATGATGATATCAAATATTGGTGCAACCAGGGCATGCAGCCCAAGTCGCGTTCTGGGAGGAAACCATGCGATTTCTGAAGAAGGCGCTCGTCGCCAGCGCATTTGCCGTGACTGCCATTGTCATGAGCGCATCAGCCTATGCGGCGGACGTGAAGATCGGTTTCGTTGTCAAGCAGCCGGAGGAGCCCTGGTTCCAGGACGAATGGAAGTTCGCTGACCAGGCTGCGAAGGAAAAAGGCTTCACGCTTGTGAAGATCGGGGCCGAAGACGGCGAGAAACTCATGTCGGCGATCGACAATCTGGGCGCCCAGGGCGTTCAGGGTTTTGTGGTCTGCACACCCGACGTCAAGCTCGGCCCGGGTATCGTCGCCAAGGCTGCGGCGAACAATCTCAAGCTGATGACGGTCGACGATCGACTGGTCGGCGCCGACGGCAAGCCGCTGGAAGACGTTCCGCATATGGGCATTTCCGCCACCAAGATCGGCGAGGCCGTAGGGCAGGCGATCGTCGACGAGATGAAGGCGCGCGGCTGGAATGCCGACGAGGTCGGCGCGATCCGCGTTTCCTACGACCAGCTGCCGACCGCAGTGGACCGTGTCGAAGGCGCGATCTCGGTCCTCAAGAAGAACGGCTTCAAGGCTTCGAACATCTTCGACGCACCGCAGGCCAAGACCGACACGGAAGCTGCGCTGAATGCCGCGACCGTCGTGCTTAACGCCCATCCGAATATCAAGAAATGGGTTGCCTTCGGCCTCAACGACGAAGCTGCGCTCGGTGCGGTTCGTGCCTCGGAGAGCGTCGGCATTCCGGCCACCAACATGATCGGCGTCGGCATCGGTGGCGCGGATTCGGCGATCAACGAATTCAAGAAGCCGCAGCCTACCGGCTTCGTCGGCAGCGTCATCATCTCGCCCAAACGCCATGGCTACGAGACGTCGCTCAACATGTATGGCTGGATCGCCGACAACAAGGAGCCGGAAAAGCTGATCCTGACATCAGGCTCCCTTGCCAAGCGCGACGACTACCAGAAAGTTCGCAAGGACCTCGGTCTCGAATAGGTTCGAGTAAACAGGTGGAATGGCGGCGGGTTTTCGCCCGCCGCCCCTCTCAGGGGCTTGCCGATGTCCTTTCTCGAATTCTCCGAAATTTCCAAATCCTATCCCGGCGTACGGGCGCTGTCCGGCGTATCCTTCGGTGTCGAGAAGGGCGCCGTGCATGGCCTCATGGGAGAGAATGGGGCCGGAAAGTCGACGCTGATCCGCATTCTTTCCGGCGATCAGAACGCCGATTCCGGAGAAATCAGGATCGACGATCGCGCTCAGCATTATCATTCGACGCGCGACGCCTTTCATGCCGGCGTCATCGTCATCCATCAGGAACTGCAACTGGTTCCCGAATTGACCGTCGCTGAAAACCTGCGGCTGGGCCGCTTCCCCAGCAATGGCGGCGTCATTCAGGCCAGGCGGATGTTCGCCGATGTCGGCGACAAACTGAAGGCGGCCGGCATCGATATCGACCCCGGGCGCAAGATCAAGACACTCTCCATCGGCGAACGGCAGATGGTGGAGATCGCCAAGGCGATGATGCTCGACGCGCGTGTCATCGCGCTGGACGAGCCGACATCCTCGCTTTCGTCCCGCGAGAGCGAAATCCTCTTCTCGCTGATCGACCGGCTTCGGGCCGAGGGCAAAGTCATCCTCTACATCTCCCATCGCATGGACGAGGTCTTTCGCCTTTGCGACAGCCTGACGGTGCTGCGCGACGGCAAGCTTGCGGCCCATCACCCGCATCTGGCGGGTGTTACGCGCGATCAGGTCGTGGCTGAAATGGTCGGGCGCGAAATTTCCAACGTCTGGGGCTGGCGCGGCCGACCGGCCGGCGAAGTGCGCCTGAAAGTCGAAGGCGTCGCCGGCGACAAGCTGCGCCTGCCGGCAGGCTTCGAGGCGCGTGCCGGTGAGATACTGGGCTTCTTCGGCCTGATCGGCGCCGGTCGATCCGAATTGATGCGGCTGGTATTCGGCGCCGACCCACGCTGGGCAGGCACGGTGCATGTCGATGGCAAGGCTGTCGCGGCTTCCGATCCGCATCACGCCATACGCTCCGGCGTCGTACTGTGTTCGGAAGACCGGAAGTATGACGGCATCATCCAGGGTCGCTCGATCGAGGAAAACATCAACATCTCCTCGCGTCGGCACAATGCACGCCTCGGGCTGCTCGACCGGAAACAGGAAGCGGACACGGCGGAAACCTTCATCCGCAAGCTCAAGATCCGCACGCCTTCGCGTAAGCAGGATGTTGTCAACCTGTCCGGCGGCAACCAGCAGAAGGTCATCCTGGCGCGCTGGCTAGCCGAGCAGGGCATCGGCACCCTGATCGTCGATGAGCCGACCCGCGGCATCGATGTCGGCGCGAAATCCGAGATCTACGAAATCCTGTACCAGCTTGCCGAAAGCGGCATGGCGATCGTCGTCATCTCCAGCGAACTGCCCGAGGTCATGGGCATCTGCGACCGCATCCACGTCATGTGCGAAGGGCGCATCCGGGCGGAATTGACACGCGACCGTTTCAACGAACGCGAAATCCTGGCCGCCGCCTTGCCGGACAAGAGCGTTCCGGCGGCAATCGCATCCTGAGGAGCTTGTTCATGCATACATCGCTCAAGAAAGTCCTCCTCGGCGAACAGGGTCTGGTGGTCATCTTCGTGCTTGCCTTCGCGCTGGTTTCGCTGCTCGTCCCGAACTTTCTGACCGAGCGCAACATGCTTGGCCTGCTGCAATCGGTGGTCACGGTCGGCATCGTCGCCTGCACCATGATGTTCTGTCTGGCGGCGCGGGATTTCGACCTGTCGGTCGGTTCCAACGTGGCGTTTGCCGGCATGGTCGCGGTCATGGCCTCCAATGCGACGGGATCGATCCTGCTCGGGCTCCTGGCCGCCTTGGCCTGCGGCGCCGTCGTCGGCGCCGCCAACGGCGTGGTCATCGCCAAGTTTCGCATCAACGCGCTGATCACCACGCTCGCCACCATGCAGATTGTGCGCGGCCTGGCGCTCATCGCATCGGACGGGCGCGCGGTGGGCATCAACGATCCCAATTTCTACCAGCTTGCCTTATCGAAACTCCTGGGTGTGCCGACGCCAATCTGGGTGTTGATCCTGCTGTTTGTCGCTTTCGGCTTCGGGCTCAATCGCACCGTTTTCGGCAAGAATACGCTGGCCGTCGGCGGCAACCCCGAGGCGTCGAGGCTTGCGGGCGTCAATGTTGACATGACGCGCATCTGGATTTTCGCCCTTCAGGGCCTCACCTGCGCGGTGGCCGGCATATTGCTGGCCTCCCGCATCACCTCGGGGCAGCCCAACGCTGCGGTCGGACTGGAACTCTCGGTGATCTCCGCGTGCGTGCTGGGGGGCGTTTCACTGGACGGCGGCCGCGCCACCATGTCGGGCGTGATCGTTGGCGTACTCATAATGGGCATCGCCGAGAACGTCATGAACCTGCTCAACATTCCGGCCTTCTACCAATATATCGTCCGCGGCGTGATCCTGCTCATCGCGGTACTGCTCGACAATCTGCGTTCATCCGCCCTCGGCCGCCGTTAAACATCCATGGCAGACAGGCTTCTGCGACACAACAGGGTGGCGAAGTCGGCACAAGTCCGCGCGGAGGGGCTTCCGTCGGATAAGCTTTGCCAACACAAAGGCGCTTTCTACGAGTGGCAGGCCTTACTGTTACCGATGGTCTGCCTGCTCTACAGGCGGCCTCACGATGACGATCAAGAACTGAGATGGACATGATGGGTGAGCGGCTGGCAGGCAAGCGCATTTTTCTCACCGGAGCAGCGCAAGGTATAGGCGAAGCCATCGCCAGGCAATGTCTGGCGGAAGGCGCGCGCGTTTTTCTCGTCGACCGCGACGGCGACCTGCTCGCCAGCACCGCCAAAACCCTCGAAGCGCCGAGCGGATCATTCGGCTTCGCGACGGTCGATATCACCGACGGGCAAGCAATCGAGGCCGCCATGGCCGATGCTTGCGTGGCCATCGGAGCCGTCAACGCGGTCATCAACAATGCCGGTATTAATGTCTTTCACGCACCGCTTGAAACCAGCGGCGCGGAATGGGATCGTTGTTTCGATGTCAATCTGAAAGGGGCCTGGAATTGCTGCAAGGCGGCCCTGCCAGGAATGATAGCGGCCGGCGGCGGCGTCATTCTCAACATCGCCTCGACACATGCGTTCACCATCATCCCGCACACTTTTCCTTACCCGCTCGCCAAGCATGCGCTGCTCGGCATGACCAAGGCGCTGGCGCTGGAATATGCCGCGCAAGGTGTGCGCGTGAATGCGCTGGCACCGGGTTATGTCGAGACGCAGAAGGCGGTGGACTACTGGAACTCGTTTCCCGATCCGGAGGCGGCGCAGGCAAAGACGCTCGCTCTGCATCCAGGCAATCGCATAGCCACACCAAGCGAAATCGCCAAAGCCGCCGTTTTCATGATTTCCGACGAATGTCCGTTCATGAACGCAGCCTGCCTCGTCATCGACGGCGGCCTCAGCATGCTCCAGCATCCGGCTTGAAGGCGGGTTGATAACTCCTGAGAAGAAGTGGTCGTCGAAAAATCCGGAACTAAAAAGTTCTGAGGATGATCGTAAGTGATGAAATCCGAACGTTAGGATTTTAGCGTTTCACGACGGTAGCGCGTAAGGCGTTTCCGCTATAGAAGTAAGATTGTAATTTCTTATTAATGTGATTTTTAAGTACACATTGATAAATATTTCAGTAATTTTGGAAATTTGTTCCGATTATTACTAAGATTAGCAGTAAAGATTTTTTGTTACCACGAAGGAGTATGAGCATATTCCGCTTGTACATCGTTGCAGCCATGCGCAACGGTAGTTGTAGTTCGGATCGTAGCGATATTCAGCGCGTCTCGCGTCAACCCATCGACTGCAGGCTATCACCGGCAGCTTGGCTTAAAGATATGTCCACACACAGTGGTATCTTTGCGCCCTTTGCTCGAGGGGCCGCGAGCAGGGTTGATCGGGCAGCCGGCGCCGGGACTAGCGAAGCCCTTCCGCCAATCTGATCGGTCGATTGCATCCCTCGCGGTGCGGATGTGCCAGGTGCGAGCGAAGAGCCGCGCTTGTTGCAAAAATCGAAACCTGTTACTTAACATGATAAATGACATGTCGTGCGAAGGCGTGAGGCAGCGTTGGACCTATTGAGCTCTGCGGAATTGCTCCACAAGGACCGGATACGGACGCCTTTCAGCCGCTGGGTCGACGATCTGCACTCCACTTGCGGGAGTTTCCGACCCCGCGCCATGGATACAAGTCTCCACATTCGTGGCGAGGCCCGCCGCATCAATGCCTGCGGCATGGAATTTTCGCACATCTCCAACGATCTCGACCGCGTCGATCATGACTGGGACGATGTTCGGCGCGATGCCATCGAACAGCTTTTCCTGCTTGTGCAACTCGAAGGTGGGTGCGGTGTGGAGCACGGCGGCCGGCAAAGCGCACTGAATGTGGGCGACTGCATTCTGGTCGATTCCACCAAGCCGACGACATTCCATTTCGGCGGCAAGTTCAGCAACCATCTATCTCTCAACCTGCCCAGGCAACTCATCTATTTCCACGGTGGCGACAAGCTCGATATAGCGCGCACGCTGGATGCGGCCGATCCGATGGCCGTCACGCTGCGGGCTCTTGTGGCCAAAGTTCTCGCAACGGCCGAGAACGATGCTCACGCTGCGAACCTGCGCCAATTGATGCTCGACGCGACCCGTCAGGCCTTTGTGTCCGACGTGGAAGGCGTACTTTCGTTCGAATCGCTCAGCGACCTGGCATCCCGGCGACTGCGACTGGTCGATGTTCTGATCGATCAGCATCTGACAAATCCTCGTCTTTCCGCGCAATGGCTGGCAAAGCGCATGGGCGTTTCGATGCGGATCCTGCAATTGCATTTTCAGGATCTCGGCATGACTTGCACCACCTTCATTCGCGACAAGCGCTTGCGTTTCGCGCGCGAGAAGATCAGGCAGCTCCAATTCCAGCCCGGCACACAGACCATAGCGGATGTCGCCTATTCCGTTGGCTTCAACGACCTGTCCTATTTCAACCGCTGTTTCAAAGAATTGTTTGCCTGCGCGCCGAGTGACCTCTTGAGGCCGGTATCGCGAGGAAAGATGCACTAGCTCCTGGCCTCCGCCGTGCTCTTTTTCGACATCGAGAGCCATTGCTGAAGCCGCATAAGTAGGCATTTCTCGACCGGGGCTCCGCAGCCAGGGACGATAGCGCTGAGAGCCTTCGCTCGGCCAAAACCTCCACCTCAATTTTACGTTCAAGTCCGTCCGGGTTTCGTTTCGCTCCAAGACAGGTCTTGGCGGGACGTGTTGGTTTGTGCCGACGCGGTTGCAAAAAGAACCCGTCCCAAGATCGGGGCAGGGGCGCGGACCGCACATCTGGAGGAGAACGAAACATATGGTTCCGGTGAAATTCAGCCGCGCTATCGCGGTCGCTCTGCTGACTGCCACGACGGCCCTGACGACCCACACTCTTGCGCGTGCGCAAGAGCTGGTGCTTGGCGTCATCGGCAACAGCAAGGACATGGTGCAGCCCTATACGCCGACCAGCTCGGCATCTGCCGGCTCGCTGTACAACCAACTTTATGACGGGCTGACGGCGTATGATTCCAAGGGCGCGGTGGTGATGGAACTCGCCGAGTCCATGACACCCAACGCCACCCTGGACGCCTGGACCGTCAAACTTCGTCCGAACGTCAAGCGCCATGACGGTAAGCCGTTCACCGCCGCCGACGTGATCGCCAGCATCAAATACATGATGGACCCGGCGAACAATTTCGTCGTCTCGAGCCAGATCGATTTCGTCGATCCCGCCAAGATACGCAAGGTCGACGACCTGACGATGGAATTCACGCTCAAGCGTCCCTTCGGTCTTTTTGCCAATGCCTTCGCGGACAATGATTTCAGGATGCGCGCCATTGCCGACGACGGATCGGTGGTCGGCACGGGCCCGTTCAAGCTCGATTCCTTCACCCCGGGCCAGGAAGCGCGCCTGACCCGTTTCGACGATTATTGGGGCGAAAAGCCCGGCTTCGACAAGCTCCGCATCATCGGGTTCAGGGACCAACAGGCGGTCACCAATGCGTTGCGCGGCGGACAGATCGACGTTGCCTATTCAGTGCCGTACACGGACGTTCCGGCGTTGACCAAGGACCCAAAGCTGAAAACCGTGGTCAGCGGCACGACAACCTATCCAATGATAGCCGTGCGGGTGGATACACCGCCATTCAACGACCAAAAGGTTCTGGAAGCGCTCAAGCTGGTGGTCGACCGCCAGCAGATCGTCGACAATGCGTTCGGTGGCTTTGGCATGATCGCCAACGACTATCTGGGCAACAACACGGCCTGCCCAGCACCAGCCGAGCCGCAACGCGTGCAGGACATCGCCAAGGCAAAGCAATTGCTGGCCGAGGCCGGGAAAAGCAACCTCAAGCTCGAACTGGTGACCGACGGTGCCTTCGCCGGCATGATGGAAATGGCGCAACTCTTCGCGCAGCAGGCCGCGCAAGCAGGCATCACCATCAAGGTTCGCCGGCTTGATCCCGCTTCCTTCCTCAACCGCTGGAGGGAATGGCCGTTTCTGATCAGCCTGACCAGCGGGCCTTATGAAACGGCCACGCTCGCAGCGCTGCTGCCGGAGCAGGGTGAGAACGCAACGCATTTCAACGATGCGGAATACAACGATCTCGCCAAGAAGCTGCAGAGCACCGGCGATCTGGCGGAGCAATGCAAGCTGATCACCCAGTTGCAGGCGATCGAATACAAGCGCAGCGGCCACATCGTCGCCGCCTATCCCGAAAACATCACTGTCTACCGCGATACGGTGAACGGACTGACGCCCGACCTCTACGGTCGCACCGCGATCCAGTTCGGTGGCGTCACCGTCAACAAGTAGCCAGTCTTGTCGCTAGGAAGGGTGTTCGATGACGGTCGATAACCACAATGACAATGCGGCGATTGGAGTCTTCGCCTGGCTGCAGCCGTTCCTTGTGAGGCTGTTGCAAGGGACGCTGACCCTGCTCGCCGTGTCGTTGTTGATCTTCCTGGCGGCCAGGGCCTTGCCCGGCGATGTCGCCAACATGATCCTCGGCCAAAGCGCGACGCAGGAGCAGTTGGTTTCGCTGCGTGCCCAGCTTGGTCTCGATCAGCCGCTGTGGTGGCAATACCTCACCTGGCTGGGCGGCATTTTGCATGGCGACTGGGGAACCTCGCTGTCCAATGGGCAGCCGGTGGCGGATCTGCTTGCGCTGGGGGTTCGCAATTCCGCGACGCTGAGCGGAGTGGCGCTCGCGGTCATGCTGCCGCTCTCCCTGCTTGTCGGCGTGATTGCCGCCCAGTTTCGCGACGGGCTCGTCGACAAGGTCTTTCTCGGCATGTCGATGGTCGCCAATGCCGTGCCCGACTTCGTCACCGGGACGGTGTTGGTCGCGCTCTTCGCAACGACGGTCCTGCATGTGCTGCCGGCGGTTTCGTTCATCCCGCCGGGAGACTCGCCTTTTTCCTATCCCGACGCGCTGGTGCTGCCGGCCACGACCGTGATCATCCCCGGCGTGATGTATCTCGCCCGGCTGGTGCGGGTGGCGGTCATCGACGTGATGGCAACCGAATACATCCAGACCGCCGAGCTGAAAGGCCTGTCGCCGAGCCGGGTCCTGTTCCGGCACGCTCTTCCGAACGCGGTGGCCCCGATCATCCCGGCGGCCAGCCTCGTGGCGGCATTCACTGTCGGCGGAGTGGTCGTGGTGGAATATCTGTTCGCCTATCCCGGTGTCGGCAGCGCTCTTGTCGATGCCGTCACCAACCGCGACCTGCCGGTCATCCAGGCCAATGTGCTGGTGATCGCCTCTGCCTATTTCATCTTCAACCTCATCGCAGACTCGCTTGCCCAACGCGATGAGGCTTCGGGCGCGCAAGGGCGGTCCAAGGCGTGAGCACCGGCGTAGAAATGACCCTGACGACACATCGGCGGGTTCGCCCGCGCGCCGCCAGTGGCTGGTGGCGGCTTTGGGCGTCCGCGCAAGTTCGCTGGGGCGTCATTCTGCTGGTCGCCATGACCGCGCTGGTCGTCATTGGCCCGTTCCTGGCTCCCTATGATCCCGCCGCACCCGTGGGCAAACCTTATGCCGCGCCATCGGCGGTAGCCTGGCTGGGCACCGATAATCTCGGACGCGATGTTCTGTCCCGCGTGCTTGCGGGCGGGGTCTATCTCGCCTGGATGGCACCGGTTTCAGCCCTTCTCAGTGTCGTGACCGGCGCTGCCATTGCCCTGGTGACCGCCTATTATCGCGGCTGGACAGATCTCGTCCTGAAGCGGTCGCTTGATGTCCTGCTCGCTTTCCCCGGCGTTCTCCTGACGCTGCTGTGCGTTTCGGTGTTCGGGCCGCGGCCTGTTCTCCTGGTCGGCCTTGTCGTTCTCACCTTGATGCCGGGCGTTGCCCGTGTGATCCGCGGTGCGGCCCTGCCGCTTCTCGACCGGGAATATGTGCTGTGGGCGAAGGCCGTCGGCACGCCCGGACCGGTCATCATCCTGCGCGAACTTCTGCCCAATGTCTCTTCCCCGCTGCTGGTTGAACTGGGCCTGCGATTGAGCTGGTCGGTCGGCATTCTCTCGTCGATGAGTTTCATCGGCTACGGCATCCAGCCACCGGCCGCCGACTGGGGGCTGATGGTGAGCGAAAACGGCACCGGCCTCGGCACTCAGCCTTTTGCTGTGTTGGCGCCGATCGCGATGATCATCCTCTACACAATCGGTGGTGGTCTGATCGCTGAAGGCGCGGCGCGCGTGATGGCGCGGACGGAAGGCAAGGCATGATGACGGTGTTGAAGGCCACGGGGCTCACCGTCGAACGCGCGGACGGCGCCCCAATCATCGAGGATGTCTCGCTGAGCCTCGATAAGGGCGAGGTGATGGGCATTGTCGGCGAGTCCGGATCGGGCAAGTCGACGCTGGCGCTGGCGCTGCTTGCCTATGCGCGGCGCGGTGTGCGGATCGCGGGCGGCGCGGTTCGCGTGGCCGGCACCGACATGCTCGAACTTGATACGGCCGGTCTGCGGAAAGCACGGCGCGAAGTTGTGGCCTATGTCGCTCAGGACCCCGGTGCCGCCCTGAACCCGATGCTGTCGCTTGGCACCTTGCTGACCGAGGGGCTCGCCGGCAGCAAGGCAGAGAAAATCGCCCGCGCGCGCGAAATCCTGCGCAAGGTCGGCTTGCCTGACGACGAGGCCTTCCTGCATCGCCGTCCGCGCCAGCTTTCTGGCGGGCAGCAACAGCGCATCGCAATCGCCATGGCGGTGATCGCGAAGCCCAAGCTGATCATTCTCGACGAGCCGACGACCGGGCTCGATGTCTCGACCCGCGCCAAGGTGCTGGATCTGATCCGCCAGCTCTGCGTCTCGGATAATCTGACCGCGATCTATGTCAGCCATGACCTCGCGGTGATTGCCAATGTCGCCGACCATGTGACGGTAATGTATGGTGGCCAGGTCGTCGAACAGGGCCGCATGCAGGAGGTTCTGGCGAAGCCGCGCCATCCCTATACGCGTGCTTTGCTCGACGCCGTGCCTTCGCTGCAGGCGCGGCAGCTGCTGCGGCCGATCCGCGGGCGCGTGCCGGCGGTCGGCGAAGCGCCGAGTGGCTGCATCTTCTCGGACCGCTGCGATTACACTGTCGAAGCCTGCAACACCCGGCCAAGGCTGGAGGTGGTGGGCGGCACTCTCGTGCGCTGCGTGCGTCCCGAATTGGTCCGGGTATTCGAGGCGCGTTCGGAAGCCATCGACCGTTCCGACAGGCCGGCGGCCAGCGCGCCGGCCGTGCTGCAGGCAGACGGCGTCGATGCTTTCTACGGCCATCGGCAGATCCTGTTTGACGTCAGCCTCAAGGTGGAGCCGGGTCGATGCCTTGCGGTGGTAGGCGAGTCGGGCAGCGGCAAGTCGACCTTGTCGCGATGCCTGATCGGACTGCACAACAACGTCACCGGTCAACTCAGCCTCGACGGCAAGCCCATGCCGCTGACTGTCGGTGAGCGCGATCAGAATGCTCGCCAGCGACTGCAATACATCTTCCAGAATCCCAACGCCTCGCTCAATCCCCGACGCACGATCGGGGCCAGCCTGGTTGCGGCGCTGGCCAACAGGCCGGAAGCCGGCGGCGGCCGCTCCGACGCCATCATCGCCGAGGCGCTTGAAAGAGTGGGCATCTCGCCCGACCTTGCCACGCGCTATCCGGCTGAACTGTCCGGCGGCCAGCGCCAGCGTGTCGCCATCGCCCGCGCCCTGGTCGCCAAGCCGGCCGTGCTGCTGTGCGACGAGGTGACGTCGTCGCTCGACGTCTCGGTGCAGGCCTCAGTGATCGAATTGCTGCGCAGCCTGCTCGCCGACGGTCTCGGCATGCTCTTTGTCACGCATGACCTCGCCGTGGTGCGCAACATCGCGGACACGGTCGCGGTGCTCAGCGCCGGACGGGTCGTCGAACAGGGCGAGGCTCGCGCGGTACTCAGCGCTCCGAGCCATCCCTACACACAATCGTTGCTCGCCAACACGTTGCAACTGCCCACCGACGCAACCGGTTTCGACATGCCGGCTATCGCGCCGAGGCAGTCCGCGACCGGTTCGCGGTGAATTCCAGAACTTCCGTTCATCAAGAGGAGAAGATGATGACGAGCCATTTTGACGGTCTGCTCAACGACACGCTGCCATTGCTGCAGGTGGATTTTACCGCCGAGGGCGCGCTGGCTGACCTGGAAAATCCGCCGAACACAGGTGGGTTCGAATTGGTCGGCACGCTGGTACAGCCCGGTTCGAAGATTCACATGACCCATGTGTGGATCACGCCGTTCGACCGCCACCTGCACTGGGTTTCCGAACATGTGCACGATTATGACGAAGTCCTGATCTGGACCGGTAACGATCCTGACAACCCACAGGATCTTGGTGCCGAACTCTACATCGACATCGAGGGCGAGCGCCGCATCATCAACAAATCGGGCTCGATCTATATCCCGGCCGGTGTCCGGCACTGCCCGCTCGGCTTCCATTATGTGAAGCGCCCCTTCCTCTTCCACGCTCTGTCTCTGGATCCGACCTACAAGGCGAAGGTCTGAGGCAAGGTCGCAAAAGAAAAGCCGCCGGCGGTTATCCGCCGGCGGCTTCCGATTTTAAGGGAAGGTGAGTTCCGGTCGCGCCTCAGTCAATTCGGCCGGTGTGGATATTGACCCTCGCCAGGGCATCTCCCACTGCGTCGACGACATGGCTTACTTCCCGTGCTGTGATAACCAGCGGCGGTGTCAGCGCAATCGTTCCACCGTGAATGCCGACGATGACGCCATGTTTCGTGCGCAAGAACCGGTCGATGTCTTTCCTCAGGCTGGGGAAGCGTCCGAACAGGGGCTCACGGGTCGCCTTGTCGGACACCAGTTCGACGCCGACCATCAGGCCGCGGCCGCGCACGTCGCCGACAACTGGCAGGTTGATCAGCTCGCCAAGCTCGTCGAGGAACTGCCGACCACGTTCTCTCGACGCTTCGAGCGGGTTCTCCCGCTCGATGATATCGATATTGGCCGAGGCGACTGCTGCCGCCACAAGGTGGCCCGCATAAGATCCGCCGCCACCGGCGCCGTCGAGGACATCGGCGACATTTGCGTCAAGCAACAGCGCTCCGAGTGGCATGTAGCCGCTGGCGATACCCTTGGCGAGAACGATGATATCGGGCGCCAGATTGTAGTCGAGCGAGCTGTACCAGGCGCCGGCGCGACCAAAACCGGTCACCACCTCGTCCGCGACAAACAGGATGCCGTGCGCCTTCAGCACCGAGACCATGCGTGGCCAATAGTCGTCTGGGGCGGGGATCATCCCCGCCGGTCCCATCACCAGTTCGCCGAACATGGCCGCGATGTTCTTGGCGCCCACCCGCGCAATCGTCTCTTCAAGTTCGCGCACGCAGAAATCGGTCAGGTTCTCGCCGCCGAAAAGCTCGGTGTGATACGGCCATGGCGGCGTCAGCGTGATTGCATTGTCGGGAACATCACCGATTCCCGGCCGCCCTCCTGCAAGCTCGGCCCCGCCATAGGTGCGGCCGTGGAACGAGCCGCGCAGCACCAGCACCTTGGTTCGTTGCGGCTGGCCGCGCCGGTGATGATAGAGCCGCACAAGCTGCAACGCCTCGTCGTCGGCTTCCGAGCCGCTGCTCATCAGACGGACTTTCGCGATGTTCCTGGGCGCGCGCTCGACAAGCCTTTCGCAGAATTCGATCGTCGGAGTGTTGGCGAAATCGGCCATGATGGTGAAATGGGCGAGCGTCGACATCTGCTCGGCTGCCACTTTCGCCAATTCCTCTCGTCCGTGTCCGACTTGCGTCAGCCACGCACCGGCGTGGGCATCGATATATTCCCGCCCTTCCGCATCCCAAAGCGTCGATCCCTTGCCCCGAACCAGAACCAGGCGTTCGGGATCTTGTGGATTGCCATGCGGATGTTGGACGACGCGGGCGTCTCGCTTTGCCCAATCCGTCGCGGCGCCGTTCGTGGAGGTCATGTCTGCTTCCTGAGATAGTGAAAACCGCGCTGTTGGCCGGTCGACAGGCATGCTGCCGCGCTTGCCACGACCGGCGGGTCAAACGGTGGTGAAGAGTTTGGAGATGATGCTCCAATGGCCGTCTTCTTCGACAAGGTGCATGAAGTCGTTGAAGTTCAGGCCCGCCAGCCCGGACATGATGACAGTGGCACTGGCGACCGAGCCTTTGACGATCAGGCTCTCGATGCGAGCCTCGTAGCCCTCATTGGACACGCCTTGCGAGGCCATCCTGTCGATGTCGGCCAGATAGAGTTCCGGTGTCCCCGCAATCGGCTTATCGACCAGAATGCCGGTCATGATCGCCTTGGGATGGAAACATTTGACCAGCTTGGTGCAGTCCAGGTCCCGCGATCCGTCGACATAGGCCTGCAATACGGCGCTCGGGGAAGTGTTTTGCACGGTTGCTCCAATCATGTTGGCGATGGCCATCGCAGGGCATCGACGGGTGTCGTGTTCCCTTGAGCGAGAGCCCGGATTGAGCCGGCATCATGCCGTTGCCGTTCACACTGCGCATCGACATGCCGTCGGCCTCGGGGCCGATCTCTCCGCCTCAATGGACTGTCTGTGATCGAACAATATGTCCGGTTCTTTGGAGACAAAAGCCGTGACGGCTTATACATATTGTTCTACCAAAGCGAACGATGGCTGATCTGCGCAACATCAATCTCAACCGCCTCTCGATTTTCGTTGCGGTGATCGAGGCAGGGTCTCTGTCGGAGGCGGCAAGGCGCACCGGTTTGGCCAAATCCGTGATCAGCACGCATCTGTCGCGGCTCGAGGCCGAAGTCGGCGCGGCGCTCTTGCTGCGCAATCCCCGCAATCTGGGATTGACCGTCGCCGGGCGGCAATTCTTCGAAGCTTGTACGGCGATACTGCGCCAGGTGGACGATGCGGTCGCCGCTCTTGATCGCGAAAACCTCGACATTCGCGGGCTGCTGCGCGTGACGACTTCAGTGGATTTCGGGGCAACCGTCGTGACGCCGGTGCTGGTTTCGTTGGTCAACCAGTTTCCCGGTTTGAAGGTTGATCTGATCGCCTCGGATCGGGTCCTCGATCTTGTTGGCGAAGGCATCGATGTCGCCATCCGCCTGGGCTGGCCGCGCGACAGCAGCTATACCGCGACATTGCTTGGCTCCTTCGCGCAATGGCTGGTCGCACCACCGTCCTGGTCCGATCGCCTCGCCCGCATCCAGAGGCCGCAAAACCTGATGGACTGGCCGTTCGTCGAACTGTCCATTCTCGAACGCGCGGAAAACTGGTCCTTCACCGATCCCGACGGGAAGGTTCAAAAAATCCGGTTCGATCATCGCCTGTCGGCATCGACGACAAGCGCCGTACGCGCCGCTGTCATGGCGGGCGGTGGCCTTGCCGTTCTCCCGGACTACCAGGTTGCCGAAGACGTCACCGCGGGACGCTTGTTGCGGGTTCTACCCGAATGGGCGCTGCCCGATGGCGGCATCTATGCGGTCTTTCCGCAGAAGCGTCACAGATCCCGCAAGGTGGATCTGTTTCTAGATGTGATGAGAAGTAAGATTCGGTATCTGAATAACGAAAACTAGGTCCATGCGGGTTTTCTTGAGTGCCGAATTTTACGCCGAACCGCGCATGATCAGCTTGGCTTCCAGCCGCTTGATCTCCGGTTTGGCGGCCTGCGTTTCCGGGCCGCCGGCAATGCGCGTGAACAGCATGTCGACGCCAGTTGCGGCGATGCCCTGATAATCCTGCGCCACCGTCGTCAGCGGCGGGCAAGTGAAGCGGCTTAACGGGTGGTCGTCATGGCCGGCAACGCGCAACTCGCAGCCGTCATCCCGTCCCACCGGCAGCTTGCGCTCGAAGGCAGCGGCTATCACCCCGAAGGCAAGGCGGTCATTGGCGCAGAGTACGGTCCGGGTCGGAAAGCTGCCGCCGTCCAGGATGCGGCCAGCTTCGCGGTAGCCGAGTTCCTCGAACTCCCAGCCCTTGGCCGAGGTCGGCAATACGATGGGCTCGAAACCGAGCCGCTCCATGGTGGCGATATAGGCCGCGCGGCGCTCCAGCGCGTTCTGGTTGACCGCCGGCATTTCGAGGAAGCAAGGGTGCTCGCCGGTGCGGCACAGATATTCGGTGATCATGCCGATGCTTTGCCGGTTATCCGTGCCCACGAAGGACTGGTCGGTGTTGACCCGATTGTCGAGGAAGATGATCGGCATTGTGCTGACGAGGCTGGCCAGCAAAGTGGCGTCGGTCTCGAACCCCAGCGGCGCCATCAGCACCCCCGCAATGTTCAGCGACATCAAGGTGCGCATCGCGCGGGCTTCTAGCTTGCGTTCGCCATGCGAGGAAAGAACGATCGCCCAATAGCCCTCGGCGAGGCAGCGCATTTCGATCTGGCGGACGACCTCGGCATAGAAGGGGTCGGAGATGTGGGGCACGATCACGCCGATATTCTTCGGCTGCTTGCGGTTGAGGCTGACCGCGAAGATGTTGGGCCGGTAGTCATAGTCCTTGAGCGCTTTTTCGATGCGCGCCCGGGTGGACGGTTTCACGTTGTCGGGGTTGTCGAAATATTTCGAGACCGTCGGACGCGACAGGCCGGTTGCCGCCGCGAACTCCTCCATGGTCCGGATCTTTTGCTCGTTCATGCTCGGCTTCCTGGCCTGCGGGCACGCCGCGAACGGGATAAATCGATTTGTTTCCATGCGTAAATTTATTTTTTGACCGAGGCAAGCCGCCGCAGGTCCGAAAACGATGCTCTCCTGTTAGAGACGCCGCGATAGATGCTGTAGTTCAAGGATTATTCGACTGAGTCAGATTTTATCACGTGTAAAAAAATAAATTGACACGTAGGAGATAATGCGGCATCTGAATGGCGGCTCGGTTTCCGGGCTGAAGTTCCTGCCCCGGAGGTAGCGGCCGACGATGGTCCGCAAGGGCGGGAGACGCTTCGTTCGCGTTCTAATCATCAACCGGCTGGCCGGCGCCGGCCCATGGAGGAACTCATGTTTCGCAAAACGCTTGGCCGCATTCTTCTGTCGGGCGCGGCCCTTGCCATGATGGCGGGCGTCGCTTCGGCCGAAGGCATCGGCGCATCACTGCTGACCCAGCAGCATCCCTTCTACATTTCGCTCGCTGACGCGATGAAGAAGGAGGCCGAGGCCGAGAAGGTGCCGCTCGAAATCGCCATCGCCAACCAGGATCTCTCCAAGCAACTCGCCGATGTCGAGGACTTCATCACCAAGGGTGTGAGCGTCATCATCATCTCGCCGGTGGATTCGAAGGGCGTGAAGGCCGCCATTGCCAAGGCCGAAAAGGCCGGCATCAAGGTCATCACCGTCGACATCCCGGCGAACGGCGTCGACGTCACCTCCTTCGTCGGCACCGACAATTTCGCCGGCGGCGAAAAGGCGGCCGAGCTGATGGCCAAGTCGATCGGCGGCAAGGGCAACGTCGCGGTCATCGATTATCCGACGGTGCAGTCGGTGGTCGACCGCGTCGAAGGCTTCAAGAAGGGCCTGGAAAAGCATCCGGACGTCAAGATCGTCGCGATCCAGCCGGGCATCACCCGCCCCGAGGCGCTGGCCGCCGCGCAGAACATCCTGCAGGCCAATCCCGACATCGTCGGCATCTTCGGCTTCGGCGACGACGCGGCACTTGCCGCCGCCGCTGCGGTCAAGGCCGCCAAGCTCGACGCCCAGGTCAAGGTGATCGGCTTCGACGGCATGGAAGAAGCCCGCAACGCGGTCAAGAACGACCCGGTGATGGTGGGCGTCATCGCCCAGTATCCGGGCGAGATGGGCAAGGTTGCGGTGGAGACCGCGGCCAAGGTCATCAAGGGCGAGACAGTCGCGGCCAAGCAGCCGATCGTTCCGGGCGTCGTCACCAAGGACGGCGAGACCAAGTAAGCCCAACTGGGGACGGCGGCGGGAACCGCCGCTGTCCTTTCTCCTGGCGCCCGCCCGGCCGGGCGCCGACACTCACGCATGCCCCGCACAAAGGAAGCGTTTCGCGCGCCGCGCCGTCGGCGGGCGAGCCGTCTGGTTATCGAGGAGCGATCCGTGACAGCCACCAGCCAAACCACTCATCCCGATGCCCCGCAGGCCGCGGGCGACGTGGTGCTCGAAATCCGCGACATCGCGAAGTCGTTCGGGCCGGTGGTGGCGCTCAAGCGCATGAACCTCACCGTGCGGCGTGGGCGCGTTCACACGCTGCTGGGGGAAAACGGCGCCGGCAAGTCCACTTTGATGAAGATCCTCGCCGGCGTCTTCACGCCGACGGCGGGCAACATCGTGCTGAAGGGCAGCGCCTACACGCCGCGCAATCCGCGCGACGCCCGCGCGCACGGCATTTCCATCGTGTTCCAGGAACTCAGCCTCTGCCGCAACCTGTCGGTGGCCGAGAACATCTTCGCCAGCCATGAGCCCAGCCGTTTCGGCTTCATCCGCGACCGCGAACTCAATGCCGCCGCCGAGCGCCTGATCCGTGAACTAGGCCTGCCGGTCGACGTGCGCGCCAAGGTCGGTGATCTGTCGATCGCCCAGCGCCAGCTGGTCGAGATCGCCAAGGGCCTCAGCCTGCCGGCCGACGTGATCATCCTCGACGAGCCGACATCGTCGCTGTCCGACAGCGAGGCCGAAATCCTGTTCACCATCGTCGAGCGGCTTAAGGGCCAGGGCAAGGCGGTGATCTACATCTCTCATCGCATGGAAGAGATCATGCGGCTCTCCGACGACATCACCGTCATGCGCGACGGCGAATACGTCACCACCACCGAGAAGAGTGAGACCAGCATCGACAAGCTGATCACGCTGATGGTCGGCCGCGCGATGAACGACATCTACCCGCCGCGCGAGGCGCCGCGTCCGTCGCCCAATACGCCGCCGGTTCTGGCGACGAAGCAACTCACCCTTGCCGGCAAGTTTCGCGACGTCTCGATCGACGTGAAGCCGGGCGAGGTCGTCGGCCTGTTCGGCCTCGTCGGGTCGGGCCGCTCCGACGTGATGAAGGCGCTGTTCGGCATGTATGCGCCGCACGGCGAAATCCTGCTCGACGGCAGGCCGGTCGCGTTCGCCTCGTCGGCGCAGGCCATTCGCGCCGGCATCGCCTTCGTCACCGAGAATCGCAAGGAAGAAGGCCTGGTGCTACCCCACAGCGTGGAGCGCAACATCAACATGGTCGCGCTCGGCCAGCTTTCCGCACCGCTCGGCCTGATGCGCGGCGCGGCGGAGCGCAAGGCGGCCCGGGCCGAGGTGAAGCGCCTGGCCATCAAGACCGCCTCGATCGACACCAGGGCCGGTTCGCTGAGCGGCGGCAACCAGCAGAAGATCGTGCTGGCCAAGTGGCTCCGGATCAAGCCGCGCGTGCTGATCCTGGACGAGCCGACCCGCGGCGTCGACGTCGGCGCCAAGTTCGAGATCTACTGCATCATCCGCGAACTCGCCGCCAACGGCACCGCGATCCTGATGGTCTCCTCCGAGCTTCCGGAGGTTCTGGGCCTCAGCGACCGCGTGGTGGTGATGCACGACAAGTCCATCGCCGCCGTGTTGGAAGCCGACGGCCTCACACCCGAAACCGTCATGACCCATGCAGCGGGGATAAACGCATGAGCAACGTGCAGGACATCCAGAAGAAGGCCGCAGACACCGAGGTTCGCGGCTCGTTCCTGGCCTCGCCGACGGTGCGCCAATATAGCGGCATCATCATTTCGCTGGCCGTGCTGTGCGTCGTGTTCTCGGTGATGAGCCCGCGCTTCCTGGCCTTGAACAACTTCATGAACATCATGCAGCAGGTGGCGGTCATCGCGGTCGCCGCCTACGGCATGACCTATGTCATCCTGCTCGGCGACATCGACCTGTCGATCGGCTCCATCATCGCCGTCTCCGGCATGGTGGCGGCGCAGGCCTTCGCCATGGGTTTCGGTTTCGTCCCGGTCGTGGCGCTGACGCTGGCGGCGGGCGCGCTCATGGGCGCGCTCAACGGCACGCTGTCGGCGAAGCTGATGTTGCCATCCTTCATCGTGACGGTGGCGACGATGGGCATCTATCGCGGCGCGGTCAGCCTGCCTACCAACGGCGCGCCGGCGATGATCGAGAACGAGACCTGGCTCGCCATCGGCGCCGAAAGCTGGCTTGGCATCCCGATCATCATCTGGATCATGGCCGTGCTGTTCGTGGTCAACCACATCGTCCTGTCCAAGACGATCTTCGGGCGGCAGGTCTATCTCACCGGCGGCAACCGGGAGGCGGCGGTCTATTCGGGCATCCGCGTGGACCGGATCAAGATCATTGTCTTCACCATCTCCGGCATGATGGCCGCGATCAGCGGCATGCTTTTGTCCTCGCGCCTGTCGTCGGCACAGACCAATGCCGGCATGGGATACGAACTCGACGCCATCGCGGCCGTGGTTCTCGGCGGCACCTCGCTCGCCGGTGGTGTCGGCACCATCGTCGGCACCATCCTCGGCGCGCTCATCATCGGCGTCATCAACAACGGCATGAACATGCTGTCGGTGCCCTATTTCTACCAGCTCATCGTCAAGGGCGTCGTCATCCTCGTCGCCGTCTGGCTCGACGTGCGCAGCAAATCCGCCCGGGCCTGACCGGCAAGCAATCCTCGGTAAGCAATCATGAAAAAGATCATCACCATCGGCGAGATCGTCGTCGAGATCATGGCCGTTGAGCCGGGGCACGGTTTCACCACCGCCATTCCGCTTGTCGGTCCCTTCGCGTCTGGTGCGCCGGCGATCTTCATCGACCAAGTGGCGAAGCTCGGCCAGCCCTGCGGCATCGTCAGCGCCGTCGGCAATGACGATTTCGGCGTGCTCAATGTCGAACGCCTCGCCCGGGACGGCGCCGATGTGTCCGCCATCGGCGTCCATCCCACTGCGGCCACCGGCAGCGCCTTCGTGCGCTACCGGCCGGACGGCAACCGCGATTTCATCTACAACATCCGGCATAGCGCTTGCAGCGCTATCGGCTTGACGCCCGAGGCGGAGAAGCTGATCGACGGCGCTAACCACCTGCACATCATGGGCTCGGCGCTGTTCTTCGACGGCATCGTGTCGGCCATCTTCGAAGCGACGTCGCGCATCAAGGCCAAGGGCGGCACCGTCTCCTTCGATCCCAACATCCGCAAGGAGATGCTGGAGCTGCCCGGCATGCGCGCAGCACTCTCCCACGCTCTGGAAAACACCGACCTGTTCATGCCGAGCGGCGCGGAGATCTTTCTTTTCACCGAAGCGATGGAAGAAAAACTGGCCGTCGCAGAGCTGCTCGCGCGTGGCATCAAGGTCGTGGTCATCAAGCGCGGGGCGGACGGCGCCAGCTATTTCGATGCCGCCGGCGAGGTTTTCGTCCCTGCGTTCGAGGTGGACGAAATCGATCCGACCGGCGCGGGCGACAGTTTTGGCGCAGCCTTCGTCACCTGCTGGCTGCGCGGGATGGAATCTCGCAAGGCGCTGACCATCGCCAATGCCACCGGTGCACGCGCCGTGGGTGTGAAGGGGCCGATGGAGGGCACCTCCACCATGGCCGAGATCGAAACATTCTTGCACAATCAGGGAGGTGCGGCATGAGCGCCACCAGCACACTCGCCGATCTTCCCGCCCGCTATGCGGCTGGCGAACGGCGAGGCATCTCCTCCATTTGTTCGGCCCACCCATTGGTGATCGAGGCCGCCTTCCTCGAAAGCCTCTCGGTCGAAAAGGACGTCCTGATCGAGGCCACCTGCAACCAAGTGAACCAGGAGGGTGGCTATACCGGCATGACGCCTGCCGAGTTTCGCCGCTTCGTGGAAGAGATCGCCGTCCGTGTCGGCTTCAATACGCGCCGCCTCATCCTTGGCGGCGACCATCTCGGCCCCAATCCGTGGAAGCACCTGCCGGCGGAAGACGCGATGCAGCGCTCCGAGGCGATGATGGATGCCTTCGTGCGCGCCGGCTTCACGAAGATCCACCTCGACACCTCGATGGGCTGTGCCGGAGAGCCGGTGGCGCTGTCGGATGCCGAGACCGCCGCGCGTGCCGCGCGCCTTGCGCTGGTTGCCGAGCGTGCGGCGGCAGAATCAGGCTACGATCTGCCCGTCTATATCATTGGCACGGAAGTGCCGATCCCCGGCGGCGCCATGGAGGCGCTCGATCATCTGGAACTGACAACGCCGGCTGCTGCCCTCGAAACCGTGGAGGTCCATCGCAAGGCATTCGGCGCACTCGGTCTCGAGGATGCCTTCGCCCGCGCCATCGGCGCCGTGGTGCAGCCGGGCGTGGAGTTCGGCAATGAGAACGTCGTGGTCTACGACCGTGCCGCCGCCCGCGATCTCAGCGGCGTCCTGCGCCAAATGCCGCAATTCGTCTTCGAGGCGCATTCGACTGACTATCAGCCGGTGTCGGCTTTACGGGCGCTCGTGGAAGACGGCTTTGCCATCCTGAAGGTTGGCCCGGGCCTCACCTTCGCGCTGCGCGAAGCGCTCTACGGCCTCGACCAGATCGCCGCCTTCCTTGATGGCGGACCCGAGACCATTCGCCCTGGCATGGAGGCACTGCTGCTCGCCGAGCCCAAGAATTGGGAGAAGTATTATCACGGCGCGGCTGCCGACCTTCGCCTCCAGCGCCACTTCTCCTACAGCGACCGCATCCGATATTACTGGCCACATCCGCAGGCAACTGCCCTCGTCGATGCGCTGTTCAAGCGGCTCGAAGGTCGCATCCTGCCTGAAACGCTGATCAGCCAGTATCTCGGCGCGCTCTACCCGGCCGTCGCGGCCGGCAAGGTGGAAGCAGCGGCGCGGGCGCTGGTGCTGGAGGCAATACGCAGCGTCATACGAAGCTACAACGACGCAACCGGGTGATCGAGCGCTTGGAGCGACAAAATAAAATGACGTCGAAAAACCTCAAGTAGAAGAGGCTGCATGAAATTATGCCACACTGACGTGTTTAGGGCGTATCGATCAAGCTAGGCACCCAGGGGCATTGCAACGCGATCTCACATCGTCGACGTCAATGCCCAAATCCCAACTCGATGATGCCCGAACCACAACCCGCAAAACCCTGTTGACCTTCCAATCATTGGAACCCGTACCGTCGCCGCAAATCATCAAGCGGTGTCGCCGGAAACGGCGCTCGCTGAAGCGGCGAGGCGGTGCAATTGGTTCTGAAATCGAGAACGTTTCTGTTTGTGGCGGTGGCGTTGAGCGGCGGCGCTTTGCTTGCCTATCTCAATGGTGTGCCGACCTATATTGGCCGGGCATCCGCGTCAGGTGAAGCAAGTGAGGCCGCATCTGTTCCCCCGCCGCCTCAAGTTCCCGTGGCCGAGGTCGTCACGCGCGTTATGGCGACGTCGTCGGAGTTTACCGGCGTGGTGGAGGCGGCCAAGATGGTTGAGCTGAGGTCGCGCATTGGCGGCACGATCGAGACCGTCGACGTACCGGAAGGGGGGCTTGTCGAACGTGGGCAGCTGCTTTTCCAGATTGATCCCAGGCCGTTCGAGGTCGCGCTCCAGAATGCTGAAGCGCAATTGCAGCGGGCCGAGATCCTCTTGTCCCAGGCTGAGACCGACCTCGATCGCTCGCAGCGGCTGGCTCCAAGCGGTGCCATCTCCAGGAAGACTTACGACGATGCCTTGTCCAGGAAACGGGAGCGGCAGGCGCAGGTACTGGAGGCGACGGCCGCGGTCGCCGCAGCCCGGCTCGATCTTTCGTATTCGCGCGTCACCGCGCCGATCGACGGGCGCGTCGATCGGGTGCTGGTGACGGAAGGCAATCTCGTCACCGGCGCGTCAGGGGCGTCCGCGACGCTGCTCACCACGATCGTTTCAGTCGATCCCGTGCAGGTCTATTTCGATATCGACGAGCCGACCTATCTGGATTTCCTCAGCCAGGCACGACCCGAAACAGTCGATCAAAAGGGCGGCTCGCTTCCGGTCAGCGTTGGCCTTGCGACCGAGAACGGCCATCCGCATTCCGGCAGACTGGATTTTGTAGGCAACCGCATCGATCGCGCCACCGGCACGATCCGCGCCCGCGCGGTGCTCGCCAATCCCGACGGCCGACTCATTCCCGGCCTGTTTGCGCGGGTGAAGCTTGCCACCAGCACTCCGCGCGAGACCGTCCTGATCGATGATCAGGCAATCGGCACCGACCAGGGGCGTCGCTACGTGCTCGTGCTCGGTGCTGGCGACAAGGTCGAATACCGGCCTGTCGAGCTTGGTCCGATGAACGAGGGACTGCGTGTCGTTGCAAGCGGTCTCGGGCCCAAGGAAACGATCATCATCAAGGGTCTGGTTAGACCTGGCATGCAGGTGACCCCGAACCGGATCGCGATGGCGCCGAGTCAACGCTCCGCCGAGGGCGTAATCAGCGGTGAAACACAGGAGGCGCGTCAATGAACCTGCCTCGCTTTTTCATCGACCGCCCGATCTTCGCCGTCGTCCTTTCGGCACTGATGCTGATTGCCGGCGTGATCACGCTGTTCCGGCTTCCCTTGAGCGAATACCCGGCCGTCACCCCGCCAACGGTGCAGGTGACGGCGAGCTATCCCGGCGCCAGCCCTGAAGTCATTGCCGAAACCGTGGCCGCCCCGCTCGAACAGTCGATCAACGGTGTCGAAGGCATGCTCTATATGAGCTCGCAGGCGGCGACCGACGGCAGGATGACGCTGACGGTGACCTTCGCCCAGGGCACCGATCCGGACATGGCGCAGATCCAGGTGCAGAACCGCGTCTCGCGCGCGCTGCCGCGTCTGCCCGAGGAGGTTCAGCGCATCGGTGTCGTGACGCAGAAGACGTCGCCCGACATTCTCATGGTGGTTCACCTCGTCTCGCCCGACAAACGCTACGATCCGCTCTATATCTCCAACTTTGCCACGCTTCAGGTTCGAGACACGATCGCGCGTCTGCCTGGGGTCGGCGATGCCATCGTATGGGGCGCGGGCGAATATGCCATGCGCATCTGGCTGGACCCAGCCAAGGTTGCCGCGCGTGGTCTGACAGCAAGCGATGTCATCGCGGCCATTCGCGAGCAGAACGTCCAGGTGGCCGCTGGTTCGGTTGGCCAGCAGCCGTCGCAGGCGGCAAGCTATCAGGTCACCGTCAGCACGCTTGGGCGGCTATCCAGCGAAGAACAGTTCGGCGACATCATCATCAAGACAGGTGAAGACGGGCAGACCGTGCGCCTGCGCGATGTCGCGCGCATTGGGCTAGGCGCCGATGCTTATGCGCTGCGCAGCCTGCTTGACGGCGAGCCGGCCGTCGCAATGCAGATCATTCAGCGTCCCGGGGCAAACGCGCTCGATGTTTCAAGCGCGGTTCGCGCCGAGATGGAGCAGTTGAAGCGCAACTTCCCGGAGGGCCTCGAATACCGGATCGCTTATGATCCAACCGTGTTCGTGCGGGCGTCCCTGGCGGCGGTGGTGCAGACGCTGGTCGAAGCGATCATTCTGGTGGTGATCGTCGTTGTCCTGTTCCTGCAAACCTGGCGCGCCTCCGTCATCCCGCTCGTCGCCGTTCCGATATCGCTCATCGGCACGCTCGCGGTGATGTATCTGCTGGGCTTCTCGCTCAACACCTTGTCCCTGTTCGGCCTGGTGTTGTCGATCGGCATCGTGGTCGACGATGCCATCGTGGTCGTCGAGAACGTCGAACGACATATCGGGCTTGGTGAAACGCCGAAAGAAGCGGCTCGCAAGGCGATGGATGAGGTGACCGCGCCGATCATCGCGATCACATCGGTTCTTGCCGCGGTCTTCATCCCTTCGGCATTCCTGTCCGGCCTGCAAGGCGAATTCTATCGCCAGTTCGCGGTTACCATCGCCATCTCGACGGTTCTGTCGGCGATCAACTCCCTGACCCTGTCGCCGGCGCTGGCTGGTCTGCTCTTGAAATCGCACCACGCCGGGCATGGCCGCGATTGGCTGACCCGCGGCATCGACTTCGCGTTCGGCTGGTTCTTCCGCCTGTTCAATCGTTTCTTCGACAGCGCGTCGAATGCCTATGTCGGCGCGGCGCGGCGCGCGGTTCGCGTCAGCGGCGTTGTCTTGGTGGTCTATGCGGGGTTGCTGGGGGCAACCTGGATGGGGTTCCAGAGCATCCCGACGGGTTTCGTACCCGCGCAGGACAAATATTATCTTGTCGGTATCGCGCAGTTGCCATCCGGTGCCTCGCTCGACCGGACCGAAGCCGTCGTCAAGGAGATGTCCAGGATCGCACTGGCTGAGCCCGGCGTTGAAAGCGTGGTGGCCTTCCCCGGTTTGTCGGTCAACGGTTTCGTCAACCTGCCAAACGCCGCCGTCATCTTCGCCATGCTCGATCCGTTCGAACAGCGCAAGGATCCCGCACTTGGCGCCAATGCCATCGCCGGGCGATTGATGGGCAAATACAGTCAGATTCCGGATGGCTTCGTCGGCATATTCCCGCCGCCGCCGGTGCCGGGGCTTGGCACGACCGGTGGGTTCAAACTTCAGATCGAGGATCGCTCAGGGGCGGGCCTTGAAGCCCTTGCCAAGGCGCAGGGCGAGATCATGGCGAGGGCCATGCAGGCACCGGAGCTTGCCGGCATGATGGCGAGTTTCCAGGTGAACGCGCCGCAGGTCCAGGTCGATCTCGACCGCGTGAAAGCCAAGGCTCAGGGCGTTCCGCTGACGGCGGTCTTCGACACGTTGCAGGTCAATCTGGGGTCCCTGTACGCCAACGACTTCAATCGTTTCGGGCGTACCTACCGCGTCATCGTTCAGGCCGACGAGCCGTTCCGCGCTCAGGTCGACGACATAGCGCGCCTCAAGGTTCGCAATGCGGCGGGCGAGATGCTGCCGCTCGCAGCCCTTGCAACCATCGCTACCAGTTCGGGGCCGGATCGAGTGATGCATTACAACGGCTATCCGTCGGTCGACATCACCGGAGGTCCGGCTCCGGGGTATTCGTCGGGGCAGGCTACGGCGGCGATCGAACGTATTCTGAACGAAACGCTGCCGGCTGGCATGGCCTTTGAGTGGACCGACCTGACCTATCAGGAGAAATTAGCCGGCAACACGGCAATGATCGTGTTCCCCCTGGCGGTGCTGTTGGCGTTCCTGATCCTGGCCGCTCAGTATAACAGCTGGTCTCTGCCTTTCGCGGTGCTGCTCATCGCGCCGTTGGCGCTGCTCTCCGCCATCGCCGGGGTCTGGTTTTCCAGCGGTGACAACAACATCTTCACCCAGATTGCTTTCGTCGTGCTGGTGGGTCTCGCGGCCAAGAACGCCATCTTGATTGTGGAGTTTGCCCACGAAGAGGAAAAGAAGGGCAGGGATCCGCTCGCGGCGGTACTCGAAGCCGCGCGCCTGCGTCTGAGGCCGATCCTGATGACATCGCTTGCCTTCATCGCGGGCGTGGTGCCCCTCGTCATTGCGACAGGCGCGGGCGCCGAGATGCGTCATGCCATGGGCATCGCGGTGTTCGCCGGCATGCTTGGCGTCACGCTTTTCGGATTGATCCTGACGCCGGTCTTTTATGTCGTGATCCGTCGGATCGTTCTGAGGCGGGAGGCTCGCACCACGGGACGGCCGGTGCCATCTCCTTAGCCGGCGGCCATTCGGCAAGCGCTGGCTCGTGGTGATGGATCGGGAAACGGCCGGAGCCACCGGTTCGATCAGTCGCGAACCGGTGGTTGGTGGTCAAGGTAGATGGAATCGAACCCGGCCATTTCAGCAAGCCGCTTTCTGTCCAGGATGGTGATGACACCATCCTTGAACACAAGCAGTTTTGCTTCGCGCAACTGGCGAAGAACACGGTTGAGGTGAATGGCGGTGACGCCCAGCGCGTCGGCGAGGATACTCTGGGATAACGGGCAGGCATAGCTGTCGGCCTCGCCGTGACCGACCAGGCTCAACCTCGACCCGAGCTCCAGCAGGAAGTGAGCCGTACGTGCCAGAGCATCGCGCTTGCCGATATTGACCAGGTGCTCCACCACCACGGCCTGGTCGCATGAGGCAACCCACAACAGGGCCACGGCCAGACGCGGGGTAACGCGAAACATGTCCCAGATCTTTTCCGTACCGATCTTGGCCAGTTCGACGTCGGTCAGCGTGGTAAAGCCCTGGTCCGAGGTCCGCAACAGCAAGCTGCGCAGCCCGATGAAGTCGCCGGGAATCTGGATGTCGATGATCTGCCGCCCGCCGTCCCGCATTTGCTTGTGGGAGCAAGCCCATCCGTTGCGCAGGATGTACGCGGCGTGATGGTGCTCCCCTTCCTGGATGAGGTCTCTACCCGGCTTGAGGGTGATGGCGGTTTCCTGCAGCGCCTCAAGCATCGTTTTTTCCCGCGGCCCAAGCGTGAGAAAGGCGCCAAGCTTGAGAGTGATGGCGTCCATTAGTTTGGAAGGGTTAGATGCTGTGACCAAACAGGTTACCGTTGTTGTTCTGGTTCCAACTTCCGCTAGCGGGTTAATCGGTTTTCAGATCAGATCTGGAACAGTTGCGGACTCTCGCGGTTGTCGGAAATATTTTCAATTGCACTTTACGCCATTGCTTTGCCGGTTCTGTCATTGAGCCTGAAAGGCGTTCATGTCGGTCGAGGAAACATAATAACGTTTCTGCCATCATGTGCGGAATGCCTGCAGCCAACAAGATCGGCCCGTTCGGTGCTCAGCGGCGGCTTCGAGTTTATCGCGGCGGTCTTCATGATACCAACATACTTCTCCATCGACGCGCACCGAAATCTTGCATTCATATCGACATGTTATGATGGTTGATATCCATTGATCTAGTCTTCCAAAACGGTCTAGCCTTCATATGTGCTTGAGATTGCTTTGGCGTATGATTGTGTAAATTCTCGCACGATTGATCATATGGATTAGTATATTTAATTTTAGAAGATATGCGTTGTGGTAAAATTCATAGAGCTATGGGAGTAGCGGCCGCGACGTGGTGAACAATCGGTTAATCCAAATTAATTACGCCGAATGGGTTTCGTGCAAATATTCAGCGTTCGCGCTGCCGACGGGGAGTTGATGGGGGTTGCATCAGCCACCACGAAAGCTCTGAAAAGCGGTAGCGGGCATGTTCCGACATCGTGCCGGATATCCCTAAAGGAGTTCAGAGCCATGAGTCTGACAGTTGAAAATAGCAGTAGTCTTGATCCAGTGCATTTCCACCCGGAGCGGTCAACAATTGCTGGCGAGAATGCCATTGCGCTACCGCATCCGACCATACGCGCCGTGGCAATGATCGACACCCGCATGCTCGGCCGGGAATGTTTTGCCCAGAGTATTGCCGCGCAGAATACTGGGCTGGAAGTTCGGGCTTTCGCCTCGATAGAGGAGTGGAAGTCGAAGCGCAGTCTTCATCCGAACATATCGGCCATTCTCTTCAATATAGGTGGCCGGAAAATGAGTGAATCCTCGGTCGCCGAGGAACTTCGCGGGCTGACCACCGAATTCCAGGATACGCCGGTCATCGTCATGGCGGATTCTGATGAATTGCCGCAAATCCTGAAGGCCTTGGAATGCGGCGCACGCGGCTACATCCCATCGTCGGTAAACATTGGCATATGCGTCGAGGCCATTAGCCTTGCGCTCGCCGGCGGTGTCTTTGTGCCGGCAAGCAGCGTGCTTGCGATGCGCAAGGCACTCGAAGCGGGCGGCGAAACCATTCACCCGATGGCGGGCATGTTCACTCTACGCCAGACAGAGGTCGCCGAGGCCTTGAGGCGTGGAAAGGCAAACAAGATCATCGCTTACGAGCTTCATCTGCGCGAGAGCACGGTGAAGGTGCATATTCGAAATATCATGAAGAAGTTGAGAGCCACCAACCGAACGGAAGTGGCCTTCAAGATCAACGATATGTTCCCGGACGATTTCAGCGCCAGGCATCTGGAGGCCTATTCTCACAAATAGGTCCGCTTCATCGCCGGCTGGGGGTGTCAGCATGATCTTGCATCGGTCAGAGGCCTGTTCCTCGGACCAGCACCCCAGCCGTCCGCAGGATGATCCGCATGTCCGTACTGAATGACATGGTGTGAAAATAGCGCGTGTCATAAGTCGCGCGCTCCGCGAACGGGCATCCGTTGCGGTCGCTGATTTGCCAGGGGCCGGTCAGGCCCGGGCGCAGAAAGAAATAGGCGGTGCCGGGATAATATGGCTGCTGTTCAGGGCACATCGGGCGTGGGCCGACAAGGCTCATGTCGCCGAGCAGCACGTTGAGCAACTGCGGCAGCTCGTCGATCGAGTATTTGCGCAGATAGCGGCCGAGTCTGGTGATCCTGGGGTCGTTTCTGAGCTTCTGATTGGCGTCCCATTCGGCTCGCGCAGCGGGATTTTCGCAAAGATATTGCTCCAGAACAGCCTCCGCGTTCGGTATCATCGAGCGCAGCTTCCAGAGCTTGAACGTCTTGCCGTTTCTGCCGACGCGGTCCTGGCAATAGAATGCCTTCTCGCCGTCCCGGCGCACGAAAAATGCGAGCGTGCCTATCACAGGCAGCACCAGTGGTGCGGCCGCCAGTACGGCGACGCAATCGAACATGCGCTTTGCACGGAAATAGACTTTCCTCGGCCATAAGCCCTGACCGGCAGGGATCATGTCGAGCGGAAGGCCAAGCGGATACGCTCTGGGCGGATCGTCCAGCATTCATGACACCGTGATTTTTGACAAAGGGAGCGGCTGCAAGCAGTCGCGCAGTAAATTATGCTCGGCGGGTGTGAATGTTCCGCCGTTTCACATATATATTGTAACTATTATGGTCTTGTATTCTGATATTTGTTTCAATATTCAATTGTATCTAGATACGTATAGCTTCTATCTATCCATGAATTTAAAGTATTGATCTAGTTCGGTTCGAAAAATAGAAAATGGCAACGGTAAGTAGTATTTCTGATATCGGACGCGCTGTCTTGTTGGATGAAATCGGTATCGCCCAATCCCGACGCGTCGAGTGCGGTCATCCGAAGATACGCTGCGTACGCCCCGGCAGGCTGCGGCAATCTTGAAACTGATGATAGCGATGAGCTTTCGGTGGAGATGGGAGGCGGTGCGCCGCCCTCGACCGCATCTTTGATGCTGCTGGGCTACGCCAGTTGGAGTGTCCCCTACGACTTTTCCCTATTCCATGACCCGACCACGACTGCGGTATTGTTGTGGAATGCCAGGCTGAGCATGCGCCGGGCGCGGTAGAGGCGAACCCGGGTCAGACAAGCAAACGCCAGGCACCGCTCTCGCAACCCGGCGACACGGTTCGATCGGAGGATCGAAACAAGGCCGATCGGCGGGGAGGCTGCGACCAGCGTGCTTTCCGCGAGCCATGAAAGGACACGCGCGGGATGACGACCGACCTTTCCGAATTCATGCGAAATGTGCCTGTCCCACCGACGTTTCAATTCCGCGAAGGACTTGCAGGAAGGCGTGAGCACCTTGGCTTCCGGCAGATAAGCGATGCGCAATCCGCGGCCGCTGGCGCGCTGGCCCCATTCGGTGTCTTCCATCGTCGCAATGCCGCCGAACGGCCCCACAGCGCGAAATACATCGGCCCGCACCGCCATGTTGCCGGTAGCGGCAAATCCATACCGTTCGACATAGAGTTTGGCGCGATAGCTGAAGACGCATTCATAGGCTTCGATGGCTGTCAACCGCTCAGGGCGCGTGGGCAAGATTCCGATATCCCCGCCGAGGAAGGCGATGTCGGGTTGGCTGTCCATGAATGCAACGATCGACTGGACCCATCCTGGTGCCGCGACACAGTCGGCGTCGATGAAGGCGAGCAGATCCGCATTCGCTACCGCTGCGCCGCGGTTCCGGGCCGGGCCCGGACCGGGAATGGATTCTCTTTCGAGCCTAACCCCCGGAACCGCCGCGCAAGCGGCGCGCGGCGGTATCCGCGACCCGTTGTCGACCACAATGATCTCGAACGGAATGTTCGGATTCCTCTGTGCGTTCAATGCCGCCAGGCAGCGTTGCAAACTGTCAGGTTCGTTCAGGTGAGGAATGACAATGCTCAGGCGAGGATGCGAAGACATATGCTCTCCTGTCGATTGCCGATAAGTAAGGCACGTATAAATTGTAAAGTCAATAATTAATATTGGATATATTTACAGTTTTAAAGAAAAACATTAAAGTAAGCAATCGTATTTATAAGAAAAGAAGTTAGATATGGCAAAGATATTACTAGATGAAATCGAAGAAAGCTCGAGGTTTATTGACGCGCAGATATGCGTGATCGGTGCCGGCATTGGCGGACTCCTGTTTGCACGCCGGCTCGCCCAAGGCGGGCGGAAGGTCGTTGTCGTCGAGAGCGGCATCGAAGGCTTTGATGACGAAATCCATCGCCTGAACGAAATCGAGGACCCGGCTACGCGCTATACGCGGGCCTTGACCGGGCGCTATCGCGGTCTTGGCGGCTCCTCAACCCGTTGGGGCGGGCGGATGATCCCGATCAGCGCGCACGAAAGCAGTGCACGCCCCTATATTTCGCAATCCCGATGGCCGTTGCAGCTCGGCGAGCTCGAGGCATATCATCATGAGATCGAGAGCCTGTTTGGTACGGGACATGATTCCTACGAGCATATTTCGGGCGACCGGCCGGACGTAGCCATGTTTCCCGCTTTCGACACGACCTTGACGCCGCGCTGGGCGAAGTGTCCGACCTTCAAGCAATGTAACATCGCAACGGTGCTAGCCGACGACCTGAGAAACCTGCCGGGAGTGGAAATCTGGCTGGGCGCGACCGTCTGCGATTTCGAGCTGGATAGGGCCGCGGGGTGCTTGAGTGCCATCACTGCTCGAAGCCTGGGTGGTAAGACACTTACGGTTCGCGCGAACGATTTCGTCATCGCCGCCGGCACCATCGAAACGACGCGGCTGCTTTTGCTGCTGGATCGGATTTCGGAAGGACATGCCTTCCGCCGTTGCCGGGTGCTCGGCCGCTATTTCCAGGATCATCTCAAGGCGGAAGTCGCCACGATCGGCCGCGGTGATCCGTCGGCCACCAACCGGCTTTTCGGCTACCGCTTCGTCAATTCCGTGCGCCGAGACCTGCATCTGGAACTGTCGAAATCAGCACAGCATGACGATGCGGTCGCCAGTGCCTTTGCCTATGTCGCCATGGACATCGCCGAAAGCCCACTGGCCGACATCAAGCGTCTGGCGCAGGGATTGCAGCGGGGGCGCGTCGATCCCGGCGACATATGGCGCGTGTCCAGGAACCTCGGCCTTGTATCGCGTGCCGCCTGGTGGCGCATCATGCGCAACCAGCTCTACATTCCCGCTTCCGTTGACTTGCGGCTGCTGGTCTGTGTCGAGCAATTGCCGCACCGGGCCAACCGCATCAGCCTTGCCGAGAAGCGCGACCGCTTCGGCATGCCCAAGGCGCTGTTCGAATGGGGACCAACGGAAACGGAAGAGCAAACTTTCCAATCCTGTGTCGCGCGCATCGGCGCGTACTGGACCCAGGCCGGTTTCGACCGGATATGCCCGTTGACCTGGTTGGTGGCGCGAGGAGAGGGAGCGGCGCAAATCATCGACCGGGCCGAAGCGTGCGCGCATCCGTCCGGCTCGACCAGAATGGGTACGGTGGTTGAGGATTCTGTTGTCGACCCTGATTTGTGGTGTCACGAAGTGCCCAATGTGGCCGCGCTCAGCGCGTCGGTGTTTCCGACGGCGGGCAGCGCCAACCCGACCTTCACGATCATGAAACTGGCTCTGTGGCTGGGCGATTCCTATCTGCGCAGGCTCAGCTCGCAAGTCGCCGGCGTCGTCGCAAAGAGGCCGTCGATGCGAACCGTTCCGATCTGATCGGGCGCGATGTGGGGCAGTCGAGTCCGTAGTAGCGGACCGGGCCGCGGCCACAGTCTAAGGAGGAGAAGGGACCAATGGCGTTGTTCAGTTTCGGGGTTCGAAACCACGTACGCGATCGCGAAAACGACGCCGCGCTTTTGCGCCAGCTGGTGGACACACTGAAAGTCGTTGGCACGAAGATCGACCGCGAGCGCAAGGGTCTGCAGGTACGATATCGACAGGCGGCGGAGCGCGCTGCCTTTTCGATGCAGGCGCTTGAAAATGAAGGTGGCAAGGCCATTTCCGGCAAGGTCGACGACCTGACCAATGCGATGACGCAAGCCATGCAGCGGATATTGTTCCTGCAGGATGAAATAGCCTTCATCGAAGGTCTTCGCGTGGAAACCATACAGTTCGCGCGCACCCACAACATCGAAATCTCCTCGCGCTCAGGCCGAGATGGCGAGACCAGAGGTCCCGTCGAAGGCGACCGTAATGCGTAGGGGGGATGCGCCCCGCAAAAAGGATGAACGCCAGCAACGCCACACACCGGCGGGACAGCACCTATAGGCTGTCTATCGCCGGGCCTGCCGGTCCTCGAATATGGCCGGATACACATCGGGCCGAGCGACCTCGCGATGGACGACCTGGACATCCGTTTTTATCTCTCCATTCTCCTCAGGCGGTTGCCTTACCTGGTGGGGATTGTTGCCGCCTTTACGATCGGCGGCATCGTCTTGGCATTGCTGTTGCCGCCGCTCTATCGCGCCAGTGCCAAGATACTCGTCGAGGCCCCGCAAATTCCCGCCGAGATGGCGCGCACGACAGTACCGATCAGCGCTGCCGACCAGTTCGCGCTCATCGAGCAGGAAATCGTCACGCAGGATAATCTCGTTGCGCTCGCCCAGCGTCAGAACGTTTACCCCAACAAGGGTGAAGGGCTCACAGGGCTCGAAATGGCCGACGACATGCGCGACCGCATCCATTTTGAGCCGGTCGAGCTGAGCACGACCAGGGATCCTCAGAACACGACAGTCTTCAGCATTTCCTTCGACGCGAAGGATCCCGATCTCGCGGCAAAGGTCGCCAACGATCTGGTCGAGACGATGCTGAGCAAGAACCTCAGCATGCGCACCGGACGGGCCAGCGACACCATGCAGTTCTTCGATCAGGAAAACAAAAGGCTGGGCGTCGAGTTGACCCGCATCGAGGCTGACATCCTCAAGTTCAAGAACGCCAACAAGGATGCATTGCCCGACAGCCTCGATTTCAGGCGCAGCCAGCAGGGTGCGCAGCAGGAAAGGCTCGCGCAGCTGGAGCGTGACGAGGCGGCGCTGCACAGCCGGCGCGACAATCTCGTCTCGCTGTTCGCCAACACCGGCCGTGTTGCCAGCGCGGGTCCCCTCAGCCCCGAAGAACAGATGCTGCAGGACATGAACAGGGCTCTGGCCGATCAGCTCACCGTCTTCGCGGAAAACAGTCCCAACGTCGTTGCGCTGCGCGCCCGCATCGCAGCGGTGCAAAAGAGCCTGAAAGACGCTCAGGCTGCCAATGCCGCTGGCGGCAAGGCCGGGCCGACCGAACTGGATGTCCAGCTGTCGGACATCGACGAGCGGCTGCGTTTCATCACCCAGGAAAAGGCTTCGATCACCAAAAACCTCGCGGATCTGGCGAAGTCCATCGCGGCGACGCCGGCCAACGAGACGACGCTGAACTCGCTCAACCGCAACCGCGCCAATATCCAGGAACAGTATAATACCGCCACCGCGATGCTGGCGCAGGCCTCGACCGGCGAGCAGATCGAAATCCGTTCCAAGGGCGGACGCCTGTCGATGATCGAGCCGGCCGTCGTGCCGGAGAAAGCCTTCCAACCGAACCGTCGCCGCATCGCGGGCGTCGGGCTGGCTGCGGGCATCGGCGCCGGTCTCGGTCTAGTCGTCCTGCTCGAATTGCTGAACAAGACCATCCGCCGGCCGAACGAGCTGGCCGAGTTGCTGCAAACCCAGCCGCTGGCGACGATCGCCTACATCCCCCGCGACAATGAAGGGCCGAGCGAGATCTGGAACCAGCTTCCGGGCTTCACACAGATGATGCGCCTGGCCGGATTGATCCAGACGTCGGCCTCTTCATGGCTGCGCCGAACCGGCTTGGGCAACCCATTCACGCGGCGGGCGGTGTGACGTGACCATGAAACAGGAAACCATCATCCCGGCTTTTCCCGAACATGCGCAGTCCGACGGTGGCGTTGGGCGGATTCAGACGGCCTTGCGCAAGGCTCGCGAAGAATTCGGCCCGGCACCCGCCAGCGAAGAATTCGGTTCCGTGCCCGTCGCCGAGAAGGTAGCGCCACTGCCCCCACGCGACCGGTTCCCGACATCGCTCTGGTCCACTCTGCCGATTTGTGAGCCGGATGCCCGTCAGCTAAACCGCAACCGCATCGTCACCACCACGCGGTCGGACCCGGCCTATGTTGCGTTCGACATGCTGCGCACGAAGGTTCTCCAGCTTCTGCGCCAGAACAAATGGGACACCGTCCTCATCACCTCGCCCACACCGCAATGCGGCAAGACGCTGGTCAGCCTGAATCTGGCGTTCAGCCTCGCCAACCAGAAGGATTGCCGCACCCTTCTCGTCGACCTCGACCTGCATCGCCCGCAGATCGGCGCGTTGCTCGGGGTCCGCGACGCTCCCCCGCTCGAGGATTTTCTTGCCGAGCGCATTGGCGCCGAACAAGCGTTTCGGCGCTATGGCGAAAACATCGCCATAGCGCCCAACGGGCGGCCCGTCACCCTGGCGGCCGAATTGCTGCAAAGCCCCGGAGCCACACGGGCCGTGAGAAGCCTGAAGCCGAAGTTGGCGCCCGATGTCGTCATCTTCGACCTGCCGCCGATGCTCGCCAATGACGACGTCGCGGCATTCCTACCGAATGTGGATTGCGCCATCCTGGTCGTTGCCGCGGAGCAGACGACGCGGGCTGAGGTCGACCTGTGCGAGCGCGAGCTGTCGCAGAAGACCAATCTGCTCGGCGTCGTCCTCAACAAATGCCGTTATGCACCCGAAAAATACGGTTATTGACGCGGAGCTACGCCGTTGCACGATCCGCAAGCCTTCGCACCACAATCGTCCGTAACCAGGGGCGGCCCATTTTGCGACGATGGCGGTGAACCGCCGGACAATGGCCGGTTTCCGATCTATTCCAGGCATTTCGGCCTGAACGGAAGGCCGTTCAGCCTGTTGCCCGACCCGAATTTTGTCTTCTGGTCGGCGGTTCACGCCCGCGCCTATGCCATGCTGGAATATGGGCTGGCGACCTTCGCGCCGATCATCATGATCACCGGCGAGATCGGCGCGGGAAAGACCACCCTCGTGCGCCATCTGCTGAATACGGCCGGCACCAACCTGCGCATCGGTCTGGTCTCCAATGCGATCGCAGGGCGGGGAAGCCTGCTTCACTGGGCGCTTTTGTCGTTACAGGAGCCTCTCGAGGGGCGGATTCCCCATGTCCAGCGGTTTTCGCATTTCGAGATGCTGCTGCGCGGCGAGAAGGCCAGGGGGCGCCACACCGTTCTGATCATCGACGAGGCACAGAACCTCTCGGTGAAGATGCTGGAGGAGCTGCGCTGCCTGTCCAATCTGAACGACGAAAGCGACGAGCTGCTGCAGATCGTGCTGACCGGTCAACCCGAGCTCAATCGTACCATCGACCGCCCGTCGATGCTGCAGTTCGCGCAACGGGTTTCGGCGCGCTTCCATCTCACAGGGATGCCCGCCGAAGCGGTGGAGCAATATGTCGCCCACCGGCTGAGGGTGGCAGGCGCCGACCGCCAGATATTTTCGCCGGCGGCTTGCGACCTCGTCTATTCGGTCAGTCGCGGGCTGCCCCGCGTCATCAACCAGATCTGCGACTACGCGCTTGTCTACGCCTTTGCGGACGACCGCGCGACGGTCGATGCGGATCTGATCCGGCAGGTCCTCGTCGACCGCAAGACCCCGTTCCCAACCGCCTCGGCCATGCCCGCTGGCCTGTAAGGCCGGAGTCGTAAGCGCTGGCTGGCGGTGGCCTCAAAAAGGAGTTCGGCATGCGCAAGATACTCATCGTCTACGGCACCCGTCCCGAAGCCATCAAGATGGCGCCGCTCGTTGCCGAGATCGACCGCTCCGACCATCTTCAGGCCGTGGTGGCGGTGACGGGACAGCACCGGGCGATGCTGGATCAAGTGAATGCCCTGTTCGGAGTGGAGCCGGCTTACGATCTCAACATCATCACCCAACGACAGCGCCTGGAGGACGTCACCAGCCGCGTCCTCGGTGGCGTTTCCGATATCATCGCTCAGGAAGAACCCGACGCGGTCCTGGTGCAGGGCGATACGACGACCTGTTTCGCGGCTGCACTCGCGGCGTTCTACCGGCAGGTTCCGGTGGTGCATCTGGAGGCGGGACTGCGAACCGGCAATCTCTACAATCCATTCCCCGAAGAGGCGAACCGTCGGCTGACGACAAGGCTCGCAGCGATCCATCTGGCACCCACCCCAAGCTCCAAGGCAAACCTATTGCATGACGGCGTCGACGAGGATGCCATCACCGTCACCGGCAATTCGGTGATTGATGCCTTGCTGGATGTCGTCGGACGAAACATTCCCGTCAGAAATCCGGATATCTTGAGGATTTGCGGGCGGCGCAGCGTGCTGGTGACCATGCACCGACGCGAATCCTGGGGCGAGCCGATGGCCCGGGCGGCTTGCGCGATAGCGCGTCTGGCCAAGGCCTTCCCGGACACGGTCTTTCTTCTGCCCGCACATCTAAACCCGGCCGTGCGCGACGTGTTGTTGCCGCCTTTGGCGGGGCACGACAATGTGCTGATCACCGCGCCGCTCGATTACAGCGATTTCGTGCGCTCGATGCATGACTGCGCGCTGGTGCTGACCGACAGCGGAGGCGTGCAGGAGGAGGCGCCCACTTTCGGAAAGCCGGTGCTTGTGCTTCGCGACACCACAGAACGTCCCGAGGCGGTGACCGCCGGCACCGTCAGGCTTGTGGGAACCGACGACGAGCGGATCGTCAGGGACACGACCCGACTGCTTGTCGATGCCGTCGCCTATGACGCGATGGCGCGGGCGGTTAACCCCTACGGCGACGGCCGTGCTGCATGGCGCGCGGTACGCGCCATCGAGCACTTCTTCGGTCTGGGAGAACTGGCCGCCGAGTTCGATTGCTGGCGTTCGGTGCGCGACCGCAACTCAGCGCCAGACGCCACGCGTATCATAGGCGACTTTGCCGCCTAGGCGGGTGTGGCGCATCGCCTTGAACGGCTCGTGCTCGACGAGCAGAACAACGATGTCGGCGCGCTCTACCGCCGCATGGGCATTTTCCAGCCTCACATTGGCGTAGCCCGACAACGCTGCTGGAACGTGGTCGACATAAGGATCGCAAACCAGGATATCGACCTCCGGCAGGGCGGCAGCGATCAGCCCCACAACCTCGATGGCCGGGCTTTCCCGGATGTCGTCGACATTCGCCTTGAAGGTCAGCCCGAGGCAGGCGATCGTTGGCGAACGGAAGCGTTGTGCCTTGGCCACGACCTGCTCCGCGACGTGATGCGGCCGGCGATCGTTGACCTCGCGGGCGGTGCGGATCAATGTCGACAGCAGCGGTGCGGCCGATACGATGAACCAGGGGTCGACCGGAATGCAGTGACCTCCGACACCGGGGCCCGGGCTTAGGATTTTGACACGTGGATGCCGGTTCGCCAGCCTGATAACCTCCCAGATGTCGATATGCAGCGACTCGGCGATGAGCGAAAGTTCGTTGGCAAACGCGATGTTGACGTCGCGATAGGCGTTTTCGACCAGCTTGGCCATTTCGGCGCTGGCAGCGTCGGTGAGCAATATCTCGCCCTGGGCGAAGACACGGTAGATTGAGGCCGCGCGCTCGGCGCAGCGCGGTGTCAGACCGCCGACGACGCGGTCATTGGTGATAATCTCGATCATGATCCGGCCGGGCAGCACGCGCTCCGGGCAATGGGCAATGAATATGTCGGCGTTCGGCTCGCTGTCGTCCGGCATCCTCAGGTCCGGCCGCTGCGCGGAAATCCACTCCGCCAGCTTTTGGGTGGTGCCGGGGGGCGACGTGGATTCCAAAACGACGATGTTGCCGGGTCGCAGCTTCGGCGCGACCTGTTCGACAGCTGCCTGTACGAAGGAAAGATCGGCCGTATGATCGCCGTTGAAAGGTGTTGGAACTGCAATGATGTAGGCATCGGCTTCCGGGGTTTCGGTCGTCGCGGTCAGCCTGCCCATCGCCACCGCGCCGCTGACGCTGATTGCCAGATCAGGTTCGACGAACGGCACCTCGCCGCGCGATACGGCCGCCACGATGTCGCGATTGACATCGACGCCGATCACCTCGATGCCGCGCGTCGCCAGTGCCACGGCTGTCGGCAATCCTATGTAGCCCATGCCGAGAATGGCCAGCTTGCCGCTGAACGGTGCATTCATGGGGCCACTCAAGCTCTCGTTGCGGTGAGTGGCGGGGGTGTTGATGGCGGTGCCGCCATCTTGCGTGACCACGATGTTCAATGCCGGAGACTCCCGATTGGAGTGGGATGAGTGGCGATTTTCGTCGACTGAAAGGCACGGGCCGGCGCGATGACCTCCCGCGCCGTCAAAAGGATGAAGACGCTGTTGGTGACCAGATAACGCCCCAAAAGGCGGCGTGGCTCCTGCAGCAGCCGATACGCCCATTCCATCCCCCAACGCTGCCAGCGGAGCGGAGCGCGTTTGGTCAAGCCCGCCATGATGTCGAAGGAACCACCCACACCGTGCAGGATCGGTACTCCGAGCGATCCCCCATACGCGCTGAGGAAGATTTCCTTTTTCGGCGAGGTAATGCCCAGGAACAGCATGTCTGCGCCGGAGGCGCGGATATCATCGGCGATCGCTGCACTTTCGGAAGCTTGGAAATAGCCGTGATGGCTGCCGACGATGCGCAGCCCCGGAAATCGTTCCGATAGACGATCCTGCAATTTTGCTAACACCTCGGCGCGCGCGCCGAGCAGATAGATCGAGCGCCCTTCGCGATGCGCCAGGGTAAGCAGGCCTTCGAACACGTCGATGCCGGCGATGCGTTCCGGCAAGGGACGCCGAAGCAGCCGGCTCGCCCATATGATCGATTGTCCGTCGGCCAGCAGGAGGTCGCAATCGATCAGCGAATTCCGCAGCAGCGGGTCGTTTCGCATATGAACGACCTTGGCGGCGTTCAACACGCCCAGCAGCATGCGGCTGCGGGTGACCAAGGCGGTGCGGCAGCGGGCGATCACGTCTTCCATGCGCAGGGCGTCGAAATAGACTCCGAACAGCAATTGTCGATCCGCGCTCATCGATAACTCCTCAGGATTTGGCGGCGGCTCCATGGGCCGGCATGCCGCGCAGGCGCTCCACCGTGCCGCCACACAGCCAGGCGTAAAGCAGCCAGCCCAGTTCGTAGGGCCGGCATTCGTAGTCGATCTGGCCGGGCGGAAAGAGCGTATCCAGGCCAGGAATGTGCAGTCCGGGCCGGAGCGCCGTCGTGGCGGCTGAGATCGCACGCGCGGCCTTCATCGGCTCGCGCCGTGCCGCCTTGCGCCAAATCACGCCGTGGCTCTGGCTGATGAGCGGCGCCTCCATCTCGGGATGATGGTCGAGCCAGGCCAGGCCTTTCACCAATGCGTCGAGATGGTCGGTGCCGCCGGCTTCGCGCAGGTCAAGCAGCGCCATCGGCGCCATCGCATGCTGGTGAACGGAGTAGACTGGATAGCCCTCGACGATGCTGCCGTCGCGCACATCGTAGTGCCACCACCATTGGCCGGCGGGTCCCTGCAGGGCGCAGATGCGCGCCGCGCAGGCTTCTGCGGCCACCAGCGCCTGCGGATCGAATTGAGCGACGGACAATCGCGCCAGACCTTGCGTCGAATAGACCTGGTCGGCGAAACAACCGACATGGGCGCGCAAGCGTCCGTTGGACGAGGCGGGCAGTCTGTGAGGGAACAGGCCGGATTTGCTCTGCGCGCCGATCAGCCTGTCGCGGGCCATGGCCGTCAACCGGCTGGTGTCGCCAAGGTGTCGGCCGGCGAGCCCGGCCAGCAGCATCCATGAACAGTCGACGGTCGCGACTGGCACTCCCGATGCAAGAAGTACGGTCAGGCCGGCGAAAAGCGGCGCGGCATAGAGGCCGCCAGCCTCCGCTGCGGTCCATGCCGCCAGCGCGACCGCACCGGGATCGTGGGAAAATTCCGCCCGCGTGGCTGTCGTCTGGATGAGGTCGGCGGCGGTGGCGCCATTCAGAATGCCGCACTGCTCTTCTACATCGATGAAGGAAAGTCCCAGCGCCACGTTGATCGCATAACGAAGGCTGTCGCCCTCCGGCCGAACGGGGGCGTCCGGCTGCGTCTCGCTGCCGCGCACGGTATGGACGAAGGCGCCTTTCCTGTACATTTGCGGCAGGCCGTTCTTGGCCAGTGCGATCAACTCTCCCAATCGCGCCCGCGTGATCGGAGAGGCGGCTTCAAGTGCGTCGAGCCGATCGATCACCGGCAGGCGGGTCGCGCCTGCGCCATTCGGTCTAGGGCTGTCCGCCCGTGAAAAGGCCATCGCTGTCAAATGCTCTCTCCCGCTTCGGCTCGCAGACAGTGCGGTGACTTTGCCGCCGCCAAACCGCCGTTTTCGAACGGTCGGCGTTTCGTGCGACCCGCCACAAAAGATACGAGAAATCCCGTGCCGCATTCCATTGACCAGAAAGGATTACGCGGTCGCGTTGGCCGTCGACGGCGCTGTTGCTGGCTACGCCGATAGGACTAAGCCGCATACGAAAGGCACTCTTTCGCTGCCCGATCCGGCAGGTGAATCTGCCTTCAACAGTCACCCAAATTCGTGCGGGGCGAAACGGATGGATTCTGCCGATGCGATGATTGCCGGGGCGTGGCCTCCGCTCGCCGTCATCATCGTCACCTACAACAGCGCCGATGTTCTGCCTGGCCTGCTGGCCTCGTTGCCGGCTGGGTGCGAAGGCGCCGGAAGCGTCGAGATCATCGTGGCCGACAATGATTCCGCCGACGCCTCCGTCGACATAGCGCTGACCCATCCGACGCGCCCGCGCGTCATTCGCATGGGCCGCAATGCCGGTTATGCGGCGGCCATAAACGCAGCGGCGGCATCGGTAGGGCCGCAGGCGGATTTGCTGGTCCTCAATCCCGATATCCGCCTTCAACCCGGCGCCGTACGCGCCCTGCGCCTCAAACTCTGCGACCTATCGGTCGGTGTCGCGGTGCCGCAGGTGCTGACCGAATCCGGCGCGGTGTCGCGTTCATTGCGCCGCGAACCGTCGGTCAGGACCGGATGGTCCGATGCTCTCCTCGGCACGGGGCTGGCGGCACGACTGAGAGCGGGTGAAATCGTCGACGATCCCGGTCTCTATGCCAAGGGCGGAAGTGCGGAATGGGCGACAGGCGCCATTCTGGCGGTTTCCGCCCGGGCTAGGCGCATGGTCGGCGACTGGGACGAGAGCTTCTTCCTCTACAGTGAGGAGGTCGACTACATGAAACGCGTGCGGCGGTCAGGGCTTGCCGTGACCTATGTTCCCGAGGCGCGCGCCGTGCACATCGGCGGGGAATATCAGAATAACCCCTATCTTTCGGCGATGATGACAGCCAACAGGATCCGTTATTTCCGCCGGCATCACGGTCTGCTGTCGACGGCTTTGTTCCGGCTAAGCATCATTGTCGGCGAAATGATGCGGGCCCCGCTCGGCCCCGGGCATCGAGCGGCTTTGCGAGCAGCGGTTACGCCGCTGCGTCAGCCCTGAGCGTCGGCCCGACCTTGGCGCCCAGCAATTCGGCATAGATGGAATCCATGCGATCGAGCTTCGCCGACCACAGCGCGGTCTTCTCGACATGCGTATGGGCGGCCGCACCCATCTTGAGGCGCAAGGCCGGATCGGTGGCGAGCTTGCGGATAGCCGCGGCGATATCCCCGGCCAGCACCTCCGGCGTGCTGACCGGGAGTTTGATGGCGCAGGCATCGGATGTGGCGCTGCCGGGGCCGCCGCGGTCGACGACGATCAGCGGCAGCGAATAGCCCATCGCCTCCAGCGCCACGTTTCCACCGGGCTCGCGATAACTTGGAAACACGAAGATGTCGGCTGCCCGGTAGAAATCGGCGACTTCCGCCTTGGATCGCCAACCATGGAAGGTCACCCGGTCGGTAAGCCCGTTGGCGGCGGCCAATGCTTCGCAGGCGGCGCGGTCAGGGCCTTCGCCGACGATGTCGAGCCTGACCGGAAGATCGGCGGTGAGCGCCATGGCGCGAAGGATGTCGCGCGCACCCTTCGTCCTGACGAGACGCCCGACATGAAGCAGGCGCAGCGGCTCCGACCTGCCGCGACGGTCGATCGGCGCCGGAATTTCGTCGAGCCCCGTCTCGCTCATCACTTCGAAACGGCGCAGTGGGATTTCGGCGAGCTGGGCTTCGACATAGCTGGCGATGCCGAGTACGCAGTCGGCGCTGCGATAGGTCTGGCGCAGCATCGGGTCCCACATGCGCCTGTAGCGGTCGAGGCCGCGCAGCGCGACAAACCATTGTTGACGCCCGTCGTCCGCGGAAAATCCCGCTGGCGTCGAGAGACCACCACCGACCGGTCCGATGACGAAGGGAATGCCGAGGCCGGCCAGCGGCGAAGGGTAGCGCATGGCGACCGGCACCGGCTGGTGCGCGATGTCGAAGTGCTGTCCGTTGGCCAGTTCCTGCCGGATCCAGCGCCGGGCGTGGATATAGAACGGAACATAGGCGGGTTTGAGCATGCTGTTCAGCCGCTCGGCCCGGCCGAGCAGCGGCGGCTCTACCCACTCGACGACGCGCAGGCCCGAAAGTTGTTCTGCTGCCGGTCTGGCGCCCCGCTTGTGATAGGTGAGCAAGGTGACGTCGTGGCGCTCGCCGAGACGGCGCGCCCATTGATGCGCCACCCAGGCTTCGCCGACATCCTCGCCGTTGCAGGTCGGCGCGACCAGGAGCAGTTTGAGCATGATCAGCCGCCTTGTGCCTTGCCATGCCGCCAACCCGCCTTGAGGCGTCGCCCCAGTTCGGTGTTTTCGGCGAAGCGCCGGGCCTGTTTGTTGATCATCGCAAGAGCGGACACCGCCAGCACCACGAGCATCGGCCAGGGGCGGCGGGCAGCCAGCATCACGTCGCTCTCCATGCGGATGCGTTGCGCATAGGCGGATTTGTATTCGGCATCGCCGTGGCCGAAATCCAGACACTTGATGTCCGGGTCCGCGCAAAGGTCCTCGATCATGCGCAACATGGTCAGGCGACCCACCGAGTATTTGCCATATTCCGGATCGAAGCCGGGTGTGCCGGCAAAGAAGGTTCCTGCATAAGCCAGACCGGTCCAGAACGCGACGGGCTGTTCGTCGATGGAGAGCATCCAGGTCCGGTGCCATCCTCGCTCCAGGCCGAGTTCGATGAGCCCCCTTTGCATCGGGTCGCCCAGATAGCCGACACCGAGCCCGCGTTGATAACTCTTGGCGGCCACCGTTTCCATGTCGCTGCAGATGCGAGGCAGGTCTTCCAGGCTCCTCCATCTGTGCAATCGTAGACGGTCGCCAAATTTGTCGGTCAGCCGCCGATCGTGCCGGCGCAGCGTTTCGCGGGTCTTCACCGAACGGCTTTCCAGGAATTGTTCCAGCGAACCCGCCATGCAGGCCACCCATCGTGGCGCCGCCGGCTGCCCATGGGCGCGGCGCGCCGTTCCGGTCGCTGCAGTGGCTTCCTGATAGAGCGTGCTTTCGATATCGACATTGCGCATCAGCAGCAGGTCCGCCTTCCCGCTCTTGAAGGCGTCTGTCAGATGCCGCATGACGAGCGCTTCGTCCTCTCGCGTTCGCGCACCCAGAATGCCGTCGAATGTTACAACAATCGCCCGCAACGTTACGCGGCCAAGCGTGCGATAGCCGAAGCGGAACGCCACCGGCAGGTTTTCGAGCCGCGCCACGGCGATCAGGCTGGACCCGTCATCGCGCCGGATATGCACGACATGGGGCCTGACGACCTGCTTGGCATGCTTTACCACGGTCATGAAGTAGTCGATGTCGGAATCGATATCGACTACGGGCAAGGTGTTCCAGGCAGGACGCAAGGCTTCGACCTGTTCCAGGGTTGTTGCCACCGTTGCGATGTCGTCACGCATGGCGACGGCCCCGGTCTGGCTGGATAGCGACACAGCGCTCATCGACAATGTCCCTGACCGCGATGGCTTGAAAGGGGAGGCGGCCGTTGCGTTGCCCAGAGGCTAGCCGAGGGCCGGTGCGTCGACCATCCAGCACCGAGGGAGCAAAAGATTGAGCCCGTTCGGCAATTGGACGTATCGAGGCCGCTCGGGGCGAAACCTTCCATCAGTTTGGACGCTCTGGCAGCATCGCGCCGATCGCACGCGTGGCACCCGGCCTTGCCGCGCGCGCAGGCTTGCTCAGCTGCGGCGTGTCGAGAATCCAGGCCCCGCTACCCAGCGCGAAGATGAAAACGACGTAGGTCGCGTTCCAGAAATAGACCGTCCACCCAACCAGGAAAAAACCGGTCAGCGCCATCAGATAGGCCGTACGATAAACCTGCGTTCTTTCGTCCAGCCCGGATCTGTAGGCGACCGGCAGGTAGGTCGAAAAGAAGGTGAACATCACGAAGAAGCCGGCCGGTATGCCGTGCCTCACGGCGTCGACGATCCAGTACATGTCGATGCTCGTGGTCATCCAGTCTGGCCGGTTCCACGGATTGAACCCGATGCCGAACAGCGGGTGGTTGAGGATTGAGGCTGTGCCGTAGCGCCAGATCAGCACGCGCATATAGGCCGAGCTTTCGTCGAATGAGAAATACGACATGAAGACGACGGGAACCGCGCGGTTGGACAAGACCTCGATGGAAGCAGCCATGAGGAAAAGCAGGCCGCACAGAATCTTCCAGCGGCTCGTTATGCTTCCAAACAGCCAGTACCAGAAGAGCAGCAGCGCCTGGCAAGTCAGCGCGGTCAGCGGGCCGGACGACAGCGACAAAAGCGTTGCGGCAGCTACGACGATCGTCGCACTCCAGCGGCGCGCCAATGTCTTGCCATAGCCAAGAACCAGATGCGTTGGCGCCAGAATGCTGGCGCAGACGACACCATACAGGATCGGATGTTCGAACAGGCTCTGGACACGGCGAAGCCCCCAGCGCGGTTGGAGGTAGTCGTCGGGGAAAGTCCGGCTGATCGACGAAAAAGCGCTCAACAGCCAATTGCGGCCTGTCCAGGCCTCGATCACGGCGAAGGGCAGCAGGAAGGCGACCAGCTTGAAGAACAGCGACACCATGGCATGGAAGTCGTCAGCGTCGCGGATGAAGCAGCGGGCGAGCAGATAGGTGCCCATCGTCTCGATGAAGATCATGCCCGACGGCTGCACGGCGTAGCCGAAACCGTGCACCATCGAGATGGCGAGAAAGCACCACAGGCAGTAGAGCAGCAACGAGATGTCGGCGAGGCGTATCCGGCCTGCCTTTCCGCTCAGCCACATTACCAGGCACGGGAACAACCACGCCAGCAGCACCAGGCGATAAACCGACAGACGCATCGGACCGATATTGATGATCCATGGGACAAGCAGTGAGATCAGGAAGAGGAATATCGGCCAAGACAGGGGCCTGGATGCCACTATGTCCTGCTTGCCGGACGCCAGGCGGCTCGAAGCGGAACCGCGCCGGCCAGGCCTCGCGCCGAACGCAGGGTCTGCCAGGCCGTTCGCGACAGCCCCGTCTGGTCCGATGGGGTAGGTTTCTCGCTTGCGCATGACACGCCCCCGCCCTCGAATTCGACCAAGGGCGCCGGAGAGCCTAGAGTCAATCCGCGCGGCGTGGGATTACTCACTTTGATGTAGGGGCGGCTATATTGTCTAACCTGCGGTGCGGCGTATTTTTTGATGGACCGCTGGAACCTGGCTGAAGGCTCGACGGTTCGGTCGGTTTCGCACATGGATGCCGGCCGGTTTCGGGCAAGATCGAGACGAGGACATTTCGATGTCGGTCGAGGGCATGGCGCGGTCGCTCTATCGGAACATGGCCACCTTCGGAGACCGCTATCGCCGGGAGAGGTTGAGGATCCCGATCGGCGAGGGGCGCAGCAGCCAACCCGCTGTCTATTTCCTGACACCGGATCATCCCGAGCCTTCGGGTGGCATCCGCGTCATCTACCGTCACGTCGATATCCTCAATGCCGCGGGCATAGACGCCTTTGTCCTTCATTGGCGCCCCGGCTTCCGCTGCAGCTGGTTCGACAACGCCACCAAGGTAACGGACTGCGTTCACGCCAAGATAAGACAAGGCGATCTGCTCGTCGTTGCCGAAATCGATGTCGACCTGCTCTCAAACCTGCCCAAACCGCTCGCCTATGTCATCTTCAACCAGAACAGCCATTTGACTTGGCGGCACGCGCCGGAGCGGATCGCGTGCTGTTATCGGCCCGGCTCCGGCCTGATCCGTACCGTCACGGTTTCCCGTCACAACCAGCGCATGCTGGAAATGGCGTTCGGCGAGGGGTTGGTCGAACGCATCCATCTTTCCATCGACGGCGCGTTGTTTCATCCTGGCGGACGCCCTCGCACGCGTAGCATCGCCTATATGCCGCGTCGCGGCCACGAGAGCGCCCGGCAGGTGATCGAGATATTGCGCGCGCGGGGCAGCCTCCGCGACTGGGAATTGCTGCCGCTCGACGGCCTGTCCCATGCCGAAGTGGCCGCTTATCTGCGCACGACGCGCATCTTCCTCGCATTCACCCAGCACGAGGGGTTCGGCTTGCCCGCGGCGGAGGCGATGGCTTGCGGCAATTATGTCGTCGGCAACCATGGTTTTGGCGGCAGCGAATTCTTCCGGCCGGAGTTCAGCGCCACGGTGGAAAGCGGCGATGTGGTCGGGTTCGTCGAGGCGGTGGAAGCGGCCATCGCTAGTGAGCGCGCCGACCCCGACTGGTGCCGCGACCGGGGCCTTGTGGCGTCGCACTTCATCCGCAGCGAATATTCCGTCGAACGGGAACGCGAAGAAGTGGTCAGGCTTTATACGGGAATATTGCAACGTCTTCAGCCCGCGAGCGACGACAAGCCGGCTAGAAATAGCGGGACTTCAGCTTCGGCTGGGAGAACTGGCATCGAACAAGGCTGACAAGCAGCCGTGCATTGAATACGCGTTCCCGCCACGCGGAAACCGGCCTGAACACCCTGTAGATCACGCGGGCTAGATAGGGCAGGCCGAGCATCTCCGGCTTCACATAGAGCGCCACCGCGATGTTCTCGTTCAAGCGCTTGCGCATGGGATGTTTGCGAGGGTTCCGGTAACCCATGCCTCCACCGGAAATGCGCGCCACGGATTTGCGCTCGACTTTGAACAGCCATGCCGACCATTCCTGGTCCTCGGCGGAAAACACTTCCGGCCGGAAGCGCCGCTTCTTCAGCAGCGCCGTCTTGACCACCGCGCATGTGTTCCACACGCCGTTGAAACCGGTGAAGTTGGTCTGGTCGATCAGGATGTGGGACAGGCAACCTTCATCCTCCGCGCAGAAATAGGCGGCGCCGATGCCGTCATTTTCGGCAAGCAGGGTTATCGCATAAGCCACGGCATCGGGATTGGTCAGAACCGTGTGCGAGGAAACGATCAGCACATAGTCTGTATCCAGATAGTCTATGCCCTGGTTCAGCGATCCTGAATAGCTGAATTCCTCGCCGACATAGCGATGCACGACCGAGCCGGCCGGAACGATATCGAGTGTCCCGTCGGTCGATCCCGAATCCACGAAAACATAGCGAAGCGGCCGCCAGTTCTGCGCTGACAGCGACTGGATCGTCGCCGGCAGGGTCGCACGGGAATTGAAGGTGCGGATCAGGGCGGAATAGCGCCGAGGCTCCATCGGTCACTCCGGATGAGGTGTTGTTTCCGCGAGCTCAGCAAGCGAAAGCGACGCTGAAAATACAAAAATAGAAAACAGCAGTTGGAGGTGATAAACAATATCAAGGTGAAAGTGTCAAAACCGTGCAGGAAATAATCAAGAAACAACGTTAGATAGGAGAACAAATTGTCTATTTCTGTCGATGTGATTGTGCCATGTTACCGATACGCGCACTTTCTTCAGGGGTGTGTTGAAACTATTTTGGAGCAGAGAGGTGTGGATGTTCGCGTTCTTATTATTGACGATGCCTCACCGGACAACACCGAAGAGATAGGAATGGGGCTTGCCGACAGTGATAGCCGGGTGACCTTTCGAAGGCATCAGACCAATCGGGGGCACATACCCACCTTCAATGAGGGGATCGAATGGGTATCGGCTGAATGTCTGCTCCTGCTTTCGGCTGACGACTACATCCTTCCGCAGGCGTTGAGCCGGGCCTGCCGGCTCATGGCGGATGCGCCCGAAGTGGGCTTCGTGTTCGGCAACGCCATCACAAGGCACTCGGACGGCACGGAAGAACAGGTTCGGCCGCTCGGCAGGAAGGCGGGAACGGCAAAGTCGCTGGTCATGACCGGCGCGGAATTCGTGAAGGTCTCCGGCGGCAGCAACATCGTGCCGACGCCGACGGCTGTGGTGCGTACCAAATTGCAGAAGCGCCTTGGTGGGTATCGGCTGGAGTTGCCGCACAGCGGCGACATGGAGATGTGGCTAAGACTGGCATCGCATGCGCAGGTAGGGTTTATCAACGAGGATCAGGGCGTCTACCGCAGGCACGACGCCAACATGTCGCTGGCCTACAGTGCCGGCCACATGCTGGCCGACCTCAAGGAACGTCACAAGGCGATCATGGCTTTCCTGACCGAAGCTGGTGGGACGCTGGCCGCCGACCCGGCGGTGCGATCGACGCTTTCCGAAGGGTTGGCGCGACAGGCCATCGGGCGGGCGAGTGCCGCCTTCAACGCGGGCGATCTTGATGCGGTCGATGCTATCTCGGCCTTCGCGCAAGACGTATGTCCCGGAATTCGCAAGTCATGGCCGTGGGCCAAACTGGCAAGCAAACGGTTGATCGGCCAGGCGGGATGGCAGGCCATGAGTTCGGCGAAGTCGAGCTTCTCGCGTCGTTTCTGATCGTACGATGGCACCAGGTCGACAGATCCATTCCACGGCCCCTGCCGCGTCATCACAAATGCGGTCGCGCATGCGGCTTCCGACAGGGCGTCTACTCCTTTGTGGGATGACGCTACCGCGTTTTCTTCAATTTACTCAGGGCCCGAAAAGCCATCTCGTTGTCAGCGGGGTTTCGTCCCACTTCGCATGAAACCGCCGTGCACCCGTCAGGTCGCAGGCGGCGCCATCCAGGGCAACGGTGCTGGCAACAGGAGAGCCGGGGCAGCATGATTTCTTCTTCCGTCATCCTGTCCGAGGGTGTCGTCATCCACCAACCGGACCTGGTCAACCTCTACGGATGCAGCATCGGCGCGGGCTCTCGCATCGGCGCCTTCGTTGAGATTCAGCGCAACGCCGTCGTCGGCAAAAACTGCAAGATTTCCAGTCACAGTTTCATCTGCGAGGGCGTCACGCTCGAGGACGGCGTCTTCATAGGTCATGGGGTCATGTTCACCAACGACCTCTATCCGCGCGCCGTCACGCCAAACGGCGCGCTGCAGTCCGACGCCGATTGGACCGTCACTCCCACCACCGTCAAACGACATGCCTCGATCGGCTCCAACGCCACCATTCTGGCCGGCATCGTGATTGGCGAAGGCGCGCTAGTCGGCGCCGGTGCCGTCGTTACCCGCGACGTGCCGGACTTTTCCATCGTCGCCGGCGTGCCGGCGGCCGTCGTCGGCAAGGTGGAGGGCGCGCCTGTCCGCGCCAGGGCCGTGGGAGAAGCACGATGATCGGCGTCGCCGTGGTGGGCTATGGTTATTGGGGCCCCAACCTCGTTCGCAATCTTTCCGAGGCAGCCGGCACCGAACTCATCGCGGTCTGCGACCTTAATCTGGACCGGCTTGCAGCCGTGCGCGGCCGCTATCCGAGCGTCGCGGTCACCGACGATTACGAGGCGATCCTGCGTGACCCGCGCATCGCCGCGATTGCCATCGCTACGCCGGTGTCGACGCACTTCAGGCTTGCCATGAGTGCCTTGATGGCGGGCAAGCACGTGTTTCTGGAGAAGCCCATCGCTCCTTCTTCCGAGGAAGCCGAACGGCTGATCGAAGAGGCCGAGCGCCGTGGATTGGTGTTGGCGGTCGACCACACATTTGTCCACACCAGCGCCGTGCGCAAGATGCGCGAGTTGGTCGAGGGAGGGCTTGGCGAAATCTACTATTACGATTCCGTGCGCGTGAATCTCGGCCTTTTCCAGCACGATGTCAGCGTGATCTGGGATCTGGCCGTGCATGATCTCTCGATCATGGATTACGTGCTGCCAGCGCGACCGGTGGCGGTCTCCGCGATGGGCATGAGCCATTTCCCCGGCGAGCCCGAGAACATCGCCTATCTCAACCTCCACTTCGACAGCAAGCTGATCGCGCATGTCCACGTCAACTGGCTGGCGCCGGTCAAGGTGCGCCGCACGTTGATCGGCGGTAGCCGCAAGATGGTCGTCTATGACGATCTGGAGCCGAGCGAGAAGATCAAGGTCTACGACAAGGGCATCACCCTCAAGGGCGAGTTTCAGGCCAATGGCGAAGCGGTGCGGCAGGCCCTGATCGGCTACCGCAGCGGCGATATGTGGGCGCCGCATCTCGATATCGCCGAGGCGCTCGCGACCGAACTCAAGGAGTTCGTCGGCTGCATCGAGACAGGCGGCACCCCGGTCGCCGACGGGCACGCCGGCCTGCGGGTCGTTCGCATCCTCGAAGCGGCAAGCGCGTCGCTTTGCCAGCGCGGCCGCGTCGTCGAACTCGAACCCGCGAGGCGCGTCGCATGATCCCGTTCCTCGATCTCAGGGCGCAATACGCTTCCATCAAGCCCGAACTCGACGACGCGGTGCTTCGCGTTCTGGCGTCCGGGCAATATGTGCTTGGCGAGGAAGTGGCCGGTTTCGAGCGCGAGTTCGCCGCCTATTGCGGCACTAGCCATGCCGTCGCGGTCAACACCGGAACCAGCGCATTGCATCTGGCTTTGCTGGCGGCGGGCATCGGACCGGGCGACGAGGTCATCACCGTGCCCTTCACATTCGTCGCCAGCGTTGCGGCCATCCGCTACACGGGCGCGCATCCGGTGTTCGTGGACATCGATCCGCATGCATTGACCATGGATCCCGCGCAGCTTGAGGCGGCGATCACGCCGCGCACCAAGGCCATCGTGCCGGTCCATCTCTACGGGCGCATGGCCGACATGGCGCCGATCATGGAGATCGCCGACCGCCACGGCCTGCCGGTGATCGAAGATGCATGCCAGGCGCATGGCGCCGATTTCCGCGACAAACGTGCCGGCAGCATCGGCCATTCCGGCTGCTTCTCCTTCTATCCGGGCAAGAACCTCGGCGCCTGTGGCGAAGGTGGCATCGTCGTCACCAACGATGCTGCTACCGCCGCCATGGTGGCGACGCTGCGCGACTGGGGACAGGAGCAGCGCTATCACCATCGGCTCAAGGGCTTCAATTTCCGCATGGACGGCATCCAGGGTGCGGTCCTGCGCGTCAAGCTTCGCCACCTCGAACACTGGACGGCGGCCCGGCGCTCGCATGCCAGGCTCTACGATGCCCTTTTGGCCGACATCGAGACGATCCGCTCGCCGGCGAACCCTGCCGACGGGAGGCATGTCTACCATGTCTATGCCATACGCTCGGTCGACCGGGACAGTCTGCGGCGAAGCCTTGACGTTGCCGGCATCCAGACCGGACTGCACTATCCGATACCGGTTCATCTGCAGCCGGCGCACGCCGATCTTGGCCACCGCGTTGGCGATTTTCCGGTTTCCGAGAAGGCAGCCAACGAGGTCCTGTCGCTGCCGCTCTATCCCGAGATGACGGCCGGCCAGGTGGCCGAGGTCGTCTCGGTGATCCGGGCAGCGACCATGGCTTCGAGCGAAGTGCGGGTGGCCCATGTCGGCTAGGTCCGAACCGCATGGCAGGGTCGTTCCGGCTGTACATGGGCGCCGGCTCGAACCTTCGGACCCGAATTTCGCGAGCGGTTTCGCCGAAGCGCTGATCGAGGCCTATGGCGACAAGGGGCTGGAGGATCTCTATGCGCGTTTCGCGGTGGGAGACGGCTTCATCGACGCGACCATGCGCAAGACGATTTGGTATGCTCTGGCGATGCACTGTGGTCCCGGGCTTCAGGTCGGCGCCGGCGCGTCATTCAGGCATGCCGGTACATTCCGGATCGGCGCCGGCGTGTTCATCGGTGCGATGGCCATCATCCAGGGGCGGCACGACGGCACCTGCATCATCGGCGACAACAGCTGGATCGGCCCGCACGTCTTCCTCGACGCGCGTGATCTGATCATCGGCGAATCCGTCGGCTTCGGACCGGGCTCGAAGGTGCTGGGGTCCGAACATAGCGGGCTGCCGATCGACCAGCCGATCATCCGTACCGATCTTGAGATCCGGCCGGTGCGGGTGGGCGACTGGGCCGATATCGGCACCGGTGCCACCATCCTTCCCGGCATCACGATAGGCAAGGGCGCCATTGTCGGGGCGGGCGCGATGGTCGCTGCCGACGTGCCGCCATTCGCGATCGTGGCGGGTGTGCCGGCGCGGTTTCTGCGCTGGCGGGAAGGTGTCGAAACGATGCGCATCAAGCCCGAGGGAGCGGACAGGTGATGAAAGACAAGCGTGTACTGATCACCGGCGGTGCCGGCCTCATCGGCTCCCACATCGCCGATCTGGTCGTGCAGGAGCAGCCGCGCGAGATCATTATCCTCGACAATTTCGTACGCGGGCGGCACGAAAATCTGCGCCAGGCCATGGCGGCGTTTCCGCTCACCATCGTCGAGGGCGACATCCGCAACCGCGCCTTGCTCGCCCGTTTGTTTGCCGGCGTCGATGTGGTGTTCCACCAGGCAGCGATCCGCATCACCCAATGCGCCGAGGAGCCGCGACTGGCTTTCGACGTCCTGGCCGGCGGCACGCTGAACGTGATCGAGGCCGCGGTGGAGGCGGGCGTGTCCAAGATTGTCGCCGCCTCGTCCGCCTCGGTCCTCGGCCTCGCTGACACTTTCCCGACGACTGAGGATCACCATCCCTACAACAACCGCACCATCTATGGCGCCGCGAAGGCCTTCAACGAAGGGCTGTTGCGGTCCTTTGCCGAGATGCGCAGCCTCCACTACGTCGCGCTGCGTTATTTCAACGTTTACGGCCCGCGCATGGATATCCACGGCGCCTACACAGAGGTGCTGATCCGCTGGATGGAGCGCATCGCTGCTGGTGAGGCGCCAGTCATCCATGGCGACGGCACGCAGACGATGGATTTCATTCATGTCCACGACATCGCCCGCGCCAATCTCCTGGCTGCGAAATCCGAAATCACGGACGAGGTGTTTAACGTGGCGAGCGGAACCGAGGTCAGCCTGCTCCAGCTCGCCCGCATGCTGTGCACGGTCATGGGCTCGACGCTGCAGCCTGTACACGTTCCGGCGCGCGCCGTGAACGGCGTGACGCGCCGGCTTGCCGACACCAGCAAGGCACGCACGCGCCTCGGCTTCGAAACGAACATTTCGCTGGACAGCGGGTTGCGCGACCTCGTTTCCTGGTGGCGCCAGGAACAGGCGCAAGCCAAGGTCGCGGCAGAATGAGCGCGGCCCTGGCACAGATACCGGTCGCTAAGCCGATGCTTGATGAGAGCGAGGCCGACGCGGCGCGGCGCGTGATCCTGTCGGGCTGGGTGACGCAGGGGCCGGAAGTCGCGGCCTTCGAACGCGAGTTCGCAGCCCTTGTCGGCGCACCACATGCTTGTGCTGTCTCCAATTGCACGACCGCGCTGCATCTTGCCTTGAAGGCCGTCGGTGTTGGACCGGGCGACGAGGTGATCACCGTCAGCCATTCCTTCATCGCCACCGCCAATGCCGTGCGTTATTGCGGCGCGCTGCCCGTGTTTGTCGACACCACCGCCGGCGACTACAACATCGATCCTGATCTGGTCGCCGCCGCGATCACGCCGCGCACCAAGGCAATCCTGTGCGTCCATCAGATGGGCATGCCCTGCGATCTGTCGCGGCTCATTGATATCGCCAGGCGCCATGCGATTCCGCTTGTCGAGGATGCCGCTTGCGCGATCGGTAGCGAGATATTCTGGAACGGCAAATGGGAGCCGATCGGCAAGCCGCATGGCGACATTGCCTGTTTCTCGTTCCATCCCCGCAAGGTGGTGACCACCGGCGACGGCGGCATGCTGACGACGGCCAATCCAGATTACGACGCGAAATTCAGGCTCTGGCGCCAGCATGCGATGAGCGTGGCCGACACGGTGCGCCACAGTTCGAACGCCGTCATCTACGAGAGCTATCCCGAACTCGGCTACAACTACCGCATGACCGACATGCAGGCGGCGATCGGGCGTGAGCAGCTGCGCAAGCTACCCGGGATCGTGGCGCGACGCCGGCGGATCGCCACCCTGTACGGACAGCGTCTTCGCCACATCCCCGGCCTGCGCACGCCGGCCGAACCGGACTGGTGCCGTTCCAACTGGCAAAGCTATTGCGTAGCCTTGCCGGAACGCGCCGACCAGCGCCAGGTCATGCAGTTGCTGCTCGATCGCGGTATCTCCACGCGGCGCGGCATCATGAACATTCACCTGGAAGGCGCCTATGCGGAACCGGGTGCTTGCCGGCGCTCTTCGACGCTGCGGCACAGCGAGCGGGCACAGACCGGTTCGATCATCTTGCCGCTCTACGCGCAGATGTCCGAACAGGAAGTCTTCCGGGTCACCGAGGCGCTCGAGCACGTCCTGGCATTGATCCCGCTGCTGCGCGCGGTGGCTCCCGTCAGGCCGCTTTCATCAGCCACGGCCGGATGAAGGCAGGAAGCGTCTCTTCCGGCAGCAATGTCGCCAGCATCCGCAGCGAATAGAGGCCGGTGATCAGCGTCAAGGCCACGCCCACGGCCGCCGCTGGCCAGACCGGCAGCAGGAACACGACGCCGAAGACGATGACGGTTGCCGGCAGGAAGATCAGGCCGAGCCGCAGGTTGGAGGTGGACCAGCGGAAACCGCTCATCCGGTTCACCAGTACATAGATCAAGATGCCGTGCCAGATATAGAGGCCAAAGAAGGCCATGCCGGCGCCGACCAGGCCGACGCGTGGCACCAGGAGCCAGGCCAGGCCGACATTGACGACCGTCGCCGCCACCTCGGTCCAGAAGAAGGTGTTGCGGTCGCCCTTGGCCAGCACGATGAACCCCATTGGCCATGACACGATGCGCAGCATCATGCCGAGGCAGATCCAGCGCAGCACGTCGACCGCGGGATGAAACGCCGGCGAATAGAACAGCGTCATCACCAGAGGTGCGATGGTCAGCGTGGCGATCAGCCCCGGGCCGGCCAACAGGATGCTTATCTGCGTCTGTTCGTTCACCAGGCGGTTGCATTCGTCGTCGTCGTCGGCCACGGCGGTCAGCCGCGGGTAGAAGTCCGTGCCCATCGCCTGCAGGATGAAGCCGGCATAGAGGCCGCCCAGCGTCCAGGCCGCCTGGTAGAGGCCAGCCGCCTCGAAGCCCTCCTGGCGCATGACGATGATCCTCACCGCATAGGCCGCACCCACGGTGAGGAAGCCACTTGCCATGAACACCACGCCGAGCTTGAGCAGGGCGGCCGACTCTTCGAAAACCTGGCTTGTCGATATCGCCGTGGCTTCGACCTTGATCTTGCGGGCATACCACCAGGAGGTGAGGATCGACATCGCCGCCATGGCGACGAGCGCCGGCACTATCCCGGCTTGACCAAACCGGTAGACCATCGGGATACCGATGGCCGTGCTGAACAGGGCGGCCAGCATGTTGATGCGGGCAAGATCGGCGATGTGCCGCATGCCTTGCACGAGCGCTATCTGTCCCGCCGAAATCAGCCGGAGCAGCACGGCGACGGCAAGCAGCGCCACACCCATTGTGTGGCTGCGGTCGCCGAAGGTGAATTGCGCCACCGGCATGGCGAGTGCGGCGAGCAGCACCGCGCCCGCCAACCCCAGCACGATGGAGATGCGCCGCAGCACTGTCGCCGTCCGGACGATCCGCTCGCTATCCTCGGCTCCGGCCGCCTCGGCGATCTGGCGCACGCCGCTCACCTGAATGCCGAGCCCGGCCAGCGTCTGGGTGAGATCGGCGATGGAAGTGTAGAGCCCCATCAGTCCGACGCCTTCAGGCCCCAGAAGCAGCGCCATGGCCTTGTTGCGGATGATAGAAAAACCGATGTTGACGACCGAGGAGCCGCCGATCATCGCGGTCGATTTCAGGATTTGGGTGTAGGTCTGCCTTCTGGCCGGGGCGGGAGCGGACATCGCAGGGGCAGACATGGTTGGGTTGTCCGTCATGATACGAGCCTCATCCGGCCTGGGCAGTAAGCAGCCGCCGCACCACCGTCTCGGTGCTGGCGCGCCAGTCGGCTGTGGTCAGCTTGAAGGTTGTTTGCGCCTTCGCGCAGGAAAGCCGCGAATTGCGTGGACGCCGGGCCTTGGCCGGATAGTCGGTGGATGCGATATCGATGACTTCCGCGAACGGACCCCCATTGGCCTTGCTTGCGTCGAAGACATGGCGGGCGAAACCGGCCCAATTGGTCTCGCCTGCACCGGCATAGTGGTAGATGCCGGGCGGTGCCTCGCGCGCTTGCCGCGCGATCGTCAGGATGGCACGGGCGACGTCCAACGCCGACGTCGGGTTGCCCCATTGGTCGCAGACCACGCTTACCCGGTCGCGCGTTGGGGCCAAGGCCAGCATCGTCTTGACGAAATTGGTCCCGAACGGACTGTAGACCCAGCTTGTGCGCAGGATGATGTGGCGCGGGTTGGCGCGCGCGACGGCTTTTTCTCCCGCGAGCTTACTCTGACCGTAGACCGTGCGCGGTCCGGTCGCACATGTCTCCGTATAGGGTTCGCCGCCGTCTCCCGAAAAGACGTAGTCGGTCGACAGATGGATGATCGGCACGCCTAAAGCTCGCGCTGCGGCGGCTACTGCGGCTGGCCCTTGCGCGTTGATCGCGTAGACCAGTTCCGGCTCGTCCTCGGCCTTGTCCACGGCGGTATAGGCAGCGGCCGAAACCACGACATCGGGCCGCACTTCGGTTATCGAACCGAGGATGGTGGCGCTGTCGGCAAGGTCGAACTGCGGCCGGCCGACGGCGACCAGCCCGATATCCGGCCATTGCGCGGCCGCTTCGGCCAGGCTCGTGGCCACTTGCCCCGTCCGGCCTGTGACGAGAACCTTCACTGTGCCGCCACCAGCGTGCCGAGGCGTTCGCCGCGATAGGCGCCGCTGCGGATGGGCGCCCACCACCACTCATTCTCCAGATACCAGTCTACCGTGCGGGCAAGGCCTGCTTCGAAACTTTCGGCGGGGTTCCAGCCAAGCTCGCGCTCGATCTTGGATATGTCCATCGCATAACGCCGGTCGTGACCGGGGCGGTCGGTGACGAAAACAATGAGGTCGCGATGGCGCGCGCCGTTCGCGCGCTGCCGGCGGCGGTCGAGGATTTCGCAGACGGTTTCGACGACTTCAAGGTTGGTGCGTTCGGCCCGCCCGCCAATGTTGTAGCTCTCGCCGACGCGGCCGCATCGGCCCACCTCGACCAGCGCGCGCACATGGTCCTCGACATGCAGCCAGTCGCGGACATTGCTGCCATGGCCATAGATCGGCAGCGGCTTGTCTTCGATCGCGTTGAGGATGGTCAGCGGAATGAGTTTTTCGGGGAAATGGAACGGGCCGTAATTGTTCGAACAGTTGGTCAGCAGCACCGGCAGCCCGAATGTCTGGTGCCAGGCGCGCACCAGATGGTCGGATGCAGCCTTGGATGCTGAATAAGGCGAGGACGGCGCGTAAGGGGTTTCCTCGCTGAACAGGCCGGCGTCGAGCGGCAGGTCGCCGAACACCTCGTCGGTGGAGATATGTTGGAAACGGAAGGCACGCGCCGCCTCGGCGTCCAGGCATCGCCAGTAGCCGAGCACCGCTTTCAGGAGATGGAAGGTGCCGACGATGTTGGTTTCGACAAAGGCGCCAGGCCCGTCGATCGAACGGTCGACATGGGTCTCGGCGGCCAGATGCATCACCCGGTCGATCTTCTCTTCGCGCAGCAGTGCGCCGACCAATGCCTCATTGGCGATGTCGCCGCGCACGAACCGGTAGTTGGGCGCGGCCTCGACCGCGCGCAACGAGGCCAGGTTGCCGGCATAGGTCAGCTTGTCGAGATTGATGACCCGGTTGCGCGGGTCTGCAGCGAGATGCCGGCAAAGAGCCGATCCTATGAAGCCGGCACCGCCGGTTACCAGTATGTTCATGGCCGCAGCCTCGTCATGACGGTTCGAGCATCTTCATTTGCGCCAGCCCGGGGGCGCGGCGGTCCTTCTCCGAAAGGACGAACCGGGTCGCCATCTTCGGCCAGGAGATACCGATGTCGGGATCGTCGAAGCGGATCGATCGGTCGTGCGCGGGCGAATAGTGGTCCGTCGTCTTGTAGATGACCTCGGTATCGGGCTCGAGCGTCAGGAAACCGTGGGCAAATCCCCTGGGGATGAAGATCTGGTTCCACTCCCGCGCCGAAACCTCGATGCCGAACCATTTCGCGAAGGTCGCCGACCCCGGCCGGATATCGACCGCCACGTCGAAGATCGCGCCACGCGCCACCCGCACCAGCTTGTCCTGTTCGCGCGGAGGAGCCTGATAGTGAAGTCCGCGCAGCGTTCCCTTCGCCACCGACAGGGAATGGTTGTCCTGCACGAAGGCGAGCGAAAGGCCTGCCTCGCGAAACCGCTCGGAACTCCACGTCTCGGAAAAGAAGCCGCGCTCGTCGCTGATCCTGTGCGGTCGTATCTCCAACAGGCCGGCAAGTCCGAGCGGTGTAACGGTGAAGGTCATGCGGCTACCTCCGACACGCAGCTGCGCAGATAGGCGGCGTAGGCCGTGTTGCCGAGTTCGTTGGCACGGGCGAGAACCCGGCATGGTTCGAGCCAGCCCTTTTCCAGCGCGATTTCCTCCGGACAGGCGATCAGAACGCCTTGCCGTCGTTCTATGGTGCGCACGAAGGACGATGCGTCATGCAGGCTGTCGCAGGTTCCGGTGTCGAGCCATGCGTAGCCACGGCCGAGCCTGCACACATGCAGTGCATCGCGTTCGAGATAGGTGTTGTTGACCGAGGTGATCTCGAGTTCGCCTCGCGCCGAAGGCCGCACCGACGCTGCGATGTCCACGACGGCATTGTCGTAGAAGTAGAGCCCGGTGACGGCCCAGTTGGATTTCGGTCTTGCCGGTTTTTCCTCGATGCCGGTAGCCTTGCCGGTGCTGCTGTCGAAATCGACCACGCCATAGCGTTCCGGTTCGTCGACATGATAGGCGAAGACAGTGGCCCCGCTTTCGCGGGCCGCAGCGTTGCGCAGCACGTCGGACAGCCCGTGCCCGAAGAAGATGTTGTCGCCCAGGATCATGGCGACGCTGCCGTCGCCGATGAAATCACGTCCCAGGATGAAGGCCTCGGCAAGTCCGTTGGGATGCGCCTGCTCGACATAGGAAAGCGACAGGCCGAATGTCGACCCATCGCCGAGCAAAGCCTTGAAACTCGGCAGGTCGCGTTCGGTGGAGATGATGAGGATTTCGCGTATCCCCGCCAGCATCAGCACGCTCAGCGGGTAATACACCATCGGCTTGTCGTAGACGGGCAGGATCTGTTTCGAGATGGCGATCGTCAGCGGATAAAGCCGCGTGCCGTTGCCTCCTGCCAGGATGATCCCCTTCATGGCGCCCAATGTGTTGGCCCCTATGCTGCGGCTCGGTCTTGCCGGTGACTGTTTCCGAACCGCTGAACTCGGTTCATTGGCTGGCCTCGGTGGCGCTGGTCTTCTCCGGCACGGCATCGTTCGATGCGTCCGACAGGCCGGCCGGCACGGGTGCTTTTGGCAGGTGCACCTCGACCACGTCGCTTGGCATCAGCAATGTCGATTCCGCCGCATCGAAGACATTTTCCGATCCCTGATCGTGTCTCTTGATCGTGTAGGTGACTTGGCCGGCATCGCCGGCGGGGGGCGGCCTGTTCTTCTGGGCAAGCTGGTCGAGCAGAAGCCTCTGCGACGTGTCGCGCTTCAGCTTCAACTGGTCGAGATTGGCCTGCTCGCTCTGCATCTCCGACGCCACGTCCGTTTTTTGCTTGTCATGCAGGCCCTCGAGACTGCGTGTCGCCTCGGTGATGTTCTGCCGGGCCCGCATGATGGCCGTCACCTGGTCGAGGCGCTGCCCGCGATAATCCGCCAGCGCGCGTTCGAGGTCCGACTGCCGCGACGCAATAGCCAGGCCCTTGTCGACAAGCGTCTTGACGTTGTTGAGCTCCCTTTCGGCGGCGGCAATGCCGAGGTCTGCTGACTTGTTCTTTTCTTCGAGCACGTTGATTTCCGCCGTGAAAAGCTCGCGCAGGTCGGACAGCGACTTGGTCTGCCGGTCGAGCTCGTTGGCACGGGCCGCGAAGATGATTTTTTCCTGGCCGTAGACCTGCGCCGCAAGGGCGCTGTCGACGCCGGCATGCATTGCCGGAAAGTCGATCGTCGTCGCGCCTATCGTCTCCGCCTGCAATCTGGCGATGCGCGCCTCCGAGCGCAGCATTTCGACCTGGATTCCTTGCAGGGTCCCGACGAGCTGAATCTCGTTCTTCGAGGCGTCGGGGCTGGGTTGCACCTGCCCGCCACCCAGCGCCACAGCCTGCAGCACGGTCAGCCCGGTGCGGAATTTGTATTCTCCCGGCTTGTTGACGCCGCCAACCACGTAGATCGGGGGAAACTCGACCACCTCCACGGTGGTGTCCGGTTTGTTGACCAGGCCGGTCTTCTTCTGGATGCGGTCGGCAACTTCATCGGCCAGCGCGGCATTGTCCAGGTCTTGGACCGGGATCGTCCCGACCACGGGCAGGGTGATGGTTCCGGCGTCGGACACAACGAACTCGCCGCCAAGCGCGGTCCAGTTCTCGTAGACGCCTTTGACCGGCATCCATTGCAGCACCGTGACACGAAGTCGGGTCTGCGGCGGCAGTGGGGTGCCATCGGCAAGGGCCGATGTGGGCAATGCCGCGGCAGAGCAGGCAAGCAGGGCGATTGCCAATCCGCCGCGAAGGCGTGTGCCGAGCCTCCGGCGAAAACCATCCGCCGTGTTTGGTGAACTGTGCCGCCGATGCGCGTTAGGTTTCATGCGTACGAACCAAGCCATGTTTTGCCGAACAAAAGCGTACTCAGCTTGCATCGGCGGCAGTCTGTTTCGGATCGACAAGCAATCCGTCCGGCAATGTGCCAGAACGTCCAAAACTGACTAGGCTCTCGTCGGGAGAGGGCGGCTCATCCTTAAGGTTGTGCGGCCGGCGCCTCGTCCTCCAAACAGATTGCAACGGGCGCTGCCGACGAGCGCGGGGCATCAAAGCCGGCGGTGCTAATCCATTTGGGTGTGTGGAAACTTGCCCTGGCCCTGACCGCGCCAAATGGATGGTTACAGCCTATCCTATTGGGTTGTGCCGATTGTCGCCGGATCGATTTATGCTTTGCTCTGCCGCTTTCCGGATTGGCGGTGCGTAGCTTGTACTGAAAACCCGCCAACAAGATCGGGTGTGAAACGTGGAAACACAGGGCTTGGCGTTGACCAACGGGGCCGACAACGCGGAGAGAATGCTGGAAGCGCGGCGGATGCTTCTTTTGGTGACAGCGCCAGGGGTGGTTTCTCCCAGCCTGGTCTTTGCGCTCGAACGGGAGTTTCCCGAACTGGTTGTCGCCTGGATGGATCGGATCGATGTAGCCTGCGAGGAGTTCATCCACCCGGTTGCATTGATCCTGGTCGATTGCGAGCGTTTGCAGGAGTTCGAGAAGATCTCCGCCGACATCCTCCGCCGACATCCGTTTGCCCTGGTGGCGATGATCGAGCCGGATGCTCGAAACTCAGTCTACGACCTCCCGCAGATCGTCGGGTCCCAGCTGGTCAGGGGCGTCCTGCCGATGAATTTGAGGCTCGACATCTGGCTGTCCATCGTGCGGCTGATGTTGCGCGGCGGCGAATATTTTCCAGCCAGCCTGCTTCAGTCCCAGGTCAGGAAAGCCGACGCCGAACCGCCGACGATGGCTCATCCCGGCAACATGATGCGCATAACCGACCTCTCCCCGCGCGAGATGCAGGTGCTGGAACTCGTTTCGCGCGGACTGCAGAACAAGCAGATCGCGGCCGAGGTCCGCCTCTCGGAAAATACGGTCAAGATCCACCTCCACAACATCATCCGCAAGCTTGGCACCCACAACCGCACCGAGGCGGCCGCCCGCTTCCGTGATCACGAAACGCTTCTGCGCGCCCGGGCAAACGACGATCACGGCGGCGGCCGATAGCTCAACATCCGGGGACGAGTTTCCAGGCACCGCGCCTAAGCCCGAAAGCGGTGCATGACGCGGACAGCGCGCCAGCTGCAAGCATCTGACATTATCGAACTGGTATCTCCAGATTGCGCATTTCTGGTGCTTTTTCTGGACTGCTGTCGATGTTTTCTTTCCGCCCGTCACAGAGAGACAAAGAGGGACGAGCGAGATGAGACTGACAGGCGGCCAGATCGTGGCGAGAGCACTGAAGGAATACGGCGTCGACTATGTCGCCGGCGTGCCCGGTCATGGCATCTGGTCGCTGTTCGACGCCTTTCTCGCCGAAGGCTCGCAAATCCCTTTCATCCAGGTCATGCACGAGCAGAGTGCCGTCCATATGGCCGATGGCTATTTCCGCGCCAGTGGCAAGCCGATGGCCTGCTCCACCTCGATCGGGCCGGGCGCCACCAACACCATCATCGGGCTCGCCACCTGCTACACGGATTCCATCCCGGCCTTTTATGTGTCGGGCGGCCCGGCAACCCATATGAAGGGCCACGGCGTCATGCAGGAACTGGAACGCCAGCAGGAAAACGCCTTTCCGCGCATCACCGAACAGGTGACCAAACGCGCCTATAAGGCCGGCCGCGTCGACGAATTGCCGTTCATCATGCACCGCGCCTTCAACACCATGCTGTCGGGGCGTCCTGGCCCGGTCCATGTCGAAGTGCCGATGGATATCCAGACCGAAGCCGCCGATGTCACCATCCATCCATTGGCCAAGCGCATGGCGGTCGGCGTCGCTTATCCCGACCCGGTCGCCGTCGAGCGAGCGGCTGCGTTGCTGCTGTCGGCCGAACGGCCGGTCATTCTGGCCGGCGGCGGTGCCATCAGCGCCAATGCCTCGCTGGCCCTCACTGCGCTCGCCGAAAAAATCGGCGCGGCGGTCTCCACAACCTGGAACGGCAAGGGCGCGATTTCTGAAGACCATCCGCTGTCGATCGGCGCCATCGGCCAGACCGGCACCTCCTGTGGCAACAAGATCACCGCCAGTGCCGATGTCGTCATGTCGGTGGGCTGCCGCTTCACCGACTGGTCGGCGTCGAGCTACCGCAAGGGCGCCTCGATCTCGATCCCTCCGGGCAAGCTGATCCATATCGATCTTGATCACCACGAGATCGGCAAGAACTACGCCACCGAGGTCGGCATCGTCGCCGATGCTCGAGCCACGCTGGAGGCCATACTGGCGGCGATATCCGATCAGCAGGCGGCGAAGGCGATGAACCGCCGCGAGCGCTATCTCGGCGACATCCATGCCGCCAAGGTCGAGTGGGAGGAAATGTTGGCACCGCGCCGCGATTCCCACGAAAGTCCGTTCACCTCGCAGCGCCCGCTCGGCGCGCTGCGCAACGTCATGGCGCGCGACGGCATCATCCTCGCCGGCTCCGGCAACACGCAAGGCGCGGTCAAGCAGACCTTCCCGGTCTATGAGCCGCGCACTCACCTGACCTCGGGCTCCTTCTCGCCGATGGGCTGGGCGGTGCCGGCAGCCCTCGGCGCCAAACTCGCCATGCCGGACAGGCAGGTGGTCGCGGTCGTCGGCGATGGCGATTTCATGATGTCGCTGCCTGAAATGGGCACAGCCGTCATGAACGACATCCCGGCCGTCTTCCTCGTCCAGAACAACCGTGGCTACATGTCGATCCGCGGCGGTCAGCGCAAATTCATGGGCCGCCACGTCGCCAGCGAATTCAACCATCACAAGGGCAATGGCGAGCCTTACACGGCCAACATCTCCGAAGTGGCGAAAAACTTCGGCATGCAGGCCTGGAAGGTCGAGGAATCCGACCAGCTCGAAAAGACGCTGAGGGCGGCGCTCGATTGCGGCGCGCCGGCGCTGGTCGAGGTGACGACCTCTCGCGATGCTGCTGGTCCTTTCGTCACCGGCTGGTGGGATTTCCCGTCGCCCGAATATTACGGCAAGGAACAGGAAGCCTACGCCGAAGGCCGTGCGCTGGAACAGCACATGTAAGTGTGTGCGGTCGCAATGCAGCGGCCACCGACATCCCGATGAACCAACCGGCGCCGCGGCCTTACCGTGGCGGCCGGTCTGCCTGTGATCCGGAAAGGCCAATCCCATGATACGACACTTGAAGGCATCGCGGCTCACAGGCGAGGCTGCTCAGGCGGCGGCCTTGACCAAAGCCGTCGAGGCTCTGTTGGCCGAGGTCGAAAAGGGCGGCGATCAGGCCGTGCGTGCGCTGTCGGTCAAGTTCGACGGCCTAGACCGCAAGTCCTACCGGCTGACGGACGCGGAGATCAAACGCTGCGTCGACGGCCTCACCAGCCGCCAGCGCACCGATATCGAGTTCGCGCAGGTGCAGGTCCGCAATTTCGCCCAGGCTCAGAAGGATGCGCTACGCGACATCGAGGTCGAAACGCTTCCGGGCGTCGTGCTCGGCCACAAGAACATCCCCATCGCCAATGTCGGCTGTTATGTGCCCGGCGGCAAATATCCGTTACTCGCTTCCGCGCACATGTCGGTGCTCACCGCCAAGGTCGCCGGCTGCGAGCGCGTCATCACCTGCGCACCGCCATTCCAGGGCGAGATTGCACCGCTGATCGTCGCCGCCCAGCATCTGGCCGGCGCAGACGAGATTTATTGCCTCGGCGGAGTGCAGGCGATCGCTGCGATGGCCTTTGGCACCGAAACGATTGCGCCGGTCGACATGCTGGCCGGTCCCGGCAATGCTTATGTCGCCGAAGCCAAGCGCCTGCTGTTCGGCCGCGTCGGCATTGATCTCTTCGCCGGCCCGACCGAAACGCTGGTCATTGCGGACGGCACGGTCGATGGCGAACTCTGCGCCACCGATCTGCTCGGCCAGGCGGAACATGGTATCAACTCGCCCGCTGTCCTGCTGACCAACTCGGAAAAACTCGCCCGGGACACACTTGCGGAAATCGAGCGCCTGCTGAAAATCCTGCCGACCGCCGAGATCGCGCGCAAGGCATGGGACGATTACGGCGAGGTGATCGTCTGCGACACGGTGGACGAGATGGTCAAGGAAGCCGACCGCATCGCCTCCGAACATGTGCAGGTGATGACCGCCGAACCCGACTATTTCCTGCACAAGATGAAAAACTACGGCGCTTTGTTCCTCGGCGCGCGCACGACGGTTGCCTATGGCGACAAGGTGATCGGCACCAATCACACGCTGCCCACAAAAAAGGCCGCGCGCTACACCGGCGGCCTGTGGGTCGGCAAGTTCCTCAAGACCTGCACCTACCAGCGCATATTGACCGACGAGGCCTCTGCCGTGATCGGTGAACATTGCTCGCGCCTCTGCATCATGGAAGGGTTTGTCGGCCACGCCGAACAGGCCAACATTCGTGTCCGGCGTTACGGCGGGAAGAATGTTCCCTATGGCGTCGCTGTCGAATAGGAATGGCAGCCTTGGGATTTTGAGGGGCACGATGCTGACTGGGTACACCGACCGCCTGAGTGTCCGTCCGGGCGAAACGCTGTCCTTCATGGTCAGCACGGATGCTCCGGTGTTCAAGGCCGAGATCGTGCGCCTGCTGCATGGCGATGCCGATCCGCGCGGGCCGGGTCGCCGCGAAGTGCCGATCGAAAGCCCCGCAAATGGCGAATATCCCGGCATGGAACAGCCGCTGTTTCCCGGCTCCTGTGTCGTCGTGCCGGACCACGCCGATCTGCGACTGACCGACGACTTCACCCTGTTTGCCTGGATTTATCCGACGCGCCCCGGCCACGGCGAACAGGTCATCCTGTCCAAGGAAGGAGAAGACGAAACCGGTTATGCGCTCGGCCTCACTGACACCGGCAGGCTGTTTCTGCGCCTCGGCCCCTCACGGATCGAAGGCGAGGAACCTGTCGCCGAGCGCCGCTGGCACTGGATCGCCGCGCGCTATGATGCCGCTAGCGGGTCGGCCCGGCTGTCGGCCGGATTGCATCCGCGCGACCTGTCGATCGCCGGCGAGCCCGGAGCGGCAGGCCATTTGCCACGCGCCGCCGGTTCGGATACCGCACTTCTGATTGCCGCGTCGATGGCAGGCGGGCGTCCCGGCCTGTTCTTCAACGGCAAGATCGCCGATCCCTGCATCTTCGGAAAATGCCTGGGCGATGCCGAGCTTGCCGGGTTCGTGTCGGCTGCGGATTTTTCGGCTTTGCCGCAGCCCTTGATCGCGGCCTGGGATTTCAACGTCGGAAGCGATGGCACCGAGGTTCGTGACATTGGCGGGCGCGGACTGCACGGCACCACCCATCAATCGCCGGTCCGCCTCATGACCGGTCCGCATTGGAGCGGCGAAAACGACGATCCCATGGCCGACCCTCGCGGTTATTCGGCCATCCATTTCCATGAGGATTCGCTGTCCGACGCGAACTGGAGCGAGAGTTTTGCCTTTGCCGTGCCCAGCGATCTGCCGAGCGGTGTCTACACGGCGCGGCTGAAGGCGGGCGGCGAGACCGACGATCTTCCTTTCCTCGTCTGTCCGCGCAATGGGCAAGCGACGGCGCCGCTGGCACTGCTGGTGCCGACCTTCACCTATGTCGCCTATGGCAACGAGATGTGGAGAGATTATGGGCTGAACTGCGCCTATGACCGCTATGTCGACGGCGCAGGCGTGCCGTTCGCCTCGCTGCGCCACCCAATCAAGACGTTTCGACCGGGTCGAGGACTGCTGAAATCAGTAGCCGGCGAACATTTCGGCCGTCATCTGTGCGCCGACCTATATGCCGTCGATTGGCTCGACGCCATTGACCAACCGGTCGACATCATCACCGACCACGACCTTCACCGCGAAGGCGAGGCACTGCTGAAGCCTTACAAGGCAGTCATGACCGGCTCGCATCCCGAATATGTGTCGGGGCGGATGCTGGATGCGTTCGAAACCTATCTCGGCGCCGGCGGCAGCCTCGCTTATCTCGGTGGCAACGGGTTTTACAGCGTCACCTCGTTGTCGGAAGACGGCAACACCATCGAGGTGCGCCGGCCCAATGGCACGCGGCCCTGGATCTCCAATCCCGGCGAGGCACGGCACGCGCTGACCGGCGAGATCGGTGGTCTGTGGCGGTCTCGCGGCCGCGCGCCCCAGCGCCTTGTCGGTGTCGGCTTCACCGCCCAGGGCTGGACCTCGCATGACGTCTGCGGCCTGCCGCGCCCGTACCGACAGGTGGCCGACCGAAAGCATCCGTTGGCGGCGGCCTTGCTCGCAAATATCGTCGAAGACGAAATGATCGGCGATTTCCAGACCTTGGGCCTTGGCGTCGGAGCTGCCGGCGATGAGGTCGACCGCGCCGACCCGGTGCTTGGAACGCCCGCGCATGCGTTGGTTCTGGCCACGGCAACGGGCTTCTCGGCGGATTATCAGCTGGTGATCGACGAGCGCCGCGACATCAATGAGGCTTCGACGCTTCCGGACAACCCGCTGGTGCGGTCCGACATCGTCTGTTTCGAAACCGCGCAAGGCGGTCTCGTCTTCTCGGTCGGCTCCATGCAGTGGTTCAGTGCCCTTTCGCACAATGGCTACGACAACACCGTAGCGACAATGACGCGGAATGTGCTGAAGCGGATGCTGCGCGCCGCCTAACCCGTCCGCTAATCCAGATGCTGGCGGATGGCCTGGTTGAGCTTTTGCAGCGCGCGCGGGATCTGTTTTTCCTCGGTCGCCGCATAGCCGATCATCAACCCCTGTTCGGCTTTGCCGTGAATGTAATGCGCCGACAAAGGGGTGGTGTTGACGCCGGCCTTCAGCGCGCTCTGGGCGATCGCGACGTCGTCCGCTTCACGCCGGAACCGCCAGGTGGTTTGCAGGCCGTTGCCTTCGTCGAGCTGTTCCATGACATCGCCGAACAATGCCTCGGCTTGCGCCACCAGCAACGCCCGCTTCACTGCGTAAAGCCGCTTCATGCGCCGTGTGTGTCGCGCGAAATCGCCGTTGCGGATAAAATCCGCTAGCGCCGCCTGCGTTACCAGCGGGGCAGCTGTCCCCATCAGGAAATTCGCCTTGCGCACCGGCCGCACTACGGCGCCCGGGAAGATGATGAAGCCCAGGCGCAAATCCGGCAGCATGGTCTTGGCGAAGGAGCCGACATAGATCGTGCGATGGTCGACGTCCTGTGACTGGAGCGTCGGCACACGACTGCCGCTGAACCGGAACTCGCTGTCGAAATCGTCCTCGATCACCCAGGCGCCAGTCTCGGCCGCCAGTTGCAGTATGCGCAGCCGTTGCTCGATCCGCATCGTCGAGCCGAGCGGAAACTGGCAGGACGGGGTGAGGTAGATCAGCTTCGGTCGCACCGTGGCGATTGTCTTCAGGTCCCAGTTGCGTCCGTCGACCGCAAGGGGTTCGATGCGCGCGCCGGCCGCCACGAAGGCGCCATGCGCGCCCGTATAGCCCGGTTCCTCGATCATCACCGGGTCGCCGGCGTCGATCAAAAGATGCGCCAGCAGCTGGAACGCGCTCTGCGCACCGGCGGTCACCATGATCTGGTCGGGCAGGCACTTCACCCCGCGCGAGGATTGCATGTATTGCGCGATCACCTCGCGAAGTCCCTGATGGCCCCCATAGCTGTGATAGCCGAAGGTCTCGCCGGCGGCATGGCGTGTATGCTTCGACATCAGGCGGCGCCAGATGGTGAAGGGAAAGCTGAGTGCGTCGGGCAGACCCGGTTGCAGGGTATAGCTGCCCGGAAACCCGGTTTCGTGGCGCAGCGTCACCAGCGTCTGGCCGCGTTGCGAGAGATTATCCTGAAGTGTCGGCAGCCGCTCGACGTCGCGGCCTTGGTCGAGGAAAGGCAGCGGCAGCACCCTGGCGCGCGCGCCCTTGCGTGTCTCGATATAACCCTCTGCCTCCAGTTGCTCGAAGGCGGCGATGGTAGTGGTGCGCGACAGGCTGAGATCGGCGGCCAGCGCGCGCGTCGACGGCAGGCGGGCACCGTCCTTCAGGATGCCGGAAACGATCTGGTCGCGGATCTGCCGGTACAGCTGCTGGAAGATCGGCACCGCGTCCAGCGGATCGATTACCGTCGAGTCGATGGCGATGTCGCGGATCGGTTCGCTCAAACTGGTATCCCCATTTTGTACATTTCTGGCGATTTTGGCCCATTCAGTAGTCTCCTATCGTTGTGGCCTCAAGACCAAAGTCAAGCTGGAAGCCCGTCGGTTCATGAACACGCAAATGCTGAGAAATTCCGCTCACGACGCCGAGGCGAGCGCCAGGCACCTGATCTTCCCGCTGGTGCCGCGCGAGGATATGGATGCCCATGGCCCGAGCATCCTGATGTCGGGCAGCGGTGTCCGTGTCACCGACCAGCACGGCACCACGCTGCTCGACATGATGAGCGCCACGACACGTGCCGGCTCGCTGGGCTACGGCAACCGCGAAATCGCTCAGGCGATGTACGACCAGGCGGTCACTATGCATTATTCCGGCGCCGGGCGTAACACAAACGCCGCTGCCGCCGAGCTGGCGCGGAAGCTGGCCGAAATCACGCCCGGCCGGCTGAACCGGGTGACCTTCACCTCCGGCGGCTCGGAGGCGACGGAAACCGCGCTGAAGATCGCCAAGCAGTATCTTCAGCAGAGCGGCAGGAAGCCGCGTGCCTTCAAGGTCATCTCGCGCTGGAGCGCCTATCATGGCGCGACCATGGGTGCCTTGTCCTGCACCGACTGGCTGGCGGTGCGCGACGTGCCGGATCCGCGCGTGCCGGGCCATTCCTTCGTTGCCAATCCGATGCGTTACCGCAATCCCTACGGGCTGGACGAAGAGACCTATTCCGACATCTGCATTGCCCATCTCGAACGCCAGATCCTGCTCGAGGACCCCGAACTGGTCGCTGCCTTCATCGGCGAGCCGTTCCAGCAGGCCAATGGCGTGCAGATCCCGATGCCGAGCTACTGGAAAAAGGTCCGCGCGCTTTGCGATAAATACGGCATCGTGCTGATCATGGACGAAGTCATCACCGGCTTCGGTCGCGCTGGCACCTGGTTCGCCACCGAACAGCTCGGCATCGAGCCCGATATCCTCAACATGGCCAAGTCGATGGGCGCCGGTTACGCCCCGATCGGTGCCGTCGTCACTCGCGACGAAATCGCCGAAGGCATCAGCCATTTCCGCCACGTCCACACCTATAGCGGCCACGCCATCTGCTGCGCGGCCTCGCTAAAGGTGATCGAGATCATGGAGCGTGAAAAGCTGGTCGAGAATTCGGATGTGCTCGGTCGTGAATGGCAGCAGGGCATGAAGGACGCTTTCGGCGATCACCCGATCGTCGGCGACATTCGCGGCCGCGGCTTCTGGCAGGCCGTCGACTTCACAGCGGACAAGGCAAGCCGCGCCGCTTTCACCGACGACACCGTCGTGGCGATCGCCCGGCGCGCGCGGGAACTCGGCGTCATCGTCGGTCCCATCGGCACCGCCATCGAGATCGCGCCGGCGCTCATAGCCACACGTGATGATCTGGCACTTTGCACGCGTCTTCTCCGCCAAGCCATTTCCGAGGTGGCTCTGGAGCGCGGTCTCGGTCGGGTGTAGTGGCGACCTGGCATCGAGCGGGACAAGGACGGGAGGCTAACATCGTGGACGACGGAGGGCTGTATCGGATCGCGGAAATGTCGCCGGCCGGGGCTCGTGTCAGCGGGGCAGGCGCTGTCCTGCTTGGTATCGATCACGTCGACAAGCGTTTCGGTTTCGGCGCGGGCCAGATCGCCGCGCTGGACGATGCCACCTTTGAAATCCGTGACAATGAGTTCTTCACCTTGCTCGGCCCCTCCGGCTGCGGAAAGACCACGCTGTTGCGCATCATTGCCGGCTTCGAGCATCCGACCTCGGGGCGGGTGCTGCTCGACGGTCGCGATATTGGCCACGAGCCGCCGTTCAAGCGGCCGGTCAACACCATGTTCCAGAGCTATGCGCTCTTCCCGCATCTGAACGTGCGCCAGAACATCGCCTATGGGCTCGAAATGCTCCGCTGGAAACCGGCGGACATCAAACGCCGCGTCGACGAGGTGCTCGAACTGGTGCAGATGCCGGCCTTTGCCGACCGCCGCACCACGCAGATGTCGGGTGGCCAGCAGCAGCGTATCGCGCTGGCTCGCGCACTGGCGCCGCGTCCGCGGGTGCTGCTCCTCGACGAACCGCTGTCGGCGCTCGACCTCAAGCTGCGCAAGGCGATGCAGGGCGAATTGAAGCGGCTGCAGAAGGAAACCTCGCTCACCTTCGTCATGGTCACCCACGACCAGGAGGAGGCGCTGGCCCTGTCGGACCGCATCGCGGTGATGAACAAGGGCAAGGTGCTGCAGGTGGCCGCGCCCGCCGAAATCTACGCGCGTCCCTCGACCTGTTTTGTCGCCGATTTCATTGGCGAGGCGAACCTCATCCCGTCCGGTCTTGTCGGTCGGCCCGAGGGCAGGACCATCTCGATCCGCCCGGAGCAGATTTCGGTCGATCCAAGACCCGCCGCCGGACATCGCGGCATCGCCGCCACAGTCACCGGTGTGACCTTTCTTGGCGCGGATACGCTGATCGAGGCGCGCTGCACGGGTGACATTTCCATCCGCGCACGCCTGCGCGGCGCCGTCTCGGGTATTTCGGTCGGCGAGCGGGCCGAATTTTCCTGGGATCGGGCAAACGAATGGATGCTCGACGCATGAACGACCGGCTGGCCACGATCCTTTTGCGTTCCCCGGTCCTGGTGACCATGGTGCTGTTCATGCTGGCCCCAATGGGGCTGGCGGTGGTCTATTCCTTCATGACCAACGGCGCCTATGGCGGCGTGACCATGCCGTTCACCGCGCAGGCCTATCGGCAGTTGCTGTTCCAGGAAGATTTCGACGGCAATCTCGTCTTCTCTACCGGATATCTCGCCATTCTCTGGCGTTCCGTGCTTCTGGCCGCGCTGACCGTGGCCATCAGCCTCGCCATCGGCTTGCCGTTGGCCTGGCACATGGCGTGCAGCGCGCCGGCAAAGCGCGCCCGGCTTCTGTTGCTCATCACCTTGCCGTTCTGGATCAACACCCTGATCCGCACCTATTGCTGGGTGCTGATCCTGCGCGACGAGGGCCTCTTGAACAATGGTCTGCGCCGCATCGGCCTGGTCGAGGGTCACGTCCAGTTCCTCTACAACGACGTCGCGATTCTTCTGGGCATGGTCTACACCTATCTGCCCTTCATGGTGCTGCCCATCTACGCCGTGCTCGAGCGGCTCAACGGCGACGTTATCGAGGCCTCGCACGATCTTTATGCCGGGCGCTGGAGCACCTTCCGCCGCGTCGTATGGCCGCTGGCGAAGCCAGGCGCGGTAGCCGGCAGCCTGCTGGTCTTTGCGCCGGCGCTGGGCAGCTTCCTTGCACCGGACCTGCTCGGCGGCGGCCGCCGCCTGATGATCGGCAGCCTGATCCAGCTGCAATTCAGCAGTTCGCGCAACTGGTCCTTCGGCGCGGCACTCGCCACCGTCGTCTCGGTGGCCATCCTGGCGGCGCTGTTCCTGGTCGTGCGCAAGACCGTCAACAAGGTGCCCGCACGATGAGCGCCAAGCCCTTCGACTGGAAGACGACGCCAGGGCTGAGCTCGCTCACCTGGATCGTCTATCTTTTCCTCTATGCGCCGCTTCTGGTCATCGTCATCTACAGCTTCAATGTCGGCCGCCAGGCGACGATCTGGGAAGGCTTCAGCTTCGACTGGTATGTCCGGGTGTTCCAGAACCGCGACATCGGCGTTGCCCTGTCGAACAGCCTGATCGTCGCCGTCGCCTCGATGATCCTCTCGACATTGCTCGCCGTCACCGCCGCGCTCAGCCTGCGACAGGCGAGGATGGGGGCCGGCGCCAAGATTACGCTCGGCCTGATCCTGATGCCGCTGGTGGTACCGGAGATCATGGTGGCGGTGGCGACGCTGGTCTTCTTTTCCGGCATCGGCCTGAAGCTCGGCCTCGGCAACCTCATCATCGCCCACACCGTGTTCTGCGTGCCCTTCGCCTACTTGCCGATCCAGGCGCGGCTGGCCGATATGGGCTCCGCGGTGGAGGATGCTGCCCGCGACCTCTATTCCGACGAATGGCAGGTCTTTCGACGCGTCACCTTGCCGTTGCTTTTGCCGGCGATCCTTTCCGGCGCGATGCTTGCCTTTGCCTCCTCGCTCGACGACTTCCTCATCAGCATGCTGCTGGCGGATGCCGGCCAAACCACTCTGCCCGTCTACATCTACGGAATGCTCCGCCTCGGTGTGTCGCCAGAGGTCAACGCGGTCTCGACGCTGCTTCTGGTGTCGTCCGTGGTGATCGTCCTCATTGCCTTGCGCCTGCAAGGCATGAGCAAAAACAAATAGCCATCAGAAACAGACAGGGGAAAACCATGCTTCGAACATTGAAACTCGTCCTGGCCGCCGGCATCGCCGCCTTTGCAGGTGTCGCCCACGCCGCCGACACGCTGCATATCTACAACTGGAACGGCTACATCTCGCAGGCGATGCTGACCAAGTTCACCGCCGAAACCGGCGTCGCCGTCGCGCTCGACACCTACGACAACAACGAGACTTTGCTTTCGAAGCTGCGCAGCGGTTCCGCCGGCTACGACATCGCGATCGCCTCGACCGATTTCATTCCGATCATGAAGTCGGAGCGGATGATCCAGCCGGTGAACATTTCCGAGCTGCCGAACTACGACCATCTCGACGGGCAGTGGAAGAAATCCGCCTGGGATCCGGGCAACGTCTATTCGATCCCATATTTCTGGGGCGTCACCTCCTATGCCGTCGATACCACAATCTACAAGGGACCAACCGACAGCCTGTCGTTGCTTTTCAATCCGCCTGCGGAATTGCAGGGCAAGATCGGCATGTTCTCCTCGCCGACTGAGGTGATCGCGCTGGCGATGCGCAGTCTGGACATCGAGCCTTGCACCACCGATCCCGAAAAGCTCAAGGCAGTGGACGCGCTGCTGCAGGCACAGAAACCGTTCGTGAAAATCTATGACTCGTCGGGCGTCATGGGGCGCCTGGTTTCCGGCGAAACAGCCATTTCGCAGGTCGCCAATGGCGAAGCGCTGACCGCCAGGCAGCAGAAGCCGTCGCTGAAATTCGTCTTCGCCAAGGAAGGCGGCGTCGCCTGGATCGACAATGTCGTGGTGCCGGCTTCTGCAGCCAGGCCCGACCTTGCCAAGAAATTCATCTCCTTCCTGATGGACCCCGCCAACGCGGCCCTGCAGCAGAAGGATGTCGGCTACCCGACTGGCGTCAACGGCACCGAGCCGATGCTGCCGAAGGAGATCGCCACGGCGCCCGAGGTTCAGGTTCCCGCCGACTACAAGAAGGTGGTCAGCCCGGTCTGCTCTGCAGAGGCCACCAAGAAATACGACCTGATCTGGACGCGCCTGCGCCAGTAGCAGCCCGTCTGCACGAGACAACAAGAAGACGGCCGCGAGGCCGCCAGGCTGAACTTTGTGCTGCCGCTTTCGTCCTTCCCTCGACGTTTGGACGGAAGCGGCTTTCCTTTTTTATGCCGGCACCGGCATCCGTGCAGACAATGGAGACATCGATGTCGAAGACCGTGAACAGCTATCTGATGCCGTTCTCCAACGTGGCGCATCTGCCGCTGGCCGAGAAATTCGAGGCCACGCGCATTGCCGGTTACGATGCGCTTTCCCTGATGCCCTACGAAGTGGATCAGCTTGAGGTCGCCGGTATTTCGCCGAAGGAAGTGCGCCGGCGTGCCGACGATGCGGGCATGCGCATCCTGCGGCTTGATCCGCTGAACACCTGGTCGCGTGTCTGGCTGCCCGACAATATGGACGACGCCTACATTGCTACCGTCGACACCAGGCAGGAGCGGGTGTTCGCGCTCTGCGCCGAACTCGGCTGCCGGTCGATCAGCCTCAACGCGACGTTTCCGCTAGGCTCGATGCCGATGGACGCGATCATCGAGGACTACGCCAAAATATGCGCCGCCTCGGCGCGCTTCGATCTCGACTGTTCGCTGGAATTCATTCCGCTATGGGGCGTGCCGACGCTCGCCATGGCCTGGCAGGTCGTTGAGGGCGCCGGCGCCAAAAACGGCGGGCTGGTCTTTGACACATGGCATTGCGTGCGGGGCAAGTCGAACCTCGCCGACCTGCGCAAGATCCCCGGCGACAAAATCCATTGCGTCCAGCTCAATGACGGCCCGCTCGAACTGCCGGCTGGCGTGACCATCAAGGACGATTGCTACGACCGCAAATTCCCCGGCGACGGTCAGTTCCCCAATGTCGAGATCGTGCGCGTCCTCACCGAGACCGGTGGCCTCAACCAGGTCGGCGCGGAAGTCTTCTCGCCCATGCTGAAAGCCATGAGCGCCAGAGAGGTCGGTGAAATTTCGCGCATGTCGGTGGAAGAGGTGCTGAGACTGGCGCTGAGCTGAGCGATTTGGTCGCGAGAGCCGGCGATCAACCGATCTTCTGGAACAGCCGGTTGCCCGGATCGATCTCTGCCTAGCCGGCTGGTAACCCGAGCTCGACCAGCGTCCGGATGAAACGCTGGCCCGCTTCGAGAAAGACCGGACTGGCGTTTCGCTTCGGCGGCGCGACATTGAGTGCCGTCGAACCGGGTCGCAAAACCATGGCTTTCGCCAGCGCCGCCTTTGCCTCGTCCGTCCGTCCGGAACCCTGCAGCGCGACGGCCAGCACCATATAGGGCCGCCCCGATGCCGGCGTGATGGCGATCGACTTCTGCAGCCACGGCACCGCTTCCTCACTGTGGCCGAGAAGCAGATTGGCCCAGCCTATTCCGAGCAGCCAGGTCCAGCGCGAGACTGCTGGCGTGTCGAAGCGATCCGCCTGTTTGAAGTTTGCCAGCGCGTCATCAAAGCGCCCGAGCTGAATCTGGGTAAGGCCCAGTTGATAGAGCGCCGACCCGTTCCATGGATCGAGGCTCAGCACCTTTGCGCAGGCCACCAGGCTTTCGACGAAATTGTTGGTGGCGGTGAGGAAACGGCAATAGGCTTCCAGCCCCGGCAGGTAGTTGGGCTTGGCCTGCAGCGCACGCTCCAGCCGTGATCTGGCGGCGCTCTCCGCCGCCGTACTCTCGGCGGCGCTGTACCAGTTCATCTGAATCCCGCGTGTCTGCAACGCGGACAGCGTGACCTGCAGGTCGAGATTGTCGGGCGCGTTGGCGAGCGCGCTTTCCAGCATCGTCTGCGCGGCCGTGAAGCGCTCGCGCGTCGTCTGGTTGATCGAGGCGAGCGCCTGCTCGACCACGACCTTTGTGCTGCCTGTCAGTGGGCTGGCCACGCCAGCTCTCGGATAAAGTACGGCGTTGATGCGGACGGCGAGTTCGTGTCCGACGCCGGCGGCGAGCCGGGATTGCTGGAGCGCCAGGTCTGTGTTTTCCGTGTCGACCGCCACAGAGGTGGTCCACTTGACCTCGCCGGTCGCGGCATTGGTCATGCGCGCTTCCAGCGTCCAGCTGTTTGCGCTCCGCTGCAATTCGCCGCTCACCACGAAGTCGGTGTCCGCCGGGCGTGTTGGCGCGTTGGCGAGTGAAGCGGTTGTTACATCCGACCGTGGCGTCACCACGCGGATCGTATCGATCTTGGCAAGGCCGTCGGCAAGGCGGTCCGTGACGTTCGTCGCCATCGATGTCGCTTGCGGGTCGCTGCCTCCATCGACGAAGGGCATCACGGTGATCGTCGGCGTGTTCTCAGGGGCAACGACGCCTGGCGCGAACATCGGCGCGGCGACGGCAAAACCGATGACCGCGCAAAGAACGGCGATGACCGCAGCGACGCGGCTACGCAGGCCGAACGAGAACTGCCGTTTCTTTGCCGGGCCGGCGACTGTAGCTGCAGCGTGGCCACCGGCTTGTTGTGCCAACCCCTCCTGCTCCGAAGCGGACGAAAGCCCGGCAGACGCGGCAAAACTGGCCGGATCGCCCGACACCTCGGCATCGAACAGATAGCCGCGGCCGGAGACGACCTTGATCAGCTGGCGTCCTTCGTCGCCGAGCGCTGTCCTGATTTCGCGAATGCACTGGAACAGGCTGTCTTCGCCGACATGGATGTTCGGCCAGATAGCCTCCATCAGTTCCTGTTTGCTGACGACGCGCCCGGCATTGGCGGCGAACAGGCGCAGCATGTCGAAGGATTTCGGGCGCAGCCGGATTGGCTCGCCGCCAGGCGCGCGGAGTTCGATACGTCGCTGATCAAGCTCAAATCCGGCAAACCGGAGCACCCCAACCCCCACAATCCGGAACCGTGCCAAGACCCGTTCAAATATCAGAAAATCTTCAGAAAGTCATCGACACCCGTTCAGGACAGCCCAGCCCGCCTGATGACATGAAATGCCGCAGATGCCGTTTCAGGGCAGGGCAGTTCGCGCGGGGGAATAGTATTGAAATCAAAGGCATCCGGACAGAAGCCTGTCCGTAGTGGCGAGGTTGCGCATACCCCATGCGCCCCACAGCCGAGATCGCCGAGCCCCGACTTTTTTCGGGTGCATCGGCTTTGCGCGGCGCGTGCGCCGCTGAGGCCCCCTTTTACCGCCGACATTGAAGCATGCGGAGCATAATCGTGAGTGCTGTAGGAATTTCCACGACGCCGGCCAATCGGTCCGCGCTGCGTATCGTCATCGCCTCGTTGACAGCCGCGCTGACGGCCTCCGTCGCACCGCTGGCGCTGATCGTGGCAGCGGGACCAGCGCTGGCCGACAGCATCGGCCAGAACGGCGGGAATGGCGGCAATGCGCCGAATTCCTCGACGGCGGGCTCCGGCGGCGGGGCTGGCCCCGCCGGGGACAGTTCGACGACGGGTACGGGCGGTGGCTGGGGAGCTACGGGCGGTTCCGGCAATGGCGGCGGCGGCGGCGGTTCGGACAGCGGCGGCGGCGGCGGCCAAGGCAAAGGTTACGGGTCGGGCGGCGGCGGCGGCGGCGCCGGCGGCGCCGGGCTCACACTGACCACGGGCCTTACCAACAACGCCACGATCGCCGGCGGCAATGGCGGCAATGGCGGGTCCGGCGCTTCACTATACAACCAATCGTACAACGTTGGTGGAGGAGGAGGAGGCGGTGGCGGAGGCTCCGGCATCATCGTCACGACAGGCGCGAATCTTACCAATTCCGGAACGATTACGGGCGGTGGCGGCGGCGGCGGGGCCGGGGGCGTCGGCCCGGGCGCTGGCGACGGCTTCGCAAATCCGTACGGCAACGGCGCAGGCGGCAACGGCGGCAACGGCATCACCGCAACGATTTCCAGTGGGCTGACGATCACCAATTCCGGTACGATCCGGGGCGGGGGCGGCGGAACAGACTTCCTGAATTACCAGCCCTATCGCCCGCAAGCCGGCGGCTACGGCATCATCGGCCAGAACCTGACCATCAACAACAGCGGCACGATCCTGGGCGGCGCGCGCGGGGGCGCGGGCGGCCTGTCTGGCAGCCTCAACACCGCGATCGTCATCACCGGCGGCACCAACAGCATCACCGCGCTCGCGGGCAGCAACATCGGCGCGATCGAGCTCGGCGGTAATACGAAGCTGGCGGGCATCTTCAACAATACGGTCCAGGTCAATGGCGGCGTCACCGTGACCGTCACCGGGGCAGACGCGTCGGGTGACGTTTCCGGCATCACGACGCTGACGAACTACGGGACCATCTCGGTCGGAAGCGGCCGTACCCTGTCGGCGGCCACCATCGGCAATGCTGGGACGATCAGCCTGGCTGACGCAGCAGTGCTTTTCGGCACCGGCAATACGCTGAACAACGGCGGTACCATCAATGTCGGCACCAACGGCATCGTGATGGACAATGGTAACATCAACAACAATCCCGGCGGCTTCATCAATTTTAATGGTCCGGGCGGTACGGCGATACTTTCTCCCGGAGCCGGATACGCCGTCAACAATAGCGGCACCATCAATGTCGTCGGCGGCGACGTCAACGTGCAGATGAGCCCCATCAACAACCAGAACAACGGCATGCTGTCGCTCACCGGCGGCGACATGTTCAATGTCTCCACCTTGGAAAATTCGGACACGGCGACCATCAATGTCGGCGCGGGCCGCAAGCTCAGCCTGCAAATCCTCAACCTCAATGGCGGCAGCGTTACCGGAACAGGCACGATCGAAGCCGCAAATTCGTTCAATATCTCGAATACCGGTACGATCGACGCGAAGCTGACCGGCACGGCTTATCTGCTCAAAGGTGCGCCCGGCACGATGGTCCTGACGGGTGCCAACAGCTATACCGGCGGTACGACGGTCAATGTCGGCATGTTGATGGCCGGATCGGCGGGCGCTTTCGTGGGCAACACGGCCTATACGGTCAATACCAACGGCGTGCTCAATCTAAGCAGCTTCGGGCTCACGATGTCGTCGCTATCGGGCACCGGCGGAATTGTCGCGCTTGGCTCGGCCGCTCTCACCGTCAACCAAACTGCGAACACCACCTACGCCGGCGCGATCACCGGCAGCGGCAGCTTGGCCAAGAGCGGTTCGGGGACATTCGTCCTCACCGGTCCCAACACCTATTGGGGCGGCACCACGGTGTCGGGTGGCACATTGCGTGCCGGTTCGGCCACAGGGTTCGTGGCGAACACCGATTACACGCTCACCGGTGGCACGCTTGACCTCAACGGCTACGACCTCACCATGTCGAGCCTCTCGGGCAGCGGCGGTGCGGTGGCGCTCGGCGCGGCCAATCTTACCGTCGACCAGGCTATCAATACGACCTTTGCCGGTGGGATTACCGGGACGGGTGCGCTCACCAAAAGCGGAACCGGCATACTCGCGCTGCTGGGTACCGGCAGCTATAGCGGTGGCACGACCGTGAACGACGGCACGTTGCGGGCGGGATCGGCGGGTGCCTTTGTGGCCAACACGGCTTACACGGTCAATGGCGGCACGCTCGACCTTAACAACTACAATCTCACCATGTCATCGCTGTCGGGTACCGGCGGCACCGTGGCGCTCGGTTTGGGCAATCTCACCGTCGATCAAGCGACGAACACCACCTTCGCCGGTGCTACCTCGGGTGGAGGCACCCTCACCAAGAGCGGCGGCGGCGCGCTGACATTGACCGGCGCCAATGCCCATACCGGTGACACCACGATCAGCGGCACCGGGGCATTGCGCATTGGAGACGGCGGCACCAGCGGTTCGATGGCTGGGAACATCATCGACAACTCCGTGCTCCAGTTCAATCGGTCGGATACCTCCACATATGCCGGCAACATCTCGGGAAGCGGGGTAGTCGAGCAGATCGGCACCGGCAGGACGATCCTGACCGGCACGCACAGCTATAGCGGCCTCACATCGATCCACGGCGGCACGCTGCAGCTTGGCGATGCCGGCACGACCACCACCATCGCCGGCCCCGTGAAGGTGTGGGGCGGCGGCACATTGGACGTCGTCAATGCCAATATGAGCGCCATCGGCAACGTCGAGAACGCCGGCACCACGAATTTCCGCAATGCGGCAAACGCTGGTACCGCTCAGATTACCAACGATGCGGGCGCGACCCTCGCCTTCCACGATACCAGTACGGCAGGTACGGCCAACATCACCACTCATGGTGGCAGCGTTGCCTTCAACAACGATAGCAAGGGCGGCAGCGCCACGATCACCAGCGTCTCCAACGGTTCGCTGGCGTTCAACGACACCAGCAATGCCGGTGCCGCCACCATCATGAACACCTTCGGTTCGTTGACCTTCAGCGGCGATAGCAAGGCTGGAACCGCTGGCATCACCAACCACAGCAGTTTCGCGTTCAGCAACAACAGCTCGGCCGACAGCGCCGTCATCACCAATCTCGGCGGTACGCTGAATTTCAACGGCACGAGCCTGGGTGGCAGCGCGACCATCATCAACTCCGCCACCGTCGCCTTCAACGACACCAGCAGCGCCGGTCGTGCCAACATCGAAAACAACACGGGGCTCAGTTTCAACAATTTCGCCACGGCGGGCGATTCCATCATCACCAACAAAAGCGGCGCGACGCTGGATTTCAACGACACGAGCAACGCCGGGGGCGCCAACATCACCAATGATGGCACCGCGACATTCTCTGCCGACGCGAGCGCCGCAAACGCCATCATTACAAACAACAACAGCCTGACGTTCCAGGGCAACAGCACGGCAAGCGCCGCGGCCATTACCAACAATGCCGTCTTGAACTTTACCGGCAATGCCACGGCATACAGTGCCACCGTGACCACCGACGCCGGCGGCGCCACCCGCTTCCAGGGCAGCAGCAACGGCGGCACCGCACGCTTCATCACCAAAGCCGGCGGCCTCTTCAACATTTCCAGCCTGACCGGGACCGGCACGACCGCGGGTTCGATCGAAGGCGCCGGCGCATATTATCTCGGTTCGAAGACGCTGACCGTCGGCGGCAACCACCAGTCGACCGAAGTCGATGGCGTCATAGCCGACAATGACGGCGGCGCCATTGCTGGCACCGGCGGTTCGCTCGCCAAGACCGGTGCCGGAACGCTGACGCTTTCAGGCGACAACACCTACACCGGTGGCACGACGCTGCTGGGGGGCGCCGTGCAGGCTTCGAGGGACGCCAATCTGGGCGCAGCCTCCGGCGCCCTGACCTTCAACGGTGGAGCGCTCAAACTCGGCGCCGCGTTCAATCTCGCCGCGACGCGCCAGATCACGCTCGCCGCCGCCGGCGGCACGATCGACACCAACAGCTTTGGCACTGAGATATCGCAAGGCATCACCGGCACCGGCGGATTGACCAAGACGGGTCTTGGGACCCTGACGCTTTCCGGCGATAGCGACTATACCGGGCCAACGACGGTGAGTGACGGCAAGCTGCTGGTCAACGGTTCGATCAAGTCGACCGTCACGGTCGACACGGGCGCCACGATCGGCGGCACCGGAAAACTGTCGAATACGATCGTCAACGGCACGCTTGCGATCGGCAACAGCCCGGGCAAGCTGACCGTCGATGGCGACCTGACCCTTGGGGCAAGCTCCACCAGCCTGTTCGAACTCGGTGCGCCCGGCATCGTGGGCGGGCCGCTAAACGATCTTGTCTATGTCACCGGCAACCTCACGCTCGGCGGCACCTTGCAGACGCCGGCTGCCGTCTCCGGTTACTACCGGCTCTTCAACGTCGATGGCACCGTCTCCGGCGACTATTCCAGCGTGCCGACGGACGCCAGCGTGCAGACCGCGATCCCCAACCAGGTGAACCTCTTCATCCAGCATGCGGGCCAGATCGTGCAATTCTGGGACGGCGCGGACAGCGCCGGCAATGGCTCGGTCGACGGCGGCGCGGGGACCTGGAGCGCGGGTGGCACCAATTGGACGGGCGCACCCGGCGCCGCTAATTTCAACGACCAGTGGCACGGCTCTGTCGGCGTGTTTTCCGGCACCGGCGGCCTGGTTTCGGTCAGTGGGCCGGTCGCGTTCGAAGGCATCCAGTTCACGCAAGACGGTTACAAGATCGCCGGCGACGACCTGATCCTGAGCGGCGACAGCGCCGGCAATACGGCCGCAAGTTTCATCACTATTGCAGGTGGTGCGAATGCGGAGATCGAGTCGGTGATCACCGGTGCCGCCGGCATCGGCATCGACAAATACGGCAGCGGCACACTGACATTGACTGGCGCCAGCACCTATACCGGCGCCACGACGATCAAGGCGGGCACGCTGGCGCTGGCCGGCAAGGGCAGCATCGCGCAATCCAGTGTCGTGGCGGTGGAAGACGGCACATTCGACATTTCGGCAACGACCTTGCCGTTCCCCGCGATAACCAGCCTTGCCGGAACCTCCTCGGGAACGGTCCAGCTCGGCACGAAGGGGCTGGTCATTGGAAACGGCTCGACCGAGTTTGCCGGTTCGATCAAGGGCAATGGCGGACTGGAAATCGCCGGTGGCACGCAGACCTTGTCCGGCGTCAACACCTACACCAACGCCACCCAGATTGATAACGGCGCCAAATTGGCGCTGAAGGGAGCGGGTTCGATCGCCACTTCCGCCTATGTCGGCTTCGCGCTCGGTGGCACGCTGGATATTTCGCAGACGACGACCGGCGCCAGTGTCCGTGGCCTTGCCAGCACGACGGGGACCGGCATCGTTGCGCTTGGCTCGAAGACGCTGACCATCACCAACGGTTCCGTGTTCGGCGGTTCGATCCGCGATGGCGGCATCGCGGGCGGCTCGGCTGGCAATGTGGTGATCGCCAACGGCGCCACGCAGATGTTCTCCGGCGTCAACACGTATGCCGGTTCGACCACTGTCGATGCCGGCGGTACCCTGCAGCTTTCCGGCGACGGCAGCGTGTTTACCTCCAGCGGCGTCGTTGCCAACGGTGTCTTCGACATTTCCGATCAGAGTACGGGCTCCGGCCCGGGCATCAAATCGCTGACCGGCGGCGGAGCCGTCTATCTCGGCGGCCGGGATCTCACCATCGCCAACGCCGGCGGCACTTTTTCCGGCGTGATCAGCGATTGCGGCGCGACGGGTACGGACTGCTACGCCGGTTCGACCGGCGGCGGCCTCGTGCTCGCAGGTGGCACGCTGACGCTGACGGGCGCCAACACCTACAGCGGTGGCACTACGGTGGGTTATTTCGGAGCGCCGGAAAGCACGACGCTGGTGGTGACCAACAATCAGGCGGTCGGCACCGGTCGCGTCCTCTTGAACGCGGCGGGTATCTTCAAGGCGGGCGCTGACGGGCTGACCTTCAACAACCGCTTCGCGGTCAGTCCGAGCTACGGCACGATCGACACCAACGGCCACACCATGACGATTGCCGGCGTTATCGCCGACAACGGCGATCCGGGCACCCTGCACAAGATCGGCGCTGGCACGCTGGTGCTGACCAATGCCAACACCTATGGCGACGGCACGGTCGTCAAGGCCGGCACGCTGCAGCTCGGCAACGGTGGCACCACCGGCTCGATCCTGGGCAACGTCGAACTCGGCGGTATCCTCGCCTTCAATCGCTCCGACGCCTACACCTCCTCCGGCGTCATCTCGGACATGGCGGGCAGCCACGGCCAGGTCGTGCAGAATGGTACCGGTGTCGTGAAACTGACCGGCACGAACAGCTATTCGGGCGGCACTTTCCTCAACAAGGGCGTTGTCGCTGTCTCCAACGACGCCAATCTTGGCAACGCGGCTGGAGGGCTTACCTTCGATGGCGGTACGTTGCGCTACGACGCGGCGTTCGATCTCGCCGCTACGCGTACGGTTACGCTCGGCAATGGCGGCGGCACTTTCGACAGCAATGGCTTCACCGCGGGCGTTGCATCAAACATTGTCGGTTCGGGCGGACTGACCAAGACCGGCACCGGCTCATTGGTGCTGTCCGGCACCAACAACTACACCGGCCAGACCACGGTTTCGGAAGGCGCGCTCACCGCGAGCAAGGCCAACGCCTTCTCGTCCCACAGCGCGGTTTCGGTGGCGAGCGGCGCGCGCCTCGATCTCGGCGGTCTCGACCAGGTCATCGGCACGCTGTCCGGTGCCGGCTCCGTCGCCATGGGTAGCGGTGCCCTGACCGTGAACGAGACCAGCAATTCCACCTTCTCCGGCGGCATCTCCGGCGGCGGAAGCTTCACCAAGACCGGCGCTAGCAAGCTGATGCTGTCGGGAACGAGCACCTACACCGGCCAGACCTTCGTCAAGCAGGGCACCCTGTCGGTGAACGGCTCGATCGCATCGTCGTCGGGCATCACGGTGGACGCTGGCGGCACGCTCGGCGGCACCGGCACGGTGTCTTCGGTCACCGTCAACAGTGGCGGCACGCTGGCGCCGGGCAATTCGATCGGTACGGTCAACGTCGCCGGCAATCTGGCGTTCGGTGCTGGCTCGACCTATGCGGTCGAAGTCGATCCCGCTGCTGCCGACCGCACCAATGTCACCGGCACCGCCAATCTGTCGGGTGGCACCGTTGCGACCAGTTACGCCACGGCGACCTACATCCAGAAGACCTACACCATTCTCAACGCGTTGGGCGGGCTCGGCGGCACCACATTCGCCGGGCTGACCGGGACGACGCCGACCGGCTTCACCCAGAAGCTCGCCTATGACGGCACCAACGCCTATCTCGTGCTCGACCTCGACATACGCGAGCCTGGAAATCCCGGCGGGCCGGGCAACCCAGGCAATCCTGGTGGGCCAAGCTTCGATCCGCTCAACCGCAACCAGCGCTCTGTCGCCAACACCATCGTCGGCTATTTCGACGCCAAGGGCGGTCTGCCGGCGGAATTCGGCGCTCTTGACCAAACCGGTCTCTCGCTTGTGTCCGGCGAGGCAACGGCGGGTGCGATCAGCGCTGGCATCCAGAGCACGGATCAGTTCCTCGGCCTGCTGGCGGGCGAGGCGTTGACGGGTCGCGCCGCGCCGGCCGCTTCCGCTGGAAGCGGTACGGCCGCCTATGCCGAAGAGCCGACCGATGGGAAGGCGCAAACCGAACTTGCCGCTCTCGGCGGCAAATCCGGTCGTGTCGCCGATCCTCTTGCCAGGATATTCGACAGCCGCTGGCAGAGCTGGGGTGCGGCCTATGGCGGCTCGGCCGAGATCGGCGGAGACGCGGCCGCCGGCTCGCATGATACGGACCTGAACACGTTCGGGCTTGCCGGCGGCATCGCCAGGCGGTGGAACGACGGCGTGCTCGGCATCGCGCTTGGCGGCGGCTCATCCGACTTCCACCTCGCCGACAAACTGGGTGGCGGTCAGGCGCGCTTCTTCAATGCCGGCGCATTCGCAAGGCACGACTTCGGCGACGCCTATGTTGCGGCGGCTGCCGCCTATACATTCTATGATGTCGAAACCAGCCGGACCGTGCTTGGCAATTCGCTCTCGGGCGATTTCAACGCACACGCCTTCTCCGGACGCGTCGAGGCCGGTTATGGCATCGAGACGCCGGTTGCGACGCTCACGCCTTACGCGGCCTTCCAGGCGATCGCCTACCGGATACCGGGTTATGCGGAGACCGGCCTCGGCAGCTTCGGGCTCGCCTACAAGGGCAACACCACGACCGTCACCCGCACCGAGCTCGGCGCCCGGCTGGACCGTACGGTCGGCCTCGAGAACGGTGCAGCCTTGGCGCTTTCGGGACGTCTCGCGCTCGCCATCAATGGCGGCGACAGCATCGGCTTCACGGCCGGCTTCCCGGCGTTGGCCGGTACTTCCTTCTCCATCGAGGGGGCAAATCCGGACCACTATTCAGCGCTGGTCGATGCCGGTGCCGAATACAGCACCGCATCTGGTTTCTTCGCTGGGCTCTCTCTCCAGGGCGAGTTCTCCGGCAATGTCCAGAACCTGTCTGGAAAGGCCAAGGTCGGCTTGCGCTGGTGAGGTAACGGCATCATCGCTACTGGCGTTCAGACGAAATGAAAACGGCGGCCCTCAGGCCGCCGTTTCTGCAATGAAGGAGCGGGGTTTCCTAGATCTTCACTGTCCCGTCTGCCGGTTTTATCGCGTGAAGCTTTGGGCGTTGCCCGCGTCGACATTGATGATGTTGCCGGTCGATTTGGCCGACATGTCGGAAGCCAGGAAATAGACCGCTTCGGCGATGTCTTCGGGAAACACCGAACGTTTCAGCATCGAACGCTTGCGGTAATGTTCCTCCAGATCGTCCGGCTGCATCGCATAGGCGGCGGCGCGTTGTTCGCGCCATTCGCCGGTCCAGATCTTGGAGCCGCGCAACACCGCGTCGGGATTGACCGTGTTGACGCGGATCTGGTGCTCCGCGCCCTCCAGTGCAAGACAGCGCGCAAGGTGGATTTCAGCGGCCTTGGCCGTGCAATAGGCTGCGGCGTTGGGTGAGGCGGCCAGGCCGTTTTTCGAAGCGATGAAGACGATGTTGCCGCCGAGCTTCTGTTGCTTGAAGGTGCGGAAAGCCTCGCGCGAAACCAGGAAATACCCCTTGGCGAGGATGTCCATGTTGCGGTTCCACATCGACAGTTCCGTATCTTCGATCGGTGCCGAGGATGAGATGCCCGCATTGGAAACCAGGATGTCGACGCCGCCGAATTCCACCGCGCTGTCGGCATAGGCGGCCGCGACGCCGCTCTCGTCCGTCACGTCGAGCCTGGCAGCGCGCACGAAATCCTTGCCGAAGGCGTGGCCCAGTTCTTCATGCGTGGCGGTGAGCGCCGCCTCGTCGATGTCGGCAAGCACCACGCAGGCGCCTTCCCGCAACAGCCGTATCGCCGTCGCCTTGCCGATGCCGCCGGCGCCGCCGGTGACGAAGGCGATCTGGCCGGCCAGCGATTTCGGCTTCGGCAGGCGCTGCAACTTCGCTTCTTCCAGCGGCCAGTATTCGATGTCGAAGGCTTCCTGCGCCGGCAAGCCGACATAGGACGACACGGCGGAAGCGCCGCGCATGACATTGATGGCATTGACGTAGAATTCAGCCGAGACGCGTGCCGTCGCCTTGTCGGCGGCGAAGGTGAACATGCCGACGCCCGGCATCAGATAGACGACGGCGTTAGGGTCGCGCATGGCGGGTGAATCCGGATGCTTGCAGCCGTCGTAGTAGGCTTGATAACCGACACGATACGCTTCGATAGCGGCGGGCAGGGCATCGGTCACGGCATCGATGTCGGGCTTGGCCGGGTCGAAGCCAATGACCAGCGGCCTGATCTTCGTGCGCAGGAAATGGTCGGGGCAGGATGTTCCGAGTGCCGCCAGCGCGTCGAGTTCGCGGGAATTGACGAATTCCAGCACTGCTTGAGAGTCGTCGAAATGACCAATCTTGCGCATGCCAGACGATGAAATCATGCCCCGGATCCGGGGCATCAGCCGCGCCGCGATGGCACGGCGTTCCTGTACGCCAAGCGGCGCGACCACGGCGCCGCCAAAGGCCGGCTTGCCCTTGGTCTCGTGTTCGAACCACTCGATCGCCTGGTTGATCGTGTCGATCGTGGTCGTGTAGCAGGCCTCCGGCGTGTCGCCCCAGGTGAACAGGCCGTGGCTTTCCAGAACCGCGCCCTTGGCCGCCGGGTTTTCCTGGCAGAACTTTTCCAGCCAAAGTCCGAGTTCGAAGCCCGGCCGTTTCCACGGCAACCAGCCGATCGCCTCACCGAAGACCTTTCTGGTCAGCTCGCGTGAATCCCGCGCGGCGGCCAGCGCGATGATGGCGTCGGGGTGCATGTGGTCGACAAAGGGCTTCGGCACATAGGCATGCAGCGGCGTGTCGATGGAGGCCGCGCGCGGATTGAGGTTGAAGGTGCAGTGCGGCAGATAGCCGACCATCTCGTCTTCATGCGCGAGACCGCGATAGAGCCCCTTCAGCGCACGCAGCTTGTCCATATAGAGGGTGGCGAAGCCGTCGAGCTTGATCGACGCGCTGTCGCCGCCCGAGCCTTTAACCCAGAGCACCTCGGCATCCTCGCCGGTCAGCGGGTCCTTCTGCAGGACTTTGGATGAAGTGTTGCCGCCACCATAATTGGTGACCCGTTTGTCGGATCCCAAAAGGTTCGACCGGTAGACGAGCCGTTCCGGCTCCGTCATCGCGGCAGCCTTGCGATCGTCCCACAGATTGGCGAGCCGTGCGGACTGTTTGTCGGGCATCTCGGATCCTCCCGCCGCGCCGCCTCGGGCGCGATACTTTGTGCATCAATTCAAGCCACGACGTGCACTTTGTCAATCGCAAAAGATCAAACTAAATCACAGTGCATTGCAATATGACGTATGTGCAGCGCAATATGATTGATATTTTCCACAAACCGCTTGCGTGATTGTCTGTTTTGCGTAACTTAGCTCATGACACCTAGTTTCTGGTGTCACGGGAGGATTTGGCTTGAACGATTTGGTCCGCCAGCGGCAGATCATCGAGCTTTTGCGTGATCGGCCCTTTGCGTCGGTGCGCGAGCTGCAGGAGCGTCTCGGCGTGTCGGCCGCGACGGTGCGGCGCGACATCGACAAGATCGACCTGTCCGGCGGAGCGCGCAAGGTTTATGGCGGCGTCTCCGCGTTGGACGGTTCCGCCCAGGCGCCGGCGTTTGCGCGTCCCTATGATGAGAATCGCGACCTTGCCGTCGATGCAAAGCGCCAGATCGCCGATCTCGCCGCGACCCTGGTCGTCGATGGCGACACCGTCATCGTCAATGGCGGCTCGACCTGTTATCACCTCGGCGTCAAGCTTGCCGACCGCAACATCCGTCTCTTCACCAGTTCCATGCCGCTCGCCGCCTATCTCGGCGAGCACGGCAAATGCAGCCTGACCATCGCCGGCGGTGAACTCCACCGCGAACCGGGCGTGATCTATTCACCGTCGCAGCCGGCGAATTTCTTCGCGTCGAAATTGTTTGTCGGCGCGCAAGGGGTCAGTGCCGACGGTCTGCTGGAATCGCATCCGCTGATGGTACGGGCCATCCAGGAACTGAGCCACAATGTCGACCAGGTCATCGTGCTGGCCGACAGCCGCAAGTTTTCCATCCATGCCCGTCATGTCGCGCTGCCTTTGTCGCGCGTCGGCATGCTGATCACCGACGACGGTTTGTCGGACCAGCACGCCAAGATGCTGGACGCGGCGGGCATCGCGCTGCGCATCGCCCCGAATGGGTGGCTTGCATGAGCGGAGCGCTTGCGGTTTTTGACCTTGGCAAGACCAACTCGAAACTCTTCGTGTTCGCGCCCGATGGCACGCTGCTGGATGAGCGGCGCACCAAGCCGGTGTGGAAGCCGTTTCGCGGACGCAATGTGCTCGACGACGATCGCCTGTTTTCCTGGATGAGAACGGAACTCGCCGAAGTCGTCGCCGCGCACGATGTTGGCGGCATGACGGTCTCGGCGCATGGCTGCGCCTTCGCGCTCGTGCGCGGCACCGAGCTTTTGCACCCGATCCTGGACTATGAGCAGGAAATCCCGCAGCCGACCGCCAAAATCATCGATCCGATGCTGCCGGATTATTCGGAGACCTACACGCCCTGGCTGCCGCTGGGTTTTTCCATCGCCCGCCACATCTACTGGCTGGCGACGGAAGAGCCGCAGACATTTGCCGCCACCGAGGCGATCCTCTGCTATCCGCAATATTGGGGCTGGCGCTTCGCCGGTCGTCCGCTGGCGGAATGGTCCTATCTCGGTGCGCATAGCCAGCTATGGGCGCCCTTGAAACGCGACTTCTCCTCGCTGGTTGACCGGTTGGGCTGGCGCGAGAAATTCTCCGAGATCGCGCCGGCCGGCGCCGTCATCGGCGAGGCCAGGATCGAGCTGGCCGATGGCACAAGCCGGTCGATCTCAGTTCACAACGGCGTGCACGATTCCAACGCCGCGCTCGCCTACTACCGCATGACCGGACTGACGGGTTTCACCCTGGTCTCGACCGGCACCTGGGTCATCATCATCAATCTCGACTGTCCGCTGGGCGCCCTCGACCGCGAGCGCGACATGATCGCCAACGTCACGGTCGACGGCGAACCGGCGCCTTCGCTGCGTTTCATGGGCGGCAGGGAATATGATCTGATCAGCGACGGCTGGAATCGGCCGATCTCGCAGGAGGCGGTCGAGCGTGTCATGGCGCGCGGCATCTTCGCCATGCCGTCCTGGGCAGCAGGCGGACCGTTTCCTGAGATCAGGGGCCACATCGTCGGCGGCGAGGTGGAAGGAGAGGAACGTGCCGCGGTGGCAGCACTCTATGTGCTGATGATGACGGACCTGTCGCTCGATCTGATCCATTCCGACAATCTGCTTGTCGTCGACGGCGGTCTGGCCAAGATCGATCTGCTCACCGCCATGTTGGCTCAGTTGCGCCACCGGCAGACGGTCGTTCATTCAACGACGAGCGAGGGCTCCGCCACGGGTGCCGCCGCACTCGCCTTCAAGGCGCTCGGGCGGTCGCCGTTCCGGGACGAGACTGTCCCCATCGCGGCAAGCGAGGTATCCGGCCTCGAAACCTATCGCGACCGCTGGCGCGAACTGGCCGACCGGGCCCGCGCGGCCGCGCGGGCAGAGCTACGAAGCGCCAATGGTGTGGCAGGAGTTGGCGCATGAACGCGGCCGCCCCTTATGTCAGCCTCGCCGGCATGTCGAAATCCTTCGTCGGCATTAAAGCGCTGAAGGATGTCTCCTTCGACGTGCGTCCGGGTGAAGTGCATGCGCTTCTCGGCGAGAACGGTGCCGGCAAGTCGACCTTGATCAAGATGATGTCGGGCCTCTATGCGCCCGATGCCGGCACCATCACGGTCGACGGCAGGCAGGTGAAATTCGCCTCCACGCGCGACGCGTCGGCCGCCGGCATCGCCACCGTCTATCAGGAGCTGTTGCTGTTTCCCGAACTGACGGTCGCTGAGAATGTCTTCCTCGGCAATTATCCGCGCCGGCCGGGTGGCTGGATCGACTGGGGCGAGGTGAGGGCGCGCACGCGCGCGCTGCTCGACCAGCTCGATACGTTCGACCTCGACGTCGACGCCAAGGTGCTCACGCTATCGGTGGCGCAGCGCCAGCGTGTCGAGATCGCCAAGGCGCTCTCCAAGAACGCGCGCATCCTGATCATGGACGAGCCGACCGCCTCGCTGGTGGAATCGGATGTGCAGCGCCTCATGACGGTGGTGCGCCAATTGCGCGAGCGCGGCGTCGGCATCGTCTATGTCAGCCATCGCATGTCCGAGATTTTCGCTTTGGCCGACCGCGTCACCGTGCTGCGCGACGGCGGCTTTGTCGGCACCAGGGACATCGGCGAGGTCGACGAAGCCAAACTGGTTTCCATGATGGTCGGTCGGCCGATCGACAGCCTGTTCCCCAAGGCCGAAGCCGCCATCGGCGACACTGTGCTGGAGGTGAGGAACCTCAATCATGGCCGGCATGTCCGCGACATTTCCTTTTCCCTGCGGCGCGGCGAAATCCTCGGCGTCGCCGGCCTGGTCGGCAGCGGCCGCACGGAACTCGCGCTCACCCTGTTCGGCATGACGCCGGCGACCTCGGGCGAAATCACCCTTGAGGGCAAGGCGGTGCGCATCACGTCGCCGCGCCAGGCGCGCGACCTTGGCATCGCCTATGTGCCGGAGGACCGCGGCCAGCAAGGGCTGGTGAAGCAGATGGCCATCCGCAAGAACGTCTCGATGGCGTTGATCGAGCACTTTTCGACAGGCATCTTCATCAAGGCCGGCGAGGAAGCGCAGCGTGCGCTCGCGGCTGTGAAGCGCTTCAGTGTCCGCTGCCGCAACATCGGCCAGGCGGTTGGCGAATTGTCCGGCGGCAATCAGCAGAAGGTGGTGATCGCCAAGTGGCTGGAGACCAGTCCCAAGGTGCTGATCCTGGATGAGCCGACGCGCGGTGTCGATGTCGGCGCCAAGGCGGAAATCCACACCATCATGGGCGAGCTGGTGAAGCAGGGGGTGGCGATCCTGATGATCTCGAGCGAACTGCCGGAAGTGCTCGGCATGAGCGACCGCGTCCTGGTGATCAGCGGCGGCTGCATCACCGGCGAGATCGCCCGGGCCGACGCCACGCCGGAACGGGTCGGCATGGCGATGACCGCGCACCGGGCTGGAGAGGCGGCATGATGACAACCGCCGTCGACCTTCCGCCGACCCGGCCGGTCTCTGGCGTGCAGAGACCCGGGTTCCTCAGGCGCCTGTTCTCGGACTATGGCCAGGAACTGGTCGTGCTCGGTGCCATTGTCGCGCTGTTCGCGGTGGTGACGCTGGTCAATCCGCGCTTTGTCAGCGCCAACAATCTGACCACGATCTTTTCCGGCAACGCCTATATCGCCGTCGCCGCCATCGGCATGGCAATGGTCATCGTCACCGGCCATATCGACGTGTCGGTAGGTGCGCTCATCGGCGTGCTGGCGACTATTTCCGGCACGCTTGCCGTCGCCGGCTATCCTGTCTGGGTGGCATGGCTGGCACCCGTCTTGGTCGGCATGGCCGTCAACGCGATCATCGGCGTCCTGGTCGCCTATGCGCGCATCCCATCCATCGTGGTGACGTTGGGCGCGCTGTCGATCCTGCGCGGCGGTTTGATCAGCGTGACCGGCGGCACCTGGATCACCAACCTGCCACCCGATTTCCTGATCGCGCAGAAAGATGTGTTCGGCCTGCCGGTCCCGCTCGTCACCATGGTCGTCCTCACTGTTCTCGCCGCCCTGTGGATGCGCTTCTCGGCCTTCGGGCGTTCGCTCTATGCCATTGGCGGCAATGCGGAAGCAGCGCTCGCCACCGGCATCCCGGTCGAGCGCCGCACCGTTGCGGTGTTCGTCATCCATGGCGCCTTTGCCGGGCTGGCCACGATCCTGTTCGCCACGCAGCTGCAGGTGATCCAGTCCACCGTGCCGCCCAATCTCGAACTCACCGTCATCACCGCCGCCGTCATCGGCGGCGTGTCGATCCTCGGTGGCTCCGGAACCGTCATCGGTTCGACGCTGGCAACGATCCTGTTCGCCACGATCGGCTCGGCGCTGATCTTCGTCAATGTTTCGGCCTATTGGCTGCGCGCGGTGATCGGCCTGCTGATCCTGGCAACCGTGCTTGCCGACATGCTGCGCCGTCGTAGCCGGATATGAGGATGGCCGGATGAACCTCAGATCCCTGATCCGTCACGAAACGTTCCTGGCTTTGCTACTGGTCGTCGTGCTGATCGTCTTGTCGTTCCAGTCGGACCGTTTCTTCACCGTCTCCAACCTGCTCAACCAGGGCCGGCTGATGACCGAGATCGGGTTGATCGCGATCGCCATGACCTTCGTCATCGCAACCGGTGGGATCGATCTTTCGGTCGGCTCGATCCTTGGGCTGACCGCGATCCTGACCGGCGTCTTCTGGCAGAATGTCGGCATGCCGCTGCCTGCCGCTGCTGCGGCCGCGATCGCGGTCGGCACGCTGGCCGGTTTCGTCAATGGTGCCATCATCACCCGTTTCGGCGTGCCGCCGTTGATCGCGACGCTGGCGACATTGGCGCTCTATCGTGGTCTTGCGGAAGGCATCAGCCAGGCGCGCTCGGTTCGCGGTTATCCGGACTGGTTCTATGTTCTTGGTCAGGGCGAGGTGCTGAGCGTTCCGACCCAGCTCTGGATCCTGGCTGCGGCAGCGGTCGTCGCTTCCATCATCTTGGCCTATACGCGCTGGGGCCGCACGGTCTACGCCATTGGCTCCAACGAAGTCGCCAGCCGGTTTTCCGGCCTTTCGGTGGAGAGGACGAAGCTCGCGCTCTACACCGCCTCGGGTTTCGCCGCCGCCGTCGCCGGGGTGATCTTCGTGTCGCGCGTCTCGACCACGCGCTCCGATATGGGCACCGGCATCGAGCTCGATGCCATCACCGCCGTCGTGCTTGGCGGCACCTCGATCTTCGGCGGTCGCGGCACCGTCGTCGGCACCATGATCGGCCTCTGCCTGATCCAGGCGTTGAAGAACGGTCTGTCGCTCGCCGGCGTCAAGGGCGACGGCACCATCATGCTCATCGGCGCGGTACTCATCCTGGCGATCCTCGCCAGCAACCTCTTCGAGAGGAGCGGCACTCGATAAAACAAGGGAGAAGCGTCCTTCACTGCCGCTCATCAGTGTCCGGACGAACAATTGGAGGATGAAATGCGTAAAATAGTGCTTCCCGCACTCCTGGCTCTGTCCTTCTCGACAAGCCTCAGCCATGCCCAGTCGCCGTGGACCGGCGGCGACGAATTGCCGACCAACCCTCTCGCCTGCGATGCAACGCCGGCAAAGGTGGCTTCCAAGCCTTACGATGGCGGCAAACCGACCAATGCGCCGGACCGCAAGGGCAAGACGCTGAAAGTTGTGGATGTGCCGAAACTCGTCGGCATCGGCTACTTCAACGCCACGTCGAAAGGCATCGCCGACGCGGCCAAGGAAATGGGCTCGATGGAGGCCAAGACCGACGGTCCGAGCAAGGCCAATATCGACGACCAGATCACGCTGATCGACAACTACATCACCTCCGGCGTCGACGGCATCCTGTTTGCCGCCAACGACCCGGTCGCCATCGCCCCGGTGCTGAAGAAGGCGCTCGCCGCCGGCATCAATGTCGTCGGCTACGACGCCAATTCGACGCCGGACGCCCGCCAGTGGTTCGTCAACCAGGCCGAGTTCAACGGCATCGCCAAGGCGATGGTCGATTCCATGGCCAAGGAAGCCGGCGAGGATGGTGCCTTCGCCATCGTCACTTCCACCTTCACCACGCCGAACCAGGCGCGCTGGATTTCCGAAATGGCGGCCTATCAGGCCAAGTGCCATCCGAAGATGAAGTGGCTGGAAACCGTTGAGGCACAGGAGGACAACATCCTCTCCTTCAACCAGACCAACACGCTGCTCAACAAATATGGCGATGAGCTCAAGGGCGTCTTCGGCATGACCAGCGTTGCGACGCCTGCCGCCGCCGACGCGGTCACCCAGGCCAAGAAGTGCGGCAAGGTTGCCGTGGTCGGTCTCGCCACGCCAAATGCGATGAAGCCCTATGTCTCGACCGGCTGCGTGAAGTCGGTGGTGCTGTGGAACCCGGTCGATCTCGGTTATGCGGCCGCCTATGTGCTGCGCGCGACGGCCGACGGTACCTTGGCCGCAGGCGCCACCTCGGTGAAAGCGGGCAAGTTGGGTGATCTCTCGGTTATCAACGGCTCCGAAATCCTGCTTGGCGCGCCCACCGTGTTCACCAAGGACAACATCAACAACTTCGACTTCTGAGGTTGAGCGGGGACGATAGCCCCCCTTCCGCGCCGGCTTCAGGCCGGCGCGGTTACTGCATCGGCCAGAAAATCGGAATCGATTTTCGGTAGGCACGATGCAGCAGATAAAAAGTGCCAGAGCGTCCTTTGCGCGTCCAATTGGACGCGCGGCGCTCTAACCGGCCTGCAAGCGGTGATCGAGGAGGATGGCATGGAAATGATGATCGACGCCGATGCGGTCGAGGCGAGCAATGCCGCGCGTGAGCGGGCCTTGCGCGCCGATTATGCCGCGCTTGGCGAGCAGCTCGACCGCCGCGGCATCGCCATCGCCGAAATTTTGGACAAGGCCGAGGCCTTCGCGGTTGCCATCCCGTCCTGGGGCGTCGGCACCGGCGGCACGCGTTTCGCGCGCTTTCCGGGCGAAGGCGAGCCGCGCGACGTCTTCGACAAGATCGAGGATTGCGCCGTCATCCAGCAGCTCACCCGCGCTACCCCCACCGTTTCGCTGCACATTCCGTGGGACAAGGCCGATCCGCGGCGCCTGAAACAGGCGGCCTCGCGCTTCGGCCTCGGCTTCGACGCTATGAACTCCAACACCTTCTCGGACACCGCCGACCAGAAGCTTTCCTACAAGTTCGGCTCGCTGTCGCATGCCGACGCGGCCGTTCGCCGGCAGGCGGTCGACCACAACATCGAATGCATCGAGATCGGCAGGGAAATCGGTTCGAAGGCGCTGACGGTGTGGATCGGCGACGGCTCCAACTTTCCAGGCCAGGTGAATTTCGCCCAGGCCTTCACGCGCTATCTGGATTCGATGAAGGCGATCTACGCGCAGCTGCCGCCGGACTGGCGCCTGTTCACCGAACACAAGATGTACGAGCCGGCTTTCTATTCCACCGTCGTGCAGGATTGGGGCACCAACTACATCATCGCCCGCGAACTCGGGCCGAAGGCTTTCTGTCTGGTCGACCTCGGTCACCATGCGCCCAACGTCAACATCGAGATGATCGTGTCCAGGCTAATCCAGTTCGGCAAACTGGGCGGCTTTCATTTCAACGACAGCAAATATGGCGATGACGATCTCGACGCCGGTTCGATCGATCCCTACCGGCTGTTTCTCGTCTTCAACGAACTGGTCGAAGCCGAACTCTCCGGCGTCGACGGGTTCAACCCCGCGCATATGCTCGACCAGAGCCACAACGTCACCGATCCGATCGAGAGCCTGATGCTGTCGGCGGTCGAGGTGCAGCGCGCCTATGCGGCGGCGCTGCTGGTCGACCGCAAGGCGCTGGCGGCGTTCCAGGACGGCAACGACGCCTTGATGGCCACGCAGACGCTGAAAGCCGCCTACCGCACCGATGTCGAGCCGATCCTCGCCATGGCTCGTTTCAACCGTGGCGGGGCCATCGACCCCGTCGCTGCCTACCGCGCCAGCGGCTACCGCCGCAAGGCGGCGGTGGAGCGGCCGGCCGTCGCGTCTGGCGGTGGGGGCATCGTCTGACGCGGCGGCCGCGGGGTGTCTTTGTATGCGAAATCTCGATCGGGAGCCTGATCATGTCCAAGCGCATCGCCTTCCGGATGGTGCTCAATCCCGGGCAGGCGGCCGAATACAAGAAGCGGCATGACGAGATCTGGCCGGAACTCGCCAAGGCGCTGCGCGACGCCGGCATCTCGGACTATTCGATCTGGCTCGATCCCGAAAACCAACCATCTCTTCGCGACGCTTTTGCTGGCCGACAACAACACCATGGACAAGTTGCCCGAGACCGAGATCAACCGCCGCTGGTGGGATTTCATGGCCGACATCATGCTCTACGACGCGCGCAATCAGCCCGTCGTCGTGCCGCTCGACAACGTCTTCCACATGGCGTGAGAGCGTGTCGAAACCACCGCGGGGTGCCTGCATGCCGCGACCACAACAACGAAGGCCGATGCCGCGAAGTCTTTCCGGTGCCGACAGCAGAAAATGAAAGGCCGATACGATGAAGGATGCAGCGCTGCGCAAGGAGATGGTGGCAATCTGCCGTCGGATGAATGCCGCCGGCATCAACCAGGGCACGGCCGGCAATCTTTCGCTGCGCGCTGGTGACGGCTTTCTCGTCACCCCGTCGGGCATGCCTTATGAAACCATGGTGCCCGAAGACATTGTCGAAATGGATTTCGACGGCACCTATGCCGGGCGCCGGCCGTCATCGGAATGGCGCTTCCACCGCGATATCCTGAAGACGCGCGGCGATATCAACGTCGTGTTGCATTGCCATTCGGTCTACGCCACCACGCTGGCCTGCCACTACAAGACCATCCCGGCCTTCCACTACATGACCGGCGTTGCCGGCGGCTCGACGATCCGCTGCGCCAAATACGCGACGTTCGGCACGCAGGCCTTGTCCGACCATGCGCTGGTGGCGCTTGAGGGGAGGCTTGCCTGCCTGCTCGGCCAGCACGGCCAGATATCGCTGGGCGCGACGCTGGAGGCGGCGCTGTGGCTGGCCATCGAGGTTGAAACCCTGTCGCGCATGTATGTCCAGGTGCTGACCCTGGGCGAGCCGCCCGTCTTGCCCGACGACGAGATGGCCCGCGTGATCGAGCAGATGCGCAAGATGAGTTATGGCCTGGCCCCCGATGCCGAAGGCATCAACGACGCCGCCCGTGCCCGGGGCGGCTGACGGGCAGGTTCGCCGGCGCTGCCGCTATTCTCGTCGGCGCCGCCATGACGTCCATCACCCGTTTGCTTGAAGCCAGCTCGGCAGGCCACGTGCCTTTCACGCGGTCCGTTCGCAAATTACGGTCGGATAAGAACAATACCAGTTTAACACCTGAAAAAAATTCTGCATAAAGGTGCTGTCTCGAAGTGGATGGTTCCGATGGGCGATCAGGCGATCCTCGATTTTCTGGCTGCTGCACTGGCGGGTGAGAGCGGCGAACCGCTCTACCGCCGGCTCGAAGATGCCTTCAAACAAGCGATTGGCGCGGCCCGCCTCAAGCGCGGGGCCGTCACTCCCAGCGAGCGCGTGCTTTGCGATGCGCTCGGCATTTCGCGCGTCACCGTGCGCAAGGCGATCGACGGCCTCGTCGCCGACGGCCTGCTCGACCGACGCCAGGGCGCCAAGACCGTCGTCGCCTCGCGGGTGGAGAAGTCGCTGGCGACCATGACCAGCTTCTCGGAGGATATGCGTTCGCGTGGGCTCGAGCCCGGTTGCGTGTGGATTTCGCGTGTGATTTCGCGGCCTTCGCCGGTGGAAATGATGGCGCTGGGCATTTCGGCCGGCGAGAAGGTGGTGCGGCTGACCCGTCTGCGCACCGCCGACAACACCCCCATCGCCATCGAGACGGCGACATTGCCGGCGCGCTTCGTGCCGGATCCGCTCGCGATCCAGGCCTCGCTCTACGATTATCTCGAAGCCAATGGCGCGCGTCCGATGCGCGCGCTCCAGCGCATGCAGGCGAAGCCCGCCAGCGAAGAGGAGCGCCGGCTGCTGGCAATTCCCGAGGACGCCAGTCTGTTGATCATGGAGCGCCGCTGTTTCCTTGCCGACGGCCAGATCGTCGAATTCACCCAGACCAAGTACCGCGGCGACGTCTACGATTTCGTCATCGAGCTGACGCGATAATACCAGTTTAAAGCCTGTTGCAATCTGGTCTTATATTGCTACCGTGTTCCCATCGAGGGAGTGCCAGCGTGCCGATTGATATCCAGGCCCTGAAGAGCGGGTTGATCGTCTCGTGCCAGCCGGTAAAGGGCGGTGCGATGGACAATGCGGTGATGGTCGTCGGCTTTGCGCTCGCTGCCATCGACGGCGGCGCCGCCGGTCTGCGTGTCGAATCCGCCGATTATGTCGCCGCCGTGCGCAAGGCGACGCCGCGGCCGATCATCGGCCTTATCAAGCGCGACCTTGACGACAGCTCGGTGCGCATCACGCCATGGCTGGAAGATGTCGAGGCGCTGGCAGCCGCCGGCGCCGACATCATTGCCTATGACGCCACCCAACGCCCGCGCCCGGTTGCCACCAGGGTACTGGTCGACGCCATTCATGCGCGGGGTCGGCTGGCCATGGCCGATTGTTCCATCATCGCCGACGCTGAGCAGGCGCTGGCGGAAGGTGCCGACATCGTTGGTTCCACCCTTGCCGGCTATACCGGCTCGGTCGAGCCGACCGAACCCGATTTCGCGCTGATCGGTGCGATGCGCCGCTTGACCCCCTATGTGGTTGCCGAAGGCAACATCCGCACCCCGAAACAGGCCTCGCAGGCGCTGGTCGCTGGCGCCTCGATGGTGGTCGTCGGCTCGGCCATCACCCGGCCTGAGCATGTCACCGGTTGGTTCCGCGCCGCCCTCGATGAAACCGTCGCCAAGGCGGGTGCCCGATGGCCGTGAGCGAAGCCGAGACGGTCCTGGCGCTCGACATCGGCGGCACCAAGATGCTGGCCGCGCTTGTCGCGGGCCGCGAGGTCGTCGAAACGTCAAGAATGCCGACACCGGCCGGCGGCAATCCGGACGAATGGCTTGCCGCGCTGTTCGGCGAAATCTCGGCATGGCGGGGGCGCTATCGCAAGGTCGGCGTCGCCGTCAGCGGCGTTGTCGATGACGGGCTCTGGTCGCCGCTCAATCGCCGCACCCTCGACATCCCCGACCGCTTCCCGCTGGTCGCATCCGTCAGGCGCCTCAGCGGCCGCGACGCGGTGCTGGCCGCCAACGACGCCCAGGCTGCCGCCTGGGGCGAGTATTCATACGGAGCAGGGCAGGGCGTCGATATGGTGTTCCTCACCATTTCGACCGGCATCGGCGGCGGCATCGTCGTCAATGGCCGCCTGCTCGGAGGCATGGCCGGAAATTTTGGCCAGTTCCGCGGCCTGGACGAGGCGGCAGGCACGCTGGAGGACAGCGTGACCGGCCGCTGGATGGCGGCCGAGGCGGCGGCTTATCTGCCGGGCGCCACGGCGCGCGACGTCTTCGAGGCGGCAGGCACCCACGACTGGGCAAAGAGCATTGTTACCACCTCGGCCGGCCGCACCGCGGTCCTGTGCCGCAACCTCCAGGTCGCGCTCGACCCAAGGCGCATCGTCATCGGCGGCGGCATCGGGCTGGCGCCCGGCTATCTGGAAGCCGTGCGCGCGGCACTTTCCAGCCTGCCGCTGCGGCTGATGCCGCAGCTCCATGCCGCCACGCTCGGCGAAAGCGCGGGTGTCGTCGGCATCGCCAGCCTTTCAAACCAAGAAGACCAATCGGGAGGAAACTGAAATGACATTCGCAACCATCAGAAAGGGCGGCCTTCTGGCGGCCCTCGTCGCCAGCCTGCTGGCAAGCCCGGCCTTCGCCAAGGTGACCGTGCTGGGCTGGCCAGGCGGTCCCGAGGAGACCGCGCTGCGCGCCGCGGCCGACGCCTACAATGCCAAGGCCGGCGTCGCCGACAAGGACAAGGTCGAACTTCTGTTCTTCAACCGCGACGGCTTCTGGGACAAGCTGCAGGCAGACCTTGCCGCCGGCTCCAAGGCTTTCGACGTCAATCTGCTCGCCACCTACTCGATCGGCCGCTACGCGCCCTTCATGGAGCCGGTCGAACTCTCCGGGGAGGCGAAGTCGGTCTATGGCGACGCCGTGCTGAAGACGATGCAGTTCGACGGCAAGCAGTTTGGCGTGCCCACCGACCTGTCGCTGCACTTCATGTATTATCGCAAGGACCTGATCGACGCCTTGCTGAAGGACGATGCCGCCAAGGCCAGATATGGCGAGATTTCCGAAAAGCTGCTGGGCAAGAAACTGCAACCCAAGGCTCCGGACGAGTGGAACTGGGACGACTACGCCGCGACAGCGCTCTACTTCACCCAGGCCGTGAACCCCGACAGCCCGACCCGCTACGGCACTGTCCTGCAGCTGAAGAACCTCCTGTTCAACATCATGATCTGGCAGTCGGTGCCGCGTGCCTATGGTGGCGACTGGATGGACGCCAGCGGCAAGATCACTGTCAATTCCGACGCCTATCGCAAGGGGTTGGAGATCTACAAGCTGCTCTACGACAACGGCGCCACGCCGCGCGATTCGCTCTCCTATGAATTCGCGGAGGCCAATGCCGCCTATGCCTCCGGCCAGGTGGCGGCGATGCTGCAGTGGAACGCAGCCGCCGGCGATCTGACCAGCAAGGAGAAGTCGCCGGCCGTCGCCGAGGCGACCGAAACCATCGCGCCGCCTACCGGGCCCGCCGGGCGCTTCACCCACATTCACGGCCTCGGCTTCGGCCTCAACAAGAATGCCGAGAACAAGGACGGTGCCAGGGCGTTCCTGAAATGGCTGTCGTCCAAGGAAGCAGCACTCATCTACGCCAGGAACAGCGGCGCGCCGGCGCTGACCCCGGAAGTGGTTTCCGAAGTGGCCAAGGAGCGTCCCGATCTCGTCAAGCTCGGCGACTATGCCGGCAAGTACGGCTACGTCATGACCGGCGGAACCTCGGCGAAGGCGCTCACGGTCTATGAACTGCAGGCCAAGGAATTCACCGGCTACTGGTCCGGCCAGCAGAGCATCGACGATGCGCTGAAGAATGCCGAGAAGGGCATGGCCGAACTCCTCAAATAAACAGGGCCGATGGCGGCGGCCCGTCCGCCGCCGTCGCCGGGACAAACCGGTTCGATGACCACGCTCACGCAACGCGCCCAATCCTCGGAATTCAAGCTGCTGGCGACCCCGCTGGTGCTGTTCCTGCTCGTGTTCCTGGGCTTCCCCGCCGTCGTCAACCTCGTCTATTCGCTGTCCGAGGTTTCCTTCGAAACTCTGCGCCAGCCGCGCCTCACCGGCTTCTCCAACTTCGTCTCTGTGTGGAGCGACGGCGCCTTCTGGCGGGCGACCTGGTTTTCGCTGCGCTTCGGCCTGTTGACCGCTCTGCTCGAATGCGCGCTCGGCCTGTTCCTCGCTATCTTTCTTTCGCCGCTCATCGAAAAGCGCAGCTGGCTCCTCGCCATCCTGATGCTGCCGCTGATGGTGGCGCCGGCGCTCGTCGGCCTGATGTACCGGCTGGTGCTGCACGAGTTCGTCGGTCCGGTGCCCTATTATCTGTGGGCCTATTTCGGCGCGAGTTTTTCCTTCCTGGGACCGGGCTCGGCCTTCTGGATGCTGATCGTCGTCGAAACGCTGCAGTGGACGCCGTTCGCGCTTTTGTTGTTCTACATGGCCTATCAGGCCATCCCGACCGATGTCGTCGAAGCGGCCGCCATGGACGGCACCAACCGGCTGGAGCGGTTGTGGTATATCGAGCTGCCGCTGATGCTGCCCACCATCGCTGTCGCGCTGCTCATTCGCTTCATCGACGGCTTCCGCGTCTTCGACAATGTCTATGTGCTGACCGGCAGCGGACCGGGCGGTTCCACGGCCTCGCTGTCGATCTACATCTACGAGGCCTTCTTCAAGCAAGGCGCCATCGGCAAGGCGGTCGCTGCGTCGGTCATCCTGTTTGTCGTGTCGTTCGCTGTCCTCTATGGCTTGAACGCCTTTGCCGGACGCCGGAAGGGAGCCGCCCGATGATCGCCGCCCTTCGCTGGATCGTTTTCGCGATCGCCGCGCTTGCCATGAACTTTCCGATCCTGGTCACGCTGGTCACCTCGTTCAAGAGCGCCCGCGAACTCTCCACCAATCCGGGTCTGTGGGTCCGCGCGCCGACATTCGACAACTACCTCACCGTCTTCCACGTGTCGGAGCGGCTGAACATCTTCCTCTACCTGGCAAACAGCATGGCGGTCGCCCTGCTGGGCACCGGGCTTGCCGTGGCGCTGGCCCTGCCGGCCGCCTACGCGATTGCCCGGGGTAAGGTCGGCGAGCGCACGCTTTTGCCGCTCATCGTCAATCTGCGCGCCGTGCCGCTCATCATCTTCGCCATCCCGCTCTACATGATGTTCCAGTGGCTGGCGCTGCTCGACACGCGGCTGGGCCTCGGGTTGATCCTGGCCATCGTCAACCTGCCGCTGGCTCTCGTCATCCTGGTCAACGCCATTCGCGACATACCGGCCGAGCTTGACGAAGCCGCGTTGATGGACGGCGCCAGCCGCACGCAGATCCTGTTGCGCATCCTGGCGCCGGTCTGCCGTCCCGCCATCGTCACCAGCCTGATCTTTGGTTTCATCACGGCCTGGAACGAATTCCTGTTCGGACTGATGCTCACCACCTCGAAAGCCGTCCCGATCACCGTCGGCGCCTCCTTCTTCTTCGCCGCCAGCGGCGGCGGCGTGCAATGGGGCGTGGCCTCCGCCGTCATGGTCGTCGGTGCGCTGCCGCCGGTGCTGCTCGGCCTGGTTATGTACCGGCAGATCAGCGGCTCGATGACCGCCGGCGCCGTCAAGGGCTGAGACGGCGGTCGACGGTGTTGTCGCACCATGCGGATCGCTGACCGGCCGGTCTCACCCGGCGCTTACCGTCAGCTCGACGCGGTCGGCCGAGAAACGGGTCTGCGAATACTGGATCGGCCTGCCGTCGCCGTCGACATTGATGCCGCGCGCGACCAGCACGATGGCGCCGGGCGAAAGCTTGAGGTCGCGTGTGTCGGTGTCGTCGGCGTGCCTTGCCTCGATCGTCGTCGAGGCGCGGCGATAGTCGTTGATGCCGGACAGCGCGAGCGCCTCGGTGATCGAGTGTTTTTCCGCGAAGTATGAGGCGATGTCGGGAAACCGCGCGGCGGGAAACCAGGCGGTGGAGCGCGATACCGGCACCCCGTCGGCCAGGCCGCGCATTTCCAGGCGAATGACGTCCTCGCTGGGTCGAAGGTCGAGCGCCGTGGCGATGGTTGCCGTGGCCGGTTCATGGGTATGGCCGAGAAGTTCGATCTGCCGCTCGCGCACCTGGCCCTCCAGCCCAGCGGAAAAGCGCGTCCTTGCGCCGATCGGATAGGTGAGCCGCTTCTGCCGCCGCACATAGGTGCCGCGACCCTGCTCGCTCCGGAGTACGCCTTCGTGGATGAGGGCGGCGATGGCCGCGCGCACCGTGTGTCGGTTCACCCCGAAGCGGGCCGCGAGTTCGGCCTCGGGCGGCAAGCGCCCGTTTTCGTCTTCGAGGCCAGCGCCGATGCCGCGTCGGATCTCGTCGCCGATCTGCCGCCACAGCGCCACGCCGACGCCGCGGTGAAGCGCTGATTTCGCCAAATCCCCCTCCATTGCGATTGCTGTCATCTGCCCGTCATCCAACGGAGCTAAGACAAGTTAAGATATCTAGTTGTCTAGATCAATAGACAAATTTGAGGTCGCTATGAAAATGGATGCCGATCAAGCCGCGAGACGGGACCGCATGGCGGTGCTGGCGCGCTGCAGCACGACAAGGCTGAACGCGCTGTGGGCGACACTCGGGCTGCAGCCGGTCCATACGCCGTTGCGTGGGCCGGAAGCCGGCCTGGTCATGCTGCGTGGCCGCGTCGGCGGCACCGGCGAGCCCTTCAATGTCGGCGAGGCGACCGTCACCCGCGCCAGCATCAAGCTGGAGGACGGCTCGGTCGGCCATGCCATGGCGTTAGGCCGCGATCCGACGAAGGCCAGGCTTTCGGCGATCATCGACGCGCTCTGCCGCAACGCGGCAACGGCCGCGCGTATCGATGCCGAATTGATCGCTCCGATGCGGCGCGAACTCGACGCCGCCGACGAGACGCGTCGTCTCGAGACGGCGGCGACCCGCGTCGATTTTTTCACCATGGTTCGCGGAGAAGACTGATGTTGAGCGAAGCGATCGCCCTCGAAGGCGGGTTCTCCGATCCGGTCCTCAATGCCCAGTCCGTCTTTCGCGCCGTGATGGATGCGATGGCGCGACCCGCCACCATCGTCAAGGTGGATGCCGTGGTGACACCGCCTTCGCCGCTCGGCCGTGCGGCCGGCGCCATCGCCTGCGCGCTGATCGATGCCGACACGCCGTTCTGGCTGGATGCCGCGCTGGCCGAAAGCGCGGCCCTGCGCTCCTGGCTCGCCTTCCACACCGGCGCCCGTGAGATGGCGACGTGCGACGACGTCGCTTTCGCCCTCGTCGGCGCTCCCACCACCATGCCGGCCCTGGAGCGTTTCGCCCAAGGCAGCCAGGAATATCCGGACCGTTCGGCGACGCTGATCCTGCAATTGCCGAGCCTCGAAGGTGGCGCGCCGCTAACCTTCGAAGGGCCGGGCATCCGCGACCGCGTAACGCTCGCGCCGCGCGGCCTGCCAAAGGACTTCGCCCATCAGTGGAGCGCCAATCGCAAGCGTTTCCCGCGCGGCGTCGACCTGATCCTCACCGCGGGCGATGCCATCGCCTGCCTGCCGCGCTCGGCGCGCCTCGTCGAGATGGAGGGCTGATCGATGTATGTTGCAGTCAAGGGCGGCGAAGTTGCCATCGACAATGCCCATCGCCTGTTGGCCGACCGCCGCCGTGGCGACAGGACCGTGCCCGCGCTTACGCTCGACCAGATCGCCGAACAGCTGACCATCGGCGTCGACCGGGTGATGAGTGAAGGTTCGCTCTACGATCGCCGCCTGGCAGCGCTCGCCGTCAAGCAGGCGCGTGGCGACCTCATCGAGGCGATCTTCCTGGTGCGCGCCTACCGCACCACGCTGCCGCGCTTCGGCCACAGCGAACCGGTCGACACCGGCGCCATGCTGGTCGAGCGGCGCGTGTCGGCCTGCTACAAGGATTTGCCGGGCGGACAACTGCTTGGGCCCACCTTCGATTACACGCACCGTCTGCTCGATGAAGAGCTGGAAGGCGATCCCGAAATCGAAAGCGGCATCCTGCGCACCGGGGCCGCCGAGCCCATCGCGCGCGTCGCCGACATTCTGGGACAGGAAGGCCTGATCGAGGAGGACGATGTCCTTGATGCGGCGCTGGAGCCCGGCGACATCAACCAGACCCCGACCGAATTCCCGATGTCGCGCGCCATGCGGTTGCAGTCGCTGTCGCGCGGCGACGAGGGCTTCCTTCTCGCGCTCGGCTATTCGACCCAGCGCGGCTATGCCCGCAGCCATCCCTTTGCCGGTGAAATTCGCATCGGCGAGGTCGATGTCGAAATGTTCATGCCCGAGCTCGGTTTCGCCGTGCCGGTCGGCCGCGTCCAGGTCACCGAATGCCAGATGGTCAACCAATTCAAGGGTTCGGCCAAGGCGCCGCCGCAGTTCACGCGCGGCTACGGCCTCGTCTTCGGGCAATCCGAGCGCAAGGCGATGGCGATGTCGCTGTGTGACCGCGCGCTGCGCGCCGAGGAACTGGGCGAGGACATCGTCGCGCCGCCGCAGGACCAGGAATTCGTGCTGTCGCATTGCGACAACGTCCAGGCCACCGGCTTCGTCGAACATCTGAAACTGCCGCACTATGTCGACTTCCAGGCCGAGCTCGGTCTGGTTCGCACCATGCGCGCCGAATACGAGCAGCGCGAGGCGGCTCTTGAAACAAGGGAGGCCGCCGAATGAACGCGCACACCCAGGCATCCAACTACAACTTCGCCTATCTCGACGAGCAGACTAAGCGCATGATCCGGCGCGCCATCTTGAAGGCGATCGCCGTGCCAGGCTACCAGGTGCCGTTCGCCAGTCGCGAAATGCCGATGCCTTATGGCTGGGGCACTGGCGGCGTGCAGGTGACGGCGTCGATCCTTGGCCCCGACGATGTGCTGAAGGTCATCGACCAGGGCGCCGACGACACCACCAACGCCGTCTCCATCCGCAAGTTCTTCGAGAAGGTCGCGGGCGTCGAGACGACGACCAGCACCGGCGATGCCACCATCATCCAGACCCGCCACCGCATTCCGGAAGCCCCGCTGAAGGAAGGCCAGGTGCTGGTCTACCAGGTGCCGATCCCGGAACCGCTGCGTTTCCTCGAACCGCGCGAGACCGAAACCCGCAAGATGCATGCGCTGGAAGAATACGGCCTCATGCATGTGAAGCTCTACGAGGACATCGCCAAGAATGGCCATATCGCCACCACTTATGCCTATCCGGTCAAGGTCGAGGGCCGCTATGTGATGGACCCGTCGCCGACGCCGAAATTCGACAATCCCAAGATGCATATGTCGGAAGCGTTGCAGCTGTTCGGCGCTGGTCGCGAGAAGCGCATCTACGCCGTGCCGCCTTACACCGAGGTGGTCAGCCTCGACTTCGAGGATCATCCCTTCGAGGTTCAGCGTTTCGACAAGCCCTGCGCGCTGTGCGGCGCCGAGCAGGTCTATCTCGACGAAGTCGTGCTCGACGATCGCGGCGGACGCATGTTCGTCTGCTCCGACACCGACCATTGCGAAAGCCGCCGGGCCGACGGCCATCGCGGCGAACTCTCCGGTGAGGCCCTGTCATGAACGTCGCTGTGAATATCGACCAGCCGAATGTCGAGGTCGGCGACCTGCCGCTGATGTCGGTCAGGTCGGTCAGCAAGCACTACGGCGCCCGCATCGGCTGCGCGGATGTCAATTTTGATATCTGGCCGGGTGAGGTTCTGGCCATCGTCGGCGAGTCCGGCTCCGGCAAGACGACACTGCTCAATTGCATCTCGACCCGCCTGCCGCCAAGCGCTGGCACAGTGTCCTACCGCATGCGCGATGGTGAGATGCGCGACCTCTATGGGCTGGGTGAAGCGGAGCGGCGCCTGCTTTTGCGCACCGACTGGGGCTTCGTGCATCAGAACCCGGCCGACGGACTGCGCATGACGGTTTCGGCCGGCGCCAATGTCGGCGAGCGGCTGATGGCGGTCGGCGACCGCCACTATGGCAATATCCGCGCCACCGCCACCGACTGGCTCGGCCGCGTCGAGATCGATGCCGACCGCATCGACGACCAGCCGCGCGCCTTCTCCGGCGGCATGCGCCAGCGACTGCAGATCGCGCGCAATCTGGTCACCGCGCCGCGCCTGGTCTTCATGGACGAGCCGACCGGCGGCCTCGACGTTTCGGTGCAGGCGCGCCTGCTCGACCTGTTGCGCGGCCTCGTCCACGATCTCGGTCTCGCCGTCATTATCGTCACGCACGACCTCGCCGTCGCCCGCCTTTTGTCGCATCGCATGATGGTGATGAAGGACGGCCGCGTCGTCGAACATGGTCTCACCGACCGTCTGCTCGACGATCCGCAGGCGCCCTACACGCAACTGCTCGTTTCTTCGATCCTGCAAGTCTGAGGCGCGATCATGGCTCCTGTGCTTACCGTTTCCGGTCTCGGCAAGACCTTCATCATGCATCTGCGCGGCGGCATCGAGCTGCCGGTGATCGCGGACGCGGCATTTGTGCTGGAAGGCGGCAAATGCGCCGTGCTCGGCGGCCCGTCCGGCGCCGGCAAGAGCTCGATCCTCAAAATGCTTTACGGCAACTACGCCGTGAACGAAGGCGGCATCGAGATCCTGCATCGCGGCCAAATCGTCGATCTGGCATCGGCCGCGCCGCGCACCGTGCTCGAAATTCGCCGCGAAACCATCGGCTATGTCAGCCAGTTCCTGCGTGTCGTGCCACGGGTCAGCGCGCTCGACATCGTCGCCGAACCGATGGTGGAACGCGGCACCGATCGCCGCAAGGCCGCCGACAGGGCAGGCGAATTGCTGAGCCGTCTCAATTTGCCGGAACGCCTGTGGGCTCTGCCGCCCGCAACCTTCTCCGGCGGCGAGCAGCAGCGCGTCAACATCGCACGCGGCTTCATCATCGGGCACCCGGTGCTGCTGCTCGATGAACCGACTGCATCGCTCGACGCGACCAACCGCGCCGTGGTCGTCGACATGATCGCGGAGAAGAAGCAGGCCGGAGTGGCCTTGCTTGGCATCTTCCACGACACCGACGTGCGCAATGCCGTGGCCGACGTCATCATCGACGTGACCGGTTTCGCGCCCGACAAAAAGGCCGCCTGACCATGACTCGCCTGTCGGAAACGCCGCTGATCGACCCGACCGCGCAGCTGGAGAACTGCACGCTCGGCCGCTACACCGAAGTGGCGGAGGGCTGCCGTCTAGTCGAGACCGAGATCGGCGACTACTCCTACATCATGCCGAACGGCCAGACCTGGTGCGTGACGATCGGCAAGTTCGCCAACATCGCCGCCTCTGTGCGCATCAACGCCACCCATCATCCGATGTCGCGCGCCACGCTGCATCACATCACCTACCGCGCCGGCGACTATTTCGAGGATGCCGCGCACGAGGACGACTTCTTTGCCGCCCGCCGCGCCCGCCGGGTGACGATCGGCCACGACACCTGGATCGGCCATGGCGCCACCATCCTGCCGGGCGTCACCATCGGCGATGGTGCGGTGGTCGGCTCCGGAGCCGTCGTCACCAGGGATGTCGCGCCTTACACGATCGTCGGCGGCGTGCCGGCTAAGCTTATCCGCGAGCGTTTTCCCGTCGACGTCGCTCGGCGCATGCAGGCTTTGGCCTGGTGGGACTGGGACCATGCCGCGCTGCGCGCCGCGCTCGACGATTTCCGTGATCTCAGCGCCGAGGCGTTCCTCGACCGGTATGAAGGCCGGTCCGGCCACCAGATATCCGTGAATGGTCATGGAGCTGACATGAACGGTACATCCGACCGTCATCGAGAAGCGGTAACCGGATAACGAATTTGGGCGCGCCTTCGGCCGCAGGCCGGAGGCTGAGCCACGGCAAGCAACATGCGTGCATCGACGACCACTCCAGGGCCGAGGCCCGAAGCAGGAGCGATTTCATGAACGCCATTTCCGTACGCAACCTGTCGAAAGCCTTCGGCAAGAAGCGCGCGCTCGACAATGTCTCCATCGACATCGCCAAGGGCGAGATGGTGGCGCTGATCGGCGCTTCCGGCTCCGGCAAGTCGACGCTGCTGCGTCACATCTGCGGGCTGGAGACCGGCCAGTCGGGCTCGAGCACTATCGAGATCTTCGGCGCGGGCCTGCAGGCCAACGGCCGCCTGTCGAACGGCGCGCGTGACCTTCGGCGCAACATCGGCGTCATCTTCCAGCAGTTCAATCTGGTCGGCCGGCTGTCGGTCCTGTCCAATGTGCTGGTCGGCAATCTCGGCCGCATTCCGGTCTGGCGCGGCACGCTCGGCCTGTTCTCTTCCGAGGAAAAGCGGCTGGCTCGCGAGGCGTTGGCCAAGGTCGGCATTCCGGAAGTCGCTTGGCAGCGCGCCTCGACATTGTCCGGCGGCCAGCAGCAGCGTGCGGCAATCGCCCGCACTCTGGTGCAGCGCGCGAACATCCTGCTCGCCGACGAGCCGATCGCTTCGCTCGACCCGTCCTCGGCCCGCCGTGTCATGGAAGTGCTGGCCGGCGTCAACCGCGAGAACGGCATCACCTGCGTGGTATCGCTGCATCAGGTTGAATATGCGCGCCGCTATTGCCCGCGCACCATTGCGCTGAAGGACGGCCGCGTCGTGTTCGATGGCCCATCCACCATGCTCACCCACAAGACGCTGGTCGAACTCTACGGCTCGAACTCCGAAGAGTTGATCCTGCCCGAAGCTGTTCCGGACTTCGTGCCCGACTACACCCAGCCGGAACCTGCAACCGCCAAGAGCCCGGACCTGGCGCCGGCCTTCGCCTGACAAGAACCCAACAGGAGACGTTGACATGAACATTGTGCTCAAGGCCATCGCCGCCACGGCGATCGCCTTCACTCTGACCTGTGCCGCCTATGCCGAGGAAGTCAATTTCGGCATCATCTCGACCGAGTCCCAGCAGAACCTCAAGCCGAAATGGGAACCCTTCCTCGCCGACATGAAGAAGGAAACCGGCCTCGACGTGAAGCCGTTCTTCGCGTCCGACTATGCCGGCGTCATCGAAGGCATGCGCTTCGGCAAGGTGCAGATGGCCTGGTACGGCAACAAGTCGGCCATGGAAGCCGTCGATCGCGCCGACGGCGAGATCTTCGCCCAGACCGTCTCCGTCGACGGCAATCCCGGCTACTGGTCGCTGATCCTGGCGCCGAAGGACAGCAAGCTGAACACGGTCGAAGACCTGTTGAAGTGCGACAAGACGCTGAACTTCGGCCTCGGCGACCCGAACTCGACCTCCGGCTTCCTGGTGCCGACCACCTTCGTGTTCGCCGCCAACAAGATCGACCCGAAGGCCTGCTTCAAGACGCTGACCAACGCCAACCATGAAACCAACGCCATGGCCGTTGCCAACGGCCAGCTCGACGCTGCCGCCAACAACACCGAGAACATGGCCCTCATCGAGAAGAACCAGCCGGAAGCCTTCAAGAAGATCAAGATCATCTGGAAGTCGCCGCTGATCCCGTCCGATCCGCTGGTCTGGCGCAAGGACCTGCCCAAGGAAGCCAAGGACAAGATCAAGAACTTCATCCTGACCTACGGCACCGACAAGTCGAAGGGCGACGTCGCCAAGGAGAAGGCGGTTCTGGCCGGCCTGCAGTGGGCGCCGTTCCACGCCTCGACCAACGACCAGCTCCTGCCGATCCGCGTGATGGAACTGACCAAGGCCAAGGCCAAGGTCGAAGCCGACGCCAATCTCTCCGAAGCCGACAAGAAGGCCAAGATCGCGAAGATCGAAGCCGAGAAGGCCGGCTACGAAGCCAAGATCAAGGCCAACGGCCAGAGCTGATCGGCCTCAGGGCCGTCGATAGCCTCAACCCCAACGCCGGCCGGCTCATCGGCCGGCGTGCCCAGCGAGTACCACGATGACGCAATCGACCCATATTGGCGAAGCCACCAAACCACGTCCCGAGGTCGGGCGTGACTGGACCCGCGACGCCTGGACCGCCGTCACCTGGATCAGCCTGGCCTTGCTCCTGATCTGGAGCTGGGCGCCGGCCGAGATGTCCCGTTGGACCTATCTTTTCACCGACGCCGGCAACATGGCGCAATACGCCTCAGGCTTCGCACGGCCGAATTTCGGCGAATGGCGCTACTATTTCCAGGAAATGCTGGTCACCATCCAGATCGCGCTGTGGGGCACCTTCCTCGCGGCGGTGCTGGCGGTTCCCTTCGGCATCCTGTCCGCTTCCAACATGGCGCCCTGGTACATCGTCCAGCCGGTTCGGCGCCTGATGGATATGTTCCGTTCGATCCACGAGCTCGTTTATGCGGTGCTGTTCGTGGTCGCCGTCGGCCTCGGCCCGTTCGCCGGCGTCATGGCGCTGTTCATCCACACCACCGGCATCCTCGCAAAGCTGTTTTCGGAAGCCGTCGAGGCGATCGATCCGCGTCCGGTCGAGGCCATCCGCGCCACCGGCGCCACGCGCCTGCAGGAAGTGGTCTTCGGCGTGGTGCCGCAGGTTCTGCCGCTGTGGCTGTCCTTTGCGCTCTATCGCTTCGAATCCAACGTGCGGGCAGCCACCGTGCTCGGCGTCATCGGCGCTGGCGGCATCGGCCAGGTGCTCTTTGAATCCATCCGCGGCTTCTACTATCCCGAAGCGGCCGCCATGCTCATCATCATGCTGGTCACGGTGTCGCTGATCGACGTCATCTCGCAGCAGCTGCGCAAGTTGTTCCTGTGATGCGCTACGCCGTCTATTTCACCCCTCCGCAGGACGATGCACTGACGCAAACCGCCGGCGACTGGCTGGGACGCGACGCGTTTTCAGGCGAAAAGCGCGAGACACCCTCATTCAACGGTTTGCCGGCTCACGAAATCGCCGGGCTCGTCGGCGACCCGTGCCGCTACGGTTTCCACGGCACCATCGTGGCGCCGTTTCAGCTGGCCGATGGAGTTGGCCTGGCTGAGCTCGAGCTCAGCTTCGAGCGTTTCTGCCGGCAGACGGCACCCTTCAGCATCGAGAGGCTTCGGGTCGGGCAATTGGGGTCGTTCCTGGCGCTGTTGCCGACGGCGCCGGAATACCAGCTCGCGGCCTTCGCCGCCGACGCTGTCCTGCATTTCGCGTCGGTCAGGGCGCCGCTGTCGGAAGCCGAGATCGAGCGGCGCAATCCATCGGGCCTCACCCCGCGCCAGGCCGCCTATCTCAGGCGCCATGGCTATCCCTATGTGATGGACGAATTCCGCTTCCACATGACGCTGACCGAGCGGCTGCCGGCCGAGACGCTGTCGCGCGTGTTGCCGGTTCTGGAAAGCCATTTCACGCCCTTCACCGCGCGCCCGTTCCCCGTGGAGGGCTTGGCACTGTTCGTGGAGCCGGAGCCCGGCGCGCCCTTCACCGTGCATTCCTACCGGCGGCTGCGGCCGCTCGAAACCAGAAAGTCCGCCTGAGATGTCCCAAGAGATCGTTTTGAAGAATGCGCGCATCGTCCTCGAAGACGAGATCGTCAACGGGGCGCTTGTGCTGCGCGGCGGCAAGATCGCGTCGATCGATACCGGTATCGTCTCGGCGGGCGAGGATTGCGAAGGCGACTATGTGATCCCAGGCCTGGTCGAACTCCATACCGATCATCTCGAATCCCATTATTCGCCGCGCCCCGGCGTGCGCTGGGACTCGATCGCCGCCCTCCAGGCGCATGACGCGCAGGTGGTGGCTTCCGGCATCACCACTGTCTTCGACTGCCTGCGTCTCGGTTCCGACGAGGATGGCGGTTTCCAGAAGGGCGAGATGCGTGTCATCGCCGACGCCATCGAGGTGGCAGTCGCCGAGGACAGGCTGCGCGCCAGCCATCTGATCCACCTGCGCTGCGAGGTTTCGGCGGCCGATGTGCTCGACCAGTTCGAGGATTTCGACACCGACAATTTCGTGCGGCTCGCCTCGTTGATGGACCATGCGCCGGGCCAGCGCCAGTTCCAGACGCTCGAGCAGTACGCGCTCTACTACAAGACCAAGCGCGGGCTGGACGACGCGGCCTTCGAGCGCTTCATGGCCAAGCGCGTCGCCGCCTCGCAGAAGTATTCCGCCGCGCATCGCAAGACGATTGCCGATGCCTGCGCCGGACGCGGCATCGCCATCGCCAGCCATGACGACGCTACTGTCGAACATGTCGAGGAATCGATTGCCTTCGGTGTAAAGCTGGCCGAATTCCCGACCAGCATGGAAGCGGCCAGGGCATCGCATGAGGCTGGCATTTCGGTGATGATGGGCGCGCCCAACATCGTGCGTGGCAAGTCGCATTCCGGCAATATTGCGGCGCGCGAATTGGCCGAGGCCGGCGTGCTCGACGTGCTCTCGTCCGACTATGTGCCGTTCAGCCTCATGCAGGCGCCGTTCATCCTGGCCGACGGCCCGCAGGGCAGGCCCCTCAACGAAACGGTCCGTCTCGTCACGGCGGCCCCGGCGCGCACGGTGGGCCTGACCGACCGTGGCCGCATCGCGCCCGGTCTGCGCGGCGATGTCGTGCGCGTGCGCCACAACAAGGGCGTGCCGGTGGTGCGCTCGGTCTGGCGCGAGGGCCGGCGCGTTGCCTGATCCCGTGTCGGGTTCCCGGGGTTCGCCCGGCAGGCTCATTATCGTCGTCGGCCCGAGCGGCTCCGGCAAGGACAGCGTTCTTGGCTATGCCCGCGAGCGCCTGACTGAGCGAAGCGACATCCTGTTCGTCCGCCGCATCGTTACGCGCCCGGCGACCGCCGACGCCGAGGACCATGACAGCCTGAACGAGACCGATTTCGCGGAAGCCGCGCGGGCAGGGCGCTTTGCTGTCAGCTGGCAGGCGAACGGGCTGAGCTATGCGTTGCCGCGTACCGTGCTCGACCATGTCGAACGCGGCGGCACCGCCGTCGCCAACGGCTCGCGTGGAGCGCTCGACGACATCCGCGCCGCCTTTGCCAATGTCATCGTGGCGGGCCTGACCGCCCGGCCGGAAATCATCGCGGCCCGGCTTGCGTCGCGTGGACGCGAGACCGCCGAGGACATTCAGCGCCGCGTCGAGCGCGGCCTGAAGCTCGGCGCCTACGGCCAGGACATCACCATCGACAACAGCGCCGAGCTTCACCTCGCCGGCGAGGCGCTGGTCTCGATCATCGTCAGCCGGTTGTCTCTGGCGTCCTGAAGGGGCGGCGGCCGGCTTCAACGATCCCGCAGGATCATTTCCGACGCTTTTTCGGCGATCATGACGACGGGCGAATTGGTGTTGCCCGACACGATGGTCGGCATGATCGAGGCATCGACGACGCGCAGGCTGGTCAGGCCGTGCACGCGCAGCCTGGCGTCGACCACCGCCATCGCGTCCGAGCCCATCTTGGCTGTGCCGACCGGGTGGAAGATCGTTGTGGCGATGTCGCCCACCTTGCGCACCAGGTCCTCATGGCCGGTGAATTGCGGACCGGGCAGCATTTCTTCCGGTTCGAAACGGGCAATGGCCTTTGTCCGCATCAGGCGCCGCGCATGCTCTATCGAAGCGACCGCCACGTGCCGGTCGCCCTCGGTCGAGAGATAGTTCGGGCGTATCTTCGCCATCTCCCTGGCGTCGGCGCTTTCCATGTGGACCGTGCCCCGGCTTTCGGGCCTCAGATTGCAGACAGAGACCGTCACGGCCGGGAAGCGGTGCAGCGGTTCGCCCAGCCGGTCGGTCGAGAGCGGCTGCACGTGATATTCGAGATCCGGCGTCGCCAGCCGCGCATCAGAGCGCGCGAAGATGCCAAGCTGGCTCGGCGCCATCGACAGCGGCCCGCTGCGCCACAGCGCGTATTCCGCGCCCATGGCCGCGCGGCGCAGGAGGTTGTGGTAGCGCTGGTTCAGCGTGTCGGCGTTCTTCACCTTGAACACGGTGCGGATCTGCAGATGGTCTTGCAGGTTCTCGCCGACGCCGGGCAGCGCGTGTCGAACCTCGATCCCCAGCCGCGACAAAAGCTCCGGCTGGCCGACGCCGGACAGTTCGAGGATTTTTGGCGAGTTGATGGCGCCGGCGGCAAGCAGGGTCTCGCCGGCTTTCGCGACATGCAGGCCGCCTTCATGGCGGAAGACGACGCCGGTCACCCGGCGGCCGTCGAACTCCAGCCTCTCGGTTTCGGCGCCGGTCAGTACGCGCAGATTAGGGCGATTGGCGATGCCGCTCAGGAACGCCTTGGAGGTATTCCAGCGCACACCCTTCTTCTGGTTGACCTCGAAATAGCCGGAGCCCTCATTGGTACCGGCGTTGAAATCCTCGGTGCGCGGAATGCCGAGTTCTTCCGCACCGTCGCGGAAGGCGTCGAGGATCGGCCATGACAGGCGCTGCTTTTCCACCCGCCACTCACCGCCGGCGCCGTGCATCGCGCCGGCGCCGCCATGATAGTCCTCCGACTTGCGGAAATAGGGCACCACATCGTCCCAACCCCAGCCGGCATTGCCTGCCTGGCGCCAGCCGTCATAGTCGGCCGCCTGGCCGCGCATGTAGATCATGCCGTTGATGGAAGAGCAGCCGCCCAGCACCTTGCCGCGCGGATAGTTGAGGCTGCGTCCGTTGAGGCCGGCGTCCGGCTCGGTCTTCATCAGCCAGTCGGTGCGCGGATTGCCCATGCAATAGAGATAGCCGATCGGGATATCGACCCAGTGGTAGCGGTCGCTGCCGCCGGCCTCGAGCAAAAGCACCTTGTTACGCGGGTCGGCCGACAGACGGTTGGCCAGCACGCAGCCGGCCGAACCGGCGCCGACGATCACATAGTCGAATTCGCCGAACGGAGCGGGGCTGGTCACGACTGCGCCTGCATCTGAGCGATCCGTTCCCACATCGGGCTCATCGCCTGGTTGATCTCGCCATAGAGTTGGTAGCGCGCGGCATAGGCTTGGGCAATCGCGCCATTAGGCGCATAGCGGCGCGCCGCCGACGTCATCGCCGTGGCACCGGCGGCAAAGTCAGGGAAGATGCCGACACCGGTTCCGGCCGCGATGGCCGCGCCCAGGGCGCCGGTTTCGCGGCTTCGTGCCACGGTCACGGGCACGCCCAGCACATCGGCGAAGATCTGTGCCCATACGGCGCTGCGCGAGCCGCCGCCGGAAAGCACTGCCTCATCGAAGCCTGCACCGGCGCGGGTGAGCGTCTCGATATGGCGTTTGTGCTCGAAGACGACGCCTTCGAACAGCGCTCGCAGCATATGCGCGCGCCCGTGCCAGCCGGCGATGCCGTAGAAGCCGGCACGGGCCCGCCCGTTTTTCTGCGAGCCGTAGAGGAACGGGTGGTAGATCGGCACATCGCCGGCCGGATCGACCGAGGCGACCAGTTCGCTGGCGTGTTCGAATGGGGATTTTCCGTGGCCGGCCTCGTGTTCGAGGAATTCGCGCGCGATCCATTCGAGATTGGCGGCCGAGGTGGCGCTGGATTCGATTGCCAGATAGCGCTTGGGATCGAAGGTCGACAGCATGAAGATCGACGGATCGCGGATCGGCTCATCAGTGATGACCTGGTTGATGCTCCAGGTGCCGGCAATGATCGATGCGGCACCGGTGCGCGTCACGCCCGAGCCGACGGCGCTGGCCACCACGTCGAACAGGCCGGCCACCACGGGCGTACCCGCCTTCAGACCGGTCAGTGCTGCGACCTCCGGCGTGATATGGCCGGCGATCTCGGCGGATTCCAGCGCCGGCGGCAAAAGGTCCATGCAGTCGTTGAGGCCATAGGCGGCCAGCAGCTCCTGCTCATAACGACGTGCCGGCATCGACAAGAGCCCGCAGCCGGACATGTCGGTGGTGTCGCTCGACCGCGCTCCGGTCAACCGGTTGACGACGAAATCCTTGCACAGGAACACGGTGCCGATCCGGTCGAACAGGTCCGGTTCGAAGCGCTTGATCCAGGCGAGCAGCGTCGGCGTTTGCGCCGCCCATGGCTGCTGCAGGCAGTAGGGATAGGTGCGGTCGCCGACATTTTCGCCGGCCCATTCGGCGACGATGCCGACGCCGCGTGTGTCGAGCGACTGGATGCCGATCAGCGGCGCGCCGTCGCGGTCCAGCGCGTAGAGCCCGTTGCCGTGTCCGGCGCAGCCGATCGCGGCGATATCGCCGGCGTCGATGCCTGCTTCATCGATGCAGCGGCGGATCACCGTGACGGCATTGGCCCAGAGTTCGTTGAGATCGCGCTCGACATGGCCGGGTTTCGGCATCGACGAGCGGCCGTCGAGCGCGGCCATCGCCAGCTCCCGCCCGGCCGTGTCGAAGATGATGGCCTTGATGACGGTATTGCCGGCATCGAGGCCCAGTATGTAATTACCCATCAATCTCCTCCCGAAGTGTGCCGAGGACACTAACGTCCGACGTTTTCCCTTACCGGCCGCTTCGCGCTGTGTTCCCTTCTCCCCTTGCGGGAGAAGGTGGATCGGCGCGCAGCGTCGAGACGGATGAGGGGTGTTGGAAGAAATGAGGCGTTTCAAGGGTGTCCCCTGTCTTAACCTCATTCGAAGTCCGGAAGGATCGCACTCCGTCCAGCACCCCTCATCCGACCTCGCTTACGGCGGCTGTGCCGCCGAGCTCGGCCACCTTCTCCCTCAAGGGGAGAAGGGATGGCATCAGTCATCTTACGCCTGGTTGTACAGGTCGAAGGCCTTGGCGCCATCAGCGCCGTCATGGATGATCGCCATCAGGCCGCGCACCACCGCGCTCGGATTGGCGTGCTGGTAGATGTTGCGGCCATAGACCATGCCGAGCGCGCCTTGGCGCATCAGCGCCGCCGATTTGTCGAACACCGCGCGCAGATCCTCCTTGCCGCCGCCGCGCACCAGCACCGGGCAGCGCGCCGCCTCGACCACGCGGTGGAAGTCTTCTGCATTCGTGGTCGGGTCGGCCTTGACGACGTCGGCGCCCATCTCGCGCGCCAGCCGGGTCAGCGTCACGATTTTCTCGACGTCGCCGTCGACCATGTAGCCGCCATGTTCCGAGACCGGCAGCATGGCCAGCGGTTCGATCATCAGCGGCATGCCGTATTTCTCGCAATCGGCGCGCACGCGGGAAATGTTCTGCACGCACTGTTTGAACAGGTCCGGCTCGTCGGGCAGCATGAACAGGTTCACCACCACGCAGGCGGCGTCCATCTCGATGGCGCCGATCAGCGGTTCGGCCTCGTTCTGCAGCAAAGCCCACATAGCCCGGTGGCGGATCTTGTTGTAGGGGTTGCCCATGTCGAGACGCATCACCAGCGCCGGCTTGTCCTTGCCGGGAACGTCCTGCAGCAGGTCGGCCTGGCCGTAATTCATCTGGATGGCGTCGGGGCCGGCCTTCACCAGTCTGTCGACCACGCCGGCCATGTCCTCCAGCCCGACCAGGAAGCTCGGCTCGTTGCACACGCCATGGTCGATGGCGACGTCCAGGCAGCGGCCATTGCCGAACAGCCGGTTCATGCGGGCTTTTTTGTTCACGCGCATATCGCGCTCCTTTTCTTGTCGGTCTTGGAAGGGTTGGAAAGGTCGACGCCGTGCTGGTGCTTGAGCAATGCCAGGAACGCCGCGCGTTCCCGCGAGGCTTGCCCGGCGTCCCAGTTCTTGCGGGTGGCGAGGAGATCGAGCACGGCATCGACAAGCTCGCTCGTCAGGTCGCCGGTAATCGCGATGGTGGTGCGGCGCAGGAAGATGTCGGCCAATGTCTCGACCTGTTCGCGCTCCACGATCAGCCGGATTTCGCCTTCGCTGTAGTCGCAGCCCGGCAGCATTGCATCGGAGGCTACGGACAAGCCGGCTGCAACATCGCGCGCGGAAGTGCCGTAGCGCTCCAGAAGCACCTGCGCGCGCGCCTCGCTGATCTTGTGTTCGGCTGCCAGCTCCGCGCACCACACAACTGTATCAGGCGGAAAGTTCCGCCCGCCACCGATCGCCATGTCTTCGGTGCCGACTTTGCGGGAAAGCCCAAGCCGTTCCAGCGACATGTCGGCGGCCAGCGCGCCGAACGAGCGGAAGGTCGTCCATTTGCCGCCGATCATGCACAGCGTCGCCGGCAGGTGCCCGCTGGCCTCGACGAATTCGCAGAAATGGTCGCGTGGAATGCGTCCGGTGAAACTGTCGTCGCTGGCCGGCAGCGGCCGCACGCCGGCGAAGCGGAAGACGATCTCTTCAGGGGCGATCTCGATCGACGGGAAGACGAAGGCGAGCGACTGCAGGATGTATTGCAGCTCGTCGTCCTCGCAGCGCACCTGGTCCGGATCGTCGACGCGGATATCCGTCGAGCCGATCAGCACCTTGCCGAGATAGGGGAACAGGATGCAGATACGGCCATCCTCGTTCTCGTAATAGATCATCTGGCCGGCGAGCGCGTCGTAAAGCTCCCGGTTGTCGACGATGATGTGCGAACCCTTGGTGCCGCCCATCATGCGTGGTGCCGCGGCGCCGATCGCCGCATTCGTCAGGTCGATCCAGCCGCCGGTGGCGTTGATGACGAGGCGAGGGCGCACCGGCAGCGTCTCGCCCGAGATCGTGTCGGTCAGGATGAGGCCGTCCGCGTTGGAACCGACCTGTACGTAGTTGAGCGCCTGCGCCGAAGGCGACGCCGCCATCGCATCGTTCAGCATTTCAAGCCCGAGCCGCTCCGGCCGGCTCACCCAGGCGTCGTAATAGGTGGCCGAGCTGCGCGTTGCCGGGTTGATCGCCGGCCATGTCTTCAGCGTTTCTCTGGCACCGCGAAAACGATGCACGGGCATCAGCCGGCGCGAGGCGGTGAAGACGTCATAGAGCGTCAGCCCCGCCTTGATCACCACCGCGCCGCGCCGGCTGGGCCGCCGGGTGAGGCCGAGGAAGCGCACCGCGCCATTGGCGATGCCGGAGAAAATATCGAAGATCGGCACGGTCGTCGGCAGCGGCGCGACATAATGTGGGGCGTTGCGCAACAGCCGGTCGCGCTCCAGAAGCGATTCCTTCACCAGCTTGAATTCGCCGTTCTCCAGATAGCGCAGGCCGCCGTGCACCATGCGCGACAGTGCTGCGCTCGCCCCGCCGCAATAGTCGCCTTTCTCGGCCAGCAACACGTCGACGCCCTGCAAGGCGAGCTCGCGGAAGACCGAGATGCCGTTGATGCCGCCGCCGATGATGAGCACGGCAATGTCCGGCCGCTCTCGCAGCGCGGCGAGTGTTTCGTTGCGCGTCATTTTGGAAATGCCTCGGGGTTACTCAGGCATCCATCTGGGTGAGATGCATGGCTATCGCTTTGTCTATGACGGCGAGTTCGTCGGAACCCAGCCTGATCTCGCCGGCGCGCGCATTGTCGATCGCCTGCTCGGGATTGCGGGCGCCGCACAGCGCGAAGGTGATGCCCGGCTGCGCCAGCGTCCAGGCGATGACGATCTGCGCCATGGATGCCTTGTGCTGTTCGCTGATCGGCTGGATCGCTTTTTTCAGCGCCGCCACCTTCTGTCGGTTGGATGCCGAGAAGCGCGGATTGTCCTTGCGCTGATCGTCGCCGGAGAAGGCCCGGCCGGGGTCGATGGTGCCGGTCAGCAAACCGAGCGCCAGCGAGGAATAGCTGAGCGTCGCCACATCGTGCTTCCGCGCGATCGGCAAAAGCGTGCCTTCGATCTCGCGATCGATCATCGAATAGCGTTCCTGGATGGCGTCGAGCTGGCCGGCTGCCACATACTGCTCGAGGTCGTCCGCGCTGATATTGCTGGCGCCGATCGCGCGGATTTTTCCCGCCGTCTTCAGTTTCTCCAGCGCGGCCATCGTTTCGGCGATCGGCGTCGTCGGGTCCTGCCAGTGGGTGATGTAGAGGTCGATATGGTCGGTGCCGAGCCGCCTCAGGCTCTGCTCCAGCTCATAGGTGATGCCGTCGGCGCCGAGATAGCGGTGCACCGGTTTGTCGTCCTGGTCGAAGAAATGGTTGCCTTTGCCGGAATGCCAGTTCAGCCCGCATTTGGTGGCGATCACCACCTTATCGCGCTTGCCCTTGATCGCCTTGCCGACGATCTCCTCGCTGCGGCCAAGCCCGTAGGCGGGCGCGGTGTCGATCAGGCTGACGCCGGCGTCGATAGAGGCTTCGATGGCGCGGATCGAGGCCTGCTCGTCGGTGCCGCCCCACATCCAGCCGCCGATTGCCCAGGTGCCGAGACCGACACCGGACGCCTGGATGCCGGATGCGCCGATGGGGCGTTGGATCTGTCTGGAACTCATGCTGCTTCTCTTTCGGCAAGGTCGAGGATACCGAGGCCGGTGGCCTCGTCGGTGACGATGATGTCGAGATGGTTGCCGCGCATCGCCGACAGGATCGGCGCGATCTTGCTCGGCCCGCTGGCAATGCCGATCGAGCGCGGAATGGTGGCGAACTCGTCCAGCGTCAGCGAGACCAGCGAGCGGTTCAGCGTGTAGTCGCTGAGCTTGCCATCCCGGTCGATCAGATGCGCCAGCAATTCGCCCGATGCACCGGAACGCTCGATCGCCTGGCGGTCGGCGCTGGAAGAGGGGTGCAGGTCGTAATAGGAAGAATCGTCGGTCAGGATCGAACCGATGCCGACCACAGCGACCGTGGCTTCGCGCGCCCGGCGGAACACATCGGCCACCGCGCGCACCCCCATCAGCATCTCGCGCTGTTCCGGTGTGTCGGCAAACAGCGGCGCGTGGATCTGGTAGGCGCGGCCGCCCAGCCTGTCGGCCATCAGCGAGGCGACGTGATTGACGTCGGTATAGTGCTTGCCCTGCACCAGCCCGGTGGCGGGGATGACCTCGACGTCATAGCGGCGGCCTGGCTTCAACCCCGCGACCAGCGCGCTGACACCCTTGCCGCCGGTGATCGAGATGGTGTCGCCGTCCTTGATGGTTTCGAGCAAAAGATTGGCTGCCGCTTCGCCGACGCGCTGCAAGGCCGTCTGCGGGTTTTCCGAGACCGTCGGCACCACCACCGCGCGCTCGATGCCGCCGAGCGCGACAAGCCGCGCCTCGAGGTCGACCAGATGATCGATCGGCGACTTGATCTTGATCTCGACCAGGCCGAGCTGATGGCCGCGCTTGATCAGCCGGTTGACGGTGGCATGCGAGATGCCGAGCTCCTTGGCGATCTCGGCCTGCGTCTTGCCTTCCACATAGTGGAGGACGAGCGCCTGGTGCATCTGGCGCACGGTCGAGATGTCGTCGCGAGTGTTGGGGGGTGCCATCGTGCCGCGCCTCGATCTCAGGATTTCTGGCGATGCAGGAAGTGGTCGGCCGACACGGCGGCCAGGAGGATGCAGCCCTTGATCATGTCCTGCCAGTAGACCGAGATGTCGAGTAGGATCAGCGAACTGGTCACCACCGAGAGCAGCGCGATGCCGAGGATGGCGCCGAAGATCGTGCCCGAGCCGCCCTTCAGCGAGGCGCCGCCGATGACCGCCGCGGCGATGATGTTGAGCTCCATGCCGGCGCCGAAGGTCGGCGTGGCGGCGCCGAAGCGGGCCATGTAGATGACGCCGGCGACGCCCGACAGCGTCGCGCACAGCACCGTCACCCAGAATTTCACCTGGTTGGTCTTGATGCCGGAGAACTGCGCTGCCTTCTCATTCGAACCGGTATAGAACACCTTGCGGAACGCGGTGGCGCGCCTGAGCAGGAAATCGAAGATCGCCACCACCACCACGAAGATGATGATGACATAAGGCACGCCCTGGAAGCTGCCCTGGCCGATCGCCTTGAATTCCGGCGGCAGCGTGAACAAAGACAGCGGCGTGCCCTTGGTGATGACCAGGCACAGCCCGCGCACGATCACCATCGCCGCCAGCGAGGTGATGAAATGGTTCAGTCCCACCACCGTCACGAAGAAACCCATCACCGCGCCGATCAGTGCGCTCACTGCGATGCCGATCAGGCTGGCGGTCCATGGGTCCAGCCCCATCAGGAACAGCGCGCCTGAAACCACCATCGAGAAGCAGACCACCGAGCCGACCGACAGGTCGATGCCGCCGACGATCAAAAGGATCGTCATGCCGACCACGACGATGCCTTCGATCGAGAAGCTCATCAGCATGGCGCGGAAATTGCCCCAGGTCAGGAAGTGCGGCGAAGCGAAGCTCATGGCGATGCACAGCGCCAGGATGATCACGATCAGGCCGGCCTCGCGCATCGAGGCGAGCCGGGCGAAGCTGGAACGGCCGGCGCCCGTGGCCCTGATCTCGGCATGCATGACGGTTTCTCCACTCTCAAGCGACATTGTGGGCCTGTCCTTGGCTCGTTTGCGCCGGCTTAACGCCCGACGCGAGCATGATGATGGTTTCCTCGTCGAGTTCGCCCGCGCCGAGTTCGCCGGCGATGGCGCCTTCGCGCACGACCAGCACGCGGTCGCACAGGCCGATCAGTTCGGGCAGTTCCGAGGAAATGACGACGATGCCGACGCCCTGGTTGGCGAGGTCGCGCAACAGGCGATGGATCTCGACCTTGGCGCCGACATCGATGCCGCGCGTCGGCTCGTCCATGATGATGACCTTGGGCGAAACCGAAAGCTGCTTGGCGATCGCCACCTTCTGCTGGTTGCCGCCGGAAAGCGTCGATACGGCAACGTCGATGCCGGCCATGCGCACGCCGAGCCGCTTGGCGAGGTGTGTTGCCTGATTGGCTTCCGCGCGGCGGTCGAGCAGGCCAAGGCGCCCGGTGAGCTTGCCGAGGTCGAGCGCCGAGACATTGGCGGCGATCGACAGATCGAGGAACACGCCCGAGCCCTTGCGGTCCTCCGAGAGATAGACGAGGCCGGCACGCACGGCGTCGGCATAAGAGCGGATGGCAAGCGGCTTGCCGTCCAGCGCGACACTGCCGGCGCTGGCCTGCCTTAGTCCGCAGATCGTCTGCGCGATCTCGCTGCGTCCGGCACCGATCAAGCCGCCAATGCCGAGGATTTCGCCGGCTTTCAGGTCGAGATCGACATCGACGAAACGGCTGCCGTCCGACAGGCCGCTAACAGAGAGCAGGGACCGTCCCGGTACCGCGTCGGCGGGGAGCTTGTCGGGATAAAGCTGGGTGATCTCGCGGCCGACCATCTTGCGCACGACATCGTCGGGCGAGGTCGCCGCGATGGCCTCGGTCGCGACATAGCGCCCGTCGCGAAAGACGGTGACGCGGTCGCACAGCGAAAAGATTTCGGCCATGCGATGGCTGATATAGATGACCGAGATGCCGCGCGCTTTCAGGCCGCGCACGATGGAGAACAGGCGCTGCGCTTCCGTCTCGGTCAGCGCCGCGGTCGGCTCGTCGAGGATCAGCACCTTGCAGTCGAGCGTCAGCGCCTTGGCGATCTCGACCAGCTGCTGGCTGGAAATGGAAAGGTCGGCGACTTTGCTGCGCACCGGAATGGGCGCAAGCTGGTTCATCGCCTTCTCGGCCTGCGCATAGACTTCCGCGTAATTCATCAGCGGCGCGCGCCGGGTATTGATCGCAGCCATGCAGATGTTTTCGGCAACCGTCGCGTCCTGGCAGAGCGCGATTTCCTGATGCACCAGTGCGATGCCGAGCTTCTGTGCCGCCGCCGGCGAGGCGATGGTCACGGGCTTGCCGTCGATCAGGATTTCGCCTTCGTCGGCCTGCAGCACGCCGCCGATCATGTTCATCAGCGTCGATTTGCCGGCGCCGTTCTCGCCGCACAGCGCGTGCACCTCGCCGCGGCGCAGTTCGAAGGCGACGCCGCTCAGCGCCTGGACCGGCCCGAACGCCTTGGAAAGGTTGCGGATCTGAAGGACGGGCGCGTCGGTCACGCCATGCTCCTGCGAAAGGTTCTGAAAAAGTGCTGGAAGGGAAAGCCCCTTCCAGCGAGAGCGATTGTGGGCCGAAGCTTACTCTTCGATGCCCTTGGTGCCACGCCGCTTGAGATACTTGTCCCAATAGAAATCGTCGGCGTTGTCCTTGGTCACGATCGAGAAGCCGTTGTCGACGAACGGCACCTTCATCGCATTGGAACCGGCGCGCTTGGCGTCGTTCATCGGGTCGATCAGCTCGGGATGCTTGGCCAGCCACAGAAGCATGAAGCCCATATAGCCCTGCATGCCCTGGTTGGGGTTGACCGAACCATAGATCTCGCCGGCCTTGATCATGTCGAGGATCTTGGCGTTGACGTCGGCCAGCATCACCTTGATCTTGCCGCCGCCTTCCTTGGCCGCCTGCGCGGCGCCGATCGCCGAGTTGGCTTCCGGCATGAACACGGCGCCGAGGTCGGGATGCGCCTGGGCAAGGCTCAGCACCGCCTGATAAGCCTTGGTCGGGTCCTGGTTGGACGCGGCGCGGCCGACTAGCTTCATATCCGGCCACTTGGTTTCCATGCGCTTGACGAAGGCCGAGACACGCTTGTCGTGATTGTCCTGGCCGGGGTTTTCGAGAACGGCGTATTCGCCCTTGCCGCCCATCGCGCCGGCAACGGCGTCGGCGGCGTAGGTGCCTTCCGCGAGATTGTCCGAGGTGATGAAGGAGACGCGTTTGGAATTGGGCGAGTCGGCCGCGAAGGTCACCACGGCGGTGCCCTGGTCGACGGCGCGGTTGATCGGCTCGATGAACGGATCGGAGTTCATCGGGTGCACCAGGATGCCGGCCGGCTTCTGGGCCAGCGCCTGGTCGAAGCTGGCGATCTGCTTGTTCACGTCATATTCCGGCGTGCCGGTATAGGCGGTCTCGCAGCCGAGCTGCTGGCCGGCCTGCTTGAACATCTCATAGACCGGGAACCAGTATTCGACGCCCGAGACCATGACGTTCATCACGTATTTTTCGCCGGGCTGGCATTTGAACGGATTGGCGGTTTCGGCGAGTGCCGGGGCCGGGCTCATAAAGGTCGATGCCGCCGCCGCCATGGCGAGCGTGCTTAAGAATTTGCGCAAGTTTCCTCCCTTGGCCGAAGCCATTCTTCAATAACCGTCGCGGCGCTTGGCACGCCGCTTCATGGATTGATTTGCAGCCGGACTTCCTCCCGAAGCCGGCAGCTGGATCATTGCAGCGCACGATGATACTGTCAATAAAATTCATATACTGAAATATATTTCACATCAATGGACGTTTGGGTTGAAAAACCGCACCATCTTAATTCGTCATTCCCGACCTCGTGAGGGAGCGCAGCGACCGGAGAGTGTCGGGAATCCATGCCGGACCGCCGATAGTGGCATGCCGGTCCAAAATTGCGCGTATGATCTTGAGCACAGAACATTTCGTGCTGCTTTTCTGACCGCTACCCGCTTTGAATCCGGATCGGCTCCACGTTATGAACGTTCCGGCATGGATTCCCGACACTCTCCGGTCGCTACGCTCCCTCACGAGGTCGGGAATGACGAACCGAGAGACCGAGCCGCTGGTCCAAAGGCTATGGTTGATCGGCAGCGCCGGAAGGCGGTTCGAGGAGAGGCAATGAGCGTCGGCATCAAGGACTTCGGTTTGACCTGCGGCACGCTGCCTTCCGGCACGTTGAATGCCGTCACCGACGTTCCGGGCGTGCGCGTCGGCCATGTCACGCTGCGCGACGGCGACATCAACACCGGCGTCACCGCCATCCTGCCGCATGGTGGCAATCTTTTCCGCAGGAAGGCGAGGGCCGCCTCCGAAGTCATCAACGGTTTCGGCAAGACGGTCGGCCTCGTGCAACTCGATGAACTCGGCACCATCGAGACGCCATTGCTGTTGACCAACACGCTGTCGGTCGGCACCTGCGCCACCGCGCTGATCCGCGAAGCCATTCGCCAGAACCCGGACATCGGCCGCCGCACGGGCACCGTCAATCCGCTCGTCGCCGAATGCAATGACGGCCCGCTCAACGACATCCAGGCGCTTGTCGTGAGCGAGGCGCATGCACTGGCCGCCATCGAGGCCGCCAGCGAAGGCCCGGTCGAGCAGGGCAGCGTCGGCGCCGGCACCGGGATGACCTGCTTCGGCTTCAAGGGCGGCATCGGCACGGCGTCGCGTCGCATCAGGCTCGACAGCCGCGATTATCATCTGGGTAGCCTCGTGCTTTCCAATTTCGGCCGCGCCGGCGATCTCGTCCTGCCCGATGGCCGCCGCCCCGATCCGCGCCGACCGACTGAGGCCGAGAGCGGTTCGGTGGTCATTGTGCTGGCGACCGACATTCCGCTCGAACACCGCCAGTTGAAACGCGTCGCCCGCCGCGCCGGTGCCGGCATCGCCAGGCTGGGTGCTTTCTGGGGCCATGGCAGCGGCGACATCGCCATTGCCTTCTCGACCGCGGATCCCGTCGATCACGACGAGAAGCGCGGTGTCGTGCCTCTTCAGGCTTTGAGTGAAACGCGTATCGATGCTCTGTTCCAGGCCGCCGCCGAGGCGACCCAGGAAGCAGTGCTGAACTCCATGCTCGCCTCGCCTGCCTTCGAGGGCAGGGGCGGCGCGCGCCGGCCGTCCCTGGCGGATTGGTTGCGGGCTAGCGCCTGACTTCCCTTCTCCCCCTGTGGGAGAAGGTGGCTCGGCGCGCAGCGCCGAGACGGATGAGGGGTGTTGGACGGAGCGCTACCCTGACAGATTTGGGACCGTGGTGAAGCCGGCACTTGTTCCCGCGCGGCCTCATTTCTTCCAACACCCCTCATCCGACCTCGCCTGCGGCGGCTGCGCCGCCGGCTCGGCCACCTTCTCCCACAAGGGGAGAAGGAAATGCACATCCCCGTCCCTCCACAAACCCTCCCTCAACACCGAAGTCTGTGGACATTAGTCTTGACAGAAATACATATGTTCAATACCCGTCAGGCATTCGAATAGCCTGATGTGGGAGGAGTGACCGGTATGGCTTCCAATATTGCGTTGACGGGCCTGGCCCGCGATCTTGAGGAACGCGGCAAGTCCGGAAAGCCGATCCGCATCGGCCTCATCGGCTCGGGCGAGATGGGTACCGATATCGTCACCCGCGTGGCGCATATGTCCGGCATCGAGATCGGCGCGATCTCGGAACTGAACATCCCCAATGCCCACAAGGCCGTCGACATCGCCTTCCAGGAAGGCGGCCATTCCAGGGAAGCATCGAACGCCTCGGCCATGACGGCCGCCATGGAAGCCGGCAAGGTCGCCGTCACCAACGATGCCGACCTGATCATCAACAACGACCTGATCGACGTGGTCATCGACGCCACCGGCGTGCCGGCCGTCGGCGCCGAGATCGGCCTGCGCGCCATGGAGCATGGCAAGCATCTCGTCATGATGAATGTCGAGGCCGACGTCACCATCGGCGCCTATCTCAAGAGCGAAGCCGACCGCCTCGGCGTCACCTATTCGCTCGGCGCGGGCGACGAGCCGTCCTCCTGCATGGAGCTGATCGAATTCGTCTCGGCCATGGGCCATCCCATCGTTGCCGCCGGCAAGGGCAAGAACAACCCGCTCAACATCGACGCCACCCCTCCCGCCTATGAGGAAGAGGCCGCGCGCCGCCACATGAACGTGCGCATGCTGGTCGAGTTCGTCGACGGCTCCAAGACCATGGTCGAGATGGCGGCGATCGCCAACGCCACCGGTCTGGTGCCCGACAAGGCCGGCATGCATGGCCCGGCCGCCACATTGGGCGAACTGAACAAGGTGCTGGTGCCGCAAAAGGACGGCGGCGTGCTCTCCAGGGTCGGCGTCGTCGATTATTCGATCGGCAAGGGCGTTGCGCCCGGCGTCTTCGTCGTCGCCGACATGTCGCATCCGCGCGTTTCCGAGCGCATGGAAGACCTGAAGATGGGCAAGGGCCCGTATTTCACCTTCCACCGGCCTTATCATTTGACCTCGCTGGAAGTGCCGCTTACTTGCGCCCGCGTCGTGCTCTACGGCAAGGCCGACATGGTGCCGCTGGCCAAGCCTGTCGCAGAAGTCTGCGCCGTCGCCAAGAAGGACATGCAGCCGGGCGACAAGCTCGATGCCATCGGCGAATATTGCTACCGCGCCTGGATCATGGCGGCCCCCGAGGCGCGCGCCGCCAAGGCCATCCCCTGCGGCCTGCTGCAGGGCGGTTCGGTGACGGCGCCCATCAAGAAGGGCGAGCTCATTACCTATGTCAACGCCGCTCCGGCGCCTGGCTCCAAGATCGCCGAGCTGCGCGCCCGGCAGGACAAGCTCGTCTACGGCAACTAAGGCAATCGAGGAAGCATCATCATGGCCACCGCCAGGAAAGCCGCCAACAGCGACGCGGCGCAACCCAACCTGCCTTTCGCCTTCCGCCAGTATACGGCTGAGCAGCTGCGCGAAGTGCTGCACAAGATGTATCTCATCCGCCGCTTCGAGGAAGGTGCCGAAGACGCCTACATGCGCGGTCTGATCCACGGCACCATGCACCTGTCCATCGGCCAGGAAGCAAGCGCCATGGGCATCTGCATGCCGCTCACCGATCAGGACCAGATCACCTCCACCCATCGCGGCCACGGCCATTGCATCGCCAAGGGCGCCGATGTGAAGCGCATGTTCGCCGAGTTCTTCGGCAAGACCACCGGCTACTGCAAGGGCCGTGGCGGCTCCATGCACATCGCCGACGTCACCAAGGGCAATCTCGGCGCCAACGGCATCGTCGCCGGCGGTATCCCGATCGCGGTCGGTGCCGCCCTTGCAGCCAAGAAGCTCAAGACCGGCAAGGTCGCGATTTCGTTCTTCGGCGACGGCGCCAACAATGAAGGCGCCTTCCACGAGGCGCTCAACATGGCCGCCGTCTGGAAACTGCCGGTCATCTTCGTGTGCGAAAACAACGGCTACGGCATGTCGACCTCGACCGAGCGTTCGACGGCGGTCAAGAACATCGCCGACCGCGCCAGCGCCTATGCGATGCCGGGCGTCATCGTCGACGGCAACAACTTCTCCGAGGTGGCGCAGGCTGCGCATGAGGCCGTCGAGCGCGCTCGCGCCGGCGAAGGCCCGACGCTGATCGAGTCCAAGACCTATCGCTACCGCGGCCACTCCAAGAGCGACCGCAACCGCTACCGCACCAAGGAAGAGATCGAGGACTGGATGGCCAACCGCGACCCGATCGCGCTGTTCGAGGCCGAGCTGAAGGAATTCGGCATCATCGACGACGCCGGCATCGAAGCGGTGCGCGAAGCAGTGAAAAAAGAGATCGCCGACGGCATCGAATTCGCCAAGGCGAGCCCGAGCCCCGAAATCCGCGACCTTGAGAATTACGTCTATACGGAGGTTGCGTGATGGACGTCGCAGTGCGTGAACTGAGCTATGCCCAGGCCATCCAGGAAGCCATGGCGATCGCCATGGAGCAGGATGAGCGCGTCTTCCTGATGGGCGAGGATATCGGCGTCTATGGCGGCGCCTTCCAGGTCACCGGCGATCTGGTCGAGCGTTTCGGTACCGACCGTGTCATGGACACGCCGATTTCCGAACTGGGCGGCGCCGGCGTCGCCGTGGGTGCGGCGTTGACCGGCCTGCGTCCCATTTTCGAGTTCCAGTTTTCCGATTTCGCCACGCTCGCCATGGAGCAGATCGTCAACCAGGCCGCCAAGATGCGCTTCATGCTGGGCGGCGAGGTTTCGGTTCCGGTGGTGATGCGTTTCCCGGCCGGTTCCGGCACGGGTGCCGCCGCGCAGCACAGCCAGAGCCTGGAAGCCTGGCTCGGCCACGTGCCCGGCCTGAAGGTGATCCAGCCGGCGACGCCGCATGACGTCAAGGGCATGCTGCTTGCCGCTGTCGCCGATCCAGACCCGGTCATGATCTTCGAGCACAAGCTGCTCTACAAGATGAAGGGCCCGGTTCCGGAAGGCCACTATACCGTGCCGATCGGCAAGGCCGACGTGCGCCGCAAGGGCCGCGACCTCACCATCGTCGCCACCTCGATCATGGTGCACAAGGCGCTGGAGGCGGCAGCCGCGCTGGAAGCCGAAGGCATCGACATCGAGGTCATCGACCTGCGCACCGTGCGGCCGATGGACAAGCAGACCATCATCGACAGCGTCAAGAAGACCTCGCGGCTTCTGTGCGTCTACGAGGCGGTGAAGACGCTGGGCATCGGCGCTGAAATCAGTGCCGCCGTCGCCGAAAGCGACGCGTTCGATTATCTGGATGCACCGATCGTGCGCCTTGGCGGCGCCGAAGTGCCGATCCCCTACAATCCCGAGCTGGAAAAGGCGACGGTGCCGCAGGTGCCGGACATCATCGCGGCGGCGCGCGATCTCGCCAAGGGAAAGCGCTGACGATGCCGGTCGAAGTCATCCTTCCCAAGGTCGACATGGACATGGCGACCGGGCAGATCTCGCGCTGGTTCGTCGCGGAAGGCGCCACCGTCAAACAGGGCGACGTCCTGTTCGAGATCGAGACCGACAAGGCGGCGATGGAGATCGACGCGCCGGCTTCCGGCACGCTGCGCAACATCACCGGCAAGGAAGGCGTCGACATTCCGGTCGGCGCGCCGGTGGCCTGGATTTATGCCGAGGGCGAGGACGCCGGCGCTGTTGCCGCCGCCGCGCCTGCGGCCGTTGCGGCCGAGCCGCAGCCTGTCGCCAACGGCAAGGCCGAAACACCGATGTCCTCCTCCCAGGACAAGGCCGCGCAGACCGCGCTCGCCGTGCAGGAAACGCCTGCGCCGGCCGGCGCGGTCCGCGCCACGCCATTGGCGCGCCGCTTGGCGCGGGAGGCGGGGCTTGACCTGTCCGCCGTCACCGGTTCCGGTCCGCATGGTCGTGTGGTGAAGGCGGATGTCGAGGCGGCGATTGCCGGCGGTGGCGTCGCCAAGGCCGCATCAGCACCTGCTCCGGCCGCAGCACCTGCCGCTGGCAGCGCACCGGCTGTCAAGCCGATGTCGGACGAGGCGGTGCTGAAACTGTTCGAGCAGGGCTCCTACGAGCTCGTCCCGCACGACAATATGAGGAAGACCATCGCCCGGCGTCTGGTCGAGGCGAAGTCGACCATCCCGCATTTCTACCTCACACTCGATTGCGAACTCGACGCGCTCTTGAAGCTGCGCTCCGAGCTCAATGCCGCCGCCCCGATCAAGAAGACCGACAAGGGCGACGTGCCCGCCTACAAGCTCTCGGTCAACGACATGATCATCAAGGCGATGGCGCAGGCGCTGGTTGCGGTGCCCGATGCCAACGCGTCATGGACCGAGACCGCCATGGTCAAGCACAAGCATGCCGATGTCGGCGTGGCGGTGTCGATCCCCGGCGGGCTGATCACGCCGATCGTCAGGAAGGCCGACCAGAAGACGCTGTCGGTCATCTCCAACGAGATGAAGGACCTCGCAAAACGGGCGCGCGACCGCAAGCTGAAGCCGGAAGAGTATCAGGGTGGCACCACGGCCGTTTCGAACCTCGGCATGTTCGGCATCAAGGATTTCGCCGCCGTCATCAACCCGCCGCATGCGACGATCCTGGCGGTGGGTGCCGGCGAGGAGCGGGCGGTGGTCAAGGGCGGCGAGATCAAGATCGCGACCGTGATGTCCGTGACGCTGTCGACCGACCACCGTGCCGTCGACGGTGCGCTGGGTGCCGAACTGCTCGGTGCCTTCAAGCGCATCATCGAAAACCCGATGACGTTGCTGGTTTAGGATTGGCGCGACTCTCCCTTCTCCCCTTGTGGGAGAAGGTGGCTCGGCGCGCAGCGCCGAGACGGATGAGGGGTGTTGGAAGAAACGAGGCGGTGCAAAATTCGCCTCGATACCATCCTAAATTCGGAGAGGTTGCACTCCATCCAGCACCCCTCATCCGACCTCACCTTCGGTTCGGCCACCGTCTCCCGCAAGGGGAGAAGGCAAGAGCGCTTATTCCTTCGCCTAACCCTAAAGCTTGAAACCCAGCCCGTTCAGCGTCTGCGCGATTTCAGTCCAGTTCGCGCAAGCGGCATGCGCGCCTTGCGCCTTCAGCTTCTCGCCATGGCCGGCAAAGGTGTGTCCGCCGCCGGTGTAGCCGATCGCGATCATGCCGGCAGCCACCGCGCCCTGCACGCCGAAGGGCGAATCCTCGATCACCACGCAGTTGGCCGGGGCCACGCCCATCTTCTCGGCGGCGTGGAGAAAAATGTCCGGCGCCGGCTTGCCGCGCTTGACCATGGAGGAGGAAAAGATCGCGTCGCCGAAATGCGGCGCCAGGCTGGTCACGTCGAGGCTGTGATGAATGCGTTCCAGCGACGAGGACGACGCCACGCAGCGCCCCGTCTTCAGTGTGCCGAGGAACGGCGCGATGCCGTCGGTCGGGTTGAGCTTTTCGCTGAACAGGTCGCGGGTCACCGTCCACAGGTCGATTTCCTGCTCCGGCTTAAGGTGATGGCCGGTCAGTTCCTTGATGCGGATGATGATGTCGGCCTGCTTCATGCCGACGCATTGGGCGATGATGCCGGGGCCGACGCCGCTCATGCCATGCTTTTCGTAGACGCGCTCATAGGCTTCCGCGGCCAGCGGCTCGCTGTCCACCAGAACGCCGTCGCAATCGAAGATGATCAACTGTTGTGCCGTCACGCCGTGCCTCTAAGCATCCGATGATTTCGGCACATCGCTATCGGCAATGAGACAAATGTTCAAGCTTTGCGTTCAGGCGCGACGACTGATTTCCGGCTTAGTTTTCGTGTCGAGCGCAGTGCGCATCGCCTGCCTCGACTGCGCGCTGTCGGGCATGATCCAGTTCGGCTCGGCGCCGAGGAAGCGGTCGAGGAAGGCCACCGCATAGGCCGGCATCTCGGTCACGTTCTCGCGATAGGACCACCAGGTGCGCAAATCGTCGGCGCACTGGTCGATGGTCGGGGCGTGCCCGAACTCCTGCTCGTGCACGGCCGCGATCGCCGACACGCAATAGTTGGTGTAGAGGAAACCTTCCGGCCAGAACCGCACGATCTCGGCCATGCCGGCGTCGACCGGCGGCAGGTCGGGCCGTTCGCCGGCGCCGACAACCTTGACCGGGTTCTGGCGGATCAGTTCGCGCAGCACCAGCCCGGCGGCGAAGATGATGAAGTCGGCGCGGTTCACCTCGGCGAAGCGCTTCTGCGCGTCCATGATCTCGATCCAGTCGAGAAAGGCCCTGGTCAGCCTGGTCTCGTCGATCTCGAAACGCAGGCCATAGGTCGCTTCCACCGAATGCGCGTTGGCGCGGAACGTCGCCCTGAACCAGCGCAAGCGCCGCAGCTGATGGCCGAGGTCCGGCATCAGCGCCAGTTCGTCTTTGAATCGCAGGTCCATGCACGTTCGTCCTTTGCCAAAGACAGTAGCACAGGCGCCGGCGTCTCCAAATGTCGTGGATCACCGGCCTTCATGCTTTCTCGAAAAATCATACATATTGACATTAAAGAAAACAAATGTTCTCTAACTTCATCCTGACGCCGGCGTAGAAAGTCGCGGGCTTCAGGGGCTTGGGAGGAGACGTCCTGATGGCAATCTGGCAGTGGGCCTTGCTTTCGCTCGCGCTCGTATGGGGGCTGCAGTCCCTCGGCGTATGGCTGCAGATGCGCCACTATTCGGATGTCTTCAAAGGCATCACCCAGAAATATGCCGACGGCTTCGTCGGCGCCGGCAACCATCGCGGCCGCTTCGCCAGGGGCACGATCGTTCTGGTGGTGGTGACGCCCGACCTGATCGTGCGCCGCCTGCTCGTCATGAGCGGCCGTTCGGTGTTCGCCAAGTTCAAGCGACATGAAGAATATGAGGGCGTTGCCCTCGACCGTATCCGGTCCAATCCCGCGATCAAGGGAGAGGGGGAGCCCGGTGTGGCCGAGGCCGTGAAGCGGGCGATCGAACAGATCGACCGGGCACGGTCGGAGCCGGGAAGGAAGCCGGGTCTCGCCGGCTTGAAGACAGTCAGCGCATAGAGCGAACACCACCGCCGTTGGGGACAGACGGCAGGCGGTCCAAGGAGGAGATATGTCTGTAATTTCATTGTTGGCGCAGCACGCCGACATGGCCGTCCAGCACCTGCATGTCGCGGGTGCTGTGGTCCAGGACGCGGCCTTGCACGGCAAGCTCGCGGTTACCCATGCCAGCGACAATCTCGTCGTTCTGGCGCAGGCCGACGCCGGCCCGATCACGGTCGAGCAGTTCAAGGAAAAGCTCAACGAAGTCGCCAAGGAGGAGCAGCTCGGCTGGCTCACCGCCATCGGCAAGTACTTCATCGGCATCTTCCAGAAGGGCGGCGAGGTCTTCGCCGGCTTCGTCACCGGCATCATCCCGACGCTGGTCGTGCTGATGACTGCCTTTTACGCCGTCACCGAGCTGGTCGGCGAAGAGCGTGTGCACGGGCTTGCCCGCGGCGCCGGTCGCATCGCGCTCACCCGCTACACGGTGCTGCCGCTGCTCGCCGTCTTCTTCCTCACCAACCCGATGGCCTATACGTTCGGCTCCTTCCTCGAAGAGAAGCACAAGCCCGCCTTCTATGACGCGGCCGTGTCTTACGTGCACCCGCCGCTCGGCCTCTTCCCGCACATCAATCCGGGCGAATATTTCGTCTGGGGTGGCGTGCTGGTCGCCCTGCTCGAGCTTGAGAAGAAGGGCGCCGTCGTTGCCGGCTACCACATCAAGGTGGCCATCTGGTACGCCATCGTCGGCCTCGTCGTCATCCTGCTCAAGGGCATGCTGACCGAGCGCATCACCGCCATCATGGCACGCCGCCAGGGCGTCGAGCTGTAAGCGGCGGGGAGGACATCATGGCAAAGACCTACAAGGCCGTAAAAATCTCCAGGGGCTCCGGAGGCTGGGGCGGCCCGCTCGTCATCGAGCCGACCGCGCAGCGCAACAAGGTCGTCTCCGTCACCGGCGGCGGCATCCACCCGATCGCCCAGCAGATCGCCGAGATGACCGGCGCCGAAGCCGTCGACGGCTTCAAGGCGCCGCCGATCGAAAGCGAAATGGCTGTCGTCGTCGTCGATTGCGGCGGCACCGCGCGCTGCGGCGTCTATCCGCGCAAGCGCATTCCGACCGTCAATCTGACGCCGGTCGGCCAGTCCGGGCCGCTCGCCCAGTTCATCCAGGAAGACATCTATGTTTCGGGCGTCAAGCCGGCCAACATCGTCATGGCCGACGGCTCCGAGGCGGTAACCACTGCAGGGGGAGCAGCGGCCATGAATTCGAGCAACAGCAATTCGCCTTCGGCGGCCGCCCGGTCCACCGAGATCGAAAACGGCGGCGGTCTTGTCGGGCTGATCTCTTCGATCGGCCGCGTCATGGGCCGTGTCGTCGGCATCTTCTTCAATGCCGGCCGCCGTACCATCGACCAGGTGGTGCGCAACGTCCTGCCGTTCATGGCCTTCGTCACCATGTTGATCGGCCTGATCCTCTATACCGGGATCGGCGACGTTCTGGCGCAACCGATGGGTCCGCTGGCCAACAACATCGTCGGCCTGCTGATCATCTCGGCCATCTGCGGCCTGCCGTTCCTGTCGCCCATCCTGGGGCCAGGCGCGGTCATCGCCCAGGTCATCGGCGTCGCCATCATCGGCCCGCAGATCGCCAATGGCACGATCTCGCCCGCAATGGCGCTGCCGGCGCTGTTTGCCTATAACACCCAGGTCGGCTGCGACTTCGTTCCGGTCGGTCTGGCGCTCGGCGAGGCCAAGCCCAAGACGATCGAGATCGGCGTGCCGGCGGTCCTCATCAGCCGCCAGATCATGGGTCCCGTTTCCGTGCTGCTTGCATGGGTAGTCAGTCTGCTGGTCCTGTAACGAAAAGAAGGAGTTTCGCCGCATCATGACGGTTCTGTTGGAAACGCGGGTAACCGCAGTTGGACCCGAAGTGGCGGATCTCGCCGAGGGCGGCGTGGTCATCCTGTTTGCGGATGGCTCGCCGCCGGAGCTCGCCGAGGTTTCGGTGATGCATAAGGCCGTACAGGGCCCCAGCGACGGCGCGCCGCAGGTCGGCGCGTCGATCGCCATCGGCGCGGTGTCGGCAACGATCACCGCGGTTGGCTCCACCGCGTGGAGCAAGGTGCGCGAAATCGGCCATGTCGTCATCTCGTTCAACGGTGCGACACATGCCGAACGGCCGGGCGAAATCTGCGCCAGTGCCGTCGATGCCGGCGCGCTCGTCCAGGCCCTGAAGCAGGATGCGCTGATCACCATCGCCGCCTGATACGCCTGGCGTCGCGGCCTGCGCAGGGCTCGCGGCGCTTTTTCTTTTGCTGCGCGCCCATTCCGGGTCGGAGCAATTCCAGGAAAAGTGTGTAGCGGTTTTCCGTCCGGAATTGCGTCAAGACAAGAAGAAGGCGCGTTTCACCGTTTCGGTGAAACGCTCCGGGTCCGGAATATCTGATAGGATTGCCCGTATGGAACGCTCGACCATCGTCAGAGTGCATGAAGGTTTGCACGCCCGCCCCGCCACCCGCTTCGTCAGGCTCGCCAAGAGCTTCGAATCGGAAGTCGAGATCGTGAAGGCGGGCAAGGCGGTCAGCGCCAAGAGCTCGGTCAAGCTGATGCTTCTGGGCGTCAAGGAGAACCAGGAAGTCACCGTGCGCGCCAACGGCGCCGATGCGGTCGAAGCCGTCGAGGCGCTGATCGGCTATCTGGAAAACCCGCGCGCCGGACTTGACGAGGACGATGCCACCAGTGAGCACAAGGAGATGAATGGCGAGGCCGCGAAGCCGGTCGTTGCCACCACCCCGATGCAAGTGGCCGCGCCCGCTGGCGGCCTGCGCGGCGTTGCCGCCAGCGAGGGCGTCGCGGTCGGCCAGGCCTTCGCACATTTCCCACCCGAAATCCGCCCGCAGGCGCGCACACTGTCACCTGAGGAAGCCGAAGCCGAGATCGTGCGTTTCGGCCATGCCGTCAAAGTTGTGCAGGCGCGCATGGACAAGGCATTGGCCAGCGAAGGGCTTGCCGGTGGCGATCGTGGCATTGTCGCCGCGTTGCGTGACCTTGCCGCCGACGACACCTTGATTGGCGACGCCGAGGCGATGATCCGCAGCGGCTCCGATGCCGTCGCCGCCGTCATTGCCACCGCCGCCAAACTCGCCGCCGAATTCGGTTCGGTCGACGATCCTTATCTCAACGCCCGCGCCGACGACGTGCAGGCGGTCGGCCGCCAGATTTGTCTGGCCCTGCTCGGCCAGGACGATGTCAGCCTTGAGGACATTCCGCAGGGCGCCATCCTGATCGCCGACGACATCGGCGCCTGGGACCTGTCGCGCGCGCCGCTGAAACGCATCGGCGGCATCGTCTGCGGCCACGGCGGCGCCACGTCCCACATCGCCATCATCGCTCGTTCGCACGGCATTCCGGCGGTGCTCGGGCTTGGCGCCCGCGTCTCGGAGTTGCGGACGGCGAAGGAAATCGCCCTCGACGGCAATGGCGGCACGGTGGTCGCCGATCCGGCCGATGCGGTGAAGGCCGAGCATCTCAGCCGCATCGAGGAGGCGGCGAAGGAACGCCACGCGCTCGACGTGTTCAAGGACGTGACGCCGAAGCGCGCCGACGGCACCGTCATCGAGGTGGCCGCCAATATCGGCTCGCTGGAAGAGATCGAGGCCGCGCTAGCCGCGGGTGCAATGGGCGTCGGCCTGTTCCGCACCGAGCTCCTGTTCATGCGCCATATGCACCTGCCGTCCGAGGACATGCAGGCCGAAACCTATGCTGCGCTGGCGCGGGCTTTCGCACCGCACCCCGTCATCGTGCGCACGCTGGATATCGGCGGCGACAAGCCGGTCGCCGGCATCGAATTCCCCGAGGAGGAGAACCCCTTCCTCGGCTGGCGCGGCATCCGCATGTGCCTCGACCGCCCGGATATCTTCAAGCCGCAGCTGAGAGCCCTGCTGCGCGCCGCCGTGCACGGCAACGTCAAGGTGATGCTGCCGATGGTGTCGGATATCGCCGAGGTGCGGCGGGCGCGGGCGCTGATCGATGAATGCGCGGCCGAGCTTGCGCGCGACGGCGTGCCGTTCGCCCGTTTCCAGCTCGGCGTGATGATCGAGACGCCGGCGGCGGTGCTGATCGCGCCGGCACTCGCCAGGGAGGTCTCGTTCTTCTCCATCGGCACCAACGACCTTACCCAATATGTCATGGCCGCAGACCGCCTGAACCCGACGGTGGGCGCCCTCAACGATGTCGCCAATCCGGCGGTGATGGTGGCGATCGCGATGACGGCGAAGGCCGGCGTCGAGGCCGGCATCATGGTCGGCATGTGCGGCGAGGCCGCCGCCCGGCCGGACCTGATCCCGGAATTCCTGCGCATGGGCCTGACCGAACTGTCGATGAGCCCGGCCTCGATCTCGCGCGCCAAGAAGCGCATCGTCGAGCTGGGCAAAGCGTAAGAGCCTTCGTCGCGCTGCGTTGAAGCTGCTTCTCTCTCCCTGTTTACGGGGAGAGATGTCCGGCAGGACAGTGAGGGGCAGAGCCAGCTTTTGCTCGCTTCGAGCCGCCCCTCATCCGGCCCTTCGGGCCACCTTCTCCCCGTGAACGGGGAGAAGGGAGAGAGCGCCTACGGCAGATGCGCCAGCAGCGTCGCGAACACCGTCGTCAGCTCGTCCAGCGGATCGTTGCCGTTGCAGGCCGCCAGGATGCGGTCGAGCCGGGCATCGGTGGCGAGCAGCGCGATCTCCAGTAGGTCGGGCTCGGGCTTGGCGCCGGTGTCGACGCTGGAAAGCCCGACCGCCAGCGCTACCGGCGCCAGGCAGGAGATGACAAAGCTGCGCCCCGGGCCGACCGCCGCCGTCGGCGCCTCGCTCTGCCGCAACGGGTCGTGGTTCAGGAATTCGATCAGCAGCGCCGCGCTCAACGCGGCGACCAGCGCCACGCGACCGGCCCAGTCGTCCTCGCGGGCGAGCCTCGAAAAAAGCTCGGCGTGCTGCCTTGCCATGGCGGTGTGGACGGCGGCGAAATTCGCCTCGCGCAGCCGGGCGCCGTCGGCCTTCTTTTCGGCAAGCACCGCCTTGGCCAGGGCGTACATGTCGCGCCGGAAAGCACGTTCGCCGGCAAGCGCTGCCTCGCCGGTCGCGAAATAGGTGCCGATCGGCTTTGGCGCCAGCCCGCTCATGCGGCCGCTGCGCTCGCCCGGCACGAAGGTCTCGGCGATCGACATCATGTCGTCGAAGGCGCTGGCGGCATGGCCGAGCAGCCCTTCGATCTCGCGGATGGGGAAGGGCTGGCGCGCGCTGTCCTCGCCCGGCCGGCCGGGCTGGGCCGGGCTGTCGTGCCGGTGCCTGCGGATGACGCGGCGCACGTCGCGCAGCCGGTCCTTCAGGTTGACACGGACCTCTTCGGAGATTTCACGCAGCATCGTGTGCTCTGCCCCTTATGCTGAAGCCGGTATAGGCGGCATGGTCGTATGAGCCAATTGTTTATATCGTGCAGGACCGGTCAAAAGGCGATAGTGGCCGTATGGCGAATCGCTGAACGGTTCGGCGGCAGCGCATTCGGGGAGGGATTGCATTGGCTAGGAAGCCGCAGCGGCAGGCAGCGTCGGGAATGGCGGCTGGCGGGGCAGCCGAAAACGGAGCAGTGGCGGCCGAAAGCAAGGCCGACCGCCTGCGCATCCGCGCCGCCTGGATGTATTTCATCGAGCAGATGACCCAGAACGAGATCGCCGATGTGCTCGGCGTCGGCCGTGTCACCGTCGTGCGCATGCTGGCCGAGGCGCGCGCCCGCAACGAGGTCAAGATCGCCATCGAGAGCGACTTGTCCGAGATCGTGCGGCTGGAACGGTCGCTGGAAAAGGTCTTCGGCCTCGAACAGGCGCTGGTGGCGCCGTTGTCCAGCCCCGACGCAGACCCCATCCCCGGCATCGCCGCCAAGACGGGTGCCTATCTGTCGGAGGCCATGCGCTCCGGCATGCGCGTCGGCGTCGGTTGGGGCCGCACGCTGTTTTCGACGCTGCCCTTCATCGGCGCCAAGTCGCTCAGCGACTTCAAGGTCATCTCGCTGCTTGGCGGCGTCGGCGTGGCCCGCCGCTACAATCCGGCCGAGTTCGCCTGGCGTTTTGCCCAGGTCTTCCAGGGCGACGGTTATCTGATCCCGGCGCCGGCGGTGGTCGACAGCGTCGAAACCAAGGTCGCGCTGGTGGAGCGCTGCGGCCTGCAGGAAATCTTCGAGATGGCCGACGCGCTGGACGCTGTGCTGTTGTCCATCGGCGGCATCGCCTCGGCCACCACCTTCTATCGCGGCGGCTTCCTCAAGGAGGCGGACCGCGAGGCGCTGGTGGCGCGGGGCGCCGTCGGCGATCTTCTGTTCCACTTCTTCAACCGCAATGGCGACCTCGTCGACGATCCCGTCAACGACCGGGTGATGTCGGTCGAGGTCGACCGCTTGCGCCGGGCGCCGCTGCGCATCCTCACCTCCGGCGGGCAGGAGAAGATCGAGGCGCTGCTCGGCGCCATGCATCTCGTCCAGCCGACGGTGCTGATCACCGACGAGGAAAGCGCGCGCCGCATGCTGGAGATGAAGGTGGCCGGCACACGCTGATCCGAGCAGCGTTTGGACCTCGCTCAGTCCGGTTCAGGCTGCCTCGTCGCCGCGGTAATGGCTGGGCGGCGCGCCGATCACCCGCTTGAAGGCGCGGCTGAAGGCGGCTTCCGATTCATAACCCAGTCGGTTCGCCACCACGGCGATCTTGAGGCGGTCGTGCACCAGCCATTGCCTGGCCTGGTGCATGCGAACCTGCGTCACATATTTGGCCGGCGTCTCGCCGACGATCGTCGCGAAACGTTCGGCGAAACCGGAGCGCGAGGCGCCCATCGTGCGCGCCAGCGTTTCCACGCTCCAGTCGCGGTTCGGTTCCAGGTGGATCGCCGCCAGCACCTTGCCGATCTCGCGGTCGCGCACCGCCGCGATCCAGCCCTTGGAATCGCCGCAGCCGCGTTCCACCCATGACCGGATGATCGAGGCCGCCAGTACATCGGCCAGCCGCGCCACGATGCCGCCGGAGCCGACGCGTTCCATCTTCACCTCGCGCGCCATCGCTTCCAGAAGATGCGGGATGGAGGGCTCGTAGGCTTCGAGTTCATGCGTGCGCATGGCGTCGGGCATCATGCCGAGCAACGGGTGCAGGCTGTCGAGGTTGAAATACATCGTGCCGCAGAACAACAGCGTGCCCGGCGTGCAGCCTTCATTCTTCATGCCATAGACGTTCTTGCAGATTTCGGTGACCTGGTAGCCCTGCAGCGGTGCCGTCGGCACGTCGGGCGCGCTCGCCAGCGCATGCGGCGCGCCGCGCGGCACCAGCACCGCGTCGCCGGCCTTCATCTCGACCCATTCGCCCGACGGCATCCGCATCCAGCACGCCTTCTGGCCGATGAAATAGAAGCGGGCGGCGCTCTGTTTCGGAAATTCCAGCCCCCACGGCTCCTTCATCTCGCAGCGCCCGTACTGGACGCCGTCGAGCCTCAGGCCGCGCAGGATGTCGGTTAGCGCATCGCCGGTCAGGGAAGAGGCGGCGAGGGGAGTTTTGGACGAACGGTCAAGCATAATGGGGTTTCTAGCATGGAAACTCCAGGCGGTCATCTCCATTTTTTGCACTGCAACCAAATCGGAGACTGACTATGACCGACCCCGCGACAGCGGCGCTGGACGCGCCCGTGCTGTCTTCAGCACTGCCCGAGGAACGAACCGCACCGGCCTGGGGAGCCGTCGTCTCGCTGGCGCTCGGCGTCTTCGGCCTGGTGACCGCCGAATTCCTGCCGGCCAGCCTGCTCACGCCGATGGCGCATGATCTTGGCGTCAGCGAGGGTGCCGCCGGCCAGGCGGTGACCGCCACCGCCATCGTCGGCGCCATCGCCGCACCCTCCATGGCGATCATGACCCATAGGCTCGACCGCAAGGTCCTGATGTGGGTATTGACGCTCCTGCTCATCGTTTCAAGCCTCATCGCCGCTTTCGCCTCGTCGCTCACCATGCTTCTGGGCGCGCGCGTCGTGCTCGGCATCGCGCTGGGCGGTTTCTGGGCGATGTCGGGTGCCATGACCATGCGTCTGGTGCCCGCCTACCTGTTGCCGCGCGCCATGTCGATCGTGCTTGCCGGCGTGTCGGTCGCCACCGTCTGCGCCGCGCCCATCGGCGCCTATGTCGGCGACATCTGGGGCTGGCGCAGCGCCTTCCTGATCGCCGCCATCGTCGGCGCCGTCACGCTGCTCGTTCAGGTGGCCACCATTCCCAGCCTGCCGCCGGCCGGTGTCGCCGGACTGCGCACGCTGCTGGACGTGGCCAAGCGCCCCGCCATCCGCGTCGGCCTGCTCTTCATCCTGCTCATCGCGTCGGGGCATTTCGCCGGCTTCACCTATGTCCGCGCCTTCCTCGAAAAGGTGCCGGTGTTCGATGTCGAAAACGTCTCGCTGGTGCTGCTGGCTTTCGGCATAGGCGGCTTCTTCGGCAATCTTGCCGGTGGCTTCCTGGTCGAACGCAGTCTGAAGCTCGCCGCCGGCCTGGCGCCGCTCTTGATCGCCATCTCCTCGCTGCTCTTGCTCGTCTATGGCGCTTCGCCGGCCATGTCGGCCATCGCCGTCACCACCTGGGGCTTCGCCTTCGGCGCGATCCCGGTGGCGGTGCAGACCTGGATGGTGCGTGCAGCGCCCGATCATGCCGAAAGCGCCGGCGGCCTGATGGTTGCCGCCTTCCAGGTGGCGATTGCCATGGGCGCCATCTTCGGCGGCCTGCTCGTCGACAATGCCGGCGTCGCCAGTGCCTTCGGCTATGCCGGTCTCGCCACGCTGTTGGCGGCGGTCACCGCCTTCCTGCTCGGGCCGAAGAAGGGCACCTTCGCCTGAACCTGAAATCGGCGGCGCGGGCACCTGTCCGCGCCGCTTCGGCGTTGCCCTGCCCAGGCGGCGCAAAATCGCGTCATCCTTTGGCCCCGGGCTGGCCCCGCCCGAAATCGAGGTTATGCTGCGGCGCTGAATCAGGGAGAGTGCCGAATGCCGACGACCATGAAGGGGCCAGCGATTTTCCTGGCCCAGTTCGCGGGCGATGCCGCGCCGTTCAATTCATTGGGCCCGATCGCCAAATGGGCCGCCGGCCTCGGTTACAAGGGCATCCAGATCCCGACTTGGGACGCGCGCCTGTTCGATCTCGCCAGGGCTGCTTCCTCCAAGGCCTATTGCGACGAGGTCAAGGGCATGTGCGCCGACGCCGGCGTCGAGATCACCGAACTCTCCACCCATCTGCAGGGGCAGCTCGTCGCCGCGCACCCGGCCTATGACAGCCAGTTCGACGGTTTCGCTCCGGCCGCCCTGCACGGCAAGCCGAAGGCGCGGCAGGAATGGGCGGTCGAGCAGATGCGGCTTGCCGCCGCCGCCTCGAAGAGCCTTGGCCTGAAAGCCTCCGTCTCCTTCACCGGCGCTCTGGCTTTCCCCTATTTTTATCCCTGGCCGCAGCGTCCGGCCGGGCTGATCGAGGAAGCCTTCGCCGAGCTTGGCCGGCGCTGGAAGCCGATCCTCGACGTCTATGACCAGAATGGCGTCGATCTCTGCTATGAGCTCCATCCCGGCGAGGATGTTTTCGACGGCGCCACCTTCGAGTTGTTCCTCGAAGCGGTCGGCGGCCACAAGCGCTGCAACATCAATTACGATCCCTCGCATTTCCTGTTGCAGCAGCTCGACTATCTCGCCTTCATCGACATCTATCACGAGCGCATCAAGGCCTTCCACGTCAAGGACGCCGAGTTCAACCCTACCGGCCGCCAGGGCGTCTATTCCGGCTATCAGGGCTGGCTGAACCGGGCCGGGCGCTTCCGTTCGCTGGGCGACGGCCAGGTCGACTTCGGCGGCATCTTCTCCAGGCTGGCGCAATATGGCTACGACAGCTGGCCGGTGCTGGAATGGGAGTGCTGCCTGAAACATCCCGAGGATGGCGCCGCCGAAGGCGCTCCCTTCATCCAGCATCACATCATCCGCGTCACCGAAAAGGCTTTCGACGATTTCGCCGGCGGCGGCACCGACAAGGCGCAATTGCGCAAGATGATGGGTTTCTGAGCCTAGAGGCGGCGCGCAACGATCAGGGAGGACAAAAATGGTCAGCGGCACGAAGATTGAATCGGGGGCCGGCCCCATCCGCTACGGCATGGTCGGCGGCGGGCAGGGCGCCTTCATCGGCGCGGTGCACCGCATCGCCGCCCGCATGGATGGCGATTTCCAGCTCGTCGCCGGCGCGCTGTCGTCCAGCCCCGAGCGTGCCCGCGTCTCCGCCGCCGAACTCGGCCTCGATCCAGAGCGCAGCTATGGTTCCTATCTCGAAATGGCCAAGGCCGAGGCGAAGCGTGCGGACGGGATCGAGGCCGTTGCCATCGTCACGCCCAACAATGTGCACTTCCCGGCCGCCAAGGCCTTCCTGGAAACCGGCATCCACGTCATCTGCGACAAGCCTTTGACGGCAACCCTGGCCGAGGCCAGGAAGCTGGAGGCGCTGGTCGAGAAGACCGGCAAGGTCTTCGTGCTCACCCACAACTACACCGGCTATCCGATGGTGCGGCAGGCGCGCGAGATGGTGGCCAGGGGCCAGCTCGGCGACATCCGCCTCGTCCAGGCCGAATACCCGCAGGACTGGCTGACCGAGGACCTTGCCGCCACCGGCCAGAAACAGGCGTCGTGGCGCGCTGACCCGAAGCAGTCCGGCGCCGGCGGCGCATTGGGCGACATCGGCACCCATGCCTATAACCTCGCCCGTTTCGTCTCCGGCCTGGAGCTGGACACGCTGTCCGCCGACATCGATGCCTTCGTGCCCGGCCGCCTGCTCGACGACAACGCCCATGTGCTGTTGCGTTTCAAGGCGAAGGGCAAGGAACACCCCGCCAAGGGCATGATCTGGGCAAGCCAGGTGGCGCCGGGCCATGAGAACGGGCTGCGGCTCAGGGTCTACGGCTCGAAGGGCGGTCTCGAATGGGTGCAGGCCGATCCGAACTATCTCTGGTACACGCCTTTCGGCCAGCCCAAGCAATTGCTGACGCGTGGCGGGGTCGGTTCGCTGCCGGCTGCCGGCCGTGTCACCCGCGTGCCGTCCGGCCATCCCGAAGGCTATCTCGAAGGCTTTGCCAACATCTATCAGGAAGCCGCCAGGGCCATCCGCGCCGCCCGCAGGAAGGGTGGCAAGCCGGGCAAGGACGTGGTGTTCCCGACCGTGCAGGACGGCGTCGAGGGCTTGGCTTTCATCGAAGCCTGCGTGCGCTCGGCCAAGAAGAACGGCGCCTGGACGAAGCTATAGGCGCTGCCCCTAACGCCGGCGCATCTCGATCGGTATGTCCAGATTGATGGCCGCGCTGGCGATCGAAGCCGGCGGCGCGGGAACGGGTGAGGCGCGGCGCACCAGCGCCACCGCCGCCTCGTCGACCGCCGCGTCGCCGGAGCCTCTGGCAAGCGAGGCCGATATCACCGTTCCGCTGGAATTGACGGCGAAGCGCACATAGGCGACGCCGCCGCGCCTGATGCCGGACGGCATCCTCAGATAGCGCCGGATATGGGCGACCACCTGCGCATTCCATTGTCTCGGCGATATCGCGCCGCCGCCGTTTTGCGCCGCTCCCTTGCGCTCTGTGGCGCCGTTCTGGGCGGATTTCTGCGCGGCGGCACTGTTGGCCGCCACCTTCTTTTGCGGCTTTTCAACCTTCTGCGGCGTCTCGGCCTTGGCCTGTTTCACCGGTTCGGGTTTCTTTTCGACCGGCTTTTTCTTCTCTACCGGCTTGGCCACCGGTTTCGGCTTTTCCGCCACCGGGCGCGGTTCCGGAATGGCCATCGCCACCTCGGGCAAGGGCTGCTCGACCAGGTCCGGCACGACCTCCTGCGCCGCCTGGTTTTCGGCCACCCGTTCCATCGGTTCCGGCGTCGCCTCGACGGTCTCTTTGGTCGGTTCGGCCGCCTCCGGCTCGATGGGCTTTATCTGTTCCGTGACCTGTTCAGGCGTCTCCGAAGCGGTGGAATCGACGAGATCGGCGGCGTCGAGCGGCACGGCCTCCGGCGCCACGGCCATCGGCGGCAGGTCGATCATGATGGCGTTCTCCGCCGGCGGCGCCGAAAGCTCGATGGGTGCCTGCCGGCCCAGATACCAGCCGCCGGCAGCGTGCAGCGATACCACGACGAGCGCGGCGCCCGACCACAGCGTCAGCTCGCGGCGGCTGATGCCGCCAAGCACGCCGCCAGGCAGGGCCAGGGCCGTCATTGGGCTGCGCCCGGCAAAGCGGGTGCGCCTGCCGGCACCGTCTCCAGCCCGACCAGTGCCACCTTCAGATAACCGGCGCCGCGCATCAGGTTCATCACTTCCATCAACTCGCCATAGACGACGCCTCGGTCGGCGCGCAGGAAGATGCGCCGCTGCTTGTCGCCCTTGGCGATGACATCCAGCTGCTGTTGGAAAGCCGACCGCGCCACCGCCTCCTGGCCGATCGCCAGGCTGAGATCGTCCTTCAGCGTGACATAGAGCGGTTCCTCCGGCCGTGGCGCCGGCGTCGCCGTCGAGGCCGGCAGGTCGACATTGATGTCCACCGTCGCCAGCGGCGCCGCCACCATGAAGATGATGAGCAGCACCAGCATGACGTCGATGAACGGCGTCACGTTGATCTCGTGGTTCTCCTGGAGATCGTCGTCGTCGAACGATTGTTTGATGCCGCCGGCCATCCTGTCGGTCCTAGGCCGCGGTTGCCGGGGCGTGGTGCCCGTTGGCCGATTTGGAGACGGGCAGGCGCTCGATAAGCGCATGCGGCGCGGTGCGGTCGAGATCGCGGCTCACCAGCTGCTGCACGCCGGCCGCCGCATCCGCCAGCCCCTGGCGATAGCCGGTGATCGAGCGCGCGAAGACATTGTAGATAACCACGGCCGGGATCGCCGCCACCAGGCCCACCGCCGTTGCAAGCAGCGCTTCGGCGATGCCGGGTGCGACGACGGCTAGGTTGGTGGTCTGCGCTTCCGAAATGCCGATGAAGGCGTTCATGATGCCCCACACCGTGCCGAACAGGCCGACGAAGGGCGCGGTGGAACCGATCGTTGCGAGCACGCCGGTGCCGCGGCTGAGCCGCCTGCCGGCCTGCGCCTGGATGCGCATCAGCCGGGATTCGACGCGTTCCTTGATGCCGGCCTTGATGTCGGCGACATCGCCGTTCCCGTCATCCTGCCGCGACAGTTCCAGTTCTTCGACGGCGGCCCGCACCAGCACGCCGCCGATGCCGGCATTCTTGCCGAGCACTTGCGCGGCGTCTTCCAGTCGGCGCGCGCCCGTTATTACGCGCAAGGCTTTGCCGAGCCGCGCCTTGGCGCCGGCGACCTCCAGCGATTTGGCCAGCCACACCGTCCACGTCACCAGCGAGGCGAAGGCGAGGCCGATCATCACCGCCTTCACCACCCAGTCGGCCGCCATGAACATGCCCCAGGGCGACAGATTGTGCGGCAGCGTCGCCTTGGCGACCGGCGCGGGGGCGACGGTTTTTGCCACGGGTGCAGTGGCCTGGACGGGAGCCATGGCCGGAGCGGTATTTTTGACGGGAGCGGTCGCGGGCGCCGCCTGCTGCGCTAGCGCCGGGCCGACGATCACCGCCACGAAACCGGCCAGGGCAACGATACGGGCCATCCGGCCGAAGGGGGGCTTCCGGCCGGTCCGGCTCGCAGCATTGGGGCGCATGGCATCTCGCAAGGTCTCGTCTCCCGATTGTGGAACCGGGAGAGCTGGCGGCCAAAGGCCGTCCGTTCGACATCCCGGCTCATACGAGCGAGAGCGGCCTATCATTGTTGACTGCGATTATCAAGAAATAGCGGCTTCACATTTCGCGCCTTTTCCCGGCGAAATGGGTGAACCGCGCGGCCGGGGGAAATTGTTTAAGCCGGCACCGCCGTCGTCAGCGGCACGCCAAGCCCCACCTTGACCCTGTCCATGGCCACGAAAGTGCGGAATTTCTTGACGTTGTTGTTGGCGAAGAACAGGCGCCGCGTCAGCGCCTCGTAATCGGCCATGGTGGCCACGGTTATGACGAGGATGAAATCCGCCTCGCCGGTCACGTAGTAGCACTGCTGCACCTCGGGTGCAGCGGAGAACTCCCGCTTCGCAGCGTCGAGCAGCGCCGCCGTCTCGCTGACCACTTCCACCTCCACGAAGATGGTGATGGCCTGGCCGACCTTGGTGGGGTCGACGATGGCGACATTGGCCTGGATCACGCCGGTTTCCTCCAGCCGCTTGATACGGCGCTGCACGGCGGGCGCCGAAAGGTTGACCGCTTCGCCGATCAACCGCTGCGGCGTGGCATTGTCCTTCTGCAATATGGCGAGGATCGCCAGGTCGAAACTGTCGAGATCGATCTGGGGTAAAGGCTTGGCCATGTCTCGCCTCACGAAAAAAACTTGCGCGCTAACCGCCGGAATACAGCGCAATTTGCGCCGTTGATGCAATACGGTTTCAGCCAACCTGCCGGAGGTGCCATGTTTCTGCTGAACACCCATCCCGACCACAATGCACCGCTAATGCCGGCCGATGCCGATTGCCTCGGCCCCGCCGGCGTCGCACAGGTCGAGCGTTTCCTGGCCTTTCGCGACAATGCCGCCGCGACGCCGATGCCGGCGCTGCCGTCGCTGGCGAAGGCGCTGGGCGTCGGCACCATCCACGTCAAGGACGAGGGCCAGCGCCTCGGCCTCGGCTCCTTCAAGGCGCTCGGCGGCTCCTATGCGGTGATGCGGCTTGTGCTGGAAGAAGCCGCGCGGCACCTCGATTGCGAGGTCGGCTTCGCCGATCTTTCCCGCCCGAGCGTGCGTGCTGTTGCTTCCAGGATGACCTTCGCCTGCGCCACCGACGGCAACCATGGCCGCTCTGTCGCGCAGGGCGCCCAGCTGGTCGGCGCAAAATCCGTCATCTTCGTCCATGGCGGCGTCAGCGACGAACGTGTCGCCGCCATAGCTCGTTTCGGTGCCGAAATGGTCCGTTTCGAAGGCAGCTATGACGAGTCCGTCGCGGAAGCCGCGCGCGTTGCCGAACGCGAGGGCTGGACGATCGTTTCGGACACGTCGTGGCCGACCTACGAGCGTATTCCCGGCCTCGTCATGCAGGGCTACACGGCGATCGCGCACGAGGCCTTGCGCCAGCTCGACCGGCCGCCCACCCATGTCTTCGTGCAGGCCGGCGTCGGCGGTATCGCCGCGGCACTTGCCGCACATTTCGCACTCACTCTGGGCGTCGACCGTCCCACCTTCATCGTCGTCGAGCCATCCCGCGCCGCCTGTCTTCTGGCCACGGCGCGCGCAGGCCGCCTGGCCAAGGTGGCGCATGACGAGCCGACCGTGATGGCGATGCTCGAATGCTACGAGCCGTCCATGATCGCCTGGCGGGTGCTGGCGCGCGCCGCCGATGCCTTCATGGCGGTCGAGGAAGAAGATGCCGTCGCCGCCATGAACCGGCTGGCGGGGCCGTTGGGCGCCGATCCGGCGATCGTCTCCGGCGAAAGCGGCTGCGTCGGCCTCGCCGGCCTGGTCCGCGCGCTCGCCGACCCGGCCCACAAGCGTGCGCTCGGGCTGGGCGCATCCTCCCGCATCCTCCTGATCAACACCGAGGGCGCCACCGATCCCGGCCTCTACGAAAAGCTGGTGGGTATCAGCCCGGCCGAGGTCGCCCGCCGCACCATGGAGGTTACGCCCGCATGACCGACCTGACCGCCCTGGAACGCGACATGACGGCGTGGCGGCGCGACCTGCACGCCCATCCCGAATTTGGCTTCGAGGAGAAGCGCACCGCCGCCTTCGTCGCCGCCAGGCTGCGCGAATTCGGGCTCGACGATGTCACCGAGGGCGTCGGCGGCACCGGCGTCGTCGGCACGTTAAAGCGCGGCACCAGCAACCGTGCCATCGCCCTGCGCGCCGACATGGATGCCTTGCGCATCGCCGAGCAGGGCACGGCCGACTACCGCTCCCGGATCGCCGGCACCATGCATGCCTGCGGCCATGACGGCCACACCGCCATGCTGCTCGGCGCCGCTAGGCGGTTGGCTGAAGAGGGTGGTTTCGACGGCACCGTGCGTTTCGTCTTCCAGCCGGCCGAGGAATGGGGCAGGGGCGCGCTCGCCATGCTCGACGATGGCCTGATGCAGCGCTTTCCGTTCGACGAGATCTACGGGCTGCACAATATGCCCGGCCTGCCCGTCGGCCATTTCGAAACCCGCGCCGGCGCCTTCATGTCGGCCGAGGATAATTTCGAGATCGTGCTGAAGGGCGTCGGCGGCCATGCCGCCCGGCCGCACTGGGGCAATGAGGTGTTGGTCGCCGCCTGCGCGCTGGTCATGAACCTGCAGACCATTGTCGCCCGTCGCCTGAGCCCAACCGACATCGGCGTCGTTTCGGTAACGGAACTGATCACCGACGGCACCCGCAACGCGTTGCCGGGCATCGCCCGCATCCTGGGCGATGCCCGCAGCTTCCGCCCGGAAGTCTCGGCCGAGATCGAGCGCCAGATGCGCGTCATCGCCGAAGGCACCGCACAGGCCTACAATGTCGGCGCCGAGGTCACCTACACGCGCGAATTCGTGCCGCTGGTCAACGACGCGGCGCTGGTCGAGGAGGCGTTCGCAGCCGCCGCGACCATCTACCGGCCGGACGCGATCGCCACCGCGAACGAGCCGATGACCGGCTCCGAGGATTTCGCGCGTTTTCTCGATCATGTTCCGGGCTGTTTTGTATTCCTCGGCAATGGCGAAAAATCCGCGCCGCTGCACAACCCGACCTATGATTTCAACGACGCCGGTTTGCTTCACGGCGCCGGCTTCCACGTCGCTATCGTCAGGCGGCGTTTGGCGGAAAGGTAGCGAGGCTCGTTCCCTTCTCCCCTTGTGGGGTGAGAAACGGTCCGCGTAGCGGACGAAAAGCCAATTGCTTGGCTTTTCGAGTTTCGAACGCCCCGAGCCCTGAGAGGGGCAGGGGCGCAGCTTTGTCCAAGCCCTCGGCATAGCCTCGGGCGTTCGAACCCTTTGAAAGGTCCACCGGACCTTTCAATTCACCTGCGGTGAACCGGGTTCTCACCCCGCAAGGGGAGAAGGTAAGCGCGGTGTCACTCGCCCCGCATCGTCGCCTGGAAGGTCGGCAGGTGCTTCTTCTGCGCTTCCAGCATGCGCTCGCGATAGACGCCGTAGATGACGTCGGTGTCGTGTAGCGTCACCCCGGCGATGGTCGGCGAGGCGAACACCGGCAGCTCGACGCCGCGCTTCGACAGCTGGTCGGCGGTGCGGGCGATCAGCTCATGCGCCAGGATCATGGCCAGCACCGTCGATGAGCCCGAAACCGGGCGGCTCCAGCCCTCCACCGGCACGATCGCGTCCTCGATCGGCGAGCAGGTGTCGATCACCAGGTCGGCGGCGTCGGCCAGCCGCTTGCCGGAGGAGTGCGTGGCCGGCTTGTCGAGATTGTTCTTCGAGGTCACCGCCACCACGAAGATGCCGCGCTTCTTGGCATAGAGCGCGGTGTCGATGCCGGAAGCATTGCGGCCGCTATGGCCGAAGATGATAATGGAATCGCCCTTGTTCAGCGGCTGGTGGTCGAGGAATTTCTCGGCGTAGTTCTCGGTGCGCTCCAGCCACAAAAGCTCGCGCACGCCGCCGGCGCCCAGCACATTGTGCCACATCACGCGCGGGTCGGTCAGCGGGTTGAAGCCGACATAGGTGCCATAGCGCGGGAACATCTCCTGGCAGGGCAGCACGGAATGGCCCGAGCCGTAGAGATGCACGAGCCCGCCATTCTGCAGCGAATCCGCGAAGCGGCTCGCCGCCTGCTCGAAGGCTTCGCTATTTACTTTCGATGCCTGTTCGATGAGGGCGGCGAGGCGGGGGATGTAGAAATCGGACACTTGGATACTCCTGCTGGTGTCAGTTTCGATTGTTGGCGGCAACGCGGCCGGCGCGCAGCGTCGAGCGGATCTCGTAGCGATCGCCGCGCATCACCGAGACGGTGAATTCGAAGGGGCCGCGCTCGTCGGTGGTGATGCGTTCGACGACGAAGGCCGGCATGCCGGCGGCAAGGCCGAGCAGTTCGGCGTCGGCCGCGGCCACGGTGCCGACGCGATAATTCTCGCGCGCCTCCACCGGCACGATGCCGTAGCGCTTCTCCAGCGCTTCGTAGAGCGAGCCTTGCAGCAGCCCGGAATCGAGGAAACCCGGCACGCGCGCGCCGGCAAGCAAGGCCGTCTGGATGCCGATCGGCTCGTCATTGCCGAGCCTCAGGCGGCGGATGCGCACCACCGGGTCGCCTTCCTCGATCTCGAGCGCTGCCGCTGCAATGGCGTCCGCCTTGCTCAGGCTGCAGTCGAGCAGCCGCGAGCCGGCAACCACGCCCATATGGCCCATTTCCTGGGTGAAGCTGGTCAGTTCGCGCGTGCCGGCCACCAGCGTGGTCGAGCGCACGAAGGTGCCGCGGCCGTGCTCGCGCCGCAGCAGGCCGCTTTCCTCCAGATTGCGCAGCGCGTGGCGCAGCGTGATGCGGCTCACCCCGAACAGCGCGCACAGCCGGTCCTCGGCCGGGATCTGGTCGCCCGTCGCCCATTCGCCGCTTTTCACGATGGCGCGGATCGCTTCTTCCACCTGGAACCACAGCGGTTCCGGGCGGCGGCGGTCGGGTTGCTGAAAACTGGTTTCGCTCATCGTATCTGCCTCCACAGAGGGCCAGTCGTGCCGGCAAGTGCGGCGCCGACCAGCCCGGCTAGCGAACCGAAGGCGCCGGGCCTGATGTCGATGCCGCGCAGATGCGGCGGCAATTGGCGGCGCAGCGCGTCTAGAAGCGGCTGCCGGATCGTGTCCAGCGCGTCGGCAATGCCGCCGGAAATCAGGATCGCCTGCGGATCGAGCAGGGCGACGGCGCCCGCCAGCGCGGTGCCGAGGCTGCGCATCGGCGCTTCGAGCCCCGAAATGGCCCCGGCATCGCCGGCCCTGGCCGCTGCGATCAGTGCCGCGCCGTCGGTTAGCCCGAGGCCCTGTGCTATGGCGTCCAGCGCCCGGCCCGACGCGGCGCGTTCCAGCCAGCCGCTGCGGTCCTCGCCGGCATCGTCGAGGTCGGCGCAGGCCCAGCCGAAGGAACAGGCCCCACCTTGCGCGCCGGCAACGATGCGGCCGCCGGCCAGCACCGCCGAGCCGATGCCGGTGCCGATGGCAAGCAGCAGCGCGTCGGTCAGGGTCTTTGCGCCGCCTTCCACCGCTTCCGCCAGCATGGCGATCTGCGCGTCGTTGCCGACGGCCACGGTCAGGCCGGGAAAGCTGGCTTGCAGATCGACACTGTCGAGATAGGGCAGGTTGGGAATCCAGCGGCAAGTGGTGCCGTCGACCAGTCCCGGCACCGCGAAGCCGATCGCGGCGATGTCGCCGGCTTCGTCGGCCAGCGCGCGGAGCCGGGCGAGGAAACCATCGAGCGTCACTGGCGCCGCCTCGCGCGTCAGCATGCGCAGCGCCCGCACGTCGCCCTCATGCAGGGCGGCGCGCAGATTGGTGCCGCCGAGGTCGATGGCCAGCGTGCGCGTCATGGATGGCGGTCGCTCAAACAAGTCGTGCAGTCGCCGTCGCCTCGGTCAAGGCCCGGTCTGCATGGGTGTCGCGCGGTGGAAATCATTCATCCTCTCGGGCAAGCGGCCGTGTTTCCTATGGCCGCTCGCATGGACAAGTGATTATAACGACATGTCGCGAACCGCAAGACCTTTCGATGGCCTGTTTTGTGCCGTTCGCGCTCTTCCATCTCTTCAACATGATATTATTTAATTGATTTATATACATAAATCTAGAAATGGCTGCTTCTGCAGGGATGCGAAAAAGCGCAGTTCGCCCCGCCTCGAAAAGATTGCGCTTGCAACGTCGTTATAACTTGTCATAACGTCGCGCCGGTTTAGCAGACGATGGGAGGGAGTGAATGTCGTTGGCTTGGACTTCGAAATTGGCGTTGGCCGCGGGCCTCGCTTTTGTGCCCGGCTGGGCTTCGGCCGCGGCGGTGAACATCTCCTATCTGACGCATTGGTCGCCGGAGACGGTGGCGCTTCTGGAAAGCGCGGCGAAGGACTACGCCAAGACCAATCCCGATGTGTCCGTAACCGTTCGCGCCGTGCCGTTCGGCGACCTGTTGACCACGCTACGCTCGCAGGGCGGCAGCGCCGAGGGCCCGACCATCGGCGGCATCTATGATCTGTGGCTGCCGGAACTGGTGCGCGACAAATTGGTGGCGCCGGCGCCGGACGCGGTGGCGGCCGAGGTCAAGAGCGCCTGGCCCGCGGGCGTCGTCAGCGCCGCTTCGGTCGGCGGCGCGCCCTACGGCATTCCCAACGAGATCGACGTCTATGCGCTGAACTACAACAAGGACCTGTTCAAGCAGGCCGGCATCGCCGCCGCGCCGAAGACCTGGGACGAGTTCCGCGCGGCGGCGAAGAAACTCACCAACAAGGATGCCGGCCAACAGGGTTTCGGCATGATCAATTCCTGGGCGGCGGGCGTCGTGCATCCCTTCGCCTCGCTGCTGGTTTCCAATGGCGGCGAACTCGTCGCCGGCGGCAAGCCGGCGCTCGACAGCAAGCAGGCGGGCGAAACGTTCGGGCTCTATGAGAGCCTGATCAAGGACGGCTCCAGCGATCCGTCTATGGCAACCGCCGACGCCAACACCACCGGCCCGTTCCTCGACAATTTCGTCTCCGGCAAAACAGGCATGATCATCATGGCCAACTGGTGGGAAAGCGCGCTGAAGACCGGCATGGGCGCCAAGTTCTCCAACATCGCCACCGCCCCCATTCCGGTCGGCCCGAGCGGCGACAAGCCGCATTCGATCTCCTATTCGTGGATGACGGTGGTCAACGCCAAGGCCGGTGCCGCCGAGCAGAAGGCGGCGTGGGATTTCCTGGCCTGGCTGAACAGCCCGAAATCCGGCAAGAACGGTGCCTCCGCCATGTCCGACATCCTGATGTCGATGGGCATCCTGCCGTCGCGCAGCTCCGACATCGAGGCGCACAAGGCAAAACTCGGCACCGAGTTCCTGGCTGGCTATGTCGGCGTGCTGGCCGACGCCAAGCCGTTCCCGGTGGTGGCCGGCGGGCAGGAATTCTCGGAATCGCTGCAACAGACGCTGGAAGCGCTGCAATACGGGCAGATTTCTGCCAAGGACGCCGAGGCGAAGGCGCAGGCCGACGCGGTCTCGATCCTCGATCGCGCCGCCAAGTGATGGCAGCCGCAAGCGGACGGCGGGTTTCGGAAGTCGGTCGATGAGCAAGGGCTATCGCGCTTCGGCGGGCATCATGCTGGCGCCCGCCGTGACGCTGATCGGCGCCTTCATCCTCGTGCCGATGCTGCTCACCGTCTGGCTGTCGTTCCAGGACTGGTCGACGCAGACACCGTTTTCCGCAGCGCGTTTCATCGGCCTCGCCAATTTCCAGGACATTTTCGGGTCGACCTCGGTCGGCCGCGATTTCAAGGGCGCTCTGGTCAATACGGCGATCTACACCGCCCTGTCGGTCGCCATCATCCTGCCTCTGTCGGTCCTGTTCGGCCTGCTTGTCCATCAACGCGACGTTGGTGGTGGCACGCTGCTCAGGACCGTTCTCTTCTCCACCTACATGGTGCCGATGATCGCGGTGGCGCTGGTCTGGTCAAAGCTCTATTCGCCGAGCGAGGGGCCGTTCAACCAGATGCTCGGCTTCATCGGCATCGGCCCGCAGCCCTGGCTGTCTTCGCCGCGCTCGGCGCTGGTCTCGATCGTCCTTCTCAATGTCTGGCAGCAGGTCGGCTATTTCACGGTGCTGGCCATCGCCGGCCTGACCCAGATCCCCGGCAGCCTCTACGAGGCCGCGACGCTCGACGGCGCCAGCCGCGCCGAGCAGTTCCGCTTCATCACCTTGCCGCTGTTGCGGCGCACGCTTCTGTTCAGCGCCGTCATCGCCATCATCAACGCCGTCCAGGTGTTCGAGCCGGTGGCGCTCATCACCCAGGGCGGCCCGGTCGGCTCCACCAATGTGCTCACCTACCACATCCGCCGCGTCGGCATCGAACGCGCCCAGGGCGGGCTGGGTTCGGCCATGGCGGTGATGCTGATGCTCACCCTCATCGTCGTGGTGTGCGCGCTGTTTGCCTTCATGAACCGGAAGGACGACGAATGAGCGCCGCCGTCCAGGCTGGGTCGTCCAGCGCGCTGCCGCGCCGCCATCCGTCGGGGCGCAAGGCGCTGGTGGTCACGATGATGCTTGTCGTCGCCGTCGCCTCCGCCTTCCCGCTGGTGTGGATGGTGCTGTCCAGCCTGAAGACTGTCGCCGAGAGCATGCAGGTGCCGCCGGTTTGGCTGCCGCGCACGCCGAGCCTCGAGGCTTATGAAAAGGTCGCCGGCGTGGTCAATGTCGGGCGCTCGATGTGGAATTCGCTGGTCATCGCCACCATCACCACGGCCGGCATCCTCATCACCAGCCTGATGGCCGGCTACGCCTTCGCCAAATACAGTTTTCCGGGCCGCTCGCTTCTGTTCTCGGTGCTGATCGCCACCATGTTCCTGCCGCCCATCGTCACGCTCATTCCGCTCTACCGCATGGTCGGCTCCATCGGCCTCGGCGCCAGCCTCGCCGGCATCATCGTGCCCAATCTCGCCAACGCCTTCGGCATCTTCCTGATGCGGCAGTTCATCGCCGGCGTGCCCGACGAGTTGATCGACGCCGCCCGCATGGACGGCGCCTCCGAACTGCTCATCCTGTTCAAGATCGTGGCGCCAACCGTGGCGCCGGCCATCGCGGCGCTGGCACTGTTTGCCTTCGTCTATCACTGGAACAGCTATCTGTGGCCGCTCACCGTGCTGCAGGGCAATGCTGACAGCTACCCGATCGTCATCAGCCTTAGCCGGCTGTTGAGCTACAATCGCGGCGCAATGAACACCGGCCTGGTCATGGCCGGCGCCACGCTCGCCGTTCTGCCGCCGCTCATCCTGTTCGTCTTCCTGCAACGTTTCTTCGTCGATTCCATCGTGAGTTCGGCGGTCAAGGGGTGAGAAGCGGTCCGCGTAGCGGACGAAAAGCCAACTGCTTGGCTTTTCGAGCTTCGAACGCCCGAGGCTATGCGGAGGGCCGGGGCGGCAGTCCGCGTAGCGGACGAAAAGCCAACTGCTTGGCTTTTCGAGCTTCGAACGCCCGAGGCTATGCCGAGGGCCGGGCGGCGGTCCGTGTGGAACTCCGTCATTCCCGACCTCGTGAGCGACCGAAGGGAGCGGAGAGTGTCGGGAATCCATGCCGGAACATGGGCGACGACAAAACCGGTCGAAGCCGGGACACGCAAAGCAAAGAAGGGCATAGCGCCACTGTTCACGATCTTGTGATCGATCCGCCGACGCACTCCGGATCGCGCTGTCACAATGGCGACACACGCTTGAAAATATGGCTTGCTGTAATGCTTCGACGGTGAGACGAAGCGTTTTAACCGACTTCGTCCTTTACCCCTTCGCGCCGGGGGCACCCGCATGGCAGTCCAGAAACACGCTCCGCTGGCCATCCGGCGCTCGGTCCTGCCGAGTGTCTGGGATTTGATGGCGCTTTTGTTGGTGGTCGGCGTCATCGTGCTGATCGCCTATGGCGCGGAAGTCACCACGGCACCGCTGTCGACGCTGGATACCACGCCGCTGTCGCTCGATCCGGCCAATCTGCCGGTCTACGCCTTGCGCACCACGCTGCGCATGCTGCTCGCCATCGTGCTGTCGCTGATCTTCACCTTCATCTACGCGGCGGCGGCGGCCAAGAGCCGGCGCGCCGAGATGGTGCTGATCCCCATTCTCGATATCCTCCAGTCGGTGCCGATCCTTGGCTTCCTGACCTTCACCGTCACCTTCTTCCTCAACCTGTTCCCCGGCAGCGTGCTGGGCGCCGAACTGGCCTCGGTCTTCGCCATCTTCACCAGCCAGGCCTGGAACATGACCTTCTCCATGTACCAGTCGATGCGCAATGTGCCGGGCGACCTCGAGGAGGCGACGCGCAGCTTCCATCTCAGCGGCTGGCAGCGCTTCTGGCGGCTCGACGTGCCTTTCGCCATGCCGGGCCTGGTGTGGAACGCCATGATGTCGATGTCGGGCGGCTGGTTCTTCGTCGTTGCTTCCGAGGCGATCACGGTGGGCAACACCACGGTCACGCTGCCGGGCATCGGCTCCTATGTGGCGCTCGCCATCCAGCAGCAGAACATCGCCGCCATCGCCTATGCGGTCATCGCCATGCTGGTGGTCATCATCCTCTACGACCAGTTCCTGTTCCGGCCGTTGGTTGCCTGGGCCGACAAGTTCCGTTTCGAGACCACGGCTTCCGCCGAGGCGCCGGAATCCTGGATGCTCGACCTTCTGCGCCGGGCCCGCCTCGTGCGCGTCCTGTCCGCACCCTTCGCCTGGGCGATGCGCACGGTGTGGAACCTGCGTCTTCCTTCCTTGCCGTCGCTGCCGTCCTTCGATCTCGGCGGCCTCGGCGGCAGCGATGCCGCCCGCTCGCGCCTCGTCGACCGGCTGTGGATCGGCCTGATCGCCGCCGGCGCCGCCTACGCCGCCTATGTCTCGATCTCCTATCTGCGCACCGGCATCGGCTGGTCGGACGTGCCCGTCGTCGTCGGCGACGCCTTCATCACGCTGTTGCGCGTCATCGTGCTGATGACGCTGGCAACGCTGATCTGGGTTCCGGTCGGCGTCTGGATCGGCCTGCGGCCGAAGCTTGCCGAAAAGGTGCAGCCGCTGGTGCAGTTCCTCGCTGCCTTCCCGGCCAACATCGCTTTCCCGATCTTCGTCGTGCTCATCGTGCACTACGACCTCAGCCCGAATATCTGGCTCTCCCCGCTGATGATCCTGGGCACCCAGTGGTACATTCTGTTCAATGTCATCGCCGGCGCCTCGGCCTTCCCGAGCGACCTGAAGGAGGCGGCGCGCTCCTTCCATATCGAAGGCTGGCGCTGGTGGGTGAAAGTCATCCTGCCCGGCATCTTCCCCTATTATGTCACCGGTGCCATCACCGCCTCGGGCGGTTCGTGGAATGCCAGCATCGTTGCGGAAGTGGCGAGCTGGGGCTCGGAGCAGCTCACGGCGCGCGGCCTCGGCGCCTACATCGCCCAGGCCACCAGTAGCGGCGATTTCCCGCGCGTCGTGCTCGGCATCATCGTCATGTGCGTTTTTGTTACCCTGTTCAACCGTCTGGTCTGGCGCCCGCTCTATGCGTTCGGCGAGCGCCGGCTGCGTCTGGCCTGATCCAAAGGAGATCGTCGCCATGCTTGATCTCACCGCAAAGAAGCCGCTCATCGACATCCGCCAGGTGTCGCGTTCCTTCCCGAAGGGCAGCGGCAAGGACGTGACGGTGCTCGAAAATGTCGACCTGACCATCCGCGAGGGTGAACTGGTCGGCCTGCTCGGTCGTTCCGGTTCCGGCAAGTCGACGCTGCTGCGCATCATCGCCGGCCTCGTCGAGCCGTCCTCGGGCGTCGCGCAATGCCGCGGCGCCGAGATCGACGGCCCGCCGACCGGCATCGCTTTGGTGTTCCAGTCCTTCGCGCTGTTTCCCTGGCTCACCGTGCTGCAGAATGTGGAACTCGGCCTCGAGGCCCAGGGCGTCGACCGCGCCGAACGCCGCTCGCGCGCCTTGGCCGCCATCGACTTGATCGGCCTCGACGGTTTCGAAAGCGCCTTCCCGAAGGAGCTCTCCGGCGGCATGCGCCAGCGCGTCGGCTTTGCCCGTGCGCTGGTCGTCCACCCCGACCTTCTGTTGATGGACGAGCCGTTCTCGGCGCTCGACGTGCTGACCGCCGAAACGCTGCGCACCGACATGATCGATCTGTGGGTGGAAGGCCGCCTGCCGATCAAATCGGTGCTGATGGTCACCCACAACATCGAGGAGGCGGTGCTGATGTGCGATCGCATCCTCGTCTTCTCCTCCAATCCCGGCCGCGTCGCCCGCGAACTGAAGGTCGACCTGCCGCATCCGCGCAACCGTCTCGACCCGGTGTTCCGCCAATTGGTCGACAGCATCTACGCGCTGATGACGCAGCGCGCCGAAACCCGTACGCCGGCCATGGAAGGCATTCCCGGCACCGGCATCGGCCTGGTGCTCAACCACGTCTCCACCAACATCCTGGCCGGCCTGATCGAGGCGCTGGCCGGCGCGCCCTATGACGGGCGGGCCGACCTGCCGGTGCTGGCGGGCGCGTTGCAGATGGAGGCCGACGAGATCTTCCACCTCGGTGAAACGCTGCAGCTCTTGCGCTTCGCGCAACTGAGCGAAGGCGACATCGTGCTGACCGAGGCAGGCAAGCGCTTCGCCCATATGGAAACCGACGAACGCAAGAAGCTCTTTGCCGAACACATCTCGGCCTATGTGCCGATCTTCGGGTTGATCCGCCGTGTGCTCGACGAGCGTCCCTCGCACGCCGCGCCCGCCGCCCGCTTCCGCAACGAGCTGGAAGACTACATGACCGAGGACTATGCCGACGAAACCTTGAAGACGGTGGTGTCCTGGGCGCGTTACGCCGAGCTGTTCGCCTATGACGAACAGACCGAGCTGTTCAGCCTGGAGAACCCGCAGTAACAAGCAGGATGCGCGGCGCTGGAGCGCCGCGCTGTATTCTGGCTTAGGCCAGCCAGCCAGCAGCGGCGCCGGCGAGAAGCAGGATGCCGATCGCCGCGCGATAGAACACGAACGGCCAGGTCGAGAACCGCTCCAGGAACCGCATCAGGCCCCAGATCGCCGCGAAGGCCGACAGGCTGGCGATGATCAGGCCGAAGATCAGCACGTGCCAGGCTTCCGAAGGGATGTGCGCCTTGTGCAGCACCCAGATCTCGTGCAGCCCGGCCAGCGCGATCGCCGGAATGCCGATCAGGAAGGAGAAGCGCGCCGCTTCCTCGCGCTTCAGGTCGCGGAACAGTGCGGCCGTCAGCGTCGAGCCGGAGCGCGAGATGCCGGGGATGAGTGCGCCGGCCTGGGCCACGCCAACGATCAGCGCGTCGCGCAGCCGCATGTCCTCGACGCTGCGGCGGTGCTTGGCGATGCGTTCGGCGAGACCCAGCAGCACCGCCAGCGCCACCATCGACACGCCGATCACCACGATGCCGCGCAGCGGCGAATCGCAACGATTGAGCAGCGGCGACAGCGCGAGGCCGACAACGACGATGGGGATGGTCGCCAGCACGATGCCGACCGCCAGCCGCCAGGTCGGGCTGGAATAGTTGCCGGTGCGCACCGCGGTCACCGTGCCGCCGACCAGCCCGGTGACGTCGCGCCAGAAATAGCTGATCACCGCGGCCAGTGCTGCCAGCTGCATGGCGGCGGAAAAGGCCGAGCCCGGATCCTGCCAGCCGAGCAGCGCCGGCACGATGCGCATATGCGCGGTCGACGAGATCGGCAGCAACTCGGTTATGCCCTGCACCACGCCGAGCACCGCGACCTTCGCGTAACCCAGCGTCGCAAAGCCGATGTCGACGCCTTCCGAACAAGCATTCGCCATTAGTGGTCCCTCTCCACACCGCCGAAACCGCACAACGCAGGCCCCGGGCGCCTCAGTTCTAGCTTCTCTCGCGAAGCAGGCTGGCCGGATTAAGTCACGGTCTGTTGAACTTTCCGTGATCGTGGCTGTGGAAAGGTCAGATCCAGCCTTGCAGCCATTTGAGGCCGAAGGCGCCGGGCGCCAGTATGCCGGCCGCCCAGATCATCGCCGAGGTCACGTTGGCAAGCTGGAAGGCCATCGGCGACATGTCGCAAATGCCGGCCACCAGCGGCATGGAGGCGCGCAGCGGCCCGGAAAAGCGGCCGACGAAGACGCCGAGCGTGCCCCAGCGCTCGAAGAAGCGGTGGCCGCGCTGCAGCAGGTCAGGATTGCGCGACAGCGGCCAGTAGCGCACCACGTCGCCCTTCAGCTTCAGGCCGATCCAGAACGACAGCCAGTCGCCGAAGAAGGCGCCGATCGCCGCCGCCGCCCAGAGCGGCCAGAACGAGATGCCGCTTTCGCCGACGAGGAAGCCGACGCCGAGCAGGATGACGGTGGCCGGCACCAGCAGCGAAATGAACGCCAGCGATTCGCCGAAGGCGAGCAGCATGACGACGAAGAAGCCCCAGCCCTGATGGGCCCTGATGAACTCGACGGCGGTCTGGGTGAGTGCTTGAAGATCCATGCCTTGCACCTAGCCGATGGCGTCGCCTTGCGAAACCGGTTTCGGCGGGCGACGGCGGAAATCCGGCCGGTGAATGGTTTCCGGAACGTCGCTGGCGACAAGCTGTAGCGGGAGCAGGACCGACCTCCGCCAATGTCTACAAAATTAGTGGCATTAGCAAAAATTCACACCATCGGCCCGCCCGCCGTCGCGGGATTTTCTTGAAGCTTGGTTCGAAAGGTCGCTCATTCCTTTGTTTTCGCCCTGGCCGCTGCGAGGCTGATGATGTCAGCCAGAAGGGCCTATCCATGAGCAAGACCACCATCCAATCCATTCCCGTTCTCGACTTTTCCTTGTTCGAGACCGATCCGAAAACCTTTCTGGACGCGCTCAAGCCGGCCGCCCGCGACGTCGGCTTCTTCTACCTCACCGGGCATGGCATCGCGCAAAGCCTCATCGACGACGTGCTGTCGGCGTCGCGCCGCTTCTTTTCGCTGCCCGAGGCCGACAAATTGAAGATCGAGATGGTCAACTCGCCGCATTTCCGCGGCTACAACCGCGTCGGCCAGGAACTGACCAAGGGCCAGCGCGACTGGCGCGAGCAGATCGACATCGGCTCGGAGGCGGCGGCACTTCCCGTCGACGGCGGCCAGCCGGCCTGGACCCGCCTGCAGGGCCCCAATCTGTGGCCCGACGCCTTGCCGGAGCTGAAGCCGATCCTGCTCGAATGGCAGTCCGAGCTGACCAAATTGTCGACGCGCCTTCTGAAAGCCTTCGCGGTGGCGCTGGAGCAGGACCGCGACATCTTCGAAACCATCTATGCCGGCACGCCCAACCAGCTCATCAAGATCATCCGCTATCCCGGCCGCGACGCCACTGGCAGCGAGCAGGGCGTCGGCGCCCACAAGGACAGCGGTTTCCTCACGCTGTTGCTGCAGGAAAAGCAGAAGGGCCTGGAGGTGGAGACCGAGGACGGCCGCTGGATCGAGGCCGAACCCAGGCCCGGCACCTTCGTCGTCAACATCGGCGAATTGCTGGAACTGGCCACCGACGGCTATCTGAAGGCGACCGTGCACCGCGTCGTCACCCCGCCGGCCGGCACCGACCGGCTGTCGGTGGCGTTTTTCCTCGGCGCGCCTTTCGACGCCGAAGTGCCGTTGCTTGATCTCGCGCCGCATCTCAAGGCACAGGCCGGCGGCGTCACCCGCGATCCGCACAACCCGCTTTTCCGCAATTCCGGCCAGAACGCGCTGAAGAGCCGCCTGCGCTCGCATCCCGATGTCGCCGCCCGCCACCATGCCGACCTGTTGGTCGCGCAGGCGCGCGCCGAGGCCGTGCCCGTCGCCTGAACCGAAACGCCGACCCTCCCATGCCTAACCATCGAGATCGACCGAAGGAGCAAACGCTATGACGCTGGAAAACCTCTCCGCCGAAACGCTCGCTTTGCATGGCGGCGGCTGGCGCGCCGACCCGTCCACCGGCGCCGTCGCCGTGCCGATCTATCAGACCACCTCCTACCAGTTTCAGGATACCGGCCATGCCGACCGGCTGTTTTCGCTGGACGAGGTCGGCCACATCTACACCCGCGTTTCCAATCCCACCCAGGACGCCTTCGAGCAGCGCATCGCCGCGCTCGAAGGCGGCGCGGCGGCTTTGCTCTTGTCGTCGGGGCAGGCGGCTTCGGCCTATTCGGTGCTGAACCTTGCCGGTGCCGGCGACAACATCGTCTCCTCCACCGGCCTCTATGGCGGCACCTGGGCGCTGTTCGCCGCCACGCTCAAGCATTTCGGCGTCGAGGTCCGCTTCGTCGATCCCGCCGATCCGGAGAATTTCCGCCGGGCGACGGACGAGCGCACGCGCGCCTATTACGCGGAATCGCTGCCCAATCCGAAGCTGCAGGTCTTCCCGATCAGGGAGGTGGCCGATATCGGCCGCTCGCTCGGCGTGCCGCTGATCGTCGACAACACGGCGGCGCCCTTGATCATTCGCCCGTTCGACCATGGCGCGGCCGTCGTCATCTATTCGGCCACCAAATATATCGGGGGCCACGGCACCTCGATCGGCGGCGTCATCATCGATGGCGGCAATTTCCCCTGGGAAGAGCACACCGCGCGTTTCCCGACGCTGAACGAGCCGGACCCCAGCTATCACGGCAAGGTCTGGGTGGAGGCGGCCAAACCGCTCGGCCCCGTCGCCTATGTGCTGCGCATCCGCACCGTGCTCCTGCGCGACGTCGGCGCCGCCATCAGCCCGTTCAACGCCTTCCAGCTCCTGCAAGGCCTGGAGACGCTGCCGCTGCGCATCCGCCAGCACAACGAGAACGCGCTGAAGGTGGCCGAATTCCTGCGCGGTCACCCCAAGGTGAAATCGGTGATCTTCCCGCGGTACCAGCTGGGCGAAGACAAGCGCCGGGCCGAGGCCTATTTCCAGCCGGGCAGCTATGGCGCGCTGGTCGGTTTCGAGCTGAAGGACGGGCGCGAGGCAGGCCGCGGCTTCATCAACGGGCTGAAGCTGTTCTACCATGTCGCCAATATCGGCGACGCGCGCTCGCTGGCCATCCACCCGTCCACCACGACGCATTCGCAGCTGTCGGCGGAAGATCAGCTCGCCTCAGGCGTCACCCCCGGCTACGTGCGGCTGTCGGTCGGCATCGAGCATCCCGACGATATCATCCGCGACCTCGAACAGGCGCTCGACGGCGCGGTGGGCGAGGAGAAGCTCAAGGCTGCCTGACCACAGCGGCTTTGTGCATCCGGGGGCGGGGGCGCAACGACAGCATGGACAGATCGGAGGAACCCGAACATGACCAGAATTGTACCCGTCCTCGACCTCAGCCGTCTGGAGCAGGGTGCTTCCGAGCGGCGCACCTTCCTGGCCGATCTGCGCTCGGCAGCCCGCGATGTCGGCTTTTTCTATCTGGCCGGGCACGGCATCGCCGTCACCGAGATCGATGGCGTTCTGGCCGCCGCCAGACGCTTCTTCGAATTGCCGGAGGACGAGAAGCTCAAGATCGCCATGGTCAACTCGCCGCAGTTCCGTGGCTACACCCGCACCGGCGGTGAGTTGACGCGGGGCAGGGCCGACTGGCGCGAACAGCTCGACATCGGCGTCGAGCGCCCGGCGATCGCGCAGCGGCCGGGCCTCGCCCCCTGGGCGCGCCTGCAGGGACCGAACCAGTGGCCGGCGCTTTATCCTGATCTCAAACCCGCGCTGTTGTCGTGGCAGGCGCAGGTGACCGCGGTGGCGATCCGCCTTTTGAGAGCCTTCGCGCTGTCGCTTGAACAGCCGGAAGACGCCTTCGACGCCATCCATGTCGGCGAGCCTAATCACCGCATGAAGATCGTGCGTTATCCCGGCCGCGATCTCACCGGCGGCGACCAGGGCGTCGGCGCCCACAAGGATGGCGGCTTCTTGACCCTGCTATTGCAGGACCAGCATGAGGGTCTGCAGGTCGAATATGACGAGCGCTGGGTGCCGGTCGATCCCATTCCCGGAACGCTGGTCGTCAATATCGGCGAACTGCTCGAACTCGCCTCCAACGGCTATCTGCGCGCCACCGTGCATCGCGTGGTCACGCCGCCGGCCGGGGTCGAGCGCCTGTCGGTGCCGTTCTTCTTCGGCGCCAGGCTGGATGCCACCATCCCGCTGCTCGACCTGCCGCCGCATCTTTCGACGGAAGCGCGCGGCCCGGCCAGCGATCCCGAAAATCCGCTGTTTCGCGATGTCGGCACCAATGTCCTGAAAAGCCGGCTGCGCTCGCATCCCGACGTTGCCAAACGGCATTATTCCGACCTCATCGAAAGCGGCTTCGCCCCGGTCGCGGCCTGAGCTTTCCGTAGGGTTCCTCTGCTCTCGGCCGGGCGTTCGCCCGGCTTTCTTTTTCGCGCCCAACGCCCGTCATTCCGGGCAAGCGAGCAAAGCGAGCGCCGACCCGGAACCCAATGGTCATGGCGCGTCGAGCACGGCCCGGTCCTCATCTTGACACGTTCGGGCTACTCAAGCCGCCCGCTTCATCGATGCTCACGCGAAATGAGGACCCGGCTGCGCTGCTCAATAGGTTCCGGGTCGGCGCTCGCTTGCCCGGAATGACGGGGTTCCACCGCGCGGCTTCTCCTTCTCCCGCAAGGGGAGAAGGGAAGGTGCGCACCCCCTCCGCTCCTTCAACCTCCAAACCCGGCCCTTCGCGGCAAAGCGCTTCCCGAACGACGGCAAATTTGGATTGCCGTTCCTTAGTCTACAAATCTTATAGAGTTACCGTCTGCCTGGGTCGGCGAAAGGGGCTGAGCGCGATCGTTTCGGATCGGCCCGATTGGGAACCAGGAGTTATCGAGATGACATTTCTATCGCAACCAGGCAGCCTTTGGCGACGCGCGGTCGCGGCCTCGCTGATCGTCGCCACCGGTGCGTTCGCCACCGTGGCCGAGGCCGGCCCGACGCTGGACAAGATCAAGCAGCGCGGCGCCATCAAGGTCGGCGTCGGCACCACGCCCGGCTTCTTCGCGCCCGACGACGCCGGCAAGTGGAAGGGCTTCTTCGTCGATTACGGCAAGGCGCTCTCCATCACCGTGTTCGGCACGCCCGACAAGGTCGAGTTCACCAATTCCTCGCCGCAGCAGCGCCTGCCGGCCTTGCAGGCCGGCGAGTTCGACATCCTGCTTTCCGGCGTGACGGTGACGATCGCCCGCGCGCTGCAGCTAGGCTTCCATTTCGGACCGACGGTGTTTTATGACGGCCAGGGCATCCTGGTGCGTAAGGACCTCGGCGTGACCAAGGCCGCCGAACTCGACGGCGCCACCATCGGCGTGCAGAGTGGCACCACCGGCGAGCTCAACATCGCCGATTTCTTCCGCAAGACCGGCAAGAAGTTCACGCCGGTGACGATCGAGGAGACCGGCGAGTTCATCAACGCGCTGGAATCGGGCCGCGTCGACGCCATCACCCAGGACAGTTCCGACCTCGTCGGCAAGCGCACCCAGCTGAAGAAGCCGGACGATTTCGTCATCCTGCCCGAGCGCCTGTCCAAGGAGCCGCTGGCGCCCGCCGTCGCCGGTGGCGACGACCGCTGGCTGGAACTGGTCAACTGGACCGTCAACGTGACCATCCAGGCCGAGGAATGGGGCATCACCTCCAAGAATGTCGACGAATTCCTGAAGTCGCCCGACCCGGCCGTGCAGCGTTTCCTCGGCGTCGATCCCTCGCTCGCCCAGGCCACCGGCCTCGACCCGAAATGGGCCTACACCATCATCAAGACGGTGGGCAATTACGGCGAGATCTTCGACCGCAACCTGAAGCCGCTCGGCTGGGAGCGCGGCTACAACAATCTGTGGACGCAAGGCGGCCTGCTTTATTCGCCGCCGTTCCGCTGAGCCGTCCTCCGTCATGGCGGTGATCGAAACCGTGCCGGGCCCTGGGCGGCCCGGCCCCTTGCGGCGGCTGGTCGGCTGGTGGGGCGACCGGCCGTGGCTGCAGCTCGCCATCGTCGCGGCTGTCGTCGCGCTTTTCTGGCTGCTCGGCGCCAACATCGCCGAGACGATGCGGCGCATCGGCGTCACCCCTGGCTTCGACTTTCTCGGCCGCTCCGCCAATTTCGAGATCGGCGAGACGATGATCGCCTTCAAGGCCGGCGATCCCTATGTCCAAGCGATCCTCGCCGGCCTCTTGAACACGCTGAAGGTCGCGCTGCTCGGCTGCGTCTTCGCCACCATCCTCGGCGTGGCGCTGGGCGTCGCCGGCCTGTCCGGCAACCTGCTTCTGGCCGGGCTGATGCGTGGATACATCGAGCTCATCCGCAACACGCCGCTGCTCTTGCAGCTGTTCTTCTGGATCGCGCTGGCCAAGGCGTTTCCGCCGCCCCGGCAGGCATTGTCGGCCTTCGGCGCGCTGTTCCTCTCCAACCGCGGCGTCTTCGTGCCGGCCCTCGCCGTCGACGGTTTTTCCGCCGCGACCCTGCTGCTTTTGGCCGCCATCGGCCTGTCCTACGGCCTCTTTCTCTACACGGCGCGCCGACAGCGTCGCCTCGGCCTGAGCCGCGCCCTGCTTGCAACGCTGGTTCTCCTGGTCGCCGCCGGTCTCGCTTTGCCGGCCACCGGTGCTGCGATAAGCTTCGACCTGCCGGTTCTCGCCGGTTTCAACATTCGTGGCGGCCACAGCCTGACGCCGGAATTCGCTGCACTTCTCGTCGGCCTCACCGTCAAGTTCTCGGCCGCCATCGCCGAGATCGTGCGCGCCGGCATCCAGTCGGTGCCGTCGGGCCAATGGGAGGCGGCCCGCGCGCTCGGCCTGCATCCGGGCCAGATCATGCGGCTTGTCGTGCTGCCGCAGGCGCTGCGCGTCATCACGCCGATGATCACCTCGTCCTATCTCGACCTCACCAAGGATTCTTCCCTCGCGGTCGCCATCGGCTATCCCGACCTCGTCTCCATCATCAACACCACCGCCAACACCACCGGCCAGTCCTTCGAGGCGCTCGCCATCCTCATCGGCGTCTATCTCGTCCTGAACCTGTCGGTGTCGGCCCTCATGAACATCTACAACCGCAAGGTCGCCCTGCGCGGCGGAGTGCTGCGATGAGCCTGGTCGATATCGCTTCCTTGCCGCTGATGCGCCGCCCGGTCGATCTCAAGCCTCTGTGGAACGGCCTGTTCGGCACCAAGCTCAACACGGCGCTGACGCTGCTGACGCTCGCCTTCCTTGCCTGGATCGTGCCGCCGCTGCTCAGATGGCTGGTGCTCGACGCCATCTGGACCGGCACCGCGCAGGATTGCGCCGCCGCTTCCGGTGCCTGCTGGGCCTTCGTCACCGCCAAAATGCGTTTCATCCTCTTCGCTTTCTACCCGCAGGATCTGCAATGGCGGCCGCTGGCGGCGTTGCTCCTTCTGCTCGGCCTGCTTGCGGTCACCGCGCAGCCGAGGTTCTGGCGGCGCGAATTGCTCATCGCCTGGCCGCTCGGCGTCGGTCTCGCCTGGGCGCTGCTGTCCGGCGCGCTGACCGGCTCTCCGGTCGCCTCGAACCAGTGGGGCGGCCTGCCGGTGACGCTGCTGGTCTGGGCGGTGTGTTTTGGCCTGTCCGTCCCGCTCGCCGTGCTGCTCGCTTTGGCGCGGCGCTCGAAGATGGGCGGCCTGCGCACGCTCTCCGTGCTGTTCATCGAGCTGATGCGCGGCACGCCGATGGTCGCCATCCTCTATGTGGCGATGCTGATCCTGCCGATGGCCATCCCCGGCGGCCAGTTCCTCGACAAGACGCTGCGCGCCATCGTCATGATCAGCCTGTTCTGGTCGGCCTATGTCGCCGAGGTGGTGCGCGCCGGCCTGCAGGCCATCCCGCATGGCCAGGAGGAGGCGGCCAAGGCGCTCGGCCTCGGCTACTGGCGCACCATGCAGCTCATCGTGCTGCCGCAGGCGCTGCGCAAGGTCATCCCCGGGCTGGTCAACCTCGCCATCGGCTTCCTGCTCGCCACCTCGCTGCTCGCCGTCATCGGCATCCTCGACCTGCTCAACGCGGCGCGCGCCTCGACCACCGACCCGAAATGGCTCGGCTTCTACGACGAAGCCTATCTCGTCGTCGCGGTCATCTATTTCGTCTTCTGCTTCGGCGGCTCCCGCTACAGCCGCTGGCTGGAGCGGCGGCTGGGGGCGGTGCGGAATTGAATTTCACCGACCCTTGAAGTGATGAGTGCCGACGCCTCTATCTCCCCCCTTGCGGGGGAGAAAGCGATTTCAGCATCTTAGCGAGCACGCCCGCAGGGCGGCACAGTCTAAGTGCTAGAAATCGCAAGAGAGGGGATTTGTCGGCAATGCGCCAGCCAGTCAGACCGTCACATCGCGGCTTTGCCCGCTCTATGCGCGCCGACGCGACCATGCTTTGCAGGCTTTGCGCAACCGCCAACTCAACGGCTTGAAGTTCAAGCGACAGGTGCCGCTCGACGGCTATATTCTCGACTTCGCCTGTTTCGAGGCCAGGCTGATCATCGAGGTCGATGGCAGTCAGCATGCAGATTCACAAGGTGATGTCGCTCGCGATCGGCATTTCGAGATGCGAGGATTCCGCATCCTACGTTTCTGGAACGAGGAGGTGGAGAGGAACCTCGACGCGGTCTGCGAGGCGATCTTGCTGGCTGCCGACGGTCGCGGCTGAACATCCCCTTTCTTGCGATTTCTAGCACTTAGTTGCGCCACCCTGCGGGCGTGCTCGCTAAGACGCTGAAATCGCTTTCTCCCCCACGAGGGGGAGATAGAGGCGCGTTCGCTCACCCGTCTCCGGGCTCGTTACACCCCTAGCGCCTGCGTCAGATCGGCAATCAAATCATCCGCGTCCTCGATGCCGGCCGAAAGCCGGACCAGCGAATCCGAGATGCCGATTTCGGCGCGCTTCTCGGCCGGGATCGAGCCATGTGTCATCAGCGCCGGGTGCTCGATCAGGCTCTCCACCCCGCCCAGGCTCTCGGCCAGCGCGAACAGCCGCGTGTGTTCCAAAAAGCGCTTGGTGCCGGCGAGGTCGCGGTCGAGTTCCACCGTGATCATGCCGCCGAAGGCGCTCATCTGCGCCTTGGCGATTGCGTGCTGCGGGTGGCTTTCGAGGCCGGGATAGATGACGCGGCGCACATCGGAGCGCGCCTCCAGCCAGCGCGCGATCTTCAGCCCGTTGGCCGAATGCCGCTCCATGCGCAGCGCCAGCGTCTTCAGGCCGCGCAGCGCCAGGAAGCTGTCGAATGGCCCGGAAATGGCGCCCACCGCGTTCTGCAGGAATTTCAGCTGGTCGCGCAGTTCGGTGTTCTCGCCAACCACGACGACCCCGCCGACCATATCGGAATGGCCGTTGAGATATTTGGTCACCGAATGCACGACGAGATCGATGCCGAGCTCCAGCGGCCGCTGGATATAGGGGCTGCAGAAAGTGTTGTCGGCCACCGCGATCAGCCCCTTCCTGCGGGCGAGAGCGGCGACGGCGGCAAGGTCGACCACGCGCAGCAGCGGGTTGGTCGGCGTCTCCACCCACAGCATCTTCGTCTCCGGCCGGATCGCCGCTTCCACGGCGGCCAGGTCGGTGAAATCGACGAAGCTCACCTTCAGCCCGGCCGAGCGCTTGCGCACCCGCTCCAACAGGCGGAACGTGCCGCCATAAATGTCGTCGGTGGCCACGATATGGGCGCCGGAGTCCAGCAGTTCGAAGATGTTGGCGATCGCCGCCAGCCCCGACGCATAGGCGAATGCCGCCGTGCCGCTTTCCAGATCCGCCACCGCGCGCTCGAAGGCGAAGCGGGTCGGGTTCTGGCTGCGGGCATATTCGAAACCCTTGTGCACGCCGGGCGACTGCTGCGCATAGGTCGAGGTGGCGTAGATCGGCACCATGACGGCGCCGGTCGTCGGGTCGTGGCTCTGCCCGCCATGGATGGTGCGGGTGGAAAAGGCAAGCCGGTTGCGGCCCTGTATGGTCATCGGTTGCGCCTCAGATGGTTGATGAGATCGATGCGGGTGATGAGGCCGACGAATTCGTCATTGTCGAAGACGATGGCCACCTCGTTGCGGTCGAAGACGGGCAACAGCGCATCCAGCGTCTGGCTGGCCTGCAGCGTGTGCAGTTCGGCGCTCATCGCGCTGTGCACCGGCTGGTCGAAACGTTGCCAGCGGCCGTCATAGGGGCCGTCGACCTGGGTGAGTATGTCGCTTTCGTCGATGATGCCGACCAGCCGGCCTTCGTCCAGCACCGGCAATTGCGAGACGTCGCCGCGCCGCATGCGGCCATAGGCGGTCAAAAGCGTGTCATCCGGCCCGACGAACACCGTGCCGCCCTCGCGGTGCGAGCGGGCGACAAGGTCGGAGAGGTCGCCATGCTGCTCGCGTTCGGCCAGGCCCTGTTCGGCCAGCCAGAAATCGTCGAACACCTTGGACAGATATTTGTTGCCGCTGTCGCACACGAAGGTGACGACGCGTTTGGCGGTCTTCTGCTCGCGGCAATAGCGCAGCGCCGCCGACAACAGCGTGCCGGAAGACGAGCCGGCCAGGATGCCTTCCTTGGACAAGAGGTCGCGCACCGCCAGCATCGAATGCCGGTCGGAAATCGAATAGGCCTTCTTCACCAGCGAAAGATCGCAGTTCGGCGGCACGAAATCCTCGCCGATGCCTTCCACCGTCCAGCTGCCGGCCTCGATCATCTCGCCGGTCTTGACCAGCGGCGCCAGCACCGAGCCGACCGGGTCGGCCAGCACCATTTCGGTCTTGGGCGAGACCCCGGCGAAGAAGCGGCCGAGGCCGGTCAGCGTGCCGCCGGAGCCGACACCCACCACCACCGCATCGACATCGCCATCCAGCTGGCGCCAGATTTCCGGGCCGGTGGTGATCTCATGCGCCAGCGGGTTGGCCGGGTTGGAGAACTGGTTGGCATAGAAGGCGCCGGGAATCTCGGCGGCCAGCTTTTCGGCCATGTCCTGGTAATATTCGGGATGGCCCTTGCCGACGTCGGAGCGGGTCAGCCGCACCTCGGCGCCGAGTGCCCTGAGATGCTGCACCTTCTCGCGCGACATCTTGTCGGGCACGATCAGGATGATGCGGTAGCCGCGCGGAATGCCGACCTGCGCCAGCCCCAGCCCGGTGTTGCCGGCGGTGGCCTCGATAATGACGCCGCCGGGTTTCAGCCGTCCGTCGCGCTCTGCCTGGTCGATCATCGAGCGGGCGATGCGGTCCTTGATCGAGCCGCCGGGGTTCTGGCTCTCCAGCTTGATGAAGAGGCGGCACTTGCCGGTGTCGAACTTCTTCAGTTCCACCACCGGCGTCTCGCCGATCAGGTCCAACACCGAGGCGACCGGCGGCTGCAGCCGCTTCATCGCCTCGACCGGTTCTGCCTGCACTTTCGTGTTCATCGGGGGGCTCCCTCTCGGGGTCGCCGGATCGCTGTCCGGCATGCGTCCTGATCGCAGAAGCGACCGCTCTTTGTCGAAGGAAGAAATTTCCTTTGAAAGGCGATCAGTAGAATGTCGTTTCAGTTCTCCGGAATTGATCTGCCTTGTCGCCGTCTCCTGCCTGCGCATGAGAATGGTTTTCGCCGGTCGTGTCCATTCAATATGGTGCGCCGGTGGCGTCGGGGAAGTGGGGGAGGCCAATTGCACCATGGAGATCAAGGCGAGCGCGGCGCGCCTTCCTTCTCCCCTTGCGGGAGAAGGTGGATCGGCGCGCAGCGCCGAGACGGATGAGGGGTGTTGGACGGAGCGCTGCTTTGCGAATGTACGGCGGTGTCGATAGGGGATGCTGATTTTGAAACGTCTCGTTTCTTCCAGCACCCCTCATCCGACCTCGCCCAAGGCGGCTGCGCCGCCAGGGCTCGGCCACCTTCTCCCACAGGGGGAGAAGGGGAGGCGAGTTGTCGCCGTCAGCGCGAGTTTCAGCCCCGAGCCATGCTTCCCAACGGGTTGAGGGCTTACCCGGAATGAGGGCGTCAGAACATCCCTCAGCCTTTATCGACCCGCACCGTCTCGCCATCGGCCGGGACCAGCAACCGTTCCGGGCCGATGCCAGCCGCGTCGGCGGTTCTGCGCAGCGTTGCGCGGTCCACCGTTGCGTGGTCGAGCGCTTCCATATGCACGGCAATCACCTTGGCCTGCGGCGCCGAACGCGCCACCTCGACGGTCTGGCTATCGTCCATCACGATCAGCTCGCCGTCCCAGCGCGCGCCGCAGGAATGGGTGACGATGATGTCGGGCCTCGTCCTGGCGATGGTCTCAACCACCGGCGGATAAAGCACCGTGTCGCCGGCCCAGTAGAGTGACGGCTCGCCGGCCGCTTCCAGCGAAAAGCCGATCACCTGCCCCATCTTCTCCACCACCGGCCCCAGCCCGTGGCTGCCGTCGCGGCGGGTCAGCCTGATGCCGTTCCAGGTGAGTTCCGAGGTGAGCGGCGTGACGTCCTTGAAACCGAAGCCACGGATCTTGTCCTCGTCGCCGGGCTGGCAGATCAGCGGCAGGTCTTTTGGGATCACCGCCTGCGCCACCGTGTCGAAATGGTCGGCGTGCAGATGCGAGACGATCAGCAACTCGACGCCGTCGAGGATGTCGTCGACGCTGGCCGGCAGGTCGACCATCGGGTTGGGCGAACGACCGGTAAAGGAAGGCCGGCTGTGCTTGGCGCCAAGGTCGGGGTCGACCAGCAGCGTCCTGCCGGCGACCTCGATCTTCAGCGCGGCGTTTCGGAAGAGACGAATTTTCATGATGTCCTCGGCTGGGTCTGGGGCGTCGGCCTTGCCGAACGGGTCGGCTTTACCGAACAGCTTGGCTTGGCAAAACAGGTCGGCGGGCGGAAGGCGATTCCGGCATCTTAACCGCGCGTGTCGTCATGGCGAGGACCAGCGATAGGGCCAGCAACGCGGCATGGATGTTTCTTCGTGAAAACCGGCGGGACGTTAAGAAGTCGAGGGCCATTTTGAGGGCAGATCGCGGCCTGTGAATAAAAACAGGGGCCTCGCAGACGCCGTTTCCCGCGAAGCCTTGATGGCGCGTGCCAAAATTTTTTGACTCCGGCGCCGCCACCAGCTTCGTGTTCACATCGCGCGGTCGCCGGCGCGCCGGACGACTGCGGCGATCCGGTTCGCCACGGGACGGGCGCCGCCGGAAAAATACATGCAAACACATGTTTTCACGCGGGTTTCCGATTGGCGGGCGCCGCCACGAAGCTACCGCATCGCAGCAAAAGCAGCCTGCGAGGCCAATTATTTTAGCCTTAAAATGATATTTGCAAACGCATTTAAACTGCGCTAGCCTCCCCTTGGGAGAGCCGGTCTGGGCGCGATTGTCGAGCAACCGGTCGAGAAGATCAAGAATACGCAATCAGGAGGAACCGTCCATGACCGCAGCCGCCGCGCTCGCCAATTTCGCCGAGCTTTTGTTGAGTGGAAAGATCGAGGTCGTCGATCTCTCGGCCCCGCTCGGGCCCGACACGCCCTTGCTCAAGCTGCCGCCGGAATTCGCCGTCGACACGCCCAAGATCGAGATTCACACCATCTCCGAATACGACAAGAACGGCCCGTTCTGGGCCTGGAACTGGCTGAAGATCGGCGAGCATTCGGGCACCCATTTCGACGCCCCGCACCACTGGATCACCGGCAAGGAATATTCGGACGGCTATACCGACACCATCTCGGTGCAGAACTATGTCGCGCCAGTCAATGTCATTGATTGTGCAGCGGAATCCACCGCCAACAACGACTATCTGCTCACCGCCGACGCCATCAGGGCCTGGGAAGCCAAGCACGGCGCCATCGGCAAGGGTGAGTGGGTGGTGATGCGTTCCGACTGGGACAAGCGCAACGGTTCGGAGGCCGCCTTCCTGAATGCCGACGCCAATGGCCCGCATTCGCCGGGACCGACGGTCGACGCCATCGAATACATCATCGAGCGCGGCGCCATCGGCTGGGGCACGCAGTGCATCGGCACCGACGCCGGTGCCGCCGGCGGCATGAACCCGCCATACCCGGCGCACAATCTGATGCACAAGGCCAACCGCTACGGCCTCGCCAGCCTGTGCAATCTCGACAAGTTGCCCGCCAAGGGCGCGATCCTGATCGCCGCGCCGCTCAAGATCGTCAAGGGCACCGGCAGCCCCGTGCGTGCCATGGCCCTGGTGCCGAAGGGCTGATTGTAGAGGCCGATCATCGTGGCTTACGATCACGTCATCATCGGCAGCGGCATCAACGGCCTCGTGGCGGCGGCGATGCTGTCGAAACAGGGCGCGCGGGTGCTGCTTCTGGAGCGCGAGCAGCGCCTCGGCGGCTGCATGTTCAGCACCGAGGCGACGCTTCCGGGCTTCACGCATGACGTGATGGCGGCCACGTTCGTTCTGTTCCTGACCGGGCCGGCTCACGCTGCGCTCGGGCAGGACCTTGCCCGCCACGGCCTGGAATTCTGCCACACGCCGCATCCGACGGCGGCGCTGCGTCCCGACGGATCGAGCGTGGTGTTGACCACCGACCGCGCCGCCAATGTGAAGGCTTTCAATGCGCTTTCGTCCGGCGACGGCGACCGCCATGCCGTCGATGTCGGTTCGATCGAGGCCAGCGCCGAACTGCTGTTCGGCTTGCTCGGCGGACAACTGTGGAGCTTCGCCACGGCGAAGCTTCTGGCGCGCGAGGCGTGGCGGCGCGGGTTGCGTGGGCTGGTCGACTATTTCGGCGGGGCCCTGGCGCCGGCACGCGGCTGGCTGGAAACAAACTACAAGTCGCCGCGGATACAGGCCCTGCACGCGCCGTGGGCCCTGCATTGCGGGCTCTCTCCGGAAGACACCTATTCCGCCCAGATGGGCAAGGTCATCGCCTTTGCCCTGGAGGCGGCTGGCGCGCCTATCGTCAAGGGCGGTGCCGGCAAGGCGGTCGAGGCGTTCCGCGCGCTGATCGAGGAACAGGGTGGCGTGATCCGGACCGGTGCGGATGTCGAGCGCATCCTGGTTCGCGGCGGCAAGGCTGCCGGCGTTCGGCTGGCCGGCGGAGAGGAAATCGATGCCTCGAAATCCGTCATCGCTTCCGTCGCGCCGAGCCAGCTCTATGGGCGCCTGCTCGATACCGATGCTCCATCTCCGGCAAAGGATGCGACACGCGCCTACCGTCATGGCCGCGGCAATTTTCAACTGCACTATGCGCTGGATCGTGCGCCGCGCTGGCGGACCGAGGGTCTGGAAAAGGTCGCGCTCATCCATCTCACCGACGGCATCGACGCGGTTTCCAAATCGCACAACGAGGCGACCCGCAGCCTGCTACCGGCAACGCCGACCATGTGTGTCGGGCAACCGGCTTCGCTCGATCCGTCGCGCTGCCCGGAAGGCAAGGCGATCCTGTGGATCCAGGTTCCGGATGCGCCGCGCGCCATCAAGGGCGATGCGGCCGGGCAGATCGCCACGCAAGGCACATGGGACGAGGCGACGCGCGAGGCCTTCGCCGACCGCCTCGAGGCGATCCTGGCTAATCATATCGAAGGTTTCCGCGAAACCGTGCTGGCGCGACGCGCCTATTCGCCGGCCGATCTCGAAGCGATGAACATCAATTTGGTCGGCGGCGATCCCTATGGCGGCGCTTGCACGATCGACCAATTCTTCGTGTGGCGGCCGTTCGCCGGTTCGGTCAATCACCGCAGCGCGATCAAATCGCTGTATCATATCGGGGCCTCGACGCATCCGGGCCCTGGTCTCGGTGGTGGATCGGGTTTCCTCGTGACCAAGGAGTTCCGGTGAACGAACGCACGACCATCAGCGACGACGTCGACGGCCCGCGCCTCGGCGAAATCGGGTTGCAGCAATTCGCGCCCTACCTGATGAACCGCATCATGGGCCGCTACAACGCTTCGCTGCGCGAGGATCTGGCCAAGCTCGGCCTGACCACGCCGAAGATGCGCGCGCTGGCCGTATTGTCGGTGATCGACAATCTGGTGATCGGCAGGCTTGCGGTCTACGCGGTGGTCGAACAATCGACATTGAGCCGTGCGCTGGATGCGCTCGAGGCCGACGGGCTGGTCCGCCGCACCGTCGATCCCGAAGACAGCCGCGCCACGCGCATCTCCATCACCGAAGCCGGCCGTGCCGCCTTCGAGACGCTGTGGCCGACCATGCGCCACTCCTACAACCATATGTTCGCCGGCATCGACGCGGCCGAGCAGGCAGCCTTCGTGGCGACCCTGCAGAAGATGCTGGTGAATGTGCGCAAGCACGAATTCTAGGCGCGGCAAACCGGAAACGGCCGTTGCTGGCGCGTGGCTTCAACAAGGGGAACGACATGGGCAAACAATTACTGATCGCCGTTTTGCTGGCTTCTGCCGCTTGCGTAACGAATGCTGCCGCCGAGCCGATGCCGGGGGTTCGCGGCATCAACCACATCGGTCTCACCGTGCCGGACATAAAGGCGGCCGAGGCCTTCTTCGTCGACGTGATGGGATGCCAGAAGGCGATGAGCTTCGGCCCCTTCCGCGACGACAAGGGCGAATTCATGAAGGACCTGGTCGATGTCGACCCGCGCGCGGTGATCAACCAGATCACGCTGCTGCGCTGCGCGTCAGGTTCGAACATCGAGCTGTTCGACTACAGCGCACCCGACAAGAAGGAGGTGCGGCCACGCAATTCCGACGATGGCGGACACCACATCGCCTTCTACGTCGACGACATCGACGCTGCCGCGAAGTATCTGGCCGCCAAGGGCATTCGCACGCTGAAGGGGCCGCTGCCCGTCAATGACGGCCCCGCGGCAGGCCAGTCGATACTTTACTTCTTCGCGCCGTGGGGACTGCAACTCGAGGCCATCTCGTTTCCGAAGGGCATGGCCTACGAGAAGAATGGCGGCCCGGTGTTGTGGTCGAACACGGACCCGGCCAAGTAGAGGTTACCCCAATGGCAGAGCGCTCATTCGCCAAGGAAGTCCAGAAACTCAAACTGGGCGGCGGCGAGGAATTCACCGGCGAGGGGATTCTCGCCATCACCAAGGCGCTGCTGCAGTGCGGCGTCGGTTATGTCGGCGGCTATCAGGGCGCGCCGATCAGCCATCTGATGGATGTGCTGGCCGACGCGCAGGAAATCCTCGGCGAACTCGGCGTGCATTTCGAGGCGAGCGCCTCGGAAGCCACCGCGACCGCCATGCTGGCGGCCTCGGTGCATTATCCGATCCGCGGTGCCGCCACTTTCAAGTCGACGGTCGGCACCAATGTCGCGTCGGACGCGCTGGCCAATCTGGCCTCTGGCGGCGTTACCGGCGGCGCGCTGATCATCGTCGGCGAAGACTATGGCGAAGGCTCCTCCATCATGCAGGAGCGCAGCCACGCCTTCGCCATGAAGAGCCAGGTCTGGCTGCTCGATCCGCGCCCGAACCTGCCGTCCATCGTCGCGGCGGTGGAACATGGTTTCGAACTGTCGGAAGCCTCCAACACGCCGGTCATGCTGCAGGTGCGCATCCGCTGCTGCCACGTGCATGGTTCCTTCACGGCTAAGGACAATGTCCGGCCCGCCATGACGGTCGCCGACGCGCTGGACAATCCGCGCCGCGACACCCAGCGCATCGTGCTGCCGCCAGCCTCTTTCCTGCATGAGAAGGAAAAGATCTCCAAACGCCTGCCGGCGGCGATCGACTACGTCAAGCGCCACAGGTTGAACGAGACTTTTGGCGGTTCCGGCAAAGTCGGCATCGTCATGCAGGGCGGCATGTACAACGGTGTCATCCGCGCGCTGCAGCGGCTCGGCCTCGCCGACGTCTATGGCGAGACGGAAGTGCCGCTGCATGTGCTCAACGTCACCTATCCGCTGGTCGAGGACGACCTCACCGCCTTCTGCGCCGACAAGGACGCGGTGCTGATCGTCGAGGAGGGCCAGCCCGACTATATCGAGCAGGCGCTGGGCTCGATGCTCTACAAGGCCGGCGCCACGGTGAAGCTGGAAGGCAAGGGTGTTTTGCCGATGGCCGGCGAATATTCCGGCGACGTCATGTTGTCGGGCATCGGTGCCTTCATGCGCAAGCACGCCGGCGACATGCTGGCGCCGGAAATCCGCGCGCCCAACGTGCCGGCGCCGCCGATCTTCGACGATCTCGCCAAGACAGTGCCGATGCGCCCGCCGGGCTTCTGCATCGGCTGTCCCGAGCGGCCGATCTTCGCCGCCACCAAGCTTGCCGAGCAGGAGCTTGGCAAGCATCACATCGCCTCCGACATCGGCTGCCACCTGTTCTCGATCATGCCGCCTTTCGAATTGGGGGCAACGACGATGGGTTATGGTCTGGGGCCCGCTTCGGCGTCGGCCTTCAATTCGCCCGACGCCAAGCGCCGCTCCATCTCCTTCGTCGGCGACGGCGGCTTCTGGCACAATGGCCTGACGTCTTCGATCGGCAATGCCGTGTTCAACAAGAACGACGGCGTCATCGTGGTGGTGGACAATTATTATTCGGCGGCGACCGGCGGGCAGGACATCCTGTCGTCACGCGCCTCCAACCGCACGAAGTCGACCAAGCATCCGATCACCGATGCCATCAAGGGCATGGGCGTGAAATGGGTGCGTCACATCGAGCGCACCTACGATGTCGGCGCCATGCGCGAGGCGCTGAAGGAGGCACTGACGACGGAGGAGAAGGGACCGAAGGTCATCGTCGCCTCGTCCGAATGCATGCTCAATCGCCAGCGCCGCGAGGCGCCGCTGAAGAAAAAGGCGATCGCCGACGGCAAGCGCATGGTCAAGACCAAATTCGGCGTCGACGAAGACGTCTGCACCGGCGATCACGCCTGCATGCGCCTGTCCGGCTGTCCGTCGCTGACGGTCAAGCATCTCGACGATCCGCTGCGCGACGACCCGGTGGCGGCGATCGACGAGAATTGCGTCGGCTGCGGCAATTGCGGCGAGGTGGCGGACGCCGCTGTGCTCTGCCCGTCCTTCTATCAGGCTGACGTGGTTTCGAACCCGACCGGCTGGGACCGCTTCTGGTTCGGTCTGCGCCAGCGCGTCATCGCGGCGCTGCAAGGCTGGCGCGAGCGCAGGCGGCCCGTCTTCGGAGATGTCTCGGCATGAAATTCGGTTTGCCGGAAGGTCCGGATACCACCGGCCGTATCGTCAAGATCTGCATCCTCGCCGTGGGCGGGCAGGGCGGCGGTGTGCTCTCTGGCTGGGTGACTGACGTTGCCCAGCGTTCGGGCTGGCATGTGCAATCGACCTCGGTGGCCGGCGTCGCCCAGCGCACCGGCGCCACCATCTATTATGTCGAGATGCTGCCGCGCGATCCGGCGCGGCCCAACGACCGTCCGGTGCTGTCGCTCAGCCCGTCGCCGGGCGACGTCGATATTCTGATCGCCGCCGAGCTTGCCGAGGCGGGCCGGGCTGTGCTGCGCGGCTTCGTAACGCCTGACCGCACCGCCTTGATCGCCTCCAGCCACCGCATGCTGGCAGTGTCGGAAAAGATCGTGCCGGGCGATGGTCGTGCCGATTCCGACACGGTGTCGCGTCGCGCCGGCGAGGCCGCCAGGCGGCTGATCCATTTCGACATGGAAGAGATGGCCAAGAAAGCCGGCAGCGTTGTTTCGGCGAGCCTGTTCGGGGCGCTGGCAGGCTCGGGTGAACTGCCATTCTCCCGCGAGGCCTTCGAGGCGACGATCCGGGCCGGCGGCAAGGGCACCGAGGCAAGCCTGGCCGCCTTCGCGCTCGGCTACGACCGCGCCACCGGCGTCGAAGCGCCGGTTGCCGCGACTGGCGCGAAACCGAAGCAAGCCGAAGGCACCGCTCTGCCCAAGTCTCTGGAGCGGGGATGGCAGGCCTTGTCCGCGCGCGCCGCGGCGTTGCCGCAGCCCGTTCGTGAAATGGCGGAACCCGGCCTGCGCAAGGTGGTCGATTTCCTCGACCTTGCCTATGGCGATGAATATCTTGATCGGCTTGAAGGCATCGTAGCCGTCGACACCGAGGCCGACGGCTACGCGTTTGCGCGGGAAGCGGCGAAATACGTTGCCAACGCCATGGTCTATGACGACATCATTCGCGTCGCCGACCTGAAGACCCGGTCGGAGCGCTCGCGGCGCGTACGCGACGAGGTGCATCTGCGCAAAAACCAGACGCTTGCCACCACCGAATATTTCCACCCGCGCATGGAGGAAATCTGCGGCGCGTTGCCCGCCGGCCTCGGCGCCGCCATCGAGGCGCGGCCAAGGCTGATGAAGGCGCTGAACCGCTTCGTCGACCGTGGCCGGCGCATCCGCACCGACAGCGTCTTCGGTTTCGGCATGTTGTGGACGGTTGCCGGCATGCGCCGCTGGCGGCGCGGACTGTTGAGGCACAGGGTCGAGACCACGCATATGCAGGCATGGCTCAATGTCGCCGAGACCGAGCGCAGCGGCGACTACGCGCTGGGCGTCGAGGTGCTGAAATGCCGGCGGCTGGTGAAGGGCTATTCCGACACGCATGCGCGCGGCCAGTCCAAGTTCGACAAGGTGCTGGCCTGCCTGCCCATGTTGCGCGGGCGCACCGACGCCGCCGACTGGATCAGGCGGTTGCGCGAAGCGGCCTTGGCCGACGCCGACGGCGTGGCGCTCGACGGCGCCATCAGGACGGTGCGGTCCTTCGCCGACGATCCCGGCAAGCTGGCGGGCTGATCGCCATCGAGGCCGACCTGATTGACGGACCGGGCAGTTACTTTATGCTTTGATCATCGCGGATGGAGTCGAGGCCATCCGCTGGTCGTGCGGGATGCGCGGCCGCACGAGTGGATAAGGACGCCCGCATCATGCGGCAGGGGCGGTTCATCAATGGCTGAAACGGATATCCAGGGCTGGGTCGACAGCGAGACCAAGGCGGTCGAGGCGCCGGCCGATCATGGCGACGAGACGCGGCTATGGCTGCGGCTGTTGACGTGCACGACGCTGATCGAGGCCGAAATCCGACGCCAGCTGCGCGAGGAATTCGACTTCACCTTGCCGCGTTTCGACCTTCTGGCGCAACTCGAACGCGCCGAAGACGGCATGGTGCTGGGCGAGGTCTCGCGCCGCATGATGGTTTCGGCCGGCAATCTCACCGCGCTGGTCGAGCGACTGGTCGAAAGTGGCCATATCAGCCGCACCACCTCGCCGACCGACCGTCGCGTCCAGATCATCGCGTTGACCGAGTTCGGCAGGAAGGAATTCCGCAAGATGGCCGACCGCCACGGCGACTGGATCGGCGCGCTGTTCAAGGATTTGTCGGCGCGCGATCGGGACGTGCTGATGAAGGAACTCGGCAAGCTGAAAGGTTCGATCCGCGGCGCGCTGGCGGATGACGCCTGACTGGAAATCTTGGACACGCTGGCGGATGACGCCCGCGTCCCAGACATGAAAAACGGCCGCGCAGTTCACTGCGCGGCCGCCTTTGTCACTCCCGCATCACCTCGCGGGCGGCACCGGGCACTCGGCCGCGCTTCAGGCTGGGCAGCGCCAGCATCAAAAGCACGAACAGGCCGGTGGCGAGCTTGAGGTCGGGCGGCGGCATGCCGGCGGCAAGGCACAGCGAGACCAGCTGGTAATAGACGACGGCGCCGACGAAGGGCGCCGCGAGCTGCCGCAGCACTGTCTGCTTGCCGGTAATCGCCTCACCGATCATCAAAGCGGCCAGGCCGTTAATGAGGATGCCGAGGCCCATATTGACGTCGGCGAAGCCCTGGCTCTGCACCATCAGCGAGCCGCTGAGCGCCGAAAACGCGCTGGCCAGGCCGACGCCGCCGATGGTGGCGGTCCACACATTGATGCCTTGCGCTTCGGCCATGTCCGGATTGGCGCCAACGGCGCGGATGGCGGTGCCGCGTTCCGTCTTGAAGAACAGATAGAGCAGGACGAGCACGAGAAGACCCAGCGCCCCGGCGATGACGATCTTGGTGCTCGGGAAACCGGGCTGGCCGACGGGCGACCACTCGAACAGCGAAGGCATGCCGAACACCGAAAGGTTCGAGCGGCCCATGATGCGCAGATTGATCGAATAGAGCATCGTCATCATCAGGATGCCGGCGAGCAGCGTGTGGATGCGGAAGCGCAGGTGGATGAAGGCGGTGCAGCAGCCTGCGATGAAGCCGGCGATCAGCGCGGCGGCGATCGCCGTCAGCGGCGACTGGCCGGCGGCGAGCAGCACGCCGGCGACGCAGCCGCCGAGCGGGAAGGCGCCTTCGCTGGTCAGGTCGGGGAAGGAGAGCATCCTGAACGGGATCATGATGCCGAGCACGACGAAGGCCAGAATGAGGCTCTGCGCCAGCGTGACGGGAACGAGCGCGACGAAGCTCGAAAAGATATCCTGGATCATGGCCATATCGGTCAGCTCGCCAGCAGCATGCGGTCGCTCTTGACGGCGAAGTGGCCGATCAGGTCCGCGACGGTGGTTTGTTTTTTCTCATCGCCGCCGATTTCAAGGCGGACCTTGCCGGCGTCGAGCATGAGGATGCGATTTCCGTAGTCGACGGCGTGCTGCATGTTGTGTGTCACCATCAGCGTGGTGAGTTTCAGCGCTTCGACGGCACGGATGGTCGCCTTCATGACGATGTCGGCGGTGCGCGGGTCGAGTGCGGCGGTGTGTTCGTCAAGCAGCAGGAGCTCCGGCTCGCCGCCCACCGCCATGATCAGCGAAAGCGATTGCCGCTGGCCGCCGGAAAGCAGTTCGACGCGCGTGTCCAGCCGGTTCTCGAGGCCGAGGCCGAGCAGCGAGAGACGCTCCTTGTAGGCGGCCAGGCGCGTGGCGTTGAGGCCCTGGCGCAGCCGGCGCTTCTGGCTGCGCAGATCGGCCAGTAGCATGTTTTCGGCCACCGTCATCGAGGCGGCGGTGCCTTTCATCGGATCCTGGAAAACCCGGGCGAGCTTGGTCGCACGCTTGTGGACGGGCATTCCCGTCACGTCGGTCTCGTTGATCTGGACACGGCCGGAATCGAGCACTAGTGCGCCGGAAATGGCGTTGAGCATGCTCGACTTGCCGGCGCCGTTGGAGCCGATGACGACGCCGAAATCGCCCGTCTTGAGCGACAGGCTCAAGCCATCGAGTGCGATCTTCTCGTCAGCCTGTCCCTTGAAGAATATCTTGCGTGCCGATTTGATTTCCAGCATCCGCGCCCTCCTGGCGCAAGGCTTCGGCAGTCGTCCTGGATTGCCGGATGCGATGCGCAGATGAAATCTGTCAGGCGTTGTCGTCCGTCCCGATCGGCCGCCGCCCGGTTGTTATGAAGAAGCGGCGCCCGAGCGTTCAGTTCAGGCGCCGCCATGCAGTCCTTACCTTGCCGAACTCAGTCGGCGAAGCACTTGCAGCCGTCGAGCGCGGCCGGGATCTTGATGCCGAATTCGCCGGCGACCTTCTTCGAGATCAGCGGGCTGTGGTCCGAATAAGCCGGACGGAACGGCGGGATTTCCTTGGGGTCCTTGCCCTTCAGGATCTCCGCAGCGATCTTGCCGGCGGCCATGCCGACCTGCTCGTAGTTGACGGCGAAGCTCGCCGGAACGACACCCTTGCGCACGGCGCCGTCGTCGGAGTTGACGATCGGGATGCCGGCCTGGCGGGCGGCGGCCGAGACGGCGGCAATCGCCGGCTGCAAGAGGTTCGAAGCCGGCGTGTAGATTACGTCGGCCTTGCCCTTGAGCGAAGCGATGCGCTGCTGGATGTCGTTGACGTTGTCGACGCCGACGGGAACGACCTCGAAGCCGGCCTTGGGGGCTGCTTCCTTGATCTTCTCCAGCACGGCCACGTCATTGGCTTCGCCAGGATTATAGGGCACGCCGAAACGCTTGGCTTCCGGCAGAAGCTTCTTGGTGAATTCCATCACGGCCGCCACGTCCTGCAGGTCGGACGAGCCGGTGATGCCGGTGTCGCCGGCTTCCCACGACGGGACCAGCTTGGCCGCGACCGGATCGGTGACGGCGGTGAAGACGATGTTGATGCCGCTGCCGGCAAGCTGCTGCTTGGCGATCTGCGAGACCGGCGTGGTGACGGTGTAGATCAGCTTCGGCTTCTCGGCCTTCAGCTTTTCGATCATCTGCGGTACCAGCGTGGCGTCGAAATTGGTGTGGCTCTCGGTGAACACCACATCCTTGCCTTCAACGAAGCCGTTTTCGGCCAGCGCCTTCTTGAAGCCGGCGATCGAGGCGTTGAGCTGCGGATGCTCGCCGAAATTGGCGATGCCGATGCGGATAGGGTCGGCTGCCGCCGCGACGACGCTGGCGATGAGCGAACCCGCAAGTACTATTCCGGACAACCAGCCGGACTTCGACAAAATCATGTTTTCCTCCCAGATTTGGCAAGCCGCCGTCTCTCCCCGGCGCCCCAGACTGCATCATAACGGGTCGGCAAACCTTGTCAAAAGGTTTATATATAAACTATCCCCTGTGGATGTTTGATATATTATTTTGCCGATAGGTCCGCCAAATATATGATCCTTGCGTGGAGGAAAAGTGCGATGCGGGGTGAGGAGCCTTCGACCAAGACGGAAGCGGCCTATTCGCGGTTGAGGCGTGACATCCTCACCACGCGGCTGGAGCCCGGCTCGCCGCTGAAGCTCGGCGCGCTGAACCAGGCTTACGGCTTCGGCTGGACGCCGCTGCGCGAGGCCCTGTCCAGGCTGGAAGCGGAAAAGCTGGTCACCGCCGTCTCCAACCGCGGCTTCGCCGTCGCGCCCGTGTCGCGCGCCGAACTGGAGGACCTCATCCGGGCGCGGGAAGTGGTCGAGCTGCCGCTGCTGCAGGAATCGATCGAGAAGGGCGGGGCCGAATGGGAATCGGCCGTGGTCACCGCGCATTACCGGCTTTCGCGTTGCAAGTTCACGCCGGACGACCCGTCCGAGGCGGCGGTCGAGGAGTGGGACGAGCGTCACGCCGCCTTTCACGCCGCGCTCGTCAGTGCCGCCAGTTCCGCCTGGCTGCTGCGTTTCCAGGCGATGGTCTACGACCAGTTGCGCCGCCACCAGCATTTTCTCAGTCTTGCGCCGATGCTGCGCGCCGCGCGCGGCCGTGGCGGCAATTTCGAAATGGCGGTCGCTGCCTTGCACGATGCCATGGGCATCGACCATCACACCGCGCTGATGGATGCCGCCTTCGATCGCGACATCGAACGCGCCCGCGGGCTGATGACCGAGCACATCTCCTTCACCCTGCAGGCTTTCGTCACCTTCGAAGGTGTCGACGCCGGCAAGGCGGCGTAGCGTTTCCACCACGATTTTTGCAGTTCGCTCCCCGTTCTCTTCAGGTCCTGGGCCGAAGGCCTGCGCTTTCGTTTCGCCCTTTCCCTGTGGGGAAGCCTTCATCGGCGATGACTATCGCGGCATTCCAATAACTTTAAGCTTGAAATATCTTTCGATCCAGACCACACTCGTCTCATGGTTGACGCGCGGTCCGCTGGACCGTGAAGCAAGCGGAGATGGCCATGAAGATCGTATGCATCGGCGGCGGACCGGCCGGGCTCTATTTTGCCCTGCTGATGAAGAAGCAGAACCCCGAGCATCAAGTCACCGTGGTCGAGCGCAATCGGCCCTACGACACTTTTGGCTGGGGCGTGGTCTTCTCCGACGCCACCATGCAGTCGATGCGCAAATGGGACCCCGAGACAGCGGCCACCATCGAGGACGCCTTCAATCATTGGGACGACATCGAACTGGTGTTCAAGGGTCGCAAGATCCGCACCACCGGCCATGGCTTCGTCGGCATCGGCCGCAAGAAGATGCTCAACATCCTGCAGGACCGCTGCATCGAACTCGGCGTCGAGATGGTGTTCGAGCGCGAGGTGACGGGCGATCAGGAATTCCCCGACGCCGACCTCATCATCTCCTCGGATGGCGTCAATTCGCGCATCCGGGCGAAATATGCCGACGTCTTCAAGCCCGATATGGTGGTCCGGCCGAACCGCTTCATCTGGCTCGGCACCAACAAGGCCTTCGATGCCTTCACCTTCGATTTCCAACGCACCGAGCATGGCTGGTTCCAGGCGCATATCTACCGTTTCGACGACACCACCTCGACCTTCATCGTCGAGACCACCGACGAGGTGTTCCAGGCGCACGGCATCGACAAGATGGATCAGGACCAGTCGATCGCCTTCTGCGAGAAGCTGTTCGCCGAGACGCTCGACGGCCACAGCCTGATGACCAATGCCCGCCATATGCGCGGCTCGGCCTGGCTGAATTTCGGCCGGCTGATCTGCGGCAAGTGGAGCCATTTCAACGGCAACAGCCATGTCGTCTTGATGGGCGACAGCGCCCACACCGCGCATTTCGCCATCGGCTCGGGCACCAAGCTCGCCATCGACGACGCCATCGAACTGACCAACCAGTTCAACATTGCCGGCCACGACGCCAAGAACATCCCGGCCGTGCTCGAGGCCTATGAAGAGGTGCGCCGCGTCGACGTCGCCCGCATCCAGAACGCGGCGCGCAACGCCATGGAATGGTTCGAGGTGGTTGGCACGCGTTATGCCGACACGCTGGAGCCGGAACAGTTCATGTATTCGATGCTGACGCGCTCGCAGCGCATCAGCCACGAGAATTTGCGCCTGCGCGACAAGGACTGGCTGGAAGGCTATGAGCGCTGGTTCGCCGAGCGCGCCGGCGCGCCCGCCCAGCCCAATGGCAGGCCGGTGCCGCCGATGTTCACGCCGTTCAAGGTGCGTGGCATGACCTTGCACAACCGTGTCATCGTCTCGCCGATGGCGATGTATTCGGCCAAGGACGGCATGCCGAACGATTTCCATCTCGTTCATCTGGGTTCGCGCGCCATGGGCGGTGCGGCACTGGTGTTCCCGGAAATGACCTGCGTGTCTCCCGACGCGCGCATCACCCCCGGCTGCCTTGGCCTGTGGAACGAGGAGCAGAAGCAAGCCTGGAAGCGCGTGGTCGAATTCGTTCACGGCGATACGCCGGCCAAGATCGGCATCCAGCTTGGCCATGCCGGCCGCAAGGGCGCGACCAAGCTTGCCTGGGACGGCATCGACCAGCCGGTGACCGAGGGTGGCTGGCCGCTGATCTCGGCTTCCGCCATTCCCTATCTCAAGCATTCCGAGGTGCCGCGCGCGGCCACGCGCGAGGATATGGAGCGGATCAAGGGCGATTTCGTCCGGGCCGCGAAATGGGCCGACGAGATCGGTTTCGACATCCTCGAACTGCATTGCGCGCACGGCTATCTGCTGTCCGCCTTCCTGTCGCCGCTGACCAATCGCCGCCAGGACGAGTATGGCGGCGATCATGCGGCGCGGGCGAAATATCCGCTGGAAGTGTTCCACGCCATCCGCGCCGTCTGGCCGGAAGAGAAGCCGATCTCGGTACGCCTTTCCACCAACGACTGGTCCGACGGCGGCAACACGCCGGAGGATGCGGCGATCTTCGCCCGCATGTTCAAGGATGCCGGCGCCGACCTGATCGACTGCTCGTCGGGCCAGGTGGTCAAGGAGGAGGCGCCGGTTTACGGCCGCCTGTGGCAGACGCCGTTCTCCGACAAGATCCGCAACGAGGTGCAGGTTTCGACCGTCGCCGTCGGCGCGATCTCGGAGGCCGACCACGCCAACTCGATTATCGCCGCCGGTCGCGCCGACCTCTGCGCCATCGCGCGCCCGCATCTCGCCGACCCGGCCTTCGTCATGCACGAGGCCGCCAGGATCGGCTATGCCGGGCAGCTCTGGCCGAAGCAGTATTATTCGGGCCGCGCGCAATATGAGACCAATCTGGCGCGCGCGGCGGCCGAGGCGGCGGGCCGCAAATGAGCCAGCCGCGTCACGCCCTTGTCACTGGCGCCGGCAGCGGCATCGGCCGCGCCATCGCGCTGGCCCTGGCGGCCCGTGGCCATGTCGTGTCGCTGGCCGGCCGTCATGCCGCGCCGCTGGACGAGGTTTCCAGGGAGATCGCGGCGACGGGCGGCAAGTCCGTGGTGATCGATGGTTTCGACGTGACCGATGCGGCGGCGATTGCCGTCGGCAGCGCCAGGGCGATCGCCGCTTGCGGCGAGGTGGCGGTACTGGTCAATTGCGCCGGCGAGGCGCCGTCGGCGCCGTTCGAACGCACCGACGCGGCGCTGTGGAACCGCGTCATCGGCATCAACCTGACCGGCACGTTCCTGGTCACGCAGGCATTGCTGCCGTCGATCCGCAAGGCCGGCAAGGGCCGCATCGTCAACGTCGCCAGCACTGCGGGCCTGACGGGTTACGCTTACGTCTCCGCCTACTGCGCCTCCAAGCACGGCGTTGTCGGGCTGACCCGGGCGCTGGCGCTGGAACTGGCGCGCAGCGACATCACCGTCAACGCCGTCTGCCCCGGTTTCACCGACACGCCGCTGCTCGATGGCGCGGTCGAGACCATCGTCGGCAAGACGGGGCGCACCGCCGACGAGGCACGCGCCAATCTGGCACGCTCCAATCCGCAGGGAAGGCTGGTCGCGCCGCAGGAGGTCGCCGACGCCGTGCTGTGGCTGGTGTCGGAAGGCGCCAGCGCCATCACCGGCCAGGCGATCGCGGTTGCCGGCGGCGAAGTCATGACCGGCTGACGATAAATCACAAAAGGGGAGGAACGGATGACCGACAAGGCACTGGAAAAGGGCATTACCGAACACGGTACCGGGTTCGGCGGCACCGAATGGAACATTCTTGGCCAGCGCTATTTTCCAAAGGCGACCTGCGCTTCCAGCTTTGCCTTCGAGACCAACAGCGATCCCGGCCAGTTCGTGCCGGTTCACATTCACCCGATGCAGGAGGAATTCATCCTCGTGCAGGAGGGGCAGCTGGAATTGAAGCTCGACGGCAAGTGGTTCACGGCAAAGGCCGGCGATCTGGTGCGCATGCCGCGTGGCATCCCGCACGGTTATTTCAACAAGTCGGACAAGCCGGCGCGCGCGCTGTTCTGGGTCTCGCCGGCCGGCAGGCTCGAGGATCTGTTCAAGAAGCTGCACAAGCTGACCGATGTCGAGGAAGTGGTGAGGCTTTCGGCCGAGCACGACGTGGATTTCCTGCCGCCGTCGGCCAGCGACTGACGGCGAGACAAAAATCGGGCGACGCCTCTGCGGCTCGCCGAACCAAGCCAAGGATGGATGAGTGATGACCAACGCGATGCTGGACAAGAAGCGCCCGTTCAAGGGCCACAAGGCCAAGCATTTCCTCTTCGAGACCGACGAGGACGGTCGTGTGGCGACGATCACGCTCAACCGGCCGGAGCGCAAGAACCCGCTGACCTTCGAAAGCTACGAGGAACTGGGCGACCTGTTCCGTTCCTTGCACAAGGCAAGCGATGTGCGCACGGTGGTGTTGACCGGTGCCGGCGACAATTTCTCCTCGGGTGGCGACGTGTTCGAGATCATCGAGCCGCTGACTAGGATGGCGATGCCGGAACTCTTGTCCTTCACCCGCATGACCGGCGATCTGGTGCGCCAGATCCGCGCCTGCCCGCAGCCTGTCATCGCCGCCGTCGACGGCATCTGCGCCGGCGCCGGCGCCATCCTGGCGATGAGCGCCGATTACCGTGTCGCCACGCCCGAGGCCAAGACCGCCTTCCTGTTCACCCGCGTTGGCCTCGCCGGCGCCGACATGGGCGCCTGCGGCATTCTCCCGCGCATCATCGGCCAGGGCCGCGCGGCGGAGCTTCTGTTCACCGGCCGCTCGCTGTCGGCGGCCGAAGGCCACGCCTGGGGTTTCTACAATGCCCTGCATGAGCGCCCTGTGATGTTGGCCGAGGCGCAGCGCTTCGCCCGCAATCTCGCCGACGGCCCCTGGTTCGCGCATGCCATGACCAAGAAGATGCTCGACCAGGAATGGTCGATGGGCATCGAGGAACTGATCGAATCGGAAGCGCAGGCGCAGGCCATCTGCATGGCCACCGGCGATTTCCGCCGCGCTTTCGAGGCTTTCGCCGCCAAGTCGAAGCCGGTCTTCGAAGGAAACTGACGATGGACAGCCAACAGCGTTCCAGCGGCCCGACGCGCGACCATCTCGACTGGCCGTTCTTCGCCGACAGTCACAGGGCCTTGGCCGCCGATCTCGATCGTTTTGTCGCCGGCGGCGGCCTTGGCCATGTCGACCATCACGATGCCGATACCGCCTGCAAGGGCCTGGTGCGCAAGCTGGGCGCCGGCGGCTTCCTGCGCCACTGCGTGCCGGCCGAATTTGGCGGCGCCGCGACGGAGATCGACAGCCGCTCGCTCTGCCTGATCCGCGAAACGCTCGCCTATGCCGACGGGCTGGCGGATTTCGCCTTCGCCATGCAGGGGCTGGGCACCGGCGCCATCAGCCTGTCGGGCTCGCCTCAGATCAAGCAGGCGATCCTGCCGAAAATCGCCAAGGGTGAGCTGATCTCGGCCTTTGCATTGACCGAGCCGGAGGCCGGTTCCGACGTTGCGGCGATGAGCACGTCAGCCGAACGGCGGGGCGAGGAATTCGTGCTCAATGGCGAGAAGGTGTTCATCTCCAACGGCGGCATCGCCGATGTCTACACTGTCTTTGCCCGCACCGGCGAGGCGCCGGGCACGCGCGGCATTTCGGCCTTCGTGGTTTTCGCCGACACGCCGGGTTTCCACATCGCCGAGCGCATCGAAACCATCGCGCCGCATCCGCTTGCCCGCATCCGCTTCGACAATTGCCGCGTGCCGGCGGCGAACCTGCTCGGCCAGCCGGGCGAGGGATTCAAGATCGCCATGCGCACGCTTGACATCTTCCGCCCGTCCGTCGCCGCCGCCGCTCTGGGTTTCGCCCGCCGCGCGCTGGATGAAGCCGTGGCGCATGCCAAATCACGAAAAATGTTCGGGGCGACGCTGGCCGACCTGCCGACCGCGCAAAGCACGCTGGGCGAGATGGCGACGGCCATCGACGCTGCATCGCTGCTCACCGTGCGCACCGCCTGGCGGCGCGACGTGCAGAAATTGCCGATTACGCGCGAGGCCGCAATGGCCAAGATGACCGCCACTGAGAACGCGCAATGGGTGATCGACCAGGCGCTGCAGATGTTCGGCGGTCGCGGCGTGCGCGTCGGCGAGATCACCGAGAGCCTTTACCGCGAAATCCGCGCGCTGCGCATCTATGAGGGCGCCACCGAAGTTCAGAAGCTGATCATCGGCCGTGAGTTGATGAAAAGTGCCGGGAAATGACTGGAGTAGACATGAACGTGACCGTTAAGCCCGAACACAAGGCCGCCACGACGCCGCACCGGGTGCTGCAGCCGGAAGGCTGGGCCAAGCCCATCGGCTATGCCAACGGTATGGAAGCACGCGGCCGCACCATTTTCGTCGGCGGCCAGATCGGCTGGAACAGTCAATGCAAATTCGAGGCGCATGATCTGCCCGGCCAGATCAGGCAGACGCTGGAAAACATCGTCGCCATCCTGCGCGAGGGCGGCGCCGGCCCCGAACACGTCACCACCATGACCTGGTATGTGCTCGACCGCAAAGCCTATTCGGCTTCGCTGAAGGAGATCGGCGCGGCCTGGAAGGCGACCATGGGCCGCAATTTCCCTGCCATGGCAGTCGTCCAGGTCTCCGGGCTGGTCGAGGACGAGGCGCTGGTGGAAATCCAGGCGACGGCGGTGGTGCCAGACTAAACAGGTTCGACGTTTTTTGCTCGGCCGTGGGCGCTGCCCCTCACCCTTACCCTCTCCCCGTGAAGAACGGGGAGAGGCGGCGGCGGCGTTGCGGCCAATCTCTCTTCTCCCCGTTCTTCACGGGGAGAAGATGCCGGCAGGCAGATGAGGGGCGGCGTCATCTTGGCAATGCTTAAGCCAACAGCTCAAGCGTTCTACAGCCGGGTGCGAACGTTCCAAAGTTCCGGGAACAGCACCACCTCCAGCATCTTGCGCAGATAGGAGACGCCGCCTGTGCCGCCGGTGCCGCGCTTCAGGCCGATGATGCGCTCGACCGTGGTGACGTGGTTGAAACGCCAGCGCCGGAAATAATCCTCGAAATCGACCAGCTTCTCGGCGAGCTCGTAGAGATCCCAATATTTCTGCGGTGCCGCATAGACCGCCTTCCAGGCTTCCAGCACCTGCGGATTCTCTTCGCGGGTCTCGCGCCAGTCGGTGCGGCTCGCATCGGGGCCGATATCGAAGCCGTTGCGTGACAAAAGCTGCAGCGCCTCGTCATAGAGGCTGGGTTCGGCCAAGATGCCCTCAAGCTTGGCGATCAGCTCCGGGTCATGGGCGTGCGGGCCGAGCATCGCCGTATTGCGGTTGCCGACCAGGAATTCGACGGCCCGGTATTGATAGGACTGGAAACCCGACGACTGGCCGAGCGAATTGCGGAACTCGGTGTATTCGCTGGGTGTCATCGTGCGCAGCACGTCCCAGGAATTGTTGAGCTGTTCGAAGATGCGCGCCACCCGGGTCAGCATCTTGAAGGCAGGCTGTGGCCGGTCGGCCCGGATCGCGCGCATGGCCGAGCGGATCTCATGGATCGCCAGCTTCATCCACAGTTCGGACGTCTGGTGCTGGATGATGAACAACAGCTCGTCATGCGCGGTCGATAGCGGCTCCTGCGCATCCAGCACGCGTTCGAGATGCAGATAGTCGCCATAGGACATACGCTCCTTGAACGACATCTCAGCGCCTTCCTTGGAAGGGTCGTAAGGCTTGCTCATGTCACCAGGGCCTTCTTGCGGTATTGCGGTTCGTCCCAGCGCCGGTTGGTCATGACGTCCTCCAGCACACCGACCGCACCGAGCACTTCCTGCTCGCCTATATAGAGCGGCGTGAAGCCGAAGCGGATCGCGTCGGGCGCACGGAAATCGCCGATGACGCCGCGTGCGATCAGCGCCTGCATGATGGCGTAGCCTTCCGGGTGCCGGAACGAAACCTGGCTACCGCGTTCGGCGCCATTGCGCGGCGAGGCAAGCGTCAATTCCGGGCAGCGTGTCTCGACCTCGCGGATGAAGAGGTCGGCGAGCGCGATCGACTGCTTGCGGACATCCGCCATCGAAACACCTTCCCAGGCGTCCATCGCGGCATCAAGTGCTGCCATGGCGATCACCGCCGGCGTGCCAACGCGCATGCGGTCGATGCCGGCACCTGAGCGGTAGTCGAGGTCGAAGGCGAAGGGGCTTTCATGGCCGAGCCAGCCGGAAAGGGCAGGGCGCACCTTGTCGGTGTGTTTTGGCGCGACATAGATGAAGGCCGGCGCGCCCGGGCCGCCATTCAGATATTTGTAGGTGCAGCCAACGGCGAAGTCCGCCTTGGTGCCTTCAAGGTCGACGGCGAGCGCGCCGGCCGAATGCGCGAGGTCCCAGACGGTGATGACGCCGGCGGCATGGGCCTTGGCCGTCAGCTTCTTCATGTCGTGCAGGCGGCCGGTGCGGTAATCCACTTCGGTGATCATCAAGACGGCGACGCTTTCATCGATCGACGCCTCGACCGCTTCGGGTTCCACCACCTTCAGCTCGTAACCCTTGTCCAGCGAGCCCAGCAGGCCTTGCGCCATGTAGAGATCGGACGGGAAATTGCCGCTGTCGGACAGCACCACCCGTCGCGACGGGTTGAGATCGAGTGCAGAGGCCAGCGCCTGATAGACCTTGATCGACAGCGTGTCGCCGACGACGACGGTGCCTTGAGGCGCGCCGATCAGCCTGCCGATGCGGTCGCCCAGTTTGCGAGGCTGCATCATCCAGCCCGAAGCGTTCCAGCCGCGGATCAGCTGTTCGCCCCATTGGGCGGTCATCATGTCCTGCACGCGCTGGACGGCACTTTTCGGCAGCGGCCCCAGCGAGTTGCCGTCGAGATAGAAGACGCCTTCCGGCATGTGGAATAGGGCGCGTGTTCTGGCGAAATCGGTCATGGTCAATGGGCGTCTTTCAGGCGGAAGCGCTGGATCTTTCCAGTCTGGGTTTTCGGCAATGCGTCGATGAACTTCATCGAACGCGGATATTTGTAGGGCGCGATCGTCGCCTTGACGTGATCCTGCAGCCGTTTGCGGGTCAATTCGTCCGGCGCCACTCCCGCCATCAGCACGACATGCGCCTGCACGATCTGCCCGCGCTCCTCATCGGGTACGCCGATCACCGCGCATTCCTTGACGTCGGGGTGCGAAAGCAACGCCGCTTCCACTTCCGGGCCCGCGATGTTGTAGCCGGCGGAAATGATCATGTCGTCGGAGCGCGCGGCGAAATGGAAATAGCCATCCTCGTCCTGGATGAAGGAATCGCCGGTCAGGTTCCAGCCGTCGCGCACATATTTGCGCTGGCGTTCGTCGGCAAGATAGCGGCAGCCGGTCGGGCCGCGTACGGCCAGCCGGCCGACCTCGCCGCGCGGCACTTCGTTCATGTCGTCGTCGACGATCTTTGCCTGGTAACCGCTCACCGGCTTGCCGGTACAGGCCGGCTTGGAATCGCCGAAGCGGTTCGAGATGAAGATGTGCAGCATCTCGGTGGCGCCGATGCCGTCCAGCATCGGCTTGCCGGTCTTTTCCATCCATTCTTCGTAGACCGGCGCCGGCAGCGTTTCGCCGGCCGAGACCGCGGCGCGCAGCGAGGACAGGTCCGCGCCCTTGTCCATCGCCACCAGCATGGCGCGATAGGCGGTCGGCGCCGTGAAGCAGACGGTGGCGCGATAGGTCTGGATGATCTCGATCATGTTGGGCGGCGAGGCGTTTTCAAGCAGCGTCGCCGCCGCGCCAAAGCGCAGCGGGAAAATGGCCAGCCCACCCAGGCCGAAGGTGAAGGCGAGCGGCGGCGACCCGACAAAGATGTCGTCCGGCGTCACGCCCAGCACCTCCTGGGCATAGCCGTCGGCGATGATCAGCAGATCACGATGGAAATGCATCGTCGCTTTCGGCTCGCCCGTCGTTCCCGAGGTGAAGCCGAGCAGGGCGACATCGTCGCGCCCGGTGTTGACCGCCTCGAAACGCACGTCCTTGTCCAGCGCGACACGGTCGAGTTCGGCGTCGTGGTTGGCGGTCCCGTCGAAGCCGATGACCTGTTTGAGGAAATGGCTCTGCTTGGCGCAGGCCACCATTTCTTCCATCAGCCGCGTGTCGCACAGCGCCAGGCTGATCTCGGCCTTGTCGACGATCTGGGCGAGTTCGCCGGCGCGCAGCATCGGCATGGTGTTGACCACCACAGCGCCGGCCTTGGTCGCCGCCAGCCAGCAGGCCACCATGGCCGGGTTGTTCGCCGAACGGATCAAGACGCGGTTGCCCGGCTTGACGCCGTAATTCTCGACCAGCGCATGCGCCAGCCGGCTGGTCCAGTCGGCCAGTTCCTTATAGGTGCGGCGGCGTCCGTTGCCGATCAGCGCGGTGTGGTCGCCGAAACCCTTCTCCACCAGCCGGTCGGTCAGCTCGACGCCGGCATTGAGGCGGTCGGGATAATCGAAACGGTCGAGGAGAAAGTCGGGCCAAAGATCCGGAGGCGGGAGGTTGTCGCGCGCGAACGTGTCGATATGCGCCGTCGGCCCAAGCATCTCGTTCGATCTCCCAGCTTCCATATGATGTGCGCCGGCCGTCTTCATGCGGGTTTTGGTCATATCCGGCGTGGCGGTGCCGGTTCTTGGCCCGAACGGCCTTCGCCGCACGATCCGGATCGATCCCGCCGGGACGAACGCTCGCATAGGGCATGGGTTATTTCAAGCATAAAGTTTATCGTTGAAGCCTGCCTCCATGTGGCTATTGTACGGCACGACGGGATCGGCCAAACAGCCGGTGGTGGGCAGGAGACGCTTCGGATGATCGTTCGCAAAGTGCAGGATTGGGATGGCGCCTATTCCAACGGTGTCAACATCGCCGGCGGCGATCGGTGGCCGGAGGCCTGGGTGGCGCCGGCGGCCGCCTATCGCAAGGAACTCTCGGCCGCTGGCCGCGCGCAACTCGACATCGCGTATGACGGAGGCGAACGCAACCGCCTCGACCTGTTCCTGCCCGCCGGGGCTCCCAAGGGCCTGGTCGTCTTCGTGCATGGCGGCTACTGGATGGCGCTCGACAAGAGTTTCTGGTCGTATCTGGCGCGCGGCGCCGTTGAAAGCGGCTATGCGGTGACAATGCCGTCCTATACGCTGGCGCCGCAAGCGCGCATAACCGACATCACCGCTGAGATCGGCAAGGCCATTGAAAAGGCGGCGGAACTGGTGAGCGGCGACATCCGCCTCACCGGCCATTCCGCCGGCGGCCATCTGGTCACGCGCATGATTTCCACGACATCGCCGCTATCGGACGGCGTCCGTCGCCGCATCGTCAACACCGTCTCCTTGTCCGGCGTGCATGACCTGCGGCCGATCATGAAGACGGGGATGAACGACACGCTGAAGATCGATCAGGCCGAGGCCCTCGCCGAGAGCCCGGCTCTGCTGCCGCCGATGGATGGTGCGCGCCTGGTTTGCTGGGTGGGCGGCGGCGAGCGCTCCGAATTCATCCGCCAATCGGAATTGCTCGCCAACATCTGGACCGGCCTCGGCGCCGCGACCGGCTTCTACGCCGAGCCGGACCGCCACCATTTCAATGTCATCGACGGGCTGGCGGATGCCGCGCACCCGCTGACCCGAACCCTGCTGGAAGGCTAGCGCCTGTCTCAGGCCTGCCGCGTCTCGAAGCGACAGGCGGGCGCGCCGCAGGCCGCGCATTCGGTTTCGCGCGCGACAACATCGTCGCGGCCAAGCACCATGCGGCCGACCGCTGTCGCCATGCCGGCGATGGCGTGGCAGACGGGCTGCGATGAAGGACCGTAACCGGCGGCGAAGGGACTGTTGCGCACAGTCAGTTCGATGCCGGCCGCATCGCGGCTGAACGACCAGACACCCCAGCCGAGATCGGGGGCGGTGCCGGCCACTGTCGAGAGCAGCGCGTCGGCGTCGCCGCCGCCATGCGCCTTGTAGGCGCGGGCGCTGTCGCCGCCCATCTCGATGACCGAGGCGGCAAGCGCCTCGAAGGCGTTCCGTCGCCCCGTATCGTCGAGGCGGCGGAACAGGCCCATCAGGGCTTCCGGCCGCATCAGCATGTAGCGGCGGCTCTCGTCGAGCACCTGGCCGTTGGCGCTGTCGAAATCCAGGCGCTGGCGAAAGGGCGCCTTCACGATGCCGCCTCGGCGAAGCCGCGAACCGCTCCGTCGAACGCGTCGCGCACGACGTCGACATCGCTGGCCAGGACGACGAGGCTGTAGCCTTCCGCCCGCCGCTGCCGCGCCTTGTCGAGGCTGCCGGTGAAGATACCGCAGGGCACGCCGGCCCTGCTGCAGGCATCCTTCACCAGCCGGCAGGCGTCCTCGATGGCGCTGGCGTCCTTGCCGCGCGCCGCATAGGAGATGCCGAGATCGCCGGTGCCGATCAGCACAAAGTCCAGTCCGGGAACCGTCATGATCTCTTCGACATTCTCGACGCCCTTGGCGGTCTCGATCATGATGCCGACCGCGACCCGGTCCGCCCGTTCGAGATAGGTGCCAAAGCCGATTGCCAACGGCCTGACGCCACCACCGGAACGATGGCCGTGCGGCGGAAAGCGGGAGGCCGCGACCGCCTGTTCGGCCTGTTCGCGCGTCTCGATCAGTGGCACCAGAACGCCGTCGCATCCGGCGTCCAGCGCCGAACCGATCGCCGTCGTTGAACAGTCGGCGACCCGCGCGATCGTCGGCACGTCGCCGCCGGTGATGCCCACCGCCGTTTCCAGGGAGCGGCGATCCCACAGCCCATGCTGCAGATCGATGACGAGGGCGTCGGTGCCGGTTCGCGCGGCCATCTCGACGATGGAGGCGTGACCGAGCGTCAGCCAGACCACGCCGAGCTTTTCGTTGGCTGCAAGCCGTGCCTTCAGCCGTCCGGACAGGACAATGGACATCCGTTGATCTCCGCTACTGGAAGTTCGAGGTGACGAAGCGCCCATGCGCGTAGAAGATCGGCTCCCGCTCGGCGCGGTCGAGCGTGACGCCCGTGACCAGGCCGATGACGATGAGATGCGAGGCGCGCGCGATGATTTCACCGACGCGGCACTCGAAGACCGCGCGGGCGCCGACCAGCAATGGCGCACCGGCTTCTCCACGCACCCACGAGCCCGCCGAAAACCGGGCGACGCCCTTGGCAGTGGTCATGCCGCCGAAAACCCGCGCGACATTCTCCTGGTCCGCCGCCGGCAGGTTGACCGAAAAGGCCATGTCCTGGCTGGTCAGCGAGGCGAAGGTGCTGTTCCTGTGCACGCAGGCCAGAAGCGACGGCGGCTCGGCGCTGAACGAACAGACGGCGGTGGCCGTCAACCCGAAGCAGCCATGCTCGGTATCTTCCGCCGCCAATATGGCGACCGCGCCGGCCATGGCGCGCATGCCTTGCTTGAAGCCGCGCGGATCGACCGTGCCGTGCGCTGGCAGCGTGCCGGCGGTGGTCGTGGCGTCCATCAGTTCATCCTCAGGCCGGCCTGCCGCATCAACGGCAGCACGCGGTCGCAGAAGAACGGCAATTCGTAGGTGTAGTTGACGAAGGAAAGGGCGGCGCCCGCATAACCCTGCTCCATGATGCGGATCAGGTCGTCGACGATTTTCTCCGGCGTACCGACCAGCGGATAGGTGCCGGCGCCGCCAGCGAAGCGCTGGCGATATTCGGTGAACGCCTTCTCGTCATGCGAATGCGCGAATTCCTTCTTCTTCTTCATATGCTCGTCGACGGCGCCCTGGTCGGCGAGCTCCAGCGCATAGCGGCGGTAGTAGTCTTCCGCTTCCTGCTGCGTCTCGCGGCACACCACGTGGCAGACGGTGTAGACGCCGACATCGCGGCCTACTTCGGCGGCGCGGCCGGCAATGTCGACGACATGGGCGCGGCCCTCGGAAATTTCCGAGAAGGTCGAAAACAGATAGTCGCAATGTCGTGCCGCGTAGTTGCGGCCCGGCGCCCCGAATGCGGCGTTCATCGTCACAGGGCGCGGCGCCTGCAGGCTCGCCGGCCGGCTCACCACGCCCTTCAGATCATAGAAGTCGCCGGCGAAGTCGAACGGCTCACGCGATTTGTAGGCGCGCTCGATGATGGTGATCCACTCCTCGGCCTGGTCATAGGTGCGTTCGCCGACCGTCTGGCCGAACATGGCGAACTCGTCGGGATTCCAGCCACAGACGATGTTGAGGCCGGCGCGACCGCCGGAGATATGGTCGACGGTGGCGAGCGCCTTGGCCGCTTGCAGCGGATGCACCAGAGGCACGTGCACGGTCATGAACAGGGCGATGTTTTCCGTCGCCGTCGCCAGCCCCGCCGCCCAGGTGAAGGTCTCGAACGACCATTCTCGGGCATGGGTGACGCCGCCGAAACCGCGCCAGCGCGCGATCGGCAGCAGGAACTCCATTCCCGCGCGGTCGGCGATGCGGGCGGCATTCAGATTGTCGTCCCAGCGGGCGCGCCAGCGTTCCGGCGCGGTGGTCATCGCCAGCCCGCCATCGGCGTTCATCGAAAAGACGCCAAGCTTGAACTTGTTCGGCCCTTTTAGCGGATGCGGCTTCAACATCATGGCTGTCCCTGGCCGGCGGCGCGGCCCTTGTCCTGGCTGGAGTTTTCCAACTCTCTGCTGAGAGCGACGAACCTGTCTTCGGCGTGCTGGATGAAGGTGGTCATATGGTCGAAGGCGGCCATGGCGTCGCGGCGGATGAAGGCGTCGTAGAGCTTGCGCATGCCGGCAAGCACGACGGCTTGGGTCGGCAGGTGCGAGAGGGTACCGAGACGCACGACCTGAACGTGGTCGGCGAAGCGGGCGATGGCTGAGGCCAGCCGGTCGTTGTCGACGGCTTCCAGCCATGAACGGCGGAAGCTGACATTGGCCTGGAACAGCAGGTCCGCGTCGGCGGTGGCAACCGCCGTTTCGGCATCGGTAAGCGCAGCAGCCAGCCTTTCCATGCCGGCGGCGTCGAGATTGCGGGCTGCGTGGGCCGCCGCGCGCGGCTCCAGGCAGCGGCGCACCTCGAAGATATTGGCGACATCGGTCGGGGTCAGCGTCGGCAGCATGAAGCCGCGCGTGGTTCCCACCAGATAGCCTTCATGGGTCAGCTGCAGCAGCGCTTCGCGCACCGGCATGCGCGAGACGCCGAGATTGCCCGCGATCTCGACGTCGACGAGCCGGTCGTTGGGGCCGAGCCCGCCATGATGAATGCGGTCGCGAATGTCCTGATAGATCTGCGCGCGCAGGCTGCCGCCGCCATTCTTGAACGGCCTGGACACGTCATTGGACATCGGAACCTCCGCATATACGGTATACTGTTTCTCGCGTATCTATCATCGTATCGGCGGCGTTCTGTCGTGTCGTGATACGAACAATATGGAGAAACAGGGCAGTTTTTCGAAACTACGCCCCATTCCGATCAAAGCGCAAGCGTGCGGATAAAAAATTTTAGGCTTGAACGGTATACTGTTTCATGCGTTACTGAGGCAACAAGAAAGCGAGGCCGCTTGCCGTCCGGCAAACAGGCGCGCGGGAATCTGGGAGGTATCGCGAGCATGACCTTGAGCAGCCGTCGTGCATCCGCCTATCCGGCGAATGTCCGGCCTTTTCCGCCGCTGGAAGGCATCCGGCCGCAGATCCAGGATCTCCGCACGGAAAACATCGCCCAGCTGGCGGCGAAGGCGCAGAGCCTCGGCGACGTCATCCCGCTCTGGTACGGCGAGGGCGACATGGTCACGCCGGCTTTCATCAACGATGCGGCAAAGGCCGCGCTCGATGCAGGCCAGACATTCTACATTCCCAACATGCGCGGCATGGGTGCGCTGACCGAGGCGCTATCCGAATACCAGTCAGCACTTCATGGCCGACCCATCGCGGTCGACCGGTCGACAGTGACACCGGGTGGCATGCACGCGGTTCTTTTGGCCATGGAACTCCTGGTCGATGTCGGCACCAACGTTGTCTACATCGAGCCGCAATGGCCCAACATTCACAATGCCATCCACTTCGTCGGTGGCGAGCCGCGGCCGGTGGCGCTCGCCTTTGACGGCGAATGGCGGCTCGATCTCGATGCGGTTTTCGCGCGTTGCGACGCGCGCACCCGCGCCATCTTCCTGTCGACCCCGAGCAACCCGCTGGGCTGGACCGCCACGCGAGAGGAACTGCAGGCGCTGCTCGATTTCTCGCGGCGCACCGGCATCTGGATCGTCTCCGACGAGGTCTATGGCCGTCTCTATTTCGACGGCAAGGTCGCGCCGTCCATCCTGCAGATCGCCGAGGACGACGACCGCGTCCTAGTGGTGAACAGCTTCTCCAAGGCCTGGGCGATGACCGGCTGGCGCGTCGGCTGGCTGTCGCATCCGACCGGCGTCGCCGATCAGCTGGCCGCCATGACGCAATATGCCAACAGCGGCACCGCCGCCTTTGTCCAGGCCGGCGCCGTCGCCGCGCTGCGCCAGGGCGAGCCGTTGGTGGCGGAGATCCGCGACCGCGCCAAGCTCGGTCTCGACATCGCCTATGAGGCGCTGGTCAAGCTGCCGGGCATCATCCTGCCTTCCAAGCCGAAGGGCGGCATGTACGCCTTCTTCGCCTTTGAAGGGCAGGAGGATTCCCGCGAGGCCTGCGCCCGCGTCATCGAGAAGGCCCGCGTCGGGCTTTCGCCCGGCTATCTGTTCGGCAATGCCTCGCGTTCGTTCCTCCGAATGTGCGTGTTGCGCGATCCCGAACAGATCCGCATCGCCGCCGACCGCATGGTTTCAGAACTTGCATGACGAAGGGTCGCGTCCGGACAGACCCATGACAAACGCAGCCGGCCGAACCGGCGCACCAGGATAAGGGGAACCAAATGCTTCTCAACCGCCGCAATTTGATGGGCGCCTTCGCGGCGCTGACGATCGGCCTCGGCGTCGCCGGCGCCGCCCATGCCGAAACGCTGCTCGTCGGCGCCTATCCGGCCAACCCGCCATGGGAGAACAAGCTGGAGAGCGGCGAGTTCCAGGGCTTCGAGGTCGATCTGGTCAAGGAAGTCGGCAAGCGCCTTGGCGCCGAGGTCGAAATCCAGGATCTCGGCTTCCAGGCCCTGTTCTCGGCCACCGCCTCGGGGCGCATCGATCTGGCGATCTCGTCGATCACCATCAACAACGATCGCCTGAAGAGCCAGTCCTTCACCCAGGGCTATTATGACAGCGACATCGCCTTGGTCGCCAAGAAGGACACGCCGCTGAAGACGCTGGACGACATGAAGGGCAAGACCGTCGGCGCCATCTCGGCGTCGGTCGGCGAGGCCTGGATCAAGGCCAACACCGAAAAGTACGGGATCAAGGAATATCGCGGCTACGACACCCAGCAGAACCTGATCCTGGACGTGCAGTCGGGCCGTCTTGACGGCGCCATCGGCGATATCGCCGGCTTCCAGTTCGCCTTCATGAAGATGCCCGACATGGCCGTGGTGACGGCCATTCCGACCGGCGACAAGTTCGGCATCATGATGAAGAAGGGTTCGCCATGGCTCGAAAAGGTCAACGGCGCCATCGACGCCATCAAGAAGGACGGCACCATGGCTACCCTTCACAAGAAATGGCTGGGCAGCGAAGCAGCTGCCGATTCCTCGGTCAACAAGATCCTGCCCATCCCACAAGCACAATAAATCAGGGCAGGGCTTGAGCGATGCCGGCGACACGTTGGATGCCGCCGGCATCGCATTTTCGGAACCATTGCAAGCACGGCCCGCAGGCCGCAATCATGACCCGGCCGGCCGATGCCGGCGACAAGCGCGGGCCGGATGAAGATCGATCCGGCGGCAGCCGTATAAAGGCAGGCGGATCGTCACGATGGGATTGTTAGAGACCTTCTTCAACTGGGACGTTCTGGTCCGCGCCTTCCCGATGCTGTTGCGGGGGCTCGGCAACACGCTGCTGCTCGGCTGCGCTGCCATCATCTTCGGCGGATTGCTCGGCCTTGGTGTCTGCCTGATGCGTCTCTATGCGCCGAAGCCGTTGCGCCTCTTGGCCGTCGGCTTCATCGACATCTTTCGCGCAACGCCGATCCTGGTCGTGTTGATCATGATCTACTACGCGCTGCCTTTCGTCGGCGTCCGCCTTTCGGCCTTCACCTCGGCGACGCTGGCGCTGTCCCTGGTGTTGGGCGCCTTCACGGCGGAAGTCTGCCGCGCCGGCATCGAGAACATCCCGAAGGGACAGTTCGAGGCCGCCGCCGCGCTCGGTCTGCCGTTCTGGGCCGCGATGCGCAAGGTGATCCTGCCGCAGGCGCTGCGCATCGTCGTGCCGCCGCTGACCAGCAACGCGGTCTCCATTTTCAAGGATACCGCGCTCGCTTCCGTCGTCGCCATGCCGGACCTCTTGAAGCAGGCCACCGACGCCCAGGCATTGATGGCCAACCCGACGCCGCTGGTCGGCGCGGCGTTGATCTACCTGGTCTTCCTGTGGCCGCTGGTCAGGCTGGTCAGCTATCTGGAGCAGCGCTCCAAGGCGGAACCGCGCGCCTGAGGCGCGCCGGTCCTCACCCCATGCGGGCGAGGATCACCACCGGCCGGCCGCGCCTGTCGAGCAGCTGCAGCTTGCGGCGTGCGCGGTCGATGCGCCACGAGCGCACCTCGCCAAGTGCGGACAGGAACTTGGTTTCCTGGTCCATCACCGCCGGCGTGCAGGCCATTTGCGTGCTCATCATCGAACCAAAGCGAATACGGTTGCCCGCGATCGCCGCCTTGCCGCCATAGCCGTTGCAGCCGCCCTTGCCCGAAACCGTGCCGGAGCGATCGATCTCCAGCGTGGTCTGCGCATTGTCGATTACGCCGCGGCCGCGAATGTCCTCGGCCAGCCATTTGCCGGTCAGGCCGATTTCGGCTTCCGGCTCCGCCGCGACCCGCTCGACGCGGATCTCGGTGTTGTCGGGACCGCCGTCGAAGACGGTGTGGCGGGTGGTGTTGATGAACAGCAGGCGTTTGCCCTGCGTGATCCGCGCCTGCAACGCATAGGTATTGCCCTTGCGGATGCGGCTGTCGTCGAAACTCAGCCGAAAGCGGATCGGGCTGGCCGTTGCGCCCTTGATGACCTGGCGGGCAAGCGTGCGCGCCGGCGCGTCGGCGAGCGAAATGTCCACCAGCGTGACCTCGACCGTGGAATTCGGCGGCAGCATCATGCGCTCGCGATAGGTCACCGTCCCTGTGAGCGTGCGGGGGCGGGCCTGCGCATAGGTTGCGGGCACGACGAGGGCCGCCGCCATCAGTCCGATCATGTTGCGCCGGTTCAAGGTCATTTTGCTTTCCTTTCCATCGGTCGGTCCGCTTCCGTTTGTCTTACGAGGCAGTCCGCTGTTCCAGTCTGGTGCCGGTCATAGAAAGCCGAGCATGAACCCGCGCTGAACGGGTCGGCAAGACCGCGGCTGTGTTTCGATGACGGGCCGTCCCGCCGTTTTGAAATCCCGCCACGTCGCCTCTCCCCTTTGTCGGCCTGGCCGGATCGGCTATCATCGCACGAGGCCGCATCCCTGGTGCGATTGCCCTGTTTGACTTTTGTCAGTCGTCGTGAATAATGTCGAAAACGAGATTTCGACCATGGCGATCAGGGCAGCGGACCAGATCATACACAAGGCGGCGTGGCTTTATTACACGCACGGGCTGCGTCAGGACGAAGTGGCGAAGAAGCTCGACATTTCGCGTGCGTCCGTCGCCACCTATCTGCGCAAGGCGCGCGAGACCGGCATCGTCAACATCTCTACGTCGACCCAGCTTTTCACCGAGGATGCGCTGGCGCGGGAAGTCGAGGATGCGTTCGGGCTGAACACCGTCTGGATCGTGCCGCTAGACCTTCAGGCGCTGGACGCCGGCGCCGAAGTGCCGGCTCTCGCCGCCAGCGTTTTTGTCAGCCTCGTCAACCGGGGCGACCGTGTCGGTGTTGCCTGGGGCCGCACCGTCTATGCGGTCGCCGACGTCATGTCCTTCGCCGATCTGCAGGATGTCACCGTCGTGCAGCTGTGCGGCAATCTCGGCGCGCCCTACACTCAGCGCCCCGACCAGTGCACGATGGAGATCGCGCGGCGTCTCAACGCCAAGGGTCTCAATTTCTATGCCCCGCTGGCGCTCAGCTCCGAACGGCTGGCGCGCGAGTTGCGCGACGAACCCGTCATCCGCGAGCAGCTTTCGCTGGTTGCCGGCTGCGATCTCGCGCTGTTTTCGGTCGGCACCATCGATACCGAAAGTCACATCGTCAAATGCGGTGCCCTGACGCCTGCCGAGATGTTTGCGCTGCGTGACCAGGGTGCGGCGGGCGTCATCGCCGGCCAGCTCATCGACGCCACCGGCAACCTGCTCGACTGCGACTACAATCGCCGCGTCATCTCGGCCGATCTCGGCTCGATGCGCGCCATCCCCAAGCGCATGATGGTGGTGCAGGAGGACAGCAAGCTGGAACCGCTACAGGCCGCCCTTGCCGGCAGCCTCTGCTCCCATCTCGTGCTCACCGCCGCCATGGCCCGTCGCTTGCTCGATGCCAACTCCTCCGGCCTGTCGCAAAAGCAAGACCGGCCTAGCCTATAGAGAAAAACGATGGCCGTGCGGCGAGCGGAAATGTTCGCCGGCGGCCGATGCCTGTAACTCGAACCGGAATGTGGACGACCCGATGAAGAATCTCTGGAATGACGCCGAAGCCGAAGCCGTCGTCAAAACCTATGCAGCCAAGGGCGTTGGTCGCGATCTGGCGCTACGGGTCTACACCACGCGCCTGCTCGGCGGCGAGCCGCGGCTTGTCCTGCACGGCGGCGGCAACACCTCGGTGAAGACCAAGGTCACCGATTTCGTCGGCGACGAATGGGACGTGCTGTGCGTCAAGGGCAGCGGCTGGGACATGGCGGTGATCGAACCGCAGGGCCTGCCGGCGGTGAAGATGGCGCCGCTGCTTAAAGCGCGCAAGCTGAACAGCCTGGGCGATGAGGACATGGTCGCCCTGCAGCGCGCCAACCTCATCGACCCGTCCTCGCCGAACCCGTCGGTGGAAACGCTGCTGCACGCCTTCCTGCCGCACAAGTTCGTCGACCACACCCATTCCACCGCGATCCTCGCCATCGTCGACCAGGGCGCCGACAGCGAGGCGCTGTCGAAAAAGGTGTTCGGGAACAAGATGGGCTTCGTGCCCTACATCAAGCCCGGTTTCGACCTCGCCAAGGTGGCCGCCGACGTCTACGACGCCGATCCGTCCGTCGAGGGCCTGATCCTCGACAAGCACGGCATCTTCACCTTCGGCGACGATGCCAAGCACGCCTATGACCTCATGATCCACTATGTGACCATGGCCGAGGACTATGTCGCGAAGAACGGCGCAAATCCGCTGAAGCCGGCGGCGCTGCCGGCCAAGCTGGCAAGGCCGGAAGAGATTGCCTCGATGCTGCGCGGCGCCGTTGCCGTGTCCAGGGGCGAGGGCCGCTTCGACCGCATGGTCAGCGATTTCCGCACCTCTGATGCCATCCTCGAATTCGTCAATTCCGCCGCGATCGCCGATTATGCCGCCGCCGGCGTCTCGACGCCGGACCTGTCGATCCGCATCAAGACCGGGCCGATGGTGCTGCCGGCGCCGGACGCGGGCGATCTCGCCGCCTACAAGGCCGAGGTCGGCAAGCGCGTCGCTGCCTACATGGCCGACTACACCCGCTATTTCGAGGAAAACGATGCGCTGGACGACGTCAAGCGCACCATGCTCGACCCGATGCCGCGCCTGTCGCTGGTGCCGGGGCTCGGCATGTTCGGCCATGGCCGCACGCTGAAGGACGCCAAGATCGCCTCCGATGTCGGCGAGATGTGGATCGAGGCGGTGAGGGGAGCGGCAAGCGTCGGCACCTTCCGACCGCTCGCCAAGTCCGACCTCTTCCCGCTCGAATACTGGTCGCTGGAACAGGCCAAGCTCGCCTCCAACAAGCCGAAGCCGCTGACCGGCCAGGTCGTGCTGATCACCGGCGGCGCTGGCGCCATCGGCGCTGCCACCGCCAAGGCTTTCGCCCGCGAAGGCGCCCATGTCGTCGTGGTCGATCTCGACGGCGCCAAGGCGGCGGAGGCGGCCAAGGCAGCCGGCAACAACTCGATTGGCGTAGGCGGTGACATCACCAAGCCAGCGGAAGTGCGGGCGGCCTTCGACCAGGCGGTGAAGACCTTCGGTGGCATCGACATCGTCGTCTCGAATGCTGGTGCCGCCTGGGAAGGCATGATCGCTGACATCGACGATGCGCTGCTGCGCAAGAGCTTCGAACTCAACTTCTTCGCGCACCAGAACGTGGCGCAGAACGCCGTGCGCATCATGCGCGAACAGGGCACCGGCGGCGTGCTCCTGTTCAACGCCTCCAAGCAGGCCGTGAACCCCGGTGCCAAGTTCGGCGCCTATGGCCTGCCCAAGGCCGCGACGCTGTTCCTGTCGCGCCAATACGCGCTGGAATACGGCCCGATCGGCATCCGCTCCAACGCCGTCAACGCCGACCGCATCCGCTCCGGCCTGTTGACCGACGCCATGATCGCCAGCCGCTCCACCGCGCGCGGGCTTTCGGAAAAGGACTACATGTCCGGCAATCTGCTCGGCCAGGAAGTCACCGCCGAGGATGTCGCCCAGGCCTTCCTGCACCAGGCACTGGCCGAGCGCACCACCGCCGACGTCACCACCGTCGACGGCGGCAACATCGCGGCCGCGATGAGGTAATCAGCCTTCGCCGCCGAGTTCGCCGCGCGCCTTGCGGCCGCGCGCGATCTCGGTGTCGAGCGCCGCGAGCTTCGGCTCCCAGAAGGTGCGAAAGCGATCGAGCCAGCCATCGACGTCGCGCAGCGGCGCGGCGTCGATCGTATAGAGGCGGCGCGCGCCGTCGATACGCACGGAGGCGAAACCGCCTTCGCGCAGAACGCGCAGGTGTTGCGACACCGCGGCCTGGGTGATGCCGAACTCGGCCTGGATGATTTCGACGACCTGGCCGGAGCGCCGCTCGCCCTCGGCAAGCAGTTCGAGGATGCGTCGCCGCACCGGGTCGCCGAGGATGTCGAAGGCGTGCATCAAGTGCCCTCCGCCGTCTCGCCGGTGTAGAAAGCCGCCGTCTGCCGCGCCGCGTGCGTGGCCCGGCTTTCCGCTTCGCCGGAAGCGATATCGGCCCGGCGCCAGCCCTCCGCGCTGCCGCGCATATAGGCCTTGCCTTCGGAGGAGGCCGAAAACGTCGCCTCGTCGAACGGTGTTCCGGCGAGATACCCCACCAGGCCGAGCAGGCCGAGATCCCAGCCTATGCCGACGGCGCCGGGGCCGAATTTTGTCCAATGATCGTTGATCGGACAGATGTGGACGAGTGTCAGCTCGGCCTCCTGGCCCTTGGGCTCCAGTCGAAGCTCGACCCAGCTTACCCCGCCACCGAATTCCCACGTCACGTAAAGATGCCTGGGCGGTTCGCAGCGTTCGATCGTGCCGCCGGCATTGCCCTCGAGCTGATAGTGTCCGCCAAGCTTCAGGTCGCCGGAGATCGGCAGGAACCAGCGCCGCAACCGTTCGGGGTTGACGATGGCATCCCAAAGGTCCTGGGCCGTCGTGGCGTAGCTCCGGCTGAGCGTGACGGCGCGCATGGGCTCGCCTTGGCGCTTCAGCGTCTCGACCGACCGCGTGACCGCCCCAAGATAGGTTTCGACATCGAATTTCATCGGAAACCTCGTAACAAGCTTTCACTTATATAAGTGTAAGTTTATATCTTTGGCCGGTTCCGTCAACGGCGTTTGGGAACCGCATCGCCGTCATCGCTTGAACGGGCACCGCCTCTAGCCGGCACTTGGCGATGAGGTGCGAAATGCGGGTTTCGAGCGGCAATAAAAAAAGCGGCCCGCCGAAGCGGGCCGCCGTCCAACAAATCTTTGCCTGGCGCCTACTTGGCGTTCGGGTTCGGCATCCACTTCGGCATGGCGACATCGGCGTGGGCGAACTGGGGCAGCTTTGCCGACAGATCTTCCATGTTCTTGATGTCCTTGTCGATCAGCTCCTTCTGGGTGATCAGTGTCGGCGGCACGACGACGCTCTTGCCCGGGTCTTCGCCGGCCAGAAGCTGCGCCAGCGCGCGCACCGAGACCTGGCCGACCACGGCCGGGTTGGTGGCAGCGGTCGCTGCCCAGGCGCTGTCGGGCTCGCGCATTGCCGCGATGTCCGAGGTCGAGATGTCGGCCGAGTAGATCTTGACGCCCTTCGAGAGGCCGGCCTCGTCAACCGCGATCTTCACGCCCTTGGCGAATTCGTCGTAAGGCGCGAACATCACCTTGATGTCCGGGTTCGCCGACAGCACCGAACGCGCCTGGTTGGCCACCGAATTGGCGATCGGGTTGTCCAGCGTGCCGAACTGCGCGGCTTCCTTGATGCCCGGATACTTCTTCTTGAAGTCGACCCAGGTCTCGTTGCGGCGGTCGAGCGGCGCGATGCCGGCGACATAGACATAGCCGGACTTCCAGCTTTCGCCATTGTCTTTGATCGCCTGCTCGAGCGCGAGGCGGGCAAGGTCGCGGTCCGACTGCTCGATCTGCGGGATCTTCGGGTTTTCGACATTCACGTCGAAGGCCACCACCTTGATGCCGGCGTCGACCGCGCGCTGGGCCGCGTCCTTCATCGATTCCGTCAGGCCGTGCTGGATGATGATGCCGTTGACGCCAAGCGCGATGGCCTGGTCGACCATGTCGGCCTGCAGGGCTGCGTCCTGCTTGGAGTCCAGCACGCGCAGGTCGACGCCGAGCGCCTTGGCCTGCGATTGAACGCCGGCCAGATAGGCCTGGAAGAAGTCGCCGGTCGACAGATAGCGCACCAGCGCGATCTTGACCTGGCCCGGCTTGTCGAAGGGCGCCGGCTTGTCCTGCGCCAGCGCTGGCGAGAAGCCCAGCACCGTGGCGCCGAGCAGGCCGACGACCAGCTTGGCGAGTGTTCTGCGATCAAATTTCATCTAAGTCCTCCGCTTGGTTTTTAGTCGTTGATTGCCGCAATTACCGTTTGGCCCTGGTCGACAGGGCGAAAGTGAAGACGAGCGCGACCACGAGCACTCCGCCCTTGACGAAATCCTGGGTGTAGTAGGGAGCGTTCATCATGGTCAGTCCCTGCAAGAGCACGCCGACGAACAGCGCGCCGACAGCAGTGCCGAACGCATTGGGTTTGGAAGCACCCAAAACGGCGAAGCCGATCAGCGCCGCCGCCACCGCGTCGAGCAGCAGATTGTTACCCGAGGCGATGTCGCCGCGTCCAAGCCGGGCGGCGAGCAAAATCCCGCCGATTGAGGCGAATATGCCGGAAATCACGTAGGCCCAGATCTTGTATGCCTTGACAGGCGCGCCGGCGAGTTCGGCCGCCCGTTCGTTGGAGCCGACGGCATACATCATGCGTCCGAAACGCGTGTATTCGAGGAAGAACCAGATCGCTACCGCCAGCACCACCAGCACCACGACGGAAACCGGCACCAGGTTCGGCGCGAAGAAATCGAAGCGGTAGCGGCCGAGCGCCAGGAACGCGTCGCTGAATTTGCCGGGTGCCACCGAGCCATCGGGCATGGTCATGCCGGTGGCAATCGAGCGGCCTTCGGTCGGGATGCGCTGCAGGCCAAGCAGCAGGAACATCATGCCGAGCGTCGCCAGAAGATCCGGCACGCGCATATAGACGATCAGGAAGCCGTTGATCAGGCCGATCAGCACGCCGATGGCGAGGCAGACCAGCACCGCCACCAGCGCGTTCTGGTTCAGCACCACCATCACATAGGCGGCAGCCATCATCGAGCTCGTTGCCACCGAGCCGATGGAGAGGTCGAAACCGCCCACCACCAGCGTTGCGGTGACGCCAAGCGCCAGGATGCCGGTGATCGCCACCGACTGGAAGATGAACACCGCGCTCTGCGGCGACACGAAGCCGTCGGCGGTGGAGGCGAAATAGGCCACGAGCGCCACGAACAGCACCAGGAAGCCGTAGCGCACGGCAATGTCACGCAGGCTCATCTAGGCGCGACCTTCGCTGCCAAAAAACATGCCGGATTGCCGCGCCATTTGCGCCCCCTTCAAACTGTTCATTTCAGGCCGCGCCCCGCACCGTCTGGCCGGCGACTTCCGCCAGCAGCCGGTCCATGTCGACGCGTTCGTTCTTGTGTTCGCCGACGATCGTGTGCTCGGACATGACCAGGATGCGGTCCGCCGTCTCCAACGCCTCGTCGATTTCGGTGACGAAGACCAGCGTCGCGCGGCCGGCGGCACTTGCCCTGAGCTTGGCGGCGATGTCGCGGCGCGCGGCGATGTCCACGCCCTGGAATGGTTCGTCCAGCATGAACAGTGCGGAGGGCTGCGCCATCCAGCGCGCCACCATCACCTTCTGCTGGTTGCCACCCGACAAGGTCGACATCTCGTCCTTTTCGGTGCGGCAGACGATGCCGAGTTCGTCGATCTGCCGGCGAGCGATGGCGCGCTCAGTGCCTCGGCGCAGCACGCCAAAAGCCGAAATCCGCTTCAGAAATGGCAGGCTCATATTCTCGAAGATGTTGAAGGCGCCGACGATGCCGTTCTCGGCGCGGTCCTTGGCTACCAGGAAGGCACCGGCGCCGACCGCCTCGGCCGGCGAACGCGGGGCATAGGCGCGTCCGTTCAAGGTCATCGCGCCACGATGCGGCCGGCGCAGTCCGAACAGCGTTTCGGCGAGCGCCGTCTTGCCGACACCGACCAGGCCGGTCACCGCGACGATCTCGCCATCGCCGAGCGACAGCGAGATCGGTCTGGCGCCGTCGGCGATCACCAGATTTTCGGCGGAGAAGATCGTGTTGCCGCCGGATTTGGCGGCGAAGGCGTTCTGATGGACCTTGCGGCCGAGCATGGCGTTGACCGCGCCCTCATAGTCGAGCGGCGCCTTGTCGAATGTGCCGACGATCTGGCCGTCGCGCAGCGAAACGATGCGGTCGGCCAGGCGGCGGATGTCCGACATGCGGTGCGAGATATACAGAATGGCAACGCCATGCGACTTCAGCCGGTCGACCAGCGAAAACAGCCGGTTGGCCTCGGCGCTGGACAGCGACGACGTCGGCTCGTCGAGGATCAGAACCTTGGGCTCATGCGCCATGGCGCGAGCGATCGCCACCATCTGGCGGTCGGCCAGGGTCAGATCGCTGATGGCGGCGCTGAGATCGATGTCGAGGCCCATGCGCTCGGCCACGGCACGCGCCTCGCGTTGCACGCGGCGCGGGCTGAAGAGCAAAGGCTGGCCCTTGCCGCTCAGCCGGTCGAGCGTCAGGTTGGTGCCGACATCGAGCGCGGCGACGACGCCGTCGTTGATGTTCTGGTGCACGGTGACGACACCGGCGCGGATCGCCTCCGCCGGGCTCTTCGGCGCGAAGTCGGCGGCGCCCAGTGTCATGGCGCCGCCATCACGCGAATGCACGCCGCTGATCACCTTCACCAGCGTCGACTTGCCCGCCCCATTGGCGCCCATCAGCACCGTCACCTCGCCTGGATGCAGGTCGAGGCTGACGCCGCCGAGAACTTGGATCGAGCCGAAGGATTTCTTCAAATCCGCAATGCGGAACACGGCTTCTGCGGCCATTTTCTCCTCCTTGACCCTGACGCTAGGAACAATCTCGTCATTTGTCAACACGATTGACAAATGACAGAACCACTCCTAGCCTTTTACCTGTCATGACCGTTCGCTAACAGAAACGGCGACGCGGATCGGGAGGCCGACATGGCAAAAAATGCTTCTTTCGAGGCGCTGACTGTTGAAACATTGCCCGCGAGGCTCGGCGGCCTTGCGGCCCTGGCCGATCATCTCGGCAAGGACGTTTCGGCCTGGCGCGTTCGCGAGGTAGGCGATGGCAATCTGAACCTCGTCTTCATCGTCGAGGGCGCGAAGGGCTCGGTCGTCGTCAAGCAGGCTTTGCCCTATGTCCGGCTGGTGGGCGAAAGCTGGCCGTTGCCGCTGAAGCGTTCCTTCTTCGAATATCATGCGCTGGTCAGGCAGGAAGTGCGCGCCGGCAAGGGCTCGGTGCCAGCCATTCTGCATTTCGACGAGGCGCAGGCGCTGATCGTCATGGAATTCCTGACGCCGCACATCATCCTGCGCAAGGAATTGATCGCCGGTCGCCAGCCGCCGCGCATCGCCGAGGATCTCGGCCTGTTCGTGGCGCGCACCCTGTTCCGCGGCTCCGACCTGCATATGGCCGCGCGGGAACGCAAAGCCGATCTGGCGTTGTTCGCCGACAATGTCGAACTGTGCGACATCACCGAGAACCTGGTCTTCACCGATCCCTATTTCGAAGCGACGCTGAACCGCCATACGCCGGCGCTCGACCCGCTGGTTGCCGAATTGCGCGCCGACCGCGACCTGAAGGTCGAGGCCCAGCGTCTGAAGCACCTCTTCGCCGCCAATGCCGAGACCTTGCTGCACGGCGATCTGCATACCGGCTCGATCATGGTGACAGACGCCGATACGCGCGTCATCGATCCCGAATTCGCCTTCTACGGGCCGATGGCCTTTGACGTCGGCATGCTGCTTTCCAATTTCTGGATGTCCTATTTCTCGCAGTCCGGCCATGAACAGGATGGTTCGCGCGAGGCGATGCGCGCTTACCTGCTCCAGACCGTCACCGGTATCTGGTCCGTCTTCCGCGCCGAATTCTCGCGCCTGTGGCGCACCGAGCGCACCGGCATGCTCTATGCCCGCAGCCTGTTCGAGGATCGCGGCGACGCGCTTGGCGCCGAACAGGCGCTTGACGGGGTGCTGCACGACCTCTGGCAGGATCTGCTTGGTTTCGCCGGGGTCGAGGCGCATCGCCGCATTCTCGGCCTCGCCCATAATGCCGATTTCGAGACCATCGAGGACGAGGCGGAACGCGCCGTCTGCGAGGCCAAGGCACTGCGCTTCGGTCGCCATATCGCGGTCAACCGCCGCGCCATCCACAGCATTGAAGAGGTCAACGCGCTGGCCGCGCTGATCGAGAAGGGAGCATACGCGTGAACGTTGGCGGCAAGCATTTTCGCACCATCTGGCTGAACGAGGACGGCCGCTCGGTCGACATCATCGACCAGCGCTGGCTGCCGCATGAGTTCCGCGTCGTCACCCTGTCGACGGTGGACGATGTCGCCGTCGCCATTCGCGACATGTGGGTGCGCGGCGCGCCGTTGATCGGCGTCACCGCCGCCTATGGCATGGCCATCCAGATGCGCCAGGATGCGTCCGACGCCGCCCTCGACGATGCCTGGGAAAAGCTCAACGAAACGCGTCCGACCGCGATCAACCTGCGCTGGGCGCTGGATGAAATGCGCAAGCTCCTGAAGCCGCTGCCCGTGGCCGAGCGCGTCGCCGCCGCCTACAAGCGCGCCGCCGAGATCGCCGACGAGGATGTCGAACTCAACCGCTCCATCGGCGGCAACGGGCTCGCCATCATCAAGCAGATCGCCGCCAGGAAGAAGCCGGGCGAACGGGTCAACATCCTCACCCATTGCAACGCCGGCTGGCTGGCGACGGTCGATTACGGCACCGCCACCGCGCCGATCTATCTGGCGGTCGAGGCCGGCATTCCGGTCCACGTCTATGTCGACGAAACGCGCCCGCGCAATCAGGGCGCGCAGCTCACCGCCTGGGAAATGGCCGGCCATGGCGTGCCGCACACCTTGATCGTCGACAATGCCGGCGGCCACCTGATGCAGCATGGCGAGGTGGATATGGTCATCGTCGGCACCGACCGCACCACCGCCAATGGCGATGTCTGCAACAAGATCGGCACCTATCTGAAGGCGCTAGCCGCCAAGGACAACGACATCCCCTTCTATGTCGCGCTGCCGTCACCGACCATTGACTGGACCGTCTCCGACGGGCTGACGGAAATCCCGATCGAGGAGCGCTCGGGCGACGAGGTTTCCTACGTTCAAGGCAAGGCCGCTACCGGTGAGATCGTCCAGGTGCGCGTGTCGCCGGAGACGTCGCCGTCCGGAAATCCCGCCTTCGACGTGACGCCGGCGCGCCTCGTCACCGGCCTCATCACCGAACGCGGTGTTGCCAAGGCTTCGCGCGACGGGCTGGCGGCTTTGTTCCCGGAACGCAGGCAAGGCTGACCCCGGCCGCCGGCCGGTATCTCCCGTTCAACTCTGCCCCGACGAAAGCCCGCCATGGCTGATTGAGCCTTGGCGGGCTTCGCGATTCGCGCAATATGGGCGTTTCGGCGCGGTTGCCGCTTCGCGATCGTGGCCGGGCGTATGGGAGGTGTGAGATGAACGTCGTCGACAAGCACAGGGGTAGCCAGCCCACCGGCGCTGCCGCCTTTGCCAACCAGCCGCACCCCTACAATCCACCGGTGCCGTTCTCGCTCGACCCGATCGAGGCTGTCCGCGTCAATCTCTCCGCCGCCGAGCGGCGCACTGCGTCGCTGGCCGGCCGCCGCACGGTCAAGAAGGAATGGCAGGCCGCCTGGCTGGTCCGCGCCTTGCAGTGCATCGATCTCACCACGCTGAGCGGTGACGACACCGCCGGCCGTGTCCAGCGCCTCTGCGCCAAGGCACGTCAGCCGCTGCGCGCCGACCTGCAGGAGGCGCTCGGCCTTGGCGGGCGCACCATCACCACCGGCGCGGTCTGCGTCTACCACCGTTTCGTCGCCACCGCCGTCGAGGCATTGCAGGGTTCCGGCATTCCGGTCGCCGCCGTCTCCACCGGTTTCCCGGCGGGGCTGTCGCCGCTCGACACGCGGCTGAAGGAGATCGAGGCTTCGGTCGCCGACGGTGCCGAGGAAATCGACATCGTCATCACCCGCGAGCATGTGCTGACCGGCAACTGGCAGGCGCTCTACGACGAGGTGAAGGCCTGCAAGGAGGCCTGCGGGCCTGCCCACATGAAGACCATTCTCGCCACCGGCGATCTGCAGACGCTGCGCAATGTCGCGCGCGCCTCGTGGGTTTCGATGATGGCCGGCTCCGATTTCATCAAGACCTCGACCGGCAAGGAAGCGATCAACGCCACGCTCCCGGTCACGCTGGTGATGATCCGCGCCATCCGCGAATACCGCGAAATGACCGGCCATGTCGTCGGCTACAAGCCGGCCGGCGGCATCTCCACCGCTAAGGATGCGATGGCCTATCTGGCGCTGATGAAGGAAGAGCTCGGCAACGACTGGCTGCAGCCGAACCTGTTCCGCTTCGGTGCGTCGTCGCTGCTTGCCGACATCGAGCGGCAGCTCGAACACTATGTCACCGGCCGTTACGCGGCCTTCAGCCACCACGCGATGGCTTAACGGGCCGGACGGGGATCCTGCATGTCGATTGCTGAGATATTGGACACGATGGAATATGGCCCGGCGCCGGAGAGCGACAAGGAAGCGCGTGCCTGGATCAAGGGTCTGGGCGGCGAGACCAAGCTGTTCATCGGCGGCGCCTGGAAGAAGGCGAAATCAGGCGAAAGCTTCGAGACCATGTCGCCGTCGAACGGCGAGGTGCTGACACGGCTGGCGCAGGCCAATGCCGCCGACATCGACGCCGCCGTCAAGGCAGCAAGCAAGGCCCAGCCAGCCTGGGCGGCACTTCCCGGGCATGTCCGCGCCCGCTACCTCTATGCGATCGCCCGTCTCGTCCAGCGCCACAGCCGCCTGTTCGCCGTGGTCGAAACGCTCGACAACGGCAAGCCGATCCGCGAGACCCGCGACATCGATATCCCGCTGGTCGCCCGCCATTTCTACCATCACGCCGGCTGGGCACAGCTGATGGACGGCGAACTGGCCGACAAGGAACCGCTCGGCGTCTGCGGCCAGATCATCCCGTGGAACTTCCCGTTGCTGATGCTCGCCTGGAAGATCGCGCCAGCCATTGCGCTCGGCAACACTGTTGTTCTGAAGCCCGCCGAATACACATCGCTCACCGCGCTGCTCTTCGCCGAAATCTGCCAGAAGGCCGGCCTGCCCGAAGGCGTGGTCAACATCGTCACCGGCGATGGCGCGACAGGCGAGGCGATCGTCAATCATCCGGGCGTTGCCAAGATCGCTTTCACCGGCTCGACCGAAGTCGGCCGCCGCATTCGCGAGGCGACCGCCGGTTCGGGCAAGAGCCTGACCCTGGAACTCGGCGGCAAATCGCCTTTCATTGTCTTCGACGACGCCGATCTCGATGCGGCGGTTGAAGGCGTGGTCGACGCCATCTGGTTCAACCAGGGCCAGGTCTGCTGCGCCGGCTCGCGCCTGCTGGTGCAGGAAAGCGTGCAGGAGCGCTTCATCGCCAAGTTGGTGAGCCGCATGGAGACGCTGCGCGTCGGCGACCCGCTCGACAAGGCCATCGACATCGGCGCCATCGTGCACCCGGTTCAATTGGCGCGCATCCGCGAACTGGTCGATGTCGGCGTCAAGGAAGGGGCGATCCTGCATCAGCCCAAGGCGGGAGTGCCGGCCAAGGGCTGCTTCTATCCGCCGACGCTGCTCACCGGCGTGCATCCGGCCGCCACCGTCTCGCGTGTCGAGATTTTCGGGCCGGTGCTGGTCGCCACAACCTTCCGCACCCCGGCGGAGGCGATCGAGCTCGCCAACAACACCGAATATGGCCTTGCCGCATCGATCTGGTCGGAGACGCTGTCGCTGGCGCTCGACATCGCCCCGAAGCTGAAATGCGGCGTCGTCTGGGTCAACGGCACCAACATGTTCGACGCCGGTGTCGGCTTCGGCGGTTACAAGGAATCCGGCTATGGCCGCGAAGGCGGCCGTGAGGGGCTGGCCGCTTATTGCAAGCCGAAATGGCTGGCGAAGGCCAAGCCGATTGCCGTCTTGCCAACAGTCGAAGCCAATGGCGACGTCGTCTCGACCGGCTTCGTCGATCGCACCGCCAAGCTTTATGTCGGCGGCAAGCAGGCGCGGCCGGATGGTGGTTATTCGCGCCCCGTCGTCTCGCCCTCCGGCGCGCTGGTCGGCGAGGTCGGCGAAGGCAACCGCAAGGATATCCGCAACGCCGTCGAAGCCGCGCGCAAGGCGACCGGCTGGGCGACGACCGCGGAGCACAGCCGCGCGCAGATCCTCTATTACATCGCCGAAAACCTCGATGCCCGATCGGGCGAGTTCGCCGACCGTCTCGCCGCCATGACCGGCCGGCGCAAGCAGGATACGGCCAGGGAGGTCGCCGCCTCGGTTTCGCGGCTGTTCGCCTACGGCGCCTGGGCCGACAAGTTCGAGGGCGCGGTGCACAAGCCGCCGCTGCGTGGCGTTGCACTCGCCATGAACGAGCCACTCGGCATCCTTGGCATCGCCTGCCCGGAAGAGCATGGCCTGCTCGGCTTCGTCTCCACCTTCGCGCCGGCGATCGCCATGGGCAACCGTGTCGTCGTGGTGCCGTCATCGCGTCAAGCGCTGGCCGCCACCGACTTCTATCAGGTGCTGGAGACTTCGGATGTGCCGGACGGCGTCGTCAACATCGTCACTGGCGACCGCGACGCGCTGGCGCTGGAGCTGGCCAAGCACGAGGAGGTCGACGGCATCTGGTATTTCGGCGGCCGCGAAGCCGCAGCCAGGATCGAAAAGGCGTCAACCGGCAACCTCAAGCAGGTCTGGGCGGAGACCGTACAGCGCGACTGGTATGACGCACGCCAAGGCGAGGGCAGGGAGATCCTGTCCCGTGCCGTCCAGGTGAAGAACATCTGGGTGCCGTACGGCGAGTAGGGCATCGTCGAAGCTGCCTTTCTCGGCCCGCTTGCGGGGAGAGATGCCCGGCAGGGCAGAGAGGGGCAGAGCGAATCTTCGCCAGCCTGGCGCCGCCCCTCATCCGCCCTTCGGGCACCTTCTCCCCGTAAAACGGGGAGAAGGAAGAGAGCGCCATCGCTCCGAATCGGCTACCCGGTTCCGGACGAACCGAGGAACATCGCCTTGACCATCACCATGTACGGCATCCCGAACTGCGACACGATCAAGAAGGCGCGCGTCTGGCTGGAAGGCCGCAAGGTCGCCTACGCCTTCCACGACTACCGCGCCTCGGGCCTCGAAGCCGACCGCCTGCAGGGCTGGATCGACCGGCTCGGCTGGGAAGTGCTGCTCAACAAGGCGAGCACCACCTTCAAGGAATTGCCCGACGACAACAAGCAGGGCATCGACGCCAGGAAAGCCAAGGCGCTGATGCTGGCCAACCCGACCATGATCAAGCGCCCGGTGCTCGATCTGGGCGACCGGCTGCTGGTCGGCTTCAAGCCGGATGTCTACGAGCGCGAGCTCGGCTGAGGCGAGCTTCCTAGGCCTGCTTTCGTAGATAGTCCGCAAGCGCGACCGCATTGTTGAAACGCTCTTCATGGGCGCCGTAGAGCAGGGTGACGCGGCCATGTTCCAAAAGGCTGGCGAGTTCGCTGAGCGGCTCTTGCCTGCCGGACAATTCTTCATGATAGCGCGCCTGGAATTCATCCCAGCGTTCGGGCTTGTGGTCGAACCATTTGCGCAGGGCATCGCTCGGTGCTATGTCCCTCAGCCATAGCGTCAGCGCCGCCTTTTCCTTGGTCATTCCGCGCGGCCAGACGCGGTCAACCAGCACGCGCTGGCCGTCGGAAGCCGCCGGCGGCTCATAGACCCGTTTGACCGCAATATCGAATGCCATGGCCGTTTCCCCATGGCACCGGGCAGCATAACCGCCCGGTTGCCGTTCAGGCTGCCCGGCGCGTCAGGCCCATTCGCCCTTGCGCATCACCGGCACGGTCGAACCATCCTTGTTGACGCCGTCGATGTCGACCTTGCCGGAGCCGATCATCCAGTCGATATGGATGAAGCTCTTGTTGCCGCCGCGCGCCGCGATCTCGTCCTGGCTGAGTTTGTCGCCGCCGACAAAACACTTCGAATAGCACTGGCCGAGCGCGATGTGGCAGGAGGCGTTTTCGTCGAACAGCGTGTTGTAGAACAGGATGCCGCTGGCCGAGATCGGCGAGGAATGCGGCACCAGCGCCACTTCGCCCAGCCGGCGCGCGCCAGCATCGGTGTCCAGCACCTTCTGCAACACGTCTTCGCCCCTGGAGGCTTTCGCCTCGACGATGCGTCCTTCCTCGAACCGCACCGAAATCTCGTCGATCAGCGTGCCCTGGTAGGAGAGCGGCTTGGTCGAGGACACGTGGCCGCTCACGCGCATGGCATGCGGCGTGGTGAACACTTCCTCGGTCGGGATGTTGGGGTTGCAGGTGATGCCGTTCTTGGCGGTCGAGGCGCCGCCCATCCATTCGTGCCCGTCGGCGAGACCGACGGTGAGGTCGGTGCCCGGACCCCTGAAATGCAGGGCATGGAAATTGTGACCGTTCAGCCAGGCCGTGCGTTTGGCCAGCGCCGCATTATGCGCCTTCCAGGCACCGATCGGATCGTCATTGTCGACTCGGCTTGCCGAAAAGATCGCGTCCGCCAGCTTGGCCACCGCGACATCGTCGGTCTCGCCCGGAAACACTTGGCGTGCCCAGGCCAGTTCCGGATAGGCGATGATGTTCCAGTTGATGTCGAAGCCGGTGATCTTCTCCAGCGCTGGCTGATAGGCAATCGAATTCGCCTTGTTGGCGCGCGAAACCTTGGCGGGGTCCTGGGCTGACAAAAGCGACGGGTCGTCGCCGCGCACCGCAAGCCGCGCCGCATTGTTGGCGAAGGCCTTGGCCATGCCTTCATAGAGCCAGCCGGCGGCGCGGTCGAAACCGGCGTCGGCGCCATAACGGAAGCGCGCCAGCGTGATCTCGTCGTCGTTGAAGATCGGCGTCACCAGTCCGGCCCCGGCCTTGTAGGCATGCTCGATGATCTTGCGGGTCAGCGGAAGTGCCGCGATCGACGATGTCAGCACCAGGTCCTGGCCGGGCTGCAATTGCAGGCCAACCTTGATCGCGACCTCGGCCATGCGGTCGAGCTTCACCGGGGCGATGGCTGCGGAAAAATCGCGGGCGTGGCTGGTCATGGTCTGGCCTCGGCTGTTGGTGACATTGTTTCTACATAGACCGCCGGGGCCGGGCTTTCCACAACAAGCCATTGGTCCTCGGTCAGGCGAAGGCCGGTTCTGTCGGGGTGACGAAGGTGGCCATGGTCGCCGCGATCTCCTCGCGCAGCCATGCCTTGAAGTCGCGCACCTTGCGGCTCTCGGGGTCTTCAGTCGCGGTTACCATCCAGTAGCCGAGGCCGCTCGGCGCCCGCACGCCAAACGGCGCCACCAGGCGCCCGTCGGCCAGCGCGTCGGCGCACAACAATTGCCAGCCCAGCATGACGCCGTGGCCGGCGATGGTCGATTCCAGGCACAGCATCGGGTCGGTGAACGAGGCGCCCTTCAGCAATGTCAGCGGTTCGACGCCGGCGGCCCTGAACCAGCTCTCCCAGGCGATCATCGTGCGCTCGTCGGTGATCGCATAGGCGTTGGCGAGGTCGGCGACCGTCTTCAGCTTCGCCGCGATCGCCGGCGCGCAGACCGGGAAGATTTCCTGCTCGATCAGCAATTCGGCGCGCAGCCCCGGCCATTTGCCGTTGCCCAGCCGGATGCCGATGTCGACTTCCGAATTGCCGGGATCGACCAGCCGCACCGAGGCGTCGATGCGCAGAAGCACGTTGGGAAAGCGGGTGAAATGACGCGACAGTCTCGGCATCAGCCATTTCGAGGCAAAGGCTGGGGCAGCCGACACCACCAGCGTGCAGCGCGAAGCTTCGTCCGCCAGTGCCACCGCCTGCGTCAGCTCGCGAAAACCCTTGCCCAGCCGCGTCGTGAACTGGTCGCCGAAATCGGTCAGCGCCAGCCCGGCCGGCGTGCGTTCGAAAAGTGCGAGCCCGAGCTGCCGCTCCGTCCGGTTGATCTGTTGGCTGACGGCGCTCGGCGAAACACCGAGCTCGGCCGCTGCCGCCGACAATGAGCCCAGCCGCGCCACGGTTTCGACGGCGCGCAATCCGTTGAGATGGATTCGGTTCAAGGGGGCCATGAAGTTTTTCTAAACCGTGCGCACGTAAATCTCAATTGAATCCAAAGCGCATAGTGGCAAAATCGCCGGCAGAAACAGATCGAGGGATCTGCGGCCATGAAGCTTTTCTCCTTGCTGAACCCGTTTCGGGAAATCGGGCTGTACCGTCTGGCGGACGGTGACGTCGCCGGCTGGGTTCGCGACCCGCTTTCGCATCCCGTTCTCGACACGATGTCGGAACGCGAATTGGGCGACATGCCGTTCAGGCTGACCGCGCGGCGCACCACGTTCGAGACCACGCCGCGCTGCTGCGGCGCCTGACGGGCGCCGGCCAACTGGCCCAAGCGAAACGCATTGCTTCGCAAGCGCACGGTTTTATTGTGCGCTGCAATGAACACGACCTCGCCATCGCCGCTGCGGTTTGCCTTCGCCGGCATGATCGCGATGGCCGTCGCCATGGGCATCGGCCGCTTCGTCTATACGCCGATCCTGCCCGGCATGATGGAGGCGCTTCACCTTTCCCCCGGCGATGCCGGCCTGATCGCCTCGGCCAATTATCTCGGCTATCTGTTTGGCGCCTTTGCCGCCGCCGGCGGCTGGGCGCATGGTCGCGAGCGGGCGCTCATGCTGGGCGCTTTGGGCGCCAGCGCGGTCCTTGCCGGGCTCATGGGCCTCACCGACGCCATCTGGGTCTTTCTCGTGGTGCGCTTCCTGGCCGGCGTCGCCAGCGCTTTCGTCATCGTCTTCCTGGCCTCGATCGTCTTCAGCCATCTCGCGGTTACCGGCCGCAACGGCTTGCAGGCGCTGCATTTCGGCGGTGTCGGCCTCGGCATCGCCGCCTCGTCGCTGATGATGGCGATCCTGGTTTCGGCTCATGCCGGCTGGCAGGCGGGCTGGCTGTGGTCGGCGGCGCTGTCGGCGGCGGGTTTCGCCGTCGTAGCGCTGATGATCGATCGCGGCCCGGCGGCAAGCGTTTCCTCCGCCCGCGAGCCCGCCTTGCCGTGGAACGCGCCGCTCATCAAGGTCATCGTCGGCTACGGCCTGTTCGGTTTCGGCTACATCATCACCGCCACCTTCCTGGTCGCCATCGTGCGCCAGGGCGGTGGCAGCCGGCTCTTCGAGGCGATGGTGTGGATGGTCACCGGCATCGCCGGGGTGCCGTCGGTCTGGCTCTGGCAGAAGGTTGCCCAACGCAGCGGTCTTTATGTCGCTTATGCCGTGGCCTGCCTGGTCGAGGCTGCCGGCGTCACCGCCAGTGTCGCCATGAGCGCGCCGCTCGGGCCGCTGCTCGGCGGTTTCTTCCTCGGCTTCACCTTCATCGCCATCACGGCGCTCGGCCTGCAGGCCGGCCGGGTGCTGGCACCGCAGGCGCCGCGGCGTGCTTTCGCGCTGATGACCACCGCCTTCGGCCTCGGTCAGCTCATCGGCCCGCTGGTCGCCGGCGCGCTCGCCGAACGCGCCGGCGGCAGCTTCTTCGTGCCGTCGATCGCGGCTGCGGTCGTTCTTGTCGTCTCCTCAGCGATCGTCTGGTCGGCCGGCAGACACGCCAGGCGGTAAGGCCAAGAAGAAGCCGCCGCCGCAACGTGACGAAAAAGTAATTCGGCAGCCGGATCAGTCACCATTCCTTTGCCGCAAAAACTGTGACTTGATGCAGGCGAATCGCAACAGCGGCGCGCATATGCCGCGCCAGCAAGGAATTCGCCGCCGTGTTCGTATCCTTCTTCCCGAAGCCGAAGCTGTTCTTCCTTTCGGCGGCGGCGTGGAGTCTCTTCCTCGTTCTGCTGTGGTTCTTCGGTGGTCAACAGTTCGGTTCCGTCTTCGGTCTCGGACCGGCTGATCCGGCAGCCCCACCGAACATTGGCATTAGCGTATTTTGGTCGAACCCGTTCCTTTGGTTCTATATTTATTACACGGCAAGCGTACTGATATTCTATGCATTTTGGGCATGGTTCTCTCCGCACCCTTGGCAAAATTGGTCTATTATTGTCGCTTCTGTTGTCTTGTTCTTGATCTATTTTACTGTGCAAGTCAGCGTGGCAGTTAATAACTGGTACGGGCCGTTCTACGACTACGTGCAAGGCCTTATGTCAGGAACCAGGAAATCGACCAGCACCGAATTTTATTGGGGGGTCGCCAGTTTTGCTTGGTTGGCGCTACTCGGCATGAACGTGCAGGTGGTCAACGCCTTTGTCGTTCAACATTGGATCTTCCGCTGGCGCACGGCCATGAACGACTATTTCATGGCGAACTGGGACAAGCTGCGTCATATCGAGGGCGCCTCGCAGCGTATTCAAGAAGACACGATGCGCTTTTGCCAGATCATGGAGGATTTGGGCGCAACTTTCGTAAGATCGATCATGACGCTTATTGCGTTCCTGCCGGTCCTGATCCAGCTGCAGGTTCACATCACCGAGTTGCCGATCGTCGGAGTCATTGCTCATCCGCTCGTTGTTGCAGCGTTGGTCTGGTGTTTCTTCGGTACCATTGTGGTGATGCTGGCCGGTGTTAAGCTGCCCGGCTTGCAGTTTCGCAATCAGCGTGTCGAAGCCGCCTACCGCAAGGAACTTGTCTATGGCGAGGATCATGCCGACAGGGCGCAGCCGCTGACCACCAAGGAATTGTTCAACAACGTCCGCCGCAACTACTTCCGGCTCTATGGCCACTACATCTATTTCAATGTGGTGCGTTATACCTATCTGCAAGCCGATGGCATTTATTCTCTTTTGATCTTGGGACCTTCGTTGGTGGCAGGTAAGATTACGTTTGGCATATTCAGTCAGATTTCGAACGCCTTTGACCGAGTGGCCAACTCGCTGCAGTTCCTGCTGAATTCTTGGTCGACCATCGTCGAGCTGCAGTCGATTCATAAGCGCCTGCGCGCCTTCGAGGCGACGCTGGAAGGCGAACCGCTGCCGGATATCGACCAGCATTATCTCGATCGCCAGCAGGCCGGCATGGAGCCCAAGGACCAGCCGGTGCACTGACCGGCGCGTGTGGTGGGCGGCTCAGCCGCCCACGGCGGCGGGCTTGGTGGGTTTGCCTCTGCCCAGATAGTCGCGGTAGCTGATGCACTCGACGTCCGATTTCACGCAAACCTCGCCGGCGAAACGCTCCAGCGCGTTCCAGTAGGTGCCGTCGTTCATCAGCGTGAAGTGGAAGCCAAGCTCGAGCGGCACGCGCTCGCCGGCATATTGTTTGTCGAAGGCGGCGCGGAACGCGTCATAGGTGCGCTCCTCGAATTCCTTGGCCTGGCTCGGCCGCTCGAAGCCGCCGGAATGACGCACGAACAGATTGTAGTCCATCGCGATCACCGGCCGCCGTTTCGGCCCCTCGGGAATGAGCGGGAGCGAGAAACGCGTCAGGCCGCCGGCCGTGGTTGGCACGGCGGGGCCTTGCGAGACGCCGCTGGCGTCATAGGCGAAGCCGGCTTCCGGCAGCGCCTGGTAGAGGCCCTTGCCGGTCGACAGATACGGGGCGCGGAAACCGGTCACTGCTTTGGCAAGGTCGCGCCAGCCGGCCGGCTCGGGCGAGATGCCGTTGATCGCATAGGCGTTTTCCAGGATGCGCCGCGATGCCGCCAGTTCCGCCTGCCAGTCGGCCTTGCTCCAGTCCTTGCCGTCGAAATGGCCGCAGGCATGGCTGCCGAGATCGTGGCCCTCGGCGACCGCCAGGTTGATCTGTTCCAGCCGCTCGGCCACCTCGTCCTTCGAGGCGGCGAAACCGATATTCGACTTGCCGCTGCCCTTGGTCGGCGTGACATAGTCCTTGCGGGTGTCCTTCGACAAAAGGAAGACGCAGGACAGGAAATAGCTGAAATGCGCACCGGTGCGCGCCGCCAGCGCGCGGCTGCGTTTCCATTGCGCGATGTCGCGCGCATTGTCGAAGGAGATGATGACGATCTGCTTCGGCTTGGCCGGCACGGGCGACCGCGGCGGGTCCGCGAGGGCCGCCGTCGTCGTGGCAAAAGCCAGGCTGGAATACGCAAGCACGCGGAACGAACGGAACATTCTCGGACAATCGAAACGGGATTTCACAGGGCCAGACAGGCGCCAGATAGGCCATACGCCGCAGTCGGGCAACCGCGACTGGACTTCGCGCTAGCCTTCAAATGTGGCGCCGATAGGTCGCCAAAGCCAGTGCGCGAACGCGCCGTCCCGCCGATTTTCCGGCTCCCCCCTTCCATGCCGACAAAATTTCGCTACAAGGCGGGGCTCATCTTTAGGCTCGGTCCGCTTGGACTGGGCGGCAACGGTTTGATCGATGTCCGACGACAGTTTTATCCGCGAAGTCAATGAAGAGATCCGTGGCGACCGCGCCCGGGCGCTGTGGGATCGTTACGGCCCCATGCTGATCGCGGCCGCCGTGCTGATCGTGCTCGGCACCGCCGCCTTCGTCGGCTACCGTTATTGGGACACCTCGCGTGCCAACCGTTCGGGTGACGCGTTCTCGCAGGCGCTGAAACTCGCCAATGACGGCAAGCAGGACGATGCGCTGGCCGCCTTGGCCGCGCTCGAGAAGGACGGTTACGGCGCTTATCCGCTACTGGCGCGCATGCGCGCCGCCACCGTCAAGGCCGACAAGGGCGATTTCGCCGGCGCCGTGAAGGATTTCGACGAGGTCGCCGCCGACAGCGCGATCCCGGCTTCGATCCGTGACATGGCGCGGCTTCGCGCCGGCCTCATCCTGATCGACCACGGCTCTTTCGCCGATGTCTCCAGCCGCGTCGAGGCATTGACCGCCGACACCAGCGCGCTGCGTCATACAGCACGCGAGGCGCTCGGACTGGCCGCCTGGAAGGAAGGCAAGTCGCAGGACGCTTTAAAGCTGTTCGACCAGATCGCCGCCGACGAAGGCGCGCCGCGCAATGTGCGCGATCGCGCCACGCTGATGGCCGAGCTGATCCGCGGCACCGGCAACGCGTCGTGATGGGCAATGAGCTTCAAAGTCGCCATCATCGGCCGGCCTAACGTCGGCAAATCCACGCTTTTCAACCGCTTGGCCGGTCGCAAGCTGGCTCTTGTCGACGATACCCCCGGCGTCACCCGCGACCGCCGCGTTCATCCCGCCAAACTCTACGACATCTTTTTCGATGTGATCGACACGGCCGGCTTCGAAGACGCGCCGGCTGGGTCGCTGCCTGGCCGCATGCGCCTGCAGACCGAGATCGCCATCGAGGAAGCCGATCTCATTTTCTTCCTGATGGACGCCAAGGCCGGCTTGATGCCGGACGACCGCACCTTCGCCGAAGTCGTGCGCCGGTCCGGCAAGCCGGTGGTTCTGGTCGCCAACAAGGCCGAGGCGCGCGGCGCGCAAGGCGGCATGCTGGAGGCCTGGGAACTGGGCCTCGGCGAACCCGTGCCTGTTTCGGCCGAGCACGGCCAGGGCATGCCGGATCTGCGCGATGCCGTCATCGAGGCGCTCGGCGAGAAACGTGTGTTCGGCGAAGAAGACGACGCCGACGAAGAGATAGCCGCCTCCGAGGTGCTGATCGGCGAGGACATCGCCGATCCGGACGCCGAGGAAATCCCGGCCTATGACGAGGCTAAGCCGCTGCGCATCGCCGTGGTCGGTCGGCCCAATGCGGGCAAGTCGACGCTGATCAACGCGCTGATCGGCGAAGAGCGTCTGCTGACCGGGCCGGAAGCCGGCATCACCCGCGATTCGATCTCCGTCGACTGGGACTGGCGCGGCCGGCGCATCAAGCTGTTCGACACCGCCGGCATGCGCCGCAAGGCCAAGGTCCAGGAAAAGCTGGAGAAGCTGTCGGTCGCCGACGGCTTGCGCGCCATGCGCTTCGCCGAAGTGGTCGTCATCGTCTTCGATGCCACCATCCCGTTCGAAAAACAGGATCTCCAGATCGTCGACCTCATCGTCCGCGAGGGCAGGGCGCCAGTCATCGCCTTCAACAAGTGGGACCTGATCGATCACCCGCAGGAGGTTCTGGCGGACCTGCGCGAAAAGACCGCGCGGCTGTTGCCCCAGGTGCGCGGCATCCAGGCCGTCACCGTGTCGGCCGAAACCGGCCGCGGCCTCGACAAATTGATGGACGCCATTGTCAGGACGCACAGGGTCTGGAACAGCCGCGTCTCCACCGGCAAGCTGAACCGCTGGCTGGAAGGCATTCTGGCGCATCACCCGCCGCCCGCCGTCGCCGGTCGCCGGTTGAAGATCAAATATGTCACCCAGGCCAAGACCCGTCCGCCGGGTTTCGTCGTCTCGTGCTCGCGGCCCGACGCCATGCCGCAGTCCTATGTTCGCTATCTGGTGAACAGCTTGCGCGATGCCTTCGACATGCCGGGCGTGCCGATCCGCATGGCGCTGCGCACCTCCGACAATCCTTTTGCCGGCCGGGCCAAGAAGAAGAGCTGAGCCACCGCTACCAGCCTCGCTGCCGTTAACCTCCCGTCAAGGTTAATGCCGTTAACCGACCATCAAGGTTAATGCCGCATTGTGACCCTTCAGAATGGGGTTCCGTAGCGTCCTGGAGAGTTCAGTGCATCGACGTCTCGTAAAGCGGCTCGTGGCCGCCGCCGGTGGTCAAAAACGCTCCTTGCTCTCGCCGCTCGCCGTTGGTCTTGGCATCTGGATCGGCTTCCCGACCGCGGTCGCCTATCAGGACATGACCAGTCTGGTCTCCGGCCTCGAATCCTCAACCGTCCGCTGGAACGCCTATGTGCAGAAGTCGGCTGCCGGCTCGATTCACGCCGCCGAACTGCCCTTTGTCGACAAGGACGCGGTCACCGGCTCGCTCGCCGGTTCGGGTGTGCGCTTGCCTGGCGTCGGCACCGTCGCGCTGAGCGGCAGGGTGGCCAAGACCGGCGAGACCTCGGACGAGGTCAGGGTTTCCCGCGCCGGCAAGAAGGACCGCATCGTCAAGATCGTACCGGTGGCGCCGCCGAAGAATTTCTCCGCCGGCTCCATCTTCCAGCGCACCTCCTCGCTGCTACGCCCAAGCATGGACAGCGGCCTGAAACTCGGTTTCGCCAAGCCCGACATCAAGGGCAAGGAAGTGCAGATCGCGGCGGCCTTCCACCTGCGCGAGGACAAGAAGCCGGACACCGGCGTGCCGACCATGCTGGCCAGCCTCGTCAACAATGACAGCGCCGACATCCTGGCCACTGCCTATGCGCCTTCCGCGCCCGACTACGCCAAGGCGTCTCCGTTCGAATCGCTGCTGCAGGACGAAAAGCCCGGCGGCGGCCGCTTCATCCCGCCGATGTCGAAAGGCGATCATGCCTGGATGAAGAACCCGCTGCCGGCCTCGGTCTTCTCCAAGCCGGAACAGAAATGCCTGGCCAACGGCATCTATTTCGAGGCGCGGGGCGAATCGTTGCGTGGCCAGGCAGCCGTCGCCCAGGTCATCCTCAACCGCGTCCGCAATCCTGCCTATCCCAATTCCATCTGCGGCGTCGTCTACCAGAACGACGACTGGCTGAACCGCTGCCAGTTCTCCTTCGCCTGCGACGGTCGCCGCAAGCGCATCGAAGATCCGGCGCGCTACAAGATCGCGCAGGACGTGGGCATGGCTGTCACCGCCGGCAAGATCTTCATCCCCGAGGTCGGCTCCTCGACCCATTATTACGCCGCCTATGTGAATCCGGGCTGGGCGCGGGCGATGAAGAAGATGACCAGGATCGGTCTGCACATCTTCTATCGCACCTATGGTGGCGGCTGGAGCTGAGCCGGCGATATACGCACCGGACGCGCCGCGAAGGCGGGCGGAGAGCGGAGATTCTCTCCGTTGACGCCACGCTCCACACCGGGCACGATGTCGCACTTATTCAAGTTATTGATTTATAAGGCAAAAATACTTGCCGACAAAGCTTCCCCCTCGGCTTGACGGGGGAAGGGCCTCTAACTATGTTGCCCGCGACTTGGAAGCGGGCGAACGGCGACGTTTTGGCCGGGCAGGGAGGTTGCGATGGCCGACAAGAACGGGCCAGACGGAACCGGACGGACAAGCGGCAAAGGTACGCCGGGCTTCCACGACGACGATCTTGAGCGCCGCCGGCGCGAGCTTGGAGCAGTTCTTGCGACAAGGCGCCCGGACCGGAGCCAGGGGAAAGAGGCTGAGGGAGCCGGACGTGCCAGCGGGTATGGCCAGGCTTTCAAGTTGTCCAGCGAGTTCATTGCCGGCATCGTTGTCGGTGTGGTGATCGGCTGGACGATCGATCGTCTGGTGGGCACATCGCCCTGGGGGCTGATCGTCTTCTTGCTGCTGGGCTTCGTAGCCGGCATATTGAACGTGCTGCGCTCGGTTGGCGCGGTCGCGGAGCTGGACCAGCGTGGCGGCAAGCCGCCTGAGCCGAAAGAATGAGATCCGGCGCCCGTTGGCGGCGTCAGGGACAAGATGCAAGAAGCCGTATTCGCGGTTTTGGAGAGGGTTTAGAAAGTGGCAGCTGCTGACAAGGTCGATCCGATCCATCAGTTCCATATCAACAAGCTCATTCCGCTCGAGATCGGCGGTTATGACATCTCCTTCACCAATTCCGCGCTGTTCATGGTCGCGACCGTGGTTCTGGCGTCGGCATTCCTCTATTTCTCCACCTCTGGCCGCGCGCTCGTTCCGTCGCGCCTGCAGTCGGTTGGCGAAATGTCCTACGAATTCGTCGCTTCGATGCTGCGCGATTCCGCCGGCTCGCACGCCATGAAGTTCTTCCCGTTGGTGTTCTCGCTGTTCATGTTCGTGCTGACGGCGAACCTCCTCGGTCTGTTCCCCTATTTCTTCACCGTCACCGCGCACATCATCGTCACTTTCGCGCTGGCCGCGCTGGTCATCGGCACGGTCGTGATCTACGGCTTCTACAAGAACGGTTTCGGCTTCCTGAAGCTGTTCGTGCCGAGCGGCGTCCCGGTCTATCTGCTGCCGCTGGTCGTGCTCATCGAGGTCATCTCGTTCCTGTCGCGTCCCGTCAGCCTCTCGGTTCGTCTTTTCGCCAACATGCTGGCCGGCCACATCACGCTGAAAGTCTTTGCAGGCTTCGTCGTGTCGCTGAGCTCGCTCGGCGCCATCGGCATCGCCGGCGCTATCCTGCCGCTGATCATGGCGGTTGCCATTACGGCGCTGGAAGTGCTGGTCGCCGCCCTGCAGGCCTATGTCTTCGCCATGCTGACCTGCATGTATCTCAACGACGCGGTTCACCCCGGCGGACACTAAATCTACCCGGCGCAAGCCGGCCAACCGAAGCATTTTAGATTCATCAAGGAGTTAAGTGAAATGGACGCAGAAGCAGCTAGGTACATCGGTGCTGGTATCGCTTGCCTTGGCATGGGCGGCGCGGGCATCGGCGTCGGCAACATCTTCGGCAACTACCTGGCGGGCGCCCTGCGCAACCCGTCGGCAGCCGACGGCCAGTTCGGCCGCCTGATTTTCGGCTTCGCCGTGACGGAAGCTCTGGGCATCTTCTCGCTGCTCATCGCTCTGCTGGCGCTGTTCGGCTGATCCCGCTTTACGCCAGCCGCCCGCGTGATGGTGGGCGGCTGCGCGACAAGGCCAGAATGACAGGAAGCACGCGATGTTCGTGACATCAGCCTATGCTGAAGACGCCGTGCCTGCTGCTACCGGCGACCACGCCGCGCAGGGGCAGACGACTGCTGGCACCGCCGTGCCGGCCGAAGGCGGCCATGGTAAAGCCGTTTTCCCGCCCTTCGACCCGGCGACCTTCTCTTCTCAGCTCGTCTGGCTGGCGATCACTTTCGGCCTGTTCTACCTGTTCCTGAAGAAGGTGGCGATGCCGCGCATCGCCTCCATTCTCGACGTGCGTTCCAACCGGATCGCGCAGGACCTTGACCAGGCAGCCAAGCTGAAGGGCGAGGCGGATACCGCGGTCGCCGCTTACGAGCAGGAATTGGCCGAGGCCAAGATCAACGCCAACTCGATCGGCCAGAAGGCCCGCGACGAAGCCAAGGCCGAAGCCGACGCTGCCCGCAAGGATGTCGAGGCAGGCCTTGAGAAGAAGCTTGTCGAGGCCGAGGCGCGCATCGCCACGATCAAGGCCAGCGCCATGAAGGATGTCGGTGCCGTCGCTGAAACGACCGCCACCGCCATTCTGGAAAGCCTGGTCGGCAAAGCCGACAAGGGCGAAGTGGCCGCTGCCGTCAAAGCCGCGCGCTGAGGAGACCGCTATGGACGCCACATCTCTCGCGACAGTCTGGGCGACGGTAGCGCTCTTTATCCTGATCGCCTTGATGATCTACCTGAAGGTGCCGGGCGCGATGTCGAAGTCGCTCGATGCCCGCGCCGACAAGATCCGCTCGGAGCTGGATGAAGCCCGCAAGCTGCGTGAAGAAGCGCAGGCGCTGCTGGTCGAATACCAGAAGAAGCGCAAGGATGCCGAGAAGGAAGCCGCCGACATCGTCGAGGCCGCCAAGCGCGAAGCCAAGGCCCTTGCCGAGGAAGCGCACAAGAAGACCGAGGATTATGTCGCGCGCCGCACCGTCGTCGCCGAGCAGAAGATCGGTCAGGCCGAGCGCGAGGCAATCGCCGAGGTTCGTGCCAGCGCCGTCGACCTGGCGGTCGAGGCCGCCCGCAGCGTGCTTGCTTCCAAGGTCGACGCCAAGGCCGCGGCCGACCTGTTCAAGGCCTCCGTGCAGGACGTGAAGTCCAAGCTCAACTGAGCGCAGCGTTTCGTTTGATTTGAGAAAGCCGCCGGGGAAACCTGGCGGCTTTTTTCGTTTGGGGGATCACGCCCGGAACAGAATGCCGGGGCGTCCCTCGAGCGTCCGGAACGAGGCGCGGTGTTCTAGTCTTCGGAGGCGACACTGTCCTTGCGGAACGGCGCGAAGGACACGCGATGCAGGCGATGCAGCGGTCCGTGCGAGGCGATGGCCGAGCGGTGGCGGGCGGTGGCGTAACCCATATGCACCTCGAACCCGTAGTGGATATGGCACTGGCCACAGCCGGTCATCATGCGATCACGCATCACCTTGGCGACGATCGAGGCCGCCGCGATCGACTGCGAGCGCTGGTCGCCCTTGACCAGCGCGCGTCCCGCGCAGGGCAGGCCGGGCGGCACGTCGCGGCCGTCGGCCAGTGCCAGCTTGGGCTCGAGCGAAAGGCCGCACAGCGCCCGCCGCATAGCCTCCAGGCTGGCGCGCAGGATGTTGGTGTCGTCGATGCCTTCCGCCGAGATCGAGGCCATGGAAACGGCCTGGGCCCTGGCCAGGATCGTCTCGAACACGGCTTCGCGCTGGGCAAGCGTCAGCCGTTTGGAATCGTCGAGACCGTCGGGGATGTTGTCGGGATCGAGCACGACGGCGGCGGCCACCACCGGGCCGGCCAGCGGCCCGCGCCCGGCTTCGTCCATGCCGGCCACCGGCCACAGCCCTTCGGCGATGGCCTTCCTCTCGATGGAGAAATCCGGCCGCTCGAGGATTTCAAACAGAAGCGGAGAATCGGAACGCGCGCGAGCCATAATGCGGCGAAACTCGCATCGGTCCCGATTCTCCGCAAGCCCTCCCGGCCGGCTGGGGCGGCGGGCCGGAGGGTACCGTCTGACGGCCGGGGTCAGGGCCGGACGGGATCTTGTGTCGAGTGCCGGAGATGGTGCCGGCGCCCGATGGGGCAGGGCGATCCTGCCCGCCGGTCTACAGCAGCATCAGCTGCTCGAAGGGCCTTGTGGCCGGCGTGAACAGGTCGGTCCTCAGTTGCCTGCGCTCGACGTTGAGACCGAGCCGCTTGGCGGCGATCTCGAAGCGGCGGCCGATCTGCCAGGCATAAGGACCCGCACCCTTCATGCGTTTGCCCCATTCCGAATCGTAGTCCTTGCCGTCGCGCATCGACCGGATCAGCGACATGACGTGCCGGTAGCGGTCGGGGTAGTGGCGCAGCAGCCAGTCCTTGAAGATCGGGCTGACTTCCAAAGGCAGCCGCAGCACCACGTAACCCGCCTCGCGGGCACCGGCGGCGCGGGCGGAATCGAGAATGCGCTCGACCTCCGGATCGGTAAGGCCGGGAATGATCGGGGCCACCATCACCGAGGTCGGGATGCCGGCATCCGTAAGCTGCTGGATCGCCTCCAGCCTTTTGGTCGGCGTCGATGCGCGCGGCTCCATGGTGCGGGCCAGCATGCGGTCCATCGTCGTCACCGACAGCGCCACCTTGGCCAGCCCGCGTTCGGCCATGCGCGACAGGATGTCGATGTCGCGGGTCACCAGCGCCGATTTGGTGACGATGCCGACCGGATGGCCGCGCGCCTCCAGCACTTCGAGAATCTCGCGCATGATGCGGTATTGCCGCTCGATCGGCTGATAGGGGTCGGTGTTGGTGCCAATGGCGATGGTGCGCGGCTGATAGCCTTCCTTGGAAAGCTCCTTGTCCAGCAGCCGCGCCGCATCCGGCTTGGCAAACAGCTTGGCCTCGAAATCCAGCCCCGCCGACAGGCCCATGAAACTATGCGTCGGCCGCGCGAAGCAGTAGACGCAACCGTGCTCGCAGCCGCGATAAGGGTTGATCGAACGGTCGAAGGAAATATCGGGCGATTCATTGCGCGTGATGATGGTGCGCGGCTTCTCCACCTGCACTTCGGTCTTGAACGGCGGCAACTCCTCGAGCGATTCCCAGCCATCGTCGAACACATGACGGCTCACCGGTTCGAAGCGGCCCGACGGATTGATGCCAGCGGAACGGCCGCGATTGCGATCCGGCCGCACGCGCATACCGCTCTGTTCCATGATCGCATTGGCCATCTCGGCCCGTCCGGCGCCGAAGGCGGCAATGTCGGCACGCACGACCTGTTCCATTTTGGCTCTTTCCCAAGGGCTGTCTGCTGGGCGTCGAATCGCTGTTCTCATGAAATTATTCCTATTGCCTCCATGAGAACAAATCAAGAACTTTCGTCATCGAACTCGAAACTGGCGCGCGGCGCGGCTTTCCGCTATTCGGCAAAGATGCTCAGTGTGCTGATCGAAACCCGCAACGACGAGGAAGGGCTTGCGCGCACGCTCGCCTCGCTCGTCGGTGGCGTCGTCGAGGGCATGGTGCGCGAAGTGATCGTTTGCGATCTCGGCTCCACCGACCAGACCGCCAAGGTGGCCGAGCACGCCGGCTGCCGCTATCTGGCAACCGGTGGCATCAAGGCCGGCATCGGCGTGGCCAAGGGAGACTGGCTGCTTCTCTTGGAGCCCGGCGCCAGGCTGGTCGAAGGCTGGACGGATACCGTTGCCGATCATATCGGACGCCTTTCCACGCCGGCCCGTTTCGCGCCGACGCGCGGCGCGCGCCAGCCGCTGCTGCGGCGCCTGTTCGGCCGGCGGTCGCCGCTTGCCCATGGGCTGGTGATCGCCAGGAAGCAGGCGGCGGCGCTGGCCGGCACATCAGGCGAGGTGGAAGCGATTGCGCGCGCCGCGCGGGCGACGACCCTGCCGGCGGAGATCTGGCCCGCCGCCAGGTAGGTAGATACCACCGGCTCAGGCGCCGGGCGGTGCCCCGGCGATCGAGCCTCGCACCACCAGGTCGACCGGCCACACTTCGCCGCGGGCGCCGTCTTCCAGTTCCGAAAGCCGCGCCACCAGCCGCTCGGCCACCCGCGCTCCAGCGGCGCGGATCGAGGAGCGCGTCGTCGTCAGCGGCACCGAAAAATTCTCCGGTTTCAGCCAGGGAAAGACGTCATCATGCGCAATGACCGAAACGTCGGCGGGAACCGCTAAATTGAGGTCGCGCAGGGCTCGCATGACGCCGAGCGTCATGAACAGGCTGGAGCAGATGATCGCCGTCGGCTTGTCGTCCTGCTCGAACAGCCGCCGCGTCGCGCGGTAGCCGTTCTCGTCGGTCATCGCGTTGGAGATCAGCCGATGGTCCGGCAGCGCGAGGCCGCCGGCGTTCAGCGCCTTGCGCACCCCGCGCTCGCGATGGATGGCGAAGGTCTTCCAGTCTTCGCCGTTGACCAGCGCGATGCGGTTGTGCCCCAACTGGATCAATAGCCGTGCCGCTTCGTGGAAGGCGCCTTCATTGTCGATGTCGAGGAATGGATAGGCAAAGTCCAGCCCCTCGGAGCGGCCGTGCACGATGTAGGGAATGTGCAGCTGGTCGAGCAGCGTCAGGCGCTTGTCGGCCGGGCATGGCGACGAGACATAGACGGCGTCGACCTGCTTGTTGGCGACGATACGGCGATAGGTCGTCTCTTCCTCGTCGGCAGCCGTCGGGCTCAGCACCAGGTCGAGTTCATGCGAGCGCGCGAAATCGCCGAGCCCCGACAGGAACTCGACGAAATGCGGGTCGATATCAACCGTCGCCCCTGTCGGCATGACATAGCCGATCATGCCGGTCTTGCCGGTCGCCAGCCTCCTTGCCGACGGGTTTGGCCGGTAGCCGTGACGCTTGGCGGCGTCGGCGACGCGCCGGCGCGTGTCCTCGTTGACCTCGGGATAACCGTTCAGCGCGCGGCTCACCGTGGTCTGGGACAATTGCAGCATCTGCGACAGCTGCTTGAGGTTCACAGGCGCCTCCGGTCTTCAAAGCGCTTCGAATCCGATGCTGGCCTTTGCCGCCGGCATCGTCGGGGAAAATCAGCATAAGCTTGAAAAAGTCCGGTTTGAAGAAAATTTGCTGCTGCACTGCCAAAAAATAATGCTGCACCGCGATTTTCACCATGTCTTTCACCTATTTAAATCGATTTATTAACCGTGCCCTTGACTCTTCGCGGATTCGATGGCGAGATGCGGGAAGCCAAAGCGCTTTGAGTACCGGTTTCGAAAGGTTGCAGTCCCTTTCTTGCTCGGGCACAGTCGAGGTGATGTCGGCGGCGGAATGGAGGTTCCGTCGGTATTTCGATCCATTGGGAGGATTGCAATGAAGAAGACGTTTTTGCTGGGTACGGCGCTTGTGGCGCTGGCCTTTGCCGCATCCGCCGGGGCAGCCGAACTGAAGTTCAAGCCCGGCGAGGATTCCAAATTTCACTGGGCCAATTTCGATGACCTGAAGAAGGTCGACCTGAAGGGCGAGACGCTGACCATTTTCGGTCCGTGGCGCGGCGAGGACGAGGCCCTGGCCCGTTCGGTGCTGGATTATTTTGCCGCCGCCACCGGTGCCGAGGTCAAATACTCCTCGTCGGAGAACTACGAACAGCAGATCGTCATCGACACGCAGGCGGGCAGCCCGCCCAACGTCGCCATTCTGCCGCAGCCCGGCCTGATCCAGGATCTCGCCTCCAAGGGCCTGTTGTCGCCGCTCGGTGACGACACCGCCAAATGGGTCAAGGACAATTATGCCGCCGGCGATTCCTGGGCGGCGCTCGGCACCTTCAAGGACAAGGACGGCAAGCCCGGCTTCTACGCCCTGCCGTACAAGATCGATGTGAAGGGTCTGGTCTGGTATTCGCCGGACAATTTCGACGAGGCCGGCTACAAGGTCCCCAAGACCCAGGAAGAACTGACCGCGCTCGAGCAGAAGATCATCGCCGACGGCCACAAGCCCTGGTGCATCGGGCTCGGCTCCGGCGGCGCCACCGGCTGGCCGGCGACCGACTGGGTCGAAGACATCATGCTGCGCACGCAGACGCCGGACGTCTACGACAAGTGGGTCTCCAACGAGATCAAGTTCAACGACCCGCGCGTCGTCAACGCGCTCAGCATTTTCGCCAAGGTCGCCACCGACGACAAAATGGTCGACGGCGGTGCCGCCGCTGTCGCCGCGACCGACTTCCGCGACAGCCCGAAGGGCCTCTTCGCCGTGCCGCCGAAGTGCTACCTTCACCATCAGGCGTCGTTCATCCCGTCCTTCTTCCCGGAGGGCGTCAAGCTCGGCCAGGATGCGGATTTCTTCTATTATCCGGCCTATGCATCCAAGCCTGAACTTGGCACGCCGCTCGAGGTTGCCGGCACCCTGGTGATGATCACCAAGGATTCCAAGGCCTCGCGCGAATTCATCAAGTTCCTGCAGATGCCGCTCGCTCACGAATTGTGGATGGCACAGAAGAGCTTCGTCACCCCGCTCAAGGAAGCCAACAAGGAAACTTACGGCAGCGCCGCGCTCAAGAAGCAGGGCGAAATCCTGACCGAGGCGACCACCATCCGCTTCGACGGGTCCGACATGATGCCCGGCAAGATCGGTGCCGGTTCCTTCTGGACCGGCATGGTCGACATGGTCGGCGGCAAATCGCCGGAGGCGGTCGCCAACGACATCCAGAAGAGCTGGGACGCGATCAAGTAAAAATCCAGGAGTGCGGCCTCCCAGGGCAGGCCGATCCGGGCGAATAGGTCCCGGATCGGGCTCGGGGAGCCTGGGAAGGGGAACCGGCAATCAGCCCGGGTGGCGTCCATCGCGCTGCCCAGGTCTGGCGAAGTCATCGATCCGCAGCGAGGGGAGGAACCCATGGCGGCTCAGATCTTATCGGCCATTCTCGTCATAGTGATCGGCGTCGGCGGCTGTGTCGCCTATTTCTGGGGCGCCAACAAGCTCGTCGACCTCATCTTTCCTTCACGCGGCGTCTCCGGCGCGGCTGCCATCAACAATCTGCGTCGGCAAGGCATGGTCCGGCCCTGGCTGTTCGTCGGCCCGGCCATGATCATCCTCACCATCTACCTGATCTACCCGGTCATCGAGACGCTCAGGCTCTCCTTCCTCGACCGCGGCGGCACCTCCTTCGTCGGGCTGGCCAACTATCAGTGGGCGCTCGGCGACCGCGAGTTCCGCAACTCTATCCTCAACAACATCTTGTGGCTGGCCGTGGTGCCTGCGGCCTGCACCTTCCTCGGCCTCATCATCGCCGTTCTCACCGACCGCATCTGGTGGGGCACCATCGCCAAGAGCCTGATCTTCCTGCCGCTTGCCATCTCCTTCGTCGGCGCCAGCGTCATCTGGAAGTTCATCTACGAATTTCGCGGCGATGGGCAGACGCAGATCGGCATCCTCAACTCCATCGTCACCGGCCTGGGCGGCGACCCGCAAGTGTGGATCTCGCTGCCGTTCTGGAACAATTTCTTCCTGATGATCATCCTGATCTGGATCCAGACCGGCTTTGCCATGGTCATCCTGTCCTCGGCGCTGCGCGGCATTCCCGAAGAAACCATCGAGGCCGCCGTGATCGACGGCGCCAACCCGTTCCAGATTTTCTGGAAGATCATGATCCCGCAGATATGGGGCACCATCGCCGTGGTGTGGACCACCATCACCATCCTGGTTTTGAAGGTCTTCGACATCGTGCTGACCATGACCAACGGTCAATGGAACAGCCAGGTGCTCGCCAACCTGATGTTCGACTGGATGTTCCGCGGCGGCGGCGATTTCGGCCGTGGCGCCACCATCGCCATCATCATCATGATCGCGGTCATCCCGATCATGGTCTGGAACATCCGGCAGGCCAACAGGGAAACGGGAGGGCACTGAGATGGCCGGCGCATCCGGAAAATCCTTCATCGGCCGCTTCGGCGTCCACCTTGCCGTGCTGTTTTTCGTCGCCCTGTGGACGGTGCCGACGCTCGGCATCCTGATCTCGTCGCTGCGCGACAAGGATCAGATCGTCGTGTCCGGCTGGTGGACGGCGCTCGCGACCTCCAGCCAGACATCGGCCGGCCGCCTCGGCACCGCCAAGGACCAGGCGCAGAAGGACGGCAAATACATCATCACCGGCAATTTGCTCGCCGCCGGCGACGCCGGCACCGTCACTTCCTTCGGCACCCGTTCGCAGGAACCCGGCAAATACCAGGCCGGCGCTCCGGCCGATCTCGGCGACGGCGTGACCCTGCAGGTGAACGCCGACGGCTCCTACTTGTTGTCCTCGCCCAAGGCCTTCGAGGGCGATCGCGGCCAGCGCGTCTATTTCGAAGCCTCGGCGCCGCCGAAGTTCACCACCGACAACTATCGCAACGTCCTGTTTTCCGAAGGCATCGGCCGTTCGTTCCTGAATTCGCTGACGGTGACGATCCCGGCGACGATCATCCCGATCCTGATCGCGGCCTTCGCCGCCTACGCCTTGGCCTGGATGCGTTTTCCCGGACGTGCGCTGCTGATCGCGGTGATCATCGGCCTGCTTGTCGTGCCGCTGCAGATGTCGCTGATCCCGCTGTTGAAGCTCTATAACGGCGTCGGCCTGTTCTTCGGCGTGCCGTCGAAGACCTATCTCGGCATCTGGCTGGCGCATACCGGCTTCGGCCTGCCCTTCGCCATCTATCTGCTCAGGAGCTACATCGCCGGCCTGCCGCGCGAGATCATGGAATCGGCCCGCATCGACGGCGCCAGCGACTTCGAGATCTTCGTCAAGATCGTGCTGCCGCTGTCCTTCCCGGTGCTTGCTTCCTTCGCCATCTTCCAGTTCCTGTGGGTATGGAACGACCTTCTGGTGGCGATGGTGTTCCTCGGCACCGACGCCGATCAGATCGTGCTGACCGCCAAGCTCAACGCCTTGCTCGGTTCGCGCGGCGGCAATTGGGAAATCCTGACGACATCGGCCTTCGTGACCATCATCGTGCCATTGTTTGTGTTCTTCTCGCTGCAGCGCTACTTCGTGCGCGGCCTGCTCGCGGGCTCGGTCAAAGGAGGTTGATGGTGAAGCAGGCAGTGCAGCGCATGGCCGAGATGCCGGCACCGGCGGTCGATCGCGACTGGTGGCGTGGCGCGGTGATCTATCAGGTCTATCCGCGCTCCTACCAGGACACCGACGGCGACGGCATCGGCGATCTCAAGGGCATCACCTCCCGTCTCGGCTACATTGCCTCGCTGGGCGTCGACGCGATCTGGATCTCGCCTTTCTTCAAGTCGCCGATGAAGGATTTCGGCTACGACGTCAGCGACTATTGCGACGTCGATCCGATGTTCGGAACGCTTGCGGATTTCGATGCGCTGGTGGCCGAGGCGCATCGTCTCGGCCTCAAGGTCATGATCGACGAGGTGCTGTCGCACACCGCCGACATCCATCCCTGGTTCGTCGAAAGCCGCTCCAGCCGCTCCAATGCCAAGGCCGACTGGTATGTGTGGGCCGACGCCCGGCCGGACGGCACGCCGCCCAACAACTGGCTGTCGATCTTCGGCGGTTCCGCCTGGCAGTGGGACACCCGCCGCCAGCAATATTACCTGCACAACTTCCTGGCCGAGCAGCCTGACCTCAACTTCCACAACGCTGAGGTTCAGGACGCGCTGCTCGAGGCCACCCGCTTCTGGCTGGAGCGCGGCGTCGACGGTTTCCGCCTCGACACCATCAATTTCTATTTCCACAGCCAGGGCCTGGAGAACAATCCGGCGCTGCCGCCGGAGGAGCGCAACGACCAGACCGCGCCTTCGGTGAACCCTTACAACTACCAGGACCACATCTACGACAAGAGCCGCCCGGAAAACCTCGGCTTCCTCGAACGCTTCCGTGCTCTGCTGGACGAGTATCCGGCCGCAGCCGCAGTCGGCGAGGTGGGCGATTCACAGCGTGGCCTCGAAGTGGTCGCGGCCTACACTGCTGCCGGCAAGCGCGTGCACATGTGTTATTCCTTCGATTTCCTGGCGCCTGAAAAGATCAGCGCGGCCAAGGTGCGCGCCGTGCTCGAAGCATTCGGCCGCGTCGCCAGCGATGGCTGGTCGTGCTGGGCCTTCTCCAATCATGACGTGGTGCGCCATGCCTCGCGCTGGGCCGCCGGCGAAGCCGATCCGGTTTCTTATCTCAAAGTGGTCTCGGCGCTGCTGTTTTCGCTGCGCGGCTCGGTCTGCATCTATCAGGGCGAGGAGCTTGGCTTGAGCGAAGCGAACCTCGCCTTCGAGGACCTTCAGGATCCCTACGGCATTCGCTTCTGGCCGGAATTCAAGGGCCGCGACGGTTGCCGCACGCCCATGGTGTGGGATGCGGCTGCCGCCAATGGCGGCTTCTCCAAGACAAGGCCCTGGCTGCCGGTGCCGGGCGAACATCTTTCCAGGGCGGTCAATGTGCAGGAAAGCGACGAGGCTTCGCTGCTGCAGCACTACCGTCGTTTTCTCGCCTTCCGCCGCGCCCATCCGGCGCTGGCCAGGGGTGAGATCGAGTTCATGCCGAGCGACGGCGACACCGTGGTGTTCGCGCGGCGCGAAGGCAATGAACGCATCGTCTGCGCTTTCAATCTGAGCGGTCGTCCGACCGAAGTCGACCTTGGCGCTGGACGCGCCTTGCAACCTTTGCCGGGACATGGTTTCTCATCGCAGTCTGGAACAACCGGCAAGCTTCGCCTCGGCGGCTATGGTGCGTGGTTCGGGCGTGTCGCCTGAGTGGAAATGAACTGAACGGGAGGAAATAATGGCCGATCTGACGCTGAGGCAGGTGAAGAAGTCCTACGGCAACATTCACATTCTTCATGGCATCGACCTCGACATCAAATCGGGCGAGTTCATTGTTTTCGTCGGCCCGTCGGGTTGCGGCAAGTCCACCTTGCTGCGCTCCATCGCCGGCCTGGAGGAGATCACCTCGGGCGATCTCAGCATTGCTGGCGAGCGGGTCAACGACGTGCCGCCTTCGAAGCGCGGCATCGCCATGGTCTTCCAGTCCTACGCGCTCTATCCGCACATGACCGTCTACGACAACATGGCCTTCGGCATGAAGATCGCCAAGGAGAACAAGGCCGAGATCGACCGCCGCGTGAAGCAGGCGGCTGAAATCCTGCAGCTGACCAAATATCTCGACCGTCTGCCCAAGGCGATGTCGGGCGGCCAGCGCCAGCGCGTCGCCATCGGCCGCGCCATCGTGCGCAATCCCAAGGTCTTCCTGTTCGACGAGCCGTTGTCGAACCTTGACGCCGCACTGCGCGTCGCCACCCGCATCGAGATCGCCAAGCTGAAGGAATCGATGCCCAACACCACGATGATTTACGTCACCCACGACCAGGTCGAGGCGATGACGCTGGCCGATCGCATCGTCGTTTTGAAGGACGGGCATATCGAGCAGGTCGGCACGCCGATGGATCTCTACCGGAAGCCCGGCAATCTTTTCGTCGCCCAGTTCATCGGCTCTCCGGCCATGAACATCCTGCCGGGAACCGTGGACAAGACGGGCAGCTCGACCACGATCAGCCATCTCGGCGGCCGCAAGGCATCGGTGCCGATCGCCACGCCCGCCAGCGCGCAGGGCACTTCCGTCTCCTTCGGCGTGCGCCCCGAGGATCTCTTCGTCGCCACCGGCGCCGATTATCTGTTCGAAGGCAAGGTCGATTATGTCGAGCAACTCGGCGAGGTTCAGCTCGTCTATATCGACATCGGCCGCGCCGACCAGCCGCTGACCGCCAAGCTGCCGGGCAACGTCGCCGTCCAGCGCGGCAGCGTGCTGAAGCTCACCGCCAATGCCGAAGATCTGCATATCTTCGACGCCGACGGCCGTTCCTTCGCCCATTATGAGGCGACCGCCAAGGCCGCCTGAGGCACGATACCAAAAGAGGCTGCCGGAGACGGCACCGCTGGAGACGAAAAAGAGGGCCGCTAGGCCCTCTTTCTGTTTCGCGGTCCCTCTTCGTTTCGAAAGACCTTGATGTTGCGGCGATGAAAGTCAGTCGTCGCGCACGACGGTCAGATGCACCGCCTTTTCCGTCGGCACCCGCTCGGTGATGCGGTAGCCCAGCGCCGCGAAGTCGATGCCCGAGAACAGGTTTTCGCCGGAGCCCAGCAGCACCGGCGCGACGGCGAGATGCAGGTTGTCGATCAGCCGGGCCTTGAGATATTGCTTCAGCGTCGACACGCCACCGCCGACGCGAATGTCCTTGCCCTGTGCCGCTTCCTTCGCTTTGGCAAGCGCTGCCTCGAAACCGTCGGTGACGAAATGGAAGACGGTGCCGCCTTCCATGGTGAGCGGCGCGCGGGCGTAGTTCGTCAGCACGAAGACCGGCACATGATAAGGCGGGTTGGTGCCCCACCAGCCTTTCCAGTCCTCGTCCGGCCAGGGGCCGCGCACCGGGCCGAACATGTTGCGGCCGAGGATCCAGGCGCCGAGATTGTCGAAGCTGCGCGCGGCGAAGTCTTCGTCGGAACTCATCTGTCCGCCGCTCCCGCCGTGAATTGCCTTGAAGGTGGGGGTGTCGAAAAACCACTCGTGCAGTTTCATGCCGTTTTCGCCGAGCGGGTTTTCCAGGCTCTGGTTCGGCCCGGCGCCGTAACCGTCGACCGATATCGAGAATGCGCGCACGACCAGCTTGGACATTGCAAAATCCTCCAAAACCAATTGCAATTTGCAACTGGTTTATAGAGCGACAGATTTCAAATTGCAACCGGTTTTTGCACGGTCGATATTTCGGAGGATGAGCGTCGCCGGGAAATGGCATCCGGCGCTCGGCTGGCGGACGGCGGGAGATGCCGGCGGGCAGTCGGCTATGCGGTCTCGTGGAAAATCAAAAGCGGCGGGCAAGCCCGCCGCTTTTCGCAGTCCGTAGTCAGCCGCGCTTAGCGGTTGCCAAAATTATTGACGCGGTAGTCGATGGCCGCCTGGGCTGCCTTGTCGGCGGAGGTCTGCCGGTCGCCATTCAGCCACTGCAGCGTTGCGTCATGCTGGCGGATCGAGGCGGTGGGCAGCGTGTCGACCTTTGCCGTGGCCGCATAGGGGCTCGAACCGGCATAGGCGTCGAAATTGTCGCTGCCTGCAAAGGCGGCACCGGCGGTGACCAGAAGGGCGGCGGCGGTAAGGGCAATCGTTCTCATTTTCGTAACTCCAAGGTTCGGTTTTCCATCCGTCAATCGGCGTGGTTCTTGGGAGGTAATCGCGTCGTTCGGATATCAAGGAAATGGCGATGGGCCCCTAAAGGTTCCAATCACAAGAATGTTCATGCGTCGTGTGAAAATGCCCCTTGAAATTTGATCGGGCCGATACGAAAGGCGGAAATAACCAATATTTTACAGTGTGTTATGGGTGTGGTGCGGTCGCGTCTCGCGAAAGATACCGCCTGGCGTTCACCAGAGCCGACCGCAGTGTCGCCGCTGGCTGAACGTTGTTTCGCGGTTTGGTTTGGGGCAGCCGGCAACCGGAAAAAGGGGCGGGGACACGGGTGTCCTGAAACGAGAAAAGCGGTGGGCAAGCCCACCGCTTTTTTCACCGCCGTCGGCAAAGCCGACGGCCCAGTCTTTTGGCTATTAGCTGTTGCCGCCGAGACGCGGAGCGCCATCGGTGACCGGCTTCACGGTCGCGCCCAGATCATGGGAAACAGCCGAACCCTTCTGGGTCGAAGCGGTGTAGGAGCTGTCAACGTTCGAATAGGTGTAGTTCGAACCATAGTGGTCGCTGCCATTCGCAAAGGCAGAGCCGGCGGCAACCAGGAGGGCAGCGGCGGTAAGAGCGATCGTCTTCATTTTCGTACTCCAAATCTCAATGTTGCGTCCGTCAAGCGTCGTGGTCTTGGGAGGTAACTCGCGTCGTTCGGACAACACTGAAATGGGTTTGGGGGGTGAAAGGTTCCAATCACAAGAATGTTTATCAGCCATGCGAAATTGTCCCTTGAAGTTTCGTAAGCATGACATATGACCTTATTATTTTGTAGCAATTTCAATATCTTGCATTGTCACGGTCGCGGCGGTCGGTCCGGCATAATGAGCCGGCGTTCAGGACGGTCTGAACGCACCGTCAACGAACGGTGACCAATCTGCGGGTTTATGGGCGGTTTTTAGAGAACGGGCAGGGACGCCCGGTCATGCCGAGCGCACGGCTGATCCGGCCTGGTGGGTGCCTGTTCGGGAGGACGCGCCGCTCTCTAAGGAACTCTCTATATAGGGAGCGTCGCAAGGGCAGCGATGTCGATTGGAAAGCGTGCGGCGGGGATGCTTCATGGCGGCATGTCCCAGACGCAAAAAAGCGGCGGGCAAGCCCACCGCTTTTTGGTACCGGCAGTCGGCGCGAGCCGACGGCCGTATCAGCCGTAACTTAGCTGTTGCCGCCGAGGCGCGGAGCACCGTCGGTGATCGGCTTGACGTCCTTGATGCTGGCGTCGTGCGACACCGAACCACCCTTCACCGAAGCGGTGTAGGAAGAGTCGACCGTGGCATGCGGGTTCGAGCCGGCATAGGCGTTGAAGTTGTCGCTGCCAGCGAAAGCCGAACCAGCGGCAACCAGGAGAGCAGCAGTAGCAAGAGCAATCTTTTTCATTTTCGTACTCCGAATTTCAAAGTTCTGTCCGTCATGCGGCGTGTTCTTGGGAGGAATTCGCGTCGTTCGGACAGGGCATATCTGGGAGCGGCCCAGTCGACTTTCCAATCACGAAATTGTTCCGCGTGGATCAAGAAAACGCCCCTTGAAATTTCGCGGTCGGATTCCATCCTTTTTACTTAATCCTTTAATTTCAAATAGATAGATGAATTCACGCCTGGGCGATATGGAAAAAAATACTAAGCCGGCGTTCATAGCCTGGTAGACGCATCGTCAACGCCCGGTGCCCCAAAAGGCGTCTGTACGGGGCTTGAAGGGCCATTCCTTACCCGCCTCTGGCCTCACGCGCCTCCCGCCGCTGAGGCTTGAGCAGGCCCGTCTGGCAAGGCTAGAACTTTGTCGATAGGCTCTAAAAAACGGGTCGGTTTCATCGCCCGCCACCGGCGGGCCGGCTGTTACAACGGCCGCCAACAGGGAGAACATCATGCTGCGCAAGACGGATTTCTTCATCGACGGCAAATGGGTCGCGCCGGCGGCGCCGCGGGAGCTGGAGGTGACCAATCCGGCCGACGAGCAACCCTTCGCGGTCATCTCGCTGGGTTCGGCCGCCGATGTCGACAAGGCCGTCGCGGCCGCGCGGCGCGCCTTCGACGGCTGGAGCCGCACCAGCCGCGAGGAACGCCTGGCAGCGCTTGAGCGCCTGCTCGTTTCCTATAACAAGCGCATGAACGACATGGCCAAGGCCATCTCCGACGAGATGGGCGCGCCGATCAAGCTGGCGCTGGAATCGCAGGCCGCCTGCGGTGCCGGCCACATCAAGGCCTTCATCCGCACCCTGAAGGATTTCCATTTCGAGACGCCGCTCTCCGAGCGCGACAAGCAGGAGCACATCGTCTACGAGCCGATCGGCGTCTGCGGCCTGATCACGCCGTGGAACTGGCCGATGAACCAGGTCACGCTGAAGGTGGTGCCGGCCATCGCCGCCGGCTGCACGGTGGTGCTGAAGCCGTCGGAAATCGCGCCGATCTCGTCCATCGTCTTTGCCGAGATGATGGAGGACGCCGGCTTCCCGGCCGGTGTGTTCAACATGGTCAATGGCGACGGCCCCGGGGTTGGCGAGGCGATGTCGCGTCATCCGGGCATCGACATGATGTCCTTCACCGGCTCGACGCGCGCCGGCATCGCGGTTGCCAAATCGGCCTCGGAAAGCATCAAGCGCGTCGCGCTGGAACTCGGCGGCAAGTCGCCCAATATCGTCTTCGCCGATAGCGACCTTCCCGACGCGATCGCGCGCGGCCTTGCCCATTGCTTCGAGAACACCGGCCAGTCCTGCAACGCGCCGACACGCATGCTGGTCGAGCGCCCGGTCTATGACCGCGCCGTCAGCCTCGCCGCCGACTATGCCGCCACCGTCAAGGTCGGCAATCCGGCGGAGGATGGCGACCATATCGGGCCGCTTTCCTCGGAAGTGCAGTTCAACAAGGTGCAGAGCCTGATCGAGGCCGGCATCAAGGAAGGCGCGCGTGTCGTCGCCGGTGGCCTCGGCCGTCCGGAAGGCTTCAACCGCGGCTATTATGTCCGCCCGACCGTCTTCGCCGACGTTAACAACGACATGACCATCGCCCGCGAGGAGATTTTCGGGCCGGTGCTGGCGATGATCCCGTTCGATTCCGAAGACGATGCCATCGCCATCGCCAACGATACGCCCTACGGCCTTTCCGGCTATGTGCAGACCCAGGACAAGGTCAAGGCGCAGCGTGTTGCACGCCGCATCCGCGCTGGCATGGTGCAGATCAACGGCGCCGACCGTCCTTATGGCAGCCCCTTCGGCGGCTACAAGGCGTCCGGCCTCGGTCGCGAGGGCGGCAAATGGGGTCTTGAGGATTTCCTCGAGGTCAAGGCCATCTCCGGCTGGGACGAGCAGGTCGGTTAAGTCCGTCCGCACGGCGGACCGAAGGTCTGCGAAACAAGAAAGGCGTCGCCCGGTGCGACGCCTTTTTCTTTTCGGCGGGCTCCGCGTTGCCGCACGCCGCCGTCGAGCCGCGCGCTCAGCCGCCGTCGACCTGCGTGTTGCGTATCCCCGCCGGCCTCGAACCGCCGCTATCTTCGTCACCGTTCCGCCGGCTTCGGGCCCGCGTTCCGCCTTTTTGTTTGTTCTGAGCCGTCGGCAGCTGTTTCCGCGCGGCCGATATGTGGTTCTGCGTCGCTGGCGGTTTCTCCAGCGTTCCGGCATGGATTCCCGACACGCTCCGCTCCCTGCGGTCGCTCACGCGGTCGGGAATGACGAGACGCGTGGATGGTCTCGCCGATTGTCCATGCCCGGCTTTGCATCAGGGGCGCTGCGAACAACAGCGATCCCTAAAACCGTTGGTGTGAACAACGGCGGTCATCGAAACCGACGCGAACGACAGCTACTCTCAAAGCCGTTGGCGATTGACGAAAGCGTTTCAGAACATTCGTCATTCCCGACCGCGTGAGCGACCGCAGGGAGCGGAGCGTGTCGGGAATCCATGCCGGAACGCCGATGCGCCGGAGCGGTGCAGGATGTGGATTGAATGCGCGGCGGTGCGCGCAAGTCCAAAGAAAGAACCTCGCCTGTTCAGTCGCTTGCCGAAAACTGCGCAAGAAACCACGTCTAGATTTGCCCACACGTTCGGGGTTTGCACGACAATCGGCCCATCGCCCTCACGGGAACCTGGTGCGCACCGGGTATCAGGGAGGGCGCCGGTGCCGGACTGGCAGCGCTAACGGTGGCGCTGTCTGGTGACGAGCCCTAAGTCCGGGCCCTGGAAAAACCCGGCCGCCGAAAATGGCGGCTTCGAGGTCCGAAGTCTGCCGTCGCGAAGGACGGCGAGGTCGGTCCGGGGCAAGAACACCGGCGGGGCGCCCGGAAGGCGCCAGTATCAGAATAGCATGAGGCACCGACCCGGCGCCCCGCTTCCCACCTCCCGCAAGGGAGTGTTTTTTGACAATGGCCAGGGCGGATTTCCGCAGCGTGGCGATGAAGAAGTGTATCAACGCAACCGCGCGTCGGCGCGACTGCACCGCCTCCGTCATTCCGGCCGAGCGCAGCGAGAGCCGGAACCCATTGGCCGCACCATCGTCGAGCCCGGCCCGGTCCTCGTTCTGAACAGTTCACGCAGCCGGACCGGCGCCGCGTGCTTCATTCCCGTTGACGCGACCTTCGTTCCCGGCCGTGCTGCTCAATGGGTTCCGGGTCGGCGCTCGGCTCCGCCTCGCTGGCCCGGAATGACGAGTGCTTGGGATGCCGCTCCGTCACATCCCTCCGATGGCAAGAAACAGAATGAAGGCGACAACTCCACCGCCGTCATTCCGGCCGAGCGCAGCGAGAGCCGGAACCCATTGGCCGCCCATCGTCGAGCCCGGCCCGGTCCTCGTCCTGGACCGTTCATGCAGCCGAACCGACGCCGCGTGTTTCATTCCCGTCAACGCGACCCTCATTCCCGGCCGTGCTGCTTTATGGGTTCCGGGTCGGCGCTCGGCTTCGCCTCGCTGGCCCGGAATGACGAAGGAGTAGGATGCCGCCACGTCACATTCTTCGAGAGCATGGCCCGGTCCTCGTCCTGGCCAGAACCGAAGCCTCGTATTTCAGGTCGGCTTGCAGGCTCAACTACCAGTCGCAAGATAGGCTTGCGCGATCGCCCGCATCCTGTCGCGGTCGAAGCTCGGGCCGTGGCCGCCATGGCCGGTGCTGATCGGCAATTCGAGCAGCCGCCGCATGGTGTGGCGATAGGCAGCGCGGTCGGAATCGGGAAGATCGTCGAGCAGCGTGTCGTCATAGATGGCGTCGCCGCTGAAGAAGAGCCCGTCATGTTCGTCGAACAGCGCGATCGAATCCGGCGAGTGGCCAGGCAGATGCAGGACGGTGAAGCGCCGGTCGCCAAGGTCGACGCTGTCGCCTTCGGCAAGAATCCGGGTCAGCGGCGCCGGCTCGATGCGGTAGCTTTCAGCCCTCCAGCCGGGATGCGGCAGGCGCGAAACGGCACCCTCCAGTTCGCGGAATTCATGCGCGTAGGTGGCGGCATCGCCCATGCGGGCGAATTCGGCGGCACTTTGCGCCGGGCCGGCGCGGTCGGCGAATTCGTGCAGCGAGCCGACGTGGTCGAGATGGATGTGGGTGGCAACGACCAGCAGCGGCTTGCCGGCCGGCGTGTCGATCTCAGGCGCCAGCGGGCAGATACCCATGCCGGTGTCGACCAGAAGATCGACGTCGCGCCCTTTGAGGTGCCAGATATTGGCGCTCATATAAGGATGCACGAAGGGCTCGGCGATCAGCGTCAGCGCCGGGTCGAGTGCCTGTTTGCCGAACCAGCCGGTCATCGTCGCCCTCACACGAAAGGTTTGCCGACCTGGTATTTGGCCGGCACCAGCCGGTGCAGATAGGCAAGGCCGGCATCGGACAGGTCGTTGGTGTCCTTACGCAGGTAATCGTCGGGCATGTGCCGGGTCTTGGCGGCGACGCTGCTCAGCGGCACCTTCCTGAACACGGTCTTCTTGCCATCATATTGCAGAGCCACCGAGCCGCCGCCCTCGGCGGCGACGCCCGCCGCGAAGGCGCCGGCATCGAAAGCCTCCTGCGCATCCACCGGGCTCACCGCGCCGATATAGCCGCGCGGCATGTAGCCCAGCGCGTCGACGCGGGCGCGTTTGCCGGGCAGCCTCTCGGCCAGCGCCTGTTCGAAGGCGCGGTTCAGGTCGCTGCCCGAAAGCTTGACGTTGCCGTGGGCATCGCGCTCGACCTTGTCGGAACCGACAATGGTCTCGACCAGCGAACGCCCGTCCGCGGTGGAAACACCTTCGGAAACGGCGACGATGCAGCGCTTGTGCTTGGCCATGGTCGCCTTCACGTCGTCGATGAAGCGGTCCACCGAAAAGGCGCGCTCGGGCACATAGACGAGATGCGGCCCGCTATCCCCGTCCAGCCGCCAGGCGGCGGACGCGGCGGTGAGGAAACCGGCATGGCGGCCCATGACGATGCCGACATAGATGCCGGGCAGGGCGCGGAAGTCGAGGTCCACCGACAGGAAGGCGCCGGCGACGAACTCCGCCGCCGAGATGAAACCCGGCGTGTGGTCGTTCTCGACCAGGTCGTTGTCGATGGTCTTCGGCGCATGCACGAAGGCGATCTTGCCGCCCGCCGCGTCGGTGAGGATCTGCTGCGTGCCGGAGGTGTCGTTGCCGCCGATATAGATGAAGGCGTCGGCGCCGATCTTCTGCAGCCCCTTCAGCACCAGTTCGCAATAGGCGGCGTCCGGCTTGTCGCGGGTGGAGCCGAGTGCCGCCGACGGCGTGCGACCGATCAGCCGCAGCTGGTCCTCGCGCATGTCGGTGAGGTCGACATAGTCGCCGTCGCGAACGCCGCGAACGCCATGGCGGGAGCCGAGCACACGCGCGCCGGGATGGTTCTTGCGGATTTCGAGGACCGCGCCGACCACCGTCTGGTTGATGACCGCGGTAGGGCCGCCGCCCTGGGCGATGATGAAAGTTCCGGCCATCCTGCGATCCTCCCGATCCGTCTCAGCCAGAACTTTCGCCTGTATTCAGGCGTGACGCAACGGGAGATTTAATCGATTAGGAGGAGGCAGTCGGGGGTGGGCAGTCGGCAGTCGGGAATGGGCGATCTGCAGCTGTATTGGGCAACTTGCCAATGAATTTACGACTTGCGCTCGACGGGAAGGCAACGGAGCAGTCTCCGACTGCCGACTGCCGACTGCCGACTGCCGACTGCCGACTGCCGACTGCCGACTGCCGACTGCCGACTGCCGACTGCCGACTGCCGACTGCCGACTGCCGACTGCCTCATGCAACCACAATCGGCACCTTGGTCGGCGAGGCACGGACGCGGTTATAGAGGTCGATGACGTCCTGGTTGATCATGCGCACGCAACCGGACGAGGCCTGGGTGCCGATGGTCCACCACTCGGGCGAGCCGTGCACGCGATAGCCGGTATCCTGGCCGTCCTTGTAGATGTAGTGCGCGCGGGCGCCGAGCGGGTTGTCGAGGCCGCCCGGCTGGCCGCTCGCCCATTTCACCAGCTCCGGCTTGCGCGCGATCATTTCCCTGGGCGGCGTCCAGGTCGGCCATTCCTTGGTGTACTGGATCACGGCGCGGCCGCTCCATTCGAAGCCGGCCTTGCCGATGCCGACGCCGTAGCGCACGGCCTCGCCACCTTCCTGCACCCAGTAGAGATGCCGCTCGTTAAGCCGCACGACGATGGTACCGGGTGCCTCGCCGGTCGGGTCGACGACGATCTGGCGGCGAAACTCCTGCTTGACCTTCTGGAAGGGAATGGCCGGCACGACGAAGCCGTTGTCGGTCAGCGAGGCGTACATGGTGCCGTTGTCGGTGATGTTCTTGTCGACGCTGATCGGCGGGATCGGGCGGATCGAGCCGGTCGACATGTCGTCGAGCTGGGGCATGCCGCCCGACGGTCCGACCGGACCGAGCGAGGGGATATCGAGGGTCTGCGAGCAGCCGGAGGCGCCAAGCAGGGTCATCACGCCGAGGCCTGAAAGCACGGCGCGGCGCGAGATGAGGTGGTCGGATTCCGGGCTGGCGACGCCGGATGAATGCGTCAGGTCTTGCGGTTTACGCATGCACTCTTTACCCCAAACGAACAGCCGGGATCACATGCCCGGCGATAGAGCGCATTTTCAGGATTCATGGTTTAAAAAGCGTGAAAGCCTTGGGTGGCTTGGATTTGCGCTTCAGACAAGCCAGCGTGGCCGGTGATTTTGGACGCTTGGAAAGGTGCCAGGCATCAAAAGACCTCGGTTCCGTCACAATGCCGGCACGGCTCCCGGCTATCCGTTTCCCCGATCCTAAAGAGTTGATTTCGAACCTGGAACGGGCCTTCGCATGGCGGACCGCAACGACCGATATGGCACTGCTTTCAGCGGCCATCATGGCCATCGCGTGCGTTGCCGCCATCGCTGCAACGAGCGTGCCGACCGGCGCGAATTGACGCCCGTCTGCGCTTCTCGAAATTGCTGGAAAAACCTCTTTACATCGGCCTGAAGGCAGGGATTTATCCTCTTCTTTAACAGGAGAGATCCATGTCTTTCGAGAATTGGGCGGCCTTCGCCGCCGCGTCCTCCATCCTGCTTCTCATTCCCGGGCCAACCATCCTGCTCGTCGTTTCCTACGCGCTGGGACAAGGCTGGCGCACGGCGCTGCCCATGGCGGTCGGCGTGGCGCTGGGTGATTTCACCGCCATGACGCTGTCGATGCTCGGCATCGGCGCTCTGTTGGCCGCCTCGGCCACGGTGTTCACCGTGCTCAAGGTGATCGGCGCCGCCTATCTCGTCTATCTCGGCATCAAGCTGTTCCGGGCCGGCGGTGCGCTGGAAGCCACGCCGCGCCACGACGCCGTTTCGGCGGCCAGGATGATGGGCCATGCCTGGCTGGTCACCGCGCTCAATCCCAAGAGCATCACCTTCTTTGTCGCCTTCCTGCCGCAGTTCCTTGACCGGCACGGCAATTTCTGGACGCAGATGATGATCTTCGAGGCGACCTTCCTGACGCTCGCCTTCGCCAATGCCTTTGGTTACGCGCTGGTCGCCTCGCGAGCCCGCAACATCGTGCGCAATCCGAAAGCCATCCGCATTTTCAACCGCACCGGCGGCACGCTGCTGGTCGGCGCTGGCATCGCCACCGTGGCGATGCGGTCGGGCAACTGATGCCGCGGGCGGGGCCGAGATCCGGCCCCGCAACCGCACTCACCATTTGACGCTGAGACCGAGATTGCCTTCCCACACGCGCCGTTTGTCGCCGCCGAGATTGGTGGTGTAATCGGCGGTGGCGAAGACGCTCAGCGTGTCCGACAGTTTCGCCACCACGCCGCCACCCAGTTCCAGCGAGGTGCCGCCGCGTTCGGCCGAGATCGGGTCCGCGCCGAAGTCCAGTTGGTCGGTGCCGCCGAAGTCATGCCAGAGATTGGCCTTGAGGTAGGGCTGCACGACGGCGCTGCCGGCTGGCATGGTTCCTTGCAGGCGCAGGCCGAGACGACCGGTGAGGCTGTTGTCATTGTCGAAGGAGACGGACGAGAAGCGGTCGGCCTTACCGTCGAGCGACAGGTGCTGCCAGATCAGCTGCGCCTGCGGTTCCAGCGACCAGTCGGCGTCCAGCGGAATTGGATAGCCGCCCTCGAGTGAAAGCGTGACGCCCGTACCGTCGACATTGATGCCGATATCGCGGTTCGACGTCGCCTTGCCGTTGAACCAGGTGCCCATGGCGACGCCGTCCAGATACCAGCCGCCGGGGCCGATATGGGTCCAGTAGGCACCGAACGACGTGCCACCCATGTCCAGTTTTCCGACGCTGAGATTGTTCCAGCCAAGCGCCTGGCCGCGGATGTCGCCATCCATGCGGGTATGGCCGATGAACAGACCGGCCCGGTTCTCGTGACCGGAGGGGCCTTCCCAGCCGATCAGGTCGGTGCCCGCCTGGAAGCCGAAAAGATGTCCGTCGAAAGTCGGCGAGACGGTGCCGCCCCAACTGACTTCCGCGTTCTGGCCAAAGAGGCGCCCCCAGCTGGCGGGCACCATGCCGACGCCACCGAGCAGGGATTGCTCGCCGCGCCGTTCGTGGAACGTGCCGAGCGTAGCGCTCATCAGATGGTAACCGGCGGGGGGCAGTGCCGCGTAGGTCGGCACTTCGACGCGATAGAGCGGAACGACATCGCCGATCACCGGAGTGGCGCCGGGTGAGGGCGGTGCGACGCCTGGCGATGGAAGCGGCGTAACCTCCGTTGACACTTCCGGCGGCGGCGGTGGCGGTTCAGCTGGCGGAACTGCCGGTGGCGGAGGCGGGGCGACCGGTGCGGCGTCGGTCGGCTGGACCGGCGGAGCGGGATCGACGGGGTTCGGATTGGCTGGTGTCGATTCCGGCGGCACCGGCGGCGGCGGGGTTACAGGTGGCGGAGCCGGCGGCTCCGGCGCGGGCGCCACCGGTTGCGGTGGCGGCGGTGCAGGCTCCAGCACGCCTGGACCGGGCGCTACTGTCGGCGGTGGTTCGGTAGAGGGCGTGTTCACGAGGGTGGAGCGCAAATACCAGTTCTCCGCGCTGCCGGCGGTGACGCCGCCTCTGAACAGGAAGTACTCGTAGGCGCCGGCCGCTACCGGCCCGTTCAACGCAAAGGCGTTGCTTGCCGTGGTGCCGCCATTGACCGCCTGCACCACCATGATGCCGTTCTGCGTGGTGGCGGCTCCCGCGCCGCCGACATTGATGACGCTGATGCTGGTTTCGCCGCTCGCCTTGCCGCCGGAAACCACCAGCTTGTCGGAGGCGGAACTATCGTCGCCAAGCGCCGTTTGCAGCAGGAGCAGACCGTTGTTGCCGGTGTAGTTGCCGGCGATGGTGAAGGTGTCGGTCAGGCTGTTGCCGCCATTGGTGAGATCAATGCGCCCGGCATTGATGACATTGGCCATTTGCCCGGCGGTGAAGGCCGAGACCCCGCCATTGGCGCCGCCACCGTAGAGCGTGCTGGCCACGTCGACCGTCAGCGTCCCGGTTCCCGTGCCGGGATCGCCGAGCGTCAACGTGCCGTCGAAGACAAGCTGCGTGTCGTTCGTGGCGCTGATCGTTTCCCAGTTCTGCAGCCTGGCGATGCCGGTCATGCTGACATTGGAAAGGGTGAGCGTATCGACGCCGAGTCCGCCGCTGATCGCTTTGGTGGCGCCCAGATTGCCATTGTTAAGATTGCTCAGCGTGGCGGTGTCGTTGTCGCCGCCGAGGTCGATCGTGCCGTAGATGATGCCGCCATTGTTCCAGGTGAACGTGTCCTGGCCGACGCTCATCAGCACGTCGCCGCCGATCGAGCCGCCGGTGACGGTGACGCTGTCATTGCCGCCACTGGTGCTGATGTTGCCGCCGATCGTGCCGCCCGAAACGATGATGATGTCGTCGTCGAAGCCGGTCACGAGATTGCGGTCGATGATGCCGCCCGACATGTTGAAATAGTTCTTGTCGAGTTTCATGTTGACGCGGCCGATGCGGCCGCCGGTCATGATCGCGTAGTCGCCATCGTCGAAGAAATCGACGATGCGCCCACCTGACATGAAGAAAGTGTCGCGTGCGTCGCCTTGATTGAGCGAGCCGATTTGGCCGCCGGTCATCTGGAAATCGTCGATGCCTCCGCCTTGCTGGACATTGCCGATCACCGTTCCGGCGCTGATGATGAAAGAATCGGGGCCGTCGCCCTCATCTACCGTGCCGGTGATGGTGCCGGAATGCATCTCGATGCGGTCGGCGCCGGCGCCATAGGTGACGTTGCCGGTGATCTGGCCGGTGCCGCCGGCCGGAAAAATCAGCGTGTTGTTGCCACTCGTGTCGACGAGGTTTCCAACGGTTGTGCCGCTGTCGCAGATGACGGTGTCGTTGCCTGGAGAAGAGGAGAGGATGCAGGCGGCTGACGCCGGCGAGAGCGGTGCAATACCGAGCAGGAGTGATGTCGAAGCCAGCAAAGTCAGTTTTCGGGCGGCAGAAGTTCTAGCCCGCTTGGCCGCGGCCGAAATACATTGCTGCATCAATATGTTCCCCTCGAAAATCGCTTAAATGACGCTTGCTCGCCGACCTTCCACTCTTGAAACCCCATGACCGTCCCGGTCACCCCGCCTGGCCGATTGCCACAAAGAAGCCATGATTTGCCCTGCGCCTCCAAACACAGTTCGTTTCCATGGTTTATAATTTGCGAATATTAGGAATAACCAAGATGAAGACGACAGACACAACCGGCCTCGCGCTTTCGGGCACCTCGGAAACGGCCCTGCAGCACTATCTGCGCGGGGTTGGCGAGTTGCAGCGCTTCGTCGGCGATCCCGTTGGTTCGGCCGACGCCGCGATCGCCGAAGCGCCTGGTTTCGTCATGGCGCATGTATTGAAGGGGTATCTGTTCGGCCTGTCGACCGAGCGCGAGGCAATGGCGGTTGCCCGCTCCTGTCATCAGGCGGCGCTGCCGCTAGCCGCCAGCGCCCGCGAGCAGGGCCATGTCGCCGCGCTCGGGCATTTGGCGGCCGGGCGCTGGCACGAGGCGGCGCGTATCCTTGAGGATATCGCCATCGAGTTTCCGCTCGATGCGCTTGCCCTGCAGGCCGGCCACCAGATCGATTTCTTCACCGGCAACGCCCGCATGCTGCGGGACCGTATCAGCCGTGCACTGCCGGTCTGGAACAAGGCCTTGCCAGGCTATCACGCCATTCTCGGCATGCAGGCGTTCGGGCTTGAGGAGATGGGCGATTATCAGCGCGCCGAACGGTTCGGCCGCCAAGCGATCGAACTCGAACCGCGTGATGGCTGGGCTCAGCACGCGGTGGCTCACGTCATGGAGATGCAGAGCCGGCAGCGCGATGGCATCGCCTGGATGCGGTCGAATAGAGACGGCTGGACGAAGGAGAGCTTTCTCCAGGTGCACAATTGGTGGCACCTCGCGCTGTTCCACTATGATCTCGGCGAGACGGACGAGGTGCTGTCGCTGTTCGACGGGCCGATCTACGGCAAGCGATCGACACTCGCGCTCAACATGGTCGATGCCTCGGCGATCCTGTGGCGCCTGCATCTCGGCGGCGTCGATGTCGGCGACCGCTGGGTGGCGCTCGCCGCCAACTGGACGCCAAAGGCGGCGGCCGGCAACTATGCCTTCAACGACGCACACGCGATGATGGCCTTTGTCGGAGCCGGGTTGGAGACACCGGCCCAAACCCTGCTGGAAGCCCAGCGCGAGGCGATGTCAGCCAGCGACGACAATGCCGCCTTCACCCGCGATGTCGGTCATCCGGTCACGCTGGCCGTAAAGGCCTTCGGCGATGGCAATTACGCCGAGACGGTGCGGTTGCTGCGGCCGATCCGCGCCGTCGCGCCCGCATTCGGTGGTAGCCATGCGCAGCGCGACGTAATCGATCTGACGCTGATCGAGGCCGCCCTGCGCGACGGCGATGTGCCGCTGGCAAGGGCGCTGAGCGCCGAACGCGCGCTCGCCCGCCCGGAGAGCCCGCTGTCCGCCTTGTTCACGCGCCGCGCCACCGCTCTCGACATGAATTGACGCGACGCCAGCCTTACAGTAAAACCTGCCTGACTATATTTTTCGAGACTCGAAAAAAAGATGAGCAAGTGCTGAAAGGCTTTCAGGCCTCGAAGTGTCTTGGGGAGGTTTTCGGGTCTCGGTAAGCTGGTGCCGGTCCGCAGGCAGGCGGACCGAACGGGAGGAGAAGGCATGTATCTCGGGCTCGATCTCGGCACGTCCGGCGTCAAGGCGCTGCTCATCGACGGGCGGCAGGCTGTCATCGGCTCCGGTCATGCCTCGCTGGACGTGTCGCGTCCGCATCATGGCTGGTCGGAACAGGATCCCGCCGAATGGGTCCGTGCCTGCCGCCAGGCGATCGCCGAACTGAAGGCCGCTCATTCTCGCGAATTCGCGGCCATCAAGGGCATCGGCCTGTCCGGTCAGATGCATGGCGCGACGCTGCTCGATGCCGGCGACGCGGTGCTGCGCCCCTGCATTTTGTGGAACGATACGCGCAGCTTTGCCGAAGCGGCCAAGCTGGACGCCGATCCGCGTTTCCGCAAGCTCACCGGCAACATCGTTTTCCCGGGCTTTACCGCGCCGAAACTGGCCTGGGTGAAAGCCAATGAGCCGGCCGTCTTCGCCCGGGTGGCGAAGGTGCTTTTGCCGAAGGACTATCTCAGGCTCTGGCTGACCGGCGAGCATATTTCGGAAATGTCGGACGCGGCCGGCACCTCCTGGCTCGATGTCGAAAAGCGGCGCTGGTCACCGGAGCTACTTGCCGCCACCGAGCTCGATGAAAGCCATATGCCTACGCTCGTCGAGGGCACCGACAGGGCGGGCGGGTTGCGTGCCGAACTGGCCGCCGAGTGGGGTTTGACCCCGGGCATTCCGGTCGCCGGCGGCGCGGGAGACAATGCCGCCTCCGCCTGCGGCATGGGTACGGTCGGTGCCGGTCATGCCTTCGTTTCGCTGGGCACGTCGGGCGTGCTGTTTGCGGCCAATGCCGCCTATCTGCCCAATCCCGAAAGCGCGGTGCACACCTTCTGCCACGCTCTGCCGCAGACATGGCACCAGATGGGCGTGATCCTGTCCGCCACGGATTCGCTCAACTGGCTGTCGGAGATCACCGGCAAGGGCGCCGGCGAACTGACGGCCGAGCTTGGCGATACGCTGAAAACGCCGAGCGGCGTTTCCTTCCTGCCCTACCTGTCCGGCGAGCGCACGCCGCACAACGATGCCGCCATTCGTGGCGCCTTTGTCGGCCTGGCGCATGAATCGAGCCGTTCGGCGCTCACCCAAGCAGTGCTGGAAGGCGTAGCCTTTGCCTTCCGCGACAGCCTCGAGGCCTTGCGCAAGGCCGGAACGACGCTGGAGCGGGTCACGGCAATCGGTGGTGGCTCGCGTTCGCGCTACTGGCTGAAGGCAATCGCCACGGCGCTGGGTATTCCAGTCGATGTGCCGGCCGATGGCGATTTCGGCGCTGCCTTTGGCGCGGCGCGGCTCGGGCTGATCGCCGCGACCGGGGCCGATCCGCTTGCCGTCTGCACGGCCCCGGCCGTTGCCGCGACCGTCGAGCCCGAAAAGGCCCTGGCCGCGGCTTTCGAGGACGCCTATCGGCGGTACGGCGCCCTCTATCCGGCGATCAGGGGGACGATGTGACCGGCCGGACTGCGCCTGCGCCGACGGGCCCGTGCCCGTCGCCTTTCGCTTTATTGGGCGGGAATTTTGTCGAGGAAGCCGGTGACTGTCTTCAGCCGGCCGTTCTCGACAAAGCCGATGTCGGTGCCTTCGATGACCGAATCCACGCCCTCCGGTCCGAGGTTCCAGGAAAAGCGGATGAACTCGCCGAAACCGTCCGGCGTGCCGCGCAGCGAGAAGCGGAAGCCGGGGAAGCGCTGCTGCACACCTTCGATCAGCGCGGTGAGGCCGGCATGGCCGTCGCCCTGCATGATCGGGTCGCGGTAGCTGACATCGTTGGTGAAGGCCGCGTCGAGCAGGCCGACCCGACGCGCCGCATCGGTTTCGTTCCAGGCGGCGATGTAGTTGTGGGTGATGGCGGCGAGGTCGGTCATGGTCCGTTTCCTTTGTTTCGGGTTTCGACACGAGCCTTTTCGCCCGTCCCGCAAACGGAACCAATTACGCGGCAGGTAATCGGCACGATGTCGATGGGGCCGTTGTCCCGGATAGCGGGCAGGGCCCGTCCAAAGCATTCCAGAGGAGAAAGAGCATGAGCACCGGTTTCTTCGGCGATGTTGGCAAGATCGGCTATGAAGGGCCGGATTCGACCAATCCGCTCGCCTATCGTTTCTACAACAAGGACGAGGTGGTGCTCGGCAAGCGGCTGGAAGACCATCTGCGCTTCGCCGTCGCCTACTGGCATTCCTTTGCGTGGCCGGGTGGCGATCCGTTCGGTGGACAGACCTTCGAGCGGCCATGGTTCGGCGACACGATGCAGGCGGCTAAGCTGAAAGCCGACGTCGCCTTCGAAATGCTGTCGTTGCTCGGCGTGCCTTATTATTGCTTCCACGACGCCGACGTTCGGCCGGAGGGCGCAACCTTCGCCGAAAGCGCTACGCGGCTCGACGAGATCGCCGATGTCTTCGAAGCCAGGCAGAGCGAGACCGGCGTCAAGCTTCTGTGGGGCACCGCCAACCTGTTCTCTCACCGCCGCTACATGGCCGGTGCCGCCACCAATCCCGACCCGGAAGTGTTTTATTACGCAGCTGCCACGGTCAAGAAATGCATCGATGTCACCAAACGCCTCGGCGGCGAAAACTATGTGCTGTGGGGCGGCCGCGAGGGCTACGAGACCCTGCTCAACACCGATCTCAAGCGCGAGCGCGAGCAGGCCGGCCGCTTCCTGTCCATGGTGGTCGACTACAAGCACAGGATCGGCTTCAAGGGCACCATCCTGATTGAGCCGAAGCCACAGGAGCCGACCAAGCACCAGTACGATTACGACGTCGCCACGGTCTACGGTTTCCTCAAGGATTTCGGGCTGGAGAAGGAGGTCAAGGTCAATATCGAGCAGGGTCACGCCATCCTGGCCGGACACTCGTTCGAGCATGAGCTGGCGCTGGCCGATGCGCTCGGCATCTTCGGTTCCATCGACATGAACCGCAACGACTACCAGTCGGGCTGGGATACCGACCAGTTCCCGAACAACGTGCCGGAAATGGCGCTCGCCTACTATCAGGTGCTTCAGGCCGGCGGCTTCACCACCGGTGGCACCAATTTCGACGCCAAGCTGCGCCGTCAGTCGCTCGACCCGCAGGACCTGCTGATCGCTCATATCGGGGGCATGGACTGCTGCGCGCGTGGGCTCAAGGCCGCCGCGCGCATGATCGAGGACAAGGCGCTGTCGGCTCCGCTCGAGGCGCGTTACGCGGGCTGGGCCAATCCGCAAGCCAGCAAGGTTCTTGCGGGCAGCGTCACGCTGGAGGATCTATCGGCGAAGGTGCTCAAGGACGGGATCGAGCCTGAACCCCGCTCCGGCCGGCAGGAATATCTGGAGAATGTCGTCAACCGGTATGTCTGACAGCGCTGGCATAAAGCGCGGCGGGATCACCATCAGGCGCGGGATCGAAGCCGATTTCCCGGGCCTGAAGCGTGTGCTGCAGGAAACCTTCGAGAGCACCTGGCTGCCGGAAATCACCCCGGCTGCCGCGCGCAACTATGTCGAAGGCAATGTCGGCCACCGTTTCGTGGACGAACAGGGCCGTAATTTCCTCGTCGCGCTGGTCGGTGGCGAGGTTGCCGGGCTCGTCAACTGGCGGGACGATTTCATCGATGCCTTGCATGTCGGTTCGCGTCACCAGCGTCTCGGCGTCGGTCGCGCCCTGATGGTGGAGGCCGAGAAAGCCATCGAGGCGTCCGGCTACATCCAGGTTCGGCTGGAGACCGACAGCTTCAACCAACAAAGCCAGGCCTTCTACAAAGCGCTGGGCTACGAGGAAAAAGACCGCTATCCCGACCTTGAATGGGAGAGCGGATTGACAACGGTGTTGTTCGAAAAGAAATTCTAGGAACGGTTAGCCGGATAAGTCGTTGGCGGAATGAAATCACCGTTCCAGCACGATTTCGTGACTCAATTTTCTCAATCTGCCTTTCAATCGCCTTGAGCTTGCCTTCAAGAAGCCGTCACAGGTTTCCTATATACAGGCCTCGCCAACACGAATCGAAAGGAGGCGAAGAATGCAGATCGAACACGAAATCGACGCCCTTCTGTCGCGTGAGCATGCCGGTTCGATCATCGACCGGTTGATGTCGATGCCGCGTCCCAACGACGACGCCAAGGTATCGAACGAATGGGATCGCGCCGTGGCCGGCCGTTTCGAGATACACCTGGCCAAGCAGATGCGCGACCTGATCGACGGTGGAGACAACCGCCGCGCTGCCTGATCGGCGCGGCGTCAGCCGCGTCTCAACCTGACCGGCGCCTCGCCGAAAGCTCTTGAAAACGCTCTTGAGAATGCCGCAGCGGACGAAAAGCCCGTTCGCCCGGCGATGTCAGCCATGGCGATGCGTGTGTCCACCACCAGTCGTCTGGCGGCACCGAGCCTGAGCCTGAGGTAGTAGGCCCCGGGTGTTTCGCCGATCGAGGCTCGAAAGATGCTCTCCAGCGTGCGGGCAGTGATGCCCGCACGTCGGGCGATGGCCGCGATCGTCAGCGGTTGGTCGACATGCGCTTCCATCAGCCGGATCGCCTGCGCCAGGCGCGGATCGTAGCCATCGAGGCGGCCGAGCGAGACCAGGGGTTGCGCGTCGGTGGCGGCGCGCGCCTGATCGTAGATAAAGACCGAGGCGACATCGAGCGCCACAGCCATGCCAAGCCGCGAGCGCACCAGGTGTAGCATCAGGTCAAAGGTTGGCGAGGCGCCGCCCGAGGTGAAGACCGGACCGTCGATGACATAGCGGTCGGGGCGAACGTCGGTGCCGGGAAAGGCTGCGGTGAAATCCTCCATGTCTTCCCAGTGCGTGGTCGCGCTGCGCCCTTCGAGCAGTCCCGCACGCGCAACCAGCCATGTTCCGGCTTCGACGCCACCGACCGCGCGTGCCGTGCGCGCCGCGCGCCGCAAGCCGGAAAGCAGCGCCGAAGTCGCGTAGTTCTGCGTGCCGAAGCCAGCGATCACCACCAGCATGTCGGCGGCCTCGGCGGGGTCGAAGCGTCCGGACACAGCCACCGGCAGGCCACATGTCGTCACCGGTGCATCGCCCGTCATCGACACCAGCCGGTAGTCGAACAGCGTCTCGCCGGTGATGCGGTTTGCCGCGCGCAGCGGATCGACGGCGGAGGCCACGCACATGATCGACGAGCCGGAGAACACTAGCAGCGTCACCTTGAGCGGCGCGCGCTCGGCAAAAAAGATTGTCTGCCTTTCGGATTTGGCCATGTTTGTTTCGTAAAGCGCAAAGCAGACTTCGGCAAGCGGCGCAATGATCGGTGAAAAGCATTTCGGGAGGAAAGCTATGCCGCTTGCGATGAACCGCGAGGTCTTCATTACCTGTGCCGTGACCGGTTCCGGTGGCACGCAGGACCGCAGCCCGCATGTGCCGCGCTCGCCCAAGCAGATCGCCGATTCGGCTATCGAGGCGGCCAAGGCGGGTGCGGCGATCGTCCATTGCCATGTCCGCGATCCCGAGACAGGCAAGCCGCGCCGCGACGTGCATCTCTACCGTGAGGTGACCGAGCGCATCCGCGATGCCAATGTCGATGTGGTCTTGAACCTCACCGCCGGCATGGGCGGCGACATGGTGTTCGGCCCGGTTGAAAGCCCGCTGCCATTGAAGGAGCAGGGCACCGACATGGGCGGCGCCTCCAACCGCGTCGAACATGTGCGCCAGTGCCTGCCCGAAATCTGCACGCTCGACTGCGGCACGATGAATTTCAACGAAGCCGACTACGTCATGACCAACACGCCGGGCATGTTGCGTGCCATGGGCGGCATGATGACGGCGATGGGCGTCAAGCCGGAGATCGAGGCCTTCGACACCGGCCATCTCTGGTTCGCCAAGCAACTGGTCGAGGAGAAGATCCTGGCTCCCGACGCGCTGGTGCAGTTGTGCATGGGCGTGCCGTGGGGTGCGCCGGACGACCTCAACACCTTCATGGCCATGGTCAACAATGTGCCGAAGGAATGGACCTTCTCGGCCTTCGCGCTCGGCCGCAACCAGATGGCTTATGCCGCTGCGGCGGTGCTTGCCGGCGGTAACGTGCGCGTCGGTCTCGAAGACAATCTGTGGCTGGACAAGGGCGTGCTCGCCACCAACGCGCAACTGGTAGAGCGCGCGGTTTCTGTCGTCGAAAATCTGGGCGCCCGGGTCATCGGGCCGGAAGAGGTGCGCAAGAAGCTCAACCTCGTGAAGCGTGCGCCGATCGCGGCGTGATCGGAAAGTGTCGATCACGGAGAGGAGTTCGGCATGACCACGGTCAAATTCACCGCGATGAAGGATGGCGACAAGGACGACTATGCGTTCCTGACCGCCCATGAGATCGACTATGCCGCCAAGACAGGCGACCGCCTGCTCGACGCGCTCGTCCAACTCGACGAGGGATTGTCGGGTTACAAGATCAGCCGTCTCGGCCATTCGCTGCAGGCAGCCACACGCGCCTGGCGTGACGGCGCCGATACCGACTGGATCGCCTGCGCGCTCCTGCACGATATTGGCGACATATACGCGCCCTACAATCACGACGAATACGCGGCCACGATCCTGAAACCGTTCGTGCGCGAACAGTGCACCTGGGTGGTGGAAAAGCACGGCGACTTCCAGCGCCTCTATTACGCCCATCATCTCGGCGGTAATCGCCATGCGCGCGATAAGTTCACCGGCCATGCCTACTACGACGACTGCGACCAGTTCTGCGAACGCTGGGACCAGTCGAGTTTCGATCCCGACTACGAAACCCTTCCGATCGAGTTCTTCCGGCCCTTCGTCATCGAGGTCTTCGCCCGCAAGGCATACGATCCTTCCGTCATCCGTGCCGGCGAACGCGTCGCACTGGTCAACCCCGAAATCGCCAAGGAAAGAAGCGGAGCGCCCGCATGAGCACAATCGTCAAAGCAGCTGCCATCGGAGGCGGTGTCATCGGCGCGGGCTGGGTCGCGCGCCTCTTGCTCAACGGCATCGACGTTTCGATCTTCGACCCCGATCCTGAGGCCTCGCGCAAGGTCGCCGAGGTGATGAAGGGCGCGCGTCGCGCCTACAAGCAGATGGTTCCCGGCGGCCTGCCCAAGGAAGGCAAGCTGACCTTCGCCAAGACCATTGCCGAGGCGGTCGCCGACGCCGATTTCATCCAGGAAAGCGTGCCCGAGCGGCTCGACCTCAAGCACAAGGTGCTGGCCGAGATCGACCTGCATGCTCCCGCCAACGCGATTGTTGGCTCGTCCACCTCCGGCATCAAGCCGTCCGATATGCAGGTGGCGATGAAGAAACACCCCGAGCGGCTGGTGGTCGGCCATCCGTTCAATCCGGTCTATTTGCTGCCGATCGTCGAGATCGTCGGCGGCGCGCAGACCTTCCCGGAAGCGATCGAGGTCGCCAAGGAGATCTACGCGTCCATCGGTATGAAACCTGTCGTCATCCGCAAGGAGATCGAGGCTTTTGTGGGTGACCGCCTTCTGGAGGCGGCCTGGCGCGAGGCGCTGTGGCTGATCAAGGACGGCATCTGCACCGTCGAGGAACTCGACGACATCATGCGCTACGGCTTCGGCCTGCGCTGGGCGCAGATGGGCATGTTCCAGGTCTACCGCATCGCCGGCGGCGAGGCTGGCATGCGCCACTTCATGGCGCAGTTCGGCCCCTGCCTGCAATGGCCATGGACGAAGCTGACCAACGTGCCGGAATTCAACGACGAGCTGGTTGACCTGATCGCCGGCCAGTCCGACGACCAGTCGCAAAAATGGTCGATCCGCGAGCTGGAAAAGATCCGTGACGACAATCTCGTCGCGATCATGGATGCCCTGTCCAAACAGAACAAGGGCAAGGGCTGGGGCGCCGGCGCGCTGCACAAGAGCTATACCAAGCAGCTCGCCGACCTGGCTTCGATGAAGACGAAGACTTCGGCCGCCGCAGCGAAAGCCAAGGCGTCCAAGCCGGTGAAGAAGGCAGTCAAAAAGACCGCCGGAAAGAAGGGCTGAGCCATGGATTTCGGCCTGACCGAAGAACAGCAGCTCATCGTCGACACCACGCGTGCCTTTGTCGAGAACGAGCTCTACCCGCATGAACAGGAGGTTGAGCGCACTGGCCATCTGCGCATGGACCTCGTCAAGGAGCTGCAGGCCAAGGCGATCACCGCTGGTCTTTACGCGGCGAACATGCCGGCCGAAGTCGGCGGCGCCGGCCTCGATACGCTGACCTGGCTGCTCTACGAGAAGGAACTCGGCCGCGCCAACTATGCACTGCACTGGACCTGTGTCGCCAGGCCCTCGAACATCCTGCTCGCCGGTACGCCGGAGCAGCGGGAGAAATATCTCTTCCCCTGCATCCGCGGTGAAAAGTGGGATTGCCTGGCCATGACCGAGCCCGGTGCCGGCTCCGACCTGCGCGGCATGAAGGCGAGCGCGGTGGAGAAGGGCGGCGACTGGGTGCTGAACGGCACCAAGCATTTCATCTCGCATGCCGACATAGCCGATTTCGCCATCTGTTTCATGGCGTCGGGCGAAGAGGACAGCTCGCGCGGCAAGCGCAAGAAGATCACCGCTTTCTTCGTCGACAAGGGCACGCCCGGTTTCACCGTGCGCGACGGCTATCGCAATGTCTCGCACCGCGGTTACACCAATGCGGTCCTGGAATTCGACGACTGCCGTATCCCCAAGGAGCAGATACTGGGCGAAGTCCACAAGGGCTTCGAAGTTGCCAACAGCTGGCTCGGCGCCACCCGCTTGCAGGTCGCTTCGACCTGTCTCGGCCGCGCCGAGCGCGCGCTTCAGCACGCCATCGACTATGCCGCGCAGCGCGAGCAGTTCGGCCAGCAGATCGGCAAGTTCCAGGGCGTCTCTTTCAAGCTGGCCGATATGGCGATGGAATTGAAGGCGGCCGAACTCCTGACCCGCGAAGCCGGCTGGAAGTACGACCAGGGCACCGTGACCGACCAAGACATGGCGATGGCCAAGCTGAAGGCCACCGAGGTGCTCGCCTTCATCGCCGATGAGGCGATCCAGATCCATGGCGGCATGGGCCTGATGGACGATCTGCCGCTGGAGCGCATCTGGCGCGACGCCCGTGTCGAGCGTATCTGGGAAGGCACGTCCGAAATCCAGCGCCACATCATTTCCCGCGCCCTGTTGAGGGCGGTTGGGGGATAATCCAGCGAAATGGCGAAGACCGGCATCAGGGAAACCGACCTATATCTGCCTGTGAAGCGCCTGCTCGAAACGCAGGGCTACATGGTCAAGGGCGAGGTTGGCGCCGCCGACATCGTGGCGGTGCGCGATGGCGACGATCCGGTCATTGTCGAACTGAAGGCCGGCTTCTCGCTTTCCCTGTTTCATCAGGCCATCCAGCGTCAGACAATCAGCGACGCGGTCTACATCGCCGTGCCGCGTGGAACAGGCCGGGCTTCGCTGAAGGCGCTGGTCGACAACAGGAAGCTGTGCCGGCGGCTTGGTCTTGGCCTGATTACGGTCCGACTTGCGGATGGTTTCACGGAAATCCATTGCGATCCCGCGCCGTACAAGCCGCGGCAGTCGAAGCCACGCAAAACGCGGCTGCTGCGCGAATTCGAAAGATTGGTCGGCGATCCGAACCTCGGCGGCGCGACCCGCCGCAACCTGGTGACCGGCTACCGCCAGGAAGCACTGCGCTGCCTGAAACTGCTTGACGAACAGGGCCCGACAAAAGCGGCCGAAGTCGCTCGCCAGACGAATGTCGCGCATGCCCGCCGCCTGATGACCGACAACCACTATGGCTGGTTCGAGCGCGTCAGCGCCGGCATCTACGCGCTGAGCCCGAAAGGTGTGACGGCAACGTCGGAATATCTGTCCGAACTTGAAAATCTCCGCGCGGCGGCATCCGGCGCCGACAACATTTCTGTGATTGCAAAGCCATGACATTGCCTCGTATCCGCGACCTTTCCCGTTTGCTGCGTCCGAAATCCATCGCGGTTGTCGGCGGCGGCTTCTTTGCGCCCAACGTCGTCAAGCAATCGCTGAAGATGGGCTTTGCCGGCGAAATCTGGCCGGTCCACCCGACAAAGGACGAGGTCGCCGGGGTCAAGGCCTATCGTTCGCTCGCGGAGCTGCCGCACGCGCCGGATGCTACCTTCATCGGCGTCAATCGCCACCTCACCATCGACGTGGTGCGCGAATTGAGCGCGGCCGGTGCCGGCGGCGCCATCTGCTTCGCGGCCGGTTTTCGCGAGACCGCGCATTACGAGGCTGAAGGGCAGGATTTGCAGCAGGCGCTGATCGAAGCTGCCGGCGACATGCCGATCATCGGCCCGAACTGCTACGGGTTGATCAACTATGCCGACGGCGCGCTGTTGTGGCCCGACCAGCATGGCGGTCGCCGTTTGGTGGAAGGCGAGAAGGGCACCGCCATCATCACGCAATCCTCCAACATCGCATGCAACCTCACCATGCAGATGCGCGGCCTGCCGGTTGCTTTCCTGATGACGGCGGGCAATCAGGCGCAGACCGGTCTCTCCGAAATGGCGCTTGGCCTCATCGAGGACGACCGCGTTTCCAGCCTCGGCCTGCATATCGAGGGGTTCGACAAGGTCGACGGTTTCGAGCGGTTGGCGGCGCGGGCGCGCGAATTGAAGAAACCGATCGTCGCCATGAAGGTCGGCCGCTCCGAACAGGCGCGTGCCGCCACCATCTCGCACACTGCCTCGCTTGCGGGTTCAGACGCTGCGTCGGATGCTTTCCTCAAGCGGCTCGGCATTCCGCGCGTCGACACCATTCCGTCTTTCCTGGAGACGCTGAAGCTCCTGCACGCGGTAGGGCCGCTGGAGAAGCCGACCTTGTCCTCCATGAGTTGTTCCGGCGGAGAGGCATCCGTCATGGCCGATACAGCCGAGGGCCGGCTCGTGCATTTCCCGGCTTTGACTGAGGCGCATGGCGCGCGCGTGCAGGAGACGCTCGGCCCGCTCGTCGCTGTGGCCAATCCACTTGACTACAACACCTATATCTGGGGCAAGCAGGAGGCGCTGACGGCGACTTTCTCTGCGATGGTCTCGGGCGGTTTTGGCCTGAACATGCTGGTGCTGGATTTCCCGCGCACCGATCGCTGCTCGGACGCCGACTGGTGGCCGACGGTCAATGCTTTCGAGGAAGCGTTGAAGACCAACGGCGCGCGTGGCGCCATCGTTGCCTCGATGGGCGAAAACCTGTCGGAAGATCATTCCACTGAACTGCTCCGGCGCGGCATCGTGCCGATCCATGGTATAGCCGAAGCTTTTGATGCCGCCGAAGCAGCGGTCTTTGTCGGTGAAGCTTGGCGCAAGCCTGCCGTTCCCGCGTTGCTCGGAGGTCAATCCGGCGCGTTCGGGCAAGGCCGCAATACGCCCGATGAAGCCGCTGCAAAGGCCATGCTGGCGGCAGCCGGGCTGCCGGTGCCGCGCGGTCGTCGCGCGGCAAGCGTCGCCGAAGCCGTCGATGCGGCAGCTGCACTCGGTTTTCCGGTGGCGCTCAAGGCACTTGGCGTCGCCCACAAAAGCGAGCTTGGTGCTGTGCGCCTCAACCTCAAGAGCATCGAGGATGTGCGCGATGCCGCCACGGCACTGCTTCCGCTCGGTCGCGGTCTCTATGTCGAGGCCATGGTGGCGGGCGGCATCGCGGAGCTGATCGTCGGCCTGACCCGCGATCCGATCTTCGGCCCGGTGATGACGGTGGGAACTGGCGGCGTGCTGGTCGAACTTCTGAAGGACAGCGCCACGCTGCTCCTGCCTGCCACGCGACCCGAGATCGAGACGGCGCTGCGCAGCCTTAGACTGTTTCCGCTGCTCGACGGCTATCGCGGCCGGGCAAAAGCCGACCTTGGCGCGGCCATCGCGGCCATCGAGAAGATCGCCGGTTTCGCCATCGCCCATGCCGACGAGATCGAGGAACTGGACATCAACCCGCTGATCGTCTGCGCCGAAGGCAAGGGCGCATGGATCGCCGATGCATTGATGGTTACCACCGCCCACACGGCCACGGAAAAGATGGCAGGCGCTTTCGCCGAAGGAGAAGAAGAATGTCTGACGTCGTAACAACCCGCCGCGAGGGTGTCATCCTCGAAGTCACGCTCGATCGGCCGAAAGCCAATGCCATCGACCTGAAGACATCGCGCCTGCTGGGCGAAACCTTCAAGGCTTTCCGCGACGATCCGGAACTGCGCGTCGCCATCGTCAAGACCGCCGGCGACAAGTTCTTCTCGGCCGGCTGGGACCTGAAGGCGGCAGCCGCCGGTGACGCGGTGGATGGCGACTATGGCGTTGGCGGCTTTGCCGGCCTGCAGGAATTGCGCGACCTCAATAAGCCGGTCATCGCCTGCGTCAACGGCATGGCGGTGGGCGGCGGCTTCGAACTGGCGCTCTCTTGCGACCTGATCTACGCCTCCGACCATTCGAGCTTCGCGCTGCCGGAGATCCGCGCCGGCACGCTGGCCGATGCCGCCACCATCAAGCTGCCGAAGCGCATTCCCTATCACGTCGCCATGGACCTTTTGCTCACCGGCCGCTGGATGGACGTACAGGAGGCGCACCGCTGGGGCCTTGTAAACGAGGTGCTGCCGGCCGACAAACTTGAAGATCGCGTATGGGAGATTGCGCGCCTGCTGGCAGGCGGCCCGCCGCTTGTCTTCTCCGCCATCAAGGAGGTCGCGCGCGCGGCCGAGGCCATGACTTTCCAGGATGCCATGAACTGGATCACCAAGCGCCAGTTCCGCACCGTCGACGAGCTCTACGCCTCCGAAGACAATCTCGAAGGCTTCAAGGCTTTCGCCGAAAAGCGCGACCCGGTGTGGAAGGGAAGGTGAGCGGCCAACTGCCATGACCGACTATGCGAAGCTGATCGACGCCGAGACCTGGGCCTTCATCGAGAAGACCAATTCCTATTATCCGCCCGACACCATCGACTACACGATCGAGCAGCAGCGCGTCGTCTATGACCGCATGTGCCGCGAGTTCTTCGCCGGTTATCCCGAGGGCGTTACGGTGGAAACGACCGCGATCGAGACGCCTGATCGCGCCATTCCCATCCGCATCTATCGCCATCGGGACGAGGCAGCGAAGGCATTTGTGCTTTATTTCCACGGCGGCGGCTTCGTTGTCGGCGGTCTCGAAAGCCATGACGATGTCTGCGCAGAATTGTGTGCCCGAACCGGTTATGAGGTCGTCTCCGTCGACTATCGGTTGGCGCCGGAGCATCGCCACCCGGCCGCCTTCGACGACGCGGTGGCAGCGTTCCATTGGGCTGTCTCGAGCACTGCCTTGCCGATCCTGCTGGTCGGCGACAGCGCGGGGGGCAATCTGGCCTCGGCGGTTGCGCACGCCACGCGTGCCCACCCGCGCCGCGCAGTCGGCCAGGTGCTAATCTATCCCGGTCTCGGTGGCGATCAGACCAAGGGTTCTTACATCACCCACGCTGAAGCGCCGATGCTGACCATGCGGGATCTGATCTTCTACAAGGATATCCGCACCGGCGGTGAGGGCAGGATCGGCGATGCTACTCTCGCGCCGCTGCTCGATCGCGATTTTTCCGACCTGCCGCCCACCATCGTCATCACCGCCGAATGCGATCCACTGTCTTCGGATGGGGAGGCCTATAGGGACCGTATCCTCACCACCCGCGGCAAGGCTTTCTGGCATGAAGAACAAGGGTTGGTGCATGGCTATTTGCGCGCCCGCCATACGGTGAAGCGCGCCCGCGAAAGTTTTACGCGGATCGTCGAGGCAGTCGGCCGGCTGGGTGCTGGCGAATGGGTGTGGTGAGCCTACACCCTACGACGATGAGGCGCTGATCGACGGCCTGGGTTTCTCCCGCCGCCATATGCCGAACAGCTCAGCGCAGAAACGGTCCGGCCTGCATCGTCGCCGGTACCGCCACGCCGAGACGTTCCAATATGCTCGGCGCCAGTTGCAACTGGTCGAGCAGCGCGCCCGGGTCGGGGCCTTCCGCGGCGCCGAAATAATAGAGCGCGAAATCCTGCTGTTCGTCCTCGCGCCCGCCATGGTGGCCGCGGTCGGTCTGGCCGTGGTCGGCGGTGACGACCACCTCATAGTCTGCGTCCAGCCATTGCGGCAGGAAGGCCGCTAGCATGCCGTCCATGGCGTAGCAGGCATGGTCCATTTCGATGCAGTCGTGACCGAAGCGGTGTCCCATCGAGTCCAGCGTGCAGGTATGCAGGATGCCATAGTCGATCGAAAAACGCCGGGTCAGCATGGTCAGCGTGGCAAACAGGTCGACGTCGCTCGGCGTCATCTGGTTCTTGTGGTTGTAGCCGGTCATGGTGTGGAACCGGCCATGCGTGATCGGTCCGCCCGGTTCGTCATATTCCATGTCCTCGACGAGATCGAAGGGATAGCGCCGGAAGAACTCGGACCAGTAGGAATGGGTCACGGCGCCGGTCTTGCCGCCGGCCTTCGATATTTCGGAGAACAGGTCCGGCTGGGTGACGCGGAAGCGGTTCTCGTTGGAAAGGATTCCGTGCTGCTGCGGCGGCACCCCGGTATGGATCGAGGCGTAGCAACAGGCTGAGGTGGACGGCAGCACCGAGCGCATCTTCCACACCCGTGCCGCGCCCGATTGCACCCATCCCTCAAGGTTGCCGAACAGCCGCCGCCAGTTGCGGTACGGCACGCCGTCGAGAATGATGAGCAGAAGCTTGGATTTGAGCGCCATGCGGCAGTTTCCTTCTCCGCCGCATGGCGCGGCATTGCATTTCTCAGGCCTTCAGCCAGCACGAGGCCAGGGCATAACCGTCCATCATCTCGCCTTGCGGATTGGCGACCCAGCCATCCACCTTGCTGGTGGCCGCCGCATCGATGAACTGGTTGAAGAACGGCACGACCATGCCGCCCTGGTCGCGCACCAGCATCGCCATGTCATGGAACAGCACCTTGCGCTTGTCCTGGTCGAGTTCGCCGCGTGCCTTCATCAGCAACTGGTCGAATTCGGGCCGTTTGAAACGCGTGTCGTTCCAGTCTGCCGTCGAGACAAGCGCCGTCGCGTACATCTGTGCCTGGGTGGCGCGCCCGCCCCAATAGGAAAGCGAGAACGGCTTCTTGTTCCACACTTCCGACCAGTAGCCGTCGCCCGGCTCGCGCTTGATCTCGATCTTGATGCCCGCCTTGGCGCAGCTCTGCTGGTAGAGCTGGGCGGCATCGACCGCGCCGGGGAACGCGACATCGGAGGTGCGCAGCAGGATCGAGCCGCTGTGGCCCGACTTCTTGTAATGCTCGGCGGCCTTTTCCGGATCGAACTTGCGCTGTTCGATGTCGGCCGGGAAAAGCGGATAGGCCTGGTTGATCGGGAAGTCATTGCCGACGGACCCGTATCCGAACAGGATCTTGGTCAGTAGCTCCTCGCGGTCCATCGCAAGCTTGAGCGCCATCCTGAGGTCGTTGTTGTCGAAGGGCGCGGTGTCACAGAACATGTTGAAGGGATAGAAGCCGCGGCCTGAAGTTGCCTCCACGGTGACGCCGGCAACGCGCTTGACGAGGTTCACCACCTTCGGCTCGACGCGGTTGATGAAATGCACCTGGCCGCCCTGCAGCGCGGCCAGCCGCGCCGTCGCGTCGTTGATGACCACGATCTCGATCTGGTCGGCATGGCCGAGCTTGTCGCCGCCCCAGTAATTGGCGAAACGTTCGCCGCCATGGCGCACGCCCGGTTCGTTGACTTTGACCTTGTAAGGCCCGGCGCTGATGCCGGCATTCGGATTGTCCTTGCCGCCGTTCGGCTGGATGACCAGGTGATAGTCGGCCATCAGGTAGGGGAAGTCGGCATCCGGTTCGGCCAGCGTGACGATCACTTCCTTGCCGGCAGCCTTCATCGTCTTGATGTTCTTGAGCACGCCGAGCGCGCCCGATTTGGACTTCTCGTCGGCATGGCGTTCCAGCGTGGCGGCCACATCCTCGGCGCCAACGGTCTTGCCGTTGTGGAATTCAATGCCGTCACGGACCTTGATGGTCCAGACCTTGGCATCGTCGGACGAGCCGATCTCCTCGGCGATCATGTTCTCGAGACTGCCGTCCGGCTTCAGCCGGTTGAGGAACTCGCCCCACTGCTTGCAGAAATTGAAGGTGACCTGGCTGAGGTTCAACGCGGGATCGAGGCTGTTGGTCGACTCACCACCCTGCAGGCCTGCCTTGAGGATACCGCCCTTCTTCGGGGTCTGCGCGAAGGCGCGATCGGCAAGCGTACCCGCCATGGCTGCGGTCACGCCGAGTGCCGCGGCGCGGCCGAGAAAATCGCGGCGGCTGATGCCGCCCTTGCCGGCCAGTTTGGCGAGATGGTCGAGTTCGGTTGTCATGGTCTGCTTCCTTCCCTGTTTCGGGCCAGTCTGGCCTCAAGATGGTCACAGTGGCGGCCGCTCGTTGCGGGCCGATGACAGTTAGTTGCCGGCGCTCTCCATGCGCCGGCCCTTGATTGCGCCTTCCAGCCAACCCTGTTCCATCTCCGGCACGGAAGAGAGCAAAAGGTCGGTATAGGCATCGAAGGGCGGCGCCAGAACCTGGCTCTTCGGCCCGTAGCGAACCACCTCGCCGCGATACATGACGGCGATCGCGTCGGCGATCGACTTCACCGTGGCGATGTCGTGGGTGATGAACAGATAGGCTACCTTCTCTTCCTGCTGGAGCTCGAGCAGCAGTTTCAGAATGCCGTTCGCCACCAGCGGGTCGAGCGCCGAAGTCACCTCGTCGCAGATGATCAGCTTCGGCTTGGCGGCAAGCGCGCGCGCAATGCAGACGCGCTGCTTCTGGCCACCGGAAAGTTCGGCCGGATAGCGGTCGAGGAAACCCTTGCCCATCTCGATCTTGTCGAGCAGTTCGGCGACGCGCTGGTCGCGTTCCTTGCCCCGCATGCCGAAATAGAACTCGAGCGGCCGGCCGATGATGGTGCCGACGGTCTGGCGCGGGTTCATCGCGACGTCCGCCATCTGGTAGATCATCTGCAATTGTCTGAGGTCTTCCTTTGGCCGTTCGGCCAGCCGTTTCGACAGTGTGCGCCCGTCGAAGCTGATCGATCCCTCCAGCGGCGGCAGCAGCCCGGTGATGGCGCGCGCCAGCGTCGACTTGCCGGAGCCGGATTCGCCCACCACCGCCAGCGTCTGGCCGGGATGGAGGTCGACCGAAACATCCTTGAGCACCTTGACCGTGCCGCCGCCATAGGCGGCCGTGACGTTCTTGACCGAGAGGACGGGCGCGGGGCTTGCCGGCTTTTCGGTGTGGTCTATCTCGTGTACCGAAACCAGCGCGCGGGTGTAGTCTTCGTGCGGCTCCTTGATGATCTGGTGGGTGTCGCCGCGTTCGACCAGCCGGCCGTGCCTCAGCACCATGATGTCGTCGGCCACCTGCGCCACCACCGCAAGGTCGTGGCTGATGTAGAGGGCCGCGACGTGCGTGTCGCGGATCGCGTCCTTGATCGCCGCCAGAACGTCGATCTGCGTCGTCACGTCCAGTGCCGTCGTCGGCTCGTCGAAGACGATCAGGTCTGGCTCGGAACACAGCGCCATCGCCGTCATCACGCGTTGCAGCTGGCCGCCGGAAACCTGGTGCGGGTAGCGGTTGCCGATGGTTTCGGGATTGGGCAGGCTGAGTTTCTTGAACAGCGCGATTGCGCGCTTTTCCGCCTCGGCACGCGTGGCAACGCCGTGCAGCAGCGCGGCTTCCACCACCTGGTCCATCAACTTGTGCGCGGGGTTGAAGGCGGCTGCCGCCGACTGTGCCACATAGCAGACTTCGCGTCCGCGCAGCTTGCGTACCCCCTTGGTGCCGAGCTTCAGGATATCACGCCCGTTGAATACCACCTCGCCGCCGGTGATCTTCACGCCGCCGCGACCATAGGCCATGGAGGAGAGGCCAATGGTCGATTTTCCAGCGCCGGATTCCCCGATCAGGCCAAGCACCTTGCCAGGTTTCAGCGTCAGCGAAACATCGTGCACCAACGTCACCTTCTTCGGCGCTTCGCCGGGCGGAAACACCCTGGCTTCGATCCTGAGGTTGCGGATATCGAGCAGCATGTCGGGTTTGGGTGTGGTCGCCTGCGCCTTAGCCATTGCCGCGCCCTCCCTTCAGGTCCGAGGTGCGGTTCAGCACCCAGTCGGCGACGAGGTTGACGGAAATGGCGAGCACGGCAATCGCGGCAGCCGGGATTAGGGCCGCGGGAATGCCGAAGACAATGCCGTCCTTGTTTTCCTTGACCATACCGCCCCAGTCGGCGTCCGGCGGTTGCACGCCGAGACCGAGGAAGGACAGCGCCGACAAGAACAGCACCGCATAGATGAAGCGCAGGCCGAGTTCCGACACCAGCGGCGACAGCGCGTTGGGCAGGATTTCGCGGAAGATGATCCAGCCCATGCCTTCGCCGCGCAATTTGGCGGCCTCGACGAAATCCATGACGTTGATGTCGACCGCCACCGCGCGCGACAGCCGGTAGACGCGGGTGGAATCCAGAATGCCCATCACCAGGATCAGCGTGACAACCGTTGTCGGAAGCACCGACAGCACCACAAGTGCGAAGATCAGTGTCGGGATCGCCATCAGGAGATCGACGAAGCGCGACATCAGCATGTCGAACTTGCCGCCGACTGTCGCTGCCGTGAAGCCGAGAATGGAGCCGAGGCAGAAGGACAGCGCGGTCGCCAGTACCGCGATGAAGATGGTGATGCGGGCGCCGTAGATCATGCGCGAGAGCAGATCGCGGCCGAGATTGTCGGTGCCCAGCAGATGGTCCGACGACATCGGCGCCCAGACATCGCCGACGATCTCGCCATTGCCGAAGGGGGCAATCCAGGGCGCGAAGATGGCGCAGATCAGGAACAATGCGGTGAGGATCAGGCCGATCCAGGCGGTGATGGGGATATGTCTCAAACCAGTCACGCGGCCCTCATTTCGGATGCCTGAGCCGGGGATTGGCAAGGATGGCGGCGATGTCGGCGATGATGTTGAGCGTGATGTAGACGGCCGCGAAGATCAGCCCGACGGCCTGCACCACCGGCACATCGCGCTTGGCGACATGATCGACCAGATATTGCCCCATGCCGGGATAGACGAAGATCACTTCCACTACGACGACGCCGACCACCAGATAAGCGAGGTTCAGCATCACCACGTTCACCACCGGCGCGATCGCGTTGGGGAAGGCGTGTTTGCGGATGATCTCGAAAGGCGACAAGCCCTTCAGTTCGGCCGTCTCGATATAGGCCGACTGCATGACGTTGAGGATCGCCGCACGCGTCATGCGCATCATGTGAGCAAGCACCACAAGTGTCAGCGCGGTCGCCGGTAGCGCGATGGCCTTCATGCGTTCTAGGAAGGGCATACCGTCATAGACGGTCGAGATGCCCGGGAAGATCTGCCACTGCACCGCGAAGAAATAGACGAGCAGGTAGCCGATGAAGAATTCCGGCAGCGAAGTCGAGGCCAGCGCCAGGCCTGAAATCAGCTTGTCGACGAAACCGTTGCGGTAGCGCACGGCGAGCAGGCCGAGCCCGATGGCCAGCGGCACTGAAACCGCTGCGGCCCAAAAGGCGAGGAACAGCGTGTTCCACAGCCGTCCTTTGATGGAGGAGGCGATGTCCTGGCCCGACGAAAGCGCGGTGCCGAGATTGCCGGTCAAAACACCGCCCAGCCATTTGAAATAGCGGATGTAGGCGGGGTCGTTGAGGCCGAGTGCCTCGCGCAGGTTGGCCAGAGATTCAGCCGTCGCCGACTGGCCGAGGATGGACTGGGCGACGTCGCCCGGCAGGATCTGCGTGCCGACGAAGATCAACACGGAGACGGCGAAGAGGAGCAGAATGCCCAGCGCGATGCGCTGGGCAATCAGTTTCAGGATCGGCGAACTCATGCCCACGGACACCGGGCCCGGTTCACGCCTGCAGCCAGCATTTGGTCAGGGCGTGACCATTCATCAATTCGCTGTTCACGTCGTCCACCCAGCCGCCGACCTTGGCGCTGGTTGCATCGATATAGTCGTTGAACATCGGAACGATGACACCGCCTTCATCGCGCAGCATCACGCCGGCCTGGCGGTAGAGCGTCTTGCGCTTGGCCGCATCGAGTTCCGAGCGCGCCTGCAGGATCAGCTTGTCGAAATCGTCGCGGAAGAAGCGGGTATCGTTCCATTCGGCATTCTTGAGATAGGCGACCGAATAGACCTGATCCTGCGTCGGGCGGCCGGTCCAGTAAGACATCGAGAAGGGCTGCTTGTTCCACACTTCCGACCAGTACCCGTCGCCCGGCTCGCGCTTGACGTCGATCTGGATGCCGGCTTTCGCGGCGCTCTGCTGGTAGAGCTGGGCGGCGTCGACCGCGCCCGGGAAGGCGACGTCCGAGGTGCGCAGCAGCACCGGGCCGGAATGCCCCGACTTCTTGAAATGGAACTTCGCCTTGTCGGGATCGTATTTGCGCTGCTCGATATCGTCGGAGTACAGCGCGTAGGCCTTGCTCACCGGCATATCGTTGCCGACCGTGCCGTAGCCGCCGAGAATCTTCTGCACCATCTCGTCGCGGTCGACGGCGTATTTCAGCGCAAGCCTCAGGTCGTTGTTGTCGAACGGCGCGGTGTTGCAATGGGCGATGAAGACATAGTGGCCCTTGCCGGCGACGTTGCGGATGGTCACGCCCGGCACGCGCTTGACCAGCGACACGATCTTCGGTTCGACGCGGTTGATCATGTGGACCTGGCCACCCTGCAATGCAGAGGTGCGCGCGGTAGCGTCATTGATGACGATGATCTCGATCTGGTCGGCGTGGCCGCGCTTGGCCTGGTCCCAATGGCCCTCGTGGCGGGCGCCTGCGTGGCGCACGCCCGGCTCGTTGGTCACAACCTTGTACGGGCCGGTGCCGATGCCGGCGGTCGGGTTGTCCTTGCCGCCATTCGGCTGGATCATCAGGTGATAGTCGGCCACCACATAGGGCAGGTCGGCATTCGGTTCCTTCAGCTTGATGACGACGTTGCCGCCATCAGCCTTGACGGTATCGAACTCGGAGATGAAGGCCAGCGCCGCCGATTTCGAGTTCTTGTCGCCATGGCGCTCCAACGTCGCCACGATGTCCTGCGGCGTCAGCTCCTTGCCGTTGTGGAAGGTCACGCCCTTGCGGATCTTGAAGGTCCAGGTCTTGGCGTCGTCTGAAGCTTCGTAGCTTTCGGCAAGCTTGGGTTCGATGCCGCCGGTCGGCGTCACTTCCACCATCTGCTCGCCCCAGCAGCGACCGAACGTGTAGGGAACCTGGCTGGCCCAGAGTGCGGGATCGAGGCTGTCGGTGGCGGCGCCGCCCTGCATGCCTGCCTTCAGCGTGCCGCCCTTGACCGGGCCTTCGGCCTTCGCCGCGTCGGAAAGCAGCGTATTGGCAAACGCTGCGCTAACTCCGAGCGCCGCCGCGCGACCGAGAAAGTCGCGACGGTTCAGCTTGCCGGCAGCCACACGACGGCTCAGATATTCGAGTTCATTCGACATTGGTTCCTCACTCTTTTGGTTCGACCGTTTTGGTCGATTTCTTATTCTTGTGAGGAGGATAATGGACGTAAGGGAAACTTAGGCGCAAGGCAGGATGCGACATGCAGTGCCGCATATGGCGTGTCGTTTTTGAGCAGGTCGTGCGCGTGCGGTTTTTCGCCTTTTCGGAATTGGCGGCTCAGTTGCCGCTGATCCTCGGCTGTTGCGGGCAAAAATCGTGGATTCAGCGGGTCGAACGCGGATTCCTGGCCTAATGACGGGCGCCTTCTGCGCCATCGCTGGAAGAGTATCCTGTTTGCGACGCGGTGCGAGCGAGGCCGTGTCGATGTTCCTGTAACGCGCGGGTGGGCCGCGCGTAACCCCGTACCCTCGACATCAAAGGCGGTACCGGATGCCGAGAGCCTCTAGTTCAGCGGGATGTCGTTGTCGGCCTTGCCGTCCTGATATTCGGCCGAGAGGGCATCATATTTGCCGGCGATGGCGGCGATGCGGCCTTCCAGCCGAGCACGATCGGCCTGCGGCAATTCACGGACCAGGCGACGCAGCGAATAGCTTTTCCAATAGGCGTTCTCGGCATTGTAACCGCCCGGCTCGAGCGTGAAGACCTCTTTCAGGATCTTCAGATCGTGCGGGATCGCGAACGAGTCGCGCGAATCCTCATGGCTGAACAAATAGTAGAAATTGTCGAAGCCGGTCCAGGTGATCGCCGACAGGCACAGCGAGCAGGGCTCGTGCGTGGCCAGGAAGATGGCATCCTTGGTGTCGACGCGTTCGGCCTTCGGCATTTCATAGAAGCGCTTCAGGCAGTGCACCTCGCCGTGCCACAGCGGGTTCTCGGTCTCGTTGTTGGTTTCCGCCAGCACGAGCGAGCGGTCGCTCTTGCGCAGGATGGCCGCGCCGAACAATTTATTGCCGTGTTCGATGCCGTCTTCGGTTTTCGGCACGATGTCGTGCTCGATCACGTCGAGCAGCCGGTCGATCAGCGAAATATCGGTCATGCCTGGAAGTCCTCGGGCAAATGGATTTCGTAGGGATGCGAGAAATAGAATTCCTCGAGGTTGGTGCCGTCGCCACCGCGGTCCACCACCAGGAAATCCTGCGGCTGGCCGATCGGCGTCAGTACCCAGTGCCACAGGTTGCGCTTGTAGTTCACGCCCTGGCCAGGCTTGGTCAGGAAGGCATGCGGCTCACCGGGCCCCGAGCCGTCATCGTCGCACACCACCACCAGGAATGGCCGCGGCGACAGCGGTATGAAGGCCTGGCTGCCCAGCGGGTGGCGCTCCACCATCGCCAGCTTCAGTGGAAACGCGTAGGGCGCGCATTTGAAGATGTTGATGATGACGCGGCCGTTCGGTCCGCCGGCCTCGGCCGTGGCCAGCGCATGGTAGCGTTCGCACTTGCCATCGTTGATCGGATAGTGGTGGGCGCCCTCGGTCTCGATGACCTCGCCGAACCGGGCGAAGGCTTCGCGGGTGAGCGGTTGCGTCTTGACGATCCGGTCCATGCGCAAATCCATCCTGCCGGCTAGCCCCTGGTGAACGGCGTGCCGAGTTTCATGTGTCGGTTGACGTCCTTGTAGAGGAGGTAGCGGAAGTTGCCGGGACCACCGGCATAACAGGCCTGCGGGCAGAAGGCGCGCAGCCACATATAGTCGCCGGCCTGCACCTCCACCCAGTCCTGGTTTAGGCGATACACCGCCTTGCCCTCCAGAACGTAGAGCCCGTGCTCCATCACATGTGTCTCGGGGAAGGGGATGACGCCGCCCGGGCCGATGGTGACGATGGTGACGTGCATGTCGTGGCGCAGGTCCGTCGGATCGACGAAGCGGGTGGTCGCCCATTTGCCTTCCGTGTCGGGCATTGCGATCGGCGCGATGTCGTTCTCATTGGTGAAGATCGGCGTGGGCGCCTCGATGCCGTCGACGAATTCATAGGCCTTGCGAACCCAATGGAAGCGGGCGGTACCGCTGCTTTCGTTGCGTAGGCTCCATTTGGCCGCCGGCGGCAGGAAGGCGTAGCCACCCGGCTTCATTACATGGCTCTTGCCGTCGAGGCGTACGGTGATCTCGCCCTCGACCACGAACAGCACGCCCTCCGCGCCGGTGTCCGGCTCGGGTTTGTCGCTGCCGCCGCCCGGTTGAACTTCCATGATGTATTGCGAGAAGGTCTCGGCAAAACCCGACAGCGGCCGGGCGATGACCCAAAGCCGGGTCTTGTCCCAGAAGGGCAGGAAACTCGCTACGATATCGCTGAATTCGCGCCTGGGGATCACCGCATAGGCTTCGGTGAAAACTGCGCGGTCGGTGATCAGGTCGGTCTGCGGCGGCAGGCCGCCCTTGGGCGCGTAATAGGTGCGGTCGGTCATCTTCATCATATCCATCGGTTCAGACCTAAGCAGGCAAGATATCTTTCAGGCGCAGCAACGCGATGCGTTCCACCTGCTTGCAGGCGGTCTCGAATTCCTCGCTACGGCTGTTGCCGATGCGGGTTTCGAAGGCTGCCATGATCTCTTGTTTGGACTTGCCCTTCACCGCGATGATGAAGGGGAAGCCGAAAGTGGTGACATAGGCGGCATTGAGCTTCGAGAACAACTCGCGCTCCTGATCGGTCAGCGCGTCGAGACCGGCGGAGGCCTGTTCCCTCGTCGATTCCTCGGTCAGTCGCTTGGCTTGCGCCAGCTTGCCGGCAAGGTCCGGGTGCGCGGTCAACACGCCGAGGCGCTCGGTCTCGTTGGCCGAGCGGAAGGCGCGGCAGAGCGCGTTGTGCAGGCCGCCGGCGCTGTCATGCGCCGGGCCGAGTTCCAGTTCATAAGCGCGCTCGGCGATCCAGGGCGAATGCTCGAAGATGCCGCCGAAGCGCTGCACGAACTCGCTCTTGTCCATGCGCGAGGGGCGCAGCGCCGCCGGCTCGTAGGGGTGATGTTCGCGCCAGTGGTTGGCAATGTCGATCCGGCGCGGCAACCATACCTTGTCGTGGTTTTTCACGTAGTCGACGAAACGCTGGAGCGCGGCTGCGCGGCCGGGCCGGCCGATCAGGCGGCAATGCAGGCCGATGCTCATCATGCCGCCGCGCCCTTCCTTGCCTTCGGCATAGAGCGTGTCGAAGGCGTCCTTCAGATAGGCAAAGAACTGGTCGCCAGAATTGAAACCCTGCGGCGTGGCGAAACGCATGTCGTTGGCGTCGAGCGTGTAGGGGATGACCAGTTGCGGCGGGATGGCATTGCCGTGGCCGTCATGGTCGAGCCAGTAGGGCAGGTCATCGTCATAGGTGTCGGAAATCCAGGCGAAACCGCCCTCGGCGGCCGCGAGCTTCACCGAGTTCACCGAGGTGCGGCCGACATAAAGCCCGGCCGGACGCTCACCCACCACTTCCTTGTGCAGACGGATCGCTTCCACCAGGTCAGCGCGCTCGACCTCTTCGGCGTGATCGCGGTAGTCGATCCACTTCAGGCCATGCGAAGCGATCTCCCAGCCGGCATCGGCCATCGCCGCGACCTGGTCGGGCGAGCGGGCGAGTGCGGAGGCAACGCCATAGACCGTCACGGGCACGCCGGCCTCCGTGAACATGCGGTGCAGCCGCCAGAAGCCGGCGCGGGCGCCGTATTCATAGATGGATTCCATGTTCCAGTGGCGCTTGCCTGGCCAGGGCGCCGCGCCCACCACTTCGGACAGGAAGGCTTCCGAGGCGGCGTCACCATGCAGGATGCAGTTCTCGCCGCCTTCCTCGTAGTTGACGACGAACTGTACGGCAACGCGGGCTCCACCGGGCCATTTCGGGTCTGGCGGATTGGCTCCGTAGCCGCACATATCCCGTACGTAACGCATCATTCCTCCCTGCCGGTTGCTCCGGAAGTAATGCCAAGATATCCAAAGCGTTGAACGGCCATTACCACGAAATTTTTGAAACTGCTTTTTGGCTTCGTCCGCTCGACCGGGGCTTATGCATCGCCTTTAATTGGCGCACAATTCATCACTATGTTCGATTGTACCGAGATGGGAGGCGGCAGTTGGCAGAAACCTCGCACACCAATGGCGGGCGTCTGACGACGCACGTGCTTGATACGGCGACAGGCAAACCGGCGGCCGGGCTGCTCGTCGATCTGTTCCGTCTCGACGACGGCAAGCGCGTCCACCTCAAATCCGTGACCACCAACAGCGATGGCCGTTGCGACGCGCCACTGCTGGCCGGCGACGAATTCAGGCCGGGCGAATACGAGCTGGTGTTCTCGGCCGGCGATTACCTGCGCCGCCAGGGCACCAAACTGCTCGAGCCTGCCTTTCTCGACATCATCCCGATCCGTTTTGGCATGGCCGAAACCAAACATTATCACGTGCCGCTGCTGGTCTCGCCCTACAGCTACTCGACCTACAGGGGAAGCTGAGCGCATGGCCAAGCTGAAAACCCGCGCCGAGTTGCGCTTCATCCTCAACGGCCGCGATGTCGCGCTGACCGATGTCGCGTCCGACCAGACGCTGCTCGACTGGCTGCGCCTGTCGCGTTCGCTGAAAGGCTCGAAGGAAGGCTGCGCCGAAGGGGATTGCGGCGCCTGTACGGTTCTGGTTGGCAAGCTTGTCGCCGGCAAGCTGGTCTATGAGAGCGTGAATGCCTGCATCCGCTTCATGGGCTCGCTCGACGCCAGCCACGTCGTCACCATCGAGCATCTGGCCGGCGAGGCCGACAAGCTGCACCCCGTGCAGCGGGCGATGGTCGATTTCCACGGCTCGCAATGCGGTTTCTGTACGCCGGGCTTTGTCATGTCGCTCTATGCGTTGTGGATGAGGTCGCCCGAACCGTCCGACGCCGAAATCGAAAAGGCGCTGCAGGGCAATCTCTGCCGCTGCACCGGCTATGAGGCGATCATGCGGGCGGCGCGCGCCATCTCCAGCTACGGCAAGGCGGCAAAGGACCCGCTGCAGGTCGAACGAAAGGCCGTGATCGCGCGTTTGACGGAGCTGCGGGACGGCGCCCGCGTCGAGGTCGGCACTGGCAAGCACCGCTTCATCGTCCCGGCCGATGTCGACGATTTCGCCAACCTGCTGGAAGCCGAACCCAAGGCCACCATCGTTGCCGGTTCGACCGATGTCGGCCTGTGGGTGACCAAGCATATGCGCGACATTTCGCCGGCGGTGTTTATCTGCGGTCTGGAAGGCCTGCGCACCATCTCGGAAGACAAGGGCGTCATCGTCATCGGCGCCGGCGTCACCTACACGGAAGCCTTCGCACTGCTCGCCAAGCGCATTCCGGCACTCGGCCCGCTTATCGACCGTATTGGTGGCCAGCAGGTTCGCAACATGGGCACGATCGGCGGCAACATCGCCAATGGCTCGCCCATCGGCGACACGCCACCGCCGCTGATCGCGCTCGGTGCAACGCTGACTCTGCGCAAGGGCAGCAAGCGCCGCACCATCTCGCTTGAGAAATTCTTCATCGCTTATGGCAAGCAGGACCGCGAGCCCGGCGAATTCGTCGAATCCGTGCAGGTTCCAGCGCCGGCCGCCGACGAAAAATTCGCCGTCTACAAGATCACCAAGCGGCGCGACGAGGACATCACCGCCACGCTCGGTGCCTTCAGCCTGAAACTGGCCAAGGATGGCACGGTGGCCGCGATCCGCATCGCCTATGGCGGCATGGCGGCAACGCCGAAACGCGCCACTGCCGTTGAAACCGCGCTGCTCGGCAAGTCGTGGACCGAGGCGGCGGTGGAAGCGGCGATGGAGAAATACGCGGAGGATTTCGCGCCGCTGACCGATATGCGCGCTACCGCCGAATATCGTGCACTGGCGGCGAAGAACCTTCTGCTGCGCTTCTATGCGGAGACCACCGGCACCAAGGCACCGTTCCAGGTGTCGCGTTACGAGGCGGCGTGAGATGACCAAGCACACTCCCAACCTCAAGGCGCAAAAGATCGTCGGCGGTGTCCACACCGACCAGCGCCACGATTCCGCGCACAAGCATGTCGCCGGCACCGCGGTCTATATCGACGACCTGCCGGAGCCGGCCGGCACGTTGCATGTCGGGTTGGGGCTCGCCGCCGTCGCGCATGGCAAGCTGAAGACCGTCGATCTGTCGGCGGTGCGTACCGCGCCCGGCGTGGTCGACGTTTTGACCTACCGGGACGTCCCCGGTGAGAACGACGTGTCGCCGAGCGGCATGCATGATGATCCAATCTTTGCCGAGGGCAAGGTTCAGTTCCACGGCCAGCCGGTCTTCGCGGTCATCGCCGAGACGCGCGAGGCGGCACGCAGCGCCGCGCGGCTGGCCAAGATCGAATATGAGGAATTGCCGGCGATCCTCAACATCTGGGGCCTCGACCCGAACAAGGATCGGCAGGTGGTGACACCGCTGACCCTGAAGCGCGGCGATCCCGATGCGGCGATCGCTGCCGCGCCCCGCCGCATCAAGAGCAGCATGCGGCTCGGCGGCCAGGACCATTTTTATCTCGAAGGCCAGGTATCGCTGGCCGTGCCGGGGGAAGACGACGAGGTTACCGTCCATTGCTCCACGCAGGGGCCGAGCGAAACGCAGCATTTGGTTGCCCACGCACTCGGCGTGCCCAGCCACTCGGTGACGGTGGAAGTGCGCCGCATGGGCGGCGGCTTCGGCGGTAAGGAAACGCAGGCCAACCAGTGCGCGGCCATCGCCGCCATCGCCGCCAAGAAACACAAGCGCGCGGTGAAGGTTCGCCTTGACCGCGACGAAGACATGACGGCCACCGGCAAGCGGCATGATTTCGTCATCGACTACGACGTCGGTTTCGACGACGAGGGCAATATTCTGGGCGTCGACTTCATGTTCGCGCTCAATGCCGGCTTCTCGGCCGACCTCTCCGGCCCGGTCGGCGATCGCGCGCTGTTCCACTGCGACAACGCCTATTTCTACCCGCACGTGCATGCCAAGTCGGCGCCGCTCTACACCAACACGGTCTCCAACACCGCCTTCCGCGGCTTCGGCGGCCCGCAAGGCATGGTCGGTGCCGAGCGTATCATCGAGGAAGTGGCCTTCGCCGTCGGCAAGGACCCGCTCGAAATCCGCAAGCTCAATTTCTACGATGCGATGGGCGCGAAGGGCGAACGCAACGTCACGCCCTATCACCAGAAGGTCGAGGACAACATCATCCACCGCATCGTCGCCGAGCTCGAGCAGAGCGCGGACTATGCACGGCGCCGCCGCGAGATCGCGGCGTTCAACGCCAACAGCCGCTTCGTCAAGCGCGGCATCGCGCTCACACCGGTGAAGTTCGGCATCTCCTTCACCAAGACCGAGTCCAACCAGGCCGGCGCGCTGGTGCATGTCTATAACGACGGTTCGGTGCACATGAACCATGGCGGCACCGAAATGGGCCAGGGTCTGCACCTCAAGGTGGCGCAGGTGGTGGCCGAGGAATTCCAGATCGACCTCGAGCGCGTCAAGATCACCGCCACCACCACCGCCAAGGTGCCCAACACCGCGCCCACGGCGGCGTCTTCCGGCGCCGATCTCAACGGCATGGCCGCCCAGAACGCGGCGCGCCAGATCAAGCAGCGGCTGATCGACTTCGCCGCCGAGAAATATTCCGTACCGGCCGACCAGGTGGTGTTCCTGCCCAACCGGGTGCGTGTCGGCAACCAGGAGATTTCCTTCAACGATCTGGTCAAACAGGCCTATCTCAACCGCATCCAGCTTTCGGCGGCCGGTCACTACAAGACGCCGAAAATCCACTGGGATCGTGCCAAGGGGCGTGGTCACGCCTTCTACTATTATGCCTATGGCGCGGCCTGCTCCGAAGTCACCATCGACACGCTGACCGGCGAATACATGGTCGAACGCACCGACATCCTGCACGACACCGGCCGCTCGCTGAACCGGGCGATCGACATCGGCCAGGTCGAGGGCGGTTTCGTCCAGGGCATGGGCTGGCTCACCACCGAGGAATTGTGGTGGGACGGCAAGGGCCGGCTGCGCACGCATGCGCCGTCCACCTACAAGATCCCGCTGGCGTCAGACCGGCCGAAGATCTTCAACGTGGCGCTGACCGACTGGTCGCAGGCCTATGAGCCGACCATCCATCGCTCCAAGGCCGTTGGCGAGCCGCCGCTGCCTCTGGGCATCTCGGTTTTGCAGGCTCTCTCCGACGCGGTGGCGAGTGTTGCCGACCACAAGATCTGTCCGCGCCTCGACGCGCCGGCGACGCCGGAGCGGGTGCTGATGGCGGTCGAACGACTGAAGAAGGAAGCGCGCGGCAGGGTCTGAAGCCGCCGCGCGGGCAATTTGAAGCGAAAAATGCTATATTCCCAGGGCGGGAATGCGATCATGACCTCGAAAGTCCAGGATCTGAAAGAATTTCTCGGCAGTGCTGGCGCGATTGCACTGGTTGAGGTTGCCGGCACGCGTGGCTCCACCCCGCGAGAGAAGGGCGCGTATATGCTCGTCTCGCCGGAAGCCATTTACGGCACGATCGGCGGCGGTCAGCTTGAATACATGGCGATCGACAAGGCCCGTCAGATGCTGGGCGTTCCGCTGAAACGCGGCGGCAAGCAGGTTGCTGCGCAGCGCATCGATGTCCGCGAGGTCTGTGCGACGCTGGATGTTCCGCTCGGGCCGGAGATCGGCCAATGCTGCGGCGGCCGCGTCGAGGTGCTGATCCGATTGGTGGACGAGACGCGTGCAGCCGAGTTGGTCGCGGCGGCGGAAGCCGAGGAGGATCACCTGCCGCATCTCTACATCTTCGGCGGTGGCCATGTCGGCAAGGCGCTGGCCGCCTCCATGTCGCTCTTGCCGGTGCATGTCGTCGTCGTCGAGAGCCGCGCAGAAGAACTGGACGGCATCACCGACGCGGTCGAGACAAGGTTGACGGCGATGCCGGAGGAAATGGTGCGCGAGGCGCCGTCGGGCTCGGCCTTCGCCGTGCTCACGCATGACCACGCGCTGGATTTCCTGATCGCCGCCGAGGCGCTGAAGCGCACCGACACGGCCTATGTCGGCATGATCGGCTCCAAGACCAAGAAGGCGACGTTCAGGAACTGGTTCCTAAAGACCGCGGGCGGCACCGAGGCCGAATTCGAACGGCTTGTCTCGCCGATCGGCGGCGATGCCGTCAAGGACAAGCGCCCGCCCGTGATCGCGGCTCTGGCCGCCGCCGAGATGATGACGGCGCTCTCGTTGCACCAGGCACGGGCAGGCGCGGAAGTCGCTTAAGCCTTCGCGTTGCCGCCCTAATTGACGCTAAGCACCGCCGCCCCTTCACTCCTTCTCCTGAGTGTGGGCTTCCAGGAACCACAGCGATTTGTCGAGCGCACGCGAATAGGCGGTGAAGATGTCGGCGGTGTCCGCGTCGCCGGCTTCGCTGGCCTCGTCGATCGCCGTGCGGGCGGACTTCGCCACCGCCGCATAGTGGCTGATCAGCGCGGCGAGATGATCCTTGGTCTTGTGGATGTCAGTCGGGTAGGGCTTCAGTGGGCTGGCCTTTGCCACTTCCTGCGACGTGCCGATGGCCGTACCGCCCAGCTGCACCGCGCGCTCGGCGATGGTGTCGACATGGTCGTCCAGTTCGGTCCTGAAACCGTCCAGCATTTCGTGGATCGCGATGAACTGCGGTCCCTTCACATTCCAGTGCGCCTGCTTGGTGATGAGCGCGAGGTCGATGGCTTCTGCCAGCCGCGCGTTGAGAATGGCGATCGAGGTCGCCCTGGTGTTGGATTTCAGGTCGTTCTTGGTGTGGATGGAAGCCATTGGGGGTCTCCTGGTTTCGCTGCGGATTTGCAGGATGGGGGAATGGCGGACCAAGATTGGCGTCCCCGTGCGGTTCCCGCAAGCCGCAATCATCGACCCTGCGACTCGTTCCGCCTATTTTCCGGCCAGGATGTCCTTGATCAATTTCTGGCAACGATCCGCCATGAAGTCGAGCAGCAGCCGCACCTTCGGGTCCTGCAGCTTCTTGTGCGGATAGACGGCGGCGAATTGCACCGGCGTCGGTGGCGTCTTGGTCAGGATGACCTTCAGCCGCTGCTCGCGGATGAACGGTTCGACCTCGAAGCGTGGCTTGTTGATGATGCCGCGTCCCGCCAGCGCCCATTCGGTCAGCACGTCGCCGTCGTCGCTGTCGAAGGGGCCGTGCACTTCGAACTTCACCGGGCCTTCCGGCATCTGCAGCATCCAGAAGAATTCGCGCGAACCGGGATAGCGCAGCATCAGGCAATCGTGCTTCTTGCCCATCATCTCGCTGGCATCGCTCGGTTCGCCGCGCGCCTCCAGATATTTGGGCGAGGCGACCAGCACGCGCTCGCATTCCATGATGCCGCGCATCCTCAGCGAGGAATCCTCGATCACACCCAGCCGGAAGGCTACATCGATGCCTTCCTTGAGGATGTCGACATTGTGATCGGAGAGCCGCAGGCGCACTTCGATGTCGGGATATTTGTCGTGGAAATCCGGAATGCCGGAGGCGATCAGTCGGCGCCCGAGGCCGAGCGGCGCGGTGACGCGGATGGTGCCGCGCGGCTGGCCGGACAGCGCCGAAACCGCCGCCTCGGCCTCGGTGATGGCGTCCAGAACCTGCTTGGCACCGCTATAGAACACCGTGCCGTGCTCGGTCGGCATCAACTGTCTCGTCGTGCGGTTGAACAGCCGCACGCCGAGGTGTTTTTCCAGTTCCTTGATGCGGTTCGAGGCGACGGCCGGCGAAATGCGCATATCGCGACCCGCCGCCGACAGGTTGCCCAATTCGACGACGCGGACGAAGACGGCGATGTTATCGAGATAAGCCATTGTGTCGGCGTCCCCCTCTGCGCCTGATTTAAGATAACGCTACTATTTTCCAATTTTTTTTGAAAGTCATCGTGTTGTCTACCTCTTTCCGTTTGCGCGGCAGCCCGTAATGTCGCCTCATCGGCACGAAAGGGTGGAGCATGCTGGACTATGTGATCATCTGGGATTGGCTGGCATTCGCGGTGCGGTGGCTGCACGTCATCACCGGTATCGCATGGATCGGCTCGTCCTTCTATTTCGTCGCGCTCGACCTTGGCCTGCGTCAGCGGCCCGGCCTGCCTGCCGGCGCCCATGGCGAGGAATGGCAGGTCCATGGCGGCGGCTTCTACCATATCCAGAAGTACCTGGTGGCGCCGGCCGAAATGCCGGAGCATCTGACCTGGTTCAAATGGGAATCCTACGCCACCTGGCTCTCGGGTTTCGCCATGCTGGCCATCGTCTATTACGCCGGCGCGGACCTGTTCCTGGTCGACCGCAACGTGCTCGACGTTTCGGCACCCGTCGCCATCCTCATCTCGCTGGCCTGTCTGGCGTCGGGGTGGATCGTCTACGACCTGCTCTGCCGCTCGCCGCTCAAGAACCACGACACGCTGCTGATGCTGGTGCTCTACTGCGTGCTGGTCTTCATGGCCTGGGGCCTGACGCATCTGTTCACCGGTCGCGCCGCTTTCCTGCACCTCGGCGCCATCACTGCCACGATCATGTCAGCCAACGTGTTCATGGTCATCATTCCGAACCAGAAGATCGTCGTCGCCGACCTGATCGCCGGCCGCAAGCCGGACCCGAAATACGGCAAGATCGCCAAGACCCGTTCGACGCACAACAACTACCTGACGCTGCCGGTGTTGTTCCTGATGCTGTCGAACCATTATCCGCTGGCGTTTGGCACGCAGTTCAACTGGATCATCGCTTCGCTGGTGTTCCTGATCGGCGTGCTCATCCGCCATTATTTCAACTCCCAGCACGCCAGGAAGGGCAACCCGACCTGGACCTGGCTGGCCGCTGCCATCCTGTTCGTGATCATCATGTGGCTGTCGACCGTGCCCAAGGTGCTAACCGGCGAGCAGAAGGTCTCCTCGGCCGCCGGGATCTACACCGCCTCGGCACATTTCCCTGCCGTGCGCGACACCGTGCTCGGCCGCTGCTCGATGTGCCACACGCCGGAGCCGGCCTATGAAGGCATCTACCATGCGCCGAAGGGCGTCGTGCTGGACAATGATGCTGCCATTGCCGAACACGCCAAGGAGATTTATCTGCAGGCCGGCCGCAGTCATGCGATGCCCCCGGGCAACGTTACCCAGATCACCGACAAGGAGCGCGCGCTTCTGGTCACCTGGTTTGAAGAGTCCGGGAAAAAGCAGAACTAGACCAGCGATGTCCTTATCGGGCGCCTTCGCGTTTCGTTTCTGACCGCCCTCGCTCGTTTAGCGGGGCACGGCGGCTGCCGCGGCAAGGGCTAAATCCTCCCCGCTTGTCGGAGGATGGCGGCCTCAAGAGCGAACGATGTTCGCGTATTTTGACATGGAAGTTGGAGCGATATGACCACTACCCTCCTGCGCGGCCGCACCCTCTCTTTCCTGCGTTGGCCGGAAAGCGTCGACGATCATGCCGCCTATGCCTATGAGGAGGACGGCGCCATTCTGGTAGCCAATGGCAAGATCGTCGCCTCCGGTCCTTATGCTCAGGTCGCCGCTCGCGCCGGTTCCAGCGCCCGGGTGATCGACCACCGCCCGCATCTGCTCATGCCGGGCTTCATCGACGCGCATGTACACGTGCCGCAGATGCAGATCATAGCCAGCTACGGCGCCGAACTGCTCGACTGGCTCAACACCTACACTTTCCCTGAAGAATCGACCTTCGAGAACGCCCAGCATGGTCGCCGCATCTCGCGCCTGTTCCTTGATGAGATGATCCGCCACGGCACCACCACGGTCGCCGCCTACTGCTCCGTGCACAAGCAGTCGGCCGAGGCATTCTTCGCCGAGGCCTATGATCGTGACATGCTGGTGATCGCCGGCAAGGTCATGATGGACCGCAACGCGCTCGAAGCCGTGCACGATACGCCACAGTCGAGCTATGACGATACCAAGGCGCTGATTGCCGCCTGGCACGGCAAGGGCCGTGGCCTTTATGCGATCACGCCGCGCTTCGCCATCACCTCGACGCCCGAGCAGATGGAAATGGCACAGGCGCTGGCGCGTGAGCATCCCGACCTGCATGTGCAGACGCATCTGTCGGAAAACCATGCCGAGATCGCCTTTACCCAGCAGCTCTATCCTTGGGCGAAGGACTACACCCATGTGTATGAGCACTACGGCCTGATGGGTTCGAAGACGCTCCTCGGCCACTGCATCCATCTGTCCGAGCGCGAGGCCGATGTCTTGTCGGACACTGGCTCGGTGGCGGTGTTCTGCCCGACGTCCAATCTGTTCCTCGGCTCCGGCCTGTTCGATTATCAGCGCTTCCGGCGCCGGGAGAAGCCGCTGCGTATCTCCACCGCGACCGATGTCGGCGGCGGCACCAACTATTCCATGCTGCGCACGATGGACGAAGCCTACAAGGTGATCGCCCTGCAGGGCGAGAAGCTCAATCCGTTCCAGTCCTTCTGGCAGATCACACGCGGCAATGCCGAGGCCCTGTCGGTGGTCGACCGTGTCGGCACGCTGGAAGCCGGAACGGACGCCGACATCGTCGTGCTCGATTCTGCCTCGACGCCATCGATGCGGCTGCGTTCAGAGCGTATCAAGACGCTGGCCGAGGAGCTTTTCCTCATGCAGACGCTTGGCGACGACCGCACGGTCAAGGAGGTCTATGTCGCTGGCAAGCCGGCCAAGAGCGATCTCGTGGTGAGCAATTCCTGATCGGCACTTGACCTAAGGGCCGATTACCGTAAACGCGAAAGGCTGGTCCAAGCCGTTCTGGGAGGAAACATGGCCGCGAGCGACGATATCGAGGCGATCAAGCGCCAGGAGGCGGCGCTCGTCTTCGAAAGGTTCGACGAGGCCGTTGCCTTCGAAATCGGCAGCGCGATCCGGACACGGGCTCTCCGGGAGAACCTGCCGATCATCGTTGATATCCGCACATTCGACCGGCCGCTGTTCTATGCCGCGATGCCAGGCTCCAATGCCTCCAATCCGGATTGGGCGCGGCGCAAGATCAATGTGGTGAAACGCTATCTGCGCAGCACCTATCGTCTGGTGCTGGAACAGCAGCGCCCGGATCGCACCTTCAAGGTGGGCGAGGGACTGGACATTGCTGAATACGTGCTGGCCGGCGGTGGCTTCCCCGTGACGGTGAAGGGCGCTGGTGTTATCGGTGTCATCGCCGTATCCGGCCTGCCGGAGCGCGAGGACCACAACGTCGTCGTCGACGCGCTCTGCGATCATCTCCGCGCCGATCGCGCCAGCCTTACCCTTCCCGCCGCCGAAGCATGATCCTTCGGCCGCATTGACGTGACAGCCGCACAAGGCCCGCAGATGACCCTCGACCCGAAGACCTTCCTCACCTCGATCTTCGATGCTGCGGTGGCCGCGGCTGACCCCGAATTGACCATTCGCCAGCATTTGCCGGCGAAGCCGAAGGGCCGCACCGTCGTGATCGGCGCCGGCAAGGGCTCGGCACAGATGGCGGCGGCCTTCGAAAAGGTGTGGGATGGGCCGGTCGAAGGGCTGATCGTCACGCGCTACGGTTATGGCGCGCCGACGAAACATCTCGAGGTGGTGGAGGCCGCGCATCCGGTTCCCGACGCCGCCGGCCTCGCCGCCGCCAAGCGGCTGCAACAGGCCGTTTCCGGCCTCTCCGAGGATGATCTCGTAATCGCGCTGATCTGCGGCGGCGGTTCCGCGCTGCTGCCCGCACCGGCGGGCGACCTCACATTGACGGACGAGATCGCCGTCAACGAGGCGCTGCTCGCCTCGGGCGCGCCGATCTCGGCCATGAACACCATTCGCAAGCATGTCTCCGCCATCAAGGGCGGGCGCCTTGCCGCCGCCGCCTGGCCGGCCAGGGTTGTGTCGCTGGTGGTGTCCGACATTCCGGGCGACAATCCGGCCCTTGTCGCCTCCGGCCCCACTGTCCCGGACACTGGCAGCCGCGCCGACGCGCTTGCCGCGATCGCTGCCTACGGCATGAAGTTGCCAGAGGCAGTCATGGCGCACATCAATTCGCCAGCCGCCGACGCACCGCATCCGGACGATCCGAAATTCGTGCGCAACGAGGTGCATGTCATCGCCTCGGCAGCCGTCTCGCTGGAAGCGGCCGCAGAAGAGGCGAAGCGCCAAGGCATTGAAGCCGTCATCCTTTCCGACGCGCTGGAAGGCGAGGCGCGGGAGGTGGGCTCCGTCCATGCCGCGATCGCGCGCGAAGTGGCGACACGCAACCGGCCGTTCAGGAAACCGGTGCTGATCCTCTCCGGTGGCGAGACCACGGTGACCTTACGCGCGAAGGGCAAGGGCGGCCGCAATTCGGAGTTCCTGCTCGCTTTCGCCATCGGTATCGACGGCGTCGCCGGCATCGATGCCATGGCCGCCGACACCGACGGCATCGACGGTTCGGAAAACAATGCCGGCGCCTTCTGCACCGGCTCGACCGTCACGCGCATGCGCGCCGCCAACGTCGACGCCAAGGCCATGCTGGCCGGCAACAATGCCTGGACGGCGTTCAACGCAGTCAACGATCTCTTCGTGCCGGGGCCGACCGGCACGAATGTCAACGACCTCAGGGCTGTTCTGGTGCGGTAGGTAGGGCTCTACAGGCGAGCCCGGCGCTGCCTCACACCTCGTGCAGATAGAGGTGGTAGTCCAACTCGCTCACCGTGCGGGCGACTCGCAGATATTCCGCCCATTTGATCTCGACGAAGGTCTTGTGTAGATCGGGGCCGAGCGCTGTCGCGAGGAAGGACGAACCGCGCGCGGCGTCGATGGCGGCGCGCCAGTCCACCGGCATCTTGCTCTTGGCTTCGCCGGCCGCCTCATAGCCGTTTCCGGTCACTTCCGCACCCGGATTGAGCTTTTCCTCCAGCCCCTTCGCAACGCCGGCCAGAATTGTCGCCGCCACCAGATAGGGATTGGCATCGACGCCGGAAGGGCGGTGCTCGATACGGCGGTTCCTGGCTTCGCCGGCCGGCACGCGCAGTGCTACCGAGCGGTTGTTGACGCCCCAGGTCGGCGCTACTGGTGCATAGGACTGCGACACGAAGCGCCGCCATGAATTGGCGTGCGGTGCAAACACCAGCATGGATTCGGCCATGGTCTCGGCCAACCCACCCAGCGCATGGAGCAGCAGTGGTGACCATGTGCCGGGCATGGTTTCGGTGAAGACGTTCTTGCCGGCGCCGTCGAGCAACGAGACATGGAAATGCATGCCGGAGCCGGCATATTTTTCGATGGGCTTGGCCATGAAGCAGGCGGTGACGCCGTGGCGGCGTGCCTGCATGCGCACCAGCCGCTTCAGCATGACGAGATCGTCAGCGGCACGCATCACGCCCTTGCGGTAATTCAGCGTCAGCTCGTACTGGCCGGGCGCATATTCCGAAATCACTGTTTCGGCCGGAATGCCTTGCGCTTTGGCTGCCGCATAGATGTCCGAGAACAGCGGTTCCATGCCGTGCAGATGATCGACCGAATAGACCTCCGTCTTTCCGCTCCTGCGTCCATCTAGCACGGCATTCGCCGGCTGCACCTTGCCGTCGGCATCGCGCTCATTGGCCAGCAGGAAGAATTCCAGCTCAAAGGCGCCGGCAGGATGCAGGCCCTTGGCCGCCAGCGCCTCGACCTGGCGGGCGAGCGCATGGCGCGGGTCCGATGTCATGGCTTGGCCGTCGAGATGATACATCGCCATCAGCACCTGGCCGCGCGGCGGGTTGGTGCCGTGCAGCGGCACCAACGTACCGGGGATCGGCCAGGCGCGCAGGTCGCCGTCGCCGGAATCCCAGATCAGGCCTGTCTCGTGCACGTCCTCGCCGGTGATGTCGAGGCCGAGGATCGAGATCGGCATGTGGCGGCCGTTCTCATACACGCCCATGAGTTCGTGTCTGCGCAGGATTTTACCGCGCCCGACGCCGTTTGCGTCGGTCAGCACGATGTCAAAGGCTTCGATTTCGGGGTGGGCTTCGAGGAAGGCAGTGGCTTCGGCGAGCGTCGAGCCGGAAGGTGAGGTCATGATGGCACTCTGAAGGGTGATTGTGTGGCTTGTCTCATGCCGCGAGCTTGGCGGCAACATCGGCGAAGGCGGCGATCAGCCGTTTCACCTGGCTTGCCGTGGTGACGGGCGAGACGAGCATCATGTTGTGGAACGGCGCGATCAGCACGCCGCGATTGACCAGCGCGACATGCACGGCCGCTTCCAGTTCCGGCACGTGCGCGCCTTCGGCCTCGGCGCCATTGCTGAGCGGGCCGGGCGCGCAGATGAACTCGACGCGGGCGCCGACGCGCATCACATGCCAGGGCAGCCGGTTGCGCTCGATTGCGGCGGCAAGCCCCTTGGCCAGTTTGTCGGCCAGCCGTTCCATATGCGCGTAGTTCTCCGCCGTCATCACCTGTTCCAGCGTTGCGCGCATGGTGGCGAATTGCAGTGGGTTGGCCGACAGTGTCGTGCCCATGCCGGAATAGCCGGGCTCCTTGGCGTGGTTGTAAGCGGCGTAGCGCGAGGCCGTTTCTTCGCTCATGCCCCAGATGCTGGCCGGCACGCCGCCCGCCACCGGCTTGCCGAGCACGAACAGGTCCGGTTCGAGACCGCGGGTTCCGGTGTAGCCGCCACGGCCGGTCGAGATCGTGTGCGTCTCGTCGATCAGCAGTAGCGTGCCGGTCTCGCGGGTCAGGCGCCGCAGCGCTTCATGGAAACCGGGTTCAGGCAACACCATGCAGGAATTGGTCAGCACCGGTTCGGTGATAACGCAGGCGACATCCTTCGCCTTCAGCGCCGCTTCCAGTGCCGGCAGGTCATTGAACTCGACGATTTTGGCACGCTGGGTGAGGTCGCGGAATTCGCCGGCCAGTCCCGGCCGGTTGATCGGCTTGCCGTCCTTGATGCGCACCATCGTCTCGTCGACCGAGCCGTGATAGCAGCCGTTGAAGACGAGGATCTTGTCGCGGCCGGTCACCGCGCGGGCCACGCGCAGCGCGAAGCGGTTGGCGTCGGTGGCCGTGGTGGCGATCTGCCAGTAGGGCAGGCCGAAAAGCTCCTGCAGCAGCGTGCCGACCGCCAGCGCGTCCTCGGACGGCAGCATGTAGGTCAGGCCGCGTCCGGCCTGCTTGCGGATGGCACGCGCGACTGGCGCCGGCGAATGGCCGAACATCGAGCCGGTATCTCCGAGGCAGAAATCGTCCAGCCGGTTGCCATCGATGTCGGTGATCGTGGCGCGTGTCGCGCTGTCGACCAGGATCGGGAAGGGCGTTGGCCAGTCGGTCATCCAGTGCATCGGCACGCCGTCGAAATAGCCGGCGATGCCGTTGCCGGTGCGGGCCTGCGATTTCGGGCGGGCTTTTCGGAAAATTTCCGCTTCGGTTGCGCGCAGTTTTGCGACACGTTGGGCATCGATGCCGCCGATGATACTGTTCGACCTGGTGCTTACGCTCATTCATTCCCCCTGTTGGCGCGGGGCACTCTAGCCAGAGGCGGCGACAAACCGCAATTGGCCGCCGCGCCAGGGAGCATTGGTTCAGGGGTAGGGGTGACGGCCCGGCATCCAGCCGTCATTCGTCGTGCATGGCGGCGATGGCCCGCCGCATCAGCGCGAGGAACTGTTCTTTCTCGTCATCGCTGAAATTCGCCAGGGCCGCCCCGTTTTGGGCGCGGGCGGCGTCGGTGGCCGGGCCTTGCAGCGCCGCTGCGATCCGCGTCAGGTGGACGGATTGTGAGCGGCCATCGTTAGGGTTGGAACGCCGCACGATCAGCCCGTCGCGCTCCATCCGGGCGAGTGTATTGGCCATGGTGGCCTGTTCGACGTCGAGCCTGCGCACCAGTTCGCTCTGACTCAGCCCGTCCTCGTCCCATAGCGCCAGCAGCGTCATGAACTGCGCCGGCGCCAGTCCAAGCGGGCGGATGCGTTGTTGCAACCCCTTGGCGAACAGGCGTGCCATCTGGTTGGCGAGGAAACCGGCGGAGCGTTCTTTCTGAAAGGGCATGGTGTAGAGATAGCTGTTGAATAGCATGCTATGCAATGATATATAGCTTGCTATTCAAATTGGTGGAGGATCGCATGAAAGCGAAGATCCACGCGGCGGCCGGTTCCGTCGCGCTGCTTGCTGTTGTCTGTTTCTGGCTGTCGACGGCGGTCGCCGAAATCTCGGGCGACGCCGATACCGTCGCGGCGGTCAAATCGGGCATTCTCGTCGGCATGGTCGTGCTGGTTCCGGCCATGGCGATTGCCGGTGCATCGGGCTTTTCGCTGGGCAAGGGCTGGAAGAGCCCGGTCGTGGCGCGCAAGAAGCGTCGTATGCGCGTCATCGCCGCGAACGGCATGCTCATCCTTTTGCCGTCGGCCTATCTGCTCGCGGGCTGGGCGGGGCAGGGCCGCTTCGATGCGGTATTCATGATGGTGCAGGCGCTGGAACTGGCGGCCGGCGCCGTCAACATCGTGCTCTTGTCGCTGAATATGCGCGACGGGTTGGCTTTGCGGCGCAGACCGTCGGCGGTGGTGCGCGCCGGCTGATGCTTAAGCAGTGATGTCGATGATCCCGCAGTCGCCGGTGGCACTGCCGAAGGCGACGCGGCGTTCCTCGCGGTCCCATGCCAGCGCCGTGATGGCGCCCTTGCCGGGGCGGCGCAACAGCACTTCCTTGGCATCGGCGAAGCGGGCGGCGATCACCATGCCGTCCTCATAACCGATCGCCACGACGTCTTCGCTCGGGTGGCATGCCACTGCGGTGACCATGGTGTTGCCGCGCGTGCCGAGTTCCAGTGGTGCCTTGCCCATCGGTCCGTCCTTGGCCTGGAACGGCCATACGATCGCCGCCGGCGCGCCGGAACTGGCCAGCCATTTGCCGCGCGCGCTCCATGACAGGCTCTTCACCTTGGCGGGGTAGCCTGACATGCGCATGTGCTTGCCGTCGGCCAGCTTCCAGCCATGCAGGGCGTTTTCCTGCATCGTGGTCACGAGGAAATTGCCGTCGGGCGAGAAGGCGACGCCGGTATGGGCGCCGGCCCATTCCAATTCCGTCGGCTTGCCTTCAGTGGCGGGGAAATGCAGCGTCGCGCCATTGTAGCGGGCAACGCCGAAGCGCATGCCCTTCGGTGCGAAAGCCAGTCCTTCAACCGTGCGCGGGTGTTGGAATTCCTTGGTCTTGCCGTCGGCGAAGCGCACGAAGGCGCTCTTGCCAACGCCATAGGCGATGGCGCCCTGGGGACCTGCGGCGACACTGGTTACCCATTTCCTGCCGGCCGTCGCGAGTTCCTCGACCACGCCATTGGCCTTGACCGAAAACACCTTGCCGTCCTCGCCGCCGGTCACCAGCCTGTCATTGGCCGTGTCGTGGAAAGCGGTCAGCAGCCCGTCATTGGCTTGAACGGTCTTGTGACCGTGGTCCAGCCTGTGCACGGCGCCGTCGGCGAAGGCGAAATGCGGCACGTCGTCAAGGAAGACGGCGGTGATGCAATGGCCATCGATATCAAGCGGGGCGACTGTCGGCATCAGGCAGAATTCCGTGCAAATATTCGAATGGCGGCGCCGAAAAATTCAGCCCCTCACCGGCTTTCGTAGCCGGTGAGGGGCTTACTCGACCTTTCCGCTCCAGGCAAGGAAGCGCGCCGCGACACTCAGGCCGCCTGGCAGGCCTCGAAGCTCGACTTCAGCCGTTCGGCGTCCAGCTTGCGGCCGATGAATACCAGCCGGCTTTCATGCTTCTCGCCGTCTTTCCAGGCGCGCTGATGGTCGCCTTCGATGATCATGTGCACGCCCTGCAGCACATAGCGGTCCGGATCGTCCTTGAGCGCGATGATGCCCTTCAGGCGCAGGATGTTCGGCCCTTCCATCTGGGTGATCTTCTCGATCCAGGGGAAGAACTTCTTCGGGTCCATCTCGCCGCCGCGCAATGACACTGACTGCACCGTCACATCGTGGATAGGCGAAGCGTGGTGATGATGGTCATGATCGTGGTGGTGGTGATTATGATCATGATGATGGTGGTGATGGTCGTGGTCGCAGTCCGGGCCGCATTCATGATCGTGGTCGTGATCATGCGCGTCGAGGAAATGCGGGTCGTTGTCCAGCGCGCGCTTCAGGTCGAAGGCGCCACGGTCGAGCACTTCCGACAGCGCAACGCCGGAACGTTGGGTGCGGTGGATGCGGGCCGAAGGGTTGATGGCGCGGATCGTCGCCTCGACGCTGGCGAGTTCTTCAGGCGTCACCAGGTCGGTCTTGTTCAGCACGACCACGTCGGCGAAGGCGATCTGGTCCTCGGCCTCCTTGGAATCCTTCAGGCGCAGCGGCAGGTGCTTGGCGTCGACCAGTGCGACGACCGCGTCGAGCTTGGTCTTGGAACGCACGTCGTCGTCCATGAAGAAGGTCTGGGCCACCGGTGCCGGGTCGGCAAGACCGGTGGTCTCGACCAGGATCGCGTCGAAGCGGCCGGGCCGACGCATCAGGCCTTCGACGGTGCGGATCAGGTCGCCGCGCACCGTACAGCACACGCAACCGTTGTTCATCTCGTAGATTTCCTCGTCGGATTCCACAATCAGGTCATTGTCGATGCCGATCTCGCCGAATTCGTTGACGATCACGGCATAACGCTTGCCATGGTTTTCAGAGAGAATGCGGTTGAGCAGCGTCGTCTTGCCGGCGCCGAGATAGCCGGTCAGCACGGTTACGGGGATCTGCGTCTGTGTCTCGCTCATATCGGGGCCTCGAGAGGGAATTTGCCTCCATATAGGACGCCGCTGGCGCTTTTGCACCTGCCAAACCGCTGATCCAGGATGGTTTGCCGCCTCGATCGCACTGCCTTTTCGCAGCGCGATAATCCTTTGTCATCTAACTGAAATAATGATCTGTCATTAGCCACGGCGACTGTTGCGTGGCTTGCCGGCAAAGCGCTTCGTTTGGCCGGCCTCTTTGAACAATGATTGCCAATCCGAGCGCCACGGCTATTGTTGCCCGGTCCGGCGCGGTCGAGGAGACTGACCATGGCCAAGGCTGATAAAAGTGCGACGATGAGCCGGCTGCATTCCGCAGCCCGGCTGGCGCGAACCGCGCTCGCTGCCAGATTGCTGGCGCACGGGTTTTATGCCGGGCAGGACCAGATCATGCTGGCGCTGAGCCGCGAGGACGGCCAGACCCCCGGCACTCTGGCCGACCGGCTGGGCGTACGTCCGCCCACCATCACCAAGACCATCAACCGGTTGCAGGCGCAGGGCTTCCTCGACAAGCGCGCTTCCAATGCCGATGCCCGCCAGGCGCATATCTTCCTCACCGATTCGGGCCGCGAGACCATCCACGCCATCGAGAAGTCGGTGAAGAAGACCGAGAAACAGGCGCTGCGCGGCCTCGACAAGAAAGACCAGAAGACCCTGTTCAAGCTGCTCGCCCGCATCGAGGCGAACCTGTCGGACGAAGAGATCGTGCTCGCCGACGAGGAAGAGGAAGAACAGGACGCCTGACGCCCGGCTTCGGCTTACGCCGCTTGGGCCTGGCCCGGCGCTTTGCGACGGATCAATGACGACCAGCGCCCCGGTGTCAGGCCAAAGGCCTTCTTGAACTGCCGGTTGAAATGGCTCTGGTCGCTGAAGCCGGCCGCCGCCGCGATTTCCGCCAGCGGCATGTCTGCCCTCATCATCCGTTTTGCCTGTTCCAACCGCCGCATCAGAAGGAAGCGATGTGGGCTGGTGGAGAAGGCGGCGCGGAAATGGCGTGACAGCGCATAGCGGTCGAGGCCGGTGACCGCTTCCAGCGCGTCGGACCGCACCAGTTCCAGTGCATTTTCCCTGAGATAGTCGCGCGCACGATTGGCCGCGCTCCAAGCCGTTTTACCCAACACCTTGTCCGGGCGGTTAGCGTGCCGCAGCAGGAAGCCGGCAAGCTCGGCCACGAAATCGTCGACAAACAGCGGGTCCAGCCCACGGTCGAGTTCGTCGAACGCACCGGCGAGCGTTGTACGGAACGCCGCGTCGTCGACGACTGCCTCGGGCACGAAGGGCAGCGGCGCGCCACCCATGGCGTCGGCCAGCAGCGACGGTTCCAGATAGAGCATGTGATAGCGCAGTTCCGTGTCGGTGCCGGCGCCGCCATCATGCACCTCGTCCGGGTGTAGCACCATCAGCTGGCCGGGCAGGCTGTGGCGTTCCGCGCCCCGGTAGTGAAAGCTCTGCACGCCCGACAATGTCACGCCGATCGCATAGGTGTCGTGTCGATGCGGGTCGAAGACGGGGCCATGAAACCAGGCTTCCATGCGCTCTATGCCGTTCAGATCAGGCGCCTGCACGATGCGGTCGCCGCCGTCATGCGCGCACAAACGTCCAAGACCCTGGAAGGCCTCATTGGATAAATCGGTCGGCATCATCTCGGTCATCGGAACTGATATAGGAAGCTGCCATGTTCGACACCAAGTTTACAATCGTGCTGAGGGAAGATCTGGCCGTCTGGCAGAAACTCAACGTCGCCGCCTTCCTCAGCACCGGTGTCGCCGCCCAGTTTCCGCAGATGATCGGCGAGCCCTATCGCGACCGTGCCGGCAACATCTACAACGCCTTGTCGATCCAGCCGGTTATTGTTTTGTCGGCCGACCAGACCACCTTGTCCACCATCCACCGCCGTTCGCTGGAACGGGGTGTGACGATCTCGCTTTATGTCGAAGAGATGTTCTCGACCGGCTTCGATTCGCTGAACCGCGAGACCTTTGCCAAATTCGCCCCGGACGACGCGAAAGTGGTCGGCATTGCCATGCGCGCCGACAAGAAGATCGTCGACAAGATCACCAAGGGCGCGCGTATGCAGGCCTGAGTGCCGAGCTGCTGCCTCGGCACCGTGGAATCCCGCGCCAGCGGCATCTTTTATATTGCCGCCGGCCGCCGTTTCCCGCACAAGCTGGTCACGATCGAACTTCGTGACGCCTTGCAGCCGTGAACCAGCCCAACAGACAGGAAGAAAGTGCGACGCCACCGGCGGCGATCGCCTACATGCTGTCTGTCTACGTCTCGTTCTCCTTTCTCGACACCTCTTCCAAATATCTGGTGCTGGCAGGCATCGCCCCGCTCTTCATCGCCTGGATGCGCTTCACCGTGCATGTCGTGCTGGTCATGGGTCTGTTCCGCTCCTGGCAGGGGCTGGCGCGCTTTCGGGCTGCGAACCTGCCGGCGCATATCCTGCGCGGCGTGCTGCTGCTTGGCTCCACCTTGTTCAACATCCTGGCGCTGCGCACGCTGCAGCTTGCCGAAACCACGTCGATCTATTTCTTCGGGCCGATGGTCATCACCGCACTGGCCGGCCCGTTGCTCGGCGAATGGGCCGGCTGGCGGCGCTGGTTGGCGATCCTTGCCGGCTTTGTCGGCGTGCTGGTCATCACGCGGCCGGGCGTCGGCGTCTTCGGTGTCGGCCATCTCCTGGCGCTCGGCTCGATGCTGTCCAATTCCTTCTACGTCATCATGACGCGGCGCATGGCCGCCAAGGAGACGCCTGAGAGCCTGATCCTCTATTCGGCGCTTGTGCCATCCTTGCTGCTCCTGCCGACCTTGCCCTTCTCGGCGACGCTGCCGCCGGATGGCTGGCACTGGCTCATCCTGCTTCTGCTTGGCGTTTTCGGAGGTCTTGGCCACTGGCTGCTGATCCGAGCCTACAAGCTGGCCACCGCCACCGCGCTGGCGCCTTATCCTTATTCGCAGATGATCTGGATGATCGGCTTCGGTTATTTCATCTTCGGCCAGTTCCCGGACGGATGGACGCTCGGCGGTGCCGCCATCATCGTCGCCAGCGGCCTCTACATCCTGCACCGTGAGCACAGGCTGAGGGTTCGCAACCGCGCCGCGCTCGACGCCGAAACCGGAGAGCTGGCAAAAAAGCTTTGATTTGCCGTCGTTCGATGGCATAAGCCGCTTTTAAACAGTTTAAATTGAGCGGGAGCCAAGGGCGCTGGCACAGAAGATCAAGCTTTCGACCATTGCCGACGCACTCGGCGTTTCAACCGCCACAGTTTCGCTGGCGCTGCGCGACAGCCCGCTGGTGGCTGGCGCGACCCGCGAGAAGATCAAGGAACACGCCCGCGAGATCGGTTACATCTACAACCGCCGCGCCGCTTCGCTGCGCACATCGCGCTCCGGCATCGTCGGCGTCGTCGTGCACGACATCATGAACCCGTTCTATGCCGAGATCCTGCGCTCCATCGAGCACGAGCTCGACCGCAGCCGGCAGACCTTCCTGCTCTCAAACCACTACGACCAGCTCGACAAGCAGCGCACCTTCATCGACACGCTGCTGCAGCTTGGCGCCGATGGCGTCATCATGTCGCCGGCCATCGATACGCCGGCCTCCGACATCATCATGGCGGAGGAAAATGGCCTCCCCGCCGTGCTGATCGCGCGCGATGTCGAAGACGCGCATGTGCCCGTTTTTCGCGGCGACGACGCCTATGGAACGGCGCTCGCCACCAACCATCTGATCTCGCTTGGCCACAAGCGCATCGCCATGGTCGGCGGCACCGACCAGACCTCGACCGGGCGCGACCGCTATCAGGGCTATGTCAACGCCATGGAGGCGGCAGGGCTTGAGATCATGCCGTCCTGGCGCATTCCCGGACCCCGCACCAAGCAGGGCGGGTTCGAAGCCGCCGCGCAGTTCCTGGCGTTGAAGGACAAGCCGACCGCAGCCTGCTGCTGGAACGATCTCGTCGCCATCGGCCTGATGAACGGCATCGCCCGCGCCGGCCTGATGCCGGGCGTCGACATCTCGGTGACCGGTTATGACGATCTCGAGGAAGCGCAGATCGCGACGCCGGCGCTGACCACTGTGTGGAACGGCCAGCGCGAAGTCGGCCGCCGCGCCGCCAGCGCGCTGCTCGACAAGCTGAACGGCCAGACGGTGCGCCCTTCGCAGGAGCTCATCAAGCCGGAACTCCACGTGCGCCAGTCGACCGGCCGCCCGGTCGAACGGCACTAGCCGCCCTTCACGTCAGCCAGTTCTCCCGCTCACACGTGTTTGCGGCCGCCGGCGGCGCGGAACCATTCGTCCGGATAGGGATACCACCAGTCCTGGATGGTCGGCTTGTGGTCGATGATCACCATCTTCGAGCGGCGAAAGGCATCCAGCCCTTGCCGGCCGAGTTCGCGGCCGAGCCCCGAGGCCTTCCAGCCGCCGAAGGGCAATGCGTCATTGTCGATCAGCGGGTTGTTCACCCACACCATGCCGGCTTCCAGTTGTTCGGCCGCTTCATGCGCTTCGGCGAGATCGCTGGTGAAGATCGAGGCACCCAGCCCGAATGGGCTGTCATTGGCCAGCCGGATCGCCTCGTCGAAATCCTTCACCCGGCAGATCGCCGCCACCGGTCCGAAACACTCCTCGCGGCAGATCGCCATATCGGGCGTCACCCCGGTCAGGATGGTCGGCTCGTAGAACCAGCCGGTCGTCTGCGCCGGCGGAATGCGTCCGCCCGTCACCGCGGTCGCACCGTTGCGCACGGCGTCATCCACCAGACGCATCACCTTGGCGCGGGCGGCTTCGCTGACCAGCGGGCCGATCTCGCTCTTGTCGAGCCCGTTGCCGATCCTGAGTGCCCGCGTCCGCTCGGCGAACAGTTCGACGAAACGGTCATGCACGCTGTCGACCACATAGAAGCGCTCGGCCGAGGTGCAGACCTGTCCGGTCAGATGGAATGCGGCGGTCACCGCGCCGGCGGCGGCGACGTCCAGCGGCGCATGCGCCGACACGATCATCGGATCGCTGCCGCCCGCCTCGATGACGCAGGGTTTCATGCGTTCCGCGCAGGCCACCGCCACCGCGCGGCCGGCCGCAACGGACCCGGTAAAGGCGACCGCATGCGTGCGTTCCGAGGCAATCAAAGCCTTGCCCGTCTCGGCTCCGCCCGGCAGGCAGGAGACCAGCCCTTCCGGCAGCGTGGCGAACACGCGCATGAATTCGAGCGTCGACAGCGTCGTCGCCTCGGCCGGCTTGATCACGCAGCCGTTGCCGGCGGCCAGCGAGGCGGCCACCGTCCAGCACATCAAAAGGATCGGGAAGTTGTAGGGCATGATGTGCACCGAGACCCCGTAGGGTTCGTAGCGTGCATATTGGAACGAGCCGGCCTGGGTGGTCCCGGCCACCTTGCCGGCGTCGTCGCGCGCCATTTCGGCATAGTAGCGGAAGATCGGCGCGCAATTGGCGATCTCGCCGATCGCTTCCGGATAGGGTTTGCCCATCTCGCGCACCATCAGCTCGGCGCAATGCGTGAAATCGGCCGCCTCGATGGCGTTGGCCACCGCGTGCAGCTGCTTGGCGCGGCTCTTGGCATCGAGCCTCTTCCAGCCGAACTGGGCTTTGGTCGCCGCCGCAAGCACCGCGTCGATCTCCGCATCGGTCGCCGCCGCGATGGCTCCCACCGTCTCCAGCGTGGCGGGGTCGATCACCGCCTTGGCCGTGCCCATCATCGGCCGATAGCCGGGATTGACGAACAGGGCCGGTTGATGGGCCGAGAAATCCATATGCACCTCCCGATCCGCTCAGCGGATCATGTAGACCTTCTTGATCGTCTCGTGGACCGTGCAGACGCCCTTCCAGTCCTGCGGGAAGAACGCCGCCGTGTCGGGCTCGATCTCGATGACCTCGCCGGATTCGTGCACATAGGTGCAGCGGCCTTCCAGGAAGTGGCAGAACTCGTCGCGGGTGACGTGGCATTCCCATTTGCCGGGCGTGCAGATCCACAGGCCGCATTCGGAACGGCCCTCCGGGCCCTTGTGCAGGACCTTGCCCGAGGTGTGCGACTGGCCCTCGATCATGGTGGGGATGACGCCCCAGTCGACCAGGTCGGCCATGGCAAGCGGCGATTTCCAGACAGGTGTCGGCATGTTTGTTCCTTGGTTGGGCCGGTTTCAGGCCAGCATGTAGATGTTGCGGATGGTCTCATGGACCGTGCATTCGCCGGTCCAGCCGGCGGGGAACATCGCGGCGGTGTTCGGTGTGACCTCGACGACTTCGCCGTCGTCGCTGCGATAGGTCGCGCGACCGGCGACGAAATGGCAGAACTCGTCGCGGGGAATGGCAAGCCGCCAGCGGCCAGGCGTACACACCCAGATGCCGGACTCCGGCTGGGTGTTCGGCCCCTTGTGCACCAGCCGCCCGGTGGAGTGGGAAGCGCCCTCGATCGCGTTGGGCTGCACGCCCCAGTCGACAAGGTCGGTGCGGGTCGAGGCTTGGGTCAGATGCGGGGCCGAGCTCATGCCGCGGCCTCCGCCAGCAGGCCTTCCAGCAGGCGCGCCGCCTTGGCCGGGCCGTCCTGCGCCTGCATATGTGCCGAGGTGGCGGTGAGGCGGGCCTTGAGGCGTGGATTGGTCAGGCAGTCCTCCAGTCTGGCGACGAGCTCGGCCTCGGTCCAGTCATAGCGCGGCATCTTGAAGCCGTGGCCGGTTTCCTGCACGCGCGTCGCATTGTCATGGCCGTCCCACACATAGGGCATGATGATGGCCGGCTTGCCGAAGAACAGGCTTTCGGTGAAGGAGTTGTTGCCGCCGTGGTGGATGACGGCGTCGACCTGCGGGATCACCGAGGGCTGCGGGAACCAGCCGTCGATGATGACATTGGCAGGCACGTCCCCGTATTGCTCCTTGTAGCCGCCGACATTGACGAGCGCGCGGTAGCGGGTTTTGCCGATCGCGGCGATGATGCGCTTGAGCAGCTCCGTGTCGCCGGCCCCAAGACTGCCGAAGGAGACGTAGATCAGCGGCCCGTCCTTGTTGGCGGCGAAGGCCGGCACCTCATATGGCACCTCCTTGCGCACGCAGCCTTCGAGGTACTGAAACCGCCCGGGGTCGAGCGGATGACGACGTTTGAACTTCGCCGCCTCCGGATAGAGCAGGAGGTTGAGATAGGGCGACGCCTCGAAGAACTGGCCGAGCGGATAAGGCGCTTCGCCGGAACCGGCGAGGAAGGCGTTGAAGTCATCATGGATCGGCCTGATCACCTGGTTGAAGTGGTCGCGATAGGCGGCATGCCCGGCATGATCGTTTTCGCCGCAACCGGAGAGATGCGGCGGGATATCCTCGTCCTCGATCTCATTTTCGGAGCACGAGATGATGCGCACCCACGGCTTGCCATACTGCTTGATGGCCGGAAACAGAACGACATTGTCGACGCAGATCACGTCAGGCCGGATTTTGGCGAGAATGCCTGGCAGATCCTTCTGCGCCCATTTGGCGCTGTCGACGATCGCCGTCCAGCAATCCTTCACATAGTTGTCGACCTGGTCGTAGGGCGATTTGCGGAAATTGGGGATGTGGCCGTTGATGAAGTCTTCCCAGAATTTCGCCATCTGCTCGGCCGGCATCGGCTCGGACAGGTTCACCGGATGGGCCTCGAAACCGTAACCTTTGTAGACGTCGACAAAGCCGGGGTCGGAGAGGAAGACCGCCCTGTGCCCGCGCGCCTCCAGCGCCTGGGCGATGCCGACCGAATTCAGCGCCGGGCCGAACGCCGCTTCCGGAAAAAACGCCACCGTCTTTTGCATCATGTCCTCCTCCTCAAATCACTCGGGAAAAATGCGCGTGTCGGCCGCGCTCCAGCCGGCTTCGACGCTCTCGCCAACGCGCGGCGGGCGCCGGTCGGCGGCATCGGCGGTAAGGCGGATCGTGAATGGCGCCGGGCAGGCGTCGGTGCGGATGTGCACCTGCAGGTCCAGCCCGTGATAGGCGAGCGCCTCCACCGTCCCGCGCACGCGGTTCTCGGTCGGCTCTGTCGGAAACAGCGCGATGCGCTCCGGCCGCACCGCCGCCACCGCGGCCGCACCCGCTGCGAGATTGGCCGGTACGGCGCCTGAAACCTTGGCGCCGCTCGCCAGATCGAGCCCGTCGCCATTGGCGCGGCCGGGCAGGAAATTCATGACGCCGATGAAATCCGCGACGAACCGGTCGGCCGGCCGCTCGTAAATGGCGTGCGGCGTGTCGCATTGCAGCAGCCGGCCGTTGCGCAGCACCGCCACGCGGTCGGCCATCACCAGCGCTTCTTCCTGGTCGTGAGTGACGACCACGAAGGTGATGCCAACCTCATGCTGCAGGCGCTTCAGTTCCAGCTGCATGGCGCCGCGCAGCTTCTTGTCCAGCGCGCCGAGCGGCTCGTCGAGCAGGAGCAGGCGCGGCCGCTTCACCAGCGCGCGCGCTAGCGCCACACGCTGCTTCTGGCCGCCCGACAATTGGTCCGGCTTGCGGTCGGCTAGCCCTGCGAGCTGCGTCGTCTCCAGCATCGCGTCGACCCGCGAGCGGATTTCGGCCGCAGGCAGCCTTTCCATCTCCAGACCATAGGAGATGTTGGCGCGCACGGTCATGTGCGGAAACAGCGCGTAGGACTGGAACATCAGGTTGACCGGGCGCCGGTTAGGCGGCACCCGCGCGATATCGTTGCCATCCAGCAGGATGCGCCCTTCGCTTGGCATTTCGAAACCGGCGAGGATGCGCAACAAGGTGGTCTTGCCGCAGCCTGACGGACCGAGCAGGGCGAAGAACTCGTTCTCGCGGATGTCGATCGACACGGCGTCGAGCGCGGTCACCGCGCCGAACCGCTTGTTCACCTGGTCGATGCCGAGCAGTGTCGCCTTTGCGCTCATGATGCGATGACCCCGCGGTTGAGGCGTTGCGACAAAGCGAGCGCCGTCACGCTTACCGCCATGACGATGCTGGCCAACGCGTTGATCTCCGGCGTGATGCCGAAACGGATCATCGAATAGATCTGCATCGGCAGCGTTGTGGACGAGCGCCCGGCGCCGGCCGTGAAGAAGGCGATGATGAATTCGTCGACCGAAAGCGTGAAGGCGAGCAGCGCGCCGGCAATGACGGCCGGCAGAATGACCGGCAGCGTCACGCGGCGAAACGTCGTCACGCCCGATGCGCCAAGATCGGCCGACGCCTCGATGATCGACCAGTCGAAGCTTTTTAGCCGCGCCCGCACGACGGAGCAGACGAAGGCGAGATTGAACACCACATGCGCCATGATGATGGTGTGCAGGCCCATCGGCATGTCGAGCATTGAAAAGAAGGAGAGCAGCGCGATCGCCAGCACGATGTCGGGAATGATCATCGGCGCGAACACCAGCGCTTCCAGCATGCGGCCGCGCCTGCGGCGAACCTCCATGCCAAGCGCCAGCAACGTGCCGAGCAGTGTGGCGACGGTGGTCGATATGAGCGCTACGATCAGCGTGTTGAATGCCGCCGACAGTATGGCGCGGTTACCCGCCAGCGCCGCATACCATTTCAGCGAGAAGCCGGACCAGGCCGTCGGCAGTCCACCCTCGTTGAAGGACAGCGCCACGAGCACGGCGATGGGGATATAGAGGAATATGAAGACGGCGATCAGAACGAGCTTCAGCCCGTGCGGCATGGAAGCACTATTCATCGGCGCCCGCCTTGGCCCTGCCGATGCCTGAGGCGCGTTCGGCCACCATTGCCTGGATCGTCAGCAGGAGCATCATGATGGCGATCAGCGTCATCGACAGCGCCGCGCCGAACGGCCAGTCATTGGCTGTCAAAAACTGGTCGTAGACGAGGTTGCCGATCATCTGGAAGCGGCCGCCGCCGAGCAGAGCCGGCGTCACGAAATTGCCGATCGACAACACGAACACGAACACCGCGCCGGCGGCGATGCCGTGGAAGGTCAGCGGTAGCGTCACGCGCCGGAAGGTGGTGGCGGCCGAGGCGCCGAGATCGCGCGAGGCCTCGCGCAGTTCCTGGTTGAGCCGCGACAGCGGCGCATAGCAGGCTAGAATCACGAAGGGCAGGTAGTTATAGACAAGCCCGGCGATGACCGCGCCTTCGGTGTAGAGCAGGGAAGGCGGCTCGCCCTGATAGCCGAACCAGCGCAGCAATTGCGTCACCAGGCCTTCGCGGTTGAGCAGCACGATCCAGGCGTAGGTGCGGATCAGGTAGTTCGACCAGAACGGCAGCACCGCGAGGAAGAGCAGCACCGGTTGCCGCCGTCGCGGAGCCGAGGCAATCGCATAGGCCGCCGCATAACCGACGACCGCTGCGATGACGGTGGCGAGCCCGGCGATCCGCGCCGAATTGAGGAAGATGCCGGTATAGAGCGGGTCCAGCACTCGGCCGAAATTTTCGAGCGTGAAAGTGTATTCGATGCCGCCATAGATGCCGCGTCGAAAGAAGGCGAGCGCCAGCACCAGCGCGCAGGGCAGCACCATGAGCGCGGTGAGCCAGGCGAGCGCCGGCGCCATCAACACAGTCGAACGGGTTTGCACTTGCGACACGGGTTGCACTTGATCCGGTATTGGGAGGGCTTCTGACCCCGGCGGCGGGTCTTCGCCGCCGGGGGATGGCGGTTTATTGCGCCGCCTTGATCTCGCTGACCGTCTTGGAATAGTCGCGCTGCGCATTGCCGACGTCGCGCAACTGCTCGAATTTGACGAGTTCCACGACTGGAATGGTCAGGTTGGGGAACTTGGTGAGGAACTCGGCCGGAAGGCTTTCCATCGCCGGCTTGTTCGGCACCTTGTAGTCGATGTTCAGCGCCGCCCAGGCATGCGTCTTGGCATCGAGGATGTAGTTGATGAACTTGAAGGCCTCGTCCTTGTGTTCGGACGCCTTCATCACCACCATCGTGTCCAGCCAGAGGTCGGAGCCTTCTTTCGGGATCACATATTTGATGGCCGGGTTCTTATCGATGCCGTAGTTGCACCAGCCGTCCCAGGCCTGCACCATCAGCGCCTCGCCGGACACCAGCTTGGAATAGAAGGTGGTGTCGTCATAGGCGAGCAGCGTTTTCTTGGCCGCGATCAGCGTGTCCTTCACTTCGGCCAGCTTGGTCGCATCGGTCTCGTTCACCGAATAGCCCTTGGCCAGGAAGCCGGCGGCAAGCAGCCAGCGGTCGGTCGCCAGCATCGTCGTCTTGCCCTTCAGGTCGGCGGAAGGCGCCAGAAGATCGTTCCATGACGACGGAGCCGCCTTGACCAGATCCGAACGATAGCAGAGGCCGGTCGTGCCCCAGGTGTAGGGCACCGAGAAGGTGTTGCCCGGGTCGTAGGGCAGCTTGGTGGCTTCCGGGTACAGATTGGCGAGATTGGGCACCTTGGCGTGGTCGATCGGTTCGACCAGGCCGAGCTTGTTCAGCACCTCGGCGAAAGGCGATGATACGAACACCACGTCGTAGCCCTTGCCGCCCGAGGCGACGAGCTTGCCCATGATCTCCTCGTTGGTGGCATGCACCACCACCTCGGCGCCGATGCCGCTGGTGGCCTTGAAGGCGTCGACCGTGTCGGGCGCCATGTAGCCGTCCCAGTTGGAAATCACCAGGTCGGCCGACGCCGCCGGCGAAGCCAGCGCGAGCGCAAAGACAAGCATCGCCGAACCGGCTCCGCGCCGGCGGCATGGCAGGACAGTCATGTCGAAACCTCCAATTGTTCGAGCGTCAGCGTTATGGCTGGTCGAAGGCGGCTATGATCCGCTTCTCCGAAGTGTTCCCAGTTTCTTGTCGTTTTGAGAGACAGTACTATTGTGAGAAAAAAAACGTCAATCGATATTTTTTCGCCTACTTCATCGAAGCCACTTGTCCTTTTTGAGACAATCGGCCAAGTCTGAGGGCGACGGCACCAAGCCCAGAGTTGTCATGCAAGCAGCAGACCGCCGACCTCGCGCCAACCATCTGGATCTCGCGCAGCGTATTCTCGACGTTGTGCGGCAGCGGGGTTTCGGTATTGGGGCACGGCTGCCGGAACAGCAGATCGCGCAGCTCTGCAATGTCTCGCGCACCCCGGTGCGAGCGGCGCTGCGGCTGCTGACCGAGCGCGGCATGGTGGAGTGGCAGGCCGAGACCGGTTATCGGCTGGCCATCGATCCGGCCTGGCAGATGGTCGGCGCGGCCGAATTGCCCAGCGCCGAGGAAGACGACATCGCCGACGCCATCCTGCGCGACCGCTCCGCCCGCCGCATCGACGAGACGATTACCGCGAGCGGACTGATCAGGCGCTATGCGGCTGGTCGCGGCGCGGTACTAAAGGCGCTAAAGAAACTGGAAACGGAAAACCTCATCGAACGGGCGCCGGGACAATCCTGGGTGTTTCGGCCATCGCTCGACGGCAGCGAGGCCCGCGCTGAAAGCTACGAGTTCCGCCTCGTCATGGAGCCGGCCGCGATCCTGGCGTCCGGGTTCCGGCTGGACGGTGCGCGCGCCGTTACGCTGCGCCAGCGCATGGAAGCGCTGTTGGCCCTACCGGACACGGCCTTCGACATCCGCGCCTTCCAGGCGATCGACGCCGAGTTTCACGCCATGATCGCGCAGGGCGCGGCCAATCGCTTCATGGCCGAGGCGCTCGCCGGCCATCTCAAGCTCCGGCGCCTGCCGGGCGCGATGTCGGGCGTCAGCGTCTTCCGGCTGCGGCAATCCACGCACGAGCATCTCGGTATTCTCGATCACCTCGAGAGCGGCCAGTTTGAGGTCGCTGCCGACCTTCTGCGCGCGCATTTGCGTGTTTCGCGCAACCAGCGTCCGCATGCGGCCAGTCGCGGGGCGCCAGCCCTGTTCGGCGCCATCGGCAGGCCGAACTGACGTCCCATGGCAGGCGGCGCGCGTCCCACCATCGCCCTGTTTCCGGAAGCCAGTTTCGGCGCCGCGCTGAATTGCGTCGGCATCGCCCAGGCGCTGCAGGCGCGTGGCGCCCGTGCCGTCTTCATCTGTCACGCCGGGTTTTCCGGTGTCTTCGCCGACTACGGTTTCCAGGAATACCAGCTGCCCACCGACGACCGGCTGTCCGAGAGCGAGCGGCAGAACTACTGGCAGGCTTTCGTGAAACGGCATCTGCCGCATTTCCGGCTCGACCCGATCGATCAGATCGAGACCTATGTCGCGCCGACCTGGGAGGCGATCGTCGATACGGTCATCAAGGCCGAGGCGCCGCTCTGCGAGCTTTTGCCGAAGCTTCACCCGGATGCCATCGTGCTCGACAATGTCGCCATGTTCCCGGCGCTGGCCAATGCCGGCTGCCCATGGGTGCGGGTGGTGTCCTGCGCGGAAACCGAACTGCCCGATGCCGCCGTGCCGCCCTATCTCTCGGGATTTGCGGCAGAGGACTCCGACGGCCGCCATGCCTTCGAGGCCCGCTATGTCGATGCCGTCGCCCCCGCCCATGAGCGTTTCAACCGGTTCCGGGCCAGTCGCGGCCTGCCGCCCCTGCCGCCGGGTTCGTTTCTCGAGCCGTCGCCGTCGCTCAACCTTCTGCTCACGCCGGACATCGTGCGCCGGCAGCGCGCCGCGCCGCTCGATCCCGCCAGATATGTCTATCTCGAAGGCTGCGTGCGCACCGAAGGCCCCTACGAGGTGCCGGTGTTCCCGCGGGATGCCGGGCCGCTGGTCTATATGAGCTTTGGCAGCCTCGGTTCCACCGACGTCGACCTCATCGAGCGCATGCTCAAGGTGTTCGCCGCCATGCCGGCGCGCTTCCTGGTCAATGTCGGCAATCTGCGCGATGCCTATCGCGCCGTGCCCGACAATGTCCATCTCGACACCTGGTTCCCGCAGCCGTCGGTCGTCGCCATGGCCGACCTGTTCATTCATCACGGCGGCAACAACTCCTACTGCGAGGCGCTGCGCTTCGGCGTGCCGTCGCTGATCATGCCCTATTGCTGGGACGGCCACGACAATGCCCGCCGCGCCGAGGAAACCAGCACCGGCAAATGGCTGGACCGCGCCCATTGGACGCCGGACGAGCTTGCCGCCGCTGTTGGCGGTCTGCTAGGCGACGATGCCATGCGCGCGCGGTTGGCGGCCAACGCCGCGCATATGGCGGCGCGCCCCGGCGCCGAGCGCGCGGCCGAAGCCATTCTGGCGCTTCTCGACCACTGACCATCAATAACCCAGGAGGACAAAATGCAGATTGACGACCAACGCCCACGTTCCGGCCCTCTGCCCGGCAAGCCGCTCGCAACCTCGGACAAGATTACGGCATGGCGGATAGTGGTGGTGGGACATGACTGATACTGCGAAATGGCTCGAACAGCAGGCGATCTCGGAAGTCGAGTGCCTGGTTCCTGATATGAATGGTGTGCTGCGCGGCAAGATCGTACCCGCGCCGAAACTTCTGGCTCCGGCCGCCGACGCGGCGATCATGCTGCCGAACAGTGCCTTCATGGTGGCGATCACCGGCCACTACAGCGGCGCCGCCGACGACGAAAGCGCCTACCAGGATGCCGATATGCGGCTCCAGCCGGACCTCGCCAGCCTTTGCCCGGCGGCGGGAAATCGCCCCGGTCGCGCTTATGTCTTCGCCGACGCTTTCGCTCAGGACAGAACGCCCTGGCCATCCGCGCCGCGGCAAGTGCTGAAATCGGTGATCGAACTCTATGCGGCGCGCGGCTGGCGTCCGGTGATGGCGCCGGAGCTCGAATTTTATCTGACCGCGCCGAACCCCGACCCCACCGTGCCACCGGCCGCGCCGATCGGCCTTTCGGGTCGTGCCGAGACCTCGGCCAATCCCTACGGAATGGAAGCGCTCGGCGAGTTCCAGCCGGTCATCGATGAGATCTACCGCCGCGCGCAGGTGATGTCCCTGCCGCTGGACACGATGATCCACGAAACCGGCGCCGGCCAGCTTGAGATCAACTTCAAGCACGGCGATCCGCTGCAGCTCGCCGACCAGGTGCTTCTGTTCAAGCGTCTGGTGCGCGAGGCTGCGCGCGAGCACGGGCTGGCGGCCACCTTCATGGCCAAGCCGATCGCCGAGCAGGCGAGCAGCTCCATGCATCTGCACATGTCGGTGGTCGATGCGGTGAGCGGCCTCAACCTGTTCGCCGGCGAGGACGACCGCGACAGCGTGCTGTTCTCGCAGTTCGTCGGTGGGCTTCAGGCCTATGTTCCGCAGGCCATGCCGTTGTTTGCACCGAACGTGAACTCGTTTCGCCGGCTGCGTCCCTCGCTCAGCGCGCCCACCAATGTCGAATGGGCGCGCGACAACCGCACCTGCGGCCTGCGCGTGCCGGCATCGAAGCGGATCGGCCGGCGCGTCGAGAACCGGTTGCCGGGCGCCGACGCCAATCCCTATCTCGCCATGGCCGGGTCGCTGATCTGCGGCTATCTCGGCATCGAGGAGGGACTTGAGCGCAGGCCCGAGGCGCCCAGCAACGCCTACAAGGTGAAATCCACCTTGCCGCGGACGCTGGAGGACGCGCTGTCGCGCCTGGCCGAGTGCGAACCAGTGCGCCATCTGCTGGGGCAGACCTTCACCGACGCATTCCTGCGCCTGAAGCAAGTTGAGCTCGAGAACTTCCAGGGTGTCATCACCGCCTGGGAGCGCGATCATCTGTTCGCGAAGGCATGATCATGGGCTTCAATTCAGGTCTTGATATTGAACGCTCCTATTATGCGGCGACGGCCAATCCGTCGCCGCTTCATGCGCCGCTGACGGGCGAGGTGGATGCCGATCTTGTCGTGGTCGGTGGCGGCTGCACCGGCCTGTCGGCCGCGCTCCATGCCGCCGAGCGTGGGATGAAGGTGGTGCTGCTCGAAGGCGGGCGTATCGGCTGGGGCGCCTCCGGCCGCAATGGTGGCCAGATGATCGTCGGCCTGCGCAAGGGGGCGGCGGAACTGGTCAAGCTCTATGGCCGCGAACGCGCAAAGGCGTTGTTCGACCTCGCCTTCGAGGCCTGGGGGCTGGTGCTGGAGATGATCGAGCGCCATGCCATCGACTGCGACCTCAGGAAAACCGGCCATCTGGTCTGCGCGATCAGCGCTGGCGACATGGCCTGGTTCGAGCGCGAGCTCGAATGCCTGACCACCGTCATGGACTATCCGCACATGCGCATCCTGTCGGCGGCAGAATCGCGGGCGGCCGTCGATTCGCCCTATCACGGCGCTCTCTACGATGCGCTTGGCGGCCACATGCATCCGCTCAACTACACGCTTGGCCTCGCCCGCGCGGCGATAGCGGCGGGGGTGACGATCCACGAGGCGTCGCCAGCCTTGCGGGTGGACCGTCGCGGCGGCATCCGGGTCGAAACGGCGAAGGGTGCGGTACGCGCCCGCCACGTCGTTCTCGCCGGCGACGCCCTGCTGCACGGCATCGATACGAAGGTGGAAAGCCGCATCATGCCGGTGGGCAACTACATCGTCGCTACCGAACCGTTGGTTGATGCTGGCGAGGTCATCCCGAGCAATGCCGCCGTCTCGGACTCGCGTTTCGTCGTCAACTACTACAGGCTCTCAGCCGATGGGCGCCTGTTGTTCGGCGGCGGCGAGCGCTACACGCCGAGCCCGCCGGCCGACATCCAGGCCTTCGTGCGGCCGCATATGGAGCAGACCTTCCCGCAGCTCAAAGGCCGCCGCATCGACTATGCCTGGGGCGGGCTGGTGTCGGTCACCACGTCCCGCTTTCCGCATGTCGGCCGTGACGGTGAGGTCTATTTCGCACACGGCTATTCCGGCAAGGGCGTCATCTTGTCGACGCTCGCCGGCAAGCTGCTAGTCGAAGCGATCGCCGGCGAAACCGGCCGCTTCGACTTGTTCAAGGGACTGAACCCGATGCCGTTCCCTGGCGGTGCGGCCTTGCGAGGGCCGCTCTATGTGCTCGGCATGTTGTGGTACGCCATGCGCGATCGCCTGAAGCACTGACGGCCATTTCCACCGTCGCGCGCTGGCCCTGAACGGTCGGCGCGGCCCGGCGCCAAAGTGGCGCCAAGTTATTGTTTTCATATCATAATATCACGCCAGAAAACGGCGCTCCGAGATATCGTTTCCGGGGCGCCGTTCGCGTTTCGCTGCAGTGCGAAAACAAACTTGACTCATTTAGTAAAGTTATTTAGGCGCGGTTGCAAGGGCCGCGAGAGGGCGTTGCTGGCCCCTGAAAGTTCCATGGAGGGGCGTTATGCAGAAGCTTGCCATCGTGTCGTTGTTGTCTTCCTCGATCCTGGCCGGACCGGCCTTCGCGCAGGACGCGCAAAAACCGGCCCGCGGCACCACGACCACGCTGGACAAGATCATCATCACCGGGCGCGACGACCGCTCGATCTCCACGGTCGCGCAGTCGGTGCAGGTGATCGATCGGGCCGAGGTCGAAACGGCTGTCGGGCAGAACGAAAACGCCTCCGACTTGGTCGCGCGTCTGGTTCCGGGTTATGCGCCGCGAAACCAGACCATCTCCGGCGCCTCGGAAACTTTCCGTGGCCGCAGCGTGCTGATCATGGTCGACGGCGTGCCGCGCAACACGCCGCTCCGCGACGTCTCGCGTATCCTGGCCACCATCGATCTCGACACGGTCGAGCGGGTCGAAGTCATCAACGGTGCCTCCAGCCTCTACGGCGCCGGCGCCACTGGCGGCACCATCAATTTCATCACCAAGCGCGGCACCTCCGACACGCCGAAGGTCACCGTGCGTACCGGCGTCTCCGGCTTCACCGAGAATCTCGGCAAGTCGGCCGGCCCGACCGGCAATGTGCAGGTCGAGGGGCGCAGCGGCGATTTTGACTATTTCGCTTCCGCTTCGGGCAATTTCAGCCGCACCACCTATGACGGCCACGGCAAGGAGATGGCTTCCGACGCGATGCTGGGGCAGGGCGGTGGCGACCGCACTGGCTGGGGCGATCTCTCCGGCGTGCTCGGTTACGAGAACGGTTCGAAGCGTTTCGAGGTGAGCGCCGACTGGACCTATGCCCGCCAGAAGCCCGACTGGTTCACCAACTATCTGGTGAACCCGGTCGCGCCCAATTTCACCGATCCTTACACCGGTGAGCCGCTGGTCGAGGATTCGAAATATCTGACGGCCAAATACACCGACAGCGACTTCGCGCTCGGCAAGCTCGAGGTGAAGGCCTTCTACAACGACATCTTCAAGCAGTCGCCCTTCACCAAATTCTCCAGGGTGAACTCACAGGTCTATATCCCTACCAATCCGGCCCGTCCGACGCTTTTGCCGCTGAACCGGGACCCGACCGCCTCCTTCAATCAGACGGCGCTGGAGGTGCAGCGCACCGGCGTCAACCTCACCATCAACACGCCGGTCGACTTCGTCACCCAGGGCAGCAACCTCACCTGGGGCGTCGACTATACTTTCGACAACACCACCCAGTCGCTGCTCAACGGCCAGGACGCGATCGCGCCTTCGACGCAGAATTCAGTCGCCGCCTTCGCCCAGGCCGAAGTGCCGGTCACCGAGCGTTTCCGTATCCAGGGCGGCGTCCGCTTCGAGCAGTTCTATCTGGATGTCGATAACTTCAAGCGGCCGGCCGCGGCCATGCTCGTCGGCTCCAACCTGGTCGCCCTGCCGGCCATAGATGTCGTTGGCGGATCGTTCGACTACAACGCTGCCACCTTCAATGCCGGCGCCGTCTTCGACATCACTCAGGAACTGCAGGCCTTCGGCAATTTCTCGCAGGGCTACAGCCTGACCGACATTGGTGGCTTCACCCGACGCGCCGGCTTGAACACCAATGCCGAGACCTGCGACGCCTACGGCACCAGCATCAGGCCGCTGCTGCCTTGCACCAACGCGCCGGACTACAAGGTCAGCTACGCCGACATCGCGCCGGAGCCGCAGCTCGTCAACAACTGGGAGGCTGGTCTGCGCGGCGACTGGGGCAATGTGCGCGGTGGCGTCAGCGCCTATCTGTCGACCTCCGACAACGGTGTCAGTTACGACATCGCAGCCAACCGCGTCTCCCAGCAGAAGGAGCGCATCTGGGGCTTCGAGGCCAACGCCGAATATGACCTCACAGACATGTTCACGCTGGGTGGATCGGTCGGCTATGTCGAGGGCAAGTACGACGCCAACAAGGACGGCAAGATCGGTTCGAACGAGTATCTGCCCAACAACCGCATCCCCACCACCTACAAGGGGTTGGCCTATGTCGTCACGCATTTCGACAACAACCTGACGCTGCGTACCGAGCTGGAGATGTTCTCCGGGCGCGACCGCATTCCCACCCAGCAGCTAGACGGTGCGGTGCTGGCCAATATCGGCGTGACCAAGAAGTTCGCCGGCGGCCAGGAGCTCAATTTCGCGGTCCGCAACCTGTTCGACACCTACTACATTAACCCGACCGCCTCGGCGACACGCGGTGCCGACGTGCCCGGCCTCGGACGCACCATCGCCGCGTCCTTCAAGGTCACCTTCTGACGGCGGTGGCATGAGCGTTTCACTCACCCTCGAACGATCGGTCGCGACACTGTCCGGCTTCGCACCGGCGCGCGAGGACGACGCCGAACGCTACGTCGCCGCCTTGCATGCGGTCACTGCGCTGGAGGAGGGATTTGCCCTCCTCGTCGAGTTCGCCGTACCGATCTTGCTGTCGCCGGAGCAGAAGAAGGCGCAGAATCTCTGGTACAAATCGAGCCGGGAACGCCTGAACCGCGCTTGCGTCGCTTGCGCCATCGTACGCCCGACCGCCGATGAGGAGATGCAGCGCACCTTCCAGGGCCTGTTCGCCTTCCCGTTGTTGGCAACGCGCGACCGTGCCGAAGCGCAGGCTTTCCTGGCCCAGCATCTGGCGGGGAGGGTGCCGGCATGAGCCCGGTCGCGTCGCCCCGCATATCGCCGGCCAACTCGCGCATGCGGCTCTTCGCCGTTCTTGGCGGGCTCTATCTGGCGCAGGGCATCCCCACCTATCTGTTCGCCGCCGCGATCCCGCCGATCCTGCGCGAGCAGGGCGTTTCGCGCACCGCCATCGGCATGCTGTCGCTTTTGATGCTGCCGCTGGTGCTGAAGTTCCTGTGGGCGCCTTTGATTGACCGCTACCGTCCGTTCGCGCGGGCGCATCGCGCCAGCTGGGTCATCATTACCCAGCTTGGCATCATCGCGGCGTTGCTCGGCATGCTTGTCGTCAAACCCACCGACGTCATGGCGATCTTCTGGATCGGCTTTTTCGTCGCCATGCTTTTATCGGCACAGGATATCGCCACCGACGGTTACGCCGCCAAATATCTCGACCCGGCCGACCGGCCTGTCGGCAATGCCATCCAGGGCGGCGCCGTGGCGCTTGGCGTCGTAATTGGCGGCACGCTCGGCCTTGTCCTCTATCACCGCTTCGGCTGGGACGCCGCCATGGTCACGATCGCGGCGCTTTCGTTCATTCCGCTGGTGGCCGCGTTCGCCATGCGCGAGACCGACCCGGCCGGCACTGCGGAGGCCGCGCTCAGCAAGCCGTCGATCCGCAATTTCCTCGCCCGGCCCGAAGCGCGGCGGATCCTGTGGATCGCGCTGGTCTACCGCGCCAGCGAAGGATTGGTGAAGTCGATGGAGGGCGCCTATCTCGTCGATGCCGGCGTGCCGCTCGACTGGATCGGCTATCTCTCCGGTGGCGCCGCCGTCACCGTTGGCCTCGGCGGCTCCTTCATCGCGGCGCTGCTCCTGCACAAATACGGTTCGGCAACGGTGCTGGCGCTGCTTGGTGGGCTGCGCACCATCTGCTTCGCCATCTTCATGCTGCACGCATTCGCGTTGTTCACGGGCGCCGCGCCAATCTTCGGCGCTTCCTTCCTGCAGACGATGGTGCGTTACATGGAAATCGTCGCGCTCTACAGCCTGTTCATGTCGGTCACTTCGTCCGACCAGCCGGGCACCGATTTCACCATCCTGTCCTGCGCCCAGCTCATCGTCTATCTCGTCGGTTCGATGCTGGCCGGCCGTCTCGCAGATCTTCTGGGCTACGGCCCGCTTTTCGTGCTGGCGACTGCGATCTCAGGCCTCGCCGTGATCATGACCTATGGCATGCTGCGCAGCGCGGCGGCCGCCGAGCGTCAGGCGGAGGCCATCTCATGACCGCGCGCGGGTTGATGGTTTCAGCGGTGCGTTTCCATGCGTCCGCGCAGCGCGACGGCGATTGCCGCCGCAACGACAGCCAGGCCCGCGCAACCGACCAGCGGCAGCATCGGTGCCAGGTGAAAGGCGAAGCCGCCGACCAGGGCCCCGACCGTCTGCCCGACAATATGGGCGCTCGACAGCCAGCCGGCGGCCGCCCCCTGTTCCTGGGTGTCGACGCGTCGCGCAAGCCAGGCCGTATAGGCCGGCGTCGCCAAGGCCGTGCCGAAACCGGTCGTCACAAGCGCCGCGGCGCCAGCGCCATAACCTTGCGCCATGACGAGGCCGGCCATTCCGGCCACGATCAATCCGGTGCCGGCAAGAATGCCGCTGCGCTCGCTCCAGCGCAGTCTAGGGATGGCAAGAACCTGCACCGTGATCATGGCGACGGCGACCAGCGCCAGCGCGGCACCCGTTGCGGCGGTCGCCCCGCTGGCATTGAGGCCGAGCTTCCATTGCAGCAGCGGCCCCAGCATGATCTGCACCTGCCCGAAACCGGCGGTGAGGCTGACGCCTATCAGCAGGAAGGGCAGGATGCGGTGGTCGAGCGGCGAGAGCCTCGGCACGGCAACGGCCCCCGGTTCCAACTTGGTAGCGCCTTTGGGCGCCAGCCACAGAAGCAGCGGCGCCAGGGCGAACAAGGCCACGGTCAGTTGCGCCGTGATCGCGGCCAACGCACCCGCCAGCGAACCGGCCAGTCGGCCAAGATTGAGGCCGGCGCCGAGCAGGCCGAAGGCGGCTTGCCGACGCTCGGCTTCGATCGTGCCGGCGAGCCAAGCCTGAGCCGTCGGCATCACGCCGGCGGCCGCGAAACCGTAGATCAGCCGGGAGGCGACCAGCCCGGCCAGCACGAAAGCATAGGCGCTTTGCCCCATCAACAATTGCGCTACCAGAAGCGCCTGAGCACCCAGCATGGCAAGCCCGAGCAGGCGCATCAGGCGGCCATGGCCGATGCTGCCGCCGACGCTGCCCCACAACGGCGCGCCGACCAGGAAGGCGAGGGTGCCCGCGGCCACCGCAAGACCAAGATCGATGGTCGCCAGCCCGAGCCGCGCCATGATCAGCGGTATCAGCACGACGAAGGCCGACTGGCCGAAACCAATAGACATGACGCCGAGTGCGAGGCGTCGAACGAGTTTTGTATCAGTGGTGGAAATGGGTGGGGTCATGTTTCGTCAAGTTGCCGCGGATTATTTCGAGTAATTCCAATTCCACAGCAGTTTTATGATTACAAGTACTTTAGGCGATCGAGATGTATTTTGATATAAATCGAGAAATACAAGACATTATATTGCCGTCGGTCGACAGGTTGCTCAATTCCTTGATCCGGGAGTGGGGCGGCTGCCGCTTCGATACCGCCGCGCGTTTTGCCTCCTCTCTCGGCGCGGCCGAGGTTCTCGTCCTCGATCTGCCGGCCAGCGATGTCGTGGTGTTCGTGCCGGTGCGGCACAGGTCCAGTGTCGGCTATCACGGTTTCGCGGGGCCGCTGCGGTTGCTGTCGGGCGGCAGGACCGACCCGGTCGAAATCGGCCTTTTCGACGTGCTCGCCATGTTGCTGCGCGAGCCCGACATCTGCGAACACTCCAGCCTGGCCAGTCGGCTCAACCTGTTCCGGCGTGCGGCGGCTAGTGTCGCGGCGGTGGCAGAGGTAGCGACCGCGCGGGGCAAGGTGCGGCCTTTCGCCGACGGTATTCCCGATTTCATCGGGGCGGAAAGCGCGCTGCGCTTCGGCCACGCCGTGCACCCCACGCCGCTGAGCCGCGACGAATTCTCCAGCGAGGATTCGCGCCGCTTCGGCCATGAATATGGCGGCTCGTTCCAGTTGCGCTGGTGGGCGGTCCATCCAGATGTCTTCGTCAGCGGCTCCGTCGCGCCACACGATGTCGGGCGAATGGTGCAGGGGCTCGCCGGCGGCGATACCGGCCTGCTCGCAAAGGCCGAGTGCGCCGAAGGCATGCGGCTTTTTCCCATGCATCCCTGGCAGGCCTCGCGGCTGATGCTGATGCCGGCGGTGCAGGCATTGTTCGAGGCTGGCTTGGTGCGCGATCTCGGCCTCGGTGGCCCGCCTTGGCGCGCGACGACCTCGCTGCGCACCATTCACTGCGCCGATTGCGACTGGATGATGAAATTCTCGCTCGATCTCAAGCTCACCAATTCCCGCCGTGTTATCGAGCGCCGCGAATGCGACCGCGGCATGTCCGTGCACAGCTTGATCAAAGGCGCTCTGGGCGAGCGGTTGGCGCAAGAATGCCCGACGCTTACCGTGCTTGGCGAGCCGGCCTGGATGGCGCTGCGCGACGGCCTCGACTGCGCCGTTTTGGCTAGCACGATCGTCTCGTTTCGCGAGAATCCCTTCCGGCACGGCGATGCGCCGAAGGCGGCGGTGCTTGGCGCGCTTTGCGAGCGCCACCCCGGCCAGGCGCAAAGCCACCTGTCCGATCTCGTTCATTTTGTTGCGAAGCGGGAGGGGTTGCAGCCGCAGGCCGCCGCCGAACGCTGGTTCGAGCGTTTCCTGGACGTGGCGGTCGAACCTTTCTTCCTCGCCTTCTCTGAATTCGGACTGTTGTTCGGCGCCCATCAGCAAAATCTCGTCGTGGGCTTGGATGACGGCTGGCCGGACCGGCTCTATTTCCGCGATTGCCAGGGCACCGGCTATGTCAGCGAATTCCTACCGCTGCTGCGCAAGCACCTGCCCTCGGCCGGCGGCAAGGGCGATCACGTCTTCGACGCACCTGCCGCCGCGCAATTGCTCGGCTACTACCTGGTCATCAACGGCGTCTTTGCCGCTATCTCGGCGCTGGCCGATGCCGGGCTTTCCAGCGAGGACGACCTGCTCGCGTATTTTCGGCGGCTGCTGGAACGGCTCGCGGCGCGGCCATCCGGCAACCTGGCCTGTCTCGACTATCTGCTCCGTTCACCGACACTCGGCACCAAGGGCAATTTCCTGTTTTCGTTGAAAAACACCAACGAAAACACTGAGGTCACCGACCCGCTTGCCGGCTACGTCCAGATGCCAAACCCGCTTTTCACGAGGAAGCCTGCATGAACATCCAGCAGAGAGAAAGGCCCGGCGAAACCGCCGGCATATTGGCCACGAGCAAGCACTATCTGGGGTCGGACGACGGTGCCTTCGAAGTCCATTTCGACGGCGCTCATCTCAAGCTCGCGTCATCCGTCGGTGCCGCGATGGCACGGGCGACGCTCACCCGGCATGAGGCGGGCCTGCTTCTCGAAGACATTGCCTTCGAGCCGGGCCGGCGGGATCAGCCGCAGATGCTGGCGGCGCTGGCCGACGCTATCTTTTGTCGTTTCCACGAGGTCAGGCAGATACTGCTGCCACCGGTCGAGGAAGCCTGGCCGGTGATCGCGCTCGCCACGGCGCATACCGACGAACCCGTTGCCAGCAGACAGCGCACAATTGTCGAGAGGTCGAAGTTCAACCAATTGCCGCTTTTGTGGCGCAGGCAGGCCTCGCACCTCACCTATCCCACGCTCGAAACCGGAATCGGTCCGGCCGACCGGTTGCCGCCGCTGCGCCCGCCGCGCCCGAACGGCATGCTTTATGAACGCTGGTTGCCGGAACTTGGCCTCACCATCGCTTTCCGGCCAATTGACCGCCACCGCGATCTCGATCTCTTCCATGATTGGATGAACGATGGCCGGGTGTCCTTCTTCTGGGAACTGGCGCAGAGCCGCGAGGAGCTCAATGCCTATCTCTCCGCACAGGAACAGGACCCACACATTTTCGGCGCCATCGCCAGCCTGGACGGCGAGCCGACCGGCTATCTGGAATTCTACTGGGCCAAGGAGGATCGGCTCGGACCCTGCTACGAACCGCAGGACTACGATCGCGGCTGGCACGCGCTGATCGGCAACAAGCGCCATCTCGGCCGGCCGAAGACCTTGGCGTTGTTCCGCTCGGTCACGCACTATTTGTTCCTGGACGATCCCCGCACCCAGCGCATCGTCGGCGAACCGCGCGCGTCGAACCACAAGATGCTGAGCTATTGCGCCCACGCCGCCTACGACAAGGTCAAGGAGTTCGATTTCCCGCACAAGCGCGCCATGCTGGTGTGCTGCGAGCGCGAGCGCTTCTTCCACGAGGTGCCGCTGTGACGGCGCCCGGTATGGCGCTCGGCCCGTTGCAGAAAGGGCGGGTCGTCACCGGCGAGCTGTGGCGGCGGGCCAACCGCGCCATCCTGGCGCGTGCGATCTCCGAGCTCACCTACGAGGAGGTGTTGACCGCCCGCCCGCTCGATGCCGCCAACAGGCGTTGGGAAGTGCCGCTCGGCGAAGGGCTCGCTTACCGCTTCGGCGCGGCGCGGCGCATCTGGGGTCAATTGTCGATCGATCCCGAAACGCTTGTCCGGGCCGCGCCCGAGGAAAAGCCGGCCGACGATGCCGTCGCCTTCTTTGTCGATGCGCGGACCGTGCTCGACATCTCGGCGCCCACGCTGAGCACCTATGCCAGGGAGCTCTACAACACCCTCATGGCCGATACGCGCATTCTTGCCGAACGCCAGCCGCTGACCGCCTTCGACCTTGCCCGTCTGCCGGATCTCGATTTGCAGCGCCTGCTCGACGGCCATCCGAAGGCTCCCGCCAACAAGGGCCGCATCGGCTGGGGGCTGGAGGCATTTCAGGCCTATTCGCCGGAATTCGGATCGGAGTTCCAGCTGTTCTGGATCGCCGCGGCGCGCTCGCATCTGCGCCTGTCGCTCGATGCCGGTCTGGATGAAGCGGCACTTCTCAATGCGGCGCTCAACCGTAGCGAGCGGGCGCGCCTGGAAGCCGCGCGCGATGCGGCCGGCATCTCCGCCGACACGCATGCGCTCGTCCCGGTCCATCCCTGGCAGTGGCAGGCCATGCTCGCCGCAACCTATGCCGGGGAGATCGCCGCCGGCCGCATCGTCCCGCTCGGCCAGTTCGGCGATCGTTTCGCCGCGCAGCAGTCCTTGCGCACGCTGGCCAATGTCTCGCGGCCCGAGGCGCTGCATGTGAAGCTGCCGCTCACGGTGCTCAACACCTCGGCCTGGCGCGGCGTGCCCGGCAAATACATGGACATCGGCCCCGCACTGTCGCGCTGGCTGGCCGGGATGGCGGCAACCGATCCGGCGTTGGAACCGGTCCGGGTTCTGGGCGAGGTGGCTGGTGCCTTCTATCCGCACCCACAGTTCGAGCGCATCCCCGAAGCGCCTTACCAGCATCTCGAAATGCTGGGTGCCATCTGGCGCGAAAGCCCGTTGCAGGGGCTGCCGAAAGGGCGGCGACCGATGATGATGGGCGCGCTCCCGCAATGCGATGCGGGCGGCCGTCCCGTCATCAGCGCGCTGATCGAATTGTCCGGTCTCGGTCACGAAGCCTGGCTGGAGCGCCTGTTCTCAACCGTCTTCGTGCCGCTTTACCACTTCCTGTGCCGCTACGGCGTCGGCTTCATCGCGCATGGGCAGAACATCACGGTTATCCTCGAGGGCGATGTCCCGGTCGGCGTCGCGGTCAAGGATTTCCAGGGCGATCTCGATCTCGTCGATGTCGATTTCGTCGAACTCGCCACGCTCGATCCGGCGGTGCGCGCCACGCTGAAGAAGCGCCCGCCGGCGCATCTTTTCCAGCATCTGCAAACCGGCCACATCGCCAGCGTGCTGCGTTTCGTCTCGGCCGCGCTGGCCGATTTCGACGGGTTCGACGAGGCCGTTTTCTATCGCGTTCTGGCCGATTGCGTCGTTCGCTACCAGTCGCGACATCCGGAACTCGCCGAGCGGTTCCGCCTGTTTGACCTGCTCCAGCCAAAGATGCCGCGCATCGCCATCAACAAGGTCCGCTTCGCCATCGGTTATGGCGACGCTGGCGAACGCCCGGTCCCGGCACTCGGCACCGAACTCGACAATCCATTGTATCTCGGCCTGACGATCGGCCGGGGCAAAGCGGCCTGACCAACAACGGAGCTGTCCCATGACATCGCCAGTCCTCGACCTCGCCGGCATCGGTGTCGGCCCATTTCACTTAAGCCTCGCCGCGCATCTCGACGCCATCCCGGCCGCGAAGGCGCATTTCTTCGACGACAAGCCGGCCTTCGACTGGCATCCGGGCATGATGCTGGAGGGCGTCGAATTGCAGACCTCCTTCATGAAGGATCTGGTGACGGCGACACTGCCGACCAGCCCCTGGACCTTCGCCAGCTACCTGGTCTCGCAGAAGCGTTTCTATGAATTCCTCAACGCCGATTTCGATGCGATCCCTCGGCGCGAGTTTGCGCGCTATCTGGCTTGGGTCGCCGGTAACCTCGACAATCTGCGCTTCGGCCGCCCGGTGCGCGAGGTTCGTTTCGAGGACGGGCTGTTCCACATCCGCCTTGATGACGACGCATGCATGGCCCGCAACCTGTCGCTCGGTGTCGGCCTGAAACCGAACATCCCAGCCTGGGGGCAGGTGGCCCATGGCCAGTCCTGCTTCCATACCAGCGAAGCTGCTTACCGGCTGGAGGGTCTCAAAGGCCGACGCATCGTCGTTGTCGGCGGCGGCCAGAGCGGCGCCGAGATCATGCAGCATCTGTTGTCGCGACCCGAAGCAGCAAGCCAGTCGATTGCCTGGATCAGCCGCCGGCAGAACTTTCAGACGCTTGACGATTCCCCCTTCACCGACGAATTTTTCACGCCGCACTATGTCGAGCGTTTCCACGCGCTGCCGCATTCGCGCCGCCAGGCCACGGTGGCGCAGCAGAAACTGGCCGGCGACGGCATTTCGGCCTCGACGCTGCGCGCCATCTATCAAAAGAGCTATGCGCTGCGTCATCTGTCGGCCGACGAGCACGACCTCGCCTTCATGCCGCATCGCGAGGTTCTCGATTTGCGCTGCGAGGGCGGCGAGTTCCGGCTGGTGATGCGCAATGGTTTCGACGGCAGTGTCGAGATGGCCAGCGCCGATGCCATCGTTCTGGCCACCGGCTATGTCTTCACCGTGCCGGAGTTCCTGGCGCCGCTGGCCGATCGGCTCGATCTCGACGAGCGCGGTCTCTATCGGCTGCGCGACGATTTTTCGGTGGAATGGGATGGCCCGGCAAGCGCGCGCATCTTCGCGCTCAACGCTGGTCGCCACAGTCACGGCATCGCCGAGCCGCAGCTCAGCTTGATGGCATGGCGCAGCGCGGTCATCGTCAATGCACTGCTCGGCCGCCGGCATTTCGACCTATCGCCGCGGCCCTCGGCCATGCGCTGGACCGCCGATGCGGCGCCGGCACTGTCGCAAGCCGCGTTGCAGCAGCCTCAAGCGAGGGGGTGAGCCACCGGCGTCCAGATCACATCCTCGATCCTGTGGGCGCCGGTCGCCAGCATTGCCAGCCGGTCGAAGCCGAGCGCGATGCCGCTTGCCTCGGGCATCGTCGCCAGCGCGGCGAGGAAATCCTCGTCGATCGGATAGCGTTCGCCATAGATCTTTTCCTTGGCGTCCATGTCGGCGCCAAAGCGGATGCGTTGTTCGACCGGGTCGGTGAGTTCGCCGAAGGCGTTGGCCAGTTCCACGCCGCAGCAATAGAGCTCGAACCGCTCGGCGACGCGCGGGTCGGCTGGGCTCGGCCGGGCAAGGGCGGCTTCGGGGATGGGGTATTCGCACAGGATGGTCGCGCGGCCCATGCCGAGTTCGGGTTCCACTTTCTCGACCATCACCCGGCTGAACAGATCGGACCAGCTGTCGTCCGCCGCCGTGCGAAGGCTGGCTTGCGCAACCGCGGCATGAAGCGCGTCGCGGTCCGTGTCGCCGTTGGGCGAGACCGTGGCCAGGAGGTCGATGCCGGCATGGCGCCGAAACGCTTCGGCCACCGTCAATCGCTCGGGGGGCAGGAAAGGATCGGCCTCGCGGCCGCGATAGACAAAGCGTTTTGTGCCGGCGCATTCGGCCGCCAACGACAAAAGTTCAGCGCAATCCGCCATCAGCTGGTCGTAGGTCTCGCCGACCCGGTACCACTCGATCATGGTGAACTCGGGATGGTGCAGCGGCCCGCGCTCGCGGTTGCGGTAGACCGGGCCGAGACTGAAAATGCGCTTTTCGCCGGCGGCCAGCAGCTTCTTGCAGGCAAATTCCGGCGACGTATGCAGGTAAAGCGGCTGCCGGCCGCCATCCGGCCCGATCGCTTCCGTGGCGAAGGCGGACAGATGCGTCTCGTTGCCCGGCGATGTCTGCAGGATCGCCGTCTGCACCTCGATGAAATCGCCGCTGGTGAACCAGTTCCGGATCGCGGCGGCGATGCGGTTGCGCATCATCAACCGGGGTCGGCGGTCGGCGTGGACGTCAGGAGTCCACCAGGGCGAGGCTTCAATCATCGGTGCACTGTTTTGCTTTGAACACTGGCGGCGGTTCTTAAGATGCGCTAAGGCGCCTCACAAGGCATCGTCGAGCCGGATTTTGCCAAACAACTATGTAAGGTCGTGCCATGGTGAAGGTCATCGCCTCCTCCCTCCGCAAGGGCAACGTCGTCGATAAAGACGGCAAGCTCTATGTGATCCTGTCGGCGGAGAACATCCATCCCGGCAAGGGCACGCCTGTCACGCAGCTCGACATGCGCCGCATCTCCGACGGCGTGAAGGTGTCGGAACGCTATCGCACCACCGAGCAGGTCGAGCGCGCCTATGTCGAGGACCGCGAGCACACCTTCCTCTACCAGGACGGCGAAGGCTTCCATTTCATGAACCCGGAGACCTACGACCAGATCGCGGTCTCCGAAGACGTGGTCGGCGACGCGGCACCCTATCTGCAGGAAAACATGACGGCGACGGTGTCGGTGCACGAAGGCGTCGGCATCGCGCTTGTCCTGCCGCAGCGCGCCGTGTTCGAAGTGGTCGAGACCGAGCCGGTCACCAAGGGTCAGACGGCGTCGTCTTCCTATAAGCCTGCAATTCTCTCCAACGGCGTCAAGACCACCGTGCCGCCTCACATCGTCACCGGCACGCGGGTGGTGGTGATGACCACCGACGGCTCCTATGTCGAGCGCGCCAAGGACTGAGCGCGGCCGACACGAGCCCTACAGGCGGTGGTCTGCGCGTCGACGCAGGGCTGACGGCCAAGCGTCGTTCCTCTTTGCTGGATTTGCCCGCGTTCGCTTCAACCCCTGGTGGAAAGCGGCGCCGGGGGGCGCCGCGCAATCCTGCAGTCGCCATTTCGCTTGAGCGTTCCGGTAAGCCGACTTTTTTTGGGTGAATCCGGTTTGACTTGACCAAAGGCGTGATGCCGGCCTTAATTTAGGCTATAAGAATAAAGGGTTTGCAGGGCAGGGGCACTGCTTGGGGAGCGATTGGGGATCGGCTGGGCCGCGCATGGCGCGATCCGTGCACTGTGCTCGCATGAGGTGTGAGCGCGGCTTTGCGTGTGTCGGTTTGTGCCGGCGCCGCCGTCGGTTGCAGCCGTGCCGGTCGCATTCACAGTCCCATTTCATCTCCTCAATCACGTTAATCGACAAATCGTCAGCGCAGCCGGCATGGCAGCGCGGGCATGAGCGTGCGTTAGTAACGGGTGGGGGTACCCATGTCATATCGTCAGCCGCAAAAGGCACGTCAGGGTCGCGTGTTGCCGGCCAGGCCGAACGTAGCCAAGGCGGCGAAATCGAACCATGGGCCAGCGCTTGCGCTGAACTGGAAGCTGTTCTCCGCCATCCTGGCCTTTGGCATTGTCGCCGAGGCAGCGCCGCTTCGAGCCGCCCCCAATGACTGGCTCGGCACGTCCTCGGACTTCACCGACAATACCAATTGGAACGGCGGCACCGCGCCGGATGTGGGCTCCACGTCTATGGACGTCACGTTCGGTCCAGCGGCGGCAAACACAACGATCAATCTTGGCAATCCGGCGTCCGCTGGCAATCGCTCCGTCGGAGGTGTCACCTTCAGCGATCCCACTCGAGCCTATTCGATCGATATCTCGAACAGTTCCAATCTGGGTATCAACGGCAATGTCGTCAACGCCACCGGCCTGACGCAGACATTCACCGTCACCGGTGTGGCCTCGTCTCTCACGTTCAATGGCATCGATGCCGGGCAAAACGTTGTCTACCGGGCAGAGAGCAGCGGGAGCTTGCATCTGGATTCCACATCGGGGGCCGTCGGTGGCGCTGGCGCCAGGTTTGTCCTCGATGGTGGATCTCTGACCGTTGCCGGCTCTGGGTCGTTCTCGCTCGGATCACTTGAAGGCAGCGGCTCCGTCTCCAACACCGGTCCGTTCCCTGCCACTTTGAGCGTCGGTGCACTGGGCATCGGCTCTATTTTCGATGGACAGATCGCCAACTCTAGTGGGCTCGGTTTGGAGAAGATCGGCAGCGGAACACTGACCCTCAACAATGGCTCCAACAGCTACGCCGGCGGCACCACAATCCTTGGGGGAACGCTCAGCCTGGGAGCCACTGGTGCGTTGGGCACAAGCGCGGTAACTGCCTACAACGGCACCACCATCGATATTCAGAATAATGTCAACATCGCAAATACGCTGTTCTTCGACACGCGCATTGCGATGAATGTGTCCACCGGTACCGGAATCTACAGTGGCCGGATCGTCGATATCGGCGACGCTTCCGTGTTGGTCAAGACCGGTGCGGGAACCCTGGTCCTGGCCAATAACACCCCCGGGAGCGGTAACGTGATCTACGGTGGGCTTGAACTGCAGGCTGGTATCCTGCGATTTGACGACACGTCGGCAACCTCGACAGGCCAGGTCGTTTTCCTGGGCGGTTCCCTGCAGGCTGGCGCCAGCGGTACGCTGAACAACAACGGCTATTATTTCGGCGACAGCGGCGGCACCATCGACACCAATGGCTTCGATGTCACGCTGATCGGGTTGGTCGGGGATCAGGGCGCGAGAACAGGTCCTTTTACCAAGATCGGCGTCGGCACACTCACCTTGACCAACACGCTCAGCACCTATTCGCGGGCAACGCATCTCGTGGCCGGTACGCTCGCCGGTGGCGCAGCCAATGTCTTTGGCAACAATAGCGCCTTTACCATCGGCGCCCCGGCAATACTCGATCTTGGCGGCTACAATCAGTCCATCGGTTCCCTCTCGGGCAATGGCCTCGTCACCAACACCGGCGGCCCGGCCGCGATGCTGACGACGGGCGGCGACAACACGTCAACGACCTTCGCCGGCACCATCGAGGATGGCTCGCCGGCCGGCGTGGTCAGGCTTACCAAGACCGGCACCGGCACGCTGACGTTGACGGGTACGAATACCCATACCGGCGGCACGACGGTTGCGGATGGAGTAATCTCGGTCTCGAAAGACGCCAATCTGGGTGGTTTGGCCGGCGGTGTGACGATCACCAGCGCTTCGGCCTATGTGCCATCCACGGGGCTCGGCGCCGGATCGACACTGCAAACGACCAGCACGTTCACTAGCAATCACACGATCAACTTTGGTAACTTCGGCGGCCGCATCGATACGGCCACGGGCACGACGCTGACTTTGGCGGGCACCCTCACTGCCGGTGGCGGCGCAAATTTCGTCAAGCAGGGCGCAGGCACGCTTGTGCTGACCGGCGACAGCAGTGGCGGTTTCCTCGGCACGACGCGTGTCGACGGCGGCCTGTTGCGGATCGAGGCGGGCGGCCGGCTCGGCAGCGGTTCCGCGGCCGCCGGCTACATCTCGGATGGCGCCGCCGTGCAGGTGACGGGGCCTGGATCGAACTGGTCCACCTTTGGTCAGATCGTTGTCGGCGATCGTGGTTCAGGCACGATGTTGGTGGATTCGGGCGGCACGGTCAGCAGCGGCTTTAGCGGCATCATCGGGGCTGGCGGAGCGAGTTCCGTCACCATCACCGGCTCTGGCTCGCAGTGGGCGAGCGGCGGCACCGACTTCTTTGTCGGCCATTTCAACAGCGGCGCGCTGACCGTCGCGGACAGCGGGGCGTTGAGTGTCAGCGGCGGCACCGGCACGATCCATGCCGGCCTGTCGGCGAATGGAGCCGCAGGCACGATCAACATCGGTGCTGCGGAAGGTGCTGCCGCCCAGGCGGCCGGCCAGCTGCTTGCCGGCACCGTGGCGCTCGTCTCCAATGGCAGCAGCCTGGTCTTCAACCACACCGATCCGGCTTACACCTTCTCGCCCTCGATCACCGGCACAGGTTCGTTGCACCAGATCGCCGGCACCACCATCCTCACCGGCAACAACGACTATAGCGGCGACACCATCGTCGATGGCGGCAAGCTGGTTGCAGGAGCCGATACGGGATTTTCGGCCAATTCGGTGGCGTTCGTGAATTCCGGCGCCACGCTCAGCCTCGCCGACGGCGTCCATACCGATGTGCTGGGCCTCTTTGACGGTGCTTCCGGCGGTGGCGTGGTCAATATCGGTACCACGAATGACAATACAACGCTGTATGTTGGCGCAGCCGGCGCCGTCGACAGCGATTTCAGCGGCCAGATTACCGGTGCCGGTTCTCTGGAATTGGATCGCGGCTCACTCACGCTGAGAGGGGCGAGCAGCATCGGCGGCAACCTGCTGATCGCGCCCGACGCAACCGTGACCTTGACCGGGCCTGGCGCATCCTTCGATACCGCCGTTGGGGCGGGTCTCACCACCATGGGGGTTGCAACAGCCGGCTCGTTGAACGTGCTGGCAGGGGCGCACCTGTCGACCAGCAATCTCCTTGTTGGTGGCGCGTTTCTGGTCGACGGCATGAATACGAAAACGACTGTTTCGGGCTTCACCTTCGTCGGATTCATGGCCAATGCCGCTGCGATGACGGTCAGCGGCGGTGCGGTTGTGGATAGCCTAAGCGGGGCCCTTATCGAGAACCCGTTTGCTCCCGCGAGTGCCGTGGTTACCGGACCGGGCTCCACCTGGAATGTGTCGACCTTCCTCGGCGTCGGCCACTTGTTCGGTGGCGGCACGGGTTTGCTGACGGTTTCGGCGGGTGGCGCCGTCAATATCGCGGGCGACATGATTGTCGCCTCCGATCCCACTTCCACCGGATTGGGCCCGTCGCAGGTGGTGGTGACCGGCGCGGGATCCAGACTGACAACCAAAACGCTGATGATCGGTCTGCCGCCCTGCGGCTGCGGCGATTTCCTTCCCGGCGAGCTGATCGTGGCGGATGGAGGCTCCGTCGTCGTTACAACAGGCCCGGTCAAGATCGATCAAGGCTCGACGCTGTTCATTGGCAATGGTGGGAAATCCGGGTCGGTGATTGCGCCTTCCATCACCAATGACGGCGCCATTGTGGCTGATTTCACCGACACCGCGGTCATAGGCTTCCCGATTGAGGGGACCGGCTCGCTTGCCAAGTACAATTCCGGCACGCTGGTGCTGAATGGCGCCAACACCTATACCGGCGCCACGACGGTCCATGGCGGCAAACTGGTTGTCGGCGACGACACCCATCCCGGCGCCAGCCTGACCAGTGCGGTGACGGTGAGTGCGGGCGCATCGCTGGGCGGTATTGGAACCTTGGGTGGATTGGTAGTCGGCAGCGGTGGCACCGTCGCGCCTGGCAATTCGATCGGGACGTTGAACGTGGCGGGCAACATCGCCTTCGATCCGGGCTCGACCTACGCGGTCGAAACCAATGCGGCCGGTCAGTCCGATCGCATCGCGGTGACCG